>SKEB01000002.1_pt1 | contig 627511 bp, 519 predicted proteins | sample 4826561 | NCBI WGS metagenome assembly SKEB01 (sample SAMN11008820, study PRJNA524170) | human gut metagenome | biome: Human fecal sample; material: Feces; isolation source: fecal sample from pouch patient p17 | host: Homo sapiens | place: Israel: Tel-Aviv | collected 2016-03-29 | reverse complement strand
ATTGGTCTGTTTCTTTTGTTTTCCCAGGTAGATTGCGTACCTTTGCTCACGGGTTAAGTGCTTGTACATAGGCAATACAAAAGTAATTAATCCTTGGGAGACAGCGGTCTCCCTTTTGTCTTTTTTGTATTGCCGGTTGTTTTTTATTCCTCCGTGTCGGATGTGGCCAACCTTGTCGCTTCGCGCCAAGAACGTCCGCATCCGACACGGAGGCCAACTCTTACAATCACCCATTAAGAAATTGCACTTCTATCTTGAATGTTTAGAAAAACCTGCGTCTGCCGTCCCATAACAGTGACGGCAAACGCTACCGAAACCGCAAGGGCAGGCTCTCGGAAAGTGAGATTATGACCATTTTGGTATGCTATCATTTCGTCACATATCGCAATTTCAAGGAGTATTATTTGAATTGGGTCAAAGGGGTGATGCGTCAGGATTTTCCCGACGCGGTTTCCTATAACCGCTTCGTTGAACTCATGCCAAGAGTGTTCTTTAAGATGATGCTGTTCATGAAGCTCTATGCCTTCGGCAAGTGTACGGGTATAACGTTCGTTGACAGCACAATGATACCCGTATGTCACAATGTACGACGATATTACAACAAGGTCTTTGTCGGCCTTGCCAAGGACGGAAAGGGGACCATGGGCCGGAGCCACTGCCGGTGTATGTGGAAAAATCAAGGCAGTTGGAACTTTTTTCATGCTAAACTTATCCCGAACTCAAGTAAAGCTGTTTTCCCACTCTGGTTGGCGCATTTTAGCGGATGTGTTTTTGTTGATATTATTCGTCGTCATCCGGTGTCTTGCAGCGATGGCTTCCACCAATGTTGCGGTGTGTGACCAATCCACATGTCTTATTCCTTTCCCCATCAAAGCATTGACAGTTTCCCCATTTCAATATCGTATAAAACAAATTTGAGGGCGACCGAACCGGTCGCCCTCAACCAACACAAAAACTAAACTAGACTTAACTAAACAAATTTCAGACTTTCGCAAGCCTTCAATCGTCTTTGCAAAGGTAATATCTTTTTTTAGATTACCTCCTATAAATCGTATGTTTTTTATCCTTTTCTGATTGAAATTATAACTTTGTGGTCATATTTAGAAGATAATTGTCCAAAATGACCATAGCCGCCATTGCTTCAACGATGGGTACTGCCCGTGGCAAGACACATGGGTCATGCCGCCCTCGGGCATTCAGTTCAGTGGGAATACCCTCTATGGTCACTGTGTTTTGCTTCATCAGCAAGGTTGCCACGGGCTTGAAAGCCACCCGGAAGTAGATGTCTTGTCCGTTGCTGATGCCACCTTGTATTCCACCACTATGGTTGGTTGAGGTTGATATTTTGCCATTTTGATTGATGAAGACATCGTTAAGCTCGCTCCCTTTGGCGGTTGCGCAGTCGAATCCTTCACCATATTCGAATCCTTTTACGGCGTTGATGCTGAGCATGGCCCCTCCCAGTGCTGCGTGCAGTTTGCCGAATTCCGGCTCCCCCAGCCCTACGGGGCAACCTTTGATGACACACGTGATGATGCCCCCCACGGTGTCTCCCTGCGCCTTTACGCCCGCAATGAGTTCCTCCATTTGCTTGGCCTTGGCTTGGTCGGGACATCTCACCAGATTGTCCTCTATAGTGCCAAGGTCGTAGAGATGGTAATCTTTCTCCAGTTTGATATCGCCCACTTGTGAGGTGTAGGCTGTGACGCTGATGCCCAGCTGCTGCAAGGCCAATTTGGCCAGGGCCCCTCCCACGCATCGGGCAATGGTGATGCGTGCCGATGAGCGTCCGCCGCCACGATGATCGCGCACACCATATTTATTATAATAGGTGAAGTCGGCGTGTGAAGGCCGGAAAAGTTGGCGCATGTTGTCATAGTCTTTGGAGTGCTGGTTGGTGTTTCTCACCTCAAAGGCTATCGGAGTGCCTGTCGATTTCCCCTCAAACACGCCACTGAGCAGCTCCACCTCGTCGGGTTCCTTGCGGTCGGTGGTGATTCGGCTTTGCCCCGGCCGTCTCCTTGCCAGTTCGTTTTGAATGAACTCAAGGTCGATGTCTATGCCGGCCGGAAAACCGTCAACGATTCCCCCTACCGCCTTGCCGTGGCTTTCGCCGAATGTGGTCAGTCTGAAAAGGTTCCCGAAAGTATTTCTCATTGTGGCAAAGTCTGTGATGTGGGTTTATGTTCTTTGAGTGTAGGCTTTTTAGTGATGGCATCCGCCACCGCAGTGGCCGTCGTGGTGATGCTCCCCATGCTTGCCTTCTCCACAGTTGCAATCGCCTTCACCGCAGTTGCAACCGCCTTCACCGCAACCACCGCCACAGCCGTTGCATCCGCCTTCGCCGCTCAGTATTTTGGCATATTCGGCCACTTCAGCAGCCGAAGCCTCGTGACAATCTTTTATTTCTCCCACGAAGTGAAGATGTTTGCCGGCGAGCGGATGGTTGAGATCCATCTTCACTTTGTTGTCGGTGATGTCAAGCACCCGGCCGTTGAATCGGTTCCCCTCTTGGTTCTGCAAAGGCACGATGGCATCCTTGTAGATGTGTTCTGCGTCAAACTTACCGTTGATGGTGAAGATCCCCTTGTCCAAATCGAGCACATGCTCGTTGTTGTATTCGCCGTAGGCCTGCTCGGGCGTGAGGGTGAAGTCGAATTTGTCGCCCTTGTCCAGTTCGATGAGGGCGTTTTCGAAGGCCTCAAGCGCGATGCCCATTCCGCTGATAAAGTCGAAGGGCCGGTCTTCGGTTGTCTGTTCCACCAGTTCTTTCTTTCCGTCAGTCACATCATACAGCATATACGAAGCTGCGATATATTTATTGGTGTTCTTTTCCATTTCTTTGTCTGTCTTTAATTTAACTTGCGTGCAAAGGTACTAAAAAACGTTCAGAAAACTCCATCTTTTCTTTTATTATTGCTCCGATGCCTGTCGTTAAATTATAATTGAGAAGCTTTTTCGTTTGATTTATATCAATAAAACATGCTGTTTGCGCAAACAGTGTGACAAATTGTTTGGCTGGTGACGGAATAATGCTTACCTTTGCATCGTCAAAAGGACAAAAGTAAGGATAATTTAACGGAGCCTGTCAATAGGGGCTCACAAAGAAAAGAAAGGTAAAAAGATTATGAAGAAGATGATTTTGATGGCAGTAGCATTGCTCAGCATGACTACCGCAACATTCGCAGCAGACGAGAACGCAAGTGCAGCTAATGCTGCTTCTGCTTACAATATGAACGTAAACATGAGCAGTCTTGCCGATGCTCTCGGTCTGAATATCGACCAGGTGGAGGCTGTGGCCGACATACACAAGAATTTCAGTGCCGATATGTTGAACGCAGCTTCCGCTTCGGCTGAGGATCGTCAGCAGCTTGTGAACAAGGCCATTGAGAAAGATTTGAAGTACATGCACTACATTCTTTCCAATCAGCAATATCGCAAGTATCTGCTTTTGCTCAACACCACCATCAACAACCGTGGGCTGAACAAATAAAGATTTTACGAGAGAGAATTTATGATAAAGTCGCAGACTCTGCAAAGAGTTTGCGACTTTTTTGTTGTTTTTATGCGCCAATGTTTGTTTTTATCATGTTTTTTGCCTTATTTTGCAACATGATAAAGAGGTTATTTTCCTTTGTATATGCTTTTTCGGTCGGTTTGACGATGGCTTTCGGGCAGCAGGCCGACTATGGCAAGTTGTCACCTTGGGTGCAGGATATTGTGGCCGAGCAGTGTGAACGTCCTCCCCAACGTGTCCCGGGGCGGGCGGCCAAACCTGTTGACAATCGGCGGCTCACGGCCTTTGTCCGTCTGACTGACAGCCTGTCAGTCTCTGCGTTTGCCAACAACGATTGCCGCTCGCTGGCCCGTTTGGGGGATGTCCATATTGTCAGCATTCCGCTCGGGCGCTTGGCGGCATTGTCTCTTCATCCAGATGTGGTGCGCATCGAAGCCCGCCAAGGCTCCAGCATCATGCTCGATGTCACTCCCGGGTTTGCCAACGCCTTGCCTGCCTATGCCGGGACGAATCTTCCACAGGCCTACACCGGCAAGGATGTTGTCATGGGAATTATGGATATTGGCTTCGACCTTACCCATCCCACCTTTTTTGATGCTTCCGGAACCGACTATCGCATCAAGGCCCTTTGGGACCAACTCACCACCGACACGGTGGGCAGCCGCTTCACGGTGGGCAACGACTATGTGGGGCGCGACCGCCTGCTGGCCTATGGTCACTCGCGCGACGGTCTTGACCAGACTCATGGCACCCATACTACGGGCATCGCCGCCGGCAGCGGTTACACCACGCCCTACCGTGGCGTGGCCTACGAGAGCGACATTTGTCTGGTGGCCAATGCCACGGGAGAGAATGCCCGGCTCATCGATTCTGCTGATATCTACAAATATACGCTTGCCACTGATGTCCTCGGTTTTAAATACATCTTCGATTATGCCAAAGCTGTGGGAAAGCCCTGTGTCATCAGTTTCAGTGAAGGCTCGCCTCAAGATTTCCGTGGTGACGATCTGCTTTACTACTATATGCTTAGAAAACTCGTTGGCCCCGGACGCATCATTGTTTCCTCAGCGGGCAACAATGCGCTGAACAACGGTTATATCTCCAAGCCGCTTGGGGTGAAAAGCCGTGGTGCAGTGTTGCGCTCCGACCGCCAGAATGCCAAACTTACACTACGCACAGCCGGTAGTGTGATGCTGCGTCTGGTGGTTGTTGGTGAAGCTACGGTCGACACCATAGCCTTTTCCTCGGCCGATGTGCGTTCCAGACCGGCTTCGGTGTTGCGCGATTCGCTTCCTTTGCCGGGTGGTCAGTTGGTGCTTTCGGCCCGTGGTTATAGAAATGTCTATGACTCCACGCAGACCGTGGTCGACGTAGAACTGACTCGCCCCGGCAACTTCAATGCTAATCCGTATATCACGGTTGAGATGGTAGGGGACAATGCCCAATCCGAACTCTATGCTGCCGGCATGAGAGGCACCCACTTTAAAAATCTTGAAGGCATTGATGGTCTTGACGGTGCAGAAAACACCCACAACCTCAATTCTCCTTCCACCTCGCCCGATGTCATCTGTGTGGGGGCTACCTCTCATGTCAGCTCCTATATAAATATGTATGGTCATCTCCGCACGGTAGACTTTGGGGCCAACGGGCTGCGTAGTGCCTATTCCTCTCAAGGCCCTACCTATTATGGCCGTGTGAAGCCCGATGTGGTGGCTCCCGGCACCAACATCGCTTCTGCATACAACAGTTTCTATTACGAAAGCCATCCTGATGCCTACGACAACAAGTATAATGTCAAGACGACCGTCGATTTTCAGGGGCGCACTTATCCGTGGAGCTACAATTCCGGCACCTCTATGGCCTCTCCCGTTGTGGGTGGGGCTGTGGCCCTTTGGCTGCAGGCCAAGCCCGATTTGACTCCTCGCGAAGTGATGACCCTGCTCAAGCGCACTTGCACGCACCCCGATCCTTCGCTCACCTATCCTAACAATGCATACGGCCGTGGGGCAATTGATGTCTATGCCGGTCTGCTCGATCTGCTTGGACTCACCGGTGTGAAGGGGCTCTCCGGCCACCAACCCGCCGGGGCTCGTATTGGCGTGGATACAGAAGGCGTGCTCACCATTCGGTTGGACGCCCCTGCATCCCACCCATTTACAGTGCAGGTGTTCAGCGTGTCGGGCGCAAAGCTCCTCTCCGCCACCATGCCCGCCGGGCTCACTGACTATCGGGTGTCGCTCGCCGGCCTGCCCCGCGGTGTCTATGCCGTTCAGCTCAACGGCGAAAAAAGCATCAAAGGGTCGTCGCTTGTGAGGAGATAATCCTGCTTTCCCTATTCCCCATTTGTAGGTATTTATGCCAAACCCTCATTTTTAGGTATTGCATGGATACAAAAAAACTCCTATCTTTGCACACGTAAACGATTAAGAGATACGTAAAAGATAGATTAGTTATAGATTGTGATTAGTCGTAGTCACTAATAAATATAAGAAAGTTAGATAAATCTTGTTCGCAAAATTCATAATGTTTTTGTATAATATGTAATAGGCTTGTCGTGAGATAAGCCTTTTATTGTTTTATGGCTGATTGTCAGTTAGTTATAACTATAGGCAGTAGCCGGAGACATTTAGGCTGAAATGGCTAAAAAGTGCCCCGTAAAAGGCGTTTAAGAACCATTTTAATAACCATTTCGGGGTATGAAGTTGGGGTTTTGAGGCCTTTTTGGTGGCTGCGGGGATAAAAATAAGGAGCGTGTGCGCGCTCCCTTTGCCGGTGCAAAGATACGATGCGGAAAGTGGGAATGTAAATGAGGGTGGATATTTATTGACAAAATAATGGGGAATGTCGGTTGCCGGATGGAGTGGATTCCCCGCCGTCACCGTGGGGAAATAAAAAGGGGACATTCTTTTGTGTTTCCCCCGAATTGCATTATCTTTGCATTATGAAAGTAAAAATAGACTGGAAGAAAGCTGTCATCTTTCTCATTGTGGCAGGTGGATTGTATTTCATCTTTGAGAGTTTTGCCATGGCGCTTGGCATCATCCTCATCCTTTTTGTCATTGATTATTTCATCGCCGATAAGATGGATGACCGCCGGCGTCGGAAGAAACGCGAAGAGGAATAGCGGACGGCAGACCCGAAAGGAGATAGGGTAGAGGCGTCTGTGATGATGTCTGGAAATGAAAAACGGATATGGATAAGCTGATAGAACTATATACAGAGTGGGCCGGAGCAGAGCCGGCCGGAGTAGAGAAATTGCCCGTACAGGGGAGCAACCGTGCATACTATCGTCTCACGGATGCCGATGGCATGAGTGTTGTGGGCTGTGTGGGAACCAGTCGTGATGAAAACCACGCATTCATCTACTTGGCACGCCATTTTGCCAAGCGCCGGATTCCCGTGCCCAAACTGCTTGCCGTGAGTGGCGATGAACTGCGCTATTTGCAGGAAGACTTGGGAAAGCAGTCGCTCTTCGATGCCATCCGTGGGGGGCGCGAAGCCGGAGGACGGTATAACCAGCGGGAGAAACGCTTGTTGGTGAGTGCCATACGAGAACTGCCCAACATACAGTTGCGTGGAGCGCGTGGTCTCGACTGGTTCAACTGCTATCCGCAGCCGGAGTTTGATATCGACAGTGTGCTTTTCGACCTCAACTATTTCAAATATTGTTTTCTCAAACCCACCGAGCTCGATTTCCACGAACTCAAGCTCGAAGCTAATTTCCGCCTTTTTGCCAAAGACCTCACTTCCGAGCCGATGGACAGCTTCCTCTATCGCGACTTTCAGGCTCGCAACATCATGCTGGATGCGAACGACCATCCTTACTTTATAGATTTCCAAGGCGGACGCAAGGGGCCTTTCTATTATGATTTGGCCTCTTTTCTCTGGCAGGCATCGGCCAAATATTCCTTTAAGCTGCGTCGCGAATTGGTCTACGAATACTACGATGCGCTGAAAAACTACACCGAAGTACCCTCCGTCCGCCATTTCGTCAACCGCTTGAGCCTGTTCGTGCTCTTCCGCACCTTGCAGGTGCTCGGGGCCTATGGCTTTCGGGGTTACTTCGAACGGAAAAAACATTTTCTGGATAGCATTCCGCCCGCTATCCAAAATCTACGTGATGTCTTGAAGATGGGGGAGAAGGTGTTCCCTTATCCCTATATGTTGGAGATGCTTTGTCGTCTAACCGAACTCCCTCGGTTTGCCCAGCTTGAGCAACCAGCGGTGAACCGCGCCGACGGTTTTCGGATAACGGCCCAAAACATTTATCGTGCTCATCCGCAGGACGGGCCTGCCACCTATTCTAAATACGACGGCAAAGGCCCGTTGGTAGTGCGCGTCTACAGTTTCTCCTATCGCAAAGGTATTCCTGAAGACCCGTCCGGCAATGGTGGTGGCTACGTGTTCGACTGTCGCAGCACCCACAATCCCGGCCGCTACGAACCTTACAAGAAGTTGACCGGACTTGACGAACCGGTTATCCGCTTCCTTGAGGACGACGGCGAAATCCTTCAATTCCTGGAAAGCGTATATAGGTTGGCCGACCATCATGTGAAGCGTTATATTCAACGTGGTTTCACGAGCTTGATGTTTTCTTTCGGCTGTACGGGTGGCCAGCATCGCAGCGTGTATAGTGCCCAGCATTTGGCCGAGCATCTTCACAATAAGTTCGGAGTGGAAGTCATTGTCAATCATCGCGAGCAGAATATTTGTCAACTGCTTGAGGCAAGATGACAGATTATGATAGGAGGTGTTGTAGGAAACGGAATGTCTCCAAGAAAATCATTTCACGACTGTAGCATTTGTGGCGATAACGGATAATTCGGAGTGGATGTACAGCTTGTCTTTTTCGAGACGGCACACATATAAGGTGGATTTCCGATGACAATATCAAAGCCGTCTTTCGCTCGATATCCCAGATTGTTAAAAAAGTGTAATGGCCGGGAAATGGTAATTGGCAAAAGGGGGGTAATTGACAGAAAATCATTACCTTTGCAACCAATTTGGAGGAGTTGCGATTTCATGGAAGGTTTGAGGAAACTGCCGATATGAACTTTGCAATATAATTCATTTCACAACAAACATAAAGTCTAACTTTATTAATTAAATTTATTTATTCACATTATTTATGTCAGATTTAAAGAACGTAAAGCCTTTGGATGACTTCAACTGGGACGAATTCGAGAATGGCGCAAACGCCAATGTCAGCAAGGAAGATCTTGCTAAGGCTTATGATGAGACTTTGAACAAAATCAGCGAAAATCAGGTGGTAGAAGGCACTGTGATTTCTGTTGACAAGAAAGAGGTTGTGGTGAACATCGGCTACAAGAGCGATGGTATCATCCCTGCTTCGGAATTCCGTTACAACCCTGAGCTCAAGGTTGGCGACAAGGTTGAAGTCTATGTAGAAAACCAGGAAGACAAAAAAGGTCAGCTGGTACTCTCTCACAAGAAGGCTCGTCTCAGCAAGAGCTGGGAACGTGTCAATGCCGCTCTTGAGAACGAAGAAGTTATTCAGGGCTACATCAAGTGCCGTACCAAAGGTGGTATGATTGTTGATGTGTTCGGTATTGAGGCTTTCCTCCCCGGAAGTCAAATCGACGTTCACCCCATACGTGACTACGATGTATTCGTAGGCAAAACAATGGAGTTCAAGGTTGTTAAGATCAATCAGGAATTCCGCAATGTCGTTGTTTCCCACAAGGCCCTTATCGAAGCTGAGCTGGAAGCACAACGCAAGGAAATTATCTCTAAACTTGAGAAGGGCCAGATTTTGGAAGGTACGGTAAAGAACATCACTTCCTATGGTGTATTCGTTGACCTGGGTGGTGTTGACGGGCTGATTCATATCACCGACCTTTCTTGGGGTCGTGTGAGCGATCCTCACGAGGTTGTTGCCCTTGACCAGAAAATCAATGTTGTTATTCTTGACTTCGATGAAGAGAAGAAGCGCATTGCCCTCGGTCTGAAGCAGCTCACTCCGCATCCTTGGGATGCACTCAGTGCAGATCTCAAGGTGGGCGACCACGTAAAGGGTAAGGTTGTTGTGATGGCCGACTATGGTGCATTCGTAGAAATAGCTCCCGGTGTGGAGGGTCTTATCCACGTTTCTGAAATGTCTTGGAGTCAACACCTTCGTTCTGCTCAAGAGTTCATGAAAGTAGGCGACGAGGTGGAAGCTGTTATTCTCACACTCGACCGCGATGAACGCAAGATGAGCCTTGGTATCAAGCAGCTGAAAGAAGATCCTTGGGAGACCATTGAAGTGAAGTATCCTATTGGCAGTAAGCACACCGCCAAGGTTCGCAACTTCACCAACTTTGGCATCTTCGTAGAATTAGAAGAAGGCGTTGACGGTTTGATTCACATCTCAGATCTGTCTTGGACCAAGAAAGTCAAGCATCCTTCCGAGTTTACCACCCAAGGTGCCGACATCGATGTTGTTGTTCTCGAAATCGACAAGGAAAACCGCCGTTTGAGTCTCGGTCACAAGCAACTCGAGGACAATCCTTGGGATACTTACGAGACGATATATACTCCCGGTTCCGTTCATCAGGGTACAATCACCGAACTTATGGACAAGGGTGCCGTTATCACTTTGGCTGAAGGTGGAGAAGGTTTTGCCACTCCCAAACATCTTGTCAAGGAAGATGGTACTCAGGCACAACAGGGTGAAACTCTCGATTTCAAAGTTATTGAATTTGTAAAGGAGACTAAGCGCATCATTCTTTCGCACTCTCGTACATTTGAGGAGGGTAAGGATGATATCAAGCCTGCAAGAAAGCAGCACAGCAACAAAAAGAGCTCCAATGAGACACCGACTATCAACAATGTTGCAGCCGGCACTACTCTTGGCGATCTTGATGCACTTGCCAAACTGAAAGCAGAGTTGGAAAAAGGTGAGTAATCACCAAATCTTGTATATTAAATCAGGTAGGAGGTAAACACTAATTATAGGTGTTTATCTCCTACTTTCTTTCATGTCTGTCGACATCCTGCGTCGCTATACAGGCAATGCCCCATCATTGTCATGTATTCGTGGCCCCCTCCCGATATAATGGCTTTGTCTTTATTCTTATCCCGACTTCATTTACACTAATTGTTCTGAAAGACACCAAACTTTCACTTGTATGGTCAAAAGCTTCAAACTAAACGACATCGCAACGGTACGCTATTCAGTGCGGGACTCTGAATAAATACCGCTAAGCAAACTCGTATAATCAACGAAACGGTCAGAAAGGATAGCCCACGGCAAGGTGTATGCTTTGAGCATCGTGGAAGTTTTTGACATTATAAAAACCGCTTCGTCCGGTTTCGTAGGGCACATGCAGGCCTACCCCCCAATCAAGACGGATGACGAACATCCCCATGTCGTAGCGGATGCCGACACCTGTACCGACGGCCATCTGGCGAAAGAAATTCTTGAATTCAAACTGTCCGCCCTGACGGTTGTCATCTTGGTGGAGCGTCCATACATTGCCGGCATCAAGAAAAAGAGCACCATAGAGGTCGCCAAACAGTCGGGGACGATATTCTAGATTAGTCAACACTTTCACATCGCCGGTTTGGTCAATATAGGAGAATCGGCCTTCGGAAGGCACATACTTGCCGGGACCGATACTCCGCACATTGAAGGCACGCACACTGTTGGCTCCACCCACATAAAATTGCTCGTAGTAAGGGGCCTGAGAGGCATTGCCATAGCTCCACACCACGCCCACATTGGCATGGGCGAGGAACGAGGAGTGCTCGGAGAGCCGCCACCGCTTGACGAAATCAGTTTCCACCTTAAAGAACTGTGCGAACGGATTTTTAAACATAGTTTTGTTTTTCCGACTCCATTTTTCTCCAAATGCGGCATAGATTCCGCTGACAGCATTGCCCGCTTCGCTCACGCTGATTTCCCATGTGATGGGGTTGCGCAATTCGGATGGGCTGATGTAGCGATAGGTGTAGCTCATCTTGGGAATAAACTGGTCGCGCATGGAAATTTGCAAATAGGGATTGGCCAACAACAAACTGTCGAAAGCGGCGGTCTTGCTCTGCATGTATTCGTAGGAGAGGGTGAGTGGACTGAATGTATGATGAGAACTGGCCGTAGTCCACCAGTCGTAAGTCAGTTCGCCTGACACCACATGCCGCTTGAAATAGTCGGCCCGATTAAGCACATTGGTTGACGCCTTGAGTGTGGTGGTGGGCGTACTATAATATTGTCGGGGACGGCGACGAGGACGAGCCTCACGACCAACTATGGTGTAAAAAAGACTACGCGGGGTGAGCAAGCGGGGCATGACAACAGAAGCGTCAGCGCCATACTCATAAGAATTGAAGCCACTGGATGAGCCTTCACTTTTATGTCCGGTTTGCCATTCATACTGTCCATGCACATTGACATCCAACTTTTCACCTCCATGGAAGGCATTACGCTTGGTGAGACCCAACACCATTTCAGGTCCCATGCGACCGGAAGTCTTGCCTTTGGCGTTGGCTTCGACATAAAAGTCATAGGGACGATCGAAAACCAAGTCGAGGGTGAGATCGAGACTGTCACACGTGGCTGATGTGTCGCGTGGTGTGAACGTGAGAGTATTGTAGCTGAAAAGGCCCATAGACTGAATACTCCGACGACTCTGCTCCTCTTCGTCGCTACTGTAGGGCATTCCGTGATGCAACTTCACATCGCGCAAGATGGCTCCCAGACGGATGGGAGGACGGCGCCCGTTGTAGCGGACTGTAAGAAAATGCCAACGGGTGGAATCGCCCAACTCTTCCATTATTTGTTTGCGGAAATTGATGTTGATATTACCAATATACCACTTATGGGTGGCACGCGGACTGAGGCTGTCGGCCATAACGAGACGCAGGGCTACCTTACCCGGCACATTGACAGTGTCGGCCAGATAGGAGGCGTAAGAATTGTTGTAGTAGTAATAGCCGTCACCACGAAAAAGTTTGGTGATGCGCCGGCGTTCCGACTCAAGTGTCGAGACACTGAAAGGATCACCCTTGTGCAACAAGGCATTGGCATGTGTATGGGTCATCAAGCTGTCGGTGGCCGAAGGAAAGTTCTCATACACCACCGTATCAAGTGTCCATAGGTGGCCCATGTCTACTGTATAGGCTATCTTTGCTTTCTTTGGATTATGTCCCGTAAGGATTTCGTAATTTACCTTGCCATTGAAATAACCAGACTTTTTCAGTTGTGATTCGGCAATGGAAGTGCGGAGCTCGGGCCTCACTTCTCCCACCAGCTTGGGACGGGAGCCGAAAGTCTTGGCTATCCATTTGCCCATACCATTGTCAGATTGTGAAAAGGCATTCCACACCCAAAGGCGGACGGGAAATGGAGTGCGGTAATAACTGCTCCCAAACAAAGCTCCGTTGGGAGCTGAAGCAAGCACATATTCCATTTCTTCTTGTGTGGAAGTTGCATGGTTGTTGGTCTCGTAGTTGACGTATGTTATCTTTTTTAATCCTGTGAACAACTGTTCACCTTCAGGAATGGCACTGGTGGTGGAACACGACGCCATCAGGGCTTCCCCCAACACCATCGCCATAAACACATAAATATAATGTCTGAATTTCATTTACTCGTCATCTGGTTATCTGTTCTTTTGCTTTTCCGGAACGGTCATCGCCCCACTTTTTACAGTATCTTTGGAGACTTGTATGGGGGGCAGTTGTGACTTCTCTTTTCTAAATCGGAAAATATCTCTGAAATGTAAAAGCTTACGACGCCACATAAAGCCGATGCCATACTCTCCAATCCTACCTTCAAGCCAATCATAAGTGCTGTTATCGTAGAAAGCACGCAAATATTTGCTTGAGTTCTGGTCAAGACGATATTCCAATTCCACATTATCGAAAAATGAATTGTTATGGTTACTTTGGTCAAGTTCTGCACCGGTGGACACCTGTCCGCCAACTATTACACTCAGTCGGTTGTTCCACAAACGCTTGGCAAATTTGAAATTATAGTCGGTGTGCAGGCCGCCGGCAGCGTTAGTGGAATTGTCGACGGTCATACCCAGATCAAAGCCCATAGAGCGTATGGCCGATCCGGCAATATTGTTGATTTCGGAATTGAGGAAACTACTGAGGGCACTGTTCATCGAAAACGAACTTGTGTTGCCGTCAACAAGATACATGCCTGAAGCCAACATTGTGATGGCCACTTTTCCACGCTCCTCCACCGACATGGTATTGAGTTCGTCTTGAATGGACATATCATTAGGTGCTGAGATGATAAACTGAATGCCGGGATGGGTGAGGGTCTTTGAGAGTTTAACACCACACTCGAAATCGACAGACCGCCCGGAGCCGGTTCCACTATTGACAGAAGCCTTGACTTCTTCCGTGGCTGTGATGTTCAGTTGCGGGTCGTAAGGATCACCGGTAAACTCAATGCGACTGCCGTCCTGAATACTGAAAGTCTTGAGTGGAATTACAGGCAACGAATATTTCATCTTGCCATTGTTGAGCGTATAGCGGCCGGTGAGCTGCAGATTGTCGGAAGGATTGTACGACATTCTAAGTTCTCCACCTCCCATCAGATCGATATAATTGGAGTGGTCGGCATTGAGTGCACAAAGGATATGGGCCGACTCATCGATACCCACACTCATCGCCATGTCAAGGCCTTGGGGCTTAGGCCGGGATATGGGCTGAATCTTCTTATCTTTGAAATTAATGAACTTCACCAGTTCGTCAAGTTGATTGTCGGTGGTGAGTTCCGACTCCCGAAGTACGTAGGTCATGTCCGTAGTTCCCAACACATCAAGTCGTCCGCGCATCTGCAAGTTGTCCAATGGACCGCGCATCATGCCGAAAAAGTTCACAAAAGCTTTGCCGTATGCTTCTGAGCGGTAGTTCTCTTTGGCGGCTATGAGCTGGAAGTTTTCGGCCCTCATCCGCACATCAAGCACCATGCGATCAAGATTGGAAAAGTCGAAATCGCCTGCGATGTTGAGCGGGCTGGAATTATTAGCAAACATCTCGAAGTTTTCGAAGAGCAGATGGCTGCCCACAATGCGTACAGGATCGTTGGCAAAGCGCATCTCTACGCCATAGGGAATACTGAAGAGGTGGGCGGAATCAAGGTAGACTTCACCGTTTACTTGTGGTTGCTTCAAAGAGCCTTTCACATCAAGTTCGCCTTCTCCATATCCTCGCAGACCCATCAACTGGTTGGGAATGAAGCCGTTGACAAAATGCAGTGGCAAGCGTTCGAGGCCAATCTTGGCATCAAGATAGCCGTCGCCGTCAGAGCGATAGGTTCCTTGAAGGGTGCCCACCTCCTCGTCTTCATACAGCAGCCGCCCGTCTACATAGTGACTGCCGTCAGCCTTTGGCATATACACAAATTCGGAACTGACATTCCCCACCGGAGAATGTTCGTAAACAAGATTGTTTATTGAAATATTGGAAGAAACTGAAAGTTCTTTTGCCGTTTGAATGGCATGGAAGTCGCCATCCATAATGCCCGAAACATCCGGAGTGTAAGGAATCACAGACAGAATTTTATCCAAATTGAATCGGTGAAGACTAAGCGTCACATCTTGTAAGGCATCGGTATTGTCATCATTGGTGAACACATCCACACCGGCTCCGTCGGAGGCCTGCAACTGCAATTTGGCCGAAACCCGACGGTTGTCAGCCAGGAAGAAGTAGTTGTCACTATTAGCCTCAAATCGTTTGTATCCTAAAATCGGACTGGTATCGGTGAGGGAGAGACGCACCCCGTTGGCCTCCATCGTGGCAGCCATCCCCACATCGAGCCCCAACCTATTATTGATGTCGAATATACGAGTGCGCAGGTCGGAACCTGAACGTCCCAAAGTGCCTGAGACGATGGCTTTAAAGGTATATTGGGGATTGTTCTTGTTGTTGATTACTTGCAGATTATAATTGAGCACACTGTCATTGGAGGAGAAGAGGGCCCTGACGGTATCCAACTGCACACCGGAATAGACCAAAGAGTCGGCAGACAAATAACCGTCAAGTCCTTTCTGCGGCGAGGAAGTCAAATCGGCTCTGACTGACTTGTAGAAACAGCCATAACGCTCAAGTATATGGCAAATGAAATTGTCTCGCCCCGTATCAAGATAGATGCGCACAAGTGGAAAACGATGACGCAAGGCTATATGGTCTATATGGCGGGCCTTTAGTTGAATTTGGAAGTCGTTTGACAACCGGGTAAGTTGGGATTGCAGGTGGCGATAGCCGCCACGGGCATCCATATTGAGGTGGAAGTCACCACAATCGACAACGGCATGGGTGGTGTCGCAGCGGGTAAGCACATCCATGACCACGTCTTCCGGTCGGTAGGCCATGCTGTCAGTCCACACGGTGATATCGCTCACAAGCCCCCGCACCTGATAATAGTCCTTCATGTCGCTGCCCACATCAATGTGTCCACACAACGAAGCTACGATGGGCGTGTCGCTGATGCGGAGATGAAAGAGGTCTATTTTGTCGAGATCGGCCGACACCGTTGCTTGCAAGTGCTTTACATGGGTGAGTGCCTGCACACTGAGCCGCCCCTTGAGTAGGGCGTTACGACTGTCTATGAGAGCGTTGATGCGTCCACGCGCCACGTGGGCTGTGGCATCGATATGGTCTAAATTGTATCCTCCAAAGTTGAATTGTTCGATTTTTGCATGGGCTGTGAGGCGTGTCTTGGGGGAGAATAAATCGGTTCCCACGCCCTCTGCTTCCACATAGCCGGTAAAGGGATGGAGTCCTTGCTGAGGCAAGAAGTGTTGTAAGGGTAGAGCGTGGACTTGGAGCTTGGCTTGATAGGCCATGCGCGGGACATCCATCCGGGCCGATCCGGCTACTTGTCCGCCACCTTCACGAGCGATGAAACGAGCAGCATAGCATTGCCCGTCAACGCTAAAACTTCCCTCAGCTCCAATACCTCGCGGAATGTTGATTTGCTTCATCAATGCCGGATCGAGCAGAGATGTAAGGAATGCCAAATCAAATGTTTTGGCGTCAAACTTCACCTTAGCTCGCATCTTATCCACCGAAGTGAGATTCCCCGCCCATCCATCGGCTTTGAAACGGAATGCTGTCGGAAGACTCACTTGCAGCCCTGCAAATGACAAATGGCGCAGATTGCCTTTCATGGAACCGTCTATGCGGAGCGGATAATTAGGCCAACGCCGACGGAAATCCGTTGGCATGTCACCGAGAAAACGCATGAGGTCTTGTTTGCCGATAGAGCCGTGCAGAATGGCACGGAGACGGCCGGGAGCTGTATCGGCGAAAGTGTTCAATTCCATATCCACATCGGCCTTCACAGCAGACTCGGTGGTTTGTACTTGCAGGTCGGGTAGTCGTAGGCGGATGCTGTCAAGCAACAGTGTACCTGTGAGCGTTTTCACCTTAATGCCGCTCTTTTCACAAAAGTGGCCTTTATGGATGCGGATAGCCAAGCGCGAATCGCAATAGCTGAACGAGTCGGCCTGCAATTCCAAACTGTCGAGCAATAAATGATTGAAGTCGAGCCCTTTGGTCGCTGTGGCAAAGTTATTGTCGTAAGCCGCATGTCCCCCAAGCCAATCGACTTGCCCCACCTGATAGAGTCCTTTATGCAAATCAAGGAACACACGTCGGGCATCGGCCTCTGTGAAGAGCGTATTCACTTTGAGGGTGTCGCCGGGCAAATGGAGGGTGAAATCTGTGTTGCGGAGTTTAAGATGAGCAATGTCGATTTTCCAGAAGTTGGTACTCGGAGTCGTATCTTGCTTTACGGTGTCGCTCAACTCCACAGACAACCATCCGTTGGCCACTAATGCATCATCTACCCGCACTTTCTCCTTCCCCCAATCTATGCCGTGGGCTTTTAGTGAAAGACGGGAAAGCTCACCCTTAATACGCGCTTCATGGATGAAATTAGTGGTGTTGATCTTCATCTTTCTGAAGTCCAACTCATCCACCATGACCTGTTTGCTGAATAACGGCAACACCTGCACATCGACAACGAGCTTGGCTATATCGGCCACCGTATCTTTTATCTGTGGAATGGAGTCATTGCGACGGACAACTTTGATGCCTTCCACGCCCAAATCAAGAGGAAATTCAAGATTCACATGAGACACAGAGACCTCCATTCCCATTTTCTCAGAGGCGTATGAGGCAACCCGCTTTACCGCCCAATTCTGCACAGGAGGGAGATAAACCAGTATTGCAAGAAACAGAAAAAAAAGCATAGGGGCCAAAATGGCGCCCCCAATCCATTTCAAGGTTTTCGTCATAAGCCACACAGGAGGTAATCCGCTAAATGGGGATAGATGTTATAATACTTGCAAAGTAAATAAAATTTGCGGATATGAGAAAATAATAATGCAAGTTTTTTATACGAAGAACACTATTCCGGAGAGAACGCCTTCCATAAAGCATCGGCAGGAAGCGGACTGACGGCGGATATTGTTTCTTTCGAAACCGGATGCACAAACTCTACCCGTCGTGAAAGCAGGGAGATGCCTCCATCGGGATTGCTGCGGGGAAAACCGTATTTCAGATCACCCTTGATGGGGCAACCGATATGTGCCAACTGGCAACGTATCTGATGATGGCGTCCCGTTAGGAGATTTACTTCCAACAGACAATAATGCTCGGAACGATTGATGACATGATATTTCAGAACCGCTTTCTTGGAATTGGGCACCTCATGGTCGTAAGCATAACTTTTATTCTGTTGCTCGTTGCGCACAATCCAGTTTTCAAGCGTCCCTTCTTCATGCATTGGAGCATCTTTCACGATGGCCCAATAGGTCTTGTGTACATCGCCGTTGCGAAACATCATGTTGAGCCGGGAAAGGGCTTTTGAGGTCTTGGCAAAGACAACCAGCCCGGACACGGGGCGATCAAGACGATGCACCACGCCGATAAACACATTACCCGGCTTCTGATGCTTTTCTTTGATATATCGTTTCACGGCCTCGGACAAAGGCTCGTCACCCGTCTTGTCACCTTGGACAATCTCACCGCTTTCTTTGAAAACGATGATCAAATGATTATCTTCGTAAACTAGTTTCAAATCTCAATGGAATGATTAAAAGAGATTTCCCCTCTTCGCAATCAAAGAGAGGAAATCCCTATTATTTGGAAATAATGTATTGGCAAATTACATATTCATGCCACCGTCTACCTGAATCACCTGACCGCTTACATAGCTCGACATGTCAGAGGCCAGATAAACAGCCGTGTTGGCGATATCTTCCACATTGCCACCACGACGGAGTGGAATCTTGCCAATCCATTCCTTGCGAATGTCTTCAGGCAATGCCTGGGTCATGGCTGTATCAATGAAACCGGGAGCGATTGCATTGGCGCGGATGCCCTTGGGACCCATTTCCTGGCCGACACTCTTGGCCAAAGCAATCATACCGGCTTTGGAGGCGGCATAATTGGCTTGTCCGGCATTGCCATGGACACCTACCACGGAGGCCATATTGATGATGGAACCGCCACGCTGACGCATCATCAAAGGCACACAAGCATGGATGAAATTGAAGGCACTCTTCAAATTCACAGCTATCACTGCATCCCACTGCTGTTCTGTCATACGAAGCATGAGGCCATCCTTAGTGATACCTGCATTATTGACGAGGATATCTATTGATCCAAATTCTTCCTTCACCTGTTTCACCACTTCTTCGGTTTGGGCAAAGTCGGCAGCATTGCTCGCAAATCCCTTGGCTTTCACACCTTTGGCAGCAATCTCTGCCTCAGTAGCTTTCCCGTTCTCATCAATCACGAGATCGGTAAAAGCAACATTTGCCCCTTCTTCGGCAAACTTCAATGCGATGGCCTTTCCTATGCCACGTGCGGCACCTGTAATCAAGGCCGTCTTACCTGTCAGTAATCCCATTTTCTTTTCTTCTTTTTATTTAATTTATGATTGTCTATCCATTGATTGGATTGTTCTGTTTCTACAGCTTGAAGCCTGACTTGCCCAAAGCACCATAAACGACCTTGGCCACAAGAGGCTTGCTCGTTTCTTCCGTGAGTCCATGTCCCAAACGTCCATAGATGAAAGGCACTTCAAGACCTTTAATGCAATAGTGGGTTATATCGGCAACCAATTCCACATTCTCAATATCGAATTCGCCGTCGGCTTTTCCTTCGGAATATACCTTTCTGAAAAGTTCGATCTCGTCTTCATCAAAATTCTTCCGTACCTTTTCCACCATCCAAATATTACGGAAAAATTCTGCACGAAGATTGCCATTCCTTACCACTGTTTCCTTAATCATGCTCAGATGAGTATAAATCAGCTCTATGATTTTATCCTGTGGCCGTATCTTTTTGGCTGCCACTTCATCCAACTTGTCGGAAAGTCGTTCTAACTCAGACTCGATTACAGCATAATACACATCTTCTTTCCTATTAAAATAGGTGTACAATGTGCGACGTCCCTTCCCGGAAGCAAGGGCTATATCATTCATAGTTGTGTTGGCCACGCCGTTTTTAGCAAATAACTGGCGTGCGACATCAACCAACTTTTGGCGAGTTTTGGAAATGGACATATTATTATAATTCCAACGTCTTTTCGGTTGCACATAAATATAACTATGTGCAAAAATAAGTATTTCAACTGGAATATGCAAATAACTTGATGCGCAAAACATCCATTTTAGCAATTTTTAGTGTGTTGGTTCAATCGGTGTTTGAGGGGGAGAACTCCAGATAGAATAATTGTTAAACTATTTGTTCGTTTTTGTGTCTTAACCGGCTTTAAGCCGGTTAAGACAGATGCTCCCCACGGCAGGGGCAGAAAAAGCCTCCTTTATGGAAAAGGGAACTTTTAGGTCTAAAAAAAGGAGTACACGAGAACTTCCTTTGTTATAGCAAAGGTAAGATGAATATGTCTTTTTTGCAAATGTGTGGTGAATATATTTGGTAAACTTAGGGGGGCTGATGCTTTGTTGATGCCCGACCTCCGGAAAGTCTTTCTGACTCCTTCGGCCTTACTCTGCGCTTAAGTCGGAAACCATTTTGCGATACATGGCATATATGTGAATACGGCTGATATATCCTTTCAGTCGGCCGTCCACATCGGCCACCGGTAGTTGGGCGGCATCTGTCTGTTCAAATTTCTTCATTACTTCCTCCATCGAGTCATTTTCTCCCAAAACAGCGGATGGCTCTTGCATGAGTTGGCGCACGGTGAACCGGTTGTAAAGTTCGGTGCGGAAGATGATGTGGCGGATGTGGGTGATGTCGATGATGCCCAACAGCGTGCCGGCATCGTCGACTACGGGCAGGAAATTGTTGTTGCTTCGGCTGATTTCATGCACCAGACTGCCCATGGGCAGATCGGGCTTCACGGGGTGGTAATCTTTCTCTATGACGCTCTTCATGCTCATCAGGGTGAGTACGGCGCGGTCGGTGTGGTGGGTGATGAGCCGCCCCTCGCGTGCCAGTCGCAGGGCATAGATGCTGTGGGTTTCAAAGATGTTGGTGGTGAGATAGGCCGAGATGCAGACGATCATCAGTGGCATGAGCAGTCCATAGCCTCCCGTAAGCTCTGCTATGAGGAAGATGCCGGTCAGTGGGGCGTGCATCACGGCTGTCATCACGCCGGCCATGCCCATCAGAGTGAAGTTTTGTTCGGGAATGTAGGTGCCCACCTGATAGGTGTTCCAAAGGCGGGAGAAGAAAAAGCCGGCAAAGCCTCCGATGAACAGAGAGGGGGCAAATGTACCGCCGCAGCCGCCGGATCCGTTGGTGGCCGAAGTGGCAAAGACCTTCGACAGCACCACCATGCCCACGTAGAGTAGGAGCAGATTGTCGTGGCCGTAAAACAGTGAACCGTTCATGATGGTGTTCCAGTCGGCAATGGTCTTGCCGCTCAACAACACATTGACAGCCGAATAGCCCTCACCATAAAGCGACGGGAAAAGGAAGATGAGCGTGCTTAACATCAGCCCTCCGCATACCAGCCGGAGGTAGGGGTGCTTGGCCATCTTGGCAAACATGCCCTCGCAGGCTGTCATGCCCCGCATGAAGTAGAGTCCGACAAATGCACAAAACACGCCGAGGAGGATGCAGGGTGGCGTGCGCTCTAACTGCCAGCCATTGGTGAGTGTGAAATCGAAGAGGGAGGAGTTGCCCATGAAGATCACCGAAAACACAGTGGCCGTGACACAGGAGATGAGGATAGGGAGCAGCGAAGCCATGGTGAGGTCTACCATCAGCACTTCGAGGGTAAACACCAGACCGGCGATGGGGGCCTTGAAGATGCCGGCAATGGCAGCCGCGGCACCACACCCCACGAGGAGCATCAGCGTCTTGTTGTCCATCTTGAACAGCTGGCCGAGATTGCTGCCTATGGCCGACCCGGTGAGTACAATGGGAGCTTCGGCACCCACCGAACCGCCGAAACCGATGGTGAGCCCCGAGGCAATGACGCTCGACCAGCAGTTGTGGGCTCGTAGGTGTGACTGTTTGGTGGCGATGGCATACAGCACACGCGTGATGCCGTGAGAAATGTTGTCTCTCACAACATATTTGATGAAAAGATAGGTGAGATAGATGCCAACGATGGGGAATATCAGGAACAGCCAGTTCGATGAGTTGGCCCTCATGCTTCCCGTGAGCAGTATCTGGATTTCGTGAATGATGCTGTGCAGGATGAATGCTGCCACCGAGGCGAGCACACCTATGGTGAACGACAGGATAAGAGTCATCTGGCGGGTGGAGATGTGGGCCGCCCGCCAGCTGTGCAATCGTTCAAACATGGTGCTTGTTTCCATCCTCTACTTTCTGATAATGGTTACTTCTCCGTTTCGGCCCAACTTGATGATGCTGCTCGGTGTGTGAGGTTTGTGCTCCTGCCTGCGACTCCAGCACACATAGTCTACGGCCTCCACTACTTCTGGGGCAATGTCGCAGAAGTTTTGCGCGGCAGGCTGTCCGCTGATATTGGCACTGGTGCTGACGATGGCTTTCTGCATGCGGAAACACAGTTCTTTGGAAAACTTCTCGTAGGTGATGCGCACGGCCAAACTGCCGTCTTCGGCTATCAGGTTGGGGGCCACGTTGACGGCATCGTCAAGGATGATGGTTGTGGGCTTGCCCCCCTCGGCGGTGGAATCGACAAGCTCCCATGCCACAGAGGGGATATTGCGGAAATATTTCTGCATTCGTGCATCGGAGTCTACCAAACAGATGAGTGCTTTCGAGTCGTCACGCTGCTTGATTTGATAGACTTTAGCTACAGCTTCCGGATTGGTGGCATCGCAGCCGATGCCCCAAACAGTGTCGGTGGGGTAGAGGATGACTCCCCCTTTGCGCATACACTCCACTGCATTCTTGATATCTTCTTGTATAGTCATAGTTTCTTCTTTTTGTTTGGTTCGGGCTCTTTATAGTTTGTGGAAGCCCGTACCGTTGTCGGTATATTTACAGTTTGGCGGCAAAGCCGTTAAGGAAATCTTTGGCCGCCATGCGCTTTTTGCCCGCCATTTGAAGTTCGAATATCTCCAGCCACTCGTCCCGGCAGGCAATGAGCAGCCGTTTGCCCTCTTGGTGAACTGTGCCGGGCGCGGCGGCTGTGGCCTCACCGGTTTTCCCGGTCTTGAATATTTTAAGTGGTGCCTTGGTCGGAAAAGACACGTTGTCGGTCCAACTTCCGGGGTATGGACTCAGTCCTCTCACGAAGTCGTACACCCTCTTGGCCGGTCGGTTCCAGTTGATGCGGCAAGTCTCTTTAAATATTTTGGGTGCCGTGTGCAGTGTGTCGGTGGGCACATTGTGGTCTAGCCACTCTGCCTGCGCTGTCGAAGCTACGGTTCCGTTGCCTGCAAGAAGCCTGTCTACCGTCTCTACGGCAGTCTGCGCTCCGAGTTCCATGAGTCCGTTGTAGACATATTCTACATCGGCATCATCGGGTATGGGGAAGTGCCTTTGCAGGATGATGCGCCCCGTGTCGATGTCTTTGTCAAGGAAAAAGGTAGTGACACCGGTCTCCGTCTCGCCGTTGATGATGGCCCAGTTGATGGGGGCCGCTCCACGATATTGGGGGAGTAGTGCGGCATGTACATTGAATGTGCCGAAGCGGGGCCTACTCCAAACGACTTCCGGAAGCATGCGGAAAGCGACCACTATTTGCAGATCGGCTTTATAGGATGCCAACTGCTCTATAAAAGTCGGATCTTTCATTTTCTCCGGCTGCAATATTGGCAGCCCGTGGGCAAATGCATATTTCTTTACTTCTGATGGCTGTAGGGTATCTTGATGTCTGCCCACCGGTCTATCGGGTTGTGTCACCACAGCCACTATATTATATCCATCCTCATAGAGTCGTTTCAGAGTGCCCACGGCAAACTCCGGGGTGCCCATGAAAATAATGCGTAAGTCTTTTTTCTCCACGATCCTTGAAATGACAAAATGTTGTATACAGCTAGGAATTATAAGCTGGTCTCAATGTTAGAAGCAACGAAAACGGTAGCCGACGGTGAACTGTGCGCCCATGTTGCGGGCTTTGCCGAGGGCTTGCTTGCCCCGTTCACTTTTTCCCAACTCCTTGACCGATACGGCATAGCGGGCATCAATGAAGAAGTTTTTGATGAGGAAAGTGAAACCTGCCGGCACCATGATGTCACCGCGATGGATGTCCGATTCTATGTTGCGCTTGTCCCCTTGGTTGGTATCCCAATCGGCGGTGGCCGTAAATTCACGCTTGAGACCGGCTCCTAAATAGACCCCCAAACACTTTGCTGGATAATATTTAAAGAGGTAATCAATGTTGAGATAATCAAAGGTATAGGTAAATTTCATGGGACTACCATCTGTATTGGTTGAATGGCCGGAATTGTCATCGGCATTCCCGCATGACAGGTGGCTCCAATAGACTTCAACATTGGAGGAGAACTTGGGTGTGACATATACTTCGAGAAAGATACCTGCTACCGGTCCTGGTTTCCACGAAGCATTAAGAGAGGTGAGTGTAGAGTAGTTGGCACCAATCTTGGGGCCGACGAAAATATCCCATTGATTTCGTTTGTCCTTATATTTGAATGTCGACTGAGCGTTGATAGTGATTGTCGAAATCATGCACAATAGCATGACTAGAAGAAACTTTTTCATATACATCGAATTTTATGTTGCAAAAATACGTCAAATCGCCGATATAAACAAATTTTGCCCTTTCTTTTTCTTTCTTTTTGCAACCTTTGTCCTGCTGCCAAACGCGTTTTGTTGTGTACTTGGATGTCGTTTTCTGTCAAAACAAAATGAAAAAGGGCCGTTCTTTTTGAAGTTTGAAAATAATTGTTTACCTTTGCCCTCACAAAGAGAATGGTTTTGAGTTTCTGTTCCCTATACAGTATTGACATCAAGATGATGGTCTGAATTGTAAACGCATGAGTGTTAAAAAAACGACATCACACGGTGTCTGTTAGTTGTGGTTGAAATAATCTTGCTTATGGAGGAGCACTCGAAAGTTGCACTGATATATGATTTTGATGGAACGTTGTCTCCGGGCAATATGCAGGAATTTGGCTTTATCCAAGCCATAGGAAAGGATAAAGATGAGTTTTGGGCGAAGAACCGGCAACTTTCTGAAGAGAATGATGCCAATGGCATTCTCTGTTATATGTATTTGATGCTGCAGGCCGCTTTGCAAAACAACATCTCGCTCAAGCGTGAGTCGTTCCGTCACTTCGGTTCGAAGATAGAGCTTTATGAGGGGGTGAAAGGTTGGTTTAAACTGGTTGGAGACTACGGCAGGTCTATAGGGCTTGATGTGCGCCATTATATCAACTCTTCAGGATTGAAAGAGATGATAGAAGGCACGTCCATCGCCCATGAGTTTGACAATATTTACGCCTGCTCCTATCTTTATAATGATAACGGTTCTGCCTATTGGCCGGCCATAGCAGTTGATTATACGACGAAGACGCAGTTTTTGTTCAAGATCAACAAGGGCATTGAGGCCGTCAGCGACGATATTAAAATCAATGAATATGTGCCGGAGAATGAACGTCCTATCCCTTTCACACACATGATATATTTCGGTGATGGAGAAACGGACATTCCCTGCATGAAGATGGTCAAAGAGCATGGAGGACATTCGATAGCCGTCTATTCAGACAAACGGAAAGAGGCCACGGCCCTGAAACTGATAGACGAGAATCGTGTCAATTTTGTTTGCCGGGCCGATTATCGTGAATCTGGTGAGATTTATCATGTAGTCAGGCGTATTCTGGATAAGGTAAAGGCCGACTGCGAATTTAACAAATTGTTACGGGTGCATCATGATAAAATAGCGAGTGAGTGAGCAGAGAGTACCTGTATTGATAGTAAGACTCAAAGTTATAATATTTAAATGAACAAGATATGGTTTTGTTAACACTTTTTGGAGGTATGTTTGAATACATGACATTGAGATTGTGGGTATTGGGAATAATCCTTCCTTTTGTCAGTGCAATGGTTATCACGGCTTTGGTTCATCCCGTCATCGTCAAAATGGCATTGAAGAAGAATATGACCGACGCCCCTGATTATAGGAAACTCCAGAAACAACCTGTTCCGGTTATGGGTGGTCTGGCTGTGTTCTTTGGTGTGGTTGTCGGAGCCGGGGTAACGAGCATGTTCTTTAACACCTATGCTTTGTTTACTTGCGTTGTCGCATTGACGGTCATGATGTATGTAGGCATGCTCGACGACATGGTGGGACTTAGCCCCATTGTCCGCATCGTCTTGGAAATAGCTGTCATTGCGTTTGTTGTGAAAATGGATCTGACCAACATCAATGACTTTCATGGGCTTTTCGGCATTGGGAAACTCCCGGTTTATGTATCTTTGCCACTTTGCACTGTTGCCTGTGTGGGAATCATCAATGCTGTCAACATGATTGACGGTGTTGATGGGTTGTCAACCGGCTTGTGCATATTTGCCTGCCTGTGTTTTGGGGTGGTGTTTTGTGCCTCTTACGACGGGACAATGAGTGTTATGGCTGCATTGGCTGCAGGGGCCTTGGTTCCTTTTTTCTTTCACAACGTGTTTGGCAGCACTTCAAAGATGTTTATAGGAGATGCCGGTACCATGATGATGGGTATGCTGATGAGCATATTTTGTATGCGCATGATAGACAACACGTCGTTGGCAGCAGCCAATCATCCGGGGTTTGGGGTGATTGCCTTCTGTGTGAGTGTGTTGAGCATACCGGTGTTTGACACCTTGCGCGTGATGACGGGACGAATGTGGAAGGGTGTCAGCCCTTTCCATCCCGACAAGAGTCATTTGCATCATTTATTTATAGAAATAGGTTTCTCTCATGTTGGAACCACGATAATGGTGATAAGTCTCAATATGCTGAATGTGTTGTGTTGGTTTGTTGCCTATTTGGCGGGAGCTGATGTCACATGGCAATTTATTGTCGTTGTGGTGGTTGCTTTCCTGAATACCACAGTGCTGTTTTATACTGTGCGGAAAATGAATCATAAGCATCTGCCTTACCGCATATTAAAACGGATAGCGGAACTTAGCCACATGGAGACAGGAGAGTGGTTTATGACTATTAGGAGGATTCTTGACAAAATATGAAAGCCGGCTTTTCGGGTGGGTTTGGCTTATGGGCAGGCTCCTCATAAAGAAGGTAAAGAAAATGGCAAGTCAACGAGAGGTCTCGATGTCTTGCCATTTTTGTGTGTAAGGTGTTAGCTTGTTTCTCTATTTTCACGTGGTGATAGCCTTTTGTATCCCGTATCCAAATAGGGCGAAATCGCCTTTGAGGGGATCGTCGGGAAAAACCTTTCGCAATTCATCTGTGAGTTTTTGGGCAGTGCGCATGGAAGGTTGTGTAGTGGCGAGCAGTCCCAATCGTTTAGCCTCCTCCATAACGTGGGTGTCAAGTGGGATGATGAGTGTGCGCTTGTCGATGAAAGTCCATAGACCTAAATCAACGGGTGAGCAGTCACGTACCATCCAGCGAAGCAGCATACACACCCGTTTGCACGATGAGGTGGTGCTTTTGGGAACGAGATGCCCTACATCCCATAAATGAAAATGACGGGTCATAGCGGTTATAGCATCGTGGGCCGTAGTTGCCCGTTCTTTGACAAATTCTCCGATGCTGCCATGTTTTATCAGGATATCTTGTATTCCCATGAAGAGTTGGTGAACATGATGATAGGTCTGTAATCGGTAAAATCGTTCCGGTGTATCGGGAATTGCCACTGTAAATGAATTGTCCTTGATCCATGAATAGATATTACCGCGCGACTCTTTCAAGAACAATTGAATCTTTGGCATAAACAGCTTGCGGTTCCCATAACTGAGGCAGGAGGCTATGAGTGCCATAACTTCTTGGTTGTGTGGGCCCTCCACTTGGTGCATGAACCAACTGGGATCACCCGTCAGAAAGTCTGTCGTCTCATATTTGGCAGCATATTCAGTTAGCAGCTCTCTGGTCTTACAATTCATCTTTTGGTCTTTTGTCTCTATTGGTAGTTGGCTCCTTGTTGGTATAGAACTGGAGGATAAAGGTGGGTAATTATTTTCTTTTCCTTTGATCGATAGATTATTCCTCATCCCATGTGGTCCAAATGGAGAAGTCTTTGACACTCGCAGTAATCTCATCTGTCCCATTATCGGCTTTGTCTATATTAAGACTGCGGATAAACTCATATTTGGCCGATGATGAGGCTAATAAGGGCTGGATGCTAATATGATATCTTTTTATTGTCGGCTGAAGGTATTTCTTTCTTTTCATATTTTTATTATGATTATAGATGATGGTTGTATGGTTTTCTTTCATTAAATTATTGCACAAACTTCTTTCCATTGCAGATATATATTCCATGAGGCAACGAATTTCGGGTATCGGCATCTGCCACTTTCATACCTTGCAGGTTGTAGATGGCAGAAGTGTTTTTCTTTGTTTCACGGTATTCCATATTCTGAATGCCGGTACCGATATTGAGCAGAAACTCTTTTGCAGTAGCAGCTTTTTCAGAAGTAATATACCAACGGTAAGGCTTGATTTTGATAGTACGGTTTTTGCATGAATAAATCTTGTTGTTGGCCACCACGTATAAGTCGGCAGCCTCTTTGAACTCTTGGTATTCGTATGTCGCATGATAAGTGATGTCTCCTACCTTAACAGTTTGCTCTTCACCCCCATACTGAAACTTTGTGGAAGCCGGGAAGATGAAAGGTTGGCTGTTGAAAGATTCTCCTTTAATAAGATAAGGTTTGTTGGCTTTCATCGTTTCGCCGTTGTCCATAGAGATAAATTCTATCGCTTGTGTGTTGTCTTCATTCAGCCGATAGACCGTGGTTTGCATACCGAACACCTCCCGATAGTTCTCAACATCAAACGGGAGAATTAAAGTGTTAAGCGCATTGGGTTCAAATGTACGGTGAAGGGATACGGCACCATCTTCTCCCTTGTTTGTTTTTGTAGGGAGTGGGCTGTCTTCTGTTAATGTGATGCCGTAGGAGGGTAATCGGGTGATGGCGTATAGATTAGCTGCAGGATGTTCCTTTGTAGGAGAAGCGTATAAACCAAAATAATTGTTAGTCTTATGGTAACATAAATATGTCTTATAAAGCTGTAGACCTTTTCCCGATTTTGTCAATTTACAGAAATCATTTGCTTTGTCATAGCATTTTAGCCAATTATATTTTTCTTTACTATAACCAACATATTTTCCTTTTTTAGTGTCGTATAAGAAAAAGTTGCCATCGCATTCTATAAGTCTAAATAGATTACTCTCAGTGATAGCCTCTTCTTTTGAATATTTTGCAGCCGCACCATATAAGAAAGGGCCATTTTGTGCTTGCTCTTGTATGGAAACCGTTTTACTGTATTTCGCTTTTTCTATGCGTGTCATTAGAAATAATTGCCCTGCGCCATTGGATAAAGATTCCAGAGGATCTGAGACTAATTGGGGAGTTTCTGTTTGTGCTTGTCCGCATAGAGTCACTGTCATGAAGATACATGACAATAGAAAATGTTTTTTTACCATTGTATTTAAATTGAAATGTTGTTCACATTATTATACTACAAAGGTAAACAAAAAATGCTTGGACATGGTTCCTCATCCAAGTTCATTAGCATAATTTAAAAGATAGATGGCTGTTTTTGTAAAGATTCACATTTCTACGGCGATTATCCGATACATGACATTATAACTATGCACAACTTATCTTATTTCCCACCAGTTTTACGTGGCTTTGATCTAAATATGTTTTTTAACTATAAGCCTTTTATTATCACATTTTTCTTACCCCATTCTGCTATGTTTTTCATTTTTTATCCATACCTTTGCAGCAAATAGGTGGCATTCGATGAGTGGAATGAGAATACTCATACCGCTTGTTTGCACAATGAAGGAACGATGGCAGAAGGCTTTTTTGTACAAAACATAGGCCGGTCACATCTGCCCGCTTATAGAAATAAAAAAAAACAAAAGTACGCTTTTTAATTACTTTAAAACCGAAATAACAATGAAACCAACATTAGTTCTCCTCGCTGCAGGAATGGGTAGCCGCTATGGTGGCTTGAAGCAGTTGGACGACCTGGGCCCCAACGGTGAAACAATCATGGACTATTCCATCTACGATGCTATTCAGTCGGGCTTTGGCAAGATTGTGTTCATCATCCGCAAAGATTTTGAAGACCAGTTCCGGCAGCAGGTACTTTCCAAGTATGAAGGGCATGTGCCCGTGGAACTTTGTTTCCAGAGCATTGATGCCCTCCCCGAAGGATTCAGTGTGCCGGCCGGGCGTGAAAAGCCTTGGGGCACCAACCATGCCGTGCTCATGGCCAAGAACGTGGTGAAAGAACCTTTCTGCGTAATCAACTGTGACGACTTCTACAACCGTGACTGCTTCAAGGTGATGGGTCGTTTCCTTGCCGAATTGCCCGAGGGCAGCAAAAACAAGTATGCCATGGTAGGTTTCCGCGTGGGCAACACGTTGAGCGACAACGGTACGGTGGCCCGCGGTGTGTGCTCGAAAGATGCCGAAGACCATCTCGCGACCGTTGTGGAGCGTACCGAAATAGAGCGTCGCGAGGGCGTGGTGAAGTATAAAGACGAACAGGGCGAGTGGATAGCCATTGGCGACAACACACCGGTCTCGATGAACGTATGGGGATTCACACCCGACTATTTCGAATACAGCGAAGCCTATTTCAAGGAGTTTCTCAGTGACCCGAAGAACATGGAAAACCTCAAGGCTGAGTTTTTCATTCCTTTGATGGTGAACAAGCTCATCAACGAAGGCACCGCTACCGTAGAAGTGCTCGACACCACCAGCAAGTGGTTTGGCGTGACCTATGCTGCCGACCGCCAGAGTGTCGTGGACAAGATTCAAAGCCTTGTAGACGAAGGCGTTTATCCCAACAAACTTTTTTGATGCAGATTAACATTTTATCAGAATCAGAAGCCGCTACCCTCCGCGAGTTGATAGCGGCTTCTGAGCGTATAGTCATTTGCGGACATAAGTCGCCCGACGGCGATGCCATAGGTTCCTCCCTCGGGTGGGCCGCCTATCTTCGCTCTTTGGGCAAGTCGCCCGACATTGTGATGCCCGATGCCATGCCCGACTTTCTCCATTGGTTGCCCAACTCCGAAAAGGTGGTGCGCCACGACAAGCGCACGGCTGAAGTGAGCCGGATGTTGCAGCAGGCCGACTTGTTGTTCTGCCTCGACTTCAACGATCCGGGCCGTGTGGAAGACATGCAGGCCGATGTCGTGGCATCACCTGCCCGTAAGGTGATGATCGACCACCACCTCGACCCCAATTTCCCCGACACGGCCCTCGCCGTTTCCCACCCGGAGATGAGTTCCACTTCCGAGATGGTGTTCCGGGTGGTGTGGCAGCTGGGCGGTTTTGAGGGGCTTGACAGGCAGTGGGCCGCTCCCATTTATTGTGGAATGATGACCGATACGGGCGGGTTTACCTATAACAGTACCAACCCCGAAATCTATTTCATCATCAGCCAGTTGCTTACCAAGGGCATCGACAAAGACAAGATCTACCGCAACGTGTTCAACAACTACAGTTCGTGGGCCGTGCGCCTGCGAGGCTACATGATGTGTCAAAAGCTCAACGTTTTTGAAGACCTGCACGCCTCTTACTATGCGATGACCCGCACCGAGTTGCGCGACTTCCACTTCATTCGCGGTGATGCCGAAGGGCTCGTCAATGAACCCCTTCGCATCAAAGGGCTCAAACTCTCCATCTCGCTGCGCGAAGACACCGAGCGCGACAACCTCGTGCTTGTGAGCGTGAGGTCGGTCGATGATTTCCCGGCCAATGAGGTGGCTGCCCGCTTCTTCAACGGTGGCGGTCATGTCAATGCCGCCGGCGGCAAACTGCATTGCAGCATCAGTGAGGCCGAACAGGTGGCCCGGAAGGCCATCCGGGCTTTTGCTGACAGACTGAAGGCGTAAATTCCGTTAAATGAGGAATCAAACTTGATAAATAGACTAAAAAACTCGATGGGCTCTCGCCCGTGTGTAATCTTTTTATTAACTTTGTTCCCTGTTAAAATGTATAATAAACAATACAATGAGAAAAGTAGTATATGGATTGCTGGCCGTCGTCGGTGGAGTGATGTTGTTTTCTTCCTGCAACAGGGGAGAGACCTACGCCGAGCAGAAAGACCGCGAGCGTGAGGCCATCAATGCCCTTGTCGTGAAGCAGGGCATCAAGGTGATTTCGGAAAGCGAGTTCTTGACCGACACCACTACCGATGTCTCTAAAAACGAGTTTGTGCTGTTTGACAATACCGGAGTCTACATGCAGATCGTGAAGAGGGGAACCGGCGAGAAAATAGCCGACGGTGAGACGACCGATGTGCTGTGCCGTTTCAAGGAGGCCAATCTGTTTGTCAACCCCAACCTCTCGCCCGACTCTTGTCTGACCAATACCACCCATGCTTATGCTTACAAGCCCGACAAGCTGACCGTGACCAACAATTCCGGTACTTTCACGGCCTCGTTCTTGAGCGGTTTGATGTACGATACCTACAAGACGACTTCCGTTCCGTCGGGGTGGCTCATTCCGCTCACTTATATCAAGTTGGACCGGCTCAAGAGTGCCGGTTCCGAACTGGCTAAGGTGAGGCTCATTGTGCCCCACACACAGGGGCAGCAGAATGCCACGCAGAATGTCTATCCCTGCTATTACGAAATCAGTTACGAGAAGGGACGCTAATCTTATCCACACGCATTTAACATCTAAAAATATTCAGGCATTATGACGTTAATCAAGTCTATATCCGGCATTCGCGGAACCATCGGCGGACGGGCCGGTGACACGCTCAATCCGCTCGACATCGTAAAGTTCACTTCGGCCTACGCCACTTTCATTCGGCGTAGTGGCCGTTCAGACAGCAACAAGATTGTTGTGGGCCGCGATGCCCGCATTTCGGGACTCATGGTGAAAAACGTGGTCTGTGGCACGCTCATGGGCATGGGCTATGATGTGATCAACATCGGGCCCGCCACCACTCCCACCACCGAACTGGCCGTGCGCATGAGCGGGGCTGCCGGTGGCATCATCATCACTGCCTCCCACAATCCCCGCCATTGGAACGCCCTGAAATTGCTCAACCACGAAGGGGAGTTTCTCACCAAGGACGACGGCAACGAGGTGCTCGCCATTGCCGAACATGAAGACTTTGAGTTTGCCGATGTTGACCATCTCGGCAGCTACACCGACGACCGCACTTTCGACGACCGCCACATCGAAGCTGTGCTGGCTCTCCGGCTCGTTGATGTCGAGGCCATCCGCAAGGCCCACTTCAAGGTGGCTGTGGATGCCATCAACTCCGTGGGCGGCATCATTCTGCCTCGGCTGCTTGACCGTTTGGGCGTGGAATATACTTTTCTCAACGGCGAGCCCAATGGCAATTTTGCCCACAACCCCGAGCCGTTGGAGAAGAATCTGGGCGGCATCATGGCCGAATTGCAGAAAGGCGGCTACGACATGGGCATTGTAGTAGACCCTGATGTAGACCGTTTGGCCTTTATTCAGGAAGACGGCAAGATGTTCGGCGAGGAGTACACCCTTGTCAGCGTGGCCGACTATGTGCTCTCTCACACTCCCGGCAACACGGTGAGCAACCTCAGTTCCACCCGTGCCCTGCGCGATGTCACCGAGCGTCATGGCGGTCACTATGCCGCTGCGGCTGTGGGCGAGGTCAATGTCACCACCAAGATGAAGGAGGTTGGGGCCGTGATTGGCGGCGAAGGCAACGGCGGTGTCATCTATCCCGAGAGTCACTATGGGCGCGATGCCCTTGTGGGCATAGCCCTTTTCCTGAGCAGTTTGGCCCATAAGGGGTGCAAAGTGAGCGAGTTGCGGGCCACTTATCCCAACTATTTCATCGCCAAAAACCGCATCGATCTCACTCCTGACACCGATGTGGATGCTATTCTTGTGAAAGTGAAAGAGATGTTTGCCGCCGATGCCACGGCGCAGGTCAACGACATCGATGGGGTGAAAATCGACTTTCCCGACAAATGGGTGCATCTGCGCAAGTCGAACACCGAACCTATCATCCGTGTCTACAGTGAAGCGGCCACGATGGACGAAGCCGATGCCCTCGGCAAGAAACTCATGCAGGTGGTCTACGACATGCAATGATACTCGTAGCTCTGCGCGCAATGTAATAAACAAATCGGGCTGCCGGAAACTTCCGGCAGCCCGATTTGTTTGGTGTAGGGACTTTCCATAAAAGTTGTTTTTTGTCGTTCGGCATACTGATAAGGAATATATCGCTGTCTGCTTTTTTCGTCATTGATTTGCAATCACTTCATTTTTGTCGTATCTTTGCATCGCCAAAGGGAGTACGTGAGTGCTCCCTTTTTTTAGCTTTCCTTCTGCTATGGATATCATTGAGGCCGAATGAGCTTGCAAAAGAGCCCCTTGGGCATTCTCATTCGGCTCGGCTGAGCTTCCAAGTGTGGCCCTTTCGCAAGGTCGTTCGGGCTTAGTGAGAAAATTGATGGGCCGGATGGGGCAAATGGGAGGAATGAGATAAGACGGAAAGATGAGTGGCGAAAAGTCGCATGTAAATCTTTTTCGGAAGTTTTAATAGTTCGTGCTATACGATGGTTTTATCCCTTTTACTCAGCACCCTAACCCCTAACTTAGGGACTTAGCCTCTTGTCCAATCCCCCCATTCAAGGTATTAAACAGGCTTTTTTCCGCGAGGCACTCCCCTCCTTCGGAGGGGCCGGGAGAGGCTTTCATCCCTCCTTTCCTGAATTTCCCACCATATTTTGTTGGGAAAACCGGCTTTCGTTTTGGTTGTTTGAAAGAAAAAATATATTTTTGTAGACAATTTTTTAAACCGAAAAGATAAAAAAGGTATGAGAGTAATCATCGAACCTAATTACGAACTGTTGTCGCAATGGGCTGCCAACCGTGTGATTGGCAAGATCAATGCGGCCCGGCCCACAGCCGACCATCCATTTGTGCTGGGGCTGCCAACCGGGTCTTCGCCCATCGGCATGTACAAGGCGCTGATCAAAGCCCATGAGGAGGGGTTGGTGTCGTTCAAACATGTGGTGACCTTCAACATGGACGAATATGTGGCTCTGCCCGAGACGCATCCCGAGAGCTACCACAGTTTCATGTTCAACAATTTTTTCAATCATGTCGACATCGACCGCAAGAACATCCATATACTCAACGGTAACGCCGACGACTTGGAGAAAGAGTGTGCTGACTATGAGAAGGCCATTGAGAAGTTTGGCGGCATCGACCTGTTTGTCGGTGGCATAGGCCCCGACGGGCATATAGCCTTCAATGAGCCCGGTTCGTCGCTCACGAGCCGCACCCGCATGAAGACGCTCACGAGCGACACCCGCATTGCCAACAGCCGCTTCTTTGGCGGCGATCCCAACAACGTGCCGCAGTTTGCCCTCACCGTGGGAGTGGGCACGGTGATGGATGCCCGCGAGGTGATGATTCTGGTCAATGGCCACGGCAAGACACGTGCCTTGCAGGCAGCCATCGAGGGAGGCATCACCCACATGTGGACCATCAGTGCCCTTCAGATGCACCGGCATGGCATCATCGTGTGCGACGAGGATGCCTGTGACGAACTCAAGGTGGGCACTTTCCGCTATTTCAAGGAGAAGGAGCAGAACTATATTTTGCTGTAATTTGTGGTGCTTACACAACGGCAAAGCCCCCATCCAAATAGCCATAATCCGTCGGTTGACGATGGCTATCGGATGGGGACTTTGCCGTTATTCTGTATTTGGAGGTATAACGATGGCGCGGAATTCATATTCCGGTACGCTCTCTGAGTTTCCGGTCATTTATACTCTTTGGCTTCTCTTTCACCTTTAAGCACGGCCAGGGCGTTTGAGGCGAGAGCTCCCATTTCGTCTTCTCCCGGATAGACAGCCACGGGGGCAAGAAATGCGATGCGCTCTTTGAGTCGCGGAATGATGTATTTTGACCGGGCCATGCCGCCGGTCAGAATCACGCCGTCTATCTTTCCGCACAGCACGGCCCCCTCGGCCGCGATGGCTTTGGCCGTGTGGAAAATCAATGCATCAAGCACCCGGCGGGCCTCGTTGTCGCCATCGGCAATACGCTGTTCTACTTTCCGTACATCGCTCGTACCCAAATGGGCGATGAGGCCGGACTCGCCTGAGAGATATTTTAACAGACCTTCCTCCGTGAATCGGCCACTATAACATAGGCGTATCAGGTCGCAGACCGGCAGAGAGCCCGTGCGCGAAGGGGAGAAGGGGCCTTCGCCGTCGAGCGCATTGTTGGCGTCTATGGCCCGTCCGTGGGCGTGAGCGGCTATGGAGATGCCTCCCCCCAAGTGGCAGACTATCAGGTTGAGGTCTTCGTAGCGCACGCCCCGTTCACGGGCGAAGCGGCGCGCCACGGCCTTTTGGTTGAGTGCGTGCCAGATGCAGATGCGCCGGATGAGCGGGGTGCCCGTGAGCCGGGCCTCATCGCACAACTCATCCACCACACCGGGGTCGGCAATGAAGCTTCGGCAGCCCTCGATGTCTTTGGCTATGTCGTAGGCCAGCAGGCAACCGAGGTCGCAGGCGTGTTTGTGAATGGCGTTGCGCGTGTCTTCCAGCATCAGTTCGTTGATTTCATACACTCCTCCCTCCAGAGGCTTGGTGAGCCCCCCGCGGCCTATCACGGCCCGGAAGTCGAGTTTGATGCCTTCCCGTCGAAGTTCGTCGATGATGAGTTGGCGGCGGAAATGATACTGATCGGTGACCTCATGGAAGCGGCTCAGTTCGGTGGCAGAGTGTGCGATGTCTTTGTTTAAGAGTGTTTTTTCGTTCTCATAGACGGCAATCTTCGTCGATGTAGAGCCCGGGTTGATGGCAAGTATTCTCATAGCGGTCTATTTCTATTCAGATTTTCAGTTTCTTGGTGCTACCCCGCGATGGCGGCAAGCAGCAGGCTCAGATATTTGGCGCGATGGTTGTCGCCTCGCGACGGCAGCACCACGGGCTTCAAGGTGCCCTGTAGCACGCCTGCCACTTCGGCTCCGGCAAATAGCGTGACAGTCTTGTAGAACAGGTTGCCCGCCTCGATGTCGGGCAGGATGAGCCCGTCGGCATCTCCCGCAATGGGCGACCGGATGCCTTTGACCTCCATGCTGTGCAGGTCGCAGGAGGTCTTTACGTCGAGCGGCCCGTCTACCACGCAAGAGCCGAAAGTTCCATGCCGGGCCTCATCGACTATCTGCAAGTAGTCTTCGGTGAAGGGGAAGTTTTTTGCATCGGCCTTTTCCGAACAGTGGATGAGGGAGATTTTCGGCTGTCCGATGCCCAGCCGGTGGCAGAGGCCGACCATATATTTCACCTGCTCCCGGCGTTGTGGTGCGGTGGGATAGGGGATGACAGCTGCGTCGGAGTAGAAAAGCAGTTTGTGGTAGGTGGGGATTTGAGCCACGGCGATGTGGGTGAGTGTACCTCCCGGTGGCAGAATGCCCGTCTCCTTGTCGAGCACGGCACGCAGAAGGTCGGCTGTCTGCACAAGCCCTTTCATCAAGATGTCGGCCTCGCCTTGCCTGACGAGTTCCACTCCGCGGCGCGATGCCGCTTGCGGATCGGCATCATCTACAAACAAAGGGGTGATAAATCCTTCCTCCTCAGCCTGCTTCACGGCCGCAAGAGTCGACTCGCCATGCGGACACACCACGGCCACGCGTTTCCTGTCCGGATGCTCGCGCAACCGATGCGTCAACGCTTCAAAACTGTCAATGCTTTTTTCCATGATATTTCTCGTACTTCTTGGTTGCAGCCTCAAAGATACACAATAAGTTGAAAACGGCGGTAGCTTTTTGCAATTATTTTCATTTTAAGGTCTGCGGCAGGACTGTTGGAGGGATACAATGGGAATGACAAGTGGAGCGGTGAGTGTAGAGAAGATAAAAAAAGCTCCGCAACCTGAATGGCTGCGGAGCTTTTTGTTTGTCTTGGAGCTAAAGGGAGTTAGAGGCGTTGGCACTCGTTTCCCTTGTCACTCTTGAAACTTGATTTTGTGAATCTTAGTTCCTGAACACCAGTCCGTCTCCGAACTCGTCGACGATGATGGGCTTGTCGCGGCTCACTTCCTCGGCCAGGAGTTTCTTGGAGAGGTCGTTGAGCACGTAGTCTTGGATGGCGCGCTTCACCGGACGGGCACCAAATTCGGGATCGTAGCCCACTTCGGCCAGATAGTTGATAGCCTGTGGCGTCCACTGCAAGTCGAAACCCTGCGGCCGGAGCATCTCTTTCACGCGGTTCATCTGCAACTCCACCACCTTGGCAATCTCATCCTTCAGCAACGGTTTGAAGGTGATGATGTCGTCCACACGGTTCAGAAATTCCGGACGGAACGTGACTTTGAGTGCCTCCCGTTTGGCATTGGAAGTCATGATGATGATCGTGTTCTTGAAGTTCACCACGCGTCCCTTGTTGTCGGTGAGCCTTCCGTCGTCAAGCACCTGCAACAGGATGTTGAATACATCGGGATGGGCTTTCTCTATCTCATCGAAGAGCACCACAGAATAGGGTTTGCGGCGCACGGCTTCGGTGAGTTGTCCACCCTCGTCGTAGCCTACATATCCCGGAGGCGCACCGATGAGGCGGGTGACACTGAACTTCTCCTGATATTCGCTCATGTCGATGCGGGTCATCATTTGTTCGTCATTGAACAGATATTCGGCCAGTGCTTTGGCCAGTTCGGTCTTACCCACACCCGTTGTTCCGAGGAAGATGAATGAGGCAATGGGGCGCTTGGGATCCTGCAAACCGGCACGGCTGCGGCGCACGGCATCGCTCACGGCCTTGATGGCTTCGTCTTGGCCGATGACGCGGCGGTGGAGTTCCTCCTCCAAATGGAGCAGTTTCTCGCGCTCGCTCTGCAACATGCGAGTCACGGGTATGCCAGTCCATCGGCTCACTACCTCTGCTATGTCGTCGGCGGTGACCTCCTCGCGCACGAGTTGTTTGCTTTCGGTCGACTGTCCGAGTTGTTCCTGAGTAGCCTTGATGTCAGCTTCGAGCTGCTGCAACTTGCCATATCGTATTTCGGCCACGCGCTGGTAGTTGCCTTCCCGTTCGGCCCGCTCAGCCTCAAACTTCAGGTTTTCAATCTCCTGCTTGTTCTGCTGAATCTTGTTAACCAATCCCCGTTGGGCCTCCCATTTGGCTCGGAAAGCCTTTTCCTGGTCTTTCAGTTCGGCAATCTCCTTGTCGAGATAAGACAGTTTGTTGCTGTTGGCATGGGCGGCATCCCCCCCTTGCGATGGACTTGCAGCGGATTCCAATTCGCGTTTGATAGCTTCGCGTTCAATCTCCAACTGCTTGAGCCGGCGTTCCAGTTCGTCAAGTTCCTCCGGAACGGAGTCACGCTCCATGCGCAGTTTGGCTGCCGCCTCATCCATCAGGTCGATGGCCTTGTCGGGAAGGAACCGGTCGCTGATGTATCGCTCCGAAAGTTGCACAGCCGCAATGCAGGCATCGTCTTGTATCCTCACCTTGTGGTGATTCTCGTAGCGTTCCTTGATGCCACGCAGGATGCTGATAGCGTCTGCCTCGTCGGGTTCTTCCACCATCACGGTTTGGAAGCGGCGTTCCAATGCTTTGTCCTTCTCAAAATATTTCTGATACTCGTTGAGCGTGGTGGCACCGATGGCACGCAGTTCGCCCCGAGCCAAAGCCGGCTTCAGAATGTTAGCTGCATCCATAGCTCCCTCGCCACCTCCGGCACCCACCAGCGTGTGTATCTCGTCGATGAAGAGGATGATGTTGCCCTCACTGTTGGTCACCTCCTTGATGACGCTCTTCAACCGCTCCTCAAACTCACCCTTGTATTTGGCACCGGCCACAAGAGCACCCATGTCAAGCGAATAGAGTTGCTTGTTTTTCAGGTTTTCCGGCACGTCGCCACGCACAATGCGCTCGGCCAGTCCTTCGGCAATGGCCGTCTTACCCGTACCCGGTTCACCTATTAATATAGGGTTGTTCTTGGTGCGGCGGGAGAGGATTTGCAGCACCCGGCGTATTTCCTCATCGCGCCCGATCACAGGATCGAGCTTGCCCGAACGGGCCTGCTCCACGAGGTTTTTGGCATATTTGTCGAGTGCCTGATAGTTCTCGTCACCCGACTGCGACTGCACTTTCTGTCCTTGTCGCAGACTTTGGATGGCCATTTCCATCTCCTTCTCCGTGCAGCCGGCATCTTTCAAGATGCGGCCCGCCGTGGAGTTGACCTGCAAGAGGGCGAGCAGCATGGGCTCTATGCTCACAAACTCGTCGCCTTGTTTTTGGGCGATGTCCTGCGCTTTGACCAGAATCTCGTTGGTAGCGGAGCTCAGATAGGGTTCTCCCCCCTGCACCCGGGCCTGATGTTGAATCTCGGAAGCGACGAGCGTGTCTACCTGTTGACCGTTGACTCCCAGTTTCTGGAAGAGATAACCGGTCACATCCTTGCCTTTCTCCAAGATACCTGCCAACAGATGCACAGGCTCGATGGTCTGCTGTTGGTTGCGCTGCGCAATGCTCACCGCAGCCTGCACGGCCTCCTGGGCTTTGATTGTAAATTTCTCGAATGTCATATTCGTTTCTCCTTTCTATAATATTTTGCTTTTATCTATGTTCTTTTTCCGTTTCAATAGATGAAGTATCAAAGGATATACCGAACCGCGTTTTGTGACAGAATGTCGCTTTTTGGATGCCAATGTGTCGCTCGTTTATGCGGTTAAAGATAGTTAAATAGAAGCCTTTGGGCGTCCTGTCCACCGCTGTTTCTTCCTTTTTTATTATCTTTACCGCTTGAAAGGGAACTATTTCCAATCGAATCTGCAAATATCATCTATGGATAGAAGAATATTAAACGTGCTGGCCACGTGCCCGCTGTTTGCCACAATGTCGGAACTGGAGCTCGACCTGACGCTCTCTTCCGTGAGCCATCGGGTGGTGGACTACGCCAAGCGAGATGTCTATGCCTTGGCCGGAATGCCCTGCCGATATGCCGACATCGTGCTCACGGGCGAACTCGTGTGCCGCATGTCGTCGCTTTCGGGCAAGCAAGTGGAGGTGAGCAGGCTTCGTCCGGGCAATTTGGTGGCTCCCGCCTTCGTCTTTGCCAAAGACCGCAGTCTGCCTGTCAGCGTGGAGACCGAGGTGCCCACATCCGTTTTCCGGCTCCGTCCGGAGACACTGCAAGAGTTGATAGACACCAATGCCACCATCCGGATGAACTTCATCCGCGTACTTTCCCAAATTGATGTGTTTCTCACCCATCGCATGAAGGTGCTCAGCTTGTTCACCGTCCGCGAGAAAGTGGCCTCGATGTTGCTCGAACAGGCGGGCAAGCAAAACTCCAATGTCATACAGCTTGACCAGTCGCGGCAGGTGATAGCCGACTCTTTCGGCATACAGAAATATTCGCTGCTGCGCGTGCTCTCCGAAATGCAGGACAACGGGGCCATCCACATCAAGGGCAAACAAATCGAGATCCTTGACCGCAGTTTGCTTTGACTTTAACCCTATAACCTTATTTATATGTTAGAAGAAGCTGTTTTTTTCTTCATTATTTTTGTAACCGTACCGCTCTTTGCATGGTATCGCATCGAGCGTTCGCTTACCAGTGTGCAAGACCGGTTGGAGGACTTGCATGATAAATTGAATCGGTTGCAGGAGCGATTGGAAGCGGAGACAATCCCGGAAGAGCCCCGGCCGGTGACGGAAACGCGCAACGAAACGATTGCCGACGAGCAGAGTGAACCGCTCTCAGCGCCCATTCCCACAGCCGTTATTGACATAGAGACCGAACCGGCTGCCATTGACGAGGAACCCGGGGAGACCGTTCCGGTGGAAGAACCTGCCGAACAGGTGGAAGAATCTGTTGCAGCAGAAGAACCGTCTGTGCCCGTGGAGACTCTTGAAGCGGAGCCGGCAATGGCCTCGGAGCAAGAAGCAACAGAGCGGCGGGGCTTTGATTACGAGAAATTTATCGGTGAAAATCTGTTTGGAAAGATCGGCATCTTGGTCTTTATCATCGGTATCGGCTTCTTCGTGAAATATGCCATCGACAGAAATTGGATAGGAGAAGTGGCCCGGACAGCTTTGGGCTTTGTGGTAGGCGGCTGCATGGTGGCTCTGGGCGAACGGCTTCGGGAACGCTATCGGGCTTTCAGTTCGCTACTCATCGGCGGAGGCTTCGGTGTGTTCTACATCACGGTGGCCATTGCTTTTCACTACTATCATCTCTTTTCCGACACCATTGCCTTCCTCACACTTGTGGGGCTGACGGTCGCGATGGGAGGCATGGCGATATTCCACGACCGTCGCGAGCTGGCTGTCACGGCATTGGCGGGAGGCTTCATAGCTCCGTTTATCACGTCGGTCGGCGAGAATGATGCGCTGTTGTTGCTAAGCTACCTTGCCATCCTCAATATCGGTATGTTCATTCTCTCTGTCTATAAGGAGTGGAGAGAGCTGCCCGTTGTGGCTTTCGGTTTCACCAGTTTGGCAATTTGCTTTGGTTTAGTGACCGGTTCGTTCGTGGAAAATGACAGGATAGGAGTGTTGATGTGGCTGTTTTCCACACTGTTTTTCTTCATCTTTATGCTTTCCCCGATTTGGCTGTTGCGTGATGGCAAAGCCGAAAAACTGACTTATTGGCTGATAGTCACACTGGTGGCCAATGGTTTTGTGTATTTGCCTTTAGGCGTTTATTTCCTTGAAGAGCAAGTAAGTTTTGAGACTTCGGGCTTGCTCAGCTTCTTCATCTCCGCCGTCCATATAGGGTGTTATCTTGTTCTCCGCCGTAAGGACTGGGCAACCGATACGCTTCAGTTTGTCTTGCCGGCCTTGGGCATCATCTTCTTCTCGATGGCCATCCCGCTTCAGTTTGACGGACAGGCTATGCTTGTGCTTTGGTCGGCTGAGGCAGTGATGCTCTTGTTGCTGTATGTCAAGCTTTGCGACCGGGTCTACGCCTTGGGCTGCATGTTGCTGTCGGCCGCTACGCTGTTTTATTATCTTTATACGGTTGAGGACAGTTATGTTTACGATGAACTCATTCTGCTCCCCGTGTTCTTCAATGGCACGTTCTTCACCGCCCTCTTCCCCGGCCTCTGTGCGGTGGCTGTGGCTGTGGTGATGGAGCGTTATCGCAGTCTTTTTGAAGACACCGACTCGCTGTTGCCCTATCATCCGTTGCATTTGGGCTATCTGTTGCTTGGCATCACGACCGTCTATTTTGCCTTTTACATGGAATATGAATTCCACACTCCCCTCGATTCCAGTCTCAGCGACGTGCTCTTGGGGCTCACTCTCGGCGTTTTCGCCTTTGTGGAGATGTGCTTGGGTATGAAGCTCCATCGCAAGGATCTGCGCATGGTGAGTTTGGGAACCTTCGGACTGGTGCTGTTCAAACTGGTGATCTATGACGTTTGGATGATGCCGGCTTGGGGCAAGATTGTCGTGTTCATCGTCTTGGGGCTGCTGTTGCTCACCCTCTCTTTCCTTTATCAGAAGTTGCGGGATGTCCTCTTCTAAACGGCGAGGTTGGTAACGGTGGCTCGTCCTATGGTGGAAGACAAAAGCTACTTTCAGGACAGCATAATGTCAAACCATTTGTTCGGTTTCGGGCACTCTGCTTGCGATATTTGCAACGAACAATCCTGCGGATGCGAATTGGGTGATTTTGGCGACATTTAAAAGGAGCTGATAATCAGCCGTTTGAATATTGTTGACACGCCGTTAGACTCAAAAACCGGCCTGAAAGGGCCTAATCAAGTTGGCAAAAGGGCCACAGTTGCAACGCAACTGTGGCCCTTTCAGCTTTCAAGTGTGGCTCTTTTGCAAGTTCGGAGAGCCCGAATGAGAAAAACAGTGGGCTCTCCCGGCGATTTAAAGCCTACTTCCCATACTATTTGGCGAGTTTTTATGGAAGTGATTCTGTAAAGGTTATTTATTATCATCCTGTATCTTGCAGCAGCGTCTTTTACCTGATTTTGATGGCGAGTGAGCAAAACATTTCCCCATGAAATGGTGGCTATTCCCTTTCTCCGTCTGCCAACAGAAAGCCCCGCACGGGAAATGGTTCTCGTACGGGGCATATCAGGGGATGCCGGCTGTTATCCCATCACAACCTCTACGGTGTGCCTGCCTTCGCTGAAAGGCACCGTGTTGCCCTCCACGCGTTGTCCGTCAAGGAGGAGGGAGCGCACGCCCTTGTTCACTCCCTTGGGATTTTTCACCTTTATAATATACTCCGCACCGCGGAATTTGCGGCAAACTTCATACTCCTTGGCCGATGTCGGCAGACACGGATCAATCGTCAGACCGTCGTAGGAGGGTTTGATGCCAAGGATGAACTCCGACACAGTGTACCACATCCAGGCTGCCGTACCCGTGAGCCATGAGTTCTTGCCCTCGCCGGGCCGGGCTGCATCCTTGCCCGCCACCATCTGGCAGTTCACGTAGGGTTCCACTTTGTGGAGCGTCTGGTACTTCTCCTCCACGTAGGAAGGCAGTATCTTGGTGTAGTGGCTCCATGCGTCATCGCCGCGTCCGGCTACGGTTTCGCCAATAATCACCCACGGGTTGTTGTGGCAGAAGATGCCGGCATTCTCCTTGTAGCCTTCAGGGTAGGAACTCAGTTCGCCCATCTCCACGTGGTAGGTGGTGTAGGCCGGGTTGTTGAGCACAATGCCGTGTTCACACTCCATGCGCTCCTTCACCGAGTCGAGCGCCTTGTCCACAAGGCCGTCTTCGAGACCGATGCCCGCCATCGTACACCAGCCTTGACTCTCAATGAATATTTTGCCCTCTTCGTTTTCGTGACTCCCGATTTTGTTGCCGAAGAAGTCGTAGGCACGGAGAAACCAGTTGCCGTCCCAGCCATGCTTCTTCACGGCCTCCTCCATGTCGCTCACGGCCTGTGCCATGCGCTCGGCCTCCTCGTGTTTGCCGAGATGTCGGCAGAGTTCCACGTAGTCTTTGCCCGTCACGACAAACAGACCGGCTATCATGAGACTTTCCGCCTTGGAGCCCTCGCTCTTGTTTTCGGTGGTCTGGAAGCTCTCGTTGGGATCCCATGAGAAGCAGTTGAGGTTGAGGCAGTCGTTCCAATCGGCACGCCCGATGAGCGGCAGCCTGTGCGGCCCGAGATTGTTGAGCACGTGGTTCATGCTGACTTTCAGATGTTCGAAAAGCGTCACCTCAGAGCCGGCTTGGTTGTCAAACGGTACCATCTCGTCGAGTATGGAGAAGTCGCCCGTCTCTTTAATGTAGGCCACCGTGCCGAAAATGAGCCAGCAGGGATCATCGTTAAAACCGCCCCCGATGTCGTTGTTGCCACGTTTCGACAGCGGTTGGTATTGGTGGTAGCATCCGCCGTCGGGAAATTGGGTGGAGGCGATGTCGATGATGCGCGCGCGCGCCCGTTCAGGTATCTGATGCACGAAGCCCACGAGGTCTTGGTTGGAGTCGCGGAAGCCCATGCCACGGCCGATGCCGCTCTCGAAGAACGAGGCCGACCGGCTCATGCAGAAAGTAATCATGCACTGGTATTGATTCCAGATGTTCACCATGCGGTCGAGTTTGGCGTTGCCGCTCTTGAGCGTGAAGACACTCAGCAGGCTGTCCCAGTAGGTTTTGAGTTCGTCGAAAGCGCGGTCCACCTTGGCCGTGGTGTCGAAGTCGGCAATCATCCGGAGTGCCTTCTCCTTGTTGATTGTCTGTTTGCCGGCAAACTTCTCTTCGGGAGCGTTTTCCACATAGCCCAAAAGAAAGACAAAATCGCGGCTTTCGCCCGGGGCGAGTGTCACCTCTATATAATGTGAGGCGATGGGGCTCCACCCGTGGGCAAAGCTGTTGCGGGCCCTGCCTTCAACCACGGCTTCGGGTTCGGCAAACTCGTTGTAGAGGCCGACGAAGGTCTCGCGGTCGGTGTCATAGCCGTCGATGGAGGCATTCACGCTATAAAAGGCATAGTGGTTGCGGCGTTCGCGGTATTCGGTCTTGTGGTAGATGACGCTTCCTTCGACCTCCACTTCGCCCGTGGAGAAATTGCGCTGAAAGTTCTCCATGTCGGTGGCGGCATTCCACAGACACCATTCCTGAAATGAAAAGAGCTTCAGCGTCTTTGTCTCCGTACCGAGGTTTTGCAACGTGAGCTTCTGCACTTCACCCCAAGTGTGGAGCGGAACGAAGAAGAGCACTGAGGCTTCGACGGCATTTTTGCGTCCTGTGATGCGGGTGTAGTTCATGCCGTGGCGGCACTCGTAGAAGTCGAGAGGAGTCTTGCACGGCTTCCATCCCGGATTCCAGATGGTGTCACCGTCTTTCAGATAAAAGTAGCGGCCGCCATTGTCCATTGGCACGCTGTTGTAGCGGTAGCGCGTGAGACGGCGGAACTTGGCATCCTTGTAGAAGCTGTAGCCTCCGGCCGTGTTGGAAATGAGTGAGAAAAAGTCTTCATTGCCCAGATAGTTGATCCACGGCCAGGGAGTTTTGGGATCGGTGATCACATACTCCCGGTGTTCGTCGTCGAAGTGACCATAACGTTTGTCTGCCATCTTTTCTTGTTGCTTTTAGTAATGTAAATGGTTCTTGAGATTCTAACAACGCTGCAAATGTACAAAAAATAGGTGAAACGAGTTGCGTTTTCCGTGCATTAAACCACTTGGAAGCGTTAACTTTAAAGTCGGGATAAGGAAACGGGCAAAAACAAAAGCCCCCGAGCACATGTCGGCATGACACGCTCGGGGACTTTCATGGTGATTACGGGCAACTCCTAACCAAGGTGGATGTCCCCGTCTGTGTGGTTATCCGCAAGGCTGCACTTTGTCGAGATATTTCTCCGGCAGTTTGGGCATCGCACCGTTTTGCGTACACACGTAGGCACTGACCTCCACGGCTATCCGGTGGGCTTCACACACCGACTTGCCTTTCAGAATGGCCGAACAGAAGGCTCCGGTGAACGAGTCGCCGGCACCCACCGTGTCGGCCACTTCCACTTTCGGGGTCTCTTGAAACGACATGGTGCCCGGAGTGAATACATAACTGCCGTTCACGCCGCAGGTGAGCACGAGTATGTCGAGGTCGTACTTGCCCAAAATGAGCCAACACTTGTTTTCGATGTCGAGACCCGGATAACCGAACATGCGGCCGATGCTCACCAGTTCTTCATCGTTGATTTTGAGAATGTTGCACAGTCTCAATGATTCCTGGATAATTTCTTTCGTGTAGAAGGTCTGTCGCAGATTGATATCGAAGATTCGGAGGCAGTCTTTCGGGGTGGCTTTGACGAATTGCTGGATGGTGTCTCGCGATACCACATTGCGTTGGGCCAGTGAGCCCCAACACACGGCACGGGCGTTTCGCGCCACGGCGAGCATCTCGTCGGTCAGCGGAATGTTGTCCCACGCCACATTTTCGCGAATGTCGTAGGTGGGCACTCCCTCGTCGTCGAGTACCACTTGCACCGTTCCGGTGGGGTAGGGCACTTGTGGCATGATATATTCCAGCTCTTTCTCGTCGAGTGCGGCAAGGGTTTCCTCGGCCAGCTTGTCCTCTCCGAGGGCACTCACGGCCAGTGTCTTGTTGCCGAATTGGCCGGCATGATAGGCGAAGTTGGCTGGTGCACCGCCCAGTTTCTTACCGTCGGGAAGCACATCCCACAGGGCTTCGCCCAGTCCGATGATATACGATGTTGTCGATTTCATAGTTTCCATTGTTGTTGAAGTTTCTTTAATGTTTCACTTGGGGAATATAGGTAAAGAGGTAGACCACGCCCACGGCCATCACCAATACGGCTCCCATCTGCCCGATGGAATCGCTGGCAAAGCCCATGATGAGCGGGAACACCGTGCCGCCGAAGAGTCCCATAATCATCAGTCCGGACACGGCATTCTTGCGTTCGGGCACGGAAAGCAGTGCTTGGGAATAGACGAGGGAGAAGACATTGGAGTTGCCGTAGCCCACAAGGGCAATGGCCGTGTAGAGAACGGCTTTAGAAGTGCCGAAGAACAGACCGCACATGGAGAGTGCCATCATCAGAATGCTGATGATGAAAAACACCTTGTTGTTCATCACCCGCAGGAAGAAGGAGCCCGTGAGGCAACCGATGGTACGGAAAATGAAATAGAGGCTGGTGGCAAAAGCGGCCTCATTCAAGCTCATGTCCAGTCGCTCCATCAGTATTTTCGGTGCCGTGGTGTTGGTGCCCACGTCAATGCCCACATGGCACATGATGCCGATAAACGACAGCAACACGACGGGCAGACCCAGCAGCTTGAGGCACTCGGCAAATGAAGAGGCCTTTTCTGTTTGTTCCTCTTCGGTGATGGGAGTCATCCAAAGCAGCAGCGTGGCGATGACACCGATGACCATGTAGATGGGAAACAGCACCCGCCATTGCAGGCCGAAAGCCGGAATGGAAGCCGTGGCACCCCACATGGCGATGTATGGAGCCAGAAAAGAGGCTATGGCTTTGACAAACTGGCCGAAGGTGAGTGTGCTGGCGAGGTTTCCGCCCTGTATGACAGTGGCCACAAGTGGGTTGAGCGAGGTCTGCATCAGTGCGTTGCCGATGCCCAACAGCGAGAAGGAAACGAGCATGAGCCCGTATGATTCGCCGAAGATGGGGAGCAACAGCGACACAAACGTCACCAGCAGACTGAGCAGTACGGTCTTCTTGCGGCCTATCCTGTCCATCAACATGCCCGTAGGTACGGAGAAGATGAGAAACCAGAAGAAGACGAGCGACGGAAAGACATTAGCCGTAGAGTCGGTCAGATGCAGGTCGTCTTTCACATAGTTGGAGGCAATGCCCACCAAGTCCACGAAGCCCATGGCAAAGAAGCAGAGCATCACAGGGATGAGTTTTAAAGTTTTAGTGTTGTTCATAAGGCTATTTTTTGATGGAATATACCGTGAATGAGTTTACCTTGCAGCGCCCGTCGCTTGTCAAAGTCAATGTATTATAGGGTTCGGCGGGAAACACAAGGTTGGTCATGGCCATGCGCCCGTCAGCTTCGAAGACCTCAATGCTACTGTTGTCAACGAAGATGCGTAGGCGTTTGATGCCGCCGCCTTTAACGGGGGCAACCGTCATGGCAGGAAAAGCTTCGTTGAAAGTGGTGTCTCCACTCTTGGCGCGATCCATGGAGAAAGTTTTGTCGGCGGTATTATAGGTCATCGTCACCTTTTCTCCTTTGCTGTTGGAGAGCACGAGTCCGAGTTTGGAACCGGTCGCGGGTGCGATGTCGGCCACTATTTCGTAGGCCCCGGTAGGATTTTTGAACAACTGTTTGAAAGTCTTGCTACCCAGTGTGAATGATGCCTTCACAACCGCCCGGTCGCGCAATGCAAGCAGTTCTTTGGCCGGCTCCACACCCACATAGGTTTCGCCTCCGTCATTGAAAAGATACATGTCGCGTGGCAGCGTGTTGGCACTGCGGTATTGCTTGGTAGGCACATTGTTGGCATACTGCCAGTTGCTCATCCAGCCGAGCAGAAGATTGCGCCCCTCTGGAGCGTTGTCAAACGTGATGGCTGCGTAGTGGTCTTTGCCATAATCCATCCATTTGGTCACTTCGGGCTTTGATTCGCAAGTGAACTTGTGCCCGTCAAACTGCCCGACAAAATACTGTGTGGCGTTTCCACCGAACGGCCCGCCGGGATTGATATTGCATATCAGCACCCACTTATATTCGTTCGTGCCTCTCACGGGCAGTTTCACAAGGTCGGGACATTCCCACACCCCGTCGTGATTGCCATAGTCGTGGCCGAAGCTGCTCGCGTAGGTCCAGTCCTTGAGATTGTCCGATGTGTAGATATTCATTTCCTGTCCGGCTGCAAGGATGAGATTCCACTGCTTGGTGTCTTCGTTCCAGAACACATGCGGATCGCGGAAGTCGGGCACATTGGAAGTAATAATGGGATTTTCGTCGTATTTGGTGAATGTGCGGCCGTCGTCGGTGCTGTATGCCAGACTCTGTGTCTGACTTCTTCCGGCTGATGTGTAGATAGCGATGACGGCATTGGCTCCGAAACCGGCCGTGTTGTTTTTATCCACCACACAACATCCGCTGAAAATAGTGCCAAGTGCGTCAGGCATGATGGCTTCGGGCTGGTGCTCCCAATGGATGAGGTCTCGACTGGTGGAATGTCCCCAACTCATATTCTCCCATTGCGAACCGTAGGGGTTGTGTTGGAAGTAAAGGTGATACACACCGTCTTTATAGAAAAGCCCGTTGGGGTCGTTCATCCATCCCCAATCCGGGGTGTGATGATATTGTGGGCGGAACTTTTCGCGGTTGGCGGTGTCGAAAGTGGAAGCCGTTTTCAGCTCTTTCCAGCAGCTATAGTCCTTTATGTCCCCTGTGGTACGGCGGTTGGCATTGAAGCCTATGTCCAGCAACACTTGTTTGCCCTTGTATCTGCTGATGTCAAGGGGGACGAAATAGTCGATGTGGTCTACTGCCAGCTTCACGTTGAAAGTCTGTGCTGTCTCATTGCTCACCACGAGATTGACATTGGCATTTTCCTCTTTCTCCTCAATGGGCAGCAACAGATATGTCGCGTCTGCCGTCAGTCTGTACATGGCGTGGTTGTCGCTTAGAAATAGGGGCACGCCTGGAGAAGTTTGCGCATTTATCATCATACTTGTCAGGGTAAAGATAAATAGAAATAACAGTTTTCTTACGATTGTCATGCGGTTTTTACTTAAATGGATTGTTTGGGTATTGTTTCACTTCGAGTACAAAGATAGCGTTTCTATTATATTCCTGCTTGATAAAATTATTCTTTTGCTATCATTTTTGTTGCATGGAACTTTTGTTTGGTTAAAAGGCATTGTTTGTACACCTTTATAGTACAAACAATGCCTTTGGACTATTCATTTATGCTTTAATTATATCCGTCGTTTTGGGTGTAAAGCCCCGGAATATAATAGATTTGATTGTACGGTACGGGGAAGAACTCGTTTTTACCGGGTGTGAAATGTGCATCTTTGTAGTATTGTGCATATTCCGTATTGTCGTATTTGTCGTTGGCTTCGGTCTTGAAGTAGGCGTTCAGCGTTTTTGAGGCAATGCCCCAGCGGCGCAGGTCGAAGAACCGTTCATGTTCCATGGCCATTTCCAGACGGCGTTCCCAACGCAGGCATTTGCGTGCAGTCTCCTTGTCTTGGAAGTAGGAGTCGGGGTAGAGGGCTATCTCGCATTGGTTGGCGGCATATTTGATGTGCTTGTTAATGGAGTTGGCTGCCCGCTGGCGGATGGCGTTGATGATGGTCTCGGCCTCGGAAAGGCGGTTTAACTCGATCAACGCTTCTGCCCTCATCAGCATCACGTCAGTGTAGCGGAACACGTATTCGTTCATGGCAAAAGCCTGCCAAGGATAGTTATAGGTCTCGCCCTTGCTGCGTTGCGGAACCTCTTTCAAGGAGGTGTAATAGCCGTAAGCGTTCGGAGTACGCGAGTTGGCCTTTGTCATGGTGTAGGCATTTTCGTATTTGTAAGGGAAAGTAGGCATACCCACGGTGTGGAACAGGCGTGGATCCCACTTCTGGTTGTTGGGTTGGTCTTTAATGGGGTGGGCGGCAGTCTTGTCAAAATCATCGAACATCGGAAGCCCGTTTTTGGTTTTAAAGGCATCGACAAGATTCTGCGACGGCTTGTGGAAGTCCCATCCGCACGACCATATTCCCCAACAGCCATTCAGCGTGTTCGACCAGTTGCCGCGACCATAAGTGGTGTGATCGTCTTTGTAGTCGGAGCATTGAATGGAGAAAATAGATTCTTTGCTGTTCTTATTTTCCGGCAGGAAAATGTCGCCATAGTCCTTCAGATAGCCATATTGTGAATGGGTCACGATGTCGGTATAGTCCACCACTTTCTGCATATAGGCACTGTTGATGTGATCTACTCCCGTATTCTTCTCATATCCGTCACCCCATGCGAGGTTGAGATAGCATTTGGCCAGATAGGCCGCAGCCACGATTTTGTTCACACGTCCCCCGTCCTTTTGTGTTGCAGGGAGCACGTCATAGGCCGTTTGGAAGTCGGCAATGATTTTGCCAAACAACTCTTCATAGGTGAAAGCGTCGTTGCGGGTCTTTTCCTGAGTGTTGTTTTTGAATACATCCTCATCTATCCAAGGTATTTTACGGTAGACGGTGAGCAACTTATAATAGAAATGGGCGCGTAGGAGTTTCACTTCGGCAATGCGCTGTTGGGTTGTCGTTTCGCCCAACCGGCTGTTCCCGTTTTTCTCCAATGCCACCAATGCTCTGTTGCAGCGTGAAATGGCAGCATACAACCGATACCACAACTCATCTAAAGGGCCGATGGTCGATGTCATGTTGGTCCACACCTCAAACGGGTGATAGTCGGTATCGTTCACGCCCGAGCCCCCCTTCAGGCAGTCGTCGGAAGTGATGTCGCCATACGGCCAGAGGTTGAAGGGATATTGATACCAGCAGTCGCCGAGCATGGCATAGGCACTGTTGACCATGCTTTCCGGGTCAGAGAAGGCTTTGTCTTCGTCTACCACAGCGGTCGGAGTGTAGTCAAGGAAGCTGTTGCATCCTGTAAGCGACACTCCTAAAACAAGTGCAAAGATTGCAATATATAGCTTTTTCATTTTGTTTACGCGTTAAAAGTTGTTGATTAAAAACCTACTTGCAGACCAAATGACAGGGAGGTCGGTATGGGATAGTTCCAGTTCGGATTTTCCGGATCAGAACAAGTGAGACTGCTACTCTTGATGGTCAGGAGATTTTGCCCCGAGATATAGACTCTCGCATTGGCCACTTTCAATTTCGAGAGCAAGGCCGAAGGCATGTTATAGCCGAGTTGCAGCGTGCGCAGTTTCATGTAGGAGCCGTTCTCTACGAAGTAGGAGGAGACCCGGCCTTCATTGGCAGTGTTTTCGGTGGTCAGTGCCGGTATCAGCGAACCGGTGTTGCCGGTTGTCCATGCACCCAGCATTCGGTTGCCTTTGTTGGAGCCCGGGTCGGTAATGCTCCAGAAGTCGGTTTGGAATTTCTGGTTGTTGTACACATCTTGATCGTAAACTCCCTGCCAGAACATTGTGAAGTCGAAGTTTTTATAGGTGAGGGCAATGTTGAGACCGTAGGAGAAAGCCGGCACGGGATTGAGTATCCAAGTTTGGTCGGCCGATGTAATCTTCTTGTCGCCATCAAGGTCTTTGTATTTCAAGCCGCCCACGCGGGCATTTTCCTGTCCCGATGCAGCCACTTCTTCCTGATTCTGATAGAGGCCGTCAACAACATATCCGACAATCGAACCGTATGGTTTGCGTGACTGTACAAGGTTTTCCTTGGTGGTGTGGGCATAAGAGCCGGTAGTAGATTCGGGCAGACTGGTCACTCTGTTGCGGAAGAAGTCGAGGCTGCCGTTGAGGTCGATGCCAAGCCCCGAGGCGAAAGTCTTGCGATAGCCAATGGCAAATTCCATACCCCAGTTGCGCAGTGAGGGACCGTTCGACCATGAGGCGCCGCCTTCGCCCATAGCTCCGAGATAGGCAGGATTGATGAGCATGTCTTCTACATTCTTGATGTAGGCATCGATGTTGCCGTAGAGCGAACTGTTGAAGAGGGTGTAGTCTACACCTATATTATATTGTATGGCCGTCTCCCACTTCAGGTTCGGGTTGGCCGTTTGGGTGGCTCTGTAGCCCGAGGGGAATGTGCCGGACCCTTTCAGATAGAGGTCGTAGGCGGTTGAGGTCTCTCTGCCCAGTCCGTAGTCTCTTGTGTAGAGTCCGAATTGGGCATTATTGTCAATGGCCTGATTACCGGTCTTACCCCACGACAGGCGCAGCTTGAGGTCGTCAATCCATTTTTCATGCAGCAGTTGTGAAATGCGGAAACCCAGCGAGGCGGCGGGGAACGTACCCCACCGGTGGTTTCTGCCGAATCTCGAAGAACCGTCGTGACGGATGGTGAAGGAGGCGAGGACGAGGTCTTCAAAGTTGTAATCGATCTTTCCAAAGAACGAAGCGAGTCTGTAGCCAACCTTTGCACCACTGTTTCTCATGGTTCCCGTTGCAGCATTAGGCCACATGTAGTCGACATCTTCAAAGGTATAATCTTCAGAGTAGGCACTGAAGTCCACGACGCTCTGTTTGTTGATTTCCGAACCGAGCAGCACGGAGAAGTTGTGTTTGTCTTTCAGATTGAAGCCATAGTTCAAGGTGTTTGACCACGTGTAGTTCACGTTGTTTGTCTGCCCGAGGTTGGTTTTCGCAATGTTGTTGTTCACAATGTCAGACTTGAACGTGTGGGTGAGCGCATTGATAAACGAGGTGGTGAAGTCGATGCCGAAATTAGAGCGGAAGAGAAGCCCCTTGATCGGCTTGATGTCGATGAAAGCATTGCCGAACAGGCGCCAGAAGTCGAGATGGTTGTCCTTGTTGTGATATTCTTCTCTTACAGGATTCTGCCGGTCGCTCATGCCGCCTACAGGGCCGGCAAAGGTCACTCCGTCTTCTTCATATACCGGTACGGTGGGTGCCATCTTGAGTGCATTCTCCATGGGGGCGACGTCCACTTGCTTGGTATAAGTCACGGTAAAGTTTTCGCCCACGGTCACCTTTTTGTTGAGATTGTAGGAAGCGTTCATGCGGGCGGAGATATTCTCGAAGTTGGTGTACTTCAAGATACCGTCGTTCTTCTTGTAGCCGAGTGAGAACATGGCCGAGTGTCTTTCATTGGCATGAGAGAATGACACATTGTAGTTGCGGGCAAAGCCGGTGCGTGAAATCTCATCCACCCAGTCGGTGTCGGAGAATCTCATGGTCTTTTTGCTGTTGATGTAACCATCGAAGCAACCGTTCACGGTGTAGTTTGCATACTGCTTGGTTGCCGGATTCCACACGGTGATGGGCGTTCCGGTAGCGGCGTTGATGTTCAGACCATAGTTGCTGGCATAGACGGCAGGATCTACGCCGTCGTTGAGTGCCGCCTGCACCATGGCGGTGGCATACTGTTGGGTGTTGCTCAGCTTCATCTTCGACTGGGCGGTGTAAAACTGTGCCGTGAGATTTGCCGAAAAGTCGATCTTTATCTTGTCACCTTTCTTGCCCTGTTTGGTGGTGATGATGATGACACCGTTGGCGGCACGTGAACCGTAGATGGATGCCGATGCAGCGTCTTTCAGCACTTGCATGCTTTCAATGTCGCTTGCGTTGAGAGAGTTGAGGGCCGAGTTGGTCGGCACGCCGTCTACGATGTAGAGCGGGTCTTGCGAGGTGTTGAATGAACCGACACCGCGGATGCGCACCGTACCCGTTCCGCTTGGCGAACCGTTGGCCGTGACCGTCATGCCCGGCACTTTGCCCTGCAAGGCTCGCATGGGGTCTGTGTCGGGAGAAGTCTTTAGGTCGCCGGTCGACACCACGGCTACGGAGCCCGTCAGGTCGGCTTTTCTTTGTGTGGTGTAACCCGTCACCACCACTTCGTCCAGTGCCTTGGCATCTTCCGTGAGCACAATCCTCATGTTGGGTTTGGCTGTCAGTTCCACGGTTTGGAAGCCGATGTAGGAAACGACGATGGTGCTACCGGTGGATGCTGACAGAGAGAAATTGCCGTCAAGATCGGTAATGGCCGCATTTTTAGTGCCCTTTTCTGTGACGGAAGCCCCGATGATGGGCTCATTGTCTGCACCCGATACTACCGTACCGGAGATTTTAATGTCTTGGGCGTTTGTCATGATGCAAACGAATGTGAGTATGAAACTCACGAAGACTCGATTTAGGTTTTTCATCAGAAACATTGTTAAGTGATTGTTAGTTGCGAAAAAATCTGCTGCAAAGTAATCGATAATATGAACGGAAGGAAATAAATTTTAAATCAAAGACTATTAAAAATCGTTCATGTGGCTGAAAATAACAGCCGTTTCACGAATAGTTATACTCCTGGAGATCTTTCGTTCAGATTTCTTGGATATGCTTAGGCCTCCCCCGGCTCCTCCGAAGGAGGGGAGGGCCTCGCGGAGGAAAGCCTGCTTAATCTTTTGAAAAAGTGGATTGGACAAGAGGCCAAGTCCCCTAAGTTAGGGGTTTGGGGGCTGAACAAAGGGGATAAAACCATCATATAGCATGAACTATTAAAACTTTTGAAAAAGGCTTACATGCAATTTTTCCTTGCTCATCTTCTCCGCCAAAAATACCTGCCTCATTTGTCCCATCAGGCTCATCAATATTCTCACTCGGCCCGACCGACATCGCAAAAGAGCCACACTTGAAAGCTCATCCGGCCCGAACGAGAACCCAAAAGAGGCTCTTTTGCAAGACCATTCGGGTCTGAAAAGACCTCTTTAGGGTGGAGGCTAAAAAAAAGGAAGCGCTCTCACGCTTCCTTTGCCGGTGCAAAGATACAAAATGTCGGGGGGGAATGCAAATGCCCAATGAAAAGGATTGACATGTCGGAGGATGTTTCCTGCATCACTGGCGGGCGTTGGGTGTGTGGCCGAAGTGCTCGCGATAGCATTTGGTGAAGTAGGAGGGGGAAGAGAATCCCACCTCGTAGGCTATTTCGGAGACACTCTTGTCGGTGGTCTCCAGCAGGCGGTCGGCGCGTTTCAGGCGCGCCTCGCGAATGATGTCTACGGGCGAAGTGCCGGTGAGCGTCTTGATTTTGCGGTAGAGTTGAGCCCGGCTAAGCCCCATGGCACTGCTCACTTTGTCGATGTTGAGACTCGGGTCTGCCAGATTGTCCTGTATGATGCGGCGGAATTTCTCGACAAACAGGCTTTCCGAACTTTTTGGGGCGACTTTTTCCTCTTGCGTGGAACCATCGCCGGCGAAGGCAATCTTCATCAGCTTGCGGTTGTCCAGCAGATTTCTTACGCGCGATTTCAGCACTTCCCCGCTGAAGGGTTTGGTGAGATAGGCATCGGCCCCGTAGTCGTAGCCCTCCACGCGTTGCTCCTCCAAGGTTCGGGCCGTAAGCAGCAGCACGGGGATGTGGCTCGTGATGACATCATGCTTCACGCGCCGGCAGAACTCCAGCCCGTCCATCACGGGCATCATCACATCGCAGATGATGAGGTCGGGCACGTCTCTCATGGCCTTGTGTAGACCTTCCCGACCGTCGGCAGCCTGCTCCACATTATAGTCGTTGCCCAGTAGGGTCATCACATAGGAACGTATGTCCGGATTGTCGTCTATGACAAGCAGCGAGGGCTTTTCCTTTTCGCCCGGCCGGGTTATCTTGTCGGTCATGGCCTGTGAGGTAATGTCTTCTGCCGCCGAGTCTTCGGGTGGATATTCGGCAGGGGTATAGACTTCTGTGGTTTCGACGATGTTGGTACCTTTGGCCTTCAGCGGCAGGGTGACGGTGAATGTGCTCCCCCGGCCCGGTTCGCTCTCCACGGCAACAGTGCCCTTGTGTAGTTCGGCAAACGACTTCACGATGGCCAAGCCGATACCCGTTCCCCCCTTGTGGGGGTGTCTTACCTGATAGAAGCGTTCGAACACATGGGCCGCCTCGTCTCTGGTCATGCCAATGCCCGTGTCGGCCACGCTGATATGTACGGAGTTGCCCTCCGTGACAGCCGAGAAAGTGATGCGGCCGCCTTCCGGGGTGTACTTCATGGCATTGCTCAGCAGATTATAGCATATTCGTTCCACCTTATATATATCGGCACGGATGGACAGTGGGGAAGCAGCGTGCAGTTCCAACGAGATTTTCTTTTTTCCGGCTGTGGTGGCGAAAACATCCAGCCACTGCCACATGTAGACCGCAAGGTCGAAGTCGCTCAGGGCGAGTGTCATCTTGCCGTTTTGTATTTTTCTGAAATCGAGAATCTCGCTGACAAGCCGGGTGAGCACATTGACATTGCGCCGCACGATGAGCAGCATGTTGCGTTGTTGCCGGGTCAGGTTGTCGTCGTCAATGATATGCTCCACAGGGTCGGCTATCAGTGTGAGCGGTGTGCGCAGTTCGTGGCTGATGTTGGTGAAAAACTGCAACTTGGCATTGGTGGCTTCTTCTTCCAGCCGGCGCCGCATGTTGATGGTTCGGTAGATGTAGACGATGAGGCCTACGAGCAGCAGGGTGATGATGGAGAACAACAGCAGGTAGACTTTCTGATGGTTGTATTGGACCAGATAGGTGTCCACACGGTCGTGGAGCGAGTAGAGGCGGCTGCGTTGCTTGTTCATCTCTTCGCTTTGCAGCAACAGCACATGGGCATTGTCGCGCGTGACGAGTGCCCCCTTGAGATAGTTGTCGCGCTCGTAGGGCTTATGCTCCAGAATGTTTATGGCCAGTTGCAGCACGAGGTCGCCGCGGGTGGGATAGATATAGGATGCCTCCAACCGGCCGTCGCGTACATTTTCCAGTCCACCACCCGGCACGGGGAGTGCGTCTATGCCTACAAACTTGATGTCCTTGAATCCCCGTTTCTCGGCTGTTTGCCGGGCCCCGATGGCCATGCGGTCGTTTTGTCCGAACACATAGTCGATGTGGTGGTATTCGTTTAAGATACTGTCCATCTCTATTTGGCTACGCTCTTTTAGCCATCCGGCATGGTGTTGTGCGATAAGGCGTATGCCGGGGTATCGGCCGATGGCTTGCATGAATCCCTTGTGGCGCTCGATGGCGGGCGAAGAACCTGTGAGTCCGGCTATCTCGGCCACGTTTCCCCGGCCCCCTAATTGGCGGGCGATGTATTCGCCCATCGTTTTGCCCGCCTCGAAATTGTCGGCTCCAATAAAAGCTGTGTACTTGCCCGAGTCGGTCTTGCGGTCGAACAGGATGACGGGAATGCCCCGGTTGTAGGCTTTGTCGATGGCGGAAGTGATGGTGTGTATCTGGTTTGGGGAGACAATGAGCAGGTCTACACCGTCTTCGATAAACTTATTGATTTGTTCCGTTTGCAGTCTGTCATCGTCATTGGCCGAGGCAAACCTCAGGCTCACGTTGTCGTGCTGGTAGGTGCCCATCACGAGTTCGTCGTTCAGTTTGTCGCGCCAAATGTCTTCGCTGCATTGTGATACGCCGATGACATATCGCCGTTCGCTCTTGTTGCAAGCAGCGAGCAGCAACATGCAAACGACGTATAGGATATATTTCGATACCGGTTTACATTTCATGGGCTATGGTCGATGATTGTTGAAAACAGGCCCGTAATGGGCTTTAAAGGCAGGTGCCGGCTCTATATCTTGCAAGCTTGGGCCCACCTATCTTATGCAAAGATAGCTAAAATTAGCCAACTTTGTTAGTTGCAGATTCAATAAATGAAGATTTTTCTTTTCATGGGGGCTTTTTGACAGGCTTTGAAAACATGGTAAATTATCGCAATTAGAGAGAACATTTTCTTGTAAAATATTGCATTTAAGATGATTGGAGATAAGAATGTATGTGAAGTATACGAGATAAAAACAGCTTTTCTCCTTGTTTTTATCTTCTATAAAAGATAAAAAAATAAATCACTTCATATAACATGCTACTAAAAAAGCTCAAATATAACTTTTAGGTCAAGTGTTTGGAGGTTACAATCCTTTTTTCTATCTTTGTTGTAGATAAAAATATTGATCCTTGTTTTACGAACCAACGGTGAAGATGAATATAGAAGAAGTAAGGGAATATGCAATGGCATTGCCCGGAGTGGAGGAGGATATGCCCTACGGTCCAGACTGGTTGATATTTCGCATTGAGGGCAAGATATTCCTTCACATTCGATTGGAGGCACCGGAACCGGTATGCGCTGTGAAGCTTGATCCTGATGAGGGGGAGGAGTTGCGTGAACACTACGACGGCATCCGCCCGGCCTATCACCTGAACAAGACACATTGGAACGACCTTTATCTGGAAATGCTTGACGACAGGTTGGTCAAGACACTGATAGAAAAGTCGTACATGATAGTGCGTTCACGGCTTCCAAAGAGGTTAAGAGGCAAGTATGAACAGGTGGATGGTTGATGGGGCAGGCAAGGAGTTATACTACGTCAACAAGGCTATTTTTGCATTAGTTCTCCTTGCACCATAGCCATTTTCAGATAGATGTCCATATAGTGCTGTTGGAATGAGACCAGATCGAGTGAATCTCCGTGGTCGTCAAAGATTTCGGTGTGTGGTGCCCCTTGCGGACTTACTTTCATGTGGATGGCCATTTTGCCGTTGCGGTGGAAGAAAGTCAATTCCTGCAACTGCCCGTTTTCGGTTTTGAAAAAGCCCGAAGTGTTGTCGTCTGTCCAAATGTCACCGGTGTAGGGGCGCCCCTGATAAACCACGGTGTCTCCTTTGAAGGAAATGTCGTGTGTGTAGATTTTCTTGTGGCAGGCAGTCAGCAGGATGAGAACTGCAAGGATGTAAAACTGTTTCATAAACGTTGTGGAATATTGATTGGTAGTGGAAGGGAAAAATATGTGGGCTTTGTCAACTGAACAGGATGCTTCCGAGGGCATCGGTTAGCCGAAGAAGCAGCTTGACAAGGAGAATGATAGCTGCAACAAATGTCAGCACGATGATTCCCGAGTAGACGGCTTTACGGTTGACGGCACGAATGATGTCGCGGTCGTTGTTGATGAAACCGTCGATGAGGGCCATGTTTTGCTTGTTGGCCCGATGGAAGAAATCTATCACATTGCCCACATAGAATGGCAGCAAACCCAGAAAAAGGTCACGCAGACAGTTGTTGAGTATAGCCAAAGTGAGTGGGAGAGAGCGCAGACGGAATGCGGCAAAATAGACATGGACGAGGGAGAACAGAGATGAAAAGGCATCTCCTATCCCACCCGGGACAAGCCCGGCTATGGCATCGAGATAATATTGGTCGAGCCATAGAGTGATGTGCTGCATCCACCGGTAGAGTGTTGAATCTTTCAAGTTTTGTCGTCGGTCGGTCATGGCAGGTGTCCTTGTAGGAGGAGAGTGAAATTCTTTTTATATGCTTCCACCATCAATTCATGGTCTTCTTTCTCGAAGCATTGCTTGAAGACCTCGGTTTTGGCAAATCGGGGGTATATCTCCTCGAAGTGGTCAAGCAAGGCCATCTTCACGGCTTGCGGATCGTTGGAATCGGCATGTGCCTGAAGAAGAATGTCGGAGGCGAAGTCATGGAAGAAGTCGCGAATGGAGATTTCAAGTTGATTGGTCATGTCATGCTTGTTTGTTGATTTTGGAGGGGTGGCGGTCAAGAACGTTTTTCCTCTTCTTGCAGCTGGTCCTGTATCGTATGTTCTTGTAGGGTTGCCGCTGTTATGTTTCTTACGAGTCCGGCATATTTGGCCCTCTTTACCGCACTTCCTTTGAAAAGGGAGCGGTATTGTTCTTCAGAAAGATGCTGCCAGTCTTGTCGTGTCATGTTGAGCAGCTCTTGTTTGGGCTGAAACTCGGGTATGGTGTTGGGATGTGCATAGCGGTTCCAAGGACAGGCCGACTGGCAGCGGTCACAGCCATAGATGGTGTCGCCCATTGACTGTTGGGCCTCGGAAGTAAGCTGCCCACGGTTTTCTATCAGTTGGTAGCTCAGACAACGGTCGGCATGGAATATTTTGCCCAAGGCCTTAGTGGGACATGCGTCGATGCAAGCGTGGCAGTTGCCACAGCGATTGGGCATGGGGCTGTCGTAGTCGAGTTCTACATTGACAAGTATCTCGCCCAAGAAGAACATGCTTCCCGCTTTAGGGATGATGAGTTGATGGTTGCGCCCGGTCCATCCAAGTCCGGCCCGTTCAGCCCAATAGCGTTCGAGAATAGGACCGGAGTCAACGAAAATACGGCATTTATGGGCATTCCCATCTTCGTTGTGCAGTGCGTCTTTCCATCCGAAGTGGGCTGCCAGTTGCCGAAGGCGGTCTTTCACAACATCATGGTAGTCTTTCCCTAATGCATAGGCCGCCAGCTGGTATTCTCCTTCTGCAGGTCGTGCAGCGGGTGTATAGTTCATGGCCACGCTGATGATGCTGCGTGCCCCCTCCATGAGCAGGCGCGGATCAAGTCGCTTGTCAAGGTAGTTGGTCATGTAGCCCATGTCGGCGTTTCCCCCCTTAGTGAGCCAATGGCTGAACGAGGCAGCCACGCCGGCATCGACCGGTTCGGCTTTGGCTATGCCACAAGCAAAAAAGCCGAGACGTAGGGCCTCAGCTTTGATGTCATTGCTATTTAAAGATTTTGAACTCATATCCTTGTTCTTTCAGCCATTCTAAAGCCTTGGGCAGTGCATAGTGGAGTTTGTCAATGCTCTTCAGTGAATCGTGAAAGGTGATGATACTGCCGTTGCGGGCGTAGCGTTTCACATTGTTGAGCACATCTTGGGCTGTCATCCACTTGGAATAGTCGCGGGTGACGAGATCCCACATGACGATTTGATACTTGTGTGCCATCCACCAATAGACACTCGGCCGCATCCATCCGTGGGGGGGGCGGAAGAGATGAGAATGGATAAGTTCGTTGGCTTTCTCGGTGTTGAAGTGATAGGTGAGTGCCCAGTGGCGCAGCGACCCGATGTGGTTGAAGGTGTGGTTACCCACCTGATGACCTTCGGCCACAATACGATTGTACAAGTCGTGGTGCTTGAGCACATTTTCACCCACCATGAAGAAAGTTGCTTTGATGTCGAACTCGCGGAGTGTGTCGAGAATGAAGGGAGTGGACTCGGGGATGGGGCCGTCATCGAATGTCAGATAGACTGCATGTTCATCCTTCCCCATCCTCCAAGTCGCCTTGGGGTAAAGCCAACGCAACCATTTTGCCGGTTGTTCGATAATCATGGTTTTCTCCCTTTTGTGGTCTTATTCCAGCGACTGTCCGCCAAGGCTGCGATAGCGCGTAAAGAGCGTGTTGAGCATTTTGGTCTGCTGTACAGCCATGTTGTGGTCTACCATTTCCGAGACTTCTATCAGATGCTGTATGATCCAGAAGTGGGTCATGCACTCATTCTGTGATTGGAGGAAGCGGTCGGTATTCAAGCTAAGATACCACTGCAGGTATTGCACAGAACCGGTAAACAGCTGCTGCAACATGGCTTTGGCCTTATCCTTCTGGCCGATAAGCGCATAAGCACGTGCCATGTCGAGACTACCTCCCATGTAGTTGAGCGGAACATTGTAGGATGGAATCTCTTTTTCTGCCTTTGTCAGCACCTTGAGGGCCTTGTCGTTCTTGTGCTCTGCGATGAGTTGGAGAGCCAGTTGAGCCATCAGACGACGATGGGTGTAACACATGCGCATGGTGGTCTCATCGATATACAGGCCCGGTGTGCTTAGACCACCAAACTTGAAACGTGTCATGACATTGTGGTAGGTCTTCTCGGTGTCGAAGTTTTTGGCACCGGGCACATTGGTACGGAAAGGAGTGATGCGGTTGGCCAGACCTTCCTGAACGAAGTTGTCACCAAGATTCATATAGTTTTCTTGTCCTACGGTGAGAGCCACGTAGATAGGACGAGTCCAATTACACTGGGCAAGCATTTCGAGCATCATCAAATCGTTCTTATAGAGTGCATTCTTGCCGGCCAGAGAAATGGTCATGCGGTCGGGGATGCTGTCGGAGGCCATGAGCATGCCACTCTTCCTGACAGCTTCCTTGTCGATAGTAAGATAGACCGTATCGGTGGGTATCACGTGACGGTCTTTATCTTTGGAGCGCACCCAATACTTGAGGATGTTCTTCAGTTCGAAAGGATCTTCGCCAAATTGTTGCTTGGCTGCCTCCGGATATTCCTGATAGAACTTCTTGATTTCATTTTTCAGCCCGGGTTGCACTTCCACATACTCGTTGGTGCCCGAACAGAAGTCGAGGCGTGGCCACTTGATAGGTACCGACGGAGAATTGTAGGCAGGACGCTTCATCTGGTCAATATACCAATCGGTCTGTAAGTAGCTTAGGTTGCACACACGGGCATCTGTACCCACGCCTTCTACCTCTTGGTTATACCAAAGTGGGAAAGTGTCGTTGTCGCCGTTGGTGAAGATTATCGGATTTGACTTTTCTTGAAGCGACATGAGATAGTTCTGGCCGAAATCACGGCAGGTGTAACGTCCCGAACGGTCGTGGTCGTCCCACGTTTGACTGGCCATTTGTATGGGAACGATTAAGGCCAGCAGAGCTACAATGCCTGAGAGGGCTGTGTCGTTGAACCGTATGCGTTTCTTGAGTAAATCGATGATGGCGGCCACACCAAGGCCGCACCAAATGGCGTAGGCGTAGAACGAACCGGCGTAGGCGTAGTCGCGCTCGCGTGGCTGCATGGGTGTCTGGTTGAGGTAGATGACGATGGCAAGTCCTGTCATGAAGAACAGGAAGAACACCACCCAGAACTGCTGAATGCCGCGTTTGCCCCGGTAGGCCTGCCAGAAGAGACCGATCAGACCAAGCAGCAAAGGCAAGCAGTAGAACACATTATGTCCTTTGTTTTCTTTTAAATCGTCGGGAAGTTTATTCTGGTCCCCCAACCGCATATTGTCAAAGAAAGGTATTCCGGTAATCCAGTTGCCGTGTTCCAGTTCGCCGTTACCTTGCAGGTCGTTCTGTCGGCCGGCGAAATTCCACATGAAGTAGCGCCAATACATGAAATTGCACTGGTAAGAAAGGAAGAAACGGATATTTTCCAGTTGGGATGGCACCTTCACCATGATATTTTCGCCACATCGGTCGTAGGGAACTTCCGTGCCGTCAACACCACCCATCCACGACTCGTAAGCCTGTGCATGTGCTTGGTCATACATGCGGGGGAAGAGCATGTTTTGTGCATATTGCAATTTATTCTTGTGGCTTACAATGAAGTAGGAGTCCTTTTCGTCTTTGTTTGCTTTCTCCTTACGCTGGTAGATGGGAGCACCATCCTTATAATGGGGACGGCAGATGTTACCGTCGACATCAAATTTCACTTGCGAGGTGTAGGCTTGTCCGTAGAAAAGCGGACGGTCACCATATTGATCACGGCTCAGGTAGTTGCCAAGTGTGAAGATGTCCTCGGGTGAGTTTTGGTCCATCGGCGGATTGGCCGAGGAGCGGATGACGATGAGGGCGTAACTTGAGTAGCCAATCATCAGCATGAGCATACAGAGCAGGGCCGTATTCTTCACACGCGCACTGATGAGGGGGATGAGGCTTTTCTCCTTTTTCTGACGGTAGTTGAGTACAAACCAGAGAATCACCACAATCACGAGACCGGTGAGGGCAGCTCCCCAACCATAACCGTAGAAAGGGATGCCAAGCATGGACACGGCCAGAATGAATGCCAAATTGCCACGCTTGAAGTTTTTGTCAGTATAAGTTTCGTAGATGGCCCAGATAACTGTTGCCACGAGGAGGAAGATATAGACGATCTCACCTGTGTTGAACGGCATGCCGAGAGTGTTGACAAAGAAAAGTTCGAACCACCCACCTACGGTGATAATGCCTGGAACAACACCGTAGAGCACGGCCGCTACCACCACAAAAGAGATAAACAGCGCCATGAGCGAGCCTTTAAGGTTGGCATCGGGCACCCGTCGGTAATAATAGACCAATACGATGGCCGGGATGCAAAGCAGATTGAGTAGGTGTACGCCAATGGACAGGCCGGTCATATACATGATGAGCACCAGCCAACGGTCGGCATGGGGCTCGTCGGCATGGTCTTCCCATTTGAGAATCAACCAGAATACAACAGCTGTAAAAGCTGAAGAGAAGGCATACACCTCACCTTCCACGGCTGAAAACCAGAAGGTGTCGGAGAAAGTATAAATGAGTGCGCCAACGAGTCCGGAGGCCTCGATGGCAATCAACTTACCGGTAGTGAGTTCGCTCCAGTCTTTAAGTATCAGCTTGCGTGTGAGGTGGGTAATGGTCCAAAAGAGGAACAGAATGCACGTCGCACTGAGCAGCGCACTCATGGTGTTGACCATGCGGGCTACTTCTGAAGCGTTGGAAGCAAAGTGTGAAAACAAGTTGGCTACAAGCATAAAGAATGGTGCTCCCGGTGGGTGCCCGATTTCGAGTTTGTAACCTGTTACGATAAATTCAGGACAGTCCCAAAAGCTGGCTGTCGGTTCAATCGTAGAACAATAGACAAAGGCGGCTATTAGAAATGTCAACCAGCCCAGTGCATTGTCTATCAACTTGTACTGTTTCATTTATGATAAAATAACTGTTGTTTCAGGATGCTTGTTTCAAGATGACCGAACTAAAGAAGAGTGTTACGCCCTTCATAGTGTCGGTCAAAGTGCTACTTAATCTTTGCAAAGGTAAGAAAAAGATTATAAATGGTGGCTCGTACAGGGTGTTTTTTCATATATTATAACTTTCGGCATCACATCTCGAGGAAATGTCTTTCGAGCTGTGCCATAGGAATATTGGTGTGGTCGTGGTAGTGAAGCGAATGGTTGACACAGGCCACATGTTTTACATTGTTAAGTATTTCTGCTATGTCGTGGCTGACAATGATGATGGCACAGTCTTGGTTTACCTTGTTCAGCATTTCATACATCTGAGCCTGAAACCGCTTGTCGATGTAGGTGTTGGGTTCGTCCAACACGACGACATCGGGATGGGCAACGATGGCCCTGGCCAACAGAACACGCTGCAACTGGCCGCCGCTGAGAGAACCGATGTGACGGTGCTTGAAATCTTCCAATTCCATTTGTCGGAGTGTCTCTTCCACTTGTGCGTGCTGTTGTGAAGTGAAAGGGTGGAACAAACGTTTCTGTCTGCTCAAACCGGAAAGTACCACTTCGTAGACAGAGATGGGAAACTTTTTGTCGATTTCGTTGTATTGAGGAAGATAATCGATGGAAAGCTCTTTCACTCGCTGACCTTTTCTGAAGAACTCCACTGTACCACTACTTGGCTGTTTGAGGCCGAGGATGATCTTGATGAGTGTGGTCTTGCCACCGCCGTTGGGGCCGATGATGCCCATATAGTCGTGGTCGCATACTTCCAGACATATATCGTTGAGCACTTGTTTGCCGTCGTATTCGGCATAGATATGGTTGAGTCGGATGATGGTGTCCATGTCGGTGGAATTGGGGTTGGGAGATTACTGCAAAGCTTCAGCGATGTTCATCATCTCCTTGGGCCAGTTATAGGCCAGTGGATTGATGTTTACTAGACGGGCATTGACTGCTTTGGCGATTGTGTGGGCGTTACGTTCATCAAACTCTTTTTGAATGAAGATGATACCAACATTGTTGCGTTTGAGATTGTCTATGAGTATTTGCAACTGTCGTGCGCCGGGTTCACGTCCTTCTTCTTCAATGGAGAATTGGCGTAATCCGTAGTCACGTGCGAAATAAGTGAGGATGGGGTGATAGATGCAGAAAGCTGAAGGTTTGCCTTCTAACCTGTGTCTGATGTCTCCGTCGAGTGTCTTAATTTTTCCCAACAGCGCTTTTTCATTTTGTTTGAACGAAACACTGTCTTGCGGTTGTAGGCAAATGAGAAACCGGGTCATGTTCTTGACAAGTATCTCTGCATTTGCACAGCTCATCCAAGTATGGGGATCGTCTGTCCCGGGGGAAGATTGAACCGGTTTTATCTGATAGGCGTCATCAGAAGCTTTAATGACTTTCATGTCGGGAATGTTAGCCTTGATTTTTTTCATCCAAGTACGTTCAAAACCAATATCTCCTACCATAATATATCCTTTGGCTTGTGAGAGGTCTACCATCTGCCGGGGAGTGGGTTCGTATGTTTCGGGATTGCTCCCGTTGGGTACCATCGTGCGTACCTCAAAGCAGTCTCCTCCTATTTGTTTTGCAAAGTAGCGGAGCGGTTCGATAGTGACAAATAAAATCTCTTTGTTGGTAGCCGATTGGTTCCTGCATCCTCCAAATGCCAGAACAACGAGCAATAAAAGTATGTATTTCTTCATCTTTTCTATGATTATATAATCAGACTGACACCGTACACCAACACCACATAGCGTAGCAATTTACCAATGCTGATGCTGAGAATGGATATTGGTAGATTGGCTCTTGTGAGACCGAGCACAATCGTTATTGCACTTCCTAAGACGGGAAGAAAGGCAAAGAATCCCATCCAAGCGCCATGCCCCTTCATAAATCGTTGGGCCTTGTCAAGACTCTCGTGCTTGACATGCAGATATTTTTCTATCCAATCGAGACGCCCCATACGCCCGATGCTGTAGTTGAACATGCCACCTAACACATTGCCTATGGTGGCATAAATCACCAGTTGTAGTGGAACGAGTCCGGCCGACTGCAATCCAACAATGACAGCCTCACTGCTAAAGGGAAAGAAACTGCCGGCAAGGAATGCCGAGACCAGCATTCCCCAATATCCCCAATGGATGAGAAAACCTATCAGAATATCCATAGTTGGTTGGTGATAAGCAGATTGATGACGGTCATGGTCAGTGTGCCTATAATGATGAGTAAGAAGGCGATATTGGTTATTTTGGTGTGGGTGAGAGCAATAAAATGCGCAATCAGAGGAGAAGTGTTGATGATAAGGATGCCCAATAACTTGTCGAAATGCCGGGGCTGTAAAGCCATAAATACCAATGTCGTCCAAAAGATAGCTATGAATATCTCATAGATCATACGGGTGCGGATCTTGTCTTTATAGCTGCTATGCCAGAAATGTCCCATGCCGGTGAACCCGAGTATTCCCACCAAGGCGAGCGACATCACGTGTTCCGGTTTCAAACATGAGTAATCGAGGATAGGAGAAAAAGTTGTCAATTCGACTAAATGTGCCATCAATGTATCTGTTTCTCCCGAATAGGCCAAATATCCGCCTACAAACCAATAGGGAACCAGCAATCCCAAAATGGAGGCGAACAATGTGCGAGGGCTAAAACTTAAGATTCGGAAAGCCATCAACAGCCATAAAACAGGTATATAGAAAAGTAACTGGACAAAGAATATGGAACCGATACCAAGGCACAGAAAAGCGTAAAACACCCAGCCTGATGCCGTCTTGTCTTGATAGGCATGGAAAAAAAAGAGATAGAAAGCTACAAAACTGAGTATGGTTGCCAATGTTTCCGAAGAAGAAAACAGAAAATTGGCCATGTTGAGCAAAACGAGAAATGAGCAGGAGACCATGCGGCTGTAAATGCGCATGAGGGAGTTTTGGTTGTTTAGTTCTACCATCAAGTAGCCGGCGATAACAGTACAGCCAAACGTAACCCACTGCTGATGGGAGAACAATCCTCCTACCAGCCATACCAAAATGGTATAGACGGTCACTGCGGGGAGAGCAAACTTGCTTTCAGCTATCCTATTCTGTAATCTCTTTATCCTCAATGGTTGTACCTTTGTCTTCTGCTGCTTGTGTTATGTGTTCCGAAAATAGGGGAGCGTGTGTACCCGTCAAGTTGCAGGCGCACACGCTGATGATTACTTTTTAGAGATCCCGGCCAATGTCAGAACGGAAATATTTGTCTGTAAATTGTATCTTCCGGGCCTCTTCGAAACTCTTCTTCAATGCTTCCTCTTTGTTGCTGCCATAGCTGCTTACGGCTATTACACGCCCGCCATTGGTGACGATCCGACCATTTTTCTCTGCCGTACCACTATGGAAAACAATGCTTTCTTTTATCTGATCGATGCCGGAAATGGGGTAGCCTTTCTTGTAAGCTTCCGGATAACCGCCACTGACCAACATCACGCAGACTGCGGCACGCTCGTCAAATTCTATGGTCCGCTTGTCAAGGTCTCCTTTCGCCACACCTTCAAAAAGGTCTACAATGTCGCTTTTCAACCGTAACATCACACTTTCGGTTTCCGGGTCTCCCATCCGGCAGTTGTATTCAATAACCATCGGCTCACCATTCACATTGATCAAGCCAAAGAAGATGAAACCTTTGTAGTCGATATGCTCCTCTGCCAATCCTTCGACCGTTGGACGGATGATGCGGTCTTCCACTTTCTGCATCCACTCTTTTGTGGCGAACGGAACAGGGGTCACACTCCCCATGCCCCCCGTGTTAAGACCTGTGTCGTGTTCCCCAATGCGCTTGTAGTCTTTAGCCTCTGGAAGAATCTTATAGTGCTTGCCATCAGTCAGTATGAATACAGAACATTCGATTCCGTTTAAAAACTCTTCGATGACGACTTGTGCTGAAGCATTGCCAAACATTCCACCGAGCATCTCTTTCAATTCTTTCTTGGCTTCTTCGAGTGTAGGCAAGATGAGAACTCCCTTTCCGGCACAAAGTCCATCCGCTTTCAATACATAGGGAGGCTGGAGAGTCTCCAAAAACTTGAGTCCTTTTTCAAGTGTCGTTCCGTCAAAAGTCTGATATTTGGCTGTAGGAATATGGTGACGCAGCATGAAACTTTTGGCAAAATCCTTGCTCCCTTCGAGTACTGCACCGGTTTTCGACGGTCCGATAACAGGGATATGAGCCGTTCTCCCATCGTTTTTGAAATCGTCGTAGATGCCTTTTACCAAAGGGTCTTCAGGGCCTACGACCACCATGTCGACTTGTTTTTCAAGGGCAAAGGATTTCAAGGCTTCGAAATCATCGGCTTGGATGGGTACATTGTGACCGCAGTTGGCCGTTCCCGCATTGCCGGGAGCAATGAAGAGTTCATCTACTTTTGGGCTTTGCGCGATTTTCCATGCCAAGGCATGTTCACGGCCACCTCCTCCTAACAGTAATATTCTCATTTTAACTTTGTAGTTTGAAGTTTCTGGGATTATATGGTTATTTTTGCTTTGCAGGCATGTAGTCAAAGAAATATTGGCTGATGCGTTCGTGCAGATGAGTGCTCTGATGTCCGCGCATGTTGTGGGGTTCACCGGGATAAATGAAGAAATCCGGTTGTGTGCCGTCAAGAATGCATTGATGGATGAACGACTTGGCGTGCTGGGGCACTACGACCGGATCGTTCTCTCCGATGATTATTTGCAACTTGCCTTTCAAGTTTTTGGCTTGTTTGATGAGGCTGGTCTTGGCATATCCCTCGGGATTGGTCTGCGGAGTGTCCATGTAGCGTTCTCCATACATCACTTCATACCATTTCCAGTCGATGACGGGGCCACCCGCCACGCCAACCTTGAAAATTTCGGGATAATTGGTCATCAGCGAGATGGTCATAAAGCCTCCGAAGCTCCAACCGTGTACCCCGATTTTGTCAGCATCGACATACGGGAGACCCTTCAGAAACTCGACACCCTTCATCTGGTCCTGCATTTCTATCTGGCCCAACTGCCGGAAAGTGGCTTGCTCAAAGGCTTTACCTCGATTCTCGCTTCCACGATTGTCAAGGATGAAAAGAAGATAGCCGTTCTGTGCCATGTAGGTCTCCCAACCACGGCTGCAATAGTTCCAGCGGGCATCCACGTTGTGAGCATGTGGCCCCCCATACACGTAGATGATTGTCGGATATTTCTTTTGCGGATCGAAATTGATTGGCTTCACCATGCGGTAGTATAAATCAGTGATTCCGTCAGCAGCTTTTATAGAGCCGCAAGAGAACTTCGGAGTCCTGTATCCTTTCCATGGATTGGGCGCTTCGAAATAACGGGTGTGTTTGGCATTCTCCACTTTAATGATGTCTATGCACCTGGGGACATCCGGTTCAGAGTAGTTGTCGGCAATATATTGTCCGCTTTTGCTGAGGTTGGCCGTGTGCCAGCCCTTGCCATTATCCAGTAAGGCTCGCTTTCCGGTTTGCACATCCACCCTCCAAGTGTTCTTTTGGATGGGGCTGCATTCGTTGCTTTGGTAAATGACTGCTTTGTGTTTGGCATCGAAGCCAACGAGATCTAATACAACCCATTTGCCCGAAGTAAGTTGTCGAATTTTCTCACCTTTTATATTATATAGATACAGGTGGTTGTATCCGTCTCTTTGACTTTGCATGACAAACCGGCTTTTGTCCCATGGCAAAAACATAATCGGATGTAGCGGTTCCACATATTTGGCATCCGTCTCACGGTAGATTTCTGTAATCTTATCCCCCGTCTCCGCATTGTAGCTTACCAATCGGCAGTCGTTTTGGTCTCGGTTGAGCTCGAACATGTAAATCGTTTTCGAGTCGGGATTCCATGAGATGTTGGTAAAATAGCGGTCGGTCGGGTCACCTGCTTTAAGGTAGACTGTCTTTTTATTCTTTAAATCGTAGACTCCCACTGTGACTTTGTGTGAAGTTTCCCCTGCCATAGGATATCTGATAGGCTCCGGAGTGGCAATTCTCGATTGTCCTTCGGCCGGTACCCAGTCGTTTTCGGGCATTGTGACAAGGGGAAACGTGCTCACCATGCTTTGATCCATACGATAGAATGCCAATTTCTGTCCGTCAGGACTCCAGAACAATCCACCGTTGATGCCGAATTCATCACGGTGTACACTTTGTCCATACACGATGTCGCTACTGCCGTCGGTGGTTAGCTGGACGACTTCCTTACCATCCTTGACATATAGCTGATTATCTTTTACATAGGCTGTGGTTTGGCTTGCAGGGTTCCACTCCGCCACCATGTTGGTGCCGATGTCCTGTAACCATACGATTTTCTTCTTTTTGAAATCGAAGAGTGCCCGTTGTTTTCCGTTGCCAAGTAATGCGTATGGTTTGTCTGCGTATGGGAATTGGGTATAATAAAAGCTATGGAGGGAGAATGTCGGTATGCACGCATCACTCTCTTTTTTGATATCAGATAGGGTGAAGAGCTGTTTCTCTTTGCCTGTGTTCTTGTCAATCAGTTTGCAGTCTTCTGCATCCAAACGTATGAGTTGGTCGCCCCACCATTCCAAATAGCGGTTTTTGACCACCATGTTGTGGTAGTTGTTACCACCGAAATTGAGGTCTTCCAACGTGAAAGACTTCAACTCTTGTGCCTGTGCAGGACCAACCATTGTGCAAATAGCCAAAATGATGCCTCCTAGAAAATTCAGTTTTTTAATCTTCATCATCGAATCTTCTGTTTTTCTTTCCCAAGCCTCCGCGTTTGTCCGATCGGTCAAACCTTTTGCTTCCACGTTCAAATCGCTTTCCGCCTCGTTCGTCACGTTTGCTTCTGTCGAATCTTCCAAAGCCCCGTTCTTCTCTGTCTCCACGTCCGAATCTCTTTCCTCCGCGCTCATTTCTTCCGGTTCTGCGCTCGTCACCGTCATTTCTGCCAGTGAGTTCTTTGCGGAATCCCAAGTCTCCGATGTCGTGTTTATGGAAAGAGAAAGAACGGATGTCCCCTTCTTCGTTGGCCTCCTGCTCATCAAGACGTTTTTTAAATTCACGCTCTTTCTTGAACCGATGTTTCTGGGCCATCTCTTGTTTCTCCGCATCAGTCTTGACAATGCCGCCATCGGCTCTGAATTCTTTCATTCTGCCGTCGAAAAGAGCATATTTCCGAAATTCACATTCCAAGCTTCCATTGAAAACCGGGATTTTGATGGATGGTTTGAGACCAATCTGTTCAAAACATTCTTCGCGATAGCTGAGAATCCATGCATCGTTACCCGCAAAAGTATGTTTGAGCCGTTCGCCTATCATCTTGTAGGTGGCAAGCAGGTTGGGGGTTGATATACGTTCGCCATACGGTGGGTTAGTCACCATGATGCTTTTCTCCGTCGGTGTCTGGAAGTCCTTAAAGTCAGCTTGCTCTATAGTAACCTCCTTGCTCAGGCCGGCAGCCTTGACATTGATACGGGCCGTGTTGACAGCCTTCATGTCGATGTCGTATCCATAGATATGATGAGTGAATTCTTTCTCTTTCGAGTCGTCGTTGTAGATGGTATCAAACAATTCTTGGTCGAAGTCTGCCCACTTTTCAAAAGCAAACTCCTTGCGGAACACGCCCGGTGAGATGTTGCGGGCTATGAGGGCCGCCTCTATGGCAATGGTTCCCGAACCGCACATCGGGTCAATGAAGTCGGTGTCGCCTTTCCATCCGGTCATCAGAATCATGCCGGCCGCAAGCACCTCGTTGAGTGGTGCTTCCACCGACTCTTGGCGGTAGCCGCGGCGGTGCAGGCTTTCACCGCTGGAGTCGAGCGACAGCGTAGCGTCATCTTCGGCAATGTGGATATTCAGGCGAATGTCCGGATTGCTCACCGAGATGTTGGGGCGTGTGCCTGTCTTTTCGCGAAACCAGTCTACGATGGCATCTTTCACTTTGTAGGTGACAAAGCGGGAGTTGCGGAACTCTTCAGAATAGACCACCGAGTCCACCGAGAAGGTCTTTTTGTTGTCAAGGTAGTTGCTCCATTCTATCTTTTGTATCTCGTCGTAAACTTCTTCTGCCGAACGGGCCTTGAAAGTGTGAATGGGTTTGAGTATGCGGATGGCAGTGTGTAACTGGAAGTTAGCACGATACATCATTTCCTTGTCGCCGGTGAATGACACCATGCGCCGTCCGGTTTCCACGTTGTTAGCACCCAGTTGGATGAGCTCTTGTGCCAGCACGGGTTCCAGTCCCATGAAGGTTTTGGCAATGAGCTTAAATTCCTGTTCCATTATTGAATTCAAAATCTAATTTATCTACTTTTTCTTGTTTATACTTCTTGGTGTTTGGCTTCATGTCCCGTGTGACCCACACGTTTGCTCCGATCACGCATCCCTTGCCTATTGTGATGCGTCCGAGCACAGTGGCATTGGCGTAAATCACCACATCGTCTTCGATGATCGGGTGTCGGGCTATGCCTTTGATGGGGTTGCCGTCTTTGTCGAGGGGGAAACTTTTGGCCCCCAGCGTCACTCCCTGATAGAGTTTCACGTTGTTGCCTATGATGCAGGTGGCTCCGATCACCACTCCCGTTCCGTGGTCAATGGTGAAATGGCTGCCTATCTGTGCATCGGGATGGATGTCGATGCCGGTCTCCGAATGGGCTAATTCCGTCATGAGCCGCGGTATGAGCGGCACTCCCAATAGCGACAGTTCGTGGGCGACGCGATAGTTGGCCAAGGCTTTAATGACCGGATAGCAGGCGATGATCTCACCGATGCTCTTGGCTGCGGGGTCACCCTCGAAGGCTGCTTCCACGTCGGTAGCCAGTATTTTGCGTAGTTTTGGGAATGTGTTGATGGCTTGGGCCGCCATGATGCTTGCTCTCGCACGGGCCATGGACAGCTCTTGTGTGGTCTCTTCCTCACACTCGTTGGTAAAGCACAGGCCTGCCAGAATCTGCTCACTCAACCGGGCGTAGAGCTTCTCCAGCCTCACGCCTATGTGATATTTGATGGTGCTGATGTTGACCGATGAGTTTCCGAAATATCCGGGGAAAAGGATGGAACGCGACAAGTCGATGATTTCTTCGAGCGCCTTGCCCGAAGGGAGGGGGTTCCCGTCACGGTGTTGATGGAAAAGGCCTTTAAGTGACTGAAGGCAAGAGAGTTCTTCAACCGTTTCCGTCAACTGATGAGTCAATGTAGTCTTACTCATTTTATTGTCTCAATAAATTCCGGTGCAAAGATACTTATTTTTTTGCTTATACTGCTATGGAGTCTAAAAAAAGTAGCAGCCGGTTGGTGACATTTACCGCACTCACTCCCGAATCGAAGTCCAACGACACAAGGTTGAGCTCGGGAAACTTTTCGTGTAATCGCTTTTCGATGCCTTTCGACACCACGTGGTTGGCGATGCACCCGAAAGGTTGCAGGGATATGACATTGGTGATGCCGTCCCGCAAATAGCCTATGATGTCGGCCGGCAGAAGCCAGCCTTCTCCAAATTGTGCTGCCAGCGACACGATGCCGTCCACTTCCTTGGCATCGTCATAGATGTTGGAGAACGGGCGGAAGTAGCGGAATTTCCCGGCGGCTTTGTTGATTCGTCTGATTCTTGTGCCGATGAGGGTCTGATAGGCACCTCTGACAACGAAGTCGGGAACGTGCGAGCAGCTCAGTCGCAGGTGTTTCTGTACTTCCACATTGACAAATTCTTGCAGGAAGAAGGGGGCCAACAGGGGAGGAACCACCTCTATGCCTTTGGAGATGATGTATTTTTCAAGAAACTGGTGTGAGAACGGGTTGAATTTTAAGAATATCTCTCCCACAATGCCCACCTGCGGTATCTCTTTGTCGGTGGCTGCGTTGTTAAATTCTTCAGCGGCCTGCGCTATCAGTCTCACCAGCCCCTTTGCGTCGTTGCGCAAGATGGGGCCGTCAACGGCTTCCATGTATTTGTTGCGCAAGGCAAGGGCCAGGCCCGGTTGTCGTTCTCTGACGATAGTGGCATGGTACATCTCCGATATGGCATCACCGTAGAGGATGGCTGTGACGATGATGTTGGAGTATTTCAACCAAGGCACCTTGAATCCTTCCTGCTCGTTTCCCTCTCCGGCTGTAGCCGTCACGCCGAGTGTGAGCAAAGGCACTTCCCGGAATCCGTTGGCCACCATTGCCCGCTTGATGAGTCCGGCATAGCTGGTGGCCCGGCATTGGCCTCCCGTCTGGCTCATCACTACGGCCGTGTTGTTCAAGTCATACTTTCCGCTTTGCAGGGCTTTGATGATGTCGCCGATGATGAGCGTGGCCGGATAGCATATTTCGTTGTTGGCATATTTCAAACCGAGTTCCGCACTCTTCTCGTCGCTCATGGGAAGCACTTCCACATCGTAGCCGATGAGTTTCAACACCGGGTGGATGATGGGCGTGAGGTATTCCGTCATGTAGGGGGCGAGTATTTTGCGCCCGGCATCCCGAGTACGGAAAGTCCGGGTCTGTTCAAGTCTTGCCGTTTCTTGCCTTTGAGCGGTCCTCATCTTGTTGTTGAGGCTTTCCACAAGCGAGCGCACACGCAGTTTCAAACTGCCTATGTTGCTCACGTCGTCTATCTTCAGCAGTGTGAAAGGTTTGCTGTGTCTTTGCAGGATGTCCCTCACCTCATCTTGGATGAAAGCGTCGGGGCCGCACCCGAACGAGGTCATTTCCACAAAATGCAGCCGGTCGTCTTGGTCGGCCGCCCATTGTCCGCTTTTGATAATGCGATTCATGAACGCCCATTGTTTCACGAGATAGGTGTCTCCGGCACTTGTTTCCGTGTTTTCCCTTACGATGTCGTCGCTAATCACATCTACGCCCAGTGAGGCAATCATTTCCGACAGCTTGTGTTGTATGAGTGGATCGGTGTGGTAGGGCCTTCCCGCCAGCAGGAGTGTCAGCCGTCCCGCTTTTCGTCCGCTCTCGTATATGTCTTCCGCTTTTTGTCTGATTTGCTGTGCAAACTCGTTCTGTGCCATGAGGGCTTGGGCAAGAGCTTCTTTGGCCTTCTTTTCCTTTACGCCCAGTGTCTTCAGGTAATCCACAATCTGCCTGCCCAACAGCCGTTGGTTGGCAAAGTTGATGACCGGCGTGTCGAGCGGTTTGTCAAGTGTCATGGCACTTTTGATGACATCCGAGTAGCCCGACACGATGGGGCAGTTGAATGAGTTGAGTGTCCGTTTCGCGTCATCGTTGCGTTCATACACCACGTAGGGCATGAGAATCCTCGACACCTGCGGATCGCCGTTCAGTTCGGCTATATGGGCATGTACGAGTTTGGCCGGGAAGCAGATATTATCAGACATCACCGAATTTAAGGCTCCTTCGTAGCGGAAAAAGGTGGATTCGGATGACAGTTGCACGGCAAACCCGGATGCCGTGAGCAGTTTGTTCCAAAAAGGGTAGTCCTCATACATGTTCAGCACGCGCGGCAGTCCGATAGTTTGCGGTTGTTTAGTGGCTGCGTTTCCCGACTCCGGGTCATCCGGTAGGGTGGGGCGGTCAAACAGCAGACGGTATTTGTAGGTGTAGATGTTTTCTCCCTTGATGTCGTGCCCGCCTTTGTTGTTATACACCCGTTCGCACTTGTTGCCCGAGTAGAACTTGTTGCCCCCGGCAAACGTGTATCTCGATACGAGGCAGTGGTTTTCGCAGCCTTTGCACTGCATCTGCCGAGTCTCAAACGAGGCCACGGCCAGCAGTTCGTCGATGGTGCGCCCACTCTTTTGTTCTTCTTGTTGGTCCTGTCCGTTTATGATTCCTGTCAGGCTGTGCAGGGCACAACCATAGGCCCCCATCAGTTCTGGCATGTTGCTGCGTGCCACTTCATTGCCCGTGAGCAGTTCGAAAGCCCTCACCACCGCATCGTTGCGCATGGTGCCTCCCTGCACGACTATTTTCTTGCCCAGGCTGTCGTTGCCATGTAGTTTCAGCACTTTGTAGAGACAGTTTTTGACTACCGAATAGGCTATGCCGGCCGAGATGTCGGCCACGGTGGCTCCTTCGCGCAACACTTGTTTCACTTTTGAATTCATGAACACCGTGCAGCGTGTGCCCAAGTCGCAAGGTGCACCGGCCGTACATGCCAGTCGGGCGAAGTCGGCCACCTGATAGCCTAGGTTGTTGGCAAAAGTTTGGATGAAAGTTCCGCATCCCGACGAACAGGCTTCGTTCAGTTCCATTCTCACCACAGCCCCGTTTTCCACGAATATGGCCTTCATGTCTTGTCCGCCGATATCGAGAATGAATGAGACATCGGGCATCAGCGAAGCCGCCGCCCTATAGTGGGCCATCGTCTCGATGATGCCCTCATCGAGGTTGAAGGCAGTCTTGATGAGTTCCTCGCCATAGCCCGTGGTGCAGGCTCCCACCACTTCGAGTTCGGCCCCGGCGTGTGAGGCCTCCTCCTGTAGAGCTTTCAGGCCGTCTTTCACCGCCCCAATCGGGTTGCCCAGATTGAGCCGGTAGTTGGTAAACACGATATCGGGTACCGGTACGTCTTTCCTGTTTTCGGAGGGATTCGGCTTGGAAGAAGGCACCCTTACGGCGACAATCTTGGTTGTCGTTGATCCCGAGTCAATGCCGATGACCACCCGTTGCCTGCCCTTGTCGAAGTGGCGAACTTCTGTGGCAAAGTGTTTTTTGGCATTAAGCCACTGCCGGTGCTCTTCTTCGTGTTTGAAGAGGGGTGGCAGGTTGGAGGTGAAGACGGTGGCATCCGCTTCCTTGTGTCGGGCACGTTGGATGAGTTCACCCAGTCTGACGGGGGCTTTTCCTTCTTTCGCCCACTTGTCTTGGTTCTCTCCACTCTTGATGGCGCAGCCTATCGCCGGAATGAGGTTGCTCCTTTCCGACACGATGAAGTCTTTGTCACTCAGGTGCAGGTAGTCGGCGAAGGCTTTTCGTAGTGCCGGAAGAAATGTCAGCGGCCCGCCACACAGCAGAATGGGTGTTCCGAAGTCGCAGCCATGACTCAGTGTAACGATGGTCTGCACGGCTATGGAGTGGAAGATGCTGGCCGCGATGTCTTCTTCCGGAAGGTTTCGGGACATGAGATTTTGGATGTCGGTTTTGGCAAACACTCCGCAGCGGGCGGCCATCGGATAGAGGTGTTTGGCTTTCAGTGCCTTGACACTCATCTCTTGGTTATCGATGCCCATGAGCACACTCATCTGGTCAAGAAAGGCTCCGGTGCCTCCGGCGCAGTTGCCGTTCATCCGCAGTTCCATGTTGCGCCCGTTGAAGAAGACCACCTTTGCGTCTTCGCCACCGATGTCGATGAGTTCCTTGGCCTCGGGGTGCATGGTCTTGGCATAGACAGAGGCCGCCACCACCTCCTGCACGAAGTCGGCCCGAAGCGTCTCAGCCGTACTCATGCCCACAGAGCCTGTCACGCATATCGACACCTCGGCATCGCCAATAAGCCTGAAAAGCTCTTGGAAATAGTCGTCTACCAGTTGGCTGACATGTGCGTTGTGGCGTTCGTATCTCGAATGAATGATGTTGTTTGTTCCGTCAAGGACGGCCATCTTGGCAGTCGTGCTGCCAACGTCAAGGCCTATCCTGTATATGTGCCTGTCCATACATCTCTGAATTGTATGATGCAAAATTACAACTAAATTGCGAGAATGAAAAATATTCCCGACTAATTTAACGTGTGTCCGACAATTTCAAAATATGGAAAGCAGGGAGCACTGCCTACGAAACTGATGGCGATGTTTGGTAACTGATTTGCATTCTCAACCCACTGTGGTCTCCATGTCTCAAAATCGCTTGCAGTTTTTCTGGTAGAATACTTGTCGTAAGATTAAGAAATGGAAAACATTTTCAATTCTTTTTTATTGTCCTGATTATAAGGGACAAGTTTGATCTGACCGCTTTCGTATTCGGCTAAAAATATCTCAGAGGCGGAATTATATCCTGCTTTTTGCAGCTCTTTCAGCAACCATTCTTCTGTTTTGTCGACATCTTCAAGCACGCTGCTCTGAATAATGCCATCGGTGATGATGGGATATTTCGGGTTTTCTTCACCTCTAAGTACAATGATAAGTTCGCCATTCTGTTCGAACACGGCTCTCTTCACGTCCCTTATATGATATACTCCCTCTCTACGCAGTTTGAAGGCTATTTCATTTGCCGTGATTTTGGTTTTTTTGCAGGCCTCTATATCTATTTTTCCATGGTTAATGATAATAATAGGTGTTCCGTCTACAAATCTTCTGAAAGCGTGGCTTTTAGTTTTTAGCTTACGCAGTCCGATGATGAGGAAAGCCCAGATGGCCAGAACTATGGCGAAATGGAAAATGGTGACGGAAGGGCTATAGATGACTCCACCGATAATGCCGCCCAATACATAATTCTGCACCTGATCCATGGCTGAGCTGGGAGCAAGATTACCTTTGCCAGATCTGTTGATGATCAAGACAAGTGAAAGCAGTCCCAAAAGCAATTTTAGAAAAACATTCAGATAGAAAATCTCTTCGGATTCGAAATAAGAAATAACAGACATATAAAATATGTGGTGGTAAATAATTTGTCTTTTGTTAGAACGAAAGGTCGATGCCCGCATCGACGGTATTATAATCTTTTCTTACGGGTACAATAGGGGAAGTGTCGTAGATGAGACGATAGGTTCCGCGTATTCCGATCGTAGGCGTGATATTGTATTTGAGATCAACGGCTCCTCCGAAACGGGCTTTCTTAAAATAACTGTCGAGCTTTGCCTGATGGATGGCAGTAGTTGTAAGAGCCCAGTGATCGCCCAATCGATGTCTAAAGCTGACTGACAGATGGCTTTTGACACTACGGCTATAGGCGTATGGTTCTGTAATGTTGTCGGTAGATGGGTTTTCCCACTTTTCGAACTCGAAGAACACCCCGACAGTAGCAAACATGAGACAGTTTTCGCTGTTCACTAACCGATAACGTGATTGCAAACCGGTGGAAATTTTATAGGTCATCCCTCTACTTCCTGCCCATTGTGATTCTACATAAGGATAGACTTCGAAGGCATGATGCAACAAATAGCGGTATTCGGCGTGTACGTATCCTCCACTTACGGTTATTTTTTTACCATAAGTTGAAAATTCGAGTTTGTTGATCAGGTTTATCACTCGGTTGTGTTTTATCAACAGATTGAGATTGGCAGTGTTTTTGAGGGTGAGCACATTCTCCTTTTCGGTCTTGAAATCCAGTACAGGTAAGAGCGAACCCTGTATGGTTTTGGTGCTGTCTATGTCCATAGTGAGATTCTCGGAAAAGAGCATTTGCGAATACATCGGAAACGGGGCCGACAATATCAACAGTATGTAAAGTAATCGTCTCATTGTTTATTTATCAATCATTTGTTAATTAAAGCACAAAGGGAATATGGTCTTTGTTAATGTCTCACACTTTATAAATGCTGCAAAGATAATTGAAATGTTTTACTTTACCAAGTCTAAGTTCTGAAAATATTACCAATCAGCAATATTTACGATATAAGAACTCTGCCAACGGGCAAGTGTAATATCCGAATAAGATGTTGCGTGCACAATAAGTTGACAGTTTACTAAAACTGTTCCGGGATTGGTGCAAGGCTGTCGAACGCTCCGTGCATGGCTGTCGAACCACTTGTGCAAGGGCTCTGCACGGGGCGTGCAGAGCCCTTGCACCGGGCCGGGGGGCGCTCAACGCTTTTCTCATCGAGGCCGGAATTGCCGTTAATATCAGTCTCACAGTCGTTTCATTGTTACGGAGGGGCAAGCTGGCGGTGTTCCTTTAGCGAAGGCAATTCTACCAAACGGCGTATTTAAAACTAAAAAACACTAAAAGGTTTTGTGCTTTTACATTTATTGACTATATTTGCCTGCAGATTTATGACTCTGAAAAACTTAATGAGAAGTTTATGGAACGAACAAACGTGAAGCCCGCTGAGGGCAAATTGGGAATTATGGTCGTGGGCTGCGGTGCTGTTGCCACGACTTTCATGACAGGTGTATTGATGGCCCGCAAGGGACTGGCCAAACCCGTGGGTTCGATGACACAATATGACAAGATACGGGTGGGCAAAGGTGACAACAAGAAGTATTTGTCCTATGCTGACATTGTGCCGTTGGCCAAACTGGACGATATCGTTTTCGGCACATGGGATGTTTATCCCCAAAACGCCTATCAGGCAGCGATGTATGCAGAGGTGCTGCAAGAGAAAGACATCAACCCCGTGCGTGACGAACTGGAGAAAATCGTGCCTCTCAAGGCTGCTTTCGACAAGAATTATGCCAAGCGCCTTGACGGTGACAACGTGAAAGACTGCAAGACGCGCTGGGAAATGGTGGAGGAACTGCGCCGGGACATGCGTCGGTTTAAGGAGGAAAACGGCTGCGCGCGCATCGTGGTCATCTGGGCGGCTTCCACGGAAATTTATGTGCCCGTAGACGAGCGGGTGCATGGTACGCTGGCTGCGCTTGAGGCTGCCATGAAGGCCGACGACCGCGAGCATGTGGCTCCGTCGATGTGCTATGCATACGCGGCTCTGAAAGAGGGTGCTCCCTTCATCATGGGTGCCCCCAACACCACGGTCGACATTCCGGCTATGTGGGAACTGGCCGAACAAACCCGTATGCCCATTTCCGGCAAAGACTTCAAGACGGGGCAGACACTGGTCAAGTCGGGTTTTGCGCCCATCATCGGCACCCGCTGTCTGGGGCTGAACGGTTGGTTCTCTACCAACATCCTCGGCAACCGTGACGGACTGGTGCTCGACGAGCCGGCCAACTTCCACACCAAGGAGGTGAGCAAGCTCTCTACGCTCGAAACCATCTTGAAGAAAGAGGACCAGCCCGACCTGTATGGGGACATCTATCACAAGGTGCGCATCAATTACTATCCGCCCCGCAACGACAACAAGGAGGGTTGGGACAATATCGACATTTTCGGATGGATGGGCTATCCCATGCAAATCAAGATCAACTTCCTTTGCCGTGACTCCATTCTTGCCGCTCCGTTGTTGCTTGACCTCACGTTGCTTAGCGACCTTGCGGTGCGTGCCGGCCGTTATGGCATACAGCGGTTCCTCAGTTTCTTCCTCAAGAGTCCGATGCACGACTACACGCAGGGCGAGGAGCCGGTGAACAATCTCTATCAGCAATACACGATGCTCAAGAATGCGATTCGTGAGATGGGAGGCTATGAGCCCGATGAAGAGATAGATTGATGGTTGGAAGCCGGCAGTACGGCTTTCAACGACGGTATATATACGAAAGAAACCCTTTCGCTCGTGCTCCATTTGTTGGGGCCATGAGAGAGCGAAAGGGTTTCTTTTGCATTTTTTGGGGACGGTTCTCGGGAATGGAGAAAGTCCGCTAAAGTGTCGGGAAGGGGAGATATGTGTGGCGTGGCTTGCCCGTCTGACTGTGTCTTTTTAGTGATGTCTTGTCACGAATCGGTAGGCCCATTCCCACAGACAGACTCCTGCGAGGGCTGTCAAGATGCCGAGCAGGACATCGATGATGTAATGGTGACCCGTGTAGACGGCTGTCCACCAGATGCCGACACAGATGAAAGCCCCCCCCCCCGTCACATATCGGCGCTGCCGGCTCATGGCTGCATAGATGGTGGTGACGAGCATGTAGGCTGCATGTAGGCTGGGCACGGCGGCAAATACATTGGCATTTTTGCCATATAGAGCGTGGAAGACGGGCAGACCGGTCATGGCATCCCAACGGCCGAGGCCGGCCACGTTGCCGGGCGTGTGAAGAATGGGGGTGAAACTGTAGTGCATGGCATACCAAGGTGGGGCGGCCGGATGGATGTAGTAGCCTACGAAACCGAGCCAGTTGACGAGCAGGAAGGCCCATGAGAAACGCAAGAACCAACGCCGCCGGCGCGTGGCATAGAGGTAAATGGCAAACCCGATGGGCACGGGCACCCAACAGAGGTAGAAGATGCCGGCCATGAAGTCGGCTGCCGGTGTGTGGTGGATGGCGAAATATTCGCTTGGGATGAGTGCCCTGTCGCGCACGATGGCAGCTGCCGATCCTGGGCAAGCTACTTCCAACTGTTGTCTCCAAGTGGTCGGGTCGGCTTCTATGCCAAAGAAGTGCTTTTCTGTGGTGTAGAGACTGCTCACATCAATGGTGTTGACGTGGTAGTTGGGGTAGAAACGCATGGCATCGTAGGTCACGGCAAAGAGCACCCACGGGAGAAAGAAAACAGCCGGCCGACGGGTCTTCCTCCATGCCAGCATGAGGGCGAAAACAAAGATGAGGTATAATGATGTCATGTCGGTTATCCTTTGATGGGGACGGATTGTCGGGCCGGTGTTGGATGTCTCCTATCGGTCTTTCAATTCCTTATGGCAATGGGCCACGCGCCAAAAGGCTGTGATGTTGGCCAAAATGGCGATGACTGTCATGCCGCCGGCAAGCCACCACAGATTTTCCGTGAGGCCGGCAAGGATGGCTACAAAAGCCGTTACCACCACACGCTCGGGCCGTTGCATGAGTCCCACCTTGCATTCTATGCCGAGCCCTTCGGCCCGGGCCCTCACATAGCTCACCATGACCGACCCGATCATGGCTGCAAAGGTGGTTATTCCCATCCAAAACCAACCGGCCTGAATGAATATCAGGCAGATACCGAAGAGGCTGATGAGTTCGCTGTAGCGGTCGAGTGTGGAGTCCCATAGGGCCCCGAAAGTGCTCGACATGTTGCCCAGGCGTGCCAACCGACCGTCTATCATGTCGAACAAGCCGGCAAAGAGTATCACGGCACCGCCCCAACCCAGCAGTTGGAAAGCCGCCATGGTGTTGTCGGAGGCATTGATGGCCTCGTCGTTGAACTGCATGGCACTCTTGACAAAAAGGGCCGCTGCTACGATGTTGCCCACAAAACCGATAAAAGTTATGATGTTGGGGGTAAGTCCCACCTTGATCATGGCTTTGATGAGGGGATTGATTACCCAATAAATGACTTTCTGAAGGAAATCTCGATAATTCATATCTGACAATTATTAGTATTCGTTGTTTGTGCCATTCCGGGGCAAAGGCGGGTGTTGGAGGGGATCTTTTTCCTTGAAAACAAATTTGCGTTGGGCCGGATAATTGATGAATATGGCCACGAGAAGGGCCATCAGACACTTCACAATGATGAAGTAGCGTGCCCCTACATGGTTGGTGATGAGGTTGGTTCCGCCCCCATTGAGCGTCAGACTGACGACCCAGACGAGAAAATAACGCCAGGCCACCTGCTTCTTTTTACGGTTGCTTTGTCTGAAGACATAGCGGTAGTTGATGCAACAGTTGGTCATACCGCCACTGAACACCCCGATAAGATTGGCCCAGACATAGCTTAGCACGTTCAGATCAGTCAGCCCAATGGCCAGTCCGAAATCGACAATTCCGGCCATTGATGCGCTCATTTCCGCTTTGCTGAGCAACCATAGCTCATGTTTCAGATGACCCATCCCGGAATGTTGCCAATGATTGATAACACGATAAGCGCATAGAGTCCGCCGAGCAAGTCATCGGCAATCACCCAAAAAGCACCGGTCTTCCGGTCGAGTCGCTTGATGCCCAAAGGTTTCACAATGTCGAAGAATCTGAACAGCACAAGTGCGGCCAGTGCCATCCATATCCGGTTTTCAATCTCAAAGAAAGGGGCGGCCAGCAAGGCAGTCCATAGTCCCACCATCTCGTCGACCACCACCCGAGAAGGGTCTTCGCCCCATATCGGCATCAACTTGGCAGTGGCCCAAACACCCAGTACACTGAAAAGGAGGATGAGGGCCACGGTGAAAGCCTCAAGCGCCGCGATGGGGACCACATAGGCCAAGCCCACCCAGATGATGCCGGCCAACACGGAACCGGCCGTTCCGGGACCCCAAGGCCAAAAACCGCTGCCGAAACCGGTGCCTATTATCACGGGGAGGAGCGGTGCCTTTTGGTCAGAAATGTTTCCTTTGTTGTTCATTTGCTCTGCAAAAATAATAGAAAAAACGTAAATATCCAAAAAGTTTTCCTGCTTTTCACAATATTATATATAACTTTGCACCCGTTTTTATAGTGATAGAATAAGGTAAAATAGAGAGTTTTGAAAATCAGAATCAGCATACTTCTCATGTTGCTTTCCCTCTGTTTGTCGGTGAAAGCACAAATCAACGGTCGTGTGGTGGATGCCAATGGCTATGCCATTCCTTATGCCAGTGTAGCGTATAAAGGCCATCAGGTGGCTGTTTCGAGTGATGTGGAGGGCCGTTTCACGATAGAGCGCCACAATGGGTGGGTGCTCACCATCAGCAGTTTGGGGTTCAAGTCGCAGGTAGTCAAGGTGGACAACGACACGAAGAACCTTGAAATCAAACTCAAGGAGGACAGTCATAAGCTTGATGAGGTAGTGGTGAAATCGCGTCGGGGCAAGTATTCGCGCAAAGACAATCCGGCCGTGGAGCTGATGCGCCGTGTGATAGCGGCCAAGAAGAAGACGGATCTGCAAAACCACGACTACTACCAGTATGACAAATACCAGAAACTGACGATGGCTGTCAACGACATCAAGCCTGAGCAGTTGGAGAACGGCTTTTTCAAGAAGCGCCAATACCTCATTGACCAAGTGGAGGTGTCGCCCTACAACAACAAACTCACACTCCCGCTCTCGGTAGACGAAACCGTGACCCAGCATCTCTATCGCAAGAATCCGCACAAGGAGCGCGACATCATCAAAGGCCAACAGAGCACGGGCATTGGAAACATCTTGCAGACGGGCGATGTGATCAACACTACTTTGAAGGAATTGTTCACCGATGTAGACATCTACGACGACCACGTCCGGTTGCTTCAATATCCTTTTCCGTCACCGATAGGCAGGACAGCCATATCGTTTTATCATTTTTACATCGAAGACACGGTCTATGTGGACCGCGACTTGTGTTACCATTTGCAGTTTATTCCCGCCAACTCCCAGGACTTCGGCTTCCGTGGCGAACTCTATGTGCTGGCCGACTCGTCGCTCCACGTGAAGCGATGCAACCTCTTCATGCCCCACAACTCCGATGTGAACTGGGTGGACAACATGAAGATAGAACAGGAATATACCAAGCTTGACAACGGCGAGTGGGTGCTTACCAAAGACGACATGGTGGCCGAACTCTCCATCACGAACTATCTCTCCAAGTTGCTTGTGGTGCGCAACACGCGGCTGAGCGACTATCAGTTTGCCGAAATATCCCATCAGCTGCTGCGGGGCAAGGCTCTTGTCAAGCACGATGCCGAGGCTATGAACCGCGACGAGAGTTTCTGGAAAGACTATCGGTCGGTGGATTTGACCAAGAGCGAGTCGTCGATGAATCAGTTTATCCACCGGCTTGAGAACTCCAAGGGATGGAAATGGATTATCGTCAGCGTGCGGGCACTGATGGAAAACTATGTGGAGACGGGCAAGAAAGACGCAAAGAGCAAGTTCGACTTTGGTCCCATCAACACCTTCCTTTCCAAAAACTATGTCGACGGCATACGCTTGCGGTTGGCCGGTCGCACCATGGCTGCCCTCAATCCGCATTTCTTTTGGAACGGTTATGGAGCATACGGCACCGACTCCAAGCGTTGGTACTACGGCAGTGAGTTTACCTATTCATTCAACAAGAAGAAGAGTTCGTCTTTTGAGTTTCCGCAACGCAACATCATCTTTGAGAGCAGCAAAGACGTGATGTCGCCTTCCGACAAGAATCTGCTTCACAACAAGGATAATATCTTCATGACATTCCGCGCCTCGACACAGAAAGAGATGTATCTCTTCAACCGCCAGAAGCTGTCGTTTGTCTATGAAACCGACTGGGGATTCTCGTTCAGGGCAGGTGTCAAAACCGAGAGCAACGAGACTGTGGGCGACCTGCACTATTGGCTCGGGCCGTCGACAGCCAATATGAAACGCATCGCCAATGGGCGCGTCGTGGGGCGGGAGGTCAAGAAAATCCGCATGTCGGAGGTTTCACTGGGATTCAAATATCATCCCGGTGTGACATACGTCAACACCAAACAACAGCGTTTGCCCATCAATCTCGATTCTCCCGAGTTTTGGGTTGTACACCGTGCGGGATTCAAACATTTCCTCGGTGGGCAGTACAACAGCAACATCACCGAACTTGGTTTCTACAAGCGTCAGTGGCTGGGCAGTTGGGGATATGTGGACATTCATGCCAAGGGGGAGGCGCAATGGAACAAGGTGCCCTTCCCGCTGCTTGTCCTTCCCCCCATCAACTTGAGCTATTTTGAGCACGAGAACACCTTCAACCTCATGCGCGATTGGGAATTTCTCAACGACCGCCAGCTGTTCTGGGCTGTGTGTTGGGATATGAACGGTAAACTGCTCAACCGCATTCCACTTGTCAAGCGGCTTAAATGGCGTGAATATTTTGCCCTCAAAGGCATGATGGGTACGCTTACTTCCAAGAACAATCCCGACTACGACGACAACCTTTTCCGCTTCCCCACCGGGGCACACCGCATGGACGGCCAGCCCTACTGGGAGGCTGTGGCAGGTGTGCACAACATTTTTAAATTCTTCTCTATGGAATATGTGCGCCGCTTATCCTATCTCCACAATGAGAAAATTGACAAGTGGGGCATCCGCTTTGGCTTTGACATGACTTTCTGACCTAGCCGGTATCGGCTTCAAGCCGGTGTGGCAGATAGAGCGAGAGGCCATCAGCCACATTCCAAAGAACTATGCGTGCAAACGATTGCAAGGCGTTTGCACGCATTTTTTCTTCTTTTTGGTATCAACGAGGGAGATTCGTCGTATCTTTGCATCATCGAAGTGAAAGATATATACTTATTGTCGATTAAACATATACGAAGAGGTAAAAGTTAAGGTAGAGATTGTTTTTCGTGTCAATGGGTATCAGTCGAAGAGGTAGGAAGATTGTTGGAAGGTTGATAGAATAGTGAGAACAGATTAGGGTATTTAAGTGTTTGATAGTTTTGTAGTTTGTGTTTTAGTAGATTGATTGTTAGAATCAGAAAGTTTAGAAAGAAAAATAATTAGTTTTTGTTGATTTAGTGAGTTCAAAATCCTCAGGCGCAGTGGTTGCGACTGAGGGTTTTATTTTATGAGTCTATTGTTCGGTGGGAGAGTCTTCTTGCTTTGGGGGCTATTTTGATAGGGTTACGTTTCGTCCGGCTTTCTCTATATTTGCATTCACTGATGGCATAACTCTTGTGTCTTTCGCCTTCAGACTTTGGGCAATCGTTTGCACATGGAGGTGATTTGTATGTCGTCTTGAGTGTAAGAAAAAATCTTTGTCGATTTGCATTTTGGTCGTTTATTCACTATCTTTGCATTGGCAAGGGAAGCATGTAGGTGCTTCCCTTTTTTTAGCCCCTCCCCCCCTGAAGGTGGCATTTCCCTGTCGTGGAGTGTTGTTTGGCCCAAGTGGCCTTGTCAAATGGCCTCTTTCACATTTTCGTTCGGCCCGAACGAGCTTCTGAGTGTGCCCGTTTTGCAATGTCGGTCGGGTTTGGTGGGAAAATTGATGGACCCGATGGGGCTAATAAGGCAAAAGGGATAAGATGGACAGGAGGGCGGGGAGATATTGCGTGTAAGGCTTTTTCAAAAGTTTTAATGGTTCGTGCTATACTGTCCGTGTAGGGCCGCGTTCAATGTGGTCGTGCCTTGACAGTTTCGCCGCTAAAATCTATTTTCACCTTCTCGTGTCCCATCGAATTGAGCAAACGGGTAAACTGTTCTTGGGCATTGGCTTGGGCTGTGGCGATGTTGGCAGCGGTGAGGCAGCGTGCCTTCATTCGCTCGTATGCCCTGTTGTAAAGGGTTTCTCGGTCGGCATCGCTCCAAGAGCCGCTCTCGTAAAATGATTGGGTGCGTGCTTCATCAATAAAGTCTTGGTCGAGAAGTTTCACCTGGGGGAGCGTGCAGCGCAGTGTGTCCCCGTCTTCGGAGAGCCAATGGGGGCCCAGTTCGTGCAGATTGAGGCCCAACCGGAGCGTTCCGTAGTAGATGCGGACGAGTTCGCTGTCGCCGAAGAAACTGTGCTTGACAGTGTCGATGAGTTCTTCGGTGTTGACGGAGAGGAACTCCCATTCGCCGATTTGCTCAATGGCTGTGATTTGAGTGGGGCTAAGACTTATCTTGTCATCCTTGCTGATAGTCAGTCGGTTGTCTTTGTTGAAATAATAGAGGGCCGTCATACCGGCTATGACAACAAGGATGATGGCCACCAGTGCGATGCCCACGGCCCCTGTCACGTTTTTCACAAAGCGTTGAAGATTATTATTGTGCTTTTCCATATTCGGTGGAATTGATGTTTAGGAAACTCTTGATTTCGCTTGGCGTGAACTCTTTACGGAAAGTCACAGTGATGTCTTTGTCCTCATATCCCATCTGTTCTATCAAGGGGATGAGCGTGTTGGCGGCACTTTGGCGGGCTTGCTCCATAATGTCTATGCGAGCGATGTCATTGATGATGGCCTGACGGCCCTGCTGCTCATAGTTAGCCAGCTCCTCGTCAGTGAAGTTGCTGCGGGTGAGGGCCACATATTGCTTCACGTCCTTGTGGTCTATCTTCGTAGAAGTGAGATCCACCTTAGGGTCGGGGAGGGTGATTTCTATCTTTTTGCCTTGTCTGCGCACATTCTTTTCGGAGAATCCCGTGAAGTCGATATAGGTCTTGAGCGTGGCATCCATAGGGATGGCCACCTTTCTTTTGCCGGCCGGCAGATTGATGCTGAAATCCTTTTTGAAAAACGAACCGTTGAGCTGCAGCTTGTCGTCGTGGGTCACGATCTTGTGTATTCTGAATTCGGAGGTGTACAGTTTGGAGCATTTCTGTATCTGCATCACCAGCAGCGGAATGGTGTCGATGGCTTCCGGCCCGTCTGGAGTTTTTCCCTTGCTGCACGACAGGAGCAGGACAGCAAGGAGAGCTGTATGGATGGCTATTCTTTTCATACGGAAATGAACTTTCGTTATGTGCGCAAAGATAATAAAAAAATGTCAAAGTCTTAGTTTGGAGCCATTATTTTTAGGTTGTCCGTTAAACTTTATGCCTTCCGATACGTCATGTAGTTATAATGGTCAATAGATGCACTAATGTGCGAAAATGAATAGTGGTACAAGGATTGAACATCGGTGATATTATGTGAAAATCCGATAGGTTGATTGAGAAGGTATTCAGGTGAAGGCACCGGCTATGAATTTAGCCGGTGTCTTTTTGTCTGTTCCGCTTTTTTTATTAACTTTGCAAACATGTTTACCTGTGGCAAGTCCTTGCTGCAAATCGTTATATGGCAATTACGTATGAAAAAGATTCTTATAATAGGTATGGCCGTCATGATGTCAATGGCCTTTTCTTCGTGCAAGAAAGAGAAAAAGAGTACGGACATCATTACGACGAAGCCGGTGGTCAAAGTTCCTAAGAAAACACAACAGATGAGCAATTATGTGCAGATGCGTGAGGTGTCGTGGTTGGGGGCGACCTACCAAGTGGAGGTGAAGCGCATGTCGGATGCTACGCTCGATGTTGTGGCATTGGAGGATGGCAGCAAGTATTTCGACAACAAGATTTCGGTGCGCATCTTGCGAAAAGACGGTTCGGAGTTCTTTAAACGTGTTTTCACTAAGGCTGATTTTTTGTCTTACATTGATTCCGGCACTAAGAAACACGGTGCCTTACTGGGCATTGTCTATGTCAAAGCAGAGGGCGACTGGCTCTTCTTTGCAGCCAGCGTCGGTTCTCCCGATGTCACGAGCGATGAGTATATTCCTATGGTACTGAAGATTTCCCGCATGGGGGCTGTCAGCATCAGTAAGGATACGCAGTTGGACAGTGCACCGTCTGCAACGGCTTCCGGACAGGAGGAGGGCGGAAGTGAGCCTATGGATGACGAAGACGGGGAGGATGGAGTTTAGCGGTTGGGCATCGCCCGGCTGCCGAGCCAACCGTCGAGCCTGCTTTTGTATCTACCGGTGGAGAAGCAGATTGGCTACCTGTAATACCGGTAAACTGGGTTCCGGACATGTCCGGGTGTGGTCGATACTTCTGTCCAAGGGCCTGTTTGAGAAGTGTAATCGGCGAGATAGAGGAGTGGAATAAGCGGAATGAAACAATAAAAGGCGGGAAAACCGAATCCGGTTTTCCCGCCTTTATGTGTATGATTTTATCCTGTACGAATCTTGGGAAGGCTGTGTGATGGTATTGGAGGTTTATCTTCTCAGTTTCCTGTATTCGTCATCGAAACTCTTGGGATGGTGTCCAATAAAGAGTACGTTGAGTAGACAGTTGGCCGCGATCTCGTTATCGCTGAGGTCGGCTCCTTTCTCTTTTTTGATGTCTTTGCCCAAAAGTAACTCCCATGCTGCATCAAAGTTGCTGTCATCGGCACCGACAAACATTTCTCCTGAGCCCGAATCTTTTCTCAACTCATATTTAATGACTTGTTTGTTAATTGCCGGTTTCATGTCACAGAGAATGTTGAATGCTTTCTCATAAACCTCACGGTGAAGCGGGGCATTGGGAAACATGTCGGTCACTTCCGGGAAGATTTCTTCAAATTCGAAGGCTTGCAAAAATTGATAGAGCTTCATGTCATTAGAATTTAGCCATCTTAATGGCGACGACGGCACACTCATCACCCTTATTGCCAAATTTTCCGCCACAGCGATCCAATGCCTGTTGCAGGTCGTTGGTGGTGAGCAAACCGTAGATCACGGGAATTTCCTGTGTGGCGTTAAGCCGGGCTATGCCGTAGGTCACCCCCTCACAGATATAATCAAAGTGCGGGGTCTCGCCGCGAATGACACTGCCAAGGATAATTACAGCATCGTAACCGCCGTTGAGCACCATTTGACGGGCTCCGTAGATGAGTTCAAAACTGCCCGGGACTGTCTTCACGTGGATGTTCTCGGGAATAGCTCCATGCTTCTTGAGCGTATTCACTGCCCCGTCAAGCAAGGCTCCGGTGACAGTCGGATTCCATTCAGCCACGACGATACCGAAGCACATGTTGCTGGCATCGGGAACCTTGTCGAAGTCGTAGTCGGAAAGATGGTGGAGTGCTGTAGCCATTATGTCAATTTACTGAAGCTCTTTCGATATACTTGTCAATCTCCTGACTCTGTACGAGCATGGAGGCAACGTATTTTTGCTTGATGTCTTGGTAAATCTTCAAGGCCTCGTCTTTTTTGCCTTGGCTTTCCAATATCTCTCCGGCTTTCAGCAGGAATGTGGGCGAAAGACTGTTATTGGTGCCGTTTTTGGCCTTGCTGTCTGCCTTCTGGGCGGCCTCCTTGAAAGAGGCGACTGCCTTGTCGAGTTGCTTCACATGGGCGTAGGCATCACCTAAAGCTGCTATGGCGGCCGGGCTCACCATTTGGTCTCCGGCGGGAGAGTAGGCGTTGAGGAACTTCACTGCCTCGTCCCACTTGCCGAGATTGGCGTTGCTCAAGCCGGCATAGAGGTTGGCCAGATTGGCTGCGTCGGTGCCGCTGAAGTCGCTGGCAATTTTTGCAAATCCCACATATCCGGCACCGTCACCGTTGAGTGCCTTATCAAACTGCTGGTTGTTGAAGTATTCTTGACCGCGGGCTATGGCGGTGCTGGCTTTGTCTTCGCGCGGGCCTGCGATTTGGGAATTGTAAACGAAGACACCGGCAATGATGACGAAAACGGCCGCTACGGCGATGATAATAGCCTTCTTGTATTTCAAGATGAAGGCTTCGGAAGTGTTGAGGGTTTCAACTTCTTGAGTACCTCTGGATTGTTTGTTTGCCATTATTTTAGATTTTTTATTTATTGCACAATTAAGCGCAGCAAAATTACGTATTTTATCCCATATATTGAAATTTATTTCAAACTTTTTTCGTCTTTTGGGCAAATTCCATTAACTTTGCGAAAAAATCTGAGAGAGCACGATATGGTTTTAAGAAAGTTATCCATTGTCAATTATAAGAATATTCGTGTGGCAAACGTTGATCTGTCACCGAAGATGAATTGTCTTATCGGGCATAATGGAGTGGGGAAGACTAACTTTCTGGACGCTGTTTACTATTTGTCTTTTTGCCGTAGTGCTTTCAATCCCGTTGACTCGCAGTTGATTACGCATGGGGAAGATTTTTTTGTGCTTGAAGGGGAATACGACACTGGAGCAGAAGATTCAGAGCAAATATATTGCGGTATGAAACGCGGTACGAAGAAGCATTTCAAACGTAATAAAAAGGAGTATAAGCGCTTGTCCCAGCATATTGGCCTCATCCCATTGGTTTTTGTTTCGCCTTCCGATACGTCGCTGATAGAAGGAGCCAGCGAGGAGCGCCGGCACTTGTTGGATGTCGTCATTGCTCAGTATGACCGCTCTTACATGGAGTCGCTGGCGGCCTACAACAAGGCTTTGCAACAGCGTAATGCCCTCTTGAAGACGGAAGACGGTGAACCTGACGAAACGCTCATGGAGATTTGGGAGGAAGAAATGGCGCGTAATGGGGAACTGATCTATCAGAAACGGAATGATTTCGTGCGGGAACTGATCCCCGTTTTTCAGGATATTTATCAACATATTTCGCAACAGCGCGAGATCGTATCACTCAAATATGTTTCCCATTGTCAGCGTGGTCCGCTGCTGGAGGTCATTCGGCGCGACAGGTTTAAGGACAGGGCGGTGGGCTATTCCCTGCATGGAGTACACCGCGATGACCTTGAGATGCTGATAGACGGCTACCAGCTGAAGAAAGAGGGGAGTCAGGGACAGAACAAAACCTTTGTACTGGCATTGAAACTTGCGCAGTTCAACTTTCTTAAAAACACCACTTCGGGCACGACACCACTGCTTCTGCTTGATGACATTTTCGACAAACTGGATGCCCAACGAGTGGAACAAATTGTCAAACTTGTGTCTGGTGACAATTTCGGACAGATATTTATCACTGACACCAACCGTGATCACCTTGACAAAATACTCCATTCGAGTGCGATGGATTACAAAATATTTGCAGTTGAGAACGGTGAACTGACGGAGAGGGGGGGAGCCGATGTTTAAGCGGGAGGTACAGTCGTTGGACGATGTGTTGCAGAAGTTGTTGCGGCAAGAGGGCTTGGAGACCCCCTTGATGCAGAAGCGGCTCATTGATGCTTGGGGCGAAGTGGCCGGCTCTGTAGTGGAGAAATACACAGGAGACAAGTTTATCAAGAATCAGACACTCTTCGTGAAGATTCTGAATCCGGCCTTGCGGGCCGACTTATCCATGATGAAGCAACGGTTGGTGGACAAGCTCAATGCCAAGGTTGGAAGCCGCCAAATCATTGATATTCGTTTTTACTGATTCTCAATGGCATTCCAACGGGGTCAAAGAACTTCATCCATAGGAATGTCTGTAGGCTCTGTGGGAATCGTTTCCACCTTTTGGAAATCGAAACATACACCTATTTTATATGCCTGCGGTACTTGCGTCAAGAAGCGGTCGTAGTAGCCTTTGCCTCTTCCGAGCCTGTCGCTGGAAGATGAGAAAGCCATGCCCGGAACGGCAATGAGGTCTATTGCCTGATAATCGGTGAAGGGGAGGCCCGTCGGTTCCATAATGTGGAAACGGCCTTCTCGCAAGTCCTGTATTCCTTCAAACTTTCTGACAACCATCTTTCCCCCATCAATGACCGTAGGAAGCAGCACTTGTTTCCTCCTCTTTATGAGTTCCAGAATGGCCTTATGGGTGTTCACCTCATCGGGCAATGAGTAATACATCAACACGGTGTGTGCTGTCTGCATACGCTCATGGGCCAAGAGGCGTCCCATGATAGGCAACGACAATTCTTCCAACTGCTGTTGGGAGAATTGTCGTTTTTTGTTGCGCATCGCTTCTCTCAGTTCACTTTTAAGCATACAGCGTTCTGATTCTTTCGCTCGTTGTGTGCCCCTGTGGTGTGGCTTCGTGTTTGACGAAAGCCGTTTTTTTACTTTTTGAGGTCGGAGTCTTGAGCTCCGGTTTCTTTGGGAAGGCACTGTTGGTATTGAATACCTCCAAAGTTTTGGTAATCACCGGGTCATTCTGATTGAGATACTGATTCCATGCCTCTTCGTCAAGCATGTTATAGATGATGCGGCTATTGATGTAACGCTCCAACAGCTTGTGCGACTTCATGATCATCAAGTTGCGGCGTTTCAGTCCGTGATTGTCGGCATAAACAGCAAACTGTTCCACCGTGTTTTGCTTCACCAGATAGTCTGCCAGTTTTGCCATCTCCGTGAAGTTGTTCAGTTTCTGTCGGTTGTTGTCCGTATATGTGTAGGCAAACTGAAGAATCAGACCGCTCATGGCCGCCCTCTTATAATAAGAGGTGATGTTGAGCGTGTCTTCCGGTACGAAGATGTCGGGCGTGATGCCTCCTCCACCATACACCACGCGGCCCAATCCCGTGTGATAGGCAGGCCCCGTGTGCTTGATGCTGTCTTGCGAGAAGAACTCGCCATGCTGATAGCGAGTGAGCAAGTCTTGTGCGTAGTCGCTGTCGTCGCCCAGCGTGTAGGGTTTCTGTATACAGCGTCCCGACGGTGTATAGTAGCGGGCCACAGTGAGTCGGATCATGCTATGGTCGGGAAACTCTATCTGCTGTTGCACCAATCCCTTGCCGAAAGAGCGGCGGCCGATAATCGTGGCCCGGTCGTTGTCCTGCATGGCACCGGCAAATATCTCCGAGGCCGAGGCCGAACCCTCGTTGATGAGCACCACGAGCGGGATGTTTTGGTAACTTCCGTTGCCCTTGCTCACATAGTCCTGCCGAGGCGATTTGCGTCCCTGGGTGTAGACGATGAGCTTGTTTTTGGGCAAAAACTCGTTGGCAATCTGTACAGCCGACTGCAAATAACCACCTGTGTTGTCGCGTAAGTCGATGACCAAATTGCTGAATCCTCCTTGCGACAGCTTGGCCAGTGCAATGAGAAGTTCGGGATAGGTGGTTTCGCCAAAGTTCTTGATGCGGATGTATCCCGTGTTTTCGTCGAGCATGTAAGCGGCACTGATGCTTTTTTGTGGAATCTCGCCGCGCGTGACGGTGAATTCCCTGACTTTGGTACTGCCATATCTCACCACGCCCACTTTCACCTTGGTGTCTTTTGGACCCTTCAACCGATGCATGGCTTCCTCATTGGTCACCACCTTTCCCACAAACGGTTTGCCGTCTATTGACACGATCTTGTCACCGGCCAAGAGACCGGCGCGCTCGGCCGGCCCGTTCTTGATGACATTCTGCACGTGTATGGTGTCTTCGCGAATGGTGAATTCTATGCCCACCCCCGAGAACGAACCTTTGAGGTCGTCGGTGGCCGTCTGCACATCCTTGGCGCTGATATAGACGGAGTGCGGGTCGAGTTCGGCCAGAATTTGCGGGATGGCTTTGTCCACGAGTGAGTCGATGTTCACCTCGTCTACATACTGGTCGTCGATGATGTGCAGCAGGTTGTTGAGCCTGTTGCTGCCCGAATTGATGATGTTGAGCCTATTGCCGGAGAAGTGGTTGGTGAAAAACGAACCAATGCCGATGCCGATGACCACGCAAAGGGCCAACAGCATGGGCATATATCTGTTTGACTTATTCTGACTCATTGTCGTTGGGATTTAGATAAATTACTTCTATGTTTGCTCTCTTGAGCAGGTTGATGCCGTCTTCCAGCCGGTATTTCTCACCATAAACCACTCGTTTGATGCCCGCCTGAATGATGAGTTTAGCACACTCGATACAGGGCGAGGCTGTCACGTAGAGCGTAGAACCGTCGCTGTTATTCGAACTTCGCGCCAGTTTGGTGATGGCATTGGCTTCAGCGTGTAGCACGTAGGGCTTGGTGATATGGTTTTCGTCTTCACATACGTTCTCGAATCCGCTCGGCGTACCGTTATATCCGTCGCTGATGATCATCTTGTCCTTCACCACCAGCGCACCCACTTTGCGCCGCTCGCAGTAGCTGTTTTCCGACCAGATGCAGGCCATGCGCAGATAGCGCAAATCCAGTTTGTGTTGTTTTTCCTCTCGTGTTGTCATGTCAGTTGCCGGTTTGTTGCTTGATACCGTTGCGCTCCAGCAGGGCGTCGATGGTAGGTTCTTGTCCGCGGAAGCGCCGGTAGAGCGTCATGGGGTGTTCCGTGCCGCCCTTTGAAAGTATGTTGTCACGGAAACTCTGTGCCGTTTTCTCATTGAAAATGCCATTTTTCTTGAACACGCTGAATGCGTCGGCTTCGAGTACTTCGGCCCATTTGTAGCTGTAGTAGCCTGCCGCATAGCCTCCTGCCATGATATGGGAGAACTGTACCGTCATGCAGGTTTCGGGCAACTGTCGGCCGAGGATGGCTTTGGCCCACGCCTTTTTCTCGAATGGCATGATGTCTTCGGTGAACTCCTCCTTTTGGGTGTAATAGGCCATGTCGAGCAACCCGAAGCTCACTTGTCGCAGACAACTGTAGCCGACGAGGAAATTGCGGCTTTTCACGATGCGTTCTATCAGTTCGTCGGGAATGGGCTCGCCCGTCTCATAGTGGAAAGCAAACGTGCGCAGAAAGTCTTTCTCCACGGCATAGTTTTCCATGAATTGCGAGGGCAGCTCCACAAAGTCCCACCACACATTGGTGCCTGAAAGACTCTCGAAGCGCGTGTTGGCAAACATGCCATGGAGCGAGTGTCCGAACTCGTGGAGGAAAGTCTCCACCTCGCCGAGTGTGAGCAGGGCGGGTTTCTCGTCGGTGGGCTTGGTGAGATTCATCACCACGCTCACGTGCGGCCTCACATTGTTGCCCTTGCTGTCTATCCATTGCCCTTGAAACTCGGTCATCCAAGCCCCGCCCTGCTTGCCTTTACGCGGATGGAAATCAGCGTAGAACACGGCCAGATAGCTGCCGTCCTTGTCGAACACCTCGTAGGCCTTCACATCGGGGTGGTAGACGGGGATGTCGTGATTTTCCTTGAACGTGATGCCGTAGAGCCGGTTGGCCAGTCCGAACACCCCGTCGATCACCCGGTCGAGCCGGAAGTAGGGGCGCAACATCTCCGCATCGAGGTTGTATTTCTCCATTTGGAGCTTGTGCGAGTAATACCCGAAGTCCCAAGGTTGGAGCTCAAAGTCCTCGCCCTCCATTTTCCGGGCGATGGCCTTCACTTCTTCCAACTCTTTCTCCGCTGTGGGTTTGTAGGCCTCAAGGAGGTCGTTGAGCAGTTTGTAGACATTGCCGGCATTGGATGCCATGCGGTGCTTGAGCACGTAGTCGGCATAGGTGTCGTAGCCGAGCAGCTGTGCCAGTTCGCGGCGCAGGTTGACAAGCCGCTTGCATATCCTGAGATTGTTTTCCGGGTTGTCGTGCGTACATTCCGTGTTGCGTGCCATGAATATCTCCCGGCGCAGTTCGCGTCGGGTGGAATAGGTCATGAAAGGCGAGAAACTCGGGAAGTCGAGTGTGAAAATCCATCCCTCCTTGCCGTTGTCTTTGGCCGTCTGGGCAGCCGCCTCACGAGCTGTTTCGGGCAGTCCGTCAAGATCGGCCTCGTCAGTGAGGTGCAACTGGTAGGCCTTGCTCTCTTTCAGCAGGTTTTGGGAAAACTGCAAAGAGAGCATACCGGCCTCTTCCGTGAGTTGGCGCAGCTTCTCTTTGTCAGCCTCGTCGAGCAGCGCACCGCTACGTACAAAGCCGTCGTAGCTCTTTTCCAGCAGCATCTGTTCCTCGGGTGTAAGCTCGCGATGGTGTTCATACACCGCTTTCACGCGTTCAAACAGCCGCTTGTTGAGACTGATGTCGTTGGCGTGTTTCGTCAGTATGGGGCTCATCTTCTGTGCCAATGCCTCCATGTCGTCGTTGGTCTCGGCACTCATCATGCACGAGAACACGTTGGACACGCGCTCCAGCAGGTCGTAGTAGTGCGGGCCCTTTTCCTCGTCCACCCTTGCGATGGTGTTCTCGAAAGTGGGGGCGGCCGGGTCGTTGACTATCTTGTCGGTCATCTCGTCGTCGCGCCTGATGCCCTCCATGAAAGCTTCCTCGTAGTGTTCCAGCCTGATGTTGGGGAAAGGCACCGTGTCGTGTGGGGTGTTGTAGGGAATGAAGAAAGGATTGGTGTGAGTCGTTTCTTGATTCGTATTTTCTGCCATACTAACTGTCTCGTTTTATTTTAGTTACAAAAGTAGTGAAAAAAACTGTGTTAATCTTGTTATTCTGTTACTTTTTAACGAATATTACATCAGCCGGTCCGGGCATTCGTCAGTGCGTGTCTGTAGCTGTGGTGTGGGGCGGTGGCTTTCTCGGAATATCTGGGGCATATATAGCATGAAACTTACCGAAATGGTAAAAAAGCGTTACGCCCGGGATGTCACCGAATGTATAGCGTTTTCGGTAGGAGTGGGGGAGGTGTCGAGACAAACGGAGAAATTGTGTGACGGAGGCCGGCCGGCAATGTCAAAAGGCCACAGTCAGAAGGCAAAAGGGGCCGAACGAGGAGCCCGTTCCGCCCCTTTTGCAAAGCTGTTTGGCCTTACTGACACCCCACTTCAGAGGAAAGTGTTTTTCCAAAAGGATGGGAAACTAAAAAAGGAAGCGTGAAAGCGCTTCCTTTGCTAATGCAAAGATACGATGTATATGACGGAAATGCAAACGGAGATGGATTTTTCTTGACAAACGACACGGGCTCGAAAACGTGTGAAAAGATCCGACGGCTAAAGGCTTCCGTCGGTGTCGAGCAGCAGTTTCTCCATGTCGGGCACATCTATTCTTCCGCGTGAGAGTATAAGGAGCCCCTGCTTTTGCAGGTGGTTGAGTGCGTGGGATATGTCAAGCCGGCTGTCGTTGAGCTCTTCGGCCAGTCGGGTCATCTTGATCTTGAAATGCTTTTCGCCCGTAGGTTGCAGGCAGTGGGAGGCCAGAAAGGAGGCGATGCGGGAGGCAAGCGATGGAGGAACCGGTTGCCACGGACGGTGGAGAAGCCGCTGCGACTGAGTGGACAAAAGATTGAGCAGGTTGATGCGGAAGATGGCCGATTGGCGAATCAGTTTGCCCACTTCCTCTTTGCGCAGTTGGAGCGTGCTGCAATCCGTATGGGCTGTGAACGTGCGGGAGTGGCGTTGCACCAGTCCGAAAAGGTGTTGCGGCTGGATGACCATGGGTGAGGGTAGGCTTTCGGTGAGTTCATAGCCTTGGTCGTCGGCTGTGGCGTGTACTTCCACTTCTCCGTTGAGCACAAATGTAAGGTGGTCGCAGCTGTCTCCGGTCTGCACAAGGGTCTCTTGCGCTGCGAATTTCTCAAATCCGAGCTTGATATGGGCCACCACATGCGATAGTTCGTCCTTGCTCATGCCTTGAAAGAGGGGCAGAGTGAGAAGTTTGTCATATAGTTGCAGTTCGGCCATGTTGCGTGTGTCGTGCCTGCCTGCGGAGACCATGCACCGCGAGAGCCATTGGTCACGGGCAGCAGGCGGTTATTGTGCTATTTTGTTTTGGAGTGAGGGAGAATACCACACCGACCATTTGCCATTGTCGTCGTAGATGAAATAGGCCATCAGTTCGGGATGCCTGTCGAGCACTTTTTTGGCTCCCTCAATGCCAAGCACCATGAATGAGGTGGCGTAGGCATCGGCCGTGGCGCAATTTTGGGCCAGTACGGTGGCCGAGAGCAGACTGTGTTGCACGGGATAGCCGGTTTTGGGATCGATGGTGTGGGCATATTTCTTGCCGCCCTTGTAGTAGAAGTTGCGGTAGTTGCCGCTGGTGGCCATAGCCTTGTCTGTCACGTTGAGCACGGTTTGCAGTTCGTTGCTTGTGTTCAGTGAGTCGTCGGTGGGTTTGGTGACACCTATCTTCCACGGCAACCGCTTTTGGCTGATGCCGCTCGTGACCACCTCGCCGCCTATCTCCACCATAAAGTTCTTGATGCCCTTGGCGCGCAGGAATCGCGCCACCACATCGGACCCGAATCCTTTGGCGATGGCTCCGAAGTCGAGCATCACGCCCGGTTTCTTTCTCGCCAACACCTCTTGGCCGTTGGAGTTTTGGATGGCAAGCAGGTTCATGCCAATGTTCTGCCTAAGCAGGTCCACGTCTTTCTGCGTGGGCATCTGCTGGTTTTTAAACCCGAATCCCCAGGCATTGACAAGCGGGGCCACGGTGATGTCGAAGGCTCCATCGGTTTCCTTATCAACGGTCTGCGCCAAGTCGTACACCTCCTTGAACATGCCGCTCATGGCCAGTCGGCCTGTGCGGTTGAAGACTGAGACACTTGACTGCTTGTCAAACATGGAAAACTCGTCGTTCACCTTCTTTAGTTCGCTTTCAATCTCTTTTTGCAGGTCTTCATCGTTCTGGTAGGTCACGTTGTATACCGTGCCGAAGACGAAACCTGTGTTGTGCCGGTAGGGCGTGTTCCGCTGTTGGCGGATGATGAGAAATGTTCCTATGATGAGCAACAGCAGGAAAGGGATTTGCCAAAAGAGCTTCTTGTTCATAAGTCAAAAATCAGATTAAACGTTCCGCCGATGCGCGAACCGCCATTGCGGCCGTAGCCCGGCACGTACCATGCGTCGCCTACATCACCCTCCCGATGGAAGAGCCGGCGCTTGTATCTCACGCTCCATCCAAGATGCACGGGGCCCCATATCTTGGCGTCCACACCGAAGGCCAGTTCCAGCCAGTGCATGTTGCCCTCCACATCATGGGCTTCGTATGGGGCCATGCCGCCATAGTTGGGGTCGATGACACCGGGGGAGGAAATGTCAAACTTGTAGGAGGTGTAGGCATACCGGCCTCCGGCATAGAGTCGGTAGATGTCGTGCTTGTTTTTGAGCATGTTGAAGTCGATGCCGATACGGCCGTAAGGGGCCTGCGTCTTGTAGGTGATGCGCGTTGATTCGTCTTCGGCGTCGGCCTTGCCGATGCCCAGTTCTATGATGGGGAAGTAGCGGTCTTTGAGGTTGATGCGCAGGGCTGCCTCGTATTGTCCGTAGTCGCTCAGTAGCAGTTGGCCTGTGCCTAACAGGTCGTAAGACACAGCTATGCCTCTGAACAGGGCCGTTGTGTCGGCCCTGTGTGTGACTGCCGGTCTTTTCGGTTGGCCGAGTGCCCGGGTGGGCAGGAGCAGCAGGAAGCTAATTGCCAGTGCGGAAATATAGGCGGAAATGTGGGGTCGTTGCATCGTAGGTCACATTTGGTTGGTTGATTACCACCGAGTCGATGGCGTGTGTGGTGTAGCTCACACCGGTGATGGTGTGGAAGTAGGCCGGATTGCAGTCCACCGACTCGAAGTGCGGGTGGTCTGTTTTCTTCACCTTGACGGTGTCGTTGACCGTGGTGCCGTCTGTAGTGGTGAGTTGGAAATGCAGTTCATCTTCCGCTTGTACGTAACTCATGGGTATCATGAGGCTGTCCACTTTGGTGTCTTGGTTGATAAGCACCGAGTCGGTTCCCGAAGTCCTCTTGATGGCGACGGTCAGCGTGCCTGTAAGGGTGGTTACATCTCCGGCCAGTTTGTACTTCGCGTAGACGGTGTTGTTGAGCGGGCACTCGATGGAGGAGCAGCCGCCTGCAAGCAACATGAGTCCGGCAGCGATGACAGCCGGCAATCCTGAACGTCTATTCATGGTCGTTGATTTTGATGGTGTCGGAAATCTGGTAGTCGTTGCGGTTGGGATTTTGCCGGCTGATGAGATCTCCCAAGAAACCGGCCAAGAACAGTTGCGACCCCAGTAGCATGGCCGTGAGTGCGATGAAGAAGTAGGGGGAGTCGGTCACCAAGTGTCCGTAGACCCCATTGTGCAGTTCGATGAGCTTATCCACGCCTAAGCATACCAAGGCCAAAAAGCTGATGAAAAAGACGATGGAACCCAAGAAACCGAATACGTGCATCGGTTTCTTGCCGAAATTGCTCAAAAACCAGAGGGTGATGAGGTCGAGATAGCCGTTGAAGAAGCGGTTGAAGCCAAACTTTGAACTGCCGTATTTCCGGGCTTGATGCTGCACCACTTTCTCCGCTATCTTGTCAAATCCGGCGTTTTTGGCCAGATAGGGAATGTAGCGGTGCATCTCGCCATACACCTCGATGTTCTTGACCACATCGCGGCGATAGGCTTTCAGTCCGCAGTTGAAGTCGTGCAGGTTGTGTACACCGCTCACCTTGCGGGCCGTAGCATTGAACAGTTTGGTGGGAATTGTCTTCGACAACGGGTCGTAACGTTTCTGCTTGTAGCCCGATACGAGGTCGAATCCGTCGTGGGTAATCATGCGATAGAGTTCGGGTATCTCGTCGGGCGAGTCCTGAAGGTCGGCATCCATTGTGATGACCACGTCGCCCTGGGCTTCCTTGAAGCCGCAATAGAGGGCCGGACTCTTGCCGTAGTTGCGGCGAAACTTGATGCCTTTCACCTCTTGGGCTTTGAGGCTGAGGTCTTTGATGACGCCCCATGAGTTGTCGGTGGAACCGTCGTTCACGAAGATGAGCTCGTAAGAGAAGTTGTTGGCCCTCATTACGCGGTCGATCCACGCGTAGAGTTCGGGTAGCGATTCTTCTTCGTTGAACAGGGGGACTACGACTGAAATATCCATATTGCGAGTGTCGTTAAATGATTTTTCAAAAGTTGTTGTGCGGCTTCTCCAGTTCCCGGCTCACATCCTTGCGTGTGAACAGCGCGATGGGGATGCTCGCCACCAGTCCGCCCATGATGCTTAGCAGGCAGCCTATCATGGCAAAGTCTATCGGCCGATAGGAGGCATAGGTGTCAAGCAGTTGTTTGGAGGTGATGCCCTGAGTCTTGAGCAGTTCCTGCATCTCAGGCAGGGTGTAGGCCTTTTGCAGGTAGTTGAACACGAAGCCGTGGTCGAAAAAGGTGTAATAGATGAAGATGCCGGTGGCAAGGATGAGCGAAGCGTAGAAGAAAATGCTCATAGAGTAGCTCCACGAAAGGAGAAAAGTGGTACGCCCGTGGCACACCGTGTCGCGGTAGCGGCGCAGGTATTTGGCTATGAGAATGAGACTGTATATGCCCAACGCCGTGCCGAAAAGCACCAGCAGTTGTGTCTCATACCCTCTCACCGAAAGAAGATAACTGGCTGTCCATAGCAGTCCGATTATCAATCCGTCGTGTTGGGCGTAGCCGGCCAGTTGCGCTCTTTCCTTTAAAAGTCTCATCATCGCTTCTCAAATCCTTTATTGAAATAATGTGCAAAAATAGTCATTTTATCTCACATATTTGTTATAGAGGCCTGATTTTTTGCTTTTTTTGATAATGAAGAGGGGACTGCTGCCCCGTAAAGGAGACAAGATGGTAAGGCTGGTATAGTGGTATAGCCCGGGGGATGGGTGGGAGGTGTTGTGGCGGGTGGAAAGGGAGGGGAAATGGAAAAATGAAAAAGGCAATATCCGCTTGGGATATTGCCTTGGTGGTGAGCCTCTTGTCGGATTCGAACCAACGACCCCGAGATTACAAATCACGTGCTCTGGCCAACTGAGCTAAAGAGGCGGGTGGGCAAGCGGTTCATATCGCGTCGCTACAACCAAGTACCCTTGCTATGTTCCCATCCTGGGGGATTCCGAGGGAGCTGACCGTATGAGACTTGCCCATGTTGCGATTTTGCGGGTGCAAAGATAGAATAAATATTTGTAATAAGCGAATGTAAGACCGTTTTTCTTTATTCTTTATGATTCGTTTTTGGTCTTTTTAACAGATTGCGGTTTTAAAAATCGACCACCGTGATGCCGGCTCCGCCAAATTGCACGTGCTCATCGGCATAATGGGTCACGTTGGGCACTGTGGCGAGATAGTCGCGTATGAGTTGGCGTAGGATGCCGTTGCCTTTGCCGTGGAGGATGCGCACGCGGGCCACACCCACGAGAATGGCATCGTCGATGAAGTATTGTACGGCAGACAGGGCATCATCGCCCCTCATGCCTCTTACGTCAAGGTCTTGCCGGAAGTTCTTTTTATGGTCGTCGATGGTCTTGCGGGTTTCGTGAGAGATGCTGTGTGAGGTGAGCCGTTCGGCCAGTTCCTCATTGCGTGTGGTGGCTGTGGCGGTGGAAGAGCCATTGGTGTCCGAGGCGGCTGTGGCCGGTTCGAGACGGTTGAGACGCATCTTGGTGCGCATGTCGCCAAAGATGACCGTGGCCATCTTGCCGTCGTGCTGCTCCAATCGGCCAACGGAGGTGAGGCCTTTGATTCTCACCATGTCGCCCGCTTCCGGGCAGCGGTCGGATGCCGGGGTGGCAGTTGCGTTGCGTAGTGCCTCAACCGCCTTCTCCTGATTCTTGGCCTTTTCGGCTTTACGCTTGGCGTGTCGCTCTTTTCGCTGTTGTATTTGCGCTATTTTACGGGCTATCTTGTCATCGTTTTCTTGCTTGTCTGCCTCGCTTACTGTAGCCTCAAAGGCTTTCAGTTCTTGTCTGATGCGGCGTGTCTCTTCCTTCTCGGCCTGTTTCTCTCTGATTTCCCTGATAGCATTCTCAATGCGTCTGTTGCTCTCGCGCAACAGTTCTTCAGCCTCTTCACGCGCTTTTTTAAGTATGTTTCGGCGTTGCTGTTCCACCTCTTGTAGGTCGGCCTCGTAGCGCGAGATGGTCTTTTCCATGTCTTTCTCGCGTTGGTGAATGTTTTGGCGCTTGTTCTCCCAGTAGCGTTTGTCTCGCACAATGTCTTGCAGATACTTGTCGCTTTGTATGTAGTCGGTCCCAACAATGGCACTCGCCCGGTCGATGACTGTTTCGGGCAACCCTATCTTTCGGGCTATCTCTATGGCAAACGATGAGCCGGGTCGCCCGATGGCCAGTTGGAAGAGGGGCCGCATCTCGTGGCGGTCATAGAGCATGGCTCCGTTGACCACCCCCTCGTGGGAATCTGCAAAGTGCTTGAGGTTCTGGTAGTGGGTGGTGATGACACCGTAGGCCTCCCGCCGGCAGAACTGTTCGAGCACGGCTTCGGCGATGGCTCCGCCAATCTGCGGTTCGGTGCCCGTACCGAATTCGTCAATGAGGATAAGTGTACCATTGCCGGCTTGCCTAATCATGTTTTTCATGTTGAGCAAGTGGCTGGAGTAAGTAGACAGGTCGTTTTCAAGACTTTGCTCGTCTCCGATGTCTATCAGGATGTCGTTGAAGATGCCCGTGACCGACCGCTCGCTTACGGGGATAGACAGGCCGCATTGCAACATGTATTGTAACAGTCCCACGGTCTTCAGACAGACTGACTTTCCGCCTGCATTCGGGCCGGAGATCACCAGTATACGCTTCTCGCTTGTAAGCATGATGTCAAGCGGCACGACATCTTTCGGTTCTGTCTGCCTTGTGTTTTTAATCTTGAGCAACGGATGCACGGCCCTTATCCAGTCGATGTGCGGTTCGGCTTTCACTTCCGGTTCGATGGCCTCCAAACGGTCGGCCAGCTTCACACAAGCTTGTATAAAGTCTATCCGGGCCATGAAGTGATAGGAGTCGAGAATCTCTTTCACATGCGGACGGATGTGGGAAGCCAACACCGTGAGTATTCTCACGATTTCCTGCCGCTCCTCGCTCTCCAATTCTCTGATGCGGTTGTTGGCCTCGACAACCTCTGTCGGTTCGATGAAGACAGTCTTGCCCGTCGCACTCTCATCATGCACGATCCCCTTGATTTTACGTTTCAGTCCCGGTGCCACCGGTATCACCAGTCGCCCGTCGCGTAGGGTGGGAGTGACATCCTTTTCTACGACGCCCTCACTCTGTGCTACTTTTAATATATTATATAAAATGCGCGAGATGTTTCCTTCCGTGCGAGACAGTTCGCGGCGTACTTCGGCAAGTTTCGGGGAGGCGTTGTCGCGTATGTGCCCGTATTTGTCGAGTATCTGGTCGATACGTTGCAGGAGAGTTGGGAAGGTCGCCACGCCATCGGCCAACCGGTAGAGGGCCGGATAGGGAACTTTTGCTTCGTTTTCATCGTCGGCCAATTCGTCTTTGTCAACGAAGTTGGTGGGAGCCAGCCGTTTCACCATTTCACCTATCGTTCCCAGCGACCGGCGCATGTCGAAAAGTTCGTCCACCTCTATATGGGTGTTCTCAAGTCGTAGGCGGGCTACGGCCATACGCACGTCAAAGAAGTAGGTCAGCGGAAAATCTTCCTGCTCCTCCAACAGCCGTCTGAACTCGTGAGTCCGGCTCAGCCTTTCGTTTACCTCGTCGGCTTGGGTGGAGAAGGCCAGTCCGCCGGCCAATTCTTGTCCCAGTGGGGAGAGACAGCCCGCTTTAAGCATCTGTCTGATCTCGTCAAATCCTATTTTCACCTCTATGTTTGTGGGGTATACCATCTGCCTTTTGTCCTTGTTTGTCTTTATTGCGGTGCAAAATTACTTAATTTATGACTATTGGGCAAATTCCATGCTCGTTATTTTCCTTTTGCTCCGTGTGCATGGCGGTAGGAGCTTTTTTCGATAAAAAGCATGTCTGTCGGCATGAGTTATGGGAAAAAACATTATCTTTGCATCAGATAGCGTTCCCGTGCATGAATGCAGGCTTGGCCGGCATGACATCCGTTTTGGAGCAGATTGCAAGTGTCGGGGGCTGTTGGGAATCATCAAGAACAAACAAACAGATATAAAAAGAGACATAAGCAACAATGAAAAGTATCAAGTATTTTGTATTTACACTGCTGGCCGTCCTTGTGTTATCATCGTGCGGCACCACACAGACCGTTCCGGTCACCGGTCGGCAACATCGTATTTCCGTATCCGATGAACAAGTGCTCAGCCTTTCCCGGCAAGAGTACACCAAGTATATGGCTTCAGCCAAGAAGTCGACCGATGTCCAAGCCACGCAGATGGTGCAGCGGGTAGGCCGTCGGCTGGCTAATGCCGTGGAGACTTATCTGCGTAATAATGGTTTCCAAAGCGAACTAAAGAATTTCCAATGGGAGTTTAATCTCGTGCAAGATAAGAGTGCTAACGCTTTCTGTATGCCAGGCGGAAAGATTGTAGTCTACGACGGATTGTTTCCTTATACCAAGAATGAGACCGGCTTGGCCATCGTTCTCGGACACGAAATAGCCCATGCCGTGGCCAAGCATAGTGCCGAACAGCTCACCAAGCAGCAGAATCAGAGCATAGGCACCAACATAGGGGCCAATGTGATAGGCATTGTGACCGGCAGCAACACTATCGGCAATATAGCAGGACAAGTGGCCGGACAGTATTTTTCGTTCCGCAATTTGAAGTATAGCCGTGAAAATGAGCTTGAGGCCGACCACATGGGGCTCATCTTTGCAGCCATGGCCGGCTACGATCCGCAGCAGGCTGTAAGCTTCTGGCAGCGCATGTCGGCAGGCAACGGCAATACCAACGACCTGTTGAGCACCCACCCGAGCGACGCCAAACGCATTGCTGCCATCCAACGGGAGATGCCCGAAGCCTTGAAATATTATAGGGAGTCCACCGCCACCACAGCTTCAGTCCCGGTAAGGAAGTCGGCTGCTACGAATGCTGCGGACAGAAGACGCACGGCGAGAAGATAACCCACATGTGAAAAAACGTTTGGAAATGGACAGCAACACCATTTCTAAACGTTTTTTCGTTAAGAGAAAACGCATCCCCATATTACGAATCACACTCAATCGAACCAACTGTCATGAAAGATAGTTTACGACTTTTAGTTTGCTCCGTCGCCTTTCTTCTTATAGGTGGCATCCACGCCCAAACGGGCAAGTATGACCAGATGAGCCGTCATGCAAAGGAGATTATCGCCCGAATGACGGTCAGTGAGAAAATCTCGCAGTTGATGAATGAGAGTCCGGCCATCGAGCATCTCGGTATCAAACCCTACGACTGGTGGAGTGAAGGTCTCCACGGTGTGGGGCGCGACGGGCGGGCCACGGTCTTTCCTCAGCCTATAGCCCTTGGTGCCACCTTTGACGAGGCACTTGTCAGGGAAATTGGTGATGCTGTGGCCACGGAGGGACGGGCGAAGTTTAACGTAGCCCGGAAACTGAAAAACTATTCTCGTAATGCCGGTCTCACGTTCTGGTCGCCCAATGTAAACATCTTTCGCGACCCGCGATGGGGCCGTGGCATGGAAACCTACGGTGAAGACCCGTTGCTTTCGGGTATGCTCGGCACGGCCTACGTGCGCGGTTTGCAGGGTGATGATGCCTTCTATCTCAAGACCGGAGCCTGCGCCAAGCACTACGCCGTGCACTCCGGTCCGGAGGGCACCCGCCACGAAGCTGATATCCATCCCTCCCGGCGCGACCTCTTTGAGACCTATCTGCCACAGTTCAAGATGCTTGTGCAGCAGGGCCGGGTGGAGGCCGTCATGTCGGCCTACAACCGTGTCTACGGTGAGCCTTGTGGCGGAAGTAAATATCTGCTGACCGACATTCTGCGCAAGAGTTGGGGATTTAACGGGCACATCGTTTCTGACTGTGATGCCATCAACGACTTTTATGGTGGCCACCGCTATGTCAAGACACCCGAAGAAGCCTGTGCTGCTGCCATTAAGGCCGGTCTCAACGTGGAGTGCGGTCATACGTTCAAGGCCATGCAGGGAGCTCTCGACCAAGGGCTGCTCGCTGAGGCCGACCTCGACAGGGCTTTGTTTCCCCTGGTGATGACACGCCTCAAACTCGGCATTCTGGAGCCCGATTCGGCTTGTCCCTACAACAGCTACGATGAGAGCGAGATATGCAGTCCTGCCCACACGGCCTTAGCCCTCCGCGCGGCCGACGAAGCCATGGTGCTCCTGAAGAACAACGGCATCCTGCCTCTCGACAAGAACATCCGCACGCTCTTTGTTGCCGGGCCCGGTGCGAGCGATGCTTTCTATCTCATGGGCAACTATTTCGGTTTGTCCAATCGCTACAGCACCTATTTGCAAGGCATTGTTTCACGTGTGAGTAGCGGCACGAGCGTCAATTTCCGTCCGGCTTTTATGCAGATCACCGAAGAACTCAACGATATGAATTGGGCTGTTAACGAAGCCTGCGCGGCTGAAGTGGCCATCGTGGTGATGGGCAACAACGGTAACATGGAAGGCGAGGAGGGCGAGGCTATCGCCTCTGCCAGTCGTGGCGACCGTGTGGGCATCGGGCTTCCGGCCTCGCAGTTGAATTATCTCCGGCGCGTGAAGGCGAGGAAAGGAGGTCGGATAGTCGTTGTGCTCACAGGCGGAAGTCCCATCGACTTGCGCGAAATCTCCAAGTTGGCTGATGCTGTGGTCATGGCTTGGTATCCCGGGCAGGAGGGTGGGGAAGCCCTTGGCGATCTGCTTTTCGGGGATAAAAACTTCAGTGGTCGGCTTCCGATCACCTTCCCGGCTGATGTGGACAGCCTTCCTGCTTTTGACGATTATTCCATGAATGGGCGCACCTATAAATATATGTCGGGTAATGTGATGTATCCTTTCGGCTACGGGCTTTCCTACGGTCGTGTGACCTATACTGATGCCCGTGTGGTGGGCAGGATAAAGAAAGGCGAGCCGCTCGCTGTGGAGGTGGTGCTCACCAACAACAGCGACCGCACGATCGATGAGGTGGCCCAAGCTTACATCGCTACTCCCACGGCCGGCAAAGGTTCACCGATGGCCTCGCTTGTCGGGTTTCGGCGCGTCAGCATCCCGCCCAAATCGTCTGTCAAGGCAGTTTTCAAGATTGTCCCCGAGCGGTTGATGACCGTCCAAAGCGACGGTTCTTCCAAACTGCTCAAGGGCAACTATACACTTACCATCGGCGGTGCAGCTCCCTGTGAACGCTCCGAAGCCCTCGGTGTGAGCAGCAGCAAAGTGCAGTTTAAACTCTAAACCTATTATAATATGATAGATTACATCACATCCAATCTCTGGCTCCTTTGGAGCATCCTCGTCTTTGTGTGCCTGATTCTCGAACTCAGTTCCGGCGACTTCTACATCACTTGTTTCGCCATCGGTGGCTTGTTTGCCATTGTGAATGCTCTTTTAGGTATTCCCTTTTGGGCGCAGGTCATCGTCTGGGTCGTGTGCTCGCTGTTGAGTGTCAGGCTCATCCGCCCCCATTTGGTGAAACGGCTCCATCGGGGTGGCGAGCATCGGGTGAGCAATGCCGATGCACTCATCGGTCGGGTGGGCACCGTCATCGAGACCATCGAACCCGACGGCAGCGGTTATCTGAAAGTGGACGGTGACAACTGGAAGGCTGTCACTGACGAATCTCAAACTATCCGCCGGGGCGAGAAGGCTCGCATCGTGTCTCGCGAGAGCATCATTGTCAAAGTAGTGAGAGTGGAGGAATAATCCGTTGTTGTCTTTGACTTCCAAAAACGAGTTTTCAACACTTGATTTAATAACCTGTAAAAATAAAGAAAACATGGACATTTTAAGTTACGTGCTCATTGCACTGGTCGTCTTGGCACTCATCTTCGTCAAGAAGACCGTAGTCATCATTCCGCAAAGCGAGACCAAGATCATCGAAAGGCTCGGTAAGTATTTCGCCACACTCAGTCCGGGCATCAACCTCATCATTCCGTTTATCGACCGCCCCAAAGAGATGGTTACCATGCGGGCGGGCCGCTACGTGTATAGCAATACTATTGATTTGCGCGAACAGGTGTACGATTTCGATCGCCAAAACGTAATCACGAAAGATAACATCCAGATGCAGATCAATGCCTTGCTTTATTTCCAGATTGTAGATCCATTCAAGGCTGTTTATGAAATCAACAATTTGCCAAACGCCATTGAAAAACTTACGCAGACCACCTTGCGTAACATCATTGGTGAAATGGAACTCGACCAGACACTTACCTCCCGCGACACCATCAACACCAAACTGCGCGCTGTGCTCGACGATGCGACCAACAAGTGGGGCATTAAGGTGAACCGTGTGGAACTGCAAGACATCACTCCTCCGCAAAGTGTGCTTTCGGCCATGGAGAAGCAGATGCAGGCCGAGCGTAACAAGCGTGCCACCATCCTCACGAGTGAAGGTGAGAAGCAAGCCGTCATCCTCCAGTCGGAGGGTGAGAAAGCCTCCACCATCAACCGTGCTGAGGCCAGCAAGCAGCAAGCCATCCTTCAGGCCGAAGGTGAGGCGCAGGCCCGCATACGCAAGGCTGAAGCTGAGGCTGTGGCCATTGAGAAAATCACCGAGGCTGTAGGCAAGAGCACCAATCCTGCCAACTATCTCCTTGCACAGAAATACATCCAGATGATGCAGGAGGTGGCACAAGGCGATCAGACCAAGATGGTCTATCTGCCCTATGAGGCCACCAACATGCTTGGAAGCATCGGTGGCATCAAGGAGCTGTTTAAGGGAGAGTGACCTGCGTCATGCCTGCTGTGTGGGAGGCTTTATAGATGTGCCAGGATGTTTTTTCTACATTTGCATTTGGCCGTAAATATTTGTGTTTTTGCATTAGCAAGGGAAGTGCATGGGCGCTTCCCTTTTTTGTTTTCCAATCCACTAAAAGACCCACAGAGGGTGTGCCAAAGTTCTTGCTTTTGACACATCCTCTTGCCAACGTATAAAAGAGCGAAATGTAAATTGTGAGCGAAAGTTCTTTACATGAGGAAAAAACACGATCAACAGTGAAGAACATGCAAAGTTTTGCGCAAAGTGGATGCAAGAGTAATGATAAAAATACTAAAATAGTAGGCCACTTCAATGTTTTTTCTTAACTTTGCAATCAGATTAAAGAATATATTCGAGTATAATTATATGAATGTTTTAGAACTTAGCGAACAAGAGATTGTTCGCCGCCAAAGTCTTCAGGAGCTGCGCGCAATGGGTATCGACCCATATCCGGCAGCAGAGTTTCCCACAGACGCTTTCTCCACCGACATCAGAGACAGCTTCAAGGACGAAGACAAACCGCGCGAAGTGGTCATTGCCGGTCGACTGATGGGTCGCCGGGTGATGGGCAAGGCCTCGTTTGCCGAGCTTCAGGATAGCAAAGGCCGTATTCAAGTGTACATAGCCCGCGACGAAATCTGTCCGGAAGAGAATAAGGATTTATATAATAAAGTATTCAAGAAACTGCTGGACATCGGTGACTTCATCGGTGTGAAAGGCTTTGTCTTCCGCACCCAGACGGGCGAAATCAGCGTACATGCCAAGAGCCTCACACTGCTCTCGAAGAGCCTGAAACCGCTGCCGGTGGTGAAATATAAAGATGGCGTGGCCTACGACAAGTTTGACGATCCTGAGATGAGGGCCCGTCAACGCTATGTAGACCTCGTGGTGAATGAAGGGGTGAAGGACACCTTCCTCAAGCGTGCCACCGTGTTGCGCACCATGCGTCGCTTCTTCGACGAGGCCGGCTACACGGAGGTGGAGACCCCGACGCTGCAAAGCATAGCCGGGGGAGCCAGTGCCCGCCCGTTTATCACCCATTTCAATGCACTCAACGTGGATATGTACATGCGCATCGCCACCGAACTCTACCTGAAACGGCTCATTGTGGGCGGTTTTGAGGGCGTCTACGAAATAGGCAAGAACTTCCGCAATGAGGGTATGGATAAATACCACAACCCGGAATTCACCTGCATGGAACTCTACGTGCAGTACAAGGACTACAACTGGATGATGGCGTTTACGGAGCGCCTGCTCGAAACCATCTGCACAGCCGTAAACGGTACGACCGAAGTGAAGAACGGTGACAACGTGATCTCGTTTAAAGCACCGTTCCGCCGGTTGCCCATTCTGGAGGCCATCAAGGAGAAAACGGGCTTCGACCTCTCGGAAAGAAGCGAGGAGGAAATCCGCAAGATAGCCACGGAAGACCTGAAAATGGAAACTATCGATGAGAGTTTCGGCAAGGGAAAACTCATTGACGAGATATTCGGCGAGTTCTGCGAAGGGTCGTTCATACAGCCCACTTTCATCATCGACTATCCGGTGGAGATGTCTCCGTTGACAAAGATGCACCGCTCCAAACCCGGACTGACCGAGCGTTTCGAACTGATGGTGAACGGCAAGGAACTGGCCAATGCCTATTCCGAACTCAACGACCCCATCGATCAGGAGGAGCGGTTCAAGGAACAAATGCAACTGGCCGACAAGGGAGATGACGAGGCCATGATCATCGACCAAGACTTCCTGCGCGCCTTGCAGTATGGTATGCCTCCGACATCGGGCATCGGCATCGGCATCGACCGCCTGTGCATGCTCATGATAGGCAAGGAGAACATTCAGGAAATCATGCTTTTCCCACAGATGAAGCCCGAGGCCAAAATGCCACAAAGCAGCATCAAGGAGTGGGCAGAGCTTGGAGTGCCCGAAGAGTGGGTCTACGTGCTGCGCAAGGCAGGTTTCAACCTCATCTCGGACATACGCGACCAGAAGGCTCAAGGGCTGCAACAGAAGCTCGGGGAAATCGTGAAGAAATACAAACTCGACTACGAGAAGCCCACTGTAGAGCAGTTCCAACAGTGGATAGACAAGGCGGCAGCCACATCCGACTGTGCCGACTGAAGAGTCGCTAACGCATATCATCCAACATGAATCCCGACATCCGCATGGCACGGGCCTTGCCGGAGCATCACGGGAGAGGCTGTATATATGTATAATATAGGTAAGGTAGCAATCATCGGCGGAGGTTCGTGGGCCACGGCCATAGCCAAGATTGTGGTGGGTCACACCCATCACATTGGATGGTATATGCGGCGTGACGACCGCATCGAAGACTTCCGGCGCTTGGGGCACAACCCGGCCTACCTGATGAGTGCGCGCTTCAACGTGGATGAAATCTTCTTTTCGAGCGATCTCAACAAGATAGTGGAAGCCTACGACACACTCGTGTTCGTCACCCCTTCTCCTTATCTGAAAAATCATTTGAAGAAACTCAAGACACGCATCCGCGACAAGTTCATCATCACGGCCATCAAAGGCATCGTCCCCGATGACAACCTCGTGTGTTCGGAGTATTTCCATCAGGTCTACGACGTGCCCTATGACAACTTGTCTTGCATCGGCGGACCTTCACATGCTGAAGAAGTGGCACTCGAGAGGTTAAGCTATCTTACAGTGGGCTGTGCCGACTTGGAGAAAGCCAAGGCTTTCGCCGACAACTGCCTGTCGAGCGACTACATCAAGACCAAGACCTCCTCAGATGTCGTGGGCATTGAATACTCCTCGGTGCTGAAGAATGTTTACGCCATCGCTGCCGGCATTTGCGGCGGTCTGAAATACGGTGACAACTTTCAGGCTGTGCTCATGTCGAATGCCGTGCAGGAGATGCACCGCTTTCTGAAAGCCGTCCACCCCATAGAGCGCAGCATGTACGACTCGGTGTATTTGGGCGACCTGCTCGTCACGGGCTACTCCAACTTCTCGCGCAACCGTACTTTCGGTACGATGATCGGGAAAGGCTACTCTGTCAAGAGCGCGCAGATTGAGATGGAAATGATTGCCGAAGGCTATTTCGGCACGAAGTGCATGAAGGAAATCAACCGCCATCTGCATGTCAACATGCCCATCCTCGATGCCGTGTACAACATACTCTACGAGCGCATCAATCCCCAAATTGAAATCAAACTGTTAACAGATTCGTTCAGATAGGAGTAGAAGGAATGGTCGGGAGTTGAAGACATCAGTTTCATACGGAGGAATCAATAACAATTATCAATAAACGGGAGCAGGAACAAGAGCTGTCAAGGTGTGTTAAACATTAACGACTTTAACTACCCTAACTTCTTTAACTCCCAAAACTAACAATCAGATATGAAAAGTATCAACTTAGACATTACAAAGGCTGCACAATTCCTTTCAGAAGATGCAGTGAAGGCTTACGAGCCCAAGGTGAAAGTTGCCCAAGAAGCTCTTGAGGCCGGCACTTGTCCGGGCAACGACTTTTTGGGATGGCTTCATCTTCCCTCATCCATCACTCCCGCTTTCCTTGACGAAGTGCAGGCCGTAGCCAACACGCTCCGCGAGAAGTGCGAAGTGGTGGTAGTGGCCGGCATCGGAGGTTCCTACCTCGGTGCCCGTGCCGTGATTGAAGCACTCGGCAACTCGTTTGCCTGGCTCATCAACGACAAGAAAAACCCGACAATCATGTTTGCGGGCAACAATATCGGTGAGGACTATCTCTTTGAACTGACAGAATATCTGAAAGACAAAAAGTTCGGTGTCATCAACATCAGCAAGTCGGGAACCACCACCGAGACTGCCCTCACATTCCGTTTGCTTAAAAAACAGTGCGAGGCACAAATGGGCAAAGAGGTAGCCAAAAACATGATTGTGGCCGTGACCGATGCCAAGAAGGGGGCTGCCCGCACCTGCGCCGACAAGGAAGGCTACAAGAGTTTCATCATCCCCGACAATGTGGGAGGCCGTTTCTCCGTGCTCACGCCGGTAGGTCTGCTACCCATTGCCTGCGCTGGCTTCGATATCAAGGCCCTCGTACAGGGAGCCGCAGACATGGAGAAAGCCACGGGTAAGGATGTACCGTTCGAACAGAACCTCGCAGCACAATATGCAGCTGTACGCAACGGGCTCTACAATGAGGCCGGCAAGAAAATTGAAATCATGGTCAACTTCCAGCCAAAACTCCATTTCATAGCTGAATGGTGGAAACAACTCTATGGCGAGAGTGAGGGCAAGGACGGTAAGGGCATCTTCCCTGCATCCTGTGACTTCACTACCGACCTGCACTCGATGGGCCAGTGGATTCAGGACGGTGAACGCTCCATCTTTGAGACTGTCATCTCTGTAGAGCAGCCTAACAAGAAATTGCTCTTCCCTCACGACGACGAGAACCTCGACGGACTCAATTTCCTCGAAGGCAAGCGCGTGGACGAGGTGAATAAGATGGCCGAACTGGGCACTCGTCTGGCCCATGTGGACGGTGGTGTGCCTAACATCCGCATTAGCGTTCCAGAGCTCAACGAGTATTATATCGGTCAACTCATCTATTTCTTCGAGATAGCTTGTGGCATCAGCGGTAATGTTTTGGGTGTCAACCCGTTCAACCAGCCGGGTGTGGAGGCTTACAAGAAAAATATGTTTGCACTGCTCAACAAGCCCGGTTATGAGGCCGAGAGCAAGGCCATTCAAGAAAGACTGGCCCAAGAGGCATAAAAAATGATAGAACAGAAAATCAAGGAATACTTGAAAAAAAACGGCTTTGGGCACTTTTGTCCCAAGGCCGTGCTTTTTGATATGGACGGTGTGCTCTACGACAGTATGCCCAACCATGCCGTGGCTTGGCAACGATCGATGGCCGGATTCGGTATCAAGATGACGGCTGCAGATGCTTACGCCACCGAAGGAGCGCGAGGAATAGACACCATAAGACTATTTGTGAAACAGCAAAAAGGCGAAGACATCACATTGGAAGAAGCACAGAGAATGTATGACGAGAAGTCACGCCTCTTTCATGAGATGCCCACTCCCCCCATCTTTCCGGGTGTCATTGACCTGATGAAGAAGATCAAGGCGAGCGGTATGCAAGTGGGTGTGGTCACGGGGAGCGGCCAGCGACCACTCATTCAGCGACTATTGAATGATTTCGGCGAGTTTATAGACGAACGACATATCACTACAGCCTACGATGTGGAGCAGGGAAAGCCCTTTCCCGATCCCTATCTCATAGGGTTAAAGAAAGCAGGTGGGCTGCAACCGTGGGAAGGTATCGTGGTAGAGAACGCCCCTTTGGGTGTGCGGGCCGGTGTGGCGGCAAAATGTTTTACGGTGGCTGTGAACAGCGGACCACTACCTGACAAGGCGTTAGCTGACGAGGGTGCCGACCTCATCTTTCAAAACATGATACAACTTTGTGCCGGCTGGGCAGAACTGACAAACCAGCCGAATGATACAGAGGAGTTAACAAAAGTATAAAATATCTGAAATAACACTCAACAGCAAATGAAAACGGGGCTTATCATGGAAGGCGGTGCATTGCGCGCTTTGTTCTCTGCGGGTGTCATTGATGTGATGATGGAGCATCATCTCAAGTTTGACGGTCTCATAGGTGTGTCTGCCGGTGCTGCTTTCGGATGCAATTATAAATCGAATCAGGCTGGACGCGCCATCCGTTACAACAAGCGATTTGCCCATGATACGCGCTATTGCAGCGTGCGGACATTGCTCAAGACGGGCGACATCTTTGGTGGGGAGTTTTGCTATCACACACTTCCCGAACAGCTTGATATCTTCGACCAAGACACTTTTGAAACCAACCCAATGGAGTTTGTAGTCGTCTGCACTGACGTGGAGACAGGACAAGCTGTTTACAAACGCATTGACAAATGCGGACACGATACCTACGAATGGATCAGAGCCTCGGCCTCCATGCCACTGGTCTCTAAAATCGTGGAAGTGGAAGGCTGCAAGTTGCTCGACGGTGGCATTGCCGACTCCATTCCCCTCGCCTATTTTCAACAGCAGGGTTATCGCCGTAATGTCGTGGTACTCACCCAACCGGAGGGTTATGTCAAGCAACCCAACTCGCTGATGCCCCTCATGAGGCTCAGCTTGCAACGATACCCCAAGATGGTGAAGGCCATTGCAGACCGCCACATCATGTACAACAGGGAGGTGGAATATGTGAAAGAAGAGGAGCTGAAAGGCGACACGCTCGTCATCCGCCCCAAGAAAAAACTGCCCATCAATCATCTTTCACACGACGAAGCGAAAATGGAAGCCTGCTATCAGGCCGGGCGTGAAGTGACTCTCAACATGTTTGACGAGCTTAAAGCATTTCTTGACAATAAATGAATAGCCATTCCGGCATCTACTATCTTAAGACTTAAAAGAAAGAATACATGAAAGAGGCTGTGCAGGGACTCTCCCACACAGCCTTTCATGTTCTTTAAGCACACGCCAAACACTTGTATGCATACCATCAATCGGCAGATGGCAAAGTGTTTATTTCTCCTTATCCACCTTGTACTTGTGTGACACGAGCATATTCTTCGGATCCAGGGCCTCATCAAGTTCTGCCTGTGTCATTAGTTTTTTCTCCAATACGATGTCATAGACCGAACGGTTGGTTTCCAAAGCCTCCTTGGCCACCTTCGTGCAAGTTTTATAACCGATGTATGGATTGAGGGCTGTGACGATGCCGATGGAGTTTTTCACCATCTCATAGCAACGATCCTTATTCACGGTGATGCCAAGAATACACTCCTCGGTGAGTGTGTCAAGGGCATTGCGCAACCACCAAAGGCTCTCAAAGAGCGACTCCGTGATGACGGGTTCCATGACATTGAGCTGCAACTGGCCGGCCTCGGCGGCAAAGCACACCGTGGTATCGTTGCCTATCACTTTGAAACAAACTTGGTTGGTCACTTCGGGAATAACGGGATTCACCTTACCCGGCATGATGGATGAGCCCGGAGCCTTGGGCGGCAGATTGATTTCATTGAGACCGCAACGGGGCCCTGATGCCATCAGACGCAGGTCATTGCATATCTTCGACAGCTTTACAGCCAAACGCTTCAAGGCAGAAGAATAGCTGACATAGGCTCCCGTATCGGGCGTAGCTTCCACAAGATCGGCAGCCGAAACGAATGCTTCGCCGGTGAGTTTGCTCAAGTTGGCTGCACAGAGTTTGGCAAACCCCGGCACGGCATTAAGCCCCGTACCGATGGCAGTACCGCCCATATTGATCTCGTGAAGCAACTTCACGTTGCGCTCCAGATTCAACACCTCTTCCTCCAAATTGTTGGCATAGGCATTAAACTCCTGTCCGCTGGTCATCGGCACCGCATCCTGCAACTGCGTGCGCCCCATTTTGATAACATCCTTAAACTCTTCCCCCTTATAGCGAAGCGCACTGATAAGTCCGGTGAGACTGGCCACGAGACTCTTGTTCATGCGGATGAGGGCCAGGCGGATGGCCGTCGGATAAACGTCGTTGGTGCTTTGTCCGCAATTTACATGGTCATTTGGATAGCAATACTGGTATTCTCCTTTTTTATGTCCCATGATTTCAAGCGCACGATTGGCAATCACCTCATTGGCATTCATGTTGACCGATGTGCCCGCCCCACCCTGCATCATGTCGATGGGGAAGTTTTCGTGCATCTTTCCATCGATAAGTTCGCGGCAGGCTTGGCACACGGCACCCGCCACTTCATCGCCAATGACACCCAAGGAATGGTTGGTCTGCATGGCCGCCAGTTTGACGTATGCTATGGCTATTATGTAGTCTGGATAGTCACGCATCTTCTTGCGTGAGATGTGATAGTTGTTGATGCCGCGCTGTGTCTGCACTCCATAATAGGCATTGGCAGGCACTTTGAGTTCTCCCAATAGGTCGGACTCCACTCTGTAGTTCTGTTCTTCCATCTGTGTTTGTTGTTTTAGTGAGCCGGATGGTCATGCCTTTTCTGCAAGACAAATGTCAGGTGTAGCATATCGTGAGTGGGCATTCCACTCTTGCAGGAGCCGACATGCCATCCGGCTTCGTTTGTTTAAGATTGATAGTTCCCTTTGAATAACTTTAGTAGGCCTTGATACGGTACATGAATCCAAGCTCTATGCGATTGGTGTTATAATCCTTCAGACCGCATTTGTCACTGTAGTCAAACCGCCGTCCGGTGTAGGCAAGGAATACGCGGAAGTCCTGATCCTTCATGGGGTAATACTCCACGCTCCCCATGTAGGCGTATGACTTGCGATAATCCTTATACTTCTCCACCTTGCTCACGCTGGCCGTTTCATACATGCCTTTGAGCATGAGGTTCCATTGCGGTGCAAACTGCCAGTTGGCTTTGGTGATGAAAGAATTATAATGTACGTCACTCATCCACGTAGGATGACCCGCACCATCGCTTGGAGTAAGCTCTGAACTGGCAATTTTCAGGCGATCAAGACCGTCCCAAGCCCCCATATAGTCGAAATACCACTGGAATTTGGGTAGATTGAGCTGCTGGCCGAGGATGAGCATGCGCGAATACTTATGCTTAGCTTGCGTTTGCGTGCCCCACGACCAACGCGTGTTGATGAGGCCACCGGCAAAACTTCCATTCCAATTGACAATATAGGTCAGCGGATGATTGGCAGCTTCGAGTGCCCTAAAAGCCGTACCGTCACCTTCAACCGAACGGGCACCGTCTCCGTATTCATCGACAAACTTTCCATTATTGGCATCCGAGATTTCCACGGCAATCTCCTGATTGGGCACAGGCTTAAAGGAAGCCACCACACCGGCCATGAAGTTGTCCATATTATCCACCATGTCGGAATACTGATAGATATACATCGGGTTTTCGTCAAACTCGAATCCGCCCCATATCTGGCACATCTTACCTCCTTGCAGGCTCCACTTGTCGTTGAATTTCCAGCCCACCATCATGATGTCAGTGGCTTTGGCAAAATTGTCTTGCCCCTGGGCATTGTTGGCTTTGTTCATGCGATGGCGCAGGCGATAGGAAAGATGTTCTCCTATGTTACCTTTGATCTCCAACCTGAGCTGCTTGTTGGCGAAGCCCGAAGTCCAATCGTTGTCGCTCACTTTCTCTGTCCGAAAACTGGCGGCGTAGTTGAAGTAGACATTGAAAGCCTCGTTTTTCTTCTCCAGTTTGAGCACTTTCTCTGCCAGCGACTTGTAGTCGCCGTCATTGCCTCCCATACCTGTATTGTGGCCTTGCGCACCGGCTGTCAGTACACATGCTGCCACGGTGCCTAATAAGATTGTACGTTTCATATCGTATTGATTATTTAAGTAAGTAATGGATGAAATGGTTTAATACTCTTGGAAATACTTTTGAATCTGCTGCCAATCGTGAGTCTTGGTCAGCGCGAGCATCAAGAGCACGCGGGCTTTCTGAGGGTTGAGATTGAGTGCAGCCACAAAATGGTATTTCTCGTCGTCTACCTCACCGTTCAGACAGGTAGGTCCTGTGGGGCAACGGGAAGCACGTACGATTTGGATACCGTCTTTCTGTGCTTTCTCGGCAATGGGGAACACATCCTTATAGAAGTTGCCATCACCTACACCGGCCAGCACAATACCATCAAACTTGGCATCCACAAAGGCCTTCATCGGTAGTGGAGAGCAGTTGGCATAGCCGTAAACGATGCCTACCTGTGGCAGAGCCGTGAGATTGTCCACGTTAAACTCCGAATTGATTGTGTTCCGACTGGTCACCTGACGACAGTAATAGGGCTTACCGTTATACACATAACCGATGCTGCCAAAGGTGCCGCCTTTGAATGTGGCACAGTCGGTAGTGTGGGCCTTGATAAGATCCTTGGCATCAATAAGCTGGTTATTCATGCACACCATCACCCCATGTCCTTTCGATGCCGGGTCGCAAAGTGCAGCCACACCGTTATAGAGATTAGCCGGGCCGTCGGCACTGATAGCCGTGGAGGAGCGCATACTGCCCACCAGAATCACCGGTTTAGAGGAGTGAACGGTCAGATTGAGGAAATAGGCTGTCTCCTCCATCGTGTCGGTGCCGTGGGTCACAAGCACACCGTCATAGCCTTCGCCGTTGAGTAACTGGTTGATGCGCTTGGCCAACTGCAACCACACGTTGTCGTTCATGTCCTGACTGCCTATGTTGACAAGCTGTTCACCGCTCACATCAGCCAGTTCCTTGATTTCCGGCACTGCATTGATAAGCGTCTGGATGCCTACCTGCCCGGCACTATAAGCCGAAGATGTGGAGCTCGCACTCACTCCGGCGATGGTTCCGCCCGTAGCGATGATACGGATCTTCGGTTTTGCACATACTGACAGAGAGACGATCAATGCCAGAATCATCAACATAGAAATCTTAAATGTTTTCATAATCGTTGTTGTTTAAGTTAGTATTTAGGTAATCTAATAGAAAAATCTTACGACAAGATAGCCTATCCCTATGGAGACAAAGGTGGTGATGAAGCCCGACAACTGGAACGAGTGGTTCACCACAAAGCGCCCTATGCGCGTGGTACCTGTACGGTCGAAGTTGATGGCGGCCACCTCTGTGGGATAAGTGGGGAGGAAGAAGTAGCCGTTGACGGCCGGGAACATGGCCACCAATGCAAAGGGCGGAAGCCCCAGTCCAACGCCCAACGGATAGAGTGTGCGGACGGTGGCAGCCTGTGAGAAAAGCATGATGGACATGAAGAACAGGGCTACGGAGAACAAGAAAGGATATTGTGTCACGACATCGGCAATATGAGTTTTGAAGAATTCCAAGTTGCCGTTGAAGAACGTGTCGCCCATCCAAGCTATACCGAAGATGCTCACCATTGCGTTCATGCCTGCCCCAAAGACATTTCCTTTTACGGCATCGCCCACCTTGGCCTTTCCAACAAGAAGAATGAGGGCTGCAACCGACATCATCACGATCTCAATAGTTTCGGGCATCGACAATCGGGTAAGTTCACCATCAACCATGAAGGACGGCCGCAGTGAGGGTACAGAACCGAAGACGACCACTAGCAAAACACCCAAAAGGAAAGCTAACACCGAGTATTTGGCACGGGGCTTAGGACTGGTCTCAAATTGTTCCAGCAACTTGGCATCGGCTTCCGGATTGATGATCCCCTCTTTCACCCGACGCCGGTATTCGGGATCATCGCCGAGTTCCTTGCCCACCCGATTTTGCACGAACGATGCCACGAGAATGGCTATGAAGGAAGCAGGAATGCAAATAAGCATCACATCCTTAAGCTCCACCCCTGCACCTCCCAAGAGATCGGTAGAGATGATGGCAGCCGTGGCTGCCGACACTGGACTTCCCGTGATGCCGAGCGAGGCTGCTATGGCCGAAACGCTCATAGGCCGCTCCGGTCGAATCTTCGAATTGGTGGCTATCTCGGATATGATGGGAAGCAAGGAATAGGAGGTGTGGGCTGTGCCGGCCACAAGACAGAAAAGCCATGTGGTGAGCGGACCGTAATAGGTGATCTGCTCGGGATGCTTACGCAGAAACTTGGCAGCCAGTCCCACAAGATACTCCAGCCCACCTGCAGCTTGCAGGGCAGCCGCTGCCGTGATGACAGACACGATGATCAGCATCACATCGATGGGCAGCTTGCCGGGCCGGAGTCCGAAAACAAAAACGAGGATAAACACCCCTACCATACCATAGATACCGAGTCCGATTCCGCCAAGTCGTGCTCCGATAAAGATAAGGGCCAGCACAATGAGTAATTGCAGTATCACCAAAAAGGTAACCATAGGCGTCAATATTTAAAAATAGTAATAAGTTTAGGTTAGTTGTCTGGAGCAAAATTAACTTGAAATTGTCGATATGTATTTACAAAATCCTGCTTTTTTTTTGTAAATTACAAAACTGTTAGTATATTTGTACATTATACCAACCAAACACAAACAGCATGAAAGACTTTCATAACTTGTCTAACTATGTGGCATCCAATAACATCAGAGACTGCTTCGGCGCCATGACAGCATATATTGCGGCCAATAAAGAAAGTATCGGAAAACTGATAAATGGTATTAAATATGTGAATTTCTATTCGCTCATCCTTGTGGTCGACGGCTTTTTAGAACTCTCGGTCAACGACGAACGTATTCTCGTGGAACAGCACGACATGCTCCGCCTCTCCCCTCATCAGCGCGTCGACTTCATCACCTGCTCTCCCGAGTATGAGTCGGAGCAGCTTTTCTTGGAAGCCGGAATGTACAAAGATATCATTCACAACGACGAAAACCTGTATCACGCCACCCCACCACAACAGTTGGAACAGCTGCTCCACATCAGTCTGAGCGAATCGAAGGCTTCCGAACTCAACGGGATATGCTCTCAGATACAGAAAACCATCAGCCACCCACACCTATATAAAAAGGAGATGCTGGAGTTTCTCATCCACTTATTGCTGATGTTTGTCTCCGAAGTGTCGTCGGGCAACAAGGTGGAGCCGATGGATCTGAAACACAAGGAGAATATCTTCAAGATATTCATGCACTTGGCCGCCAACCACTTCAGGCAGGAGCGACAAGTGAACTTCTACGCCGACCGCCTCAACATCACGCCGGCCTACCTTTCGCGCATTGTGAAAGAGGTGTCGGGCAACACCGTTTACGGCTATCTGTCGGGCTTCGTCTACAACGAGGCGTGCAATCTGCTCAAGACGACTGACAAAACGATAGGCGAAATATCCGACGAACTGGGCTTCAAAGACCAATCGGCCTTTACCAATTTCTTCAAGCAGAAATCGGGAGTTTCGCCCAAGTATTATCGCAGATAATCACTTTCTCCTTTTCTTTCTCACGCTACTGGACCAGCCGGTTGAGCAGTCCTTCACATCCGTCTTCTATCAAGTCGAGCGCCAGCTCAAAATCTTCCGGGCCGCCATAGTAGGGATCGGGTACGGCAGACTGGTTATGCCTCGTGAAGCAGTCTGACATACGGAGCACCTTCTCGCGGTCGGCTGCTGAGGCGGCACGGCCGGTGACGTTGCGGTAGTTTTCCTCGTCCATCACAATGATATGGTCGAAACGGGCAAAATCTTCATGCGGATCGAACTGCCGGGCACGATGATCGAAGCGATAGCCACGACGGCTGCCGTGCTCCCTCATGCGGCGGTCGGGCAGTTGCCCCACATGCCAGTCACCTATGCCTGCCGAGTCTATCTCGAAAGTGTCGCCCAGTCCGCGTTCGTCCACCATCTTTTGCATCACGGCGTGAGCTGCGGGCGAACGGCAGATGTTGCCCAGACAGATAAAAAGAAGTTTGGTCTTGTCTTTCGTTTGAATCTTTCCCATAAGATTGTCAATTTCGTTTGGTCGAAGCGCAAAAGTACAAAGAAATAACTATCTTTGCAAATAAAAACTCCAAAAACCGTCATGAACCGATTTACCGACAACATAGCCACCCGGCTGGCCCTCGCTCCGCACAGCGTGGAAAACACGCTCGCATTGCTCGACGAGGGATGCACCATTCCTTTTATCAGCCGCTACCGCAAGGAGCGCACGGGCAATCTCGACGAGGTGCAGATAGCCCGGATCAGCGAACACTACGACAAACTGAAAGAACTGGCCAAGCGCAAGGAGACCATCTTAAAGACCATTGAGGAGCAAGGACAGCTCACCGACACTCTGCAAAAGCGCATCGACGACTGTTGGGACACGGGAGAACTGGAAGATCTCTACCTGCCCTACAAACCCAAACGGCGCACCCGCGCCCGGATAGCCCGCGAACAAGGTCTCGAACCGCTTGCCACACTCCTCTTGCTACAACGCGAACTGTATCCCGAACAGGCTGCCGAGCGGTTTGTCAAGGGCGAAGTGAAAGATGCAGAGGCGGCCCTGAAAGGCGCTCAAGACATCATCGCCGAGACCGTGAGTGAAGACGAGCGAGCCCGAAAGGCCGTGCGCGGCATCTACCGGCGCGAAGCGGTCATCACTTCCAAGGTGGTGGCGAAAATGAAAGAGGAAGAAAAGGCTCGTAAATTTTCCGACTATTTCGACTGGTCGGAACCTCTGAAACGATGCTCCTCCCACCGTCTGCTGGCCATGAGGCGCGGCGAAGCCGAAGGGGTTTTGCGTGTGACGATTTCTGCCGACGACGGCCAATGCACCGACAAGCTTTCCAAACTGTTTGTCCGGGGCCGCGGAGCCTGCCAACACCTACTCGACGAGGCCGTGGAAGATGCCTATAAACGACTCATCAAGCCCTCTATGGAGACAGAATTTGCCGGCTTGAGCAAGGAACGGGCCGACGAAGAGGCCATCCGTGTGTTTGCCGAAAACCTGCGCCAACTGCTTTTGGCGGCCCCATTGGGGCAGAAACGTGTGCTCGGGGTGGATCCGGGATTCCGCACGGGTTGCAAAGTGGTGTGTCTGGACGGACAGGGCAATTTGCTTCACCACGAGGTGATCAAGCCTCATCCGCCCGTGGGTGATGTGGCAGGAGCTGCCCGTCAGGTGCTGCGCATGGTGGAAAACTTCCGGCTGGAGGCCGTGGCCATAGGAAACGGCACGGCATCGCGCGAAACAAACGACTTCATCCACAGTCTGGATTTCGGCCGTGAGGTGCAGATTTTCGTGGTGAGCGAAGACGGGGCCTCGGTCTACTCGGCTTCGGAGACGGCCCGTGAGGAGTTTCCCAATGAAGATGTCACCGTGCGTGGAGCTGTGAGCATAGGCCGCCGGCTCATGGATCCGCTGGCCGAATTGGTGAAGATTGACCCCAAAAGCATCGGTGTGGGGCAATATCAACACGATGTGGATCAGAGCCTGCTCAAGAAAAGTCTCGACACCACTGTGGAACTCTGCGTAAACTCGGTGGGCGTGAATCTCAATACGGCAAGCAGCCATCTGCTCACCTACGTGAGCGGACTTGGGCCGGCACTGGCTCGCAACATCGTGGACTACAGGCGGAAAAACGGCCCCTTCACCTCGCGCGCCCAACTCAAGAAAGTGCCACGCTTGGGACCCACAGCCTATCAGCAGTGTGCGGGATTCCTGCGCATACCCGATGCCAAGAATCCACTCGACAACAGCGGAGTGCATCCCGAAAGCTACAAACTGGTGGAGCAAATGGCCAAAGACAGCGGATGCAGCGTGACGGACCTGATGAAAGACGCCGAGCGGCGCAAACGGATAAACCTCAACTGCTACGTGACGACCGAGGTGGGAATGCCTACACTCACCGACATCATGCGGGAGTTGGAAAAGCCGGGACTTGATCCGCGCGGCCCGATAGAGACATTTGAGTTTGATACCAATGTACATACGCCTGAAGATCTCTGTCCGGGTATGGTGCTGCCGGGCATCGTGACCAATATCACCAACTTTGGAGCCTTCGTCGATATAGGCGTGCATCAAGACGGTCTCGTGCACATCTCCCAACTGGCTGATCGCTATGTGAGCGATCCCAATGAGGTGGTGCAGGTACACTGCCACGTGCGCGTAAAGGTGGTGGAAGTAGACTTGCGCCGTCACCGCATTTCGCTCACCATGAGAGGGGTGGAACAATAACACCTGTGCTCGGAACATTGGAAGAGAAGGGGTGTCCACAGGCAGGAACACTGTTATAAGGAGAGAGATTTTTCCGAGCAATAGGAGTAGCGTTTTATGCTCCTGCTGTGGAGTGTTATTAGGGCCGAACGACTGTTTAAAATGTCTTGACTTCGTTTTAGCTTGTCATGTTTCTTCATTTTTAAATGTGCTTTGAATATGACAAGCTAAGGCCCGGTTGAGACAGGGTGAGCGTATATTTTCTCTTTTTTTGTTCCAACAAATGCCCACTATACTTTTTTGTTTGATTTTTAGAGGACATTATTTCGGCTATTTTCGAAATCTTGCTATAGGTTTAAGACCTTTCCTCCTTCAATATCCCTCATTCTGTTTCAAGTTACCATTAAGGGAGATGGCATTCTTGGGAATAGGAAATACGATGGTGTGGTGGTCTTTCTCACTGGCGAGTGCAGTGCGTAGATCATACGAGCGGTCGAACAGACCGAAGCGTATGAGATCCTGCCGTCGCCACCCCTCCCACATCAGTTCCAACAACCGTTCGTCGAGAATGTTCTCCAAGGTGGCCGTGCGGGCACCCATTCTCACCCGGTTGCGCACGGCGTTGAGCTCTGCCGATCCATCTTCACCGTTTCTCACTTTGGCCTCCGCTTTCATCAACAGCACATCAGCATAGCGGAACAGCACGATGTCGTTTCCTTGCAGTTTGCCGTCGGAATAGGCAGTGCGGTCGATTTCGTATTTGCTCATGCGGGCCCCGGCTGTCTTTTCGTATTCCGTACCCGTGAGATTGAAAGCTGTTACGGCCAGCGGACGATAGATGAGTGGAGTGCTGTCTTCCAGCAGCACTTTCTTGCCGTCGACGAGAAGCGTGTCGGCATAGAAGTTGATTGGCCAACGGGCATCGACGGTTGCGGTGCCGTAGCCGTATTTTTTCACGGTGGACAATGTGGCCACGGTGCCGTTTTCGGCATCCATGCTGATGGCCGAACCGTGGCGGTAGTGACGCGAACGGAAGAGATATTGAAACTGGTTGGTGTAGAATGTTTTCTCCATCGGAATGGTGAAGATGTTCTCTACGGAGTTTTCGTTGTGTATGGCGAAATTGGAAGCGTAGTCATCGGCAAGGCGATAGCCTGCACCGGCTATTTTGTCACAGTAAACCACGGTGGTTTGCCATGCGTTGAGGCTTCGGCCGTCCACGGTGAAAGTGATGTTGCTGCCGGCCGGATAATGGTCATCGGTGGGAGTGTCATCAGCGTAGATCTCGGCATTGAGAGCCAGTTTGGCCAGCATGAACCATGCCACCGGACGGGTGATGCGTCCATAGTAGTTGCCCTCATAGTTGCTGTGTGCCAGTGGCAGGGTTTCCGCAGCCTCTTGCAGCTCGTCTACGATAAATCGAAACACCGTGCTGCGCTTGCTCTGGGCGGTCTGAGCGAGTGATGTGCCGTGGGTAGTGACGAGCGGCACATTGCCCCAAAGATCCATGATATACCAATAGTACATGGCCCGCAGGGCTCTCACCTCGCCTTCGTAGCTCCGTCGTTGGGCTTCGGTGAGTATGTTTTTGTGGGCTTCTATTTGGTGGAGCGAACGGTTGCAGAGTATCACCACCTTATAGAGATAGTTCCATGTGGCAAAAAGGGCGTTGTCGGTCGAAGTCCACGAGTGTTCGTAGAGTCGCTGCCAGAAGCCGCCGTCATACCAGTCGCCACCACGGATGGGGAGCATCTGTTCGTCGGTGGTGAGCGAGTTCCAGTCATAGACTCCGCGATCGGTGCCCTGAAGTCCCTGGCTTTCGTCATGGCCGCCGATGTAGTTGTATAGGGTGGCTACACAGTTGAGTTCAATGGCCTTGGCCGAGGAGTAGGCTTCAGACTCGGGCATTTGCCCTTTCGGGTCTTCATCAAGGCAACTGCATGGCAACAGTGTGCATGCAGCGAGTGCGGCTATGAGGAGGGGAGTGGTGCTGATATATTTCATGAGAATGGAGCTTAATGTGTAGGGAGATAGCGTTAAAATTGTATGCTTACGCCTAAGCTGTAAGAGCGGTAGGGAGGATAGGAACGCTTGTCGTCGATGCCAAGCGTACTGCCCACCACGTAGCTGTTGATCATCGGCGTGAGACCGGAGTAGCCCGTGAGTGTGGCAAGATTATTTATTGAGAGCGAGAGGCGCAGACTGTTGATATAGCGGCAGTGTTTCTTCACCGGCACATTCCAGCCGACGGTCACGTAGTCGAAGTTGAGATAGTCACCGCTTTCGAGCCAATAGTCGGTGGCGGTCTGGTCGGCGATGTTGGCTTCGGATGCCCCTTCCATGACATTGTAGGCCGGGAAACTTGTCATGTTCATGTAGGTGAGGGCTGTACCGTTGTATATCTTATGTCCGAAAGCTCCGTTCATTTGCACGGAAATGTCGAAGTCGCGGTAGCGGAAACTTATGTTTGAGCCGAGTGTCATTTTAGGTGTGGCCTGTCCGGCTATATACCGGTCGGCCCCATCGGCTATGTCCACCACCTTGTTACCGTCAAGATCGGCTATGTCGTAGGTGTATTGCCCGTTGGCATTCTTGGAAAGTCCCGTACAATGAGGCAGATAGAACACGCCGAGAGGTTGTCCCACAATTTGGTAGACGATGTTGTTGTCACCTCCGTGGAAGCCTGCACCGGTGAGATGGCCTATGGGGGTGATGTCGGAGGTTGACAGGTAGGTGCCGTTGTAGTTGCCGCTGAGTGAAAGCAACTTGTTCTTTTGGAACGAGAGGTTGACATTGATGTTCAACTCCATGTCCTTTTTGAGCAGTGGGGTCAGGCCAAGTCCCACCTCAAAGCCGCTGTTGCTCATGGACCCGATGTTGGCCAACAGTTTGTCATAGGTGAATGGCGGCACGGGCACATTGTACATGTAGAGCATGTCAGTGGTTTTGGAATAATAGTATTCGGCTGTCAGCACGAGTCGGTTGTCAAACAGTCCGATGTCGGTTCCGATATTGAAGGTGCTGCGCAACTCCCATTTGAGATCGGGATTGGCATTACTGGCTATACCGAGCGTGGCGGCGGGTGTGCCATTCCACGAGACGAGTCCGTTGGGGTTGAGCAGTAACATGGAGTTGTAACTCTCTATACCACCCGTGTTGCCCGAGACTCCATAACCCGAGCGCAGTGTGAGTTTGTCAAGCCGGTGCAGCTGTTGCAGTGCGGAAAATGTATGGAGAAGATTCCACGAGGCAGAAAGCGAAGGAAAAAAGCCCCACTTGTTGCCCTTGCCGAACATCGACGAACCGTCGGCGCGGGCATTGGCCGTGAGCGTGAAAAGCCCCTGACAGTCGTAGCTCACCTGCATCATGGCCGAAGCCAGTTTAGGATTATCGTAATGGCTGCCCGTTCCGCCGTATGGGATGGTGGCTCCGGCAGCGAGGTTGTCATAGCCGAAAGCATTGCTGGTGAATCCTTTTACGGTGGTGAAGAAGCCACGCTGCAAGCGCGACTGGTATTCCCCGAGAAGCAACGCGTCGATGACATGCCCTCTGAAATCGTGGTGATACGTGAGGGAAAGGTTGCCCAGCCAGTCTTCATTTTTCACTTCGGCACGATAGGCCTGCCCTTGTGCCCAAACCCATGTGGGGAGATATTGGGCTTTCTCGGTGGAGTTGTACGAATAGGAACCAAAAGCTTTCAGTGCCAAGTCTTGGCTGAGAGCGAAAGAGAGCTGTATGTGTGTGTTGAAGTTGAGTAGCTTGTCATGGTCTTGCTTATGGAGCAGAGACAATGGGTTGCAAATTTGCGAAGCGAGCGCATTTCTGTCCCAGCCACCGGTGGCATTCATACCGTCGGGGTAGGTGGGGTTCTGTGTGGCTGCCGAGTAGAAGAGTTGTTGAGTGTCGAAGATGTTTTTGTTGTTCTGGGAAGAGCCGAATACCCCCAAGTCGATGGTCAGCAGATTGTCGAATGCCTTTTGAGTGAGATCGATCTTGGCCACGAAATTGTCGTATTCGCTGTTTTTTATCACGGTGTTGTGATCCATGAAGCCCAGTGAGGCGCGGTAGCTCGAACTTTCACCGCCTCCGCTGAAAGCGACATGATGGTTTTGTATGAATCCCGTGCGGGTGATGGCTTTCTGGAAATCGGTGTCGAAACCTCCGTCGTTGTAGCCGAGTCCCAGTGCTTTGGCGGTGGAAATGTAGCCATTTCTGTTGAGCATTCTGATTTTGTCGTAGACAGATTCGAAGCCCATGTTGCCATCGTAAGAAATGTGAAACTGCGAACCATGCCCCTTCTTGGTGGTCACTTGTATCACTCCCGAGGCACCACGCGAACCGTAGGGGGCCGTCTCTGCAGCATTTTTCAATATTGCGAAACTGGCAATGTCGGCAGGATAGATGCCACTCAGGGTAGAGAGGTCGCTGTAAACGCCGTCGATGATGACCAACGGGTCGTTGCCACCGGTGAGGGAGGTGGTTCCTCGCACGCGCACGGAACTCAGCATGGCCATGCGGTCGTTACCGGCGGAAGCTATGTTTACACCAACGGCTTGACCGGAAAGGGCATCAAGGGAGGAGGTGATGAGACCTTTTTTCATGCGCGACTGATCCACCACATCTACCGAACCGCCCTTTCCAGTGGAGATGCCTCCCATGAACTCCTTTCTTAGCGAGTCTTGCACAGATGAGGTCAATGCCGTGGTTTGGGCGTGGAGTGGAAACATGGAAGAGCTTGCACCAAACAGAAACAGGACTGTGAAACTGCGGATATTTATCATGTCAGTGTCTGATCATTAGGTTGATAAATGTTAACTACAAGGCAAATATAGTAAAAATATATGTAAGAGGATGTTAAAAGCTAATTTTTTTTTAATTTTGCAGACATAAATAGTCCTAACAACAAATTTTCAGAAAATGGAAATCAAGCCTGTAGCTGTCTTTCATTCGCCCTTTTGCTCTAAATTTGGGATACCCAAGCAGAGCGGCATTGTCGGCAATTTACGTGGCAAAATCGTTTTTGTTCCCGAGTTCCGAAATCCCGATGCTTTGCGGGGCATGGAGGAGTTTGAATACTTGTGGCTCGTGTGGGAGTTTTCGGCCAACCGGCATGGGGAGACAAGTCTCATGGTGCGTCCGCCCCGATTAGGGGGTAACAAAAAGGTGGGTGTGTTTGCTTCTCGCAGTCCTTTTCGTCCCAATCGTCTGGGACTGTCCTCTGTGCGCATTGACCACATTGAGTGGGAAACCGCTTGCGGGCCGATCATCCATGTGCTGGGAGCCGACCTCATGAATGGTACACCCATCTATGACATCAAGCCCTATGTCACCTATGCCGACAGTCACCCGGAGGCGAGGAGCGGATTTGTGGATCGGAGGGAATGGAAGCGACTGAAGGTGGAGATACCTTCTGAGGTGAAAGAACGCCTCATGGGACAAGATGGAATGACAGACGAAAGCATCATGCAGTTGCAGGAGGTGCTGGCTGAAGACCCTCGTCCCCAATACCAAAAAGACCCTCAAAAGGTTTATGGTATGCCTTTTGAGGGTCTGGACATTCATTTTTGCGTAGACGGTGATTGTCTGACGGTTATCTGAAAGATTTTATTGGCGGTTTTCGAATGTCAACAATCTGACATTGGTCAGTTTAATGTCGCTGTTGGCATCAATGTCCGTACTTTTATCCGTATAGAAGATGCAGGAATTTTCAATAGTAATGTGGTGTATCATTCCCCGTTCTCCGTGAGCGGTAATACCCGTCTTGGCACCGCGACAAATTATATTGGAGATGTAGATATCCTGAAATTCGGGCACATATTCTGCTTTTATAGGAGCTGCAGCTTTCTTTGCACCCACATGGTTGTCCCAATAGGTGGTCTCGAAGACAATGGCTTCATTCTTGATGTCGGTCATGTAGATGTCGCTGATGAAGATGTTTTCGGTTTTGCCACCCCTTTTGACGGCGCTCTTGAAACGCAAACCGGTGTCTGTACCACAGAATTTATTGCGTCTCACGACAATGTTTTTCATACCGCCTGAAAATTCGCTGCCTATGACGAATCCGCCGTGGGCGTTATAAACTGTGTTGTTTTCTATCAGTACATTGGCAACGGGCCCGTATTCAACTCCCTTTGCTCCGGCTCCCGCCTTCATGCAGATGCCGTCGTCTCCGGCATCAATCACATTGTTGACAATGAGCACCTGTCGGCAACTGCTGATGTCTATGGCATCACCGTTTTGTGCATTCCACGGACATTTTACTGTGATACCGTCAATGACGACATTGGTGCAGCGGGTGGGGATGATGTGAAACTTAGGGGAGTTGAGTAGTGTGACACCCTTTACAAGCACGTTTTCGCAGTCAGTGAAGCGCACGAGGTGAGGGCGACATCTTTCTTGGGTCTCATACGTGTCAGCCACATTGCTGAAATGGGTCAGGTTGAACGGATACCAAAGGTCACCTTTAGGAGTCACTGTACCGCCCATGGCTTTGAGCCGGTTCCACTCGGTGTCGCTCACCTTGCCGCGTTTCACGGGTCGCCACCATTCACCGTTGCCGTCAATGATGCCCTCACCGGTGATAGAGATGTTCTTGCGTTTGCTGGCATTGATGCCGGGCGTGGCTTTGTCATCTTTCATCCCGTTTTCAATTTTGATAAAATCATTCTTGTCGGGGGAGAGCACAATAATTGCATTTTTGTCTAAGTGCAGATCAATATTATCCTTGAAAGAAATCATGCCTGTAAGGTACACGCCTGCCGGCACGTCCAAATGCCCGCCACCTTTCTTGCTTAGCTCACTCATGGCTTTGCCAAAGGCTTCGGTATTCATCGTAACGCCGTCTCCCTTGCCTCCGAAATCCGGTAGTGAAACCCGGTTGTCGGGGATGGTGGGAAGCGTGGGGGCACTCATTGGGATGGGCAGATTCTGATAATATTTGTCGTATTCGTTGGAGACGGCCATGGCCCATGATAGCATGAAAAACAGTGTGATGGAAATAATTCTTTTTTTGTTCATTTTGATATGTTTGGTTTGTTTGTTTTTATAAGTGGGTGAAAAGGTAGTGCATATAAAAAAGGATGAGGACTGCCTCTTGCGAGAACAGTCCTCTAAATGAAAGGAGGAGTGGTACCTCTTGGAGTTGAACCAAGGACACATGGATTTTCAGTCCATTGCTCTACCACCTGAGCTAAGGTACCCTTTTCTTTTGCGGTTGCAAAGATATAAATTTTATTTGGAAAGAAAGAGTTGGAATTTGAAAATTTCATGCGGGTTAATATTTATTAACAGAGAACCGTTTGTGATGCTTCCTCCATTGTCTTTAGGCATCAGTAAGGAGAGAAAGAGGGGGATATGTCCTTTTTGAAAAGTGAATTCCTGCCATGCTGCCATTCCATGATAGCTGATGAGATGCAAGAAAACAGCTTGTTGTAAAGGTGAGGCAGCATGGCAGGAAGATCGGAGAAAGCTGTTCGCGCACAATCGCTCCTTATCTAAAATGTGGTGGCGGAAGTTATTTAAGTGGGTTCCAACCTTGTGCTTGTACGGCAAATTCTTGTCCGTCACGTGTGATGAGCATGGCTCCCAAGTCTTCTTTAGTGATATAACCGATCTGCTTGATATTCTCCATGCCTTCTATTTTCTCGTGGTCTCCGATAGGCACGGTAAAAAGCAATTCGTAATCTTCGCCGCCATTCAGGGCACAAGTGATGACATTCATGTTGAATTCTTCTGCCATGACAGCCGCTTGATAATCTATTGGAATATTTTTCTCATAGATGCGGCAACCGCATCCACTTTGTTTGCAGATATGCAACAGTTCGCTGCTCAATCCATCGGAAATGTCCATCATTGATGTCGGGTGGATGTTGGCATCGCGTAGTTGGGCAATGATGTCACCCCGTGCCTCCGGCTTGAGCTGTCGGTCAAGCAAATACTCCTTTCCGGCAAAGTCTGGCTGGAAATCTTTCATTCTACTGAGTTCGTCGTTTAGGGCGGCAATGTGTTGTGCATTGCCATCGGCCTGTGCCTTCCGCAGCCGTTTTTGTATGTCTTCCACCTGTTGATAATAGACCGTTTTCTCCCTTTCCAGCAGTTGCAGTCCCAAATAAGCTGCCCCGAGATCACCACTCACACAGATGAGGTCGGTCTCCTTGGCGCCGTTGCGGCAGACGATCTCCTCTTTCCGGGCATCGCCAATGCAAGTGATGCTGATAGCCAGACCGGTATAAGAAGCCGAGGTGTCGCCACCGACAATGTCCACATTCCATTTGTCACAAGCCTGTTGCAGACCGCGATAAAACTCCTCAAGGTCTTCTACGGTGAAACGCTTGCTCAAAGCGATGTTTACGATGAGTTGGCGAGGCGTACCATTCATGGCGAAGATATCGCTCATATTTACCATGGCAGCCTTATACCCCAAGTGGTACATGTCCATGTAGGTGAGGTCGAAGTGTATGCCTTCCATGAGCATATCGCTGGTGACAAGCACTTCCGTGTCAGGATAGTGCAGAATAGCACTGTCGTCTCCGACACCCTTTATCGTAGTTTTGTTGGTGAGTTTAATGTTTTTGGTGAGTCGGTCAATAAGACCGAACTCACCGAGTTTGGATATTTCCACAATAATATATAATATGAAAAAGTCAGATTTTTAACTTCTGCGGATCATCTCGCGCATGATTTCCGTCATCTTGGGTTGGGCAGAGTTGGCAGCAACCTGCACTTCCTCATGACTTACTTCAACCGGCACGTCGAAGCCTCCGAGGTCGGTGATGATGCTTACTCCAAACACCCTGATGCCGCAGTGGCGGGCAACAATGACTTCAGGAACGGTGCTCATGCCCACAGCATCACCGCCTAAAATGCGATACATGCGATATTCGGCCGGGGTTTCAAATGTCGGTCCCTGCACCCCTACATAAGCACCGTGCTGCAATTTGATTCCCTTGCTGTCGGCTATTTCATTTGCCAGTGCTATCAGTTTGGCATCGTAAGGTTCGTGCATATCCGGGAAGCGCGGGCCTGTGGGGAAGTTCTTGCCGCGAAGCGGATGCTCCGGGAAGCAGTTGATGTGGTCGGTGATGACCATGATGTCGCCAATGTTGAATTTAGGGTTCATACCGCCCGATGCGTTGCTTACAAAAAGCATTTCTATGCCCAATTCATACATCACGCGTACGGGGAATGTCACATCCTTCATGGAGTATCCTTCATAGAAATGGAAGCGTCCCTGCATGGCGACGATGTCCTTGTCACCGAGTTTGCCGAAAATCAGTTTTCCGCTATGTCCTTCGACTGTCGAGACCGGGAAATTGGGGATGTCGGAATAGTTGAATTCGTAGCTGTCAGTTATCTCTGAAGCTAATTGTCCCAGTCCTGTGCCCAGAATGATGGCTGTCTTTGGACTTGTTGTCATCCTTTCCTTTAACCAGGATGCTGTTTCTTGAATTTTTTCGTACATAACTAATAATTTTATCATTAAAGTTTTCTGCTCCTTCGAGCATGAATTTTATCTGTATGGGCAGAGCGTAGATGTTTTTCCTGACTTCTTCGCTTAGTCCTTTGAGGTCTTGTAGTCTTGCGGCATCTTTCTCTGTTGTGATGATAGCCTTGGGTGAGGGCAGGGCATCGAATGCGCTGTTGATATTGTCTGCATCATGTGTCTTGAATTGGTGATGATCGGGAAAGGTGAGCGTCGTGAGATGATGCATCACACCATTCAGGTCGTTGACCATCTGGCGAGGTGAGGCAATGCCTGTGATGAGGAGTACATAGTGAGTGCCCAACTCTTTCATCGAGGCCGGACAGCTGTCATTTCCCTCCGGGAATACAGGTTGGGGAGCGGCATAGTCGATGGTGGTGAAAAAGAGTTTCTGATAGGGATAGAGGTCAAGAGCTTTAGTGAGCACTCTGAACTCCATCGGCTTCAGGTCTTTCGGACATTTGGTGATGATGACCATGTCAGCCCTGTTCTTTCCCGAGAGTGGTTCGCGAAGCCGGCCTGCCGGAAGCAGTGTGTCGTAGATGATGAGCCGGTGATAGTCTACAAGTAGGATGTTGATGCCCGGTTTCACATAGCGGTGCTGGAAAGCGTCGTCAAGCAAAATTACATCCGTATCCTTGGTAGCCTCGTCGTGTTGCAGTCGGTCTATGCCATGTGTGCGTTTCCTGTCTACGGCTACGAACACACCGGGAAACTTCCGGTGCATTTGGTAAGGCTCGTCACCTATCTGTTGCATCTGCGTGTCATCGTCGGCGAGCACATATCCACGGCTTTTGCGCTTGTAGCCCCGTGAGAGGACGGCCACCTGTGCCACTTTCTCCAACAGCCGTATGAGATATTCCACGTGAGGAGTCTTGCCCGAACCGCCCACCGTGATGTTGCCCACAGCTATTACCGGAATGTCGAACGCCCGGCTTTTCAACACACCAATGTCGAAAAGCCAGTTGCGAAGTCTCACTCCTGCACCGTAAATCCAACTGAGCGGGCGCAGAAATTCATTGATTTTGATAAGATCCCCTTCTGTTCTCACATTGCTTTTTTCTTATATGGGTGTTTGAAAAGAGCCGTCTCTTTTGCCGTTTATGGTTTCTTGTGTTGACGTTTACATATCCCCATGGGTCTAAATCCGCCAAGCTGTGGCCGACCGACTCCTCATTTCACATCAAGCGTGAAGGGAATCCGGGCCTGCAGCAGTTCACGGTTGCGGGCATTGCGCAGCTCCACAAACGGTTGGTAGAACTCTCCCAAAACCATTCTCATGTGGCTGTCAAGATAGTTGTTGTGGTTTTCTGCCTGATTGAGCAACTGTTCCAAGAAGCTGCCAACCAGCGGATATTCTTCCGCATGGTACTTCTTTAGTTTGGCCAGTTGGGCTGCTTTGGTCATTGCCTCTTCCAAACCGCCAAGCTGGTCTACCAGTTTCAGGCGCAGGGCATCCGTTCCCAGCCACACGCGGCCTTGTGCCACATCTTCCACCTGTGCTGTTTTCATTTTTCGTCCTTCAGCCACACGCCGGCGGAACAGCACATAGCCACGGTTCACATAATTCTGAATGGCTGTAGCTTCGGTCGCATTGAAATGTCGTGCCATGGGCACCATACCTATCGGATAGCTGAAAGTGGCCATCTCGTTGGTCTTTTCTTCATCAAATCTGATACCCAATTTCTGGTTGTACAGTTCGCTGAAATCAGGCAGGCAGGCAAAGATGCCGATGCTGCCGGTGAGCGTTGTGGGTTGTGCTACCAGCCAACGGGCACCCATGCTCATGTAGTAGGCCCCCGAAGCAGCCATTCCGCTCATCGATACCACTACGGGCTTTTTGGCGTTGAGCAGTTTCACCTGCCGCCAAAGCTGTTCCGAGGCGTAAGCGTCACCGCCCCCCGAGTTGATGCGCAGCACCACCGCTTTCACGTCGTCATCGTCAGCTAAATCGGCCAAGTCGCTGCACACCACGTCGGACACGATTTCTTTCTCGCCACCGAAAAGGCTTTCCGACGGCATCCGCACGATAGACCCTTCACAGTAATAGACGGCTATGGCATCGCCTTTGGTATCTTCCTCGCTTGCCTCTATCACGTCGCCAACCGTCACTTGGTTGATGTCTTCGTCCTCTTCAATGCCCAGTTGCTTTTTCATGGCAGCCTTCAGTTGGTCGTAATAGAGCAGTCCGTCCACGATTTTATTGCTCACGAGCATCTTGTTGTTGTTCAGGAAGAGGGTGCTGTCAGCCAACTGCCGGAGCTTGGTCGGAGCGATGTTGCGGCTTTTCGACACATCTGCCACCATAATGTCCCATAACCCGTTGATGTAGCGTTTCACTTGTTCGTGGTTGGGTTCGCTCATCTGCTCCTCGGTGTACCGTTCGGTGTAGCTCTTGAACTTGCCCACTTTAAACACCTGATATTTCAGTCCCACCTTGTCGTAGAGTCCTTTGTTAAATTGTATTCGGGCTGCAATGCCGTGCCAGTCGAGCATTCCCTCGGGGTTGAGGTAGAGTTTGTTGGCTATCGAAGTCAGATAATAGGCTCCCTGCGTGTAGGAATCGCCGTATGCGATAATCCACTTGCCGCTTTTTTTGAAGTCGGCCAGTGTGTTGCGCAGTTCCTGTAGCGTGGCGTAGTCGCTCTGCAACACGCCCGCCTGCAAGTAGATACCCTTTATCTTGTCATTGTCTTGTGCTTTCTTGATGGCGTCTTTCAGCTCGTTCAGTCCCAGTTGATTGATTCGATTGCCTGTGAGCCGGCCGATGAAATCTTCTTCCGCCTTTTCGCTGATATCCCCTTGCAGGTTTATCACCAACACCGAATTATCGTCAATCTTGGTCGTTCCGTTGCCAGAAACCATAATGCCGATGAGGCTGATAAAGCCCAAGATGAGCATTACGATGCCGAAACCGAAAAGTCCGACAATCGTGGCAAGAACGTGTTTCAGAAAATCTTTCATGTGTCTTCGTTTATGATTGAAACAATAGTATCAGATGCAAAGATAATAAAAAAGGAGAGAAAAGCAAAAAAATATAGAAAAACTACACCATTATTTATTAACTTTGCATAAAATAGGCTGCATTCGGCAATTAGAAAGCGAGCTTTCATGAAGCCCTTCGATACACTCAACATACAAAATAAATCGCAAAAACAATGAACAAAAAGATTCTTTCAAGCATGATGGGACGGATGTTGCTGTCCTTTTTGCTGCTTTTCCCGATGGCATTGTCTGTTTCGGCACAAGAAACCGCCCGCAAGTTTCAGCTCTCCTTGTCGGCCGACGGCGAAGCCCAACTCTTTGCCTATCTGCCCTCCTCGCCCACAGGGCGGGCCGTGGTCGATTGTCCCGGTGGAGGTTATGCCCATTTGGCCATGGAACATGAGGGGCATCAATGGGCCGACTATTTCAATCGTCAGGGCATTGCTTTCTTCGTGTTGAAATATCGTATGCCACATGGTGACCGTTCGCTGCCGATAGGAGACGCCGAGGCTGCCATGCGTCTGGTGCGCGACAGTGCAGCCGTGTGGGGCGTCAATCCGCACGATGTGGGCATCATGGGCTTCTCGGCCGGTGGGCATTTGGCTTCCACATTGTCCACTCATGCCCCGTTGGCGGCCCGGCCGGATTTCTCCATTCTCTTCTATCCGGTCATAACGATGAATGGAGGCGCACACTCCGGCTCGCGCGAGAATCTTTTGGGCAAGCACCCCGACAAGCAGTTGCTCAACCTTTATTCCAACGAGACACAAGTGCGTGTCCACCGCACACCCCCTGCCATTCTCATCATGGCCAACGACGACAAGGCTGTGCCTCCCGTGGAAAACGGTGTGGCCTATTACAGTGCCATGCGTCGGGCGGGCAATGCCTGCACTATGCTCATCTATCCTTCGGGCGGTCACGGCTTTGGGTTCCGTTCTTCATGGCCTTACCATGAGTTGATGCTCAGCGAACTCACCGCATGGCTCCATCAGCTCCCTTCGCCCAAAGTCGGTGCGCTGCGTGTAGCCTGCATCGGCAACTCCATCACTGAGGGCTATGGCATTCCGATGGCTTCGCAGAACGGTTATCCGGCTGTGCTTCAATCGATTTTAGGCAACGGCTACTTGGTGAAGAACTTCGGGGTGAGCAGTCGCACGATGCTGAACAAGGGAGACTATCCCTATATGAAAGAGCCGGCGTTTCGCGACGCTCTTGATTTCTGTCCCGATGTGGTCATCGTGAAACTCGGCACCAATGACTCCAAACCCGAAAACTGGCGGTATGGCAGTGAGCTTGCCGCCGACATGCAGACACTCATCGACTCCCTCAAGGCGCTTCCGTCGAAGCCGAAGATTTTCTTGACTACGCCGATACCGGCCTTCAAGTCCACATGGAACATCAGTGACAGTGTCATCACGACCGGGATAATCCCCGTCATCCGCAAGTTGGCCAAGAAAAACAAATGCATGGTGATTGACCTCCACACCCTTTTTGCTGCCGACGGTGACAAAATGCTTCCTGATGGCATCCATCCCAATGCCGAAGGTGCGCGGAAAATGGCCGAAATCATAGCCCGCGAACTGTCTCAGAAAGATCGGAAAAGAAAATGTGAAAAATAAAATGTTAAAATCAAAAGACTTTACACGCCTTTTTGTCGGGAAATAATTAGAGCCTTGTAACAGCCGGAATATTTTCCCGTAGCAGTCCTTTGACTTTCTGAAAGGGCCACGGTTGGAAGCTCATTCGGGCCGAGTGAGAATCCAAGTGTGGCCCTTTCGCATGGCTGTTTGGGCCGGATGACACCCCATATTGGGGGTGGATGGCCTTTGTGGATATAGGGAATGAAAAAAGGGAACGGCTACCCGTTCCCTTTGCTATTGCAAAGATAATACATTTTGAAGCCGTTTCCAAATCGGGTGTGAAAGTTGTTGACAAAGACGGGGCAGCGAGTTTTAATTTTTATCCTTTTTGTTTGGCTACATCGAATATTCTTTTTATTTTTGCAAATCATAGTAACCGGATAAATAATAAGCGTGAGATTGTTTAAATGAATGATGGTTTTGAATTGGCCGAAGTCGAAAAGCTCCTCTTTCAGGGAGGGCAACTCCGACCGGATGAACTTCCTCTTAATGAAGTGGAGAACTGTTATCGGTTTCTGGAAAACTTCTGCTCCGACAAGATTATTTACGGCATCAATACCGGCTTTGGCCCGATGGCGCAATGGCGCGTGGCCGACCGGCATCTGACAGCACTCCAATACAACATCATCCGCAGCCACGCAACGGGGGCAGGCGAACCGTTGCCCGACCTCTATGTGAAGGCGGCTATGATAGCCCGCTTGGGCACTTTCCTGCAAGCCAAGTCGGGGGTGCATGTCGATTGCGTGAAGTTGCTGGTCGAATTTATCAATCGCGGGATATTCCCTTTCATTCCTGAGCATGGAAGTGTGGGCGCAAGCGGCGACCTTGTGCAGTTGGCCCATATCGCACTGACGCTCATCGGCGAAGGTGAAGTGCATTATCGCGGAGAGTGGCGCAAGGCCGGCGATGTGCTTCGTGAATGCCGGTTGGAACCTCTCCGGATTCATATCCGTGAGGGCTTGAGCATCACCAACGGCACGAGTGTCATGACAGGCATCGCCATGGTCAACCAGTTTCGTGCCGAACAGTTGCTTGACTGGGCCACCCTGGCCGGCGTGATGATGAACGAGATAGCCTCGTCGTTTGACGACTTGATGGCCCGTGAACTCAATGAGGCCAAGCGTCATGAGGGCCAACGGGTGATAGCCGAGCGTATGCGCGCCCTTGCCGAGGGTACACATTGCATGGAAAAGCGCGAGCATGAGCTTTACAACGGCGGGCATGAGGAAAAGACATTTGGGCACAAAGTGCAGGCCTACTATTCGTTGCGGTGTGTGCCGCAGATATTGGGGCCCATTTATGAGACGCTGGCCAACAGCCGTAAGGTGATAGAGGAGGAACTCAACTCGGTCTGCGACAATCCCGTGGTGGATCCCGTGTCGCGGAATGTCTATCACGGAGGCAATTTCCATGGCGACTACATCTCGCTCGAAGAAGACAAGGTGAAGATAGCGGTGGTGAGACTGGCCATGACTTCCGAGCGTCAGCTCAACTATCTGTTTCACGATCGCATCAACGGCATTCTGCCGCCGTTTCTCAATCTGGGCACGTTAGGACTCAACTATGGAATGCAGGCCTGCCAGTTCACGGCCACGTCGACCACGGCCGAGTGTCAGACGCTTGCCATGCCCAACTACGTGCACAGCATTCCCAACAACAACGACAATCAAGACATCGTGTCGATGGGCACTAATACGGCGCTTATCACCCGCCACGTGATAGAAAACTGCCGCCAGATCATCGCCATCCAATACATTGCTTTGGCACAGGCTGTAGACTGTCTCGGCATTCAAGATAAGTTGGCATCCACGAGCAGGCGCATTTATGAAGAAGTCAGAAAGGTCTGCCCCACGTTCGTGGAAGATACACCTTTTTATAAAGATATAAGGAATGTGGAGTGCTGGATGGCCGATCATCCTCTGCGGCTCGCCGGTGACCGGGGCGGAAGAGAATCTTAAACAACGACAAACGACAAGTAAATGAAATACGCATTGGTAACGGGAGGATCCCGCGGCATCGGCAAGGCCATCGCCTTGAGGTTGGCCCAGACGGGCCTGCCCGTGATAGTGAACTATTGCAGCAACGACGAGGCGGCCCGCCAAACGGTGGCGGAGATAGAGACTGCCGGCGGAAAAGCCGAACTACTGAAGTTTGATGTGTCCGACGGCGAGGCTATCGAGGCTGCGTTGGAAGCATGGGAAACTGCCCATCCCGACGACTATGTTTCGGTGTTGGTGAACAATGCCGGCATCCGTCGTGACAATCTGCTCATATTCATGCAAAACGAAGAGTGGCGCGAGGTGGTCGATACGCCTCTCAACGGCTTCTTTTTCGTCACCCGCCGATTGCTTAAAAACATGTTGGCTCATCGTGGCGGGCGTGTCATTAATATTGTTTCGTTGAGTGGCATCAAAGGTCTGCCCGGGCAGACCAATTACAGTGCGGCCAAGGCGGCCCTCATCGGAGCCACCAAGGCTCTTGCCCAAGAGGTGGCCAAGCGCAAGGTAACGGTCAATGCCATAGCCCCCGGCTTCATCGCCACGGACATGACGAAAGATCTGGACGAGAAGGAGTTGAGCAAGCTCATTCCTGCCGGCCGTTTCGGCAGACCCGAAGAAGTGGCTTCGCTCGTCGCTTTTCTGGCCGGTGATGAGGCTGCCTATATCACCGGACAGGTCATCCAAATCAATGGCGGACTGCATACTTAAAATGCAAAAGGTGAAAAATTAGGCAGCATGAACAATAGGGAAATGGCCAAATAAACTATGGCTGATTTGCTTCTTTGATCTTCAAATTAGTAATAAAATAAATGTAAATATTCACATAGATGGTGAGAAAATGGGCTCTTTGCACCAATGACGAGGATAGAGAAACATCTGGCAAGATGATGAGCAGGAGCTTTCTTTGCATCTTTGAATTTTTAAATATTTGAGTTTTAAATGATTCGTGTGGTTATTACGGGCATGGGCATTTGGTCGTGTCTCGGAAAAAATAAGGAAGAAGTCACGCAGTCACTTCGTGAGGGGAAGTCGGGCATCGGCATCGAAGAGGAACGGCTGGTGTATGGTTATCAGTCTGCCTTGACGGGACTCGTGGAGCGTCCTGTACTGAAAGGATTGCTCCACCGCCGATTGCGTGCAGGTTTGCCGGAAGAGGGTGAATATGCTTTCATGGCCGCCCGTGAGGCTTTTGAGCAGGCCGGAATCGATGAGGCGTTTCTTGAGCAACACGAAGTGGGCGTCATCTTCGGCAACGACTCGTCGGCCCGCCCGGTCATTGAGGCGGCCAAAATCATGGAAGAGAAGCACGACACCCAGCTTTTGGGGTCGGGCTATATCTTCCAGTCGATGAATTCCACGGTGAATATGAACTTGAGTTCTATCTTCCAGTTGCGTGGCGTCAACTTCAGTGTGAGTTCGGCTTGTGCCAGTGGCAGTCATTCCATAGGCTTGGGCTATCTGCTCATCAAACAGGGATTGCAAGACCGCATTCTTTGTGGTGGGGCGCAAGAGGTGAACTATTATTCCATGGCAACTTTCGATGCGCTTGGCGCTTTTTCCATGCGTATGGATGAACCGGCCAAGGCCTCCCGCCCGTTCGATCGCGATCGCGACGGATTGGTGCCGAGTGGTGGCGGTGCAGCTGTGATGCTTGAAAGTTATGAGAGTGCCGTGAAGCGTGGTGCCCCCATCCTTGCCGAAGTGTGTGGATATGGCTTTTCGTCCAACGGCGGTGGCATCTCGCAACCTTCCGATGACGGCAGCGTGATTGCTATGGAGCGTGCGTTGCAGATGGCAGGACTTGAAGCCGGCGATATTGATTATATCAACGCCCATGCCACTTCCACCCGGCAGGGAGACATGTTTGAAGCAATGGCACTCGATCGCATGTTTCGTGGTCGCCATGCACTCATCTCGTCCACCAAAGGCATGACGGGGCATGAGTGTTGGATGGCCGGTGCAAGTGAAATCGTGTATGCCACACTGATGATGCAGCACGGTTTCGTGGCTCCGAACCTCAATTTTGAGAATCCCGATGAGTATTCCGAACATCTGAATATTGCCACCCAAACAGTGGAAACAGAAATCAACGCAGTTCTAAGCAATAGTTTCGGATTCGGAGGAACCAATTCGGCCTTAGTGATAAAGAAAGTAAAAGAGTAGCAACTTTAATATTTCACGCTTATGAAAAAAATGATGATGGTGGCAGCTTTCTTGCTGTCTGTAGTTTCTGCTTATGCAGGAGAGAAAGTTGATTTAAGTGCTCTGAAGGGCGAACAGAAAATCAATTTTGTGGTAGACTGGGCCGACTTGACCATCGACCGTAAGTCTGTTCCCAACTGGCTGGAAGTTCGTCAGGCCGACCAACCTGATTGGGATGCCAAGAAAGAACTGAATGAGGAGTTGAAACCTCGGGTAGACGATTTAGTTGAGGCTGCCAATAAGAAGTTGAGCTCTTGCAACTTGTACCTCAGCAAGGACAAATCTTGTAAGTACACATTGGTTTTGAAGCCTCAGAACGTCAGCAAGAAGGGCGACAATATCATCAAGTGTGTGGTGAAGACGACTTCCGGTAAGAAGACCATAGCCGAGTTTTCTATTGCTGGAAAAGGTGGAACGTTCGGTTCGATGTCAAACCTTTGGGGAGATGGGTTCAAGGATTCCGGCAAGAAGTTGGGCAATTTTATCAAGAATGCTTTAAAGTGAGGGCGGTTGGTGGCAGATTTGCCATCATCCTCTATGAGAAGTTATAGACCATGTATCTTTCGGCACCGTTAGAAAGAAAATATACGAAAGAAACGTTGTCAGCACGCGAAGCACAGCGGTTGGCAGAGTTTATTGCTTTCGGCCCGATAGTTTTTGAGGTGTCTCGCTTGATGATCAAGTGGGGCATCCTCGAAATGCTACGTACAGAAGAATTGACCGCAGCAGAAGTGGCGGAGCGTGCAGGCGTGAGCGTCTATGCGGCCAAGTGCCTGCTGGAAGCCTCGTTGGGTATTGGCACAGTGTTAGTCAACAAAGACACCGACCGCTTTTCGATATCCAAAACCGGTTGGTTTCTGCTCAACGACCCCGCTACGCGGGTGAACGTTGACTTCAACCACGATGTCACCTATCAAGGAATGTTCCGGTTGGAGGAGGCCCTAAAAGAAGGCCGGCCGGTAGGTTTGAAGTATCTCGGCAATTGGAGCACCATCTATGAGGGGCTGTCACGGTTGCCCGATGATGCCCGGAAAAGCTGGTTTGCCTTCGACCATTTTTATAGTGACAGTTCGTTTGAAGAAGCTTTGGCTATTGTTTTTGCCAAGAAACCGCGTGAGTTGATGGATGTAGGAGGCAATACCGGCCGATGGGCCATGCAATGTGTGGCTCACGATGAGGCGGTGCGGGTCACCATCGTCGACTTGCCGCAGCAACTGGAGCTGATGCGCCGGTATACTGCCGGGAAGCATGGAGCCGACCGCATTGATGGTTATGCCATGAATCTGCTTGACCGCGAGAGCCGGTTTCCGACTGACAAGCACTTTGATGCTATTTGGATGAGCCAATTCCTCGACTGTTTCGGCGAAGACGAGATAGAGAGCATTTTGGCGCGGGCGGCCCGGGTGATGGACGAAAATACCACTTTATATATTATGGAGACCCTTTGGGATCGCCAAAAATATGAAACGGCAGCCTTTTGCCTGACCCAGACCAGCCTTTATTTCACCGACATAGCCAATGGAAACAGCAAGATGTATCACTCTGATGACCTCATCCGTTTGATTGGAAAAGCAGGCTTGCGGGTGGATAAGATACACGACAACCTCGGACAAGGACACTCCATCATAGAGGTGAAGACCCAATAAGAATATATCAATAGAAATCATATCAATTTATGGAAAGAAAAGAAATAGAAGAAAAAGTTAGAGAATTTCTGATCGATGATCTGGAAATCGACGAAGAAAATCTTGCCCCCGAGGCCCTGTTAAAAGACGACCTCGGCATTGATTCGCTCGACTTTGTAGACATCGTGGTGATTGTCGAAAAGAAGTTCGGTTTCAAAATCAAACCTGAAGAAATGGCGGGTGTGAAAACTTTGAAGGATTTCTGCGATTATATTGAGTCGAAAGTATAATTCGGATTTTTGTCTTTTCCGGAACAAAAGAATACACGAAAGGGACAAAATGTGTGAAAGAGAACTTAGCAGGCCTTAGCCTGACAAGATGGGGCAAACGATGAACAGGACCAAAGAAAAGCCGGAATGGAAAGGCAAGACCGGTGGCACATTGTGGATGCACCGTTGCCTAATATGGATGATGAGACATCTTCCACTTCGTGGCTTGTATGCCTTCGCCGATGTTTTCGTGATTCCTTTCTGCATGCTTTTTTCCCGTCAAGGCTATCTGGCGATATACCATTACTTTCGTCGACGAAGAAACGAGGGAGTGTGGCGCGCCTTTCTGCACACCTATCTCAATCATTGCAAGTTTGCAGAAGTGATTCTCGACCGCTTCTATATCTACGCCGGCGGGAAGTTTGATTTTGACATCGAAGACAATGGACGTTATCTTGACCTTGCAAAAGGGAAAGACGGTTTTGTCATCTTGAGTGCCCATGTAGGCAATTATGAAGCTGCGGGCTATACGTTCGTGGCGGAGAACAAGCGATTCAATGCGCTTGTGTATGCTGGGGAGGCCGAGACGGTGATGGATTATCGACGAAAGATGTTTGAGGGGAATAATCTTCGCATGATTCTCATTCGTGACGACATGAGCCATTTGTTTGAAATGAACAATGCGTTGGCCGAAGGCGAGAGTGTGAGTATTCCCGCTGACCGGATTTTCGGAAGCAGCCGGCATTTTGACATCGATTTTATAGGGGCGAAAGCTAAGTTTCCCATGGGACCTTTTGCAACCGCCGTTCAGCGGAACTTGCCCGTACTGGCAATCAATGTGATGAAAGTTTCGGCAAAGAAATACCGTCTTCTCATCAAGCAGTTGGACTATGCAGATGAAGGACAGAGCATCAAAGTCCGTGCCGAGAGGTTGGCACACGCATACGCCCGGAATCTTGAGAGGGTGCTTGATGAATATCCCACACAGTGGTTTAACTATTTTGAGTTTTGGAACTGATGGACTTGGAGCAGATAGATATACACGAGTTGTTGCCTCAACGGGAGCCTTTCGTGATGGTGGACAAGTTGGTCTATTTTGACGAAAAGACCACCACGACAAGCTTTCTTGTGCGGGAAGACAATCTCTTTGTGGAAAATGGCCGGCTGAATGCGTGTGCATTGGCAGAAAACATTGCCCAGACCTGTGCCGCCCGGTTGGGATATGTCAACAAGTATATTCTCAAGCGAGGCATACAGATAGGCTTTATCGGTGCGGTGAAAGACATGAAAGTCATTGATACACCGGTCGTGGGCGATGTGCTTACCACCACTATCCATGTGTTGGAGCAGATCATGGGACTCACTTTGGTGACGGCTGTGATTAGGATTGGAGACCGAGTGGTCGCTACTGCTGAAATGAAGATTGCTTTGGCCGATGAGGTGGCAGCAGAACAACCGGTTTCGCAGAAGGCTCAAACGGAAAGAAAATCATGAAAGAATTAAGGGCATCCAAGGAGTTTGAAATACGATTCAGTGAGGTCGACTCCATGAACTTTGTGTGGCATGGTTCCTATCCACTTTATTTTGAAGATGCGCGTGAGACGTTCGGAGCTAAGTATGGGTTGGAGTACATGACCATTTTCGGCAACGGATGCTATGCGCCGCTGGTGGATTTGAGTTTCCATTACAAGAAACCTTTGCTTTATGGTATGCACCCGCGCATTGACATAATCTATCATCCCACGGAGGCTGCAAAAATAGTCTTCGATTATGAAATCTATGATACGGCTACGGGCGAACTGATGGCTACGGGTGAAAGCATACAGGTGTTTCTTGATAAAGATTATCAGTTGATGTGGGAGAATCCGCAGTTTTATGAAGACTGGAAAAAGAAATGGTTGAGATAATAGCCGATAACATAACATCTCCTTTAGGTTTCACGACCGAAGATAACTATCGGGCAGTGAAAGCAGGGAGCTCCATGCTTCGCCGGTATGACGGCAAGTGGGGAATTCCTGAACCGTTCACGGCTTCCCTTTTTACCGATGAGCAGTGGGGTGAGATGCCCGGAGAAGGGAGGTTTACACGTTTTGAGCGCATTCTCATCCATTCCGTCGATGACGCCTTGCACCATACCGGTGTCAACCCTAAATCGGAAAGAGTGCTCTTTGTGGTGTCCACGACAAAAGGAAACATCGAATTGCTTGATTCGGTCGAGGCCGACTTTTCCCGTGAGAGAGTGTTGCCGGGATATGCTGCCCGCATGTTGACAGCTTATTTCGGTAACCCGAACGAACCGTTGGTGGTCTCTAATGCCTGTATATCAGGTCTGAGCGCACAGATAGCCGCTGCCAGAGCGTTGGAGAGCGGGCATTATGATTATGCTGTCGTGGTGGGAGCTGAAGTGCAAAGCAAGTTTATTATAAGTGGTTTTCAGTCGTTCAAGGCATTGTCGCCGGTAGCGTGCAAACCTTTTGACAAGGAGCGGTGTGGACTGAATGTCGGTGAAGCTGCTGCTTGCATGATAATGAGACGGGCTGTGACACATGGCGGTTGGTGCGCTGTAAGCGGTGTAATCCGTAACGATGCCAATCACATATCCGGTCCCTCTCGTACAGGCGAGGGCAGTTACCGGGCATTGAAAGCGGTGCTGATAAGACAAGCAGGCAAAGTATCATGTGATGATAGCGTTTTAACCGAAGAGCTGGCTTTCATCAATGTACACGGTACTTCCACGCTCTATAATGACGAAATGGAAGCAACGGCCATCCATAGAATGGGGCTGTCGGTTCTTCCGGTAAACACGTTGAAAGGCTATTATGGCCATACGATGGGTGCTGCGGGCATCTTGGAAGCCGTTTTGTCTATGCGTGCCATTGATGACCATACGGTGTTGGCTACGCGAGGATTTGACAAAATGGGCGTTTCCCATGCTGTCAACATTTCCAACCGGAACCGGTCGACAAACAAACATGCCTTTGTAAAATTGCTCTCCGGATTCGGAGGGAGTAATGCTGCCATGTTGTATAAGAGAGGAGGGAAAGCATGAAGATTGTCCGGCAAGTGGAAATAACTCCCACCCATGTTATCGTTAATGGGCAAAGGCTTGATGTAGAGGGCACGGGAAGCGAAATGTTGAAAAACGTGTATCGCACGAGAATAGGCTTCTATCCGAAATTCTTTAAGATGGACACTTTGTGCAGACTGGGTTTTGTGGCTTCAGAATTGCTGTTGCAAGATGAAAACCCCAACCGTGTTTTTGATGAAAAAGGACGTGTGCCTGAAGGAGAAGGACGGGAAGACAGAGCAATCATCGTTTTCAGTAGGCTGGGTTCACTCTGCAATGACAAGGACTATGAGCATACGATAGAGCGTGCAGATAACTATTTCCCAAGTCCGGCTGTTTTCGTTTACACACTGCCCAACATCGTGACGGGTGAGCTTGCGATACGCAACAGATATTTTGGAGAGACTTCCTGCTATGTGCTGGCCGAAGAAAACGAGGCATTGATGATGTCCGTAGCTGAAGAGACTTTGCTTGATCCGATGACGACAAGCATGCTCTGCGGATGGCTTGATTGTGAAGACAAGGAACATTTTAATGCAAAATTATATTTAATGGAAAGATAATGGAATTGCAAGAAGAACTGAAACATAAGATTATCGAGGCATTAAACCTCGAAGAAGTTACCCCCGAAGAGATTGACTCCGATGCTTCACTCTTTGGTGACGAAGGCTTGGGACTTGATTCGATCGATGCACTTGAGTTGATTGTGCTGCTCGAAAAAAACTATGGTATCAAAGTCAAAGACCCCAAAGAAGGTAAGCATATCTTTAAGAGTGTCAAGGTGATGGCCGATTATGTAGCTGCCAACCGCACATAATAATTTTTGTTGCAATAAGTATTGAGGTGGATAAGAATGTAGTCATAACCGGAAGCGGGATTGTTTCTGCCATTGGAAATAATAAACAGCAATGCTACGCCTCGCTTGTTGAGGGGCGGGGAGGGATTGCCCCTGTGCGCTATCTGCATACAACCCATACGGAATATCCGGTGGGCGAGGTGAAGATGAGTAACGGAGAGATGGCAGAACTACTGGGACTGAAGTCTGGGGAAGGATATTCCCGTACCGAACTGATGGGTATTATAGCCTTAAAAGAGGCATTGGAAGAAGCGCAGCTCAAGGATGTCCGGGCTGCCTTTGTCTCCGGGACAACCGTTGGGGGAATGGATATGACAGAGCAGTCTTACCCGAACAACCTCACACCGGAATTGCTTGACCGACACGACTGTGGAGCAAGTACAAACCGGATTGCCGACTATTTCGGTGTTTTCGATTTCACTTCTACCATCTCCACTGCTTGCAGTTCGGCCACCAATGCTATTATCTTTGGTGCCCGACTCATTCAAAGTGGAATGCGAGATGTTGTCGTGGTGGGGGGAAGCGAAAGCCTTACACGTTTTCATCTCAATGGTTTCAAGTCGCTGATGATTCTCGACGAGGAGGTCTGCAAGCCTTTTGATGTAGCGCGCAAGGGACTCAATTTAGGCGAAGGGGCTGCTTATCTGGTGTTGGAAAGCGAAGCGTTTGCCCGTAGACGGGGCGCAAAGATTCTCGCCCGGTATGAAGGAGGAGGAAATGCGTGTGATGCTTTCCATCAAACGGCATCTTCCTCCGATGGAGAAGGGGCTTTCTTGGCTATGAGAGAAGCATTGCATGAGGCCGGACTGATGCCGAAAGATATCCAATATGTCAATGCTCACGGTACAGGTACACCAAACAATGATGCCAGTGAGAGTGCAGCCTTGAGGCGCGTTTTTGGTGATGCCTTGCCGGCCGTGTCATCGACAAAAGGCTTTACAGGGCATACGACGAGTGCAAGTGGAAGCATTGAGAGTGTTTTTTGCCTTTTGGCACTGCAACACCGGTTTGTACCACAGAACCTTAATTGGCAGAAATCTGATGAGGAATGTATCGTACCGGTGCATGGAGCGTTGGCAGACGGTGTCTCAAGAAGTATGGAAAAATCAGAGGAGCATGATGGTTGCCCCATGCTGAATCATGTTATGTGCAATGGCTTTGGATTTGGTGGCAATGACTCTACGGTGATTTTGGGGACGTTTCGAACAGGGAAAAGCCTTGTGAACAGCGTGTCCGAATAAAGATGCGAAAATCGATATGGAGAATAAAGTATATGTCATAGGGCGTGCGGAAAATGTGCCGGAAGAGGAATATCGCCGGTATCTCAATCCGATGAAAACCCGTCGTTACGGCAGGTTGCTGAAGCGTGCGTTGGCCACAGCCCTGAAAGTCATCGGAGAAACCGGTGTGGAGCATCCCGATGCCATCATCAACGGTACGGCTTTAGGATGCTTGGAGGAGACAGAATATCTGCTGAACGGACTTGCTTTGGAAGGTGAAGAGGTGAGTATGCCCACTCATTTTATGCAGTCCACCCATAACACGGTGGCCTCTCTTATTGGCATCTACACCCATACACATGGGTACAACTGCACGTACAGTCATCGCAAAATATCCTTTGAATGCGCTATGCAGGACGCGTTCATACAAATGAAGGTGGGAAAAATCAGGACGGCTCTCGTGTGTGCTAATGAAGAGCTAACCCCGAGAGTGAAGAAAATTTTTAATGATTTGGGATTTGGAAAAGAATTGGTGGATGGAAATTCCATTCCGATGGTAGGTGTTGCGACCAACCGTTCGGTGGCGGTGATGTTGTCGACCGAACCGGGAGAGCACCCACTTGCAGAGATTACGGCTGTAGAAATTTGGCATGGTGTGGGCAAAGAAGATACGGCAGAGATCAAATATACGGCCCTATGAGATTGTTTTTGATAGCCGTTGTGCAAAGTATGTTGCTCTGTGGAGGACAAGTTTTGCTTAAGTTTGCACTCCAAAAGATGGGAGGATTCGCGTGGACTGTACATTTCTTTGCGAGCCAACTTACCAACTGGTGGTTTCTCGGTTGTGGGATCTGCTATGCTGCGGCAACAGTCCTCTGGATGTACATTATCAAGAACTTTCCCTTTTCCATGGCTTATCCGATGATATCGCTTAGCTATGTATTTGGCATGTTGACAGCTATGCTTATTTTCCACGAGACGATTCCTGTAACAAGATGGATAGGCGTTGCGCTCATCATGGGTGGTTGCATATTGGTTGCACGTTGAGGGGGGGAAGGCTAAAGTGCATGTTGCGAAGTGAGACATGATATGAACTAACAAATAAATGTGGAGCAAATGAAGTCATATATAAGAAATTTTATAGTTGGAGCAGTGCTTTCGCTGGGGACAGTCCTTCCCATGTCTGCACAACAGTTGCGCAAGGTAACGGCACAACAGAGTGCCGTTATGATTAAGGAAATCAGTAAGTCAGCGCAAATGGTGAAGGCTTTGAGTTGTGATTTTATCCAAGTGAGTGAGGTGTCGTTTTTGGAAGAGAAAGTCACTTCCCACGGTTTGATGAAATATCGTAATATGGGTAGTCTGGTGTGGCAATATACCTCTCCATTCAAATACACGTTTTCGATTGATAATAATGTAGTCACGATGAAGTCTGGAAGTCGCACGCAATCCGTTGATCTGGCTGCGAGTAAAACCTTTCAAAACGTTGTCAAGATGGTGAAAAGCAGCATCACAGGACAGAATCTTAACAATAATCGGGATTTTAGCGTGGTCATGTATGCCGGTGGGAACACTTGGATGGCGCAGCTCACTCCTCGTCACAATCAGATGAAGCAATTTGTAAAAACCGTCAGTCTTTATTTTGATAAATCTCGTCGCATGGTGAATAAAGTAGTGATGATGCAAGCCAATGGTGATAAAATCACTATTGAGTTGACTAATATAAAGGTGTCGCGATGAAGCTGTTACACTCTATGTTCGAAATAAGTGGGGACAACATTGGCGGCAAGGCAGTTTCTTTGTCAGATGAGACAGCTTCCCATGCCGATTTCACTCTCTGTTTCAATCCTGACCATCCGATTTATCAGGCGCATTTTCCCGGTAAACCGATCACTCCCGGTGTGTGCATCGTTAAGGTACTTGGCGAATTGCTTGAGTTGAAACTCGGAAGGCGGCTCGAACTGAAGGAAATCAAAAACCTGAAGTTCGTTTCTCCCATTTCGCCGATAGCCAATGCGGGGGTAGATGTCCGCTTTCGTAAAATAGATGTGAGCGAACATGTCAAGGTGCAGGGGACCATCACTCGGGGGGAAACTGTCTATACGAAATTCTCTTTGATATTTCATGAATAACGAGGAAATTAGAGCCGTCATGGAGACTGAGCACATTTGTGTGCTCATTCCTTCCTATCACAACGAGAAGACGATTGTCGGTGTGTTGCATCGTGTTATGATGTACACCGACAACGTTATTGTCGTGCTCGATGGCGAACCTCAAAAGGCGTGTCAGGTTATAGCCGATGCCGGTCTGAAACCCTATATCTTGTCATACAAAAAGAATCAGGGGAAAGGCCATGCCTTGAAAGAAGGCTTTAAGGAGGCCATCCGCCGAGGTTATGAATATGCCATTACGCTAGATAGCGATGGACAGCACTATCCCGAGGACATCCCTCTCTTCATTGACGCTTTTCTTGCCAATAGAGGCTCTTTCCTTGTTGGTGTTCGAAATTTTGGCCATGAGAATATGCCGGGTGGAAATACTTTTGCCAATAAGTTTTCAAACTTCTGGTTTCATCTCCAGACCAGTCACTCCCTCGAAGATACCCAGTGTGGTTTCCGTATGTATCCTCTTTCCATGCTCAATGCCGGTTGGGTCATCACCTCTCGCTATGAATCGGAGTTGGAACTGCTCGTCTATTCGGCTTGGAAAGGCGTTAAGCTTGTCCCAATACCCATTCGGGTTTATTATCCCCCTCAAGGAGAAAGGGTCAGTAACTTTCGCCCATTCCAAGATTTCATGCGTATCACCCTATTGAATATCGTGCTTACGACAGGTGCTCTTTGCTATTATCTGCCGCTGCAAATGATTAGGAGGCTTTGCCGATGAATACGTTTTTCTTGAAAATATACGATGTTTTGGGCAGGCATAAGATCATGACGGTGGTTTTGATGCTTGCTTTTGTCGCTGTGTTTGTGGCAATGGCATTACACGTGGACTACGAAGAGGATATTTCCAAGTTTCTCCCTCAGAACGAGCAGAATGAGAAGTATGCCGATGTGTATCGGCAGATAAACTCTCAAAACCGTATAGCTGTTATCTTTGAGATGCGGGATACTACCGCTATAGTCGATACCGACAGCATAGAAGAGGCCATGGAATATCTTGGCACTTGTTTGAAGCAGATGGCGCAATCTTCCAGCTTTCAGACTAAAACCGGTCTTTGGGTGACGAATCTACAAACGGCTATTGATGAGGAAAAGCTGCTCGGTATGCTCGATTTCGTATATCGCAACGCTCCTTATTTTGTTCTTCCGGATGATTATGAACGTTTAGACACGATCGTGCTTAATCGGGAATATATTCACAACCGGCTGGTGGAGGCCAAGCAGCAGCTTATCGTTACCAACGGAATGGCCATGCAGACACTGCAATACGATCCGTTGCAACTTTTCGCCCCTGTGATGAAACGGCTTCAAGACTTGCGGATGAACGACAGTTTTCAGCTGGTCGATGGTTATATCTTTACCAAAGACGGGCGTCACTCCATGATTACTTTCGACAGTCCGTATGGTTCCAGCGAGACCCAAAAGAATGCAGAGCTTGCCGGTGCTCTTGACACATTGATGGCCCGGACCGAAATGCGTTTTCCGTCCATCCGTGTGTCAGCCATTGGAGCCCCCTTGATAGCAGTCACCAATGCCCGGCAAATCAAGACCGACTCTCTCATTGCCGTGTCGATAGCGGTGGTTCTCATTCTGGTATTGCTCGTTTGGCATTATCGCCGGTTGTCCGATATCGTGTGGATTGGTGCAAGCATTTCGTTTGGATGGCTCTTTGCCATAGCCGGCATGAGTGTTTTCTACGACAGTGTATCCATTATCGTGCTCGGTATCGGTAGTGTCATCATCGGCATTGCTGTCAACTATCCGCTTCATTTCCTTGATCACATTCGTGAAGTCACCGACAGGCGTGAGGCTTTACGTGAAATGGTGTCACCCTTGTTGATAGGTAACATCACGACGGTGGCAGCTTTTCTCTGCCTTGTATGGCTTGATGCACAGGCCATGCGCGACCTCGGGGCATTCGGCAGCCTGATGTTGATAGGTACCATTCTTTTTGTCTTGGTTTTTCTGCCGTTGTTTACCAAGGCTCACAAACGCCGGCAGTATGAACATCACAGTTCCCGTTTCCGTCTTCCCCCAATCCCTTACCTCTTCCCGCTGGTTTGTGCCATAACGCTCGTGTTGGGTTATTTTTCCTTGCAAACCTCTTTCGATTCCAATCTTGCCCACATCAATTACATGACTCCTTCCCAACGTTCGGACATGGAGTTGCTGGCTTCATCCGTACATGATGCACCGGTCTATGTGGTGGTTGAGGGCAAGACCCTCGAAGAAGCAGCTGGACAGAACAGACGGGTGGAAAGGGAATTGCGCCAAAAAGGGATGCCCTTGCAAGGTGTTGGCGATTTTTTGAATGTGGACGGAGATTCACAAGTGACGGGAAATGAATGGAACCGGTATATGAATAAGGATACCTATTTTGTCGGTCGTGCCCCCTGCAAGTGTGAGGAAGACTTGCGTCATTTGTCCCATACGACTGTCCGTGAACGGCTGTTGACCGTTTTTCGCAATGAATGTCGGTCATTGGGCTTCTCCGAGCGCGCTTTCCAACCTTTCGTCGAACTCATCAGCCGTAATGTGTCTCCCCGTTCCGTTTCTTATTTCCAACCATTGACCGCCCAATTTTTGGGAACTTACATTTTGAAAACGGGTTCAGGCTATCGCATGGTGAATTATCTCCACACCGAACGGGAGGAACTTGCGAAAGATGCCGTCAGGGCCTCGTCGGCCAATGCTTTTGCTTTCAGTGCCAAAGATATTGGCAACCAACTTGTTGACATTCTCAACAATTCGTTCAATTACGTTGGTTTTGTTTGCGGTTGTGTTGTATTCTTTTTCCTCTGGCTTTCTTTCCGTCGCGTCGAACTGGCTTTGATGTCCTTTTTGCCGTTGGCAGTCGGATGGATTTGGATATTGGGTCTGATGCAGCTTTTAGGCATTCAGTTCAATATTGTCAATGTCATCCTTGCCACATTTATTTTTGGGCAAGGCGACGACTACACCATTTTCATCACAGAGGGACTGCTCTATGAACACACCACCGGACAAAAACGGCTTGCAAGCTATAAGCGCAGTGTGATGCTCAGTGCCGTACTCATGTTCATCGGCATTGGCACTCTTATTTTTGCCAAGCACCCCGCTCTTCGTTCTTTGGCCGAAGTGACCATCATTGGTATGGTTACTGTTGTCCTGATGGCCAACTATCTCCCTCCTCTTGTGTTCCGTTGGCTGGTGCGAGCTGATGTTGCAGATGCCCAAAACCGTTTGGCATCCACCGGGAAAACGGTTCCGGTGCCAATGAGGGGCAGTTCGTCAGCCTTGGCACCAACGGCATTCATCTCCCGCCCGCTCCCCCTCACGCTGAAGCGTTTGACCTATTCTGTAGGCTACATGCTGTTTTTTCTGATGTTTATGTATTGTGGGGCTCTGCCTTATACATGGCTGTACTTCCATCTCGGACGAATAACGGAGCGGAAACGCCTTCACTATCACCGTCTCATCAGGGGCGTGGCGAAATATGGCTTGCGTTTGCTTCCCGGCATTCGCTTTGCTGTTGACAATCGGGTAGGAGAGACTTTTGAGAAGCCGGCAGTCATTATTTGTAATCATCAGAGCCATCTTGACATCCTCAGTGTGTTGCAATTCTCGCCGAAACTGATTATTGTCACCAACGGATGGACGTGGCACAATCCATTCTACGGTTCTGTGCTTCATCATGGCGACTTCCTGCCCGCAGCTGACGGGATGGAAAAGAATATGCCCAAACTACGCGAACTTTACAAGAAAGGTTATAGCATCGTCATCTTCCCCGAAGCCACTCGTAGTGTAGATTACAGCATTTTGCGTTTCCATAAAGGCGCTTTTTATTTGGCCCACGAACTTGGTGCCGATATCCTGCCACTCTATATCCACGGTGCAGGCCATGTGTTGCCCAAGAAAGACTTTATGTTGCGTCAAGGCCGAATCCTTATTGAAGTGGGGCGGCGTGTGTGTTTTGAGCGATATGATGATGAAGGCATTACAGCCAATGAGGCCATCCGTAAGATGACGAAGGCTATGCGCCATCATTATCAGAAACATTATGCTGAGTTGTGCTCATCGATAGAAACCGATGACTATCTTGCTCCTTATCGCAAATTGCGCGACTATTACAAAAACTAATGAGTATGGAGAAAGATGCAATCATTATAGGTGCCGGTTTGGGAGGACTTTCCACCGGTGTGGTGCTGGCTAAAAACGGTTATCGCGTGACAGTGCTTGAGCAGGGTGGGCAGCCCGGTGGCTGTCTGCAATGCTTCACACGTCAGGGCGTTAAGTTTGAAACCGGTATGCATTTTATTGGTTCTGCTGCAGAGGGGCAGACCCTGCACCGACTTCTTCATTATCTGGAAGTCGATGTGCCCCTTTCACAACTTGATGCAGAAGCATACGAAGTCATATCCCTGCAAGGCCGCCACTATCCTTTTGCCTGTGGCCGTCGGCGTTTTGTAGAACGCCTTTCTGAGTTTTTCCCCGACCAGCGGGCCAATCTTGATCACTTCTGCAACCTCATCAGTCAAGTAGCTGAAGCCTCCTCCCTCCACAGTTTGAAGCATACGGAAACAGATGCTGCCATCAATACGGAGTATCTGTTGAAGAGCATCAATGAGGTGGTCGATGCGACCATCACCGATCCTGTCCTACGGCAAGTGGTGGTAGGCAATTTGCCCCTTTATGCCGCAGAGAAAGACAAGACCCCTTTTTCCACCTATGCTTTTGTGATGGATTTCTATAATCGTAGTGCATGGCGCGTGGTAGGAGGCAGCGACCGCATTGCCCGCAGCCTTGTCCGGACTATCCGTCGGTATGGCGGTGAGGTGCTTATCCGTAAACAGGTGACCCACATCGATTGCAATGCCTCCCACGCCACGGGTGTCACCTGTGCCGATGGCAGCCATTTCGAGGCAGCCGTCATTATCAGCGATGCCCATCCCGTCCGCACACTCGAACTTGTAGATTCGCCGCTCCTCCGTCCTGCCTATCGACGACGCATCAAGTCGCTGCGCAACACGGTGGGCGGCTTTTCTGTTTATCTGCGTTTCAAGGAGAACACCGTGCCTTACATGAACTATAATTTCTATGGCTATAAAGGGCCTTCGCCTTGGAATTGTGAACACTATACGCCGGAAGAGTGGCCCAAAGGCTATCTCTACATGCACTTTTGTGACGAAGAACATCAGCAGTACGCCCGCAGTGGAGTCATTCTTTCCTATATGCAAATGGACGATGTAGAGCCGTGGAAAAGTACACAGGTGGGAAAGCGCGGAGAAGCCTACGAACGTTTCAAGACCGAACATGCCGAGCGCCTGTTGGATGAAGTGGAGAAAGAGTTTCCGGGGTTGCGCAGTCGGATAGCCGGCTATTATACTTCCACTCCGCTCACCTACCTCAATTACACCGGTACAGAGGACGGCTCGATGTATGGCATAGCCAAAGACATTCATCTCGGACCGGCAGCCCGCGTGCATCATCGCACAAAGATTCCCAATCTTCTGCTCACCGGCCAGAATATCAACAGTCATGGCATTCTTGGGGTGCTTGTGGGGACAATGGTCACATGTGGCGAACTGTTGACAAGTGAAAAGATATTTAAGGAGATTGTCTATGGAGAGGAGTAGTTATCAATCTTCGGCCGGCAGCCGGCAGCCGGCATCTTTGCATGAGCAGTCGGCTGTAGTCATCGGTGGCGGATTGGGAGGACTGTTTACGGGGGCCATCCTTTCCAAAGAAGGCTATCGCGTCACCGTGCTTGAGAAAAATCAGGTCATTGGCGGCGGTCTTCAGATGTTTCGCCGTCATGGTGTGGCCTTTGAAACGGGTATGCATCTTCTTGGGGGCATACGGCCGGGTGGCAGCATCTATAAGCTCTGCAAGTGGTTGGGCATCACAGGGCACATCGCTTTGCGCGATGTCGATGCCGACTGCATGGATGAAATCACCTATCTTGCCGATGGCAAAACCTACCGCATACCCGAAGGCAAAGAGGCTTTTATCCGTTATTTCCAGCAGGAGTTTCCCAATGAGGCGCAGGGCATCCGCGACTATGTGGAAGAACTCTATCGTATCACCGGCGAGATAGACTTTTTCTATCTCCGCACGGGCAACAGCCATGTCTACACCCACGACGAGAAATTTTACTGGCCGGCCGACTGTATTGTCAACTACTATCTGAAAGATCCGAAATTGCGCGATGTCATATCCTACATGAACCCGATGTTCGGCGGTGTGGCCGGTCATACGCCCGGTTATATCTCTGCTCTCATCAACGTGCTCTACATTGAGGGGCCGTCGCGTTTTGTCGGAGGCAGCCAGCAACTGGCCGATGCTTTGGCCCATATCATTTGTGCCGGCGGGGGAGAAGTGAAGGCCGGCTGTGAAGTTGTGGAAATGGAAGTCGCCGACCGTGAAGTGCGGTCGGTCACCTATCGGCATGGAGGCCGCCGGTTGCAATTGCCCACATTGGGCGATGACGGACAGGCCGTGCCCGTTATCTGCGCCATCCATCCGCTGCAGCTGCTGCGACTCACCGATACCAAGGCTTTCTCCAAAGCCTATCGGAGTCGTATGGAGGAAGTTCCCCAAAGCTACAGCACCTTTTGTGTGTATTGCCTGTTGAAACCAAAGAGCTTCCCTTACATCAACCACACCTGCTACTATCAGCGCGACTATGGCAAAGTGTGGCACTATGGTGAATACGACCCGGCTGACTGGCCCCGCGGGTTCATGTATATGACACCTGCCGAAACCGGCCAAGGAGAGTGGGCCACGAAGGTGGTGATCAATTCCCCCATCCCCTATAGCACCTGCTCTCAATGGGCCGATACCACAACCGGCAGGCGCGGAAGTGACTATGAGGCGTGGAAACAACAGCACATCGACCGCATCATCGACTGTATGGAACTTCTCTATCCCGGTTTTCGGAGCAAGTGCGAATATATCTTTGCGGCCGGCCCGCTCACCATTCGTGACTATTACGGTCAGCCCGAAGGTTCACTTTACGGTCTGTTGCGCGATTGCGACAATCTTGCACGCTCGCAAGTGCCTGTGTTCACTAAGTTGCACAACCTTTACATGACCGGACAGAATGTCAATCTGCACGGCTTCTGTGGCGTGCCGCTTACAGCTATTAATACGGTTGAAGCCATTGTCGGACTCAATCAAATCATCAAGAAAATCAATGAAACAGAATAACTTTCTTTGTATCCGTCGCCTGTCGATGCTCCTCCTTATCGCCGGCTTTTTGCCATCTGCTTTGTCACTCTCTGCCCGGCGGCTGCAGGAGTTTTTACCGGCAAAGTCCACCTCCACGGCCGTCGTCGTGTGCCCCGGGGGCAGCTATTGCTGGTTGAGCAAGAAGACGGAGGGTAGGGAAGTAGGCCAATGGTTGGCCGACCACGGCATTGCGGCCTATGTGCTCTACTATCCCACGGCCGGCTGGGCGGGTTTTGCCCTTCACTCCCGATGGCTTTTTCACGGTCGTCAGCATCCCGACCAGATCAATGCCCTCAACCGTGCCCTCGAAATAGTGCGCTCTAAGGGCTACCGGCGAGTGGGGGCCATGGGATTTTCAGCAGGTGGTCATCTCGTGTTGCAGGCCGCAGCTTACAGTCCCCGAAACCTCTCTCCTGATTTTGTCGCCCCCATCTATCCTGTTGTCTCGATGAGCCATCCTTGTGTTCATCGGCGTAGTCGTCGGGGGCTTTTGGGCGAGTGCAGATGGAGAGACAAACTCGTATGTGATAGTTTATCGATGGAGCGACATGCGGATCGTATCTGTTGCCCGGTATTTATGATCAACTGCACGGACGACCCTATTGTGAATCATCATAATGCCGAGCTCATGGATAGTGCGCTCACTGTTCACCGTGTGCCTCATTTCTACAGACAATACCGCACCGGTGGACATGGTTTCGGTGTCAATCCCCGCAAGACGAATGAGGAAGCCATCGAATGGAAAGAAGAGTTTTTGAAATGGGTTAAAGCCATCATGCAATAAATGGAAAAGGATATTGAATTTGAATCGCTTGAGGCCATTAAGGCCTTTCAGGAGCAGAAACTCCATGAGGCGTTGCTGTATTTGCAGCACAACTCCCCCTACTATCAACGGGTGTTTGAAAGTCAGGGCATCGACATCGGCAAGATAAGGCATCTTGAAGACTTGACGGCCATTCCTTTCACGGAGAAGAAAGACTTGCAACTCTTCAACGACGACTTCCTTTGTGTGCCTCGGGAGAAGATTGTTGACTACATCACGACCAGTGGCACGCTTGGCGACCCCGTCACTTTCGGCTGCACGGAGAAAGACCTGCAACGGCTGGCCTTTAACGAGGCCAAGAGCTTTGCTTGTGCCGGTCTCCGGCCCGGTAACATCTTGCAGTTGATGACCACCATCGACAAGCGTTTTATGGCCGGCCTGGCCTATTTCCTCGGTATCCGTCGGCTTGGCGCTTCCATCATCCGGGTGGGCAACGGTATTCCCGAGCTTCAGTGGGACACCATTCGACGCATCAAGCCCGACAGCATCATGTGTGTGCCCTCGTTCATTCCCCGTCTCATACAGTATGCCGAGGAGCATGGCATAGACTATCGCAAATCCAGTGTGCGCCGTATCATCGGCATCGGTGAGGGACTGCGCAATCAAGATTTTTCACTCAATCTTCTGGGCCGTCAGATCAAGGAGAAATGGGATGTCGAGCTCTTCGCCACTTATAGCAGCACTGAGATGGGGGCCACTTTCAGCGAATGCGAATACGGGGAAGGGGGGCATTGTCATCCCGAACTTATCATTGTAGAGATTATAGGAGAGGACGACAAGCCTGTCAGCGACGGCGAAGTCGGTGAAGTCGTGGTCACAACGCTGGGTGTGGAAGGCATGCCGCTGCTCCGTTTCCGTACAGGCGATATGTGTGCCAAGATCACCGAGCGTTGTAAGTGTGGGCGCAACTCTTTCCGTCTGACTCCGTTGGTGGGTCGGAAGAACAATATGATAAAACTCAAAGGTACCACCCTCTATCCGCCGGCCATCAACGATGTGCTTGACAATACACCTTACGTGCAAAATTATGTGGTATGTGTGAAGGATAGCGAGAGCGGGACAGACGATGTCATCGTGAAAGTGGGCTTGAAATACCGTCCCCCTTTCGATGCGGTGAAAGACTTGAAAGACCATTTCCGCAGTCATTTGCGTGTGGCTCCGCAAGTGGAGATTCTGCCTGTGGAGGAAGTGCAGAAAATCAATTTTCCACCCAAGACGCGCAAACCGGTCAAGTTTCTGGATATGCGGCAATGACGGCCTGTAACAAACTTGACAATGTTAAAACCCAACCTTGAAAGAAGAATATGGAACAACTGAAAGGCTATCAAGAACCGACTGGAGATGTCCGAGAGGGACATGCCACAGTGTCGCAGGGGACCGACGGGGGCGGTGGCGGTGCAGTCTCCTTCGACGACATTCGCCCCTATAATGATGCGGAGATTCCCGCAGCAATGCAGCGCATTGCAAAGAGCGATGCTTTCCCGCTGTTGGCCTCGTGGATATTCCCCGACCGCAAGTTGGAGGACATCCGCGAGATGGTGAGCCGGCTCACCACCACATGGGATTTTCAGCGGCAGGTAATGATGCCCGTCAACTTGCAGATCATCGGGCGCACCATCAACAGGCTCACGTTCAGCGGTATGGAGCAGTTGCGTCCCGACCGTCAGTATCTCTTTGTGAGCAACCATCGCGACATCATGCTCGACGCTTCGCTCCTGCAATATCTGCTTGTCAAGGCCGGCCGCGACACCACTGAAATCACATTTGGTGCCAATCTGATGAGTCCCGGAGTGGTCACCGACATCGGCAAGTCCAACAAGATGTTTCGGGTGGAGCGCGGGGGAAAGCTGAAAGATTTCTATATGAGCAGCCGCCACTTGAGCGATTACATCCGCCACACGTTGCTGGAGAAGCGGCAGAGCGTATGGATAGCCCAGCGTAACGGTCGCACCAAAGACGGAAACGATCACACCGACCAAGGCATCATCAAGATGTTTTGCATGAGTAAGTCGGAGGATAAGATCAAGGCGCTCAGCGAGCTCCATATCATTCCCGTTTCCATCAGCTATGAACGGGAGAGTTGTGACATCCTCAAGGCCATCGAACTTTACGAAAGTCGTTTCTCACCCTATATCAAGAAGCCGGGAGAAGATCTCAACAGCATCCTTACCGGCATCGTGCAACACAAGGGCAACGTGAACATCGCGCTTTGCAAAGAAGTCACGGAGGAAGACCTTATGCGGTTTGATGCCTGCACGAGCAATGAGTATCACAAGCGGGTGGCACATCTGCTTGACGAGCGTATCAATGCTGCCTATCAGCTCTCGCCGTTCAACTACATCGCCCACGACCTCCGCTACGGCCGGCAGACCTATTGCAACCATTATACCGAAGCCGAGCGCAACGCTTTCCTGAAATACATGGAGCGGCTCAACGAATACGACATCAGCGAGCCCGATGTGCTCAAGGATATCTTCCTTGGCATTTATGCCAATCCGCTGAAGAATAAGGAGAAGGCAAAAGACGAATAAAGAACTGCTGCCAAGTCGTGCCGTCCCATAGTATAGCATGAACTATTAAAGAATGCGAAAATACGCGACATGAGAAATGTTAAAGGGCGGAATGCAGACCGAAAACTCCACTCTCTGATGACAAGAAAAACGAAAAAGTTCTCCCGGTGTGGCTCTTTGACATCGTGAAAGGGCCACACCGGGAAACAGAAACGGCCGTAGTGAGAAGCCGAAAGGGCCACTTTTACGGTCACTTTTGGTTGTGATGGAAAGACAAAATGCCGGAAAATGAAAAAAGGGAAACATCTGTATGCTTCCCTTGCCAATGCAAAGATACTGCTTTTAGGGGCAGAATGCAAATGCGTGTTGAAAAACTCTGACAGATAAGTGGAGCGATCTGTACACTTACTGATGCTGCTTCCGCCACCACCAATGATACACTCTGAACCAAGGCTCCCATAAACATTCGGACGGGAAATACCATGCGAGACGCATGTCCCGGACGATGCGTTGAATGTTTTTCATGAATGGAGAGTTGTAGGCTCCGCTCAATGTGCGTTCGTCGTATTTGCCGAAATTCCCTCCGGCCACCATTTCGCGGAGCACCACCTTTCCCAATCTCTCATTGGGGGGCACGATGAGACATTCCGCTTCCAGTCCCAAAAACTCTTTCAAGAGCCACATCACGGCTCCGGCAATGGGCATCAGTCCCAGACGGTCGATGGTTTTGGCTATATCGGTCTTCGAAGTGTCTCCCGACTCTTGGCAGCGTTTTAGCAATTCGTAGTAGTCGATGAGCTGACGCAGGCCTATCCCCTCGTGCAGCAGATGGTTGTAGAGATGGGCAAGCATGAAGACCACGTTGAAGTCGATGGTGGGAACGGCCGTGTCTTTCATGCTATTGGAGAGATGCACATAGTTGGTAAACTGCTCTTCCGCCATTTCTTGGAAGAAGCATTGCAGCCTTCGGTTGTGCCACGGATTGTTCAGCCATTGCGGGCGGTAGTGTACTTCTATCGACACGCCTTTTGGGGAAATGAAGTCTATGTGATGATAGCACGCCTTGGCTTTGGGCACTATCTTGTGTACGTATTGGATGATGTCGTGTATCTCTGAGTCGATTTCTCCCTGCGTTTTTCTACGCTTACCGGCTGTGTTTTCCCTTGTTTTTCTCACCCATACATCCACGTCGCCCGGTGTGCGCATTGCTTTGTGCGGATAGAGGAGAGCTGCCCCTTGGCCTTTAAGGATGCAGGCGTCATACCCGGTGGCCTTGAAGTTTTTGGCAGTCCAGACGGCCACTTCATCTACTTTTTTGTTGAGCGTGGTCACCATGTTCTTTGCCGACATCCATGCCATGACATCCTCGTCCGTAGGCTTGTTTGACAGGAAGCCTTCATCGTGCAGCAACGCCTCGTTGTCGTTCAGCAGCCTTTCGGCGAAGATGCCCACTACGGTTTGCTTTTTGGCAAACTCCAACAGCTTTGTCCAGTTGATGGACGACACGCAGGAGGGTACGGGGCGCGTGTCTGACAGGCAGAAACTGAGAAAAGACAGGTATGAATGTATTTCTTTGTTCATAGGCATTCTGTGGAAAACGGTTAATTCTTCCTCCTCTATCCGACCAAAGGATAGAGCCTTGCAAAGGTAAGCATTTTGTGTGGTTTCGGCAAGAGATTGGGTGGAAAACCTCTGTCGGTCGGCTGATGGGAGACATTGCGCAAGGCTTTTGCGTGTTCGTCGGATGTGCTTCATTTACAGTGTGTTTGCTTCTGTGATTGTTACGTTTATGTTGAAAATGGTGGAAAAGTTTTTGCTTTTTCGTATATTTAGTGTAACTTTGTAACCGTGATCGACAGGATTTATAAACTTAAAAGAATCGGAACTATGATGAAGAAGTTAGGAACAATGGTAGTTGCGTTGATGATGGCAGTGGGTGCCCACGCACAGTTTGAAGAAGGCAAAGTGTATGTCGGCGCTTCATTGACAGGCATCAACTTGAACTACAACGGCAACGATGGTTTCAATCTCGGTGCACAGGCCCATGTAGGCTATCTGTGTATGGACAACTTGATGCTGCTCGGACAAGTCGGATACGAACATAAGGGAACCGATGGCATGCCGGACAAATTGACCTTGGGTGTGGCCGGTCGCTATTACATCATTCAAAACGGTCTTTATCTCGGTGCAGGCTGCAAACTCGTGCATGCCAACCATAACTACAACGATGTGATGCCGGGCGTGGAAGTGGGCTATGCCTTTTTCCTCAGCCGCACGGTGACCGTTGAACCGGCCATTTACTATGACCAGTCGTTCAAAGACCATTCCAACTATTCGACGATAGGTTTGAAGATTGGCATCGGTGTCTACCTATGAACTGAATAGGGAGACGAGGGTAACGCAAATTAAATAGGTATGAGTAATAATGAAGAAGTGAGCGCCTTTCAGGTTGTTCACGAGGGTTTTTCTACCCGTGAGGCAATAGAAGAAGCCAAGCGATGCTTGCATTGCAAAGTGCCGTCGTGCGAGAAAGGATGCCCGATAGGCAATGACATCCGTGATTTCATCCACGAGCTGTCCAAAGGCAACATGGGTGATGCGATGGCCATTATCAACGAAAAGAGTAATCTGCCGGCCATTTGTGGCCGGGTGTGTCCCCATGAGAAGCAGTGCCAGGGGCATTGTGTGCTTGCCCGTAAGGGCAATCCCATACAAATAGGTAAGATAGAGCAGTTTATTGCCGACTTTGATACGAGCATGAATCTCACCCGCGAGAAACTTCCGCAGAAGGATCGGGGTAAGGTGGCGGTTATAGGTAGTGGTCCTGCAGGCCTCACTGTGGCCGGCGACTTGGCCCGTCAAGGTTTCTCGGTGACCATCTTTGAGGGGCAGGACGAGCCCGGTGGTGTGCTCATGTATGGCATCCCGGAGTATCGGTTGCCCAAAAAGGTGGTGCGTGCCGAGGTGAAGAAAATCGAGGCGTTGGGAGTGAACTTTGTCTGCAATGCTTTGGTGGGCGAAAACAATGTGACGGTAGACAGTTTGTTTCGTCAGGGGTTTGATGCCATTTTCATGGGAACCGGTACCGGAGTGCCGCAGAATATGGATTCCACTCCGGGGGCCGACTTGCACGGAGTGAGCCAAAGCACTTATTTCCTTCACAATGTAAACAGTTTCAATGAAGGAGCCGTCGACCGTAATGTCATTCCTCTGCGCAAAGGCGAAAGGGTGGGTGTTATTGGCGGTGGCAACGTTGCGATGGATGCTGCCCGCACAGCCATTCGGTTGGGAGCCGACGTGACGGTGCTCTACCGGCGCACACAGGAAGAGATGCCTGCCATACTCAGCGAGTATGAGGAGGCCGTGAAAGAAGGCGTGAAGTTTGAGTGGGAGACCACCGTGGAGGAGTTCATCAAGGGCAAGAACGGCCGCCTGGGGGCTTGCCGGGTAAAATCTCCTGCCGGCGAGCGCATAGAAGAATTTCAACGCATCTATCTGGCCATTGGAAGCCGACCCGCCAATCGCATTGTGAGCACCACCGAAGGGATTGAAGTCGACGAGAAAGGATATGTGAAAGTGCTTGATCGGCCTGTGGGCATGACCACCCGTCGCGGAGTGTTTGCCGGGGGCGATGTTGTGCATCGTCCGCAGACCGTGGTACTGGCCATGAAAGCTGCCAAGGAGGTTGCCCAAGGCATTGCCCAGTATGTGGATGCCATTAAGTTGTTGCAAGATGTGGGAGTTGAACTGAAAGAGGAACCAACAGATATAACCGCCGGTTCCGATGCCGCTTTTGAAAAAAAGTGATTTTAGTTTAATTCCATTTAATAAATTTGTCGAATACAATTCAAACCTTTACTTTTGTCGCAAAATTTTAAATGATTTGGCGATGGGAGTAGCGGGTAGAGGCGTTTTTCTCTTGATGGGGGTGACGATATTTGGGCAGGCCGACGCACAACGTACATGTGTGGTGGCTGATATGGAGAATCATGTCCCCATCAAAGAGGCGGTCATACATACCAATACGGGCCATTGGGCCCGCACCGACTATCGGGGCTATTTCGCCATGAAGTATGCTTTCGATTCGGCCAAGGTGTCCAAGCCCGGCTACATTCCGGTCACCATCCATTTGGCCGCACTCCCCGATACGGTGTTTTTGCTGCCTGCCGCCCATCAAATAGGTGAGGTGGAGGTGTGGGGGGAGAACCAGCACAATGTCTCTGTGTTTGAAAAGGATGCCGGCAATGCAGCTCGCACAGTTCCTCGCCCGGGGGGTATCCAAGGCGACTTCCTTGGATGGATGGATCGTCGTGCCGTGCGCGACCGCAAACATTATAGAAAAGCCAAGAAGATTATAGCTGAATTGGACAAGGAGACGGGAGATCCCATTGTGGATACTTATCTCCAACAGAAGCGGGCCGATGAAGAACGGAAGCTACAGGCCGCAGAACAAGAAAAGGCTAAAAAGGAGCGCGAAGCGGCCAAACTTGATGATCTGAAGGCCCGGGAAGAGGCGAAAATAGCCAATCAATGACGATAAAATATGAAAATTCGTTTTGTCGTTTGTTCATTTATATGTACCTTTGCAAACCAAAAGGAATTAGCTAAATATGTTTGAAAATCTTAGTGACAGACTTGAACGCAGCTTTAAGATTCTGAAAGGTGAAGGCAAAATAACGGAAATCAACGTTGCCGAAACGATGAAAGACGTGCGCCGGGCATTGCTTGATGCGGACGTTAATTTCAAAGTGGCAAAGAATTTCACCAATACCGTCAAGGAGAAAGCTTTGGGCATGAATGTGCTCACGGCTGTGAAACCCGGGCAGTTGATGGTGAAGTTGGTGCACGACGAGCTTGCCGAACTCATGGGGGGCGAAGATGCGCCGCTTGTGTTGAAGAATCGTCCTGCCATCATTCTGATGAGCGGTCTGCAAGGTTCGGGTAAGACTACTTTCAGCGGCAAGTTGGCTAATATGCTCAAGACCAAGGAACATAAGAATCCTTTGTTGGTGGCTTGCGATGTTTATCGTCCGGCTGCCATTGACCAGTTGAAGGTCGTGGGTGAGCAAGTGGGCGTGCCGGTCTATGCCGAGCCCGACAACAAAGATGTTATTGCCATTGCCGCTAATGCGCTCAAGGAAGCTAAAGCCAAGAATTATGATGTGGTCATCATCGATACCGCCGGTCGTCTGGCTGTCGATGAGCAGATGATGACTGAGATTTCAAACCTCAAACAGGCTGTCAATCCTGACGAAACGCTTTTTGTGGTCGACTCCATGACCGGTCAAGATGCTGTCAACACGGCTAAGGAATTTAACGATCGACTTGATTTCGACGGTGTGGTACTTACCAAACTTGATGGTGATACTCGTGGCGGTGCAGCCCTTTCCATTCGGACGGTAGTTACCAAACCGATCAAGTTTATCGGTACCGGCGAGAAGATGGAGGCTATCGATGTGTTCCATCCGGCCCGTATGGCCGATCGTATTCTCGGTATGGGTGATGTGGTCAGTCTTGTGGAGCGTGCCCAGGAACAGTTTGATGAAGAGGAAGCCCGGCGCTTGCAGAAGAAGATTCAGAAGAACCAGTTCGACTTTAATGATTTCCTCAACCAGATAGAGCAAATCAAGAAGATGGGTAACCTGAAAGATTTGGCATCCATGATTCCCGGTGTGGGCAAGGCCATTCGTGATGTAGATATTGACGACAATGCTTTTAAGGGTATTGAAAGCATCATCAAGAGCATGACGCCTAAGGAACGTTCCAATCCGGAAATCCTTAACTCCAGTCGTCGGCAGCGCATAGCCAAAGGCTCGGGGACGAATATTCAGGACGTGAACCGGCTGATCAAGCAGTTCGACCAGACTCGTAAGATGATGAAAATGGTCACCGGTAACAAGATGGCCGGCATGATGGGCCGCATGAAAGGTATGCCCGGTATGCCTAAGATGTAATCGAATTGCTTGTTAAGACAGACAAAGAGACGGAATATGACACTAATCGACGGTAAGGCAACGGCAAATGCCATCAAGGCGCAGATAGCCGAAGAAGTGAAGGCTATTGTGGCAGCAGGGGGGAAGCAGCCCCATTTGGCAGCTGTACTTGTGGGCCATGACGGTGGTAGCGAGACTTACGTAAAGAATAAGGTGATAGCTTGCGAGCAATGTGGGTTTAAGTCTACCCTCATTCGGTTTGAAGATACAGTGACCGAAGAGGAACTGTTGGCTTGTGTAGACCGGCTCAATGGCGATGCGGATGTAGACGGATTCATTGTGCAGTTACCCCTGCCCAAGCACATCAATGAGCAACGCATCATTGAAGCCATTGACTATCGGAAAGATGTAGACGGTTTCCATCCCATCAATGTGGGACGTATGGCCATCGGACTCCCTTGCTTCATATCTGCCACGCCTTTGGGCATTCTTACTCTTTTGCAGCATTATCACGTTGATACTTCAGGCAAGAAGTGTGTCGTGCTTGGCCGTAGTAACATTGTAGGTAAGCCTATGGCGCAACTCATGATGCAGAAGCAATATGGCGATGCCACTGTGACTGTGTGCCACAGTCATTCCCGTGACCTGAAAAAAGAGTGCCGTGAGGCCGATATTATCATTGCTGCTATCGGTTGTCCCGACTTTGTGACAGCCGACATGGTAAAGCCCGGAGCTGTCATTATCGACGTGGGCACCACGCGTGTTCCTGATGCTACGCGCAAAAGCGGATTCCGACTCAATGGCGATGTGAAGTTTAATGAAGTGGCCGAGAAGTGCAGCTTCATCACTCCTGTGCCCGGTGGTGTGGGCCCCATGACCATCTGTTCGCTGATGAAAAATACGTTGGCGGCAGGTAAGAAGGAATTTTATCAATAAGACCTAACAATAAACTTGATTTTTTATAACTCTCTAATTTGTTCGGGGGGCTTTTCGCAGTGATGCGGGAAGTCCCTTTTTTCTGTCTTTATTTTTTTTGTTAAGGCCGGTACGACCTCTATACTGATGCAGTGGGAGTTCTTTTTTCTGTCTGTACTTACTTTCTCAAGGCAGCCGGAAGCACCCTGTCGTCTTGTTTTAGAGATAGGGTGTGGCGATGGTGCGAATAGAAATTATGAGGGTTGCCTTAACTTTTTTATCGTAAAGAAGCGAAATATCAAAAAAAACATGTAAGTTTGTGCAATCAGGAATCTTGGAGTATGCCTGTAATGAGTCTTTTACCATTTTAATGACCGTCACGATTATGAAGCATGCAATAGTTATCGGAGCCAGTAGTGGCATTGGGCGTGAAGTGGTTTTGCGCCTTATAGAGGAAGGTTGGAACGTGGGCATAGCCGCTCGCCGTCAAGCACTTTTGGAAGAATTGCGCTCGAAAGCACCGGAGTCGGTGACATGTCGGGAAATAGATGTCTGTAAAGACACCGCGCCGGAAGTGCTACAGGAGTTGATTGCCGAGACGGGAGGAATGGAGCTGTTCTTCTATGCTTCCGGCATAGGCCGTAAGAATGTGGATTTGGAACCGGGTATAGAACTGTCTACCGTGGCTACCAATGGCCTGGGATTCGTTCGGATGGTTGGAGAAGCCTACCGCTATTTCAGTCGGCATGGCGGTGGACATATCGTCTGCATTACAAGCGTGGCAGGGACAAAAGGATTGGGTATGGCCCCAAGTTATAGTGCCACAAAAGCCATGCAGAGCACCTATCTGCAAGCACTTGAGCAACAAGCCGCTTTTCGTCATTTAAATATTCGGGTGACCGACATCCGCCCCGGATTTGTCGATACAGAATTGTTGCGTGGAGACGCACACTATCCGCTCCTGATGAATACAGAAAGCGTTGCCGATGAAATCATGGATGCCATTCGCCACCGGCGTCACGTTTGGATTATCGACTGGCGCTGGCGCATTGTCACTGCACTCTGGCGCAGACTTCCACGCTGGGTTTGGCGCAACTTGAGAGTGGCAATCAAATGATTTTTCTTCTCGAATTGACAGTTCGTAGCAAACATTTTTGGGCGCGTCAGGTAAATTTCTGACGGGTTTTATTTTAGTTTTTTATTTTACCGTTTTATAATCGGAATATTTTACTTATATTTGCACGTAGAACAATACACAACTATAAAATTGTCAGACTATGAAAGTTCATGAGTATCAAGCAAAAGGATTTTTTGCGAGTTATGGCCTGCCCGTTGACAACAGTATTCTCTGCTTCACGCCCGATGAAGCGGTAGCGGCATATAAGAAGCTGGGCGTGGAACGGGCTGTGGTAAAGGCCCAGGTGCACACCGGAGGCCGGGGAAAGGCCGGCGGCGTGAAGTTGGCCGGCAGCGAAGCGGAGGTGAAAGAATGTGCCGAAGCCATACTGGGAATGAATATTAAAGGATTTACCGTAGACAGAGTCCTTGTAGGCGAGGCTGTGGATATCGTCGCAGAATATTATGTGAGTATTGTCATCGACCGCAAGTCCAAAACGGCCATCTTGATGTTGAGCCGCGAAGGAGGCATGGACATCGAGGCCGTGGCCAAGGAGACACCGGAAAAGATTTTCAAGATAGCCATCGATCCCACCATCGGGCTTGCCGACTTCAAGGCGCGTGAAGCCGCTCTGAAACTCTTTGACGACATGGCGCAGGTGAAACAAGCCATACCATTATTTCAAAAACTCTATCAACTCTTTGTAGAGAAAGACGCATCACTGGCCGAAATCAATCCGCTTGTAAAACTCAAGGACGGTTCGTTGAAGGCTATTGATGCCAAAATGACTTTCGATGACAATGCCCTCTACCGTCATCCGGATATATCGGCCATGTTTGAACCCACAGAGGAGGAAAAGAAAGAGCATGAAGCCAAGGAGAAAGGTTTCAGCTATGTGAATCTCGGTGGCGAAATAGGCTGTATGGTCAATGGTGCCGGGCTGGCTATGGCCACCATGGACATGATAAAGCTTTATGGTGGAAACCCTGCTAATTTCCTTGATATTGGTGGCAGTTCCAACCCACAGAAAATCGTAGAGGCCATGAAATTGCTGTTGGCCGACAAGCATGTGAAGGTGGTGCTCATCAACATCTTTGGCGGTATCACACGTTGCGACGATGTGGCCAAGGGGTTGATAGAGGCCTTTAAGGAAATCAAAACTGACATGCCGATTGTGATTCGGCTCACGGGAACCAATGAAGCCGAAGGGCGAGAACTGCTCAAGGGCACGGCTTTCCATGTGGCAGCAACTATGAGCGAGGCCGGTAGAAAGGCTGTGGAGTTGGCCAAATAGGGTGACAAATCTATGAAATGGTTGATGAAAAGTTCAACGAATAACAAGAACGAATAATATGAGTATCCTTATCAATAAAGATACGCGACTGATTGTGCAAGGCATCACAGGGCGCGACGGCAGTTTTCATGCCACCAAGATGAAAGAGTATGGTACCAATGTCGTAGGTGGGACATCCCCCGGAAAAGCCGGACAGGAAGTGAGCGGTATACCGGTTTTCAACACCGTGAGAGATGCGGTGGAAGCTACGCAAGCCAACACTTCCGTTATCTTCGTGCCGGCACCTTTTGCCAAAGATGCCATGATGGAAGCAGCTGATGCCGGCATCAATCTCATCATCTGTATCACGGAGGGTGTGCCCACGCTTGATGTGGTGCAGGCCTACAACTATATCAGGCAGAAGGACGCCAATCTCATAGGCCCCAACTGCCCGGGATTGATTTCACCCGAGGAGAGTATGGTGGGCATTATGCCCACCGGTATCTTCAAAAAGGGGCGCACGGGTGTGATAAGCCGTAGTGGCACACTGACCTACGAGGTGGTTTACAACCTCACGCAAAGCGGTCTGGGGCAGTCCACCGCCGTGGGAGTTGGGGGAGACCCTATCGTGGGCCTCTACTTCCAAGACCTTTTGGAGATGTTTGAGAAAGATGCCGAAACCGACAGTATAGCCATCATCGGTGAAATAGGTGGCGACGCCGAAGAGCGTGCTGCCGCCTATATCAAGGCTCATGTGACCAAACCTGTTGTGGCTTTCATTTCCGGGCGTGAAGCTCCGAAGGGCAAACAGATGGGGCACGCCGGTGCCATCATTTCAAGCGGTTCGGGCACGGCGAAAGAGAAAGTGGCTGCTTTTGAGGCAGCCGGCATTCCCGTGGCACGGGAAACTGCCGAGATTCCGGCCTTGTTGAAAGCCCGGTTGGAGAAGTGACAGGTATATAAAGTGTCTGTCATTAGACGATGTTACGTCAAAAGGGAGAAAGTTCCGGCTAAAAACCGGAGCTTTCTCCCTTTCTCCATTGTGCGAAATTGCAGTGTCATCCCTTTGCAGAAAGAATATCGCGAGGCTCTTTTCGGTTTTGTGCAAGGCCATTGCACCATCCGTGCAGAGCCCATGCACGAGTGGAGCGGCAGCCATGCACAAAGTGTGCAGAGGCTCCGCACCATTTTTATGGTTGCCTGCCGATAGTTTGGTTTTTGCCCACCGATGCCTCCAATGGGGGAAGGTCGGAGTGTCAGGGAGACATGCCGGCTCATGTTGCAGGGTGTCGGGGGCATGCAACCTTCCTACACACGGAATATGTCTGCCACCTGCCGGTCTGTCAACTCCTATATCTCGATATTTTCAATGCCTCCGTAGTCCGTAAGGTTTTCGAAGGCGTTTTCTTTTTTGAAAAGTCCGCCATAGATGCCGGCGCAGATGAGTACACCTCCGTGGGCGAAGATGGCCACATGGCGGTATGGCTTGTTTTTCAGTTCGTCCAAAAACTCTGCCACGCGGGCATACATGATAGGAAAACTCTCACCCCCCGTGGCTGCAAGGTGCATGTAGTCATTATACCAGTCGAGGATGTGAGGATCCACTTTCGCGATGTCGTCGTAGAGTCTCATTTCCCAGTCGCCCATGTTCATTTCCTTTAGTCGGTCGTCTACGAGCGGGGAAGGGTAGCCGCAGAAAGCAGCCAGTTTGCGGGCGCGGGTGAGGGGTGAAGAGTACACACGGTCGAAATCGGCAAGATGCAAGGGGGACTCCCGGAGTTGCCGGTCAAGATTTTTCCGGGTCGTGGCAGCCTCTTCCTCAAAGGTCTCAGCCAGAGGTACATCGCTCCAGCCATAGCAGGTTCCTTTGGGTACACCTCCGCGAGTGTGTCTTATCAATGTCACTTTCATCGTTTTCTGTCTTGTTTATGTTGTGGTAAATCGTAAGCTGTAATAGAGGGCTGTCGTGATGTAGAAGCAGAGTTCCGTCAGCAGAAATACGGCTCCGCAGCAATCGCCCGTATAGCCGTGTATGCGTCGTAAGAGCAAGGAGTAAAGAGCGAAAAAGCACAAGCCGGCAAACGCGAAACTCTCATAGTAGAAGGCAATGTGTTCTCCTTGCAGAAGCGGTTGGAGTGGACCGTAGTAGGCCAATAACATCAGGAGCCCTACGGGAAGAAGTCCTTGGAGAGCCAGACTAATGCCTGCGCGGATGCCGAATCTCCGGTAGACGACTCTGTTTTTGGAATCCTCGGCCGAACGTGCGTAGGGAAGCCAAAGGATGAGTTGGCCCGCAAGTGTCTTGCAGAACGGGTCGGCTATCAAGATGGTCAGTGCTGCAGTTGTCGGAGAGTTCAAGGCATACAGTGCCTGATAGAGAATGGTCGTGTAGAGGATGAGTCCCAGCACGCCGTATGTGCCTATGTGGGAATCTTTCATAATTGTAAGTATCCGTTCACGGTCGTGTCCGCCTCCTCCGAAACCGTCAAAAAAGTCGGCCAGCCCGTCTTCGTGCAAAGCCCCCGTGAGGAGTATGCGAACCGTGATGGCCGCAATGATGCCAAATGGGAAATTGACATAGGTTCCTGCCAGATAGAGTGTCAGTGCCATGATGCCTCCTGTCAGCCATCCTGTCAACGGCCAATGTTCCACTACGGTTTCGTAGGCTTCTTTCTTGGGCTGGTGGATGCGCCAGAAGGGAAGGCGCGTGAAAAATATCAAGGCAGCCCAGATGCGGTCATACCATGCGAGGTTGTTGTCAATGGGAATTCTCATGTCAGAAATATTTTGTGATGTGTGCGTTTTCAAAGTTGTTCATCTCGTTGATCATGCGTATCGCCGACTCTATGATGGGGTAGGCACAGAGTGCGCCCGTCCCTTCTCCCAGTCTCATGCCCAACTGCAACAGCGGCCGGGCCTGCATGAGGGAGAGCATCTTGCGGTGGCCGCTCTCTTCTCCGCAATGGCCGAAAATCATGTAGTGAAGGTTGTCCGGATAGAGGCGTGTGGCGGCCAATGCACATGCCCCCATGATGAAACCGTCTACCAACACCGTGATATGGCGCTCGGCAGCGCGGAGCATGGCACCGATGGCGCCAACCATCTCGAAGCCGCCGAAATGGCGGATGATTTCTTCCACCTCGCCGGTGGATGGCATGGGTGGAAAAGGGGTGTGGCACCGGTGAAAGTTGTCAACGGCCTTTTGGAGCACAATGCGTTTATGTTCGATACTTTTCGCATCAAGTCCGGCTCCGGCTCCAATGCACTCATCAAGCGGGATGTGCCCCAAGAGACTCATCCAAATGCTGGAAGGCGAGGTGTTGGCAATACCCATTTCACCGATACTGATGATGTTGCACCCTTTCTCTACACAGCGGTCTACGAGCATCGCGCCGCAGTCAATGGCCCGATCGAGTTGTTCACAGCTCATGGCCGGCTTGTGGAGGAAGTTACGGGTGCCGCGGGCCACTTTGCAATTCAGAATGTCCGGGTAGGGTGTGAGGTCATAGTCCACTCCCATGTCAACGATGGTGAGGTCGAACCGGTGCTGTCGGCAAAACATGTTTACTCCTCCTCCGCCTCGACTGAAGTTGATCATTTGCTGCCACGTGACCTCACGGGGCGACACGCTCACGCTTTCGCGCTCAATGCCATGGTCGCCTCCCAGCAGCAGGTGGCAGGGGTGGCGGAGGGCAGGGGAGAGTGTTTGCTGGATAAGCCCAATCTGAAAGGCGAGTTCTTCAAGTCTGCCCAAAGAACCTTTGGGCTTGTTCAGATTGTCTATTTTCGCTTGCAGAGCTTCTGACAGATGTGGGGCGGGGCGTTGTATGTTGAAAATTCTCATGCGATTTTCTTGTAGTGTGAAAGGCAACGAATGATGGGTTTGTCGTAGGAGTGATCATCCTTTTATTTTTACGGGAATGCCCGACACCATCAAGATCACTTCGTCGGCGCGGGCAGCCACGTATTGATTCATCCAGCCTTCGAGGTCGGTGAAGCGTCGCTGAATAGGGTTGATGCTCACGCCGCCACAGCCTATCTCGTTGGTGACGAAGATAAATGTGGCATCTTGAGCGACAAAGCTGTCGAACTCCTGCCTGAGTTGCCTGAGCACCTCGTTGACATCGGGCGACTGCTGTTTATCTGCATCGGGCGTGTAGAAGAAGTTGGTACACCACAGCGTGATACAGTCTATCACCGCCACCTTATTATATATAGACAGTCGCGAGAGATATTTCTCTTCCTCAATGTTGGTCCAGTTGCTGCCCCGACGCGCCCGATGTCGTTCCACCCGCTCCCTAAACTCCTCGTCCCAGATGTGGGCCGTGGCTATGTAGCAGGGGTTGGAGGACAGGCTGAGGGCGAGTTGCTCGGCGTAGGAACTTTTACCGGAACGTTGTCCGCCTGTGATCATGATGATTCTTTTCATACACGACAAAGGTACATCTTTTTGTGGATAAATGATGGTTGCTATTGTTCTAAATCACACCTACTATAATTGTTTTTACTCCTTTTATGTTGAAGAACATAAGATTTTATTAAAAATATTTGGAAGTTAGAAGTTTTTTTTATTACTTTGCACCCGAAACGAGAATAAGGTAATATCAATTCTATAAATAATAATAAATTTCAGAGAGACATGAAAAAGTTAGTTTTATTGTTTGCTGCCGCTTCTATGGCAGTATCCGTTTCGGCTCAGACCGTAAACGAAAGCAAGACTTTTGACAACTTCTACATTGGTGTCAATGGTGGTGTTGCGACAGTGACCACCGGTCACAGCTGGTTGCGTGACTTGAATCCCAATGCCGGTCTGCGCATCGGTCGTTGGTTCACTCCGGTTTTCGGTTTGGCTGCTGAGAGCAATGCTTATTTCTCCAACAAGCCCGGTGTGTCTACCGGTACTGCAGTGCGCTACCTCAACACCAGCTTGCTTGCTACTGTTAACTTGAGCAACTGGTTCGGTGGTTACAAAGGTGAACCCCGCGTGTTTGAAGTTATCCCCGTATTCGGTTATGGATGGCTGCACACTTTCAACAGCAAGGGTTTGAAGAATACCAACGCCCTGACTTCCAAGGCCGGTATCGACTTCGCTTTCAACCTTGGTTCCAGCAAGGCATGGCAGGTGTATGTTGAGCCTTCCATCCTTTGGGCTCTCAATGGTGCCGGTTACGATGGCGTTGCTTACAACCTCAACAATTCTCAGGTGCAGTTGAACGCCGGTGTCATCTATAAGTTCAAGAACTCCAACGGCACTCACAACTTCACCATTGCAAAGCTTCGTGACCAGGCCGAAATCGACGGTTTGAACTCTCAGATCAACAGCCTGCGCAACGACCTCAATGGTAAGGACGCACAGCTTGCTGCCAAGGATCGTCAGATTGCCGACCTCCAGAACGCTCTCGACGAGTGCAACAAGAAGCCTAAGTATGTGAAGCCCGCTACGGCTACTAACCTCCAGCCGACCGTTCTCTTCCGTCAGGGTAAGTCTGTTATCGATCCCGCCCAGTACGCTCCGATCGAGCTGATTGCCACTTACATGAAGAAGAATCCTACCGCTAAGGTTGAGATCAAGGGTTATGCTTCTCCCGAAGGTTCTGCCGAACTGAACCAGAAGTTGTCTGATGCTCGTGCCGAGGTAGTTAAGAATGCTCTCATCAAGAAGTATAAGATTGCTGCCGACCGCCTGACAACAAAGGGTATGGGTGCAACTGACAAGCTCTTCGAGCAGGTTGAGTTCAACCGCGTTGCTACTTTCAACGATAGCTCTAAAGGTGAATAATTAGTCATCTTACAAATATCAAAGTCCCGATACAGCCATGTGTCGGGACTTTTTGTATTCGGATGGTTTTAGATTGCAATGACCATGTTGTAATAAGTTACGATTTCGCTCTATATTTCAACTTTATAGTTGTATTTGTTGGTTATTCTCTAAAAACTATGTATCTTTGCACGAACTATTGATTTATATACAAAAATGATATGAAACATCAGTTGAGAAGTTCGGTATGTACAGAAGGCCGGCGTATGGCTGGGGCCAGAGCACTTTGGGTTGCCGGGGGAATGAAGCACGAGCAATTCGGCAAGCCTATTATAGCCATCGTCAATTCGTTCACGCAGTTTGTACCCGGACATACTCATTTGCACGAGATTGGCCAAATTGTGAAAAGCGAAATAGAGGCTATGGGGTGCTATGCCGCTGAATTTAATACGATAGCCATTGACGACGGCATTGCCATGGGGCATGACGGTATGTTATATTCGCTACCTTCACGCGACATCATAGCCGACTCCGTCGAGTATATGGTAAATGCTCACAAGGCTGATGCGATGATTTGTATTTCTAATTGCGACAAGGTGACACCCGGCATGCTGATGGCCGCCATGCGCCTGAATATCCCCACGGTTTTCTGTTCGGGTGGTCCTATGGAGGCCGGTCGGTGGAGAGGGGAGAATGCCGATTTGATCACAGCGATGATCAATGGCGCCGACGAGAGCACGAGTGATGAGGATATGAAGAAGATAGAGCAGAGTGCGTGTCCGGGGTGTGGAAGCTGTTCGGGTATGTTCACTGCCAATTCCATGAATTCGCTTACCGAGGCTATTGGCTTGAGTCTGCCCGGAAATGGGACGATTCTGGCAACTCACGAGAATCGCATCCGACTTTTCCGCGATGCTGCCCGGCAGATCGTAAAGAATGCTTACGCCTATTATGAGAATGGAGATGAAAGCGTGTTGCCGCGTAATATTGCCACACGCAACGCCTTTCTGAATGCCATGACACTCGATATCGCTATGGGGGGAAGCACTAACACTGTATTGCATTTACTGGCTGTGGCACAAGAGGCCGAGGCAGACTTCCGCATGGAAGATATAGACCGTCTGAGTCGTAAGGTGCCTTGTCTGTGCAAGTTGTCTCCCAACACGCAGAAATATAGCGTGCAGGAGTGCAACCGTGCAGGAGGAATATTGGGCATTTTGAATGAACTCAACAAAGGGGGACTGATAGACGGCAGTGCGCGTCGGGTGGATGGAAAGACGCTTGACGAGCAAATGGCCAAATATGATATTACTGTTGCAGACATTGATCCGGAAGCCGACCGCGTCTATCATAGCGCACCAGGTAGAAGATTTTCTACCGTCATGGGAAGCCAGAATGCTCAATGGGAGAGTCTCGATACCGACCGTGAGAATGGATGTATCCGTGATTTGGAACATGCCTACACAAAAGATGGCGGACTTGCCGTGCTTTTTGGCAATATAGCCCAGAAAGGGTGTGTCGTGAAAACGGCTGGTGTGGATGAAAGCCTATGGCATTTTGAAGGCCCTGCCGTAGTGTTCGACAGTCAGGACGATGCCTGTGAGGGTATTCTTGGAGGTAAAGTCCATGCGGGCGACTGCGTTGTCATCACCCACGAAGGACCTAAAGGTGGCCCGGGGATGCAAGAGATGCTTTACCCCACATCGTATATCAAGAGCCGGCATTTGGGCAAGGAGTGTGCTTTGATTACGGATGGTCGTTTCTCGGGTGGAACATCCGGCTTGAGCATAGGGCATATTTCGCCGGAAGCCGCTGCCGGTGGCAACATAGGAAAGATAAAAGACGGTGACATCATCGTTATAGATATTCCCAATCGCTCAATCAATGTGAAGCTGTCCGATGAAGAGCTGGCAGCCCGTCCACAGCAACCTTTGAGGCGTAAGCGGGAGGTGAGCAAAGCCTTGAGAGCCTACGCGCAGAGTGTCAGTTCGGCTGACATGGGTGGAGTAAGAATTATAGACTAATAGATTATTTATGGCAAAAGAAGTTATTTCCGGTTCAGAAGCGTTGATGCGGGCCCTTCACCTGGAGGGCGTGAAAACCATTTTTGGTTATCCCGGTGGAGCTATCATGCCCGTGTTTGATGTTCTTTACGAATATACACGTGGAGAGAAAAAGATGTTCGACCACATTTTGGTGCGTCATGAACAGGCTGCTGCCCATGCAGCCCAAGGGTATGCCCGAGTCAGCGGAGAGGTGGGAGTGGCCTTGGTGACCAGCGGCCCTGGTGCCACCAACACTTTGACGGGAGTGGCTGATGCCATGATGGATTCGACACCTTTGGTGGTTATCGCCGGTCAGGTTGGCATCGGAGCTCTCGGCACGGATGCTTTTCAAGAGGTGGATCTTGTGGGTGTGGCACAGCCTATCACGAAATGGGCCTATCAAATACGCCGTCCTGAAGATGTGGCATGGGCTGTCAGCCGTGCTTTCTATATTGCCCGGAGTGGTCGCCCGGGTCCAGTGGTGCTCGATTTTCCCAAAAATGCCCAGACGCATGGTTGCGAATGGGAGCCCGTGAAGGTAGACCATATCCGTTCTTACAATCCTTATCCCAAGATAGACGCTGAAGCGGTGGCTCAAGCGGCAGAACTGATCAATGCTGCCGAACGCCCGTTCGCATTGGTGGGACAAGGAGTAGAACTGGGAGGGGCGCACAATGAACTGCTTGAATTCTTGGAGAAAGCCGATATTCCCGCAGGACGCACGCTGTTGGGGCTCTCCGCATTGGCTTCCGATCACCCCTTGAATATGGGTATGTTGGGAATGCATGGCAGTTATGCCACCAATATGAAGACGCAGGAGTGTGACGTGCTCATCGCTATCGGTATGCGTTTTAGCGACCGTGTGACAGGTCTCCCATCCACCTACGCCAAGCAGGCAAAGGTGATCCATTTAGACATAGATCGCGCCGAGATTAACAAGAACATCAAGTCGGATGTTGCGGTGGTGGGCGATTGCAAGATGTCGTTGCCTGCCATCACCCGCTTGTTGAAAAAGAATGAGCATAAGGAATGGATTGCTTCTTTCGACCAGTATGCTCGAATGGAGAATGAAAAGGTTATTGAATGTGACATTCATCCTACAGACGGGCCGTTGCTGATGGGCGAAGTGACCAATGTCGTGGCAGAGGTGACTAATGGAGAAGGAGTGTTGGTTAACGATGTGGGGCAGAATCAGATGATTTCAAGCCGGTATTTTCGGTTTAGGAAAAAGCGTTCCATTGTTACCAGCGGTGGGTTTGGAACAATGGGCTTCGGTCTGCCGGCTGCTATTGGTGCTACGTTTGGTGCACCTGACCGTACCGTTTGCTGCTTCTTCGGCGATGGGGGATTCCAAATGAGTATTCAGGAGCTCGGCACCATAATGGAGCAACAGGCACCTGTGAAGATGATTCTTCTCAACAATAACTATCTGGGGAATGTGCGCCAATGGCAAGATCTGATGTATGAAGGGCGTTATTCTTTCACCAGAATGCTTAACCCCCACTACGATGATATAGCCAGAGGATACGGTATTCCGTATGATGCAGTGATTGATCGTAAAGACTTGCGCGCCAAGGTGGAGAAGATGATGAATACCCCCGGGCCCTATTTGCTTGAATGTGCCATCAAGGAAGATGAAGACATTGTGCCAATGACCTTACCTGGCAAGAGTGTTGACGAGATGTTGTTGGAACTTCATTATTGACACTCGGAATTTTATATAATGATAAGGTAACAGCCACGGTTACAGATAGGTGGATACCATTTGTGCATGGTGTCTATTTATAGAGCAGGTGTGATTAAAAAACAAAGAAAATCAAGATGGACAACGAAAAGAAATTATATACCTTGCTGGTCTATTCGGAGAATATAGCCGGTATCTTAAACCAGATAACGGCCGTGTTTACCCGTAGGCAAGTAAATATCGAGAGTCTTAATGTTTCTGCGAGCAGCATTCAAAACATTCATAAATACACGATCACCGTTTGGAGTGATGCCGAGCAGATAGAAAAAATAAACAAGGCCATTGAGAATAAGATAGATGTGGTTAAGAGTGACTATTACACAGACGACCAATTATTCATTCATGAAGTTGCCTTGTATAAGATTTCAACTTCGTCACTGCTTGAGAATCCCGAAATCTCCCGTACCATCCGCAAGCATGATGCTCGTATGATGGAAGTAAATCCTACTTACAGTACGGTGCTACTTGCCGGTTTGACGGAAGACATTGTCGATTTGTTCGAACAGCTCAATGGGTTTGGGTGTGTGCTCCAGTACACTCGGAGTGGTAGGATTGCGGTGACGCGCTCTTTTGAAGAACCTGTGAGCGACTATCTTGACCAAGAGGGAAAGCAAGAAAATGGAATTACTGAGTAAAATAGGAAGTTACGATTTTTTGGCGGAGCCGTTTCATTGCGACTTCGCCAATCGCTTATTTATGGGCCATTTGGGTAATCATCTGCTCAATGCGGCTGATTTCCACAGCAATGATCGGGGATATGGTATGCACTATCTCAACCCTAACCATAAAACGTGGGTGCTATCCCGGCTGGCTATCGAAATGAGCGAAATGCCCAAGGCGTATGACCGTTTCACGGTAGACACATGGATAGACGGAGCTATGCGCTATTTCACAAGCCGTAATTTCGCCATAAGGGGACAGAATGGCAAGGTGTACGGATATGGACGCAGCATTTGGGCTATGATAGATACAGATACTCGTCAGCCAACAGATATTTTAGCCATCCATGACGGGCTTATTATGAGCTATGTCGATACCGAAAAACCATGTCCCATAGAGAAAAGTTCGAGGGTTAAAATGGATTCCGGTGCTGAGTTTATGCGTACCATTGACACCTATTACAGTGATGTGGATGTAAATGGACATATTAATTCGGTCAAGTACATCGAGCATATACTTGATTTGTTTGATATTGATTTTTATGGCCAACACCACTTGAAACGTTTTGAGGTAGCGTACGTTGCTGAAAGCCATCAAGGCGATCAGCTTAACTTCTATCGCCAAATGACAGGCGAAAGCGAGTATTGTGTTCGCATCACAAAAGGCATCAAAAATACAGATAACGAAGCGGAAGTTGTTAGAAGTAAGATGATATTCGTAAAAGATTAAAAGAAAATTTGGTTATTACAATTAAAATTGTTATCTTTGCAGCCGTATTTAAAACAATGATTTCCCCTGCCGTCATTTTGGATAGGTGATGGATGGATCGACAAGAGGACTGCTTTTGGATAAGGTGGGCATGGTTCATAGGGATAGTATTAACTGCGCACTCTGACGGAGGCGTTATAAAATTTTTGTATTTATGGCAGAAATGAATTTTGGTGGCGTGATTGAGACTGTTGTCACCAGTAAGGAATTTTCATTGGAAAAGGCTCGTGAAGTGTTGAAAAACGAAACCATCGCCGTGATTGGTTATGGTATTCAGGGGCCCGGTCAGGCTTGCAATCTGCGTGATAACGGTTTCAATGTGATTGTGGGGCAGCGTGAAGGAAAAACCTACGAGAAATGTCTGAAAGACGGATGGGTTCCCGGTAAGACACTGTTCCCCATAGAAGAAGCTTGTAAGAAAGGAACCATTATCTGCATGCTGCTTTCTGATGCCGGTCAGATTGCCGTTTGGCCTAAGATTAAGCCATATCTTACAGCCGGTAAAACATTGTATTATTCGCATGGTTTCGCCATTAACTGGCAGGATCGCACGGGTGTCGTTCCCCCCAGTGACATAGATGTCATTATGGTTGCTCCTAAGGGTTCAGGCACCTCCTTGCGCACGATGTTCTGCGAAGGACGCGGGCTGAACTGTTCTTATGCCGTTTATCAAGATGCTTCCGGCAATGCAGAAGAGAAGACGATAGCTTTTGGTATCGGTATCGGTGCAGGCTACCTCTTTAAGACGACTTTCCAGCGCGAGGCCACTTCCGATTTGACTGGTGAGCGTGGCTCTTTGATGGGGGCCATTGAAGGGTTGTTTGAAGCCCAATATGATGTGCTCCGTGCTCATGGGCACTCTCCTTCTGAAGCTTTCAACGAGACCGTGGAAGAACTGACACAGAGTTTGATGCCGCTCTTCGGCGAAAAGGGTATGGATTGGATGTATGCCAACTGTTCCACGACAGCCCAGCGCGGTGCGCTTGATTGGGCTCCCCGCTTCCGTGAGGCCATCAAGCCGGTCATGGAGTGGCTCTACTTGAGTGTGAAGACCGGTAACGAAGCTCAAATTGCGATAGACAAGAACTCCCAGCCGGACTATCGTGATAAATTGAACAAGGAACTTGAAGACATGCGCAACAAGGAGATGTGGCAGGCTGGTGTGACGGTTCGCACGCTTCGTCCGGAAAACAACTGATAGTTTGACAACTAATTTTTCTCGTACATAATTAAAGGGCGTTTCTCGTTGAGAGAAGCGTCCTTTTTGATTATATGGTGGTCGTGGCATGAGATATAAAAGAGGAGCATGGGAAAGGATTAAATGTGTAAATTATCCATTGGCAAGGGTAAAAACGCCAAGTTTTTTGTCTTCCGTGAGACAAGCCTCTGCCTCCGCGCGGTTTATAAAAAGAGGAAAGAAGCATCCACACGGACCGTCTCTTCATGTATGAGAAATCTCAGAGCCTCCTGAACTTGTACGGGCGGCAAGAGTATCTTGTTGATTTCTGTCACATGATGTCTTTTTCCGTCATTGAGCAAATTCAGAATTTGGTCTTTAGCCTCTTTTAAATTAGCGTCACTTGTCAGGTCTTGTTGGTGCTCAATGCAGACATCACAGTGTCCGCAGTCTTGCGAGGTTTCCTCCCCGAAATAGAGCAATAGTTGACGCGACCGGCACACATGCTCTCCCTTGGCATATTGCAGAAAGGCCTCAATGCGATTGACATACTGCTCTTTTCTCGTCTCATAAACCTCTTTGGGGATAATCACATACTTTTCTTCTTCCCTGTCTTGCAAGTAAGTGATGTAGGGAGTCTTACTACGAGGGATGAAATGAATGACCTTGCGGTGGCTGAGGTTTTTCAGAATCATATAAACCTGCTGTCTGTCAAGTCCGGCCTGTTGTGCCACCAGGCTCTCATCGATATAGACATATTCGGCGAATATTCCCGTGTAGAGCCGCATGAGACTGGTCAGTACGTTTTCTTCGTTTTTGGATAAATCTTCCAGATGGTCGAGCGTGTGCCTGCTCACGGTGAAGATAACCCGTGCATTGTCATTGGGATCACTCTCATAGTGTATATAGCCGGCATGTTCCAACAGGCGGAGGGCCGAATCTACATACGTGGGAAAATACTTGTAGGTAAAGCAGAATCTCCCTATGTCGAAAGCAAAAGTGCGTCCGCATCCGCTCCCTACACCAATCTGATAAAAATAGGCCAGATGCTCATAAACATCTCTGATATAATCTTTCTCGGGGAAATTTTCTGCTATCCGTTTATGGAATTTGTGTTCGTCGCTCCCGTCGTATATGAGTACGGCGTAGGCTTTCTTGCCATCTCGTCCCGCGCGCCCTGCCTCTTGGAAATAGGCTTCCAAGGAATCAGGGCAGTCGATGTGGACTACCACTCTGACATCGGGCTTGTCGATGCCCATACCGAATGCATTGGTTGCCACAATAACCCTCACCTGATCGTCCGTCCATGCCCGTTGGCACTCGTCTTTGACGGCTGTGTCGAGTCCCGCATGATAGAAAGTGGCGTTGATGCCGTTTTCCGTGAGTAGTGCGGCCATCTCCTTGGTTCGTTTCCGGCTCCTCACATAGACGATGGCCGAGCCCGCCACGGAGTTGAGTATGTGTATGAGTTGCGAGGGCTTATCGGGTGTTTTCCTTACAATATAAGCCAAGTTTTTCCGTTCAAAACTCATCCGGAAGACATTCTTCTCCTTGAAAGCCAACCGCTCCTGAATGTCATCCACCACGCGTGGAGTAGCCGTGGCAGTGAGAGCGAGCACAGGAACATCGGGCTTGATGTTGCGGATGGCTGCAATTTCCAGGTATGACGGGCGGAAATCATACCCCCATTGGCTGATGCAGTGGGCTTCATCTACAGTGATGAAGCTCACTTTCATGTGCCTGAATTTGATTTGGAACAGTTCAGAGGACAAGCGTTCGGGAGAGACATAAAGTATTTTTACCCCACCGAAGATGCTGTTTTCCAGCACCTGTATGATTTCGCTCCGCGAGCGTCCGGAGTAGATGGCATCGGCCTTGATACCCCGTTTACGCAGATTCAGCACCTGATCTTTCATCAAGGCTATCAAGGGGGTGACCACCACGCACACACCGTCGGCCCCCATGGCGGGTACCTGAAACGTGAGCGATTTTCCACCGCCAGTGGGCATCAGTCCAAGCGTATCCCGCCCGGCTGCAACACTTTCGATGATGTCGCGCTGTATGCCTCTGAAGTCGGGGTAGCCCCAATACCGATGAAGTATGTTGGTAAATCTGTCTTCCACCAAAAACTCACTCCTTTTCCGGTCGAATATCTTCTATTTGTAGTTGCACTTGGTTGTGCTTGAACACGTTGTCCTCTATTGTATATACAATGTCAAAGCTTCGTTTGCTTTTGATGTAGCGGGCCGAAGCACTCTGGCCGAAGGCGATGCCGTTGACCACATTGCTCGACTTGGAGTCTACCAGTTCGAGTTTGATGTGCTCTTGTTCGCGGCCCACCACCTTGCTCGTGCCGTAATCGTACACGCCACAAGTGCAGAAAAGCGGTTTCGAGTTGCCCGGCCCGAAGGGTGCAAACCTTTTCAAGTCGGTGTGCAGACGCTTGTTGATGTCCTTGAAGTCGATCATGGCATCGATGTTGAGCGTGGCCTCCGTCTGTTCTGGTTCTATGTGCTCCTCTACGAATTTTTGGAAACGGTCTCTGAATTCCTTGACATGTTCCCACTTCATCGTGAGGCCGGCTGCGTATGTGTGTCCGCCGAAGTTGATGAGGATGTCCCTGCAACTTTTGATGGCCGAATATACATCAAAGCCCGTCACGCTGCGTGCCGATCCCGTGGCCATGTCACCGTCGCGGGTGAGCACCACCGTGGGCCGGAAATAGATTTCCGTGAGGCGGGAGGCCACGATGCCGATGACCCCTTTCTTCCAGTTTTCGTCGTAGAGCACGATGCTTGACCTATGGCGCTGGCTCTCCAGTCGGGAGACTATCTGGTTGGCCTCCTCTGTCATTTGTTTGTCGATGTCCTTGCGCTGTTCGTTGTATTCGTTGATGTGTGTGGCCATGCGCAAGGCTACCGGAAACTCCCGTTCCACCAGCAAGTCTACACTCTCCCTGCCATTTTCCATGCGTCCCGAGGCATTGATGCGCGGTCCTATCTTGAACACGATGTCACTCATTGAGATTTCCCGGCCGTTGAGGCCGCAGATGTCAATGATGGATTTCAGTCCGATACTCGGATTTTGGTTGAGTTGTTTCAGTCCGTGGAATGCAAGAATGCGGTTCTCGTCCATCACCGGCACGATGTCGGCGGCAATGGCCACGGTGCAAAAGTCGAGTAGGGGAATGAGTCGGGAAAAGGCAATGTCGTTGTTCTTGGCAAAGCCTTGCATGAACTTGAAGCCCACGCCGCATCCGCACAGATGTTTGAAGGGGTAGGAATCGTCGGGCCTTTTGGGATTGAGGATGGCCACGGCCGGTGGCATCACCTCGTCGGGCACATGATGGTCGCAGATGATGAAGTCTATGCCAAGACTTTTGGCATACGTGATTTCTTCGACGGCTTTGATGCCACAGTCAAGAATGATAATTAGTTTTACACCCGTTTCTTTCGCGTAGTCTATTCCTTTCTTGCTCACACCGTACCCCTCGTCGTAGCGATCGGGGATGTAATAGCCTATATTGGAGTAGAACTGTTGCAGAAACTTGTACACCAGTGCCACAGCTGTACATCCGTCCACATCATAATCGCCATAGACCAAGATGCGCTCTTTCCTGCCCATGGCATCATTGAGTCTGTCCACAGCTACATCCATATCCTTCATGAGGAATGGATTGATGAGGTCGGCCAGTTGGGGACGGAAAAAGCGCTTGGCGGCCGATTCGGTGGTGATACCTCGCCTGATGAGCAGTTGTGCAAGCGTGGGGCTCATATTCAGCTTTTCCCCCAACTCGTCAGCTGCCTGTCTTTCGTCCGGTGTAGGTGTTTGGTAATTCCATTTGAAATGCATTTATATTGTTTTTATTTTCTCAAGTGTTAGATGCTTTACGTGGCGACACCGCTGTGATGGTCGCCCGATATAGCTTTGCCGAATTTGGGATCTTCGGCGAGACATCTGCAATCTTCTTTGATGTGCTCCTTTCTCTCTGCTTGTTTGCTTGAAAAGGACTGTAGTCGCTGCGTTTTGCCGGTCTTTCACCGAAATGGCATAAGTAGGTGCAATAGGAGTCTGTTTGGAAACAGCCGAGTGCAGACTATCTTTTGCAAAGATAGTAATTATTTCTGAATCATGGTATACGAAGATAATTAAAAAAGGTTGTCAACGGTAATATGTGAGTGGTTTCATGAAAAGTCATCCGGAGCGTTGCCTGAATCGGAACTGCTTGAAATAGTACGATAGACGAATGCGGACGTATCGGCCAGTCTACGGTATTCAGTTGTGCGCATTATGCCACCACGATGTGGAATTTGGTGGAAGCGTCTTGTTTCCGTTCGAAGCCTTTGAACGCTTTGTGCAAGACTGTCGAACAGCTTGCGCATGGCCTATGCACGAGTGGTGCGAACGTCTTGCACAAAGATGAAGACGGAACGATGCTGCCCGAACTTGTCTTTTGAGACTATCTGAAAACACAACGGGGATGTGCCTGTTTTGACACACCCCCTTTTATGTTTTGGCTTTGACAATGCTCTATCCGGAAATCTCCCTGCTTTAATATCGGACGGCTTGTGATTATTGCTTATTGCTCCGCAACCGGCAGGATGGCATTCCCGATGCAGGCGTTGGGCTGTTGGATATGCAGCATTTGACACACCGTAGGCGCAATGTCAACGATGCGGGTGGGCAGCGCAGTAGCCCCGTGCTTGATGTTCCATCCCATAAAAACCAATGGGATATGAGCGTCGTATGGGTAGGGTTGTCCATGCATGGTGCCCCGATAGTTTGGTGAGTCTGTTGCACCGAAAAATCCCGGACGCGTCACCACTGTTATCTCGCCACTTCGTTGCCGGTTATAGCCGTTGGTCAATCGCTCTTTGAGCATGGAAGGCATCGTTTCATTGGCCAAATTCTCGTTATCCACGATGTAGAGATACTCCTTCGTGTTCTGTTTCAACCATTTGATGGCATCACCGACAACCTTTTTCTTTTCCAGTCCCTTGGCTTGGATGGTGCTGTCGTTGAAATAGAATTGGTAGTTGTCTTCTCCCATCACCGGTGCGATGCCAAAACGGCTTTCAAGATACTTGTTCAGTTCGGCAGTGGCTTTCTTGTAATTCCATGCCCCCGCAGGGATGCGATGGTTTTTCATTAAGTTGTAATTGTGAGCTGCTCCGTGGTCGGCAGTGAGAAACAGCAGGTAGTTGCCTTTTCCCACTTCCCTGTCGAGGGCGTTGAGGAACGTTGTCAAGTCTTTGTCCAACTGCATGTAGACATCGTGATTTTCTTTGCCACGTGTCCCGTATTCGTGCCCGATGGCATCTGTCGACGATACGCTCACGGTGAGCATATCCGTATCGGCATGTTTGCCCAACTGCTCATTTATCAAGGCCGCTTCTGCCATTTGAAATGTCAGTGTGACCCCGATATTGGCCGTCTTGACATTGGTACCGGGTTTTTGCCGGTGTGTCTTGTTAAACGCCGTCACCCAATCGGGAAGCTTGTCCATGTAAAAGGTCGATGTGATAAACTGTCCGGCCGATGTGTCCCACCAATAGGCACCGTCGGCACTGTGTCCGGCCGGAAGAATGGAGGCACGGTCTTTCAGTGCTACACCAATCACCTTTGAGCGAAACTCGGTGGCGATTTTCAGTTGGTCGCCAATGGTGGTCGCCAACATGCGGCTAGGGCTCATCTTGCCTTCGGGCGAATTGCTGCCCACACCGGCCACTTGGTTGTCACCACAGCAGTAGACACCAGCATCGTCTTGATAGAAATAGTTGCCCGCAATGCCGTGAAGGGCTGGTACGGTTCCCGTATACACACTCGCATGGCCAATGGCCGTCACGGTCGGTGCATAGTTGATCATCGTGTTTTCACAGCTGAATCCCTCGTTGATCACTCGTTTCAGCCCTCCCTCTCCATACTCGTTTTGATAGTAGTAGAGGTAGTCCCACCGCATCTGGTCGACTACCACTCCAACCACCAGTTTCGGTCTGGGCACTTGTGCGGAGGCTGTCAGCGTGGCGATGCACAGGAGCAGCCATACAAAGTTCTTTCTCGTCATAATTGTATTTTTATTATAGTGAAGGTGCTTGGAATATCCGTTTGATTCTCATACTTTCATCAAGAAGTCTTTGAAATCATTAAAGTCTTTGGACATCTTTATACTCTGCTTCCTGCCACGCATGAAGTTGGCCAGCCGTTCAGGTATTTGGATGTTTCCATTGAGAATGGCATCCACCTTTTCTTTGAACTTTGCCGGGTGGGCAGTTTCGAGGAACACTCCCGTCTCTCCCGGTTGGAGGAGTTCTTTCAAGGCTCTGTATCCGCACGCACCGTGAGGATCCAGCGTGTAGCCCGTATCTTTGTGGCACTGTCTCATGGTTTCCATGATTTGGGCGTCCGTATAGGTAGCCCCACTGATGCGGCTCGTAATCCTCTCGTGAGAACCGCCAAACAAGTCATAGATGCGGGCGAAATTGCTCGGGTTCCCTACATCCATGGCGTTGGCTATGGTCTGTTTGGAAGGCTTTGGCTCATATTTTCCGCTCTTGAGATATTGATAGAAGATGTCGTTGGCATTATTGGCTGCAATAAAACGCTTGACGGGCAATCCCATTTCGTTGCCGAAGATACCGGCCGTGATGTTGCCGAAGTTGCCTGACGGCACACATATCACGACTTCATGCTGCCTGCCAAGTTTTTTCAGTTGTGCGTAGGCATAGAAATAGTAGAATGCCTGGGGCAGGAAACGTGCCACGTTAATGGAGTTGGCCGAAGTCAGTTTAATATGCCTGTTCAGTTCTTCATCCATGAAGGCCGATTTTACCAGAGCCTGACAGTCGTCGAATACGCCGTCGATTTCTATGGCTGTAATATTCTGTCCGAGCGTGGTAAACTGGCATTCTTGAATCTTGCTCACCTTCCCTTTGGGGTAGAGCACATATACATGGATTCCATCGACACCCAGGAATCCGTTAGCTACGGCCGATCCCGTGTCTCCGGAAGTCGCTACAAGTACATTAACCGTTTGTCCGCCGGCTTCTTTCTTGATGAAATGCTGAAGCAGACGGGCCATGAAGCGGGCTCCCACGTCTTTGAATGCCAATGTCGGGCCATGAAAAAGTTCAAGACTATAGATGTTGTCTTCCACCTTCACGACCGGAGCATCAAAAGCCAGCGTGTCATATACGATTTGTTTTAGCGCATCGGGCTCCACATCGTCTCCAAAGAAAGCATCGGCCACCCGATAGGCTATTTCTTGAAATGAGAGCGTCTCTATATGGTCGAAAAAATCTTTCGGCAGTTGCTTGATTATCTCGGGCATATAAAGTCCCTTGTCGGGGGCCAGCCCTCTCACGACCGCTTCTTCCAAAGTGGCGTGTGGCGCCACTTGATTGGTACTGTAATATTTCATCTTTTTGTTAGTATTTCATGAATGTTTGCATAAACTCTTGCAGGTGAAGCATGCCGTAACTGCCACTTACACAACTCACCTCGTCATATTGTTTCACCTCGTCGGCGACGATCCCCGGATACCATATCAAGAATGGAACCGGCTCTTTCACATGGGTGCGGATTTCCACGGGAGTGGGGTGGTCGGGCAGTACGGCTATGCACACCGGTTCTTCCCACTTGCTCACCTCTTCGTAGATGGGCTTCACCACCCGCCGGTCAAGATTTTCTATGGTCTTGATTTTCAGTTCCAAATCTCCATCGTGTCCCGCTTCGTCGCTGGCTTCCACGTGAAGGAATACAAAATCTTTTTTTTTCAGTTCCTCGAGGGCAGCTTGGGTCTTGCCCTCGTAGTTGGTGTCGGCGAGTCCGGTGGCTCCGGGAACGATGATGACTTCCAGTCCGGCATATCGTCCTATGCCGCGTATGAGGTCTACGGCCGATATGACACTTCCGCTTTTGACCTTCGGATAAAGCTGCATCAGTGTTTCCATGGAAGGGCGGTAGCCACCGCTCCACGGCCAGATACTGTTAGCCGGCCGTTCGCCACAGGCTGTTTTTGCCTTGTTGAACGGGTGCTCTGCCAGCAGCTTTTGGCTTTTTATAATCAGGTCGTTTATCAAATCGGCCGTCTCTTTGGGTGTCATCCGCCCCTTTTCTGCCGGGTCGTTGCTCCAGTCCCCCTCTTCGGGTTTCACGAGCAGGGGGTGCCATTCTTCATTCGGGTGGTCGTGTGGGGGGGCGCAGACAATATGCTTGCTGGCATTTTTGATGACTAGTAGGTGCCGGTATTGGATGCCCGTGATGAATCTCACCTGTTTGTTACCCAACTTGTCGTTCAGATAGTTGATCAGTATATCGGCATTCTCTGTTGAAAGGTTACCGCCATTGTGTGTGATGATTTTTCCATCATCCAAGGTGATAAGATTGCAGCGCATGGCCAAGTCTTCCGAAGCCATGTCATATCCTATGCTGGCTGCTTCCAGCGGTCCCCTGCCTTCATACACCTTGTTGAGGTCGTAGCCGAGGATGGCTGTATTGGCCACTTCGCTTCCGGGTAGGAAACCGTCGGGCACGGTCATCAGTCGTCCGGTTTTTCCCTGTTTGGCCAACAAGTCCATGTAGGGCGTATTGGCATACTGCAAAAGCGTCTTGCCCCCCAGACGCTCCACGGCGTGATCGGCCATACCGTCGCCTAATATAATAATGTGTTTCATCTTGCGTCTCTTTATTTGGTGATTGGGTTATATGTTTGCTATGCTCATGATATTGGCAAAAACACCGGCAGCCGTCACACCGGCCCCGGCTCCATAGCCTTGTATTTGCATCGGATAGGCCTTGTAGCGGTCGGTGGTGAGCAACACGATGTTGTTGCTTCCTTCCAAATTGTAGAAAGGATGGTTGCGATCTACAGCTTTCAGGGCTACATTGGTCTTTCCGCCCTCCATTGTTGCCACGAAACGCCAGCGTTTGCCTTCCGCTTCGAGTTGCTTGCGGCGCTTCTCAAAGTCGGCATTGAGTCGGGGCAACCGCTCCCAAAAATCCTCCAAACTGCCTTCAAAGTATTCGTCGGGCACGAAAAGATGCTTCTCCACGTCGGCTTGTTCCACCTTGTAGCCGGCCTCGCGGGAGAGAATCACCAGTTTGCGGACAACATCCGTACCACTGAGGTCGATGCGCGGATCGGGTTCCGAATATCCTTGCTCTTTGGCTCTGCGTACCGTTTCTGAGAAAGGAACATCGGCACTGATTTCATTGAAGATAAAGTTGAGTGTACCGCTCAGCACCGCTTCTATTTTCAGTATTTTGTCTCCCGAGTTGCGCAGGTCGTTGATGGTGCCGATGATGGGGAGCCCTGCCCCCACATTGGTTTCAAAACGGAATTTCACCCCTCGTGCCAGAGCCGTGGTCTTGAGTTTCAAATAACTGTCGTAGTCGCTCGAAGCGGCTATCTTGTTGGCTGCAACCACAGAGATGTTGTGCTCCAGAAACGATTGGTAGAGCATGGCTATGTCTTTACTGGCTGTGCAGTCTACGAACACCGAGTTGAATATGTTCATGTTGATGACGGCATCACGCAGCCGTTCGGGTGTACTGGGTTCGCTCCGTTTCAGTTCGTCATGAAAATTCTCCAGATCGAGTCCGTCGCGGTTAAAGATGGCGTTTCTTGAACTTGCGATGCCCACCACATTGAGTTTTAGGCGGTTGCGCTCTTTCAGTTCTTCGTATTGCTTCTTGATTTGTTCGATGAGTTTGCCCCCCACGGTGCCCACGCCGCAGATGAAAAGGTTGAGCACCTTGTATTCAGAGAGGAAGAAAGAGTCGTGAAGCACGTTGAGGCTCTTGCGTAGAAACTCTGCCTTCACGACAAACGAGATGTTGGTTTCCGATGCTCCCTGTGCGCAGGCTATTACGCTGATGCCCGAGCGACCGAGTGTGCCGAACAGTTTGCCGGCAATGCCGGCCGCGTGTTTCATGTTCTCACCGACAATGGCGATGGTGGCCAGTCCACATTCGGCATGCATGGGAAACATGGCACCGTCTTCTATTTCTGCGGCAAACTCATCGTTGAGCACCTCCACGGCAGCAGCAACATCCTGCTCGCGCACACCGATGGAGGTCGAATTTTCCGAAGAAGCCTGACTCACCATAAACACAGAGATACCGTGTGCCGCCAGTTTGGAGAATATGCGGCGATTCACGCCTATCACTCCCACCATTGAAAGGCCTGTCACCGTGATGAGGGCCGTACCTCCGATAGACGATATACCCTTTATAGGCTTCCGGTTGTCTTCCACCTCCTGCTTGATGATGGTGCCCGGATTTTCAGGATTGAACGTGTTTTTTACCCTGATGGGGATATTCTTGATGCATACGGGATAGATGGTCGGAGGATAGATGACCTTGGCACCGAAGTTACAAAGTTCCATGGCTTCGATGTAACTCAACTCGTTGATGGTGTAGGCCGTCTTGATAATGCGAGGATCGGCAGTCATGAATCCATCCACGTCGGTCCATATTTCCAGCACCTCGGCATCAAGCACAGCTGCCAGTATGGCTGCCGTGTAGTCACTGCCGCCCCTTCCTAGATTGGTAGTCTCATCTGTGTCGCGGTCGCGGCTGATGAAGCCCGGCACGAGCGACACCCGCGGCAGATTGTCGAAAGTGTCTAAAACTAACTTGTTGGTCAGCTCGTTGTCGAGAACGTGCTTGCCATTTTTGCGCTCTGTCTTGATGAAGTTGCGGGCGTCATACCATTTGGCTCCGCCGATGAGTGTGGCCACGATGTTGCTTGAAAGTCTCTCGCCATAACTCACGATGGCATCTTGGGTCTTCTCGCTCAGGTCATGTATGAGGTACACACCGAAGTAGATGCTCTTCAACTGTTCGAAAAGGGCATCAACGGTGTTGAACAAGTCTTCTCGTTTCTTGGTGTCGGTGATGATGGTGTCTATCATTTTATGGTGTCTGTCCACCATATCGTCAAACTCCGTTTTCCACCCATCATCGTGTTTTAGGGCTAACTTTGAGGTAGCTATCAGCTTGTCGGTAATACCCCCAAGGGCACTTACTACGACTACAACCGGCTGATGCTTGGCCTCGTTTTCTACAATCTTCTTTAAGCTGAGAATGCTTTTGACGGAACCAACAGATGTTCCGCCGAATTTTAAGACTTTCATTTGCAATAATGTTTAGTAATGCAATGCTCCCCCCGGAACAAACGGGGCTGAAGCAAAACTTGGTTGCAAATTTACAATAATTACATCAAATCCGCAATAAATCCGATGATATTTTGTAGATTTTTCCACGGTATTGTTATCCGGGCGGAGTGTAGCTGCATCTTGACTTCACTTAATTTTCGGGAAAAATATCCCGTTTATTTTTGCTGTTTCTATAAATTCTTCCTACTTTTGCAGTAATTTACATATAGTTACAAATAATCGTATCATTTGTTATGGTAAAAATCACATTTCCGGATGGCTCTGTCCGTGAGTACGAACAGGGAGTGACCGGACTTCAAATCGCCGAGAGCATTTCGCCGGCTCTCGCTCGCAACGTTGTATCTTGCGGTGTCAATGGCGAAACAGTAGAGCTGAACCGTCCTATCAACGGCGACGCAACCATTGCACTCTACAAATTTGAGGATGAAGAAGGGAAGCACACTTTCTGGCATACATCCGCCCACTTGTTGGCTGAAGCCCTGAAAGAGCTTTATCCCGGCATTCAGTTCGGATTCGGTCCGGCCATAGAGAATGGTTTCTTCTATGACGTGATGCCGGCCAGCGGGCAGACTATTTCCGAAAACGACTTCCCCAAGATAGAGGCCAAGATGCTTGAATTGGCCAAAAAAGACGAACCGGTGGTGCGGCGTGAAGTGCCCAAGGCCGAAGCTCTGGAAGAATTTAAGGCCGACGGGCAGACTTATAAGTGTGAGCACATCGATTTGGATCTCGAAGACGGAAGTATTTCCACCTACACTCAAGGCAATTTTACCGACCTTTGCCGTGGCCCGCACCTTATGTCTACCGGTGCCATCAAGGCCCTCAAGATAACAAGTGTCGCCGGTGCTTTTTGGCGCGGTGATGCCAAGCGCGAACAAATGACCCGTATCTACGGCATCAGCTTCCCCAAGAAGAAGATGCTTGATGAGTATCTTGTGATGCTTGAAGAAGCCAAAAAGCGTGACCATCGCAAGATAGGCAAGGAGATGGAACTCTTCATGTTCTCGGAGCGGGTGGGCAAGGGGTTACCCATTTGGCTGCCCAAAGGCACCGAACTTCGTCTTCGCCTGCAAGAGCTGCTGCGCAGCATGTTGCGCCCTTACAACTATCAGGAGGTCATCACACCGGGCATAGGCGGTAAGAGTCTTTATGTCACTTCCGGCCACTATGCACATTATGGCAAAGACGCTTTCCAGCCCATTCATACACCGGAAGAGGACGAGGAATACATGCTCAAGCCGATGAACTGCCCTCATCATTGTGAGGTGTTCGCCCGCAAGCCCCGTTCCTACAAAGATTTGCCTTTGCGCATCGCCGAGTTTGGCACGGTGTTCCGCTACGAGAAGAGTGGCGAACTGCATGGTCTCACCCGGGTTCGCACGTTCACACAAGACGATGCGCATATCTTCGTGCGTCCGGATCAGGTGAAGGCAGAGTTTGAGACCAATATCGACATCATCCTGAAGGTATTCAACATCTTCGGTTTCGACAACTATGAGGCCCAGATTTCCCTCCGTGATCCTAACGATAAGGAGAAGTATATCGGATCCGACGAGGTGTGGGAGGAGAGTGAGACGGCTATTAAGGAAGCCTGCGCCGAGAAGGGACTCAAGGCCCGTGTTGAGCTTGGTGAGGCAGCCTTCTATGGTCCTAAGCTCGACTTTATGGTCAAAGACGCTATTGGTCGCCGTTGGCAGTTGGGCACGATTCAGGTTGATTACAATCTCCCGAACCGCTTCAAGCTTGAATACACTGCCGAGGATAACTCAAAGAAGACACCTGTCATGATTCACCGTGCGCCGTTTGGCTCACTGGAGCGTTTCACCGCCGTGCTCATCGAGCACACTGCCGGTCACTTCCCCTTGTGGCTGACACCCGATCAGGTGGCCATCCTGCCCATTTCTGAGAAGTACAATGACTACGCCAAGAGCGTGGCACGCTATTTCGACTCTGTGGGGGTGCGTGCCATCATTGATGAACGCAACGAGAAGATTGGCCGTAAAATTCGCGACAACGAGTTGAAACGTGTGCCTTACATGGTCATTGTCGGTGAGAAAGAGAGTGCCGAAGGCCTTGTAAGTATGCGTAAGCAGGGGGGAGGCGAGCAAGCCACCATGACGATGGAAGAGTTTGCGCAGCGCATCAACAGTGAAGTGGCCGACATGCTTTCGACCGTGAAAGAATAAGAATAACTCCCAAGAAAGCCTGTCTTTCTGATTTTTTGGAGTGGACGGGTATTGGGTTTTCAAAATAACGAAACGGGTGACAAATAGCTTCATCAAACTATTTGCCACCCGTATTTTTTCTTTTTGTTGTGTAGTATAGCCATTTCGGCTTACCGAGCTTCTTTACTTCAAGTGTCACAAATGCCACCTTTACTTTGGTGCGAAGCCCTTGAACCATCTGTGCGGAGGCTTTGCACCATCTGTTCGGCAGCCTTGCACAGTATGTGCAACAGCCATGCACAGTCTCTGTGGCAGGACTTTTGGGTTGGCACTTGGTTGGTTGGCATATACAAAGGAGTCCTGATACGCTTGCATGGAGTTATTTTGCTTTCTGCAAGCAGATTGCGTTAATCTTCCAAATTCTTTCGGTTTTTACGGCGAATTTTCGTAAGTTTGCAGGTGCTTAGAAAAAGGATTTGGATGAAATCAAACAAGAATAAGTTTCTTCTCGGTTTTTCTGTTGTTGTGATGGTGCTGGCCATCATACGCTGTGTGTTCCCCCGTATCGCCGCACCAAGGGGCAGTGGTGTGGTTGCAATGGATTCTCTCTCGACCGATTCTATGGCTTATGCCCTAAGTGACAGTGTGGACAAGGTGTCGCTGAAGGAGAAAAACAAGGAAACAGTGCCCGCTAATGATTCCGATTTTCGGGTGGCGGCGACTTCACCTTTTTTCAATGAGGACGGGACGTTGACTAAACATCGTATATTCAGTGTTCCCAATTTTGCACAGACATTTCCCGACCAAAACGATGTACAGTTGGAATCGGCCAACAAGTGGGGAGTGCAGCCGGTGGCTAATCGTTCAGAAGCTGAAGGTAAGAAGGCCGAACTTGTGTATGTGGGTAGTAATCCTTATTTTTATATCGATGAGCTCCGTTCCAGTATTCCCTATCTTGTGCCGCGGGCTTCGGAACTGTTGCAGGACATAGGGCGCAATTTCTTCGATTCGTTGCAAGTGAAAGGAGTACCCTTGCACAAGCTTATTGTTACGAGTGTGATGCGGAGTAAGGAAGATGTGCAGAAACTTAGAAGTCATAACGGCAATGCCACTCAAAACTCCTGTCACATGTATGGGACGACTTTTGATATTTGCTACAACCGGTATAAGACAGTTGAAAGTCCCGGCGAGAAGCGTCGAGCAGTGCGTAACGATACGTTGAAATGGGTGCTCAGTGAAGTGTTGCGCGATCTTCGGCAGCAGGAACGTTGCTGGATCAAGTATGAGGTGCATCAAGGCTGCTTCCATATCACTACGCGTTGATGCTGATAGTGTATATAATTCTGCTTGGGCAGTAAATGGGGAAATGTGGAAAAAGTCGTATAGGCCAGCTATTTTGAAATCAGCATTTGATAGCTAAGAAAACAAAAAGTAAGGGAACTAAAGAATAGAATCATGGTGAAGCATGAAACGATATTCTTTAATTCCCTTATTTTTGTGATTATTTTGCGATGCACGCAAACTTTGATTCAAAAATGCGGAATGTCAGAAGTGGCTTTCGTTAGTATTTTGACCAGTCTATGTTGCGTATCACACCGAGGGCTTTTTCCCAATCGCAGTCCAAGCAAAACTGTAAGGGATAGTCATCGCGGTCGTAATAGGCATTTACAAGTTCTTTATCTTCATCATTGAAGAGCGGACTGTCAATGGTGGCACGCTTGAAGAAGAACATCACCTTATCGCGGTTTTTCTTCTTGCATTCGTCCAAACGTTTGAAGTAAAGCTGAAGATACTGGTGCATGGCATAACTCAACTCGTTGAGTTGTTTGATTTTGGCATTGAGCGTATCTACATTCATGTTGCCGGAAAGCATATCGGCTGCCGGAAGGATTTTGCCGCGAATGTAAGTGAGTTCGTCATATTTGAAGATGGCCACTTTCCTTTCGAACAAGCTCTTGGTCGTGTCATTGACCGTTTCCAATGCGTTGTGCATCATGTAGTTGAGCACATCTTGCGCTTTTGTTGGAGTGCATAGCAGCATGGTGAAAAACACCAAAGATAATAGTTTCTTCATATTTTCTAATCGTTTTTAAATGTTATTTTTTTGTTCTTTTTGTGTATGTCGGGTGAGAAAAAGTTGATGATCGATACATGTGGGAAGTTCTTCCTGATAGTGTGTGACCATGATCAGTGTCTTGTCTTGTCGCCGGCAAAAAATGTCTATGATGTCTTTTACTTTACTTCTGTTTGGATTGTCAAGTCCGTGAAGAGGTTCGTCGAGAATCAACAATTCCGGATCTTTCACGAAAGCACGGGCCAATAACACCAGTCTTTGCTCGCCACTGGAAATTTTGAGGAATGTCCGTTCGGCCAACACTTCAATGCCGAAAATGCGCATCCAGAAGCGACACCGGGCATAGTCTTCCTCTTGCGGCTTGGCATAGAGCCCTATGGAGTCTGTCAGTCCGCTGGCAACAATTCGGATGCAGGGCAGGTCGCGCCGATATGCACGGTGCATTTCAGGAGATACATAGCCTATGCGTTTTTTGATTTCCCAGATGGTTTCTCCACTTCCTCTGGCTTTTCCGAACAAGGAGATGTCGCAAGCATAGCTTTGTGGATTGTCGGCACACACTAAACTAAGTAGGGTAGACTTTCCCGAACCGTTCTCTCCACTTAATGCCCACCTTTCTCCCTTTCTCACAGTCCAATCAAGATTCTCTAAAATAGGACGTTCCCCATATCGGATATTCACTTTATTCATCCTGACCACATCTTCTGATGGGGCGGCTACGTGGATGTAAGGGAGGGAGAGGATGGCTTCTCGACAGTCTTGGGAGAGCGTGGCGGAAAGCCATTCGTGCCGGCGGGCAATATAATCTGTACGCTTTTCCTTGGCACTCACCCGAAGATTGTTGATTTCCACCACGTGAGTGATGAATTCGGGAATCTCATCGCATTTGCTCAACACGAGGATTATTTGTAGCGTCTGTCGGGCGGATAATTCTCCAAGTAAGTCTTTCAGTTGCTTACGGGTGCCGGCATCCAGCCCTATGAACGGATTGTCAATGATGAGCACCCTTGGGGAAGATAAGAGCGTGGAAAGGAGTTTGAGTTTGCGCAATTCGCCGCTTGAGAGGAGAATGATATACTTATCAAGCAAAGTCTCCATGTGGAAGAGCCGACAAAGGTGTTCTTTGAATCTGTGACGTTCGGGAGAGTCCTCGCCGGCCATACGATAGGCTTCTTCCAACCATTGGTCTGCGGTGGGCGTATTCTCATCTATTTCCTGCTGGTTCCAGCGTTGTTGTAAGAAATAAGTACGGTCGTTGTCACTGCCATAGGAGTCGTGGAAAGTGATATACTTGATGTTGTCACTCACCAACGGTTTGGTACTTGGAGAAAAATCATAATGGGGAGGATGTGTCAGCAAGGAGTGCCGGCTTGTCAGCATATTCACCAACATGGATTTGCCACCGCCATTCGGCCCGACGATGGCGATGTGTTCACCATCGGCAAGCTCGAAATCAACGGGCTCGGCCAGTCGCCATTCGGGCATTCCTGCCACTCCTTTTTCTATATGTATGATCTTTTGCATCCCCGTTAACGAGTTGTTGTGGGCTGTTTACACCGATTGTTCACGACATCTTGCCTATTTGCCGCTATTTCACTCTGTCCATGTTCTTGGCCACAAAGTCTTTCCAACTTCCATAGTGTCTGGCTCCCGATTGTGGACGGCCCATTTGGAGGTAGTGGCAATAGGCGGCCCCGAGCGCATCGGTGGCATCCATAAACTTAGGCATGTCTCCATCGCTGATGTTCAGTATGCGCCTCAACATCTCCGCCACTTGTTCTTTGGAGGCCTTTCCTTGTCCTGTGATGGATAGCTTGATTTTCAGCGGTGCGTATTCATGAATAGGAATGTCGTGGTGAATGGCGGCGGCGATGGCTACCCCCTGTGCCCTTCCGAGCTTGAGCATTGACTGCACGTTTTTCCCGAAAAAGGGTGCTTCGATGGCCATTTCATCGGGCAGATATTCGTCGATGACACCCGTCACGCGGTCGAAAATCTTGCCCAACTTGAGATAAGGGTCTCGCTCCTTGCGCATGTCGATGATGCCCATGACAACGAGTGATGCCTTGTTGTCCACCACTTTCAACACTCCATAGCCCATAACGTTGGTTCCGGGGTCGATGCCTAAAATGATTTTCTCCGCCTTCATCTATCCATATAAGGGTTGTGGGCCAGTTCATTCCCGATGGTGGTCGTGGGACCGTGGCCGGGATAGACGACTGTCGAGTCGGGCAACTGGGCCAACAAACGGAGGCTCTGGATGATTTGGAACATGGAGCCACCTTCGAAATCGGTACGTCCGATGGAACCGGAAAATAAGGTGTCGCCGGTAAAAGCCACTTGTTCTTTCGCAGAATAGAATGTCACAGAGCCACATGAGTGCCCGGGCGTCTCAATAATGGTAAACTCGGTATGGCCAAACTTGATACTTTCCCCTTCTTCAAAATAATGACCTACAGGGGGGAAGTCTTGCTCCAAGTCTATGTGAAAGAGGTTGTTACCTTGTTCCTTGAGCTTGTCCATCAGATATTTGTCCTTGGCACTCACTTCCGGCTTTAGTCCGAAAGTGTCGTAAACAAAGCGGTTGCCAAAGTTGTGGTCTAAGTGTCCGTGTGTCAAGAGTAAATGGCGGGGAGTCAGTTTGTTTCCGCGAATATAATCTTCAATGGCATTGTTCTCCTCTTCGTAGAAGGCACCACAATCTATGATTACACATTCCTTGGTTTCATCGCTTACTATGTAGCAGTTTTCCATGAGCATATTGCATGGAAACTTTCTTATTTCTAACATTGTTTGAATCGTCTTTTTATGGGTTTTCAAATGGGCAGATAAATAAGTTTCTTGTCTTCCTTGAACCAGTCTTCTTCGAAAAACGTGTCGAGTGAGGTCACTTCCACGATATTGGAGAAAGGTTTAAGTTCATCTTCCAAATTGCCACCTTTCAGACATAAAACTCCGTTGGGGAGGACATTGGAAGAAGTTTTTCGAATATTCCTTTTGACAATCTTCACCAAGTCAGGGAGAGGCATCACGGCTCGGCTCACTACGAAGTCGAATTTGCCTTTTTCCTCTTCGCCACGTTGATGGACTGCCGTGACATTCTTTAGTTCCAAGGCCTGTGCCACCTCGTTGACCACTCGTATTTTTTTGCCCGTTCCGTCAATCATGCGAAATTTTACTTCAGGAAACATGATGGCTAGCGGGATGCCGGGAAACCCTCCACCGGTGCCGAAATCGAGCACTTCGGTGCCCGGTCTGAAATGTATGTTGCATGCTATGGCCAATGAGTGGAGTACATGACGCTCATAAAGATTGTCCATATCCTTACGTGAAATGACATTGATTTTCGCATTCCACTCCCGATAAAGTTGGTCGAGCTGTGCATATTGTTCTTCCTGAATCTTTGAGAGATTAGGAAAATATTTCTTGATAAGGCTTATCATTTTTATTTCTTGAGTATATCTTTGATGTCGCTGCGATCTATCTCGACGCGTATTTCCCCCTCTGCGTGAGGTGCCACTTCATCTTCACAATAGATGAAAGTAATCGTGTCGTCTGTGGGGATGAAGTTGTCGGGGGCATAGAGTTTGCCGTCCGCAAAGAAATATCGGTCACTCAACGCTTTCCAATCGTCCACTTTGTATTGCTTCATGAGCTTACTTTTGAGGACTTCGTTTAGCCTGTATTCATAACCTTTTACGAACAAGTCATTTATGGTGATGAGTTTCCCCGTCTTCACATTGAAGTTTTTCACGATGGTCTGGTGGCTTGTATGGGCTCCACCTCCGTAGTAAGCTATCCGGGCGATGTAGGTAAGTATGCCCTCGGCCCCACTTGTAGTGCTGGTGTTCACCTTGTAGAAAGTGTTGAACGATGATGCATGTTCAGCATCTTGGCGGTAGATTTCTTTATAATCGGCTACATATCCATTCAGATATTCAGCAGCAAAAGAGTCTACACATTGCTTCACGTTCAGGTTGGTTTGCCCATCAAGGGAGAAATAGTCGGGGGTGAGAATGCCCGACCTAAGTAGCTCGTTGTTGATGATTTCTGCCAATTTTCCCCCTCGTGCGTATTGCATCGAGATGCTAACCTCACATTTGGGCGAGTTGGGGTCGGCGGTGATGTGTGCAGCCGTGTCTATCACCACACTGTCGAATGTCAGGCCTTCGATTTGAGCAGTGCGTCCTCCTCCCTTGCCCCCGCATCCGGCAATGGCCAGCACGGCAAGTCCAATCATCAGAATGTTTTTTGTTTTAATCATTGTTTCCTCTCTGTGTCCCCATTCCCAATTAAGGAATCGGTTTTCCTCCTTGCATCAAACTTTTGGTGGCAAAGTTAGTGTAATTCAAAGATAAATCAAAATAAAACATGAATATTTTAGGTTTGTTCACGTGATAATCCTTGAGAAGTATGCGGATATGAATTAAAAATGGTAACTTTGCAGACCGAATAAAGTATTGAGGATTGCAAAATGATAAAAGTAGCACTTTTTGATCTTGATGGTGTGGTTTTTGATACGGAGCCACAGTACACCATTTTCTGGAGTGGCATTTGCAGGGAGTTCCGCCCTGATTTGCCCGGACTTGAACACCAGATTAAAGGCCAAACACTGATACAGATATACGATAAGTATTTCAGCGGACTCAAAGATGTGCAGACCGTTATCACGCGTCGTCTCAATGAGTATGAGAAACGGATGGAATACAGGTATATAGCCGGATTGGAAGATTTCTTGAAAGACCTCAAGCATAATGGGGTGCATACCGCAGTGGTGACGAGCAGCAATCTTGAGAAGATGGAATGTGTCTATGCGCAGCATCCCGAGTTTTCCGCTCTTTTCGACCGTATCCTTACTGCGGAAGACTTCTCCAAGAGCAAGCCCGATCCCGATTGCTACCTGAAAGGAGCCCGGGCTTTTGACGAAGAGGTGGCCCATTGCGTGGGATTCGAAGACAGTTTCAATGGTCTGAAAGCCGTCAGAGCTGCCGGCATGTTCACTGTTGGGCTTTCCACCACCAACTCGGCCGAAGATATCGCTTCTTATGCCGACTATGTGATGTCCGACTACACGGATATAGATTATTCGAAATTAGTGGAACTCGCACATCTGTCTTGATGAAACTACATACTTCTACAAGCAAATATTGAAAACAAATTATGGGATATCTATCAACTGACAAGAAAAAAATAACGACCAAAACCTTTGCCGAGATGAAACAGGCCGCGGAAAAGGTGACGATGCTTACGGCATACGACTACACAACGGCCGGTATCATTGATTCGGCGGGAATAGACAGCATCCTCATTGGCGATTCGGCTTCGAATGTCATGGCCGGCAATGCGGATACACTCCCCATCACTGTCGATCAGATGATTTACCATGCCCGCTCGGTGGTTCGTGCTGTCAACCATGCTTTGGTGATATGTGACATGCCTTTTGGCAGCTACCAAGTGAGTCGTGAAGAGGCCCTCCGCAATGCATGCCGCATGATGAAAGAGAGTGGGGTAGATGCCCTAAAACTTGAAGGTGGGGTGGAGATTGTCGACACGATAAGCGGACTTATTGCCGCCGGTATCCCTGTTTGCGGTCATTTAGGTCTCACTCCGCAAAGCGTACACAAGTTTGGCGGCTATGGTCTTAGGGCCAAAGAAGAAGCTGAGGCGGCTAAACTTGTAAGCGATGCTAAGGCATTGGACGAGGTGGGATGTTTTGCCATCGTGCTTGAGAAAGTGCCGGCTGCCATAGCATCGGAAGTGGCACGGCAGGTGAAGGCCGTTACCATAGGTATTGGAGCCGGAAGCGGCTGTGACGGACAAGTGCTGGTTTATGCTGATGCACTTGGCATGACGAGTGGTTTCAAGCCCAAGTTTCTTCGTCATTTTGCCCAAGTGGGCCAATGTATGGCAGCCGGGGTGGAAGAATATGTGAAGTGTGTGAAGGAAGGTTCTTTCCCCGGTGAAGCCGAGAGCTATTGATTCTTGTGGCGTTTGCAATGTGCCGGAACGTTTTGTATCTTTGCACAAGCCTATTTTAATATTCCTCTAAAATAAGACCTGTGGATACCCAGAATACTCCTATTCATATCAAATTATGGCATCGTGACTTTTGGCTGATGAGCATGGCCGGTCTGTTGGTCACCATGAGCGTTTATATGCTTGTGCCGGCTTTGCCTCCCCACTTGTTGATGAGTGGATTCAAGGGATGGCAGGTTGGACTGGTTATGGGCGTTTTGGGACTTGGAATCTATATGTTTGGGCCCTTTTGTTCTTACTTGTTGCAACGTTATCGTCGCAACCGGGTGTGCATATCTTCCATGATTGGGATGGTGGTTTGCATGGCGGGATTGTATTATGCCGACCTTTTGCCAACAGACAGAGGTAGATTTGAAGTTTTGGTTGCGTTGCGTTTTTTGCTGGGTGCTTGCTTCGGTTTGGCTCAGATGAGTTTGTACAGTACGCTCATCATCGACAGTTGCGAATCATTCCTTCGCACCGAGGCCAATCATTCTTCCGTTTGGTTTTCGCGTTTTGCCCTTTCGCTCGGTCCGGTAGGTGCTCTGCTGGTTTCAAGACTTTTAGGCTATCGGGCTGTTTTGGTCTTTGCCGGTTGCCTCTCTGTGGTGTCATTCTTGCTGATAGGCATGGTCAGATTTCCCTTTAAGGCACCTGACGAACACATGCGCAAGGTCTCTCTCGATCGCTTCTTTCTTCCTTCAGCCTTTCCGCTCTTTGTTGGGTTGGCCGTTTTCACCTCAATAGTTGGCCTGCTCTTCTCCCTGCCCCATGTTGAGGAATTTTACGGTATGTTGATGTTTGGATTTTTCATCGCTCTTTTGGCTGAAAAATATGCATTTGCCGATGCCAACCTCAAGAGCGAAATCGTGGCCGGACTGATAGCTTTGGGGGCCGCCGTACTCATTACCTTTACCGGTGAGGCAACGGCTCTCCATTGGATAAGACCGGTGTTGGTTGGTTTTGCCGTAGGCATTGTGGGCAGTCGTTATCTTTTATTTTTCATCAAATTGGCCCGTCACTGCCAGCGTGGGACGAGTCAAAGCACATTTTTCCTTTCGTGGGAGACCGGTATGAGCCTTGGACTCTTTGCCGGTTGCACACTTGCCGACCGACATGTCGATATGCTGGCCTTGATCTTGGTGGTGTTAAGCCTGATTGCCTATAACTTTTTGCTTCACCCTTGGTATATAAAACATAAGAATAGGTGATGTTGGCCGTCACCTAATATAAAAGGCCCGTTCATTGTCTGATATTCAATGAACGGGCCTTTTGTTTGTTTTGGATGGCAAAAGACATGCACGGGTATCGCATCAGAACGGCTGTCAGTCGATGTAGTCCACTTTGATGACGATCACACGAATATCTTGATTGCCCGAATCATTGTTGACCTTGGCGATGTGCCAATCACCGGGAAAGAAAATGAAAAACCGGTCGGGTGTGCTGTCGTAGAATTGGGTACGCCCTTTGTCATAACTGTAATGTATAACATCTTTTCGGGCATCATACTTGCAATCGGGTGTGCTGGTGTAATGGTCTATAAGCCCGAAACGCTCGGTTCCTTTCACGACATATTGAAAGTCGATGTGATGACTGTGGCTTTCACTCCGTCGTTTCTCAAGCGGTTCGTTGTGGGAGTCTTCCACGCTGGCCGTGAGCGTGGTGCCCTCAATGGGATGCCTGCCCTTTGGGATGTTGACGAGGTCGGTTGTGGCAAGCCATTTGAAGAGTGCCTCCCACTGTGTCGGATTCTTTTGATATTGCCGGTAAAACTCCGTGAGGTTGACACTCCTGTGAGGTGATGCGCCGGTGAAGCCCTGCCGCCATTGGTCGGTGGCACACCACTCCGCAGCCTGCTTTTTCAGGGACTTGTCGGAGTAATAGCGGGTGTAGTAGCCTTTGTCTTGCGCCTCTATGGACAAGGTGAAATACAAGGTCGGCAAGACAAGTATGAGGGGCTTTAGAGTGTGGCGGAACAGCCACGTGTGGATGAATCGTGTCATGGTTGTTTGGAAACTTGGATGTTGGTGATGAGAATAAAATAAATGGGGAGTGGGGGGAGTGGAGAGAATGTGAATGGGGCGCTCCCTCTTCAGGAATCGCCCCACACACTATTGTCTTTTTATTCTCCGGTGGATGTTGATCTTCTTGTTGGGGCTTTAAGGGCCCTTGTCAAGAATCTCTCCAAAGCTTAGAGGATGGTCTTTACGGCTTCAAGCATGCCCTTTTCCTGTATGAGGTCGAGGTCTTTCTTCACCAGTTCGGCCAAGCCTTTCACGCTATGGAGGTCTTCACCCCAGATTGATTCTGCCGCGAGCACACCGTCGGTCACCTTCTGAGTGTCGCCCGTTGCCCAAAGGTTCTTGAGCAGATCCATGATGTCTTGTGCGTCATTGGGCACAATCTCGGTGCCGTCTTCGCGTTTTCCACCTTTATAATAAGTGATGATGGCCGCCAAGCCGAATACGAGTCCTTGCGGCAGCTCGCCCTTGCGCTCAAGATAGGTCTTCACGCCGGGCAGGTCGCGGGCACAGAACTTGGGGAAAGAGTTGAGCATGATGCTTGTCACCTGGTGGTCGACATACGGATTGTCGAAGCGTTCGAGAACATCGGCAGCAAACTGGCGAAGCTCATCCATCGGCAGATTAAGTGTCTGCATGAGTTCGTCAAACTGCACCTTGTGGATATATTTGCCGATGACCTCGTGGTTGCAGGCATCGCGTACAATGTTGACACCGCTCAAGAAAGCCACAGGTGAGAGCACCGTGTGGGGGCCGTTGAGCAGTGTCACCTTACGCTCGTGGTAGGGTTTCTCGCTCTCGGCGATGAGCACATGGAGCCCGGCTTTCTCGGCAGGGAACTCTTTGCGGAGAGCTTCAATGCTCATGTTTTCCGGCTTTTCGATGACCCACAGATGGAATGTTTCGGCCTGCACCACAAGGTTGTCCTTGTAGCACACCTTTTCCTGAATCTCCTTAATGGTGTTGCGGGGGAATCCCGGCACGATGCGGTCCACGAGGGTGGCGCAAACATAGCAGTGGTTGGTAAACCAATCCTTGAAAGCGGCATAGTCGGCACCGAAGTCGTCTTTCCACAGTTCGATGTACTGATAGATGCACTCTTTCAGATGGTGCCCGTTGAGGAAGATGAGCTCGCAAGGCATGATGATGAGGCCCTTGGAAGCATCGCCGTTGAAGAACTTGAACCGATGGAAGAGCAGCTGCACCAGTTTGCCCGGATAGGAAGAGGCCGGAGCGTCGGCAAACTTGCAAGTATCATCAAAAGCAATGCCTGCCTCGGTGGTGTTGGAAATCACGAAACGAATCTCGGGTTGCTCGGCAAGTGCCATGAAGGCCTGATTTTGCGTGTAGGGGTTGAGGGCACGGCTGATGACATCAATGCGTGTGAGTGTGTTTACAGGCTGACCGTTCTCCCGGCCTTGCAGGTTGACATGGTAGAGGCCGTCTTGTCCGTTAAGCCAGTCTACCATACCGCGTTCGATGGGTTGCACCACGACCACGGAGCTGTTGAAGTCGGTCTTCTGGTTCATGTTGTAGATGATCCAATCTACAAAGGCACGGAGAAAGTTTCCCTCGCCAAACTGGATGATGCGTTCAGGCATGACACCCTTGGGGGCGGTGCGCTTGTTCAAAGATTTTAATTCTGACATAGTTTGTTTTATGATTTGATTTTTAGATTTCGTTTGTGTAGTGCAAAGGTATAAAATATTGGAATAGGGAGTGCCGAATTTGTCCGAAAACGTTGCGTAAACCTTTGCGTAAATGGGATTCACCCCTCCCGCCTTTAGTTGCCGGGTGGGAGAGGTGGAAAGAGGAAGGGCTACATGGCGAAGCAGTTGAACCCTCCGTCGACCACGGCCACGGTGCCTGTGACAAATTTGGCGGCATCGGACATCAGATAGTGGATGGTTCCACATAGTTCTTCGGGATCGCCCATGCGCCCGAACGGTGTCTGGCGTATCACGTCCTGTCCCCGTTGGGTGTAGCTGCCATCGGGATTGGTGAGCAAACTGCGATTTTGCTCGGTGATGAAAAATCCCGGGGCAATGGCATTGACACGGATGCCTTCGCCAAACTTCTTGGCACACTCGGTAGCCATGTAGGCCGTGAAGTTGGAGATGCCGGCTTTGGCGGCTGCATAACCGCACACGCGCGTCATGGGGCGGAAGGCGGCCATCGATGAGAAGTTGATGATACTTCCCTTGCCGGCCTCCACCATAGGTTTGAGAAACACCTGCGTGGGAATCACCGTGCCTGTGAGATTGAGGTTGAGCACTTTCTGAAATTGTGCAGCATCAAGGTCAAAAAAGGTTTGGTCGGGGGTGATTGTCGCTCCCGGCTGGTTGCCTCCGGCTGCATTGAGTAGCGTGTCGATGCGCCCATAGCGGTCGAGGATGTCTTGGCAGTTTTGTTCAACCACGGTCTGATCCATGACATCGGTCTTGTAAAACGAGGCTTCGCCTCCGGCCTTGCAAATGTCGTCAACGATGGCGTGGCCAACCTCCTCCTTGCGGCCCATGATGGCCACTTTGGCCCCTTCGAGGGTGAGATATTTGGCAATGGCACGGCCCAGCACTCCTGTGCCGCCGGTGATGACTACCACGTAGTCTTTGATATTGAAAAGTGAGTTCATTGTATTTGTTGTGTTTGTGATGTCTTGTTGCTTAAAAGATAGCTTTGCGGAGTTTCCGCCCGTGCGCCGCACATTCAGTCGAAGAAGCCCGGTTGCCTGTAGTCGATGCCCAATTCCCGGTCTACGGTGGCGAGAATGCCCTGCACTTGTCCCATGGCAAACATGCGGCCGAGGAAGCTGTAACCGGCATTGTAGCCTCGCGATTCGTCGCCGAGCATGGTCATGCCGTGGTCTACGCGCATGGGTAGCTGTGGATTTTGCTTCTCGAAGATGCGTGCCAGTTCGATGATGTCGGCCCGGCCGCCCAAATGGCTGGCTTCGGTGAAGTCACCGTTGTGGAATATGTGGCACGAGCGCAGATGCACAAACCATGAGCGGGAAGCATATTTGCGGGCCAAAGCCACCACATCGTTGTGGGCTCCGGCCGAGAGACTTCCGGCACAGAAGGTAAGTCCGTTGTGAGGATTGTCCACGGTCGAGAGCAGCCACTCGATATCTTCGTCGCAAGTCACGATGCGGGGGAGTCCGAGGATAGGGAATGGCGGGTCGTCGGGATGCACGCACATATACATGCCACACTCTTCGCAAGTGGGCATGATGGCTTCAAGGAAGTAGCGCATGTTCTCGCGCAGCTGTTCTTTGGTGATGCCTTTATACAAGTCGAGCAACTGGCGGAAAAGTTCAATGGGGTGTTCATCATCTTCCTTGATGTTGCCGCTCACGAATCCTTGTGTTTTCACAATGATGTTATCCACGAGTTTGTGCTCCCTTTCAGGTGTCATGTCGCTTTTCAGCTTTTCCACCTCACTCATGATGTCGCGCCCCATGTCGTGCCCCATTTTTTCCCAATCGGCTGCAGCATTCTGCCTGCCGAGGATGTAGATGTCGAAATAGGCAAATTCGGAAAAGCTGAAATAGAGATTGGTGGAGCCGTTGGGATTGGGATGGTTGAGGTCAGTGCGAGCCCAATCGAGCACGGGCATGAAGTTATAGCAAATGGTGTGTATGCCTTCAGCAGAAAGGTTGCGCAGCGACTGCTTGTAGTTGTCGATGAGCCGGTCGCGGTCGGGCCCGGCATATTTGATGCTCTCCGACACAGGCAGGCTTTCCACTACGCTCCAACGCATACCGAATTGCTCGATGTAGGTCTTGAGCTCATTGATTCTTTCACGTGTCCACACCTCTCCGTTGGGCACATCGTGCAGGGCGGTCACAATGCCCTCCACACCGATTTGTTTTAGCATGGCAAGCGTAATCTTATCGTTTTTGCCAAACCATCTCCAGGTTCTTTCCATAGTTTTTGTTGATACTTTTTCTTGTCTTGACAGGGGTAGATATTCTACATGCAAAGATAATGATTCTTTTTGGAATGGCAAAGAAACGGGATTATTTGTTCAGAGGATTTTTACAGGCTGTGAAATCGTCTCTATAGTCGGATGTCGTATGTTTCATACCGTCTTCTTGGACTTTATCGGGAGGATGGCATAGGTTATAGAGAGAAGTATATTGATATTTCGAAAAAGTTTTATACGTCTGTCAGTAGGTTTTCTTGCATGTAACAAAATGAGGGATATAAGAAGTCAAAAAAGAAGAAAATATGATGCGGTCAAGCCATGGTTATGAGATGAAAGGGCCACAGTGGGGATGCAATTTGGCCGTAGTGAGAAAGCCAAATGGGCCCTTTTGCACAGTTGTTTGGGTCTGATTGCAAGGGAAATTGGGAGAAAACAAAAAAGGGAAACATCAATGTGCTTCCCTTGCTGATGCAAAGATACAACATTTTATCGCCTTTTGCAAACGTGATGGGAGAAATGTTGACAAAAAGAGGTGGGTAAGTGTAGGGGATAAGAAATCTGGCAGATGGAGTCGGGGAGGTGCTTTTGGAATGTTGAGAGAGTAGGGGGAGGAAATGACATTTTACCAATAAGGTGTGAAAAGGTGACAGTTAGGGTGAGGATATAAAAAGAGGAGGCCTATTTCTTTTACGAAATAAACCTCCTGATAGGTATTCATGATCTCCTTAAAAGGAGAAAGCAATACATGGTGAGTGTCAATCGATTAAGCCTCAGTCTCATTACTCCAGTCCTCCTGCGACTTGCGCACATAGCTCTTATAACGGAGCTTGGCCATGTCTTCGCAGGCTTTGAACAAGTCATTGGCTTCTCCGGGGAACGCTTTCTTCACGGAGAGGAAGCGCACCTCGCTGTCCAAGAAGTCTTGGAACTTGGACCAGTCGGGAGCTTTTGAGTCGAGCGAGAATGGATTCTTGCCTTCCTCTGCCAGCTGTGGGTTATAGCGCCAAAGGTGCCAGTAGCCACACTCAACGGCGTTGGCTTCCTGTGCCTGGCTGCGTCCCATACCACCCTTAATCTTCAGGCCGTGGTTGATACACGGTGAGTAAGCGATGATGAGCGACGGCCCGGGATAGGCCTCTGCCTCGCGAATGGCTTTGAGCGTCTGGTTGTTGTCGGCACCCATTGCAATCTGGGCTACATATACATAGCCATAAGTGGTGGCCATGAGGCCGAGGTCCTTCTTGCGCACACGCTTGCCTTTGGCGGCAAACTGGGCAATGGCACCGAGCGGAGTGGACTTGGAACTCTGGCCACCGGTATTGGAATATACCTCGGTGTCGAGTACAAGGATGTTGACGTCTTCGCCGGAAGCAATCACATGGTCGAGACCACCGTAACCGATATCGTAGGAAGCACCGTCACCACCGATGATCCACTGGCTGCGTTTCACAAGATAGTGGTCGAGGGTCTTCAGCTCTGTGCAGACGGGGCATCCGTGTTCGGCACCGGCAGCGATGAGCGGTTTGAGTTTGGCGGCAGCTACTTTTGATGCATCGGCATCATTCTGGCCGTCAATCCATTCCTGTGCGGCTTCCTTGAAGTCGGCAGGAGTGTCTTCACGCCCTATCAGGTCGGTGAGCAGCACGGTGATACGTTCTTTCATCTTCTTGTTACCCATAGCCATACCCATGCCAAACTCGCAGAAGTCTTCAAACAGAGAGTTGTTGAAGGCCGGGCCTTGACCTTGTTCGTTGGTGGTGTAAGGTGTGGAAGGCACAGAAGCTGAATAGATAGATGAGCAACCGGTGGCATTGGCAATCATTTCACGGTCGCCGAAGAGCTGGGAGACGAGCTTCACATAAGGTGTCTCACCGCAACCGGCGCAAGCTCCGGAGAACTCGAAGAGCGGAGTGGCAAACTGCGTGTTCTTGGGATTGGTGCGGATGTCAATGAGGTGCTGCTTGGTTTTCACGTTCTTCACGAGATAATCCCAGTCGGCTGCGCGTCTGGTAGCCTCTTCCTCACCGGCAACGAATTGGTTCATTACCAGAGCCTTCTCGCCCTTCTTGCCCGGGCATACATCGGCGCAGTTGCCGCAACCTGTGCAGTCGAGGACAGAAACTTCGATGCGGAATTGCATGCCTTTAAGCTGCTTCGGAGCGAGCACGTCAAGCGTAGGCTCGTTAAAGCCGGCTTTCTCGTTCTCGTCAAGAACAAATGGACGAATGCAAGCGTGAGGACAAACGTAAGAGCACTTGTTGCACTGGATGCAATTCTCAGAAGCCCATGTGGGAACAAAAGCGGCTACACCGCGCTTGTCGTAAGCGGCTGTGCCCACACTCCATGTGCCGTCGACCGTGCCATGTTTCACAAAGTCGGAGACCTTGAGCAGGTCGCCCACCTGTGCGTTCATCGGGCGCACCAGCTCTTTAACGAATGCGGGCGCGTCGTCTGCCACCTCTGCATCGTCTGCCAAATTGGCCCAAGCGGGATCAACATCAAGTTTCTTGTATTCGTCACCACGGTCAACAGCAGCGTAGTTTTTGTCTACCACGTCCTGACCCTTCTTGCCGTAGCTCTTTACGATGAACTTCTTCATTTGTTCCACGGCCAAGTCGATGGGAATAACCTCCGTGATGCGGAAGAATGCCGACTGGAGGATGGTGTTGGTACGGTTGCCTAACCCTATCTCCTGAGCAATCTTGGTGGCGTTGATATAATATACGGTGATGTTGTTCTTGGCGAAATAACGCTTCACCTTGTTGGGAATAAAGTCTACCAACTCCTGTCCATCAAAGATGGTATTGAGCAGGAACGTACCGTTCTTGCGGAGACCACGGGTCACATCATACATGTGAAGATAGGCCTGTACGTGGCAAGCCACGAAGTTGGGCGTATTCACCTGATAGGTGGAGTGAATGTCTGAATCACCGAAGCGCAGGTGCGAGCAGGTGAAACCTCCCGACTTCTTGGAGTCGTAGGAGAAGTAGGCTTGACAGTGCTTGTCGGTGTTGTCGCCGATGATCTTCACCGAGTTCTTGTTGGCACCAACGGTTCCGTCGGCTCCCAGACCATAGAACTTAGCTTCGAAAAGGCCTTCACCGCCGAGCGGAATCTCTTCCACCTCGGGCAGAGAGGTAAAGGTTACATCATCTACGATGCCCACTGTGAAATGGTTTTTGGGCTCGGGAAGTTCCAGATTGTTATACACAGCGATGATCTTGGCAGGAGTAGTGTCCGAAGAACCGAGACCATAACGGCCACCCACGATAAGCGGCTTGTTCTCAACATCATAGAAAGCACTCTTCACATCCAGATAGAGCGGCTCTCCCTCGGCTCCGGGCTCCTTGGTGCGGTCGAGCACGGCGATGCGCTTCACTGTCTTGGGAACGGCGGCAAGCAGGTGCTTCACGGAGAACGGACGATAAAGGTGAACGGAAATCATACCCACCTTCTTGCCCTGTTTGAGCAGATAGTCGATGGCTTCGCGGGCAGCTTCGGTGGCGGAGCCCATGAGAATGATGATGTTCTCGGCATCCTTGGCACCGTAGTAGGAGAAGAGATGGTACTCACGATCCGTAATCTTGGAGACTTCGCCCATGTAGTGTTCTACTACTTCGGCAACATCTTCGTAGGCAGAGTTGCTGGCCTCACGATGGGTGAAGAAAGTCTCCGGGTTCTCTGCTGTACCGCGAACTACCGGATGCTCCGGAGTCATGGCCCGGTCGCGGAAACGCTTGATGTCGGCCTCGTCAACCAATGGGCGGATATCGTCCTCGCTCATGCACTCAATCTTGTGATATTCATGAGATGTGCGGAAACCGTCGAAGAAGTTGATGAAAGGCACGCTGGTCTTCAAGGTGGCCAGATGGGGTACTGCCGAAAGATCCATCACCTCCTGTACCGAGCCGGAACAGAACATGGCGAAGCCTGTCTGGCGACAAGCCATAACATCTTGATGGTCACCGAAAATGCAGAGAGAGTGCGAAGCGAGTGTACGGGCCGAAACGTTGAACACGCATGGCAGCAATTCACCGGCAATCTTGTACATGTTAGGTATCATGAGCAGCAAGCCCTGAGAGGCTGTGAATGTAGTGGTCAGGGCACCGGACTGCAACGAACCGTGAACGGCACCGGCCGCACCACCCTCGGATTGCATTTCCTGAACGCTGACAGTCTGGCCCCAAAGGTTCTTACGCCCACGGGCAGACCACTCGTCAACATGCTCCGCCATAGGAGATGACGGAGTGATGGGGTAGATGGCGGCCACTTCGCTAAACATGTAGCTGATGTGTGCGGCGGCCTCGTTACCATCGCAAGTGATAAACTTTTTTTCTTTAGCCATAATCAATATAGATAAATGTTGTTTGTATAATTTAATGTTCTATAAAAGAAGTTCCACATTTTCGATTCACCGGCTGGTCGGTGAAAAACAGAAATAATGTTTTTGTTGTCATTGTGTTGTAGGCCACATCGGGGCCGTTGTTCCCTCTTTTAATAGAGGAATCCCAAAAGCCAAAGCGGTATGCGGTTATCTTTTCCCACTTCGGTGTTATAGCGCGCATAGATGGTGTCGGGATTATATCTTATCTTGCTGGGTGCCTGGGCATCACACACTCTGAACTTTCTGTCACCGTCTACCATGAAGAAGTGGTCTTTGCCGGCCTGGTTCACCAAGTGGTCTTTCCACAAGGAGTTGACAAAGAATGTCTCCATGAGATCTTGTTCTTCCACGGTGATGGGATAAATGGCATACATCAAGTTAGAATTATGCATCATGATCTTGCCGGGCTTCTTGGGAAATTCTTGTCCTATGGGGTAAATCATGTTTATCAAGCGAGCGTCGGCCAGATACTTGATATAGTTCATCACTGTAGCACGGCTGGTCTCTATGGATTTGGCCAACTCACTGATGTTGGGTGCCTTGGAACCGTCAACGGCGAGCAGATAGAAGAGCTTCTTGATTTTTGTGAGGTATTTCAACTCTATTTGTTTGATGAGCAGAATGTCCACTTCGGTCATCATATTCATCGTTTTCAGGAGATTTTCCGAGAAGTTGCGATGTTCAAGAAAGAAAGGGTAGAAACCGTGGTGGATGTAATCATGGAAATACCTCATCGGACTCACCTTGGGCAGGATCTGTTTGATGATATGTTCATGGTTTTTCAGTATGTCTTCAAGTTCGTAGGGAGGGAAGTTGTTGCCTGTTTGCAAATTCAGATATTCTCTGAATGAGAATCCGCGTAGATTGTAGCTTTTCACAATGCCGTTGAGTTCGGGATTCTCTTCTTTGAGACGCATCACGCTACTGCCCGTGAATACAATCTTGAGGTCGGGATAGAGATCGTGACATTTCCGCAACTCTTGGCTCCAATCGGGCTGCTTGAAAACTTGGTCAATGAGCAACACGCGCCCTCCGTGGCGCACGAAGTCACCGGCAAAATCGGCTATGCCACGTCCTTGGAAGTAGAAATTGTTCATGTTCACATACAGACATTGGCGATCACCGGAGCCGAATTTTTCCTTGGCATACTGAAGGAGAAAGGTTGTCTTGCCCACGCCACGTGTCCCCTTGATGCCTATCATGCGCTCATTCCAATCGATCTCGTCCATGAGGTTGCGTCGAACGGTGGCGTTTGTATGTTCAAGGAGGTACGCGTGAGTGTGAAAGAAAGCCTCTTCCATGTTTGTTTTTTAGCTTTTATTGTTTTTAATTTACGTTGCAAAGATAACACTTATTTTCATATTTGCAAACTCAAGTTGGCAAAATCTTGCTTTTTTTTCATTATTTAGCACTAATCTAAATGCGTACTCTTGGACGGTTTGTGCGTTTTTCTTATCTTTGTAGCATGATTCTACATGTATTCAATCCCGAGCATGACATGGCACTTGCTGCCGGTCGTGTGCCATTCACGGCACCACACGCCGGAAGACAGTTGCGCAACGACCTCGACTTCATGCCGGCTTTATGGGCGAAACGTGGCGATGTGGTGTTGGTGAATGATGTGGACAATGCCTTTGACAAGCTCCGGCATTTAGGTATGCAAGTACCCGAAGTCGATTTTGTGACGCTTCAGGGGCTCGGACTGCTTTGCCATAAGATCTCCGGAGTGAGTCCGTGGGGATGGGATATTTCTATCAAGCACCAGTTGACCCATGCCGGTGTGGAGGGAGAGGTTATGCCTTCTGATGGGCAACTTGAGGCTATCCGGAGGTTGAGTAGCCGTGAGTGGGCTGCCGCACACCTGCAAGGACAGGCCGTTTTTGTTGCTAATCTTACTGAACTTGAACACGTTATAGACGATTGGAGGGCGTGTGTACTCAAGTCTCCATGGAGCTGCAGTGGCCGTGGGGTAAGGTATGTTGGCGGGAAACTCGATACTTCTACGGCAAAGTGGGTTGCCAATATTATCGCCCGACAGGGTGGAATAGCCATTGAACCTTATTACAATAAGGTGATAGATTTTGGAATGGAATTTGAAGCGGGGGCTGACGGTACAATAACCTATTGTGGTTTGTCGCTCTTCCATACTGTAAAGGGAGCTTATGTTGGCAACTTGCTCGTATCGGAACAAGAAAAAGAAGATTTTTTAGCCCGGTATATTTCACGGGAAACACTTCGAAAAGCCAGAGAAAAAGCTATTAAGGTAATTTCTCCGGCTATACGTAATCTATATCAAGGGCCCTTTGGAATAGACATGATGCTCTATCGCCCTAAGGAAGTTAACGAGACAGAAGGAGCGTCGGACACCCCCCAACCGCTCAAGCTCAATGCGTGTGTTGAGCTCAATCTCCGGCGAACGATGGGGCATGTGGCTTTGGTACTCAGGGCTTTGGGGAATAAGTATGAACGCCGTCTGATGCGTATTGAATATGATGGGAACCGTTATCACTTGCGCGTCAACAGAATATCCGCCTCTCAGGAGGAACGAGACATTCTTTTATGACGGCATGGAGATGCTGGAAAGGCTCTCTTTCACTCACCATAAGAAGAATAACAGACAAATCAATCTAATAACTCTTAATCAATGAAACGTCTACTAAATCTCTGCTGTGCCATCTCCTTTGCGTTGGCGGTCGGCGCACAAGTGCCTTATGTTTCGCAAGTGTGGAACCCTGATTTGGGCAATGGCATGTACAAGAATCCGGTTATCAATGCCGATTACAGCGACCCCGATGTTATCGCTGTCGGCAATGATTATTACCTCACGGCCAGTTCGTTTGAAAGCATGCCGGGCCTGCCCATTCTCCATTCCACTGACTTGGTGAATTGGGAAATTGTCGGTCATGCCCTTTGCGAGCCCTACAATGTTCCCGGTGAGCGTCTTGGTCATGGCAATGGAGTCTGGGCTCCCAGCATCCGTTTTCATCAAGGCGAGTTCTATATTTATTGGGGTGACCCGGACACGGGAGTCTTCATGGTAAAAACCAAAGACCCGAGAGGGGAATGGGAGAAGCCGGTGTGTGTGATTCCCGGCAAAGGCATGATTGACACGACACCTCTTTGGGACGATGACGGGCGATGCTATCTGGTCAACGGATGGGCCAATAGCCGGGCCGGTTTTGCGAGTGTCCTCACGGTGCGCGAACTTAATGCCGAAGGGACTAAGGCTATAGGCGACCCCGTGATAGTTTTTGACGGCAACGGAACCGAGAACCGTACTTGTGAGGGACCGAAGTTCTACAAGCGTGAGGGCTGGTATTGGATTATGTGCCCGGCCGGAGGCGTGCCTACGGGCTTTCAGTTGGCCATGCGGTCGAAGAGCCCTTACGGTCCGTACGAGGTCAAGAAGGTGCTTGAACAAGGAAGCACAGCTGTCAATGGCCCTCATCAAGGAGGATGGGTGCACACGGCTCAAGGTGAAGACTGGTTCATGCACTTTCAAGACAAAGGGGCTTATGGTCGGGTTGTACATCTGCAGCCGGTGACATGGAAGGATAACTGGCCCGTTATGGGAAAAGTTCCCACAAAAGGATATTGCGGCCAACCGGTGATGACTTTCCGTAAACCGAAAACGGTCAAGCCCTCGGTCAATGTCAATCCGCAGGAAAGCGACGAGTTCAACACCACCATTCTCGGCAGACAATGGCAATGGGAAGGCTATTATGACCAAAAGTTTGGTATGCCCACTCCTTGGGGATACTACCGCCTCTATACGCACAAACTGAAGGCTTCCACCCCCACGATGCCCAAGGGGAAAGCCGGAGTGCCCTCTCTTTGGGATGCTCCCAATCTCTTGTTGCAAAAGACACCGGCCGATTGTTTTACAGCCACAACCAAATTGCGCTTTACCTCTAAAGCCGAACAGCAATATGCCGGTATCGTGGTTATGGGTCTCGACTACTCTGCCCTTGTTGTGAGAAGAGTAGGAGAGAACTTCGTGCTCCAGCGTTCCACTTGCATCAAAGCCGACAAAGGGGCTGCGCCTACATGGGAGGATATTGCCACTCTGGCTCCTACCGCTAAGGACCAAATAGACTACCAGCCGGGTATTCACCTTGACATTTATCTTCGCATGGTAATCAATGACGGCAAGGCCGATTTCTTTTTCAGTTCGGATGGAAGGAAGTTTAAGAAAGCAGGTAACACGTTTGCCATGAAAGAAGGAAAGTGGATAGGTGCCAAGATAGGACTTCTGGCCGAAGAACCCGACATGAAAGGCGGTCGTGGCTGGCTTGATGTCGATTGGTTTAGAATCACCAAATAAAGTTTGAATCCATTTCTACAGCCTTTTATCTGTATCATGAGCGTAGCCGATCACATTCGTCTCAATCCATTTGTGGGGATAGCCTTGCCCTTTGTGTGTGGGTTGCTTCTTGGAGACAGTGTGACCGGCTACCCGTTTCTTTGGACATTTGTTGTGGCTGCCACTACGTGTGTCGCCCTCTCTTTTTTCCTTACCTTTCCCCCTAAACTCCCTAATTTCCTTTCCCGTTTTTCCTTTTTCCATTCTTCCCGAATGTTGGAGTCTCGCATGCTCCACGGGATATTGATCTATCTTGCCGTTTTTTTCGTTGGTGCGTGGTATGGATTGTTAGTCAACCGGCCCCTGCCGCTTCCCCGTCTTCAGAGTTATGAAGCCGTGGTCACAAGCACTCCTGTGGTTCATGGTAAGGTTGTCATGTTCGATCTTGTTATATCCGATGGTCCAAATGCAGGGGCCAAAATCAAGGCAAGTCTTCTTCGAGACACGCTGACCCATCGTTGGGAGCAACTCCGTGTGGGAGATGGACTGAGGGCTTTCTCCACCTTTTCAAAACCGTGGAGCCGTCCGTCCGAAGGACATTTCGATTATGCAAGGTGGATGCGGATTCATGACTATGCCGGTACGACTTTTATTCTTCCCGACGACTGGCAGAAAGCCAAGGTGAGTCTTTTGCGATTGTCCTCAGTCGAGCGTTCATTCATAGCCGCCCTCCGTTTTCGCAGCCGGCTGTTAAGCGGATTATCTGCCAGCGGACAGAGTGGGGCTGTGCTTGCCGCCATGACCTTAGGAGACAAGGCCGGACTCTCCAAAGCCACCAAAAACGATTTTACCGTTTCCGGAGCGTCACATATTTTGGCTTTGAGCGGGCTTCATGTGGGCATCATCTATATGTTTTTCATGTTCGTCTGTTCCCCTTTTCAGCGTAAGTTGTCCATGTTGTTCACACTGGTGACCATTTGGGCATACGTCTTCGTCGTGGGCATGTCGCCCTCCGTGGTGAGAGCTGCTACGATGCTCACACTCTGTTCGGTGGCTTCGCTGTTGGGAGGTTCGCGCATGTCCCTTAACGTTCTGGCCTTGGCCGCAGTGATTATGCTCGCGTTCAATCCTAACAATCTTTTTGATGTAGGCTTCCAGCTGTCGTTTGTGGCCGTACTCGGCATCAAGCTGTTTTATCTTCCATTTGCCCATTCTTTCCACTTCCGTTGGTGGTTGCCCGACCGGATTTTGCGACTATGTGCTATTTCCATATCCGCTCAGTTGGCCACAATGCCATTGACCCTCTACTATTTTGGGCGTTTTTCGTCTTATTTTCTGTTGACCAATGTCGTTGTGATACCTTTGGCCACTCTCCTCATCTACGGAGTGGTGCTTCTGATGTTTCTATCTCCCTTTCCACCGGTCTTCCAAGTCGTTCGCGAAGCCTTGCTGCTTTTGGCCGAGAAGATGGTTGATGCTGTAAGTTGGATAGCATCGTTGCCGGGAGCATCCATCGGAGACATCCATTTCAATAGGGTGCAAGTGGTATTGCTCTATGTAGCCATGCTTTCGTTGTTGCTGGCTATTGGCAGAATAAGGCGGGTGAGTGTACGCACTTGGGAATGCTAAACAGGGCCCTCCGGTCTCCCTTGGACAGCTATTTGGAACCGAAGTAGAGGAAGAGCATACCCAAGAGCACGAGCAAGAGATCGACAAACTTGCTCTTGAGATTCTTCTCGTGGAAAACCGCCGCTCCGAAAAGAAAACTGACGATGACACTGCCCCTCCTGACCATCGACACGATGGAAATCATAGCTCCGGGCAGGCTCAAAGAGTAAAAATATACAAAGTCGGCTGCACTCAGGAAAATGCTGATAAAGATAATTGACCAATGCCAATGGAAAACGGTGGTGTGACGGCGTGTTGGCCACCATACAACCATCAGTATGGCCAGCATCAAACCGCACTGATAGATGTTGTACCAACTTTGCACGATCATCCGGTCGAGTCCCACACCGCCATCGGCAGGCGATGCCATGAGGTATTTGTCATAAAGTCCGCTGACAGCTCCGAGCACGGCTGCCAGAACGATGCACAATATCCATCTGTTGTGTTTAAAATCAATGCCCTCTTTCTTTCCGCTGCGACTTAGCATTAAAAATGAAAACACAGCCAGCAGCACACCTATCCACTGATAAAGGTTGAGATGCTCGCCAAAGACGAGCAAGGCCCCCACAAGCACCATCACCGGGCGTGTGGCATTGATAGGGCCGACAATGGTCAGGGGTAGATGCTTCATACCGAAATAGCCGAATATCCACGAGGAGAGCACGATAAAGCTCTTGAGCAGAATGTATTTATGCACCTCCCAGCCACCGGAAGCCACATGAAAGATGGAACCGTTGAGCCAATCTGTCTGTGCGCTGAGCAGGATAAACGGGAGAAAGATGAGCGACGAGAATAAGGTGTTGCAAAACAACACGGGGATGACTGCGTTGCCCGACAATGCTTCTTTCTTGAAAGCGTCATAAAATCCTAAAAGAGTGGCCGAAAGAAAGGCCAAAACTAACCACATGGCTGTTATCCGTATTTAAAATTTGTTGTTATCCGATGTATATGTTGCAAGTTGCTCTGCCGGCTCTTGCCTATTCCGGCAGGACTCATGCCAATTATCAGTTGTTCGTGTCATTGGTGAAAGGATATTCCACCCGTTCCAGAAAGAGGGCGTGTCCGGGCATACTCTCACCGGCATCACTGCGCCTGCCTGCCTCCACAATATGCCTGAACTGTTCGAGTGTGATTTTGTGCCGCCCCAAATCGACCAGTGTGCCTACGACTGCCCTCACCATGTTGCGGAGAAAACGGTTGGCCGTGATTTCAAAATACCAAGTTCCCGGCGATGTTTTCACCCACCGTGCTTCTGTCACCGTACAGCATGTTGACTTGTTGTCGGCTCCGGCTTTGCAAAATGCGGCAAAGTCTGTTTGTCTCTTCAGCAATTCGCATCCCTCCCGCATGGCATCGAAGTCGAGCGCATAAGGCATTTGATAGGAGTAGTGCCGCTCAAAAGGCATCTTGCCCGTGTGTATGTAATAGTGATAGGTGCGTGCCACGGCACTGAATCGGGCATGCATGTCTTGTGCTACGGGAATGATTTCCCGGATACTGATGTCCCTTGGTAAGAGCCGGTTGAGCTTATAGCAGAGCTGGGGGCAGTCGATGTCTTTTGCCGCTTGCCCCTCCGTTGTGGTTCCCACCTCATAGTCGAAATGGGCCACCATCAAGCGTGCATGCACCCCCGCATCGGTGCGACCGGCTCCCACTATCTCCGTCTTTGTCCTCAACAGAAGCGACAGGGCTTTTTCCAGTTCCTCTTGCACGGAATTGCCGTTGGGCTGAATCTGCCATCCGTGGTAGCTGGTGCCGTCGTAACTTAAATAAATGAAGTATCTTTGCATTGCGGATGCAAAATTACAAAAAAGTTTAGAGACCCGTCCGTTGCATCGGTATATTTTTTTGATACACATTCAATTCCGAAAGAATTCCGGGGAATTATTTTGCAAATTGGTGATATTATTGTAAATTTGCGAACGATTTCTTTTGTAAGATTATGGCACAGAATATTTTCAGAGGCTTGGGCATAGCCCTCATAACTCCTTTCAATAGTGATGGTTCGGTAGACTATGTGTCTTTGAAGCGTCTTGTGGAATATCAGATAGGCAATGGCGCTGACTTTCTCTGCATCCTTGCGACGACCGGTGAGGCCCCGTGCCTTTCCCATGCCGAGAAGGAGGAGATCACCGACTTCATCAAGGAGATTGTCAAGGGGCGGGTGCGCATCTTGAAATATTGCGGTGGAAATAACACCGCTGCTGTGGTGGAAGAGATCAAGTCGACCGACTGGAGTGGCATAGATGGCATTCTGAGCATTTGTCCTTACTATAACAAACCCTCCCAAGAGGGACTTTATCAGCACTTCAAGGCCATTGCCCAAGCCAGTGCGTTGCCCATTGTGCTCTATAATGTGCCCGGGCGGACAGGAATCAACATGAAGGCGGAGACAACCGTCCGGTTGGCCAAGGACTTTCCCAATATCGTTGGCATCAAGGAGGCCAGTGGCAGTTTGGAGCAAGTGGATGAAATCATCAAGAACAAGCCTGACAATTTTGATGTCATCAGTGGCGACGATGCCTTGACTTTCCCGATGATAGCAAGTGGTGCCGCCGGTGTCATATCCGTTATCGGCAATGCCCTCCCCAAGGAGTTTAGCCGCATGATTCGCCTTGAGTTCAGGGGCGAATATGAACCGGCCCGCAAGATTCATCATAAGTTTACCGAACTTTACAGCCTGCTTTTTGTCGAGGGCAACCCGGCCGGTGTGAAGGCTCTGCTCAGCGACATGGGGATGATTGAGAACAAGCTCCGTCTTCCTTTGGTGCCTACAACGATCAAGACCAAACAGAAAATGGCCGAAATACTGAAGGCCATCAAACTATAAACAGCAACCGTATGGGGGAATCGAGACGCGTCATACACGAGATCACACCTTTGATGGGTAGGGATGTGCTGTACATTGCAGACCGCCACAAAAAGGAGTTTACTTACCCGATACACAATCACGAGGTTTATGAGTTGAACTATGTAGAGCATGCGTCGGGGGTGCGCCGCATTGTGGGCGACTCACAGGAGGTAATCGGGGAGTACGACCTTTGCCTGATCACCTCGCCCGACTTGGAGCACGTGTGGGAGCAATATCAGTGTACAAGCGACGATATACGTGAAATCACCATCCAGTTTGATTTCTCATTGGGAGAAAACACACTTTTCGGTCGGAATCCGTTTGCAAGCATCACGCGCATGATGAATGAGGCGCGCAAGGGGCTTTGTTTCCCGTTGAGTGCCATTATGAAAGTCTACGGCCTGCTTGACAGCTTGAGCGTAGTGACCGATGGGTTTTACGCTGTCACCCAGTTTCTCACGATTCTCTACGAACTTTCCCAATGTGAAGGTGCGCGCACACTGGCTACAACCAGTTATGCCAAAGTGGCGGTGGAAGACGACAGCAGGCGCATCCTCAAGGTGAAAGACTTCATCTCCAAAAACTATATGGATGATCTCCGCCTGCCGGCTTTGGCCGATATGGCCGGGATGAGTCCGAGTGCGTTCAGTCGCTTCTTCAAGATGCATACAAGTCGCAATCTGAGCGATTACATTATCGACATACGCTTGGGCTATGCAAGCCGCATGTTGGTTGACACGGTGAAGAGCATCAGCGAGATATGCTATGATTGCGGGTTCAACAATCTAAGCAACTTCAATCGCATCTTCAAGAAGAAAAAGGGCTGCAGTCCCAGTGATTTCCGCGAAAACTATCACAAGACGAGAATCATCATCTGATACCCGGTGCCGTCATGGGACGGTAAATAGGTGGTAAACGACTGTCAGCGTATTCTGCATAGGTCTTCATTTGTTAAGATTATTCGCGTATGATTTGCATTTTGAGCGATTATTTGTTATTTTTGCATTAGCAAGGGGAGCATGTTTGTGCTTCCCTTTTTTAGATCCCCGATCCCCTAAAGGGGGCTTTGCAAGCGTTGTCCGGCCCAAATGACTTTGTAAAAGGGCCTCTTTGAGTTTATCGTTCGGCCCGAGTCACCTTCCCACTGTGCCCCTTTCGCTCATTCGTTTGGCCCGGCCGGGGGTGAAAAGCCACTTTTCCCGACTTTCAGAAAGGTCCGTTGCGCCATGCTGTACTTTTGGGTGCGCTTGCTGTGTAATGCTTTTTCATTTTTCGAATAGGTTTCATGCTATACTTGTCCCGATCTTAGACTACGCTTGAAAATCTAGAAATCGAAGGATAATGTGCTTGGACCGGCAGCGCGTTTTCAACCTTATTTTTTGTCCGATTCAAAAACATTTCGTATCTTTGCCACATTATTATAAGAAGAAAACTGATGATAGAAGTTAGAATCTCGGACAGTAAGTTGCAGGGGGCGGCATCGGCCGGTGTCGATGCTTTTCTTGAAGCAGTCATATCCGCCATTAAAGATGCTATTGGTGGTCAGCTGACCGGGGAAAATATCACACAACTCACGAGTGACCAAATCACGCTGTTGGCTTGGGATATCTTGCACGACGAAGTGATGGATGGCGGTTTCGTACAGCTCATCCATAACGGATATGGTGCTTTTATTTATAAAAATCCCACAGCCAAAGCTTTTCGCGAGTGGGGACTTAGAGATTTGTATAAGTTGATAGACAAGAGTCGTCGCTATTACAACATGTATCATGACGAGATAGAGCAAGATTGTACGGACGAGGAATTTATGGCTATGTTCGAGCGTTTTGCCAAGTTTGACGACTTTGATGACGATTTTGTCGAGAACGAGGAGGAATGGAGTAACCAAATAGCGGTTTATGTAGATGACCACTTGAGTGACTTTGTGACGGTCGAAAACTGATCTTTTCGTTGAACTAAACAGGAGAACAAGTTGAATAAGAATGAATTGGAGCTCCGGAAAAAGAGTCCTATACAGATAAGAAACAAGAAAGCGTCTTTTGAATATGCTTTCTTGGATACCTATACGGCCGGCATAGTGCTGACAGGTACGGAGATTAAATCCATCAGGCAAGGCAGAGCCTCGTTGGTGGACACTTTCTGCTTTATCCATAATGGCGAGATGTGGCTGAAAGGGATGAACATTTCCCCCTATTTCTATGGTTCCTTTTCCAACCACGAAGCCAAGCGCGATCGCAAGTTGTTGCTCAACAAGCGGGAAATCCACAAGCTGCAAGAGGCCACCAAGCAGGTGGGCTTTACGATAGTGCCCACCTTGGTCTTCATTGACGACCACGGGCGGGCCAAAGTGGATATTGCCTTGGCAAGAGGTAAAAAGGAGTTTGACAAACGACAGACTATAAGAGAAAAAGAGGACAAGCGGGAAATGGAGCGGGCTATAAAGCGTTTTTGACAGATCGGCGTTTGTTCTGGTGGGAGGATGCCGAAGGCCCCTCGGCCGTTTGTATAAATGCAATGTCAAGTGGTGAATGATTAAAAAGTGAGCGATGAAAACAATTCAGGAGCTGGTTAAAGAGCGAGTCCTTATCCTTGACGGAGCGATGGGAACGATGATCCAAAACTATCATCTGACAGAAGAAGATTTTAGGGGAGAGTTGTTCAGACGGCAGCCGGGGGTGATGAAGGGAAACAATGACATGCTCAATATAACCCGGCCGGATGTGGTGAAAGACATCTTTCGCCAATACATTGAGGCCGGCGCTGACATCATCACTACCAACACGTTCTCCTCCCAGCGCATCTCGCAAGCCGATTATCTGCTTGAAAATTATGCAGGGGAAATGGCCCTGCAAGGGGCAAGGATTGCCCGTGAAGTGGCAGACGAGTATGCTTCCGAAAAGCATCCTTGTTTCGTGGCCGGTTCGGTGGGCCCCACCAACAAGACTTGTTCCATGTCTCCCGATGTCAGTAATCCGGCAGCACGCAATCTTACCTACGACCAACTGTTTGATGCCTATTGTGAGCAGATAGACGGATTGGTGGAAGGCGGTGTAGACGTGATTCTCATTGAAACGATTTTCGACACCCTCAATGCCAAAGTGGCTATAGATGCCGCTCTGACCATCATGGCGAGAAGAGAGGTGGAATTGCCTATCATGCTCAGTCTCACCATTGCCGATCTGGCCGGTCGTACATTGAGTGGCCAGACTATCGAAGCCTTTCTGGCAAGCGTTTCAAGCTACCCGATCTTTTCTGTAGGGCTGAATTGCTCTTTCGGAGCTCCTCAGATGAAGCCTTTTCTCGAGCAAATGGCAAAGGTGGCCCCTTATTATGTGAGTGTCTATCCCAATGCGGGCATTCCCAACGAGTTGGGGCTTTATGACGAGACGGCCGGGACAATGGCTCCGCAGATTGGTGATTTTGTCAACGAAGGGCTGGTCAACTTTGTCGGGGGCTGTTGTGGGACGACTCCCGAGTTTATTGCAGCCTATCGCCCTTTTGTAGAAGGGAAAACGCCCCGCCGTGTGCCGTCTCCCACAAGGCGGATGTGCTTGTCCGGACTGGATGTGTTGGTTCCATTAGACAATATTCCCGGGGAAGACGAACAAGCCGCAATCAGTGGTTTCACGAATATAGGGGAACGGTGTAATGTGGCTGGCAGTAGGAAGTTTTTGAGACTGATTAAAGAAAAACAATATGAGGAGGCCGTGGCCATAGCACGCAAACAAGTGGACGATGGGGCACTCATTCTCGACATCAATATGGATGACGGGCTACTTGATGCCAAGGCCGAGATGGTGAATTTCCTCAACATGATAGCTTCCGATCCCGATATAGCACGTGTCCCTGTGATGATAGACTCCTCCAAATGGGAAGTTATTGTAGCCGGTCTGAAGTGCGTGCAGGGAAAGTCTATTGTAAATTCGATATCCCTCAAAGAGGGCGAAGAACAGTTTTTGGCCCATGCCCGCGACATTAAACGCTATGGGGCCGCCTGCGTGGTCATGTGTTTTGACGAGCAGGGGCAGGCAACAACCTTTGACCGACGAATAGAGATAGCACAACGGGCATACGATTTGTTGACCCGAAAAGTCGGCATACAGCCACAAGACATCATTTTTGATCCCAATGTATTGGCCATTGCCACAGGGATGGAAGAGCACGATGATTATGCAATGGATTTTATTCGTGCCACCCGGTGGATTAAAGAACATCTTCCCGGTGCTCATGTGAGTGGCGGGGTGAGTAATTTGTCGTTTTCTTTTCGGGGCAACAATTATATTCGTGAGGCCATGCACGCCGTCTTTCTCTATCATGCAATAAGCAACGGGATGGATTTCGGTATTGTAAACCCTTCGGCGAAAATTACTTATGCCGATATACCGCAAGCGGAACTTGAGGTGATAGAAGACGTTGTTCTTAATCGCCGCCGTGGTGCAGGTGAGGACCTGATAGCCCTCGCCCAAAGGATATTGGATGTGAAGACTGTTGCCACAGAAGGGCCACAGAAAGGAAGTGACACGTCAGGCACAAACGGCACGCCCGAATGGCGTTCGACCCCATTGGACGAACGATTGGAATACGCTCTTCGTAAGGGTGTTGCCGATTTTTTGGAGGAAGACCTCCGGGAAGCCATGGATGAATATCCGAAGGCTGTAGACATTATCGAAGGTCCCTTGATGCATGGTATGAATGTTGTCGGTGAACTTTTCGGTGCCGGTAAAATGTTTCTTCCCCAAGTGGTGAAGACGGCCCGAACGATGAAGCGTGCGGTGGCCATCCTCCAACCGGCCATTGAGGCTGAGCGTAGGGAGGGAGCAACAAAGTCCGGTAAGGTGCTTTTGGCTACGGTAAAGGGAGATGTACACGATATTGGGAAAAACATTGTTTCTGTAGTCATGTCGTGTAACAATTATGAGGTGATAGACATGGGAGTCATGGTGCCGGCCGACCAAATCGTGAAAAAGGCTGTCGCCGAACACGTGGATATTATCGGATTGAGCGGTCTGGTGACGCCGAGTTTGGACGAAATGGTCAATGTTGCTACCGAACTTCACAAGGCGGGGCTGCATGTTCCGATCATGATAGGTGGGGCGACTACCTCCAAACTGCATGTGGCCTTGAAAATAGCACCGGTATATTCCGGTCCTGTCATTTGGATGAAGGATGCCAGCCAGAATCCAATAGTGGCATCCAAATTGTTGAATAAGACCGAAAAGAAGTTTTTTGCGCAAAAGCTCAATGCCGACTACGAGAAATTGCGAGAGGGCTATCATCAAGAACAAGACAAGTTGGCATCTATAGAAGATGCACGCAAGAATAAGTTGAATTTATTTGATAGTTAGATGATTAGGAATATCATTTTCGATTTGGGAGGTGTGATTTTGACGCTTGAAGAGACGCAAGCCGTCAAACGGTTTGAAGCACTCGGTTTGAAGGATGCCGGTCAACGGCTTGATCCCTATGAACAAACTGGGATATTCGGAGATTTGGAAGAAGGCAAGATAGATGCCGAAGGGTTTAGAAAAGAATTGAGCCTGCTTGTTGGGCATGAGGTTTCTCATGAAGAGTGCGCCGATGCCTGGCAGGGCTATATTAAGGAGATACCTGAAAGAAACCTTGAAACTTTATTGAAACTCCGCCAAGAAGGGTATAGACTTATCCTTTTGTCAAATACCAATCCGTTTATGATGGAATTTGTTGAGAGTGATCGGTTCGACGGAAAAGGGCATCCTTTAGCCTATTATTTTGATGCAGAGTATAAAAGCTTTGAGGTGAAGTTGATGAAGCCTGATGAACATTTCTACCGATATGTGCTCTCAAGGGAAAAAATCCTTCCCGAAGAGACGCTCTATGTGGATGACGGCCCCCGCAATGTAGCGGCGGCAAGTGAACTTGGTCTTCGCACTCTCTGCCCCAAAAACGGTGAAGACTGGACGGGCAGGATTTATGATTGTCTTCAGGCCAAGTAGGGCGGTCGATATATTTACCGGCAACTTATAGATATTCCGGACGACACAATAATGGTTGAACATATTAAAGAATAGAGAATTATGAAAAGATGTTTATTACTCTTGTCTATCATAACCTTGATGGTTGTGTCAGCATCGGCACAAAGGTTTTCATACGATGTCATTGCTTCTGTCTCGTTTGATGCGCAAACCCAGCAGTATGGCAAAATACAACCCCTGAACATGAGAATCGTAAAAGATGGCAATACGGCAATTTTCATTGGAGCCGATCGCTACGATTTGCTTCAGGTGAATGCCGAAGTAGATGAGGAGAAAACGAAATATATCGAATATACGGCCATCAATGGCAACAATGAGGAGTTTACCATTAAAGTGGTGCATGACGGAAATGCCGAGCATCCGGTGATGCGTGATTTTGTGCTTCTCATCAACAATAGCCATATTTATGACTGGACTTATTATTATACCAATGCTCCCGTGAAGGCTGAATAATATCTGATATATAGATGCATTTTCAAGACTTTTATGCCCGTTTCTTGGTATTTTGCAGTAACTTTGCGGGCGTTATATACAAATAGTCAATGATGTTTAACAAAAAGAAAAGATGGCATTGCCTTCCCGGACAACCTCTTACGGAGCTGGACAAGAAGGTGATGTATTGGGAAAGCAAAGGCAAGGAGGTGCCTACACGCCAGCTCATTAAAACGCCGGAACAGATAGAGGGCATCCGCCGGAGCGGAGTCGTCAACACAGGTTGTCTTGATGAAGTGGCCCGCCAGATACACGTAGGTATGAACACTCAGGAGATAGATGATATCTGTATGCAATATTGCAAGGAACATCATGCCATTCCGGCATGTCTCAACTATGAGGGGTATCCGAAGAGCGTTTGTACGAGTATCAATGAGGTGGTGTGTCATGGCATTCCCAAGAAAGAAGATGTTTTACAGGAAGGCGATATTGTAAACGTGGACATGACTACAATCCTTGACGGATATTATGCCGATGCCAGCCGGATGTTTATTGTAGGAGGGAAAACCACTCCCGAGAAAGAACAGTTGGTGAGGGTAGCCAAGGAATGTTTGGAAATAGGCATGGAGGCAGCACAGCCTTACTCGTTTGTGGGTGATATCGGTCATGCCATTGAAAAGCATGCAAAGAAATATGGTTATGGCATTGTGCGCGACCTCTGCGGTCATGGCGTGGGGCTTGATTTTCACGAAGAACCGGATGTGACCCATTACGGTCGCAAGGGTACAGGCATGCTTTTGGTTCCCGGTATGGTGTTTACCATTGAGCCGATGGTTAACATGGGTACATGGCGTGTGTTTATCGATGCTGATGACCCATTTGGCTGGGAAGTGATCACTGAAGACGAAAAGCCTTCTGCACAATGGGAGCATACGCTCGTAATGACTGAACATGGGGTGGAAGTGCTTACGTATTAATGCCAAGATAAAGAAGACTTTTCTGTAGATAACATAAATTAGACAGGCTGTCATGGACAATGATATATATATATTAGGTATTGAGAGCAGTTGCGACGACACATCGGCCGCGGTGCTGAAGAATGGTGTCTTGTTGAGTAACATTACAGCCTCTCAAGACGTTCATCGCGCTTATGGCGGGGTTGTGCCCGAATTGGCTTCGAGAGCGCATCAGCAAAATGTTTTGCCCGTTGTGGATCAGGCTATCCGGAGGGCCGGCATCTCTAAGAACCAGTTGTCGGCCATCGCATTTACCCGGGGGCCCGGACTCATGGGGTCGCTGTTGGTAGGTGTCAGTTTTGCTAAAGGTTTGGCTTGTTCACTCGGCATTCCACTGATAGATGTCAACCACTTGCAGGGGCATGTTATGGCGCATTTTATTAAAGACACGGATGGTGACAACCATATACCTCCTTTTCCTTTTATTTGTCTGTTGGTCAGTGGTGGCAATTCCCAAATTGTCAAGGTCAACGCCTACAATGATATAGAAGTGTTGGGGCAGACCATCGACGATGCTGCCGGTGAGGCTATTGACAAATGCTCAAAGGTGATGGGTTTGGGCTATCCCGGTGGCCCCATCATCGACAAATTGGCACGGCAGGGAAATCCCCATGCTTATAAGTTCTCGGAACCGAATATTCCCGGTATGGACTATTCTTTCTCCGGACTCAAAACCTCTTTCCTTTACAACCTTCAAAAATGGGTAAAAGAAGAACCTGAATTTATCGAACAGCATAAAGAAGATTTGGCTGCCAGCCTCGAGTTTACCATTGTCGACATATTGATGAAGAAACTTCGATTGGCTGTCAAACAGACTAATATAAAGCATGTGGCGGTAGCAGGCGGTGTATCTGCAAACAACGGTTTGCGAAATGCTTTCCGTGAACATGCTGAAAAATACGGATGGACGATTTACATTCCTAAATTCAGCTACACTACAGACAATGCAGCTATGATTGGTTGTGTGGGAACCTTTAAGTATAAAGACAAGGACTTTGCTACGATCGACATGCCTGCTTTCTCAAAAGTAACTTTCATGTAAGCTAATTTTAACCTCAAAAGATATATTCAACGTGGATTTAGAGACAAAAATACTTAGTAAGAGCATACAAGAACTCTTATATAACAGTGATAAGAAGATTGGTACGGCTGAAAGCTGTACGGGTGGTCGCTTGGCTGAAGCCCTCATTGCCGTACCCGGTTCGAGTAATTATTTCAATGGAAGCATCATTGCGTATACCAATGAAGTGAAAGAAAATCTGCTTGGAGTAGACCACCAAGTGCTTGAAGAACAGACGGCTGTCAGTGAGGAGGTTGCCCGCCAGATGGTGCTTGGAGCAATTAAGACTCTTCGTGTGGACTTTGCCGTGGCAGTGACCGGTGTGGCAGGACCTGCCGGAGGAACGCCTGAGAATCCGGTAGGGACGATTTGGATTGGATATGGCTGCAATACAGATGTGCGAACATGGAAACTCTCCGAAGATTTTGGGCGTGACATCAATCTTTCCATCGCTACAAGTAAGGCTCTCCAACTGATGGTCGAATTTCTCAAAGAGCATGAGCCCGATTTGAAGAAATAATCAATAAATGTCTCAAAGAGAGATATTTATGGGCTACTGTGCATGAGAGTACAATTATAAGTTGAAAAAATCCTTAAAATAAAACTTTCTTTTTAGAATAATTTTGTTATTCGCAAAAAAGTTTGTAATTTTGCACCCTGTTTGGAATAGGTATCAATTAACGAATTAGAAAATTTTAGATAGCAATGTCGAAAGTTTGTCAGATCACAGGAAAGAAGGCACAAATAGGTTGTAATGTGTCTCACTCAAAGCACCGCACAAAGAGAAGCTTTGATGTAAACCTTTTCAGCAAGAAGTTCTTCTGGGTGGAAGAAAACTGCTGGATTACCCTTAAGATCAGTGCTGCTGGTCTTCGTCTTATTAATAAAATCGGTCTTGACGCTGCTATTAAGCAGGCTGTTGCCAAGGGATACCTGAGTGAAATCAAGGTTATAGCCGAAGCTAACAGTGCTAAAGTGGCAGAGGCATAAACTATAAAGAAGCAAATATCATGGCAAAGAAAGCAAAAGGCAATAGGGTACAGGTTATACTCGAATGCACGGAAATGAAGAATAGTGGACTGCCGGGAACAAGCCGTTACGTGACAACCAAGAATCGTAAGAACACTCCTGAGCGTCTTGAGTTGATGAAATATAATCCCATCTTGAAGAAGATGACTCTTCACAAGGAGATTAAGTAAGCGAAGTGTAGAACAGACTTTTAATTATAATTAAGCGTTATGGCAAAGAAAGCGGTCGCTACCCTCCACGAAGGTTCAACGGATGGTCGCGCTTATACAAAGGTGATTAAAATGGTTAAGAGCCCTAAGACCGGTGCTTATATTTTTGATGAGCAGATGGTTCCCAATGAGGCTGTTAAAGATTTCTTTAAGGACTAAGTCTCCTTAGATATATAATATAAAAAGGTCGTATCCGGCAGGGATGCGACCTTTATCATTCTAAATGATAGAGAAGTAACTTATGATTAAGATGTATGTAATGGGGATTTGTGAACAGGTGCTATTTGGTGGGACAATATAATTAAATATTAATTGAGGTCTAAGCGGTCAAAGTGGGCATCGCCGGATTATTAAGGTAGAGATTGTATTGTCATTCTTCACCAAAAATGAAACGTAAATAAGTGCGGTCGTCAAAACCATAATAACCGGGCTTAATACCCTTTGTGGCCAAAAAGTGCTTGATGTTCTGAGGGTCGGAAGTAGCTTGCTTTTGTATGGCCTGCTCGGAAGCTTCCAATGTGGATTTTAGAAAAGGATAGCCATCAGAAGCCAACACAATTTGGAAAGGGAAAGTAGTTGCCCATTCTCTAAGCTTGATGATTGTAACTCCTGCATAATAGATGGGGAAACCGTCTATCACGGCGTAGTTTTTGTTTTGCCCTTCATGCATGGCTGTAATGAGATCGTGTTCTATACATCTTCGGGCTTCGTCAGGACTCATCCCGCCAATGATTAGCCGGGCACGCTTGCGGGCGATGGTTGCTTCGTATGGTTTTGGGTTCTCAAACAGCTGCCCGTTTATCATGCATTGGCAATCGCCGATGAGCCAGACCTCTTGCCGGCATCGTGAAAAAACTACCACACTGGCAGTAGGACGCAGTTCCGGATGTATGGTGAGGGCATCTATATCCACATTCCGAACTAAATATTCCTGCTGAAAATGCTCCGTCAATCCCTCGCACAGTTCTTTGCAGGAAAGATGAGGGGCCGATGAGTCTACGGATTGCAGATAATCACGAATCAAGATGGTGGCAAGCTGACCGTTGGTGATATCGGGTTGCACCTTGTACTTGGTTTTACTCGTACTGCCGTCCACTACAGCCAAGAAGTTATTTGTCTTTACGATAGCGTCCTCGTTGTGTGCCGGCAGCCCTTTGGCCATTGTGCTTTCTTCTATTATGGTTATCATAAGTAAAGTTCGGATTAAATGATTTCCGCTCTGTCCTTTTGCCTGTAGTGTGATGTTGCTTTTCTATGCTGACAGAATCAGAAAGACTGCCTACAGGCCGGTTGCTGTACACTGTCTCTCGCTTGAATCGAGAACCAACAACACTCTTTCCCTCATATAGTTGTGGGATAAGATCCGCACGGCCTATTCTCCTCAATTCGCGTTCAATATTGTGCCGTTCCTCCGGTTTATACCAAAAGAAAAACTGCCGTTGTGCAAGTTTTTCACGGGGAGTTTTCGCACTGAACACCGGTTCCAGCGTATAAGGGTTGTAGCCGGTGTACCAGGTTTCGGTGGAAATGGTCATAGGGGTAGGAGTGAAGTCTTGAACCTGCTCAAGGTGGAAGTCGAGTTTTTTTGTCTTCACGGCCAATTCAGCCATGTCTTCCTCTTTGCATCCCGGATGACTACTGATGAAGTAGGGGATGATTTGTTGGCGAAGGTTTTCTTCTTTGTTGATGCGGTCAAAGATCTGTTTGAAAGCTCCAAACTGCTCAAATGGAGGTTTACGCATCAAATTGAGTACTGCGCCACTGGTATGCTCGGGAGCCACTTTGAGACGTCCGCTCACATGGCGGGTAATCAGTTCTCGGGTATATTCGCGAGCCGATGCGTTGGCATGTTCGTCTTTTCCTTTATAAAGTAACAGGTCATATCTCACACCGCTTCCTATGAAACTTTTCTTGATGCCCGGCAATCGGTCTACAGCACGATAGATGTCAAGCAAAGCCGTATGGTCGGTATCCAGATTGGGGCATATCTGTGGATTGATGCACGACGGGCGTTTGCAATGTTCACATGCCTTACGATTACGTCCCGCCATTCCATACATATTGGCCGAAGGCCCTCCGAGATCGGACAGATAGCCTTTGAAATCCGGCATGTGGATGACTTTCTCCACCTCTTTGACAATACTTTCCTTACTTCGGCAAGTGACAAACTTTCCCTGATGAGCGGAAATGGTGCAGAAAGCACATCCGCCGAAACAACCTTGATGGATGTTGACAGAGAACTTGATCATCTCGTAGGCCGGTATTGTTTTGCCCCGATATTTGGGATGTGGCAGCCGGGTGTAAGGGAGGTCGAAAGTGGCATCGAGTTCTTCTGTAGAAAGTGTGGGGTAGGGAGGATTCACCACGGCATACTTCCCATCGACCGCTTGAAGAAGCCGTTGGGCATGGATTTTATTCGATTCCTCTTCGATATGGCGATAGTTTTCCGCTTCCGCTTTTTTATTGTGCAGGCACTCTTCGTGAGAATGTAGCACAATGTCATCAGCAGTTATACCGCCCGGAATGTCTTCCTCGCGGCTAAGAAATACGGTTTGTGGAATATGGTGTAAGGTTTCGATGCTTGCCCCATTTTCAATACCCTGTGCAACCTCAAGCAGCGATTTTGCCCCCATGCCATAGAGTATCATGTCGGCCCCACTATCGCACAGAATGCACTTGCGCAAGCGGTCTTGCCAATAGTCATAATGGGTGAGGCGACGCATCGAGGCTTCAATGCCGCCAAGCAAGACAGGTACATCGGGATAGAGCTGCTTAAGTATCTTGGTATAGACAATGGAGGGATATTCCGGACGACAGTCGTGACGCCCGTCAGGACTGTATTCATCCATAGAACGCAAGCGCCGGTTGGCTGTGTATTTGTTCACCATCGAATCCATGCATCCGGGAGACACGCCAAAGAAAAGGCGGGGACGCCCCAATTTCTTGAAATCGCGGAAATCACCATGCCAGTCTGGTTGAGGCACAATGGCGACACGATAGCCTGCCGCCTCCAAAGAACGACCAATTACGGCTGCTCCAAATGAGGGATGATCAATATAGGCGTCTCCTGAGAAGAGGATAATGTCCAATTCATCCCAACCCCGTAGTTCACACTCTTTTTTGGTGGTGGGAAGAAAATCCGTCAGCTGAGGAGCCCTATACTGCATAAGGGATGCTGTTTTGCCTTTACTGCCAATCAATCGCTTACCTCCTGCTCGTCAATTTCTACTTGTTCATGGTGCTTTTCTTTCCATTTGGCAAAAAGCTCGGCCAAATTGTGAAGACCGAAGGCTTTCATATTAGCATTGTAGATAACATCAAGGCACAAGTCAAGTAGATACTTGTCCCCTTTGCCTGATTCTGATTCGAGGAGCGAGCGCACGTTCCATTTGAGGCGGTCAAGCACTTCTTCGTCAACAAAACCGTTGCTGTCAAAGAGGTTACGTAGCAGCTGGTACTTTTCTATAGTCTGCAAATGGGCATCAGAGACTTCTATGCTCCGTGTACCCGATTGGTTGGCTTGAATTTTATACATAAAGTCGGATGTTTAAGAGATTATCTGATATGTCTTAAATATTTTTATTTTCTTTTTGATACATGTGCCATTTGTCTTGCGAAGGCAACTAATCAAATAGGTAGGCCATAATGCCACTCATGATGCGTGCTCGCACTGTGGGCTCTTTGATACATTCAAAAGGGAATCCCATCGTGAAGCATCTATAATCTTTGCCCTTGTAGCCGACTGCAGCAGTAGAGCTATTGGAATATTGCATCGCACTTATCGCTACACCCACGGGCCAAAAACTATCCGGATGCGTGGCAGCGTAGTGCCGGCTGTTGAGGGTGTGATAAAAGTCGAAGTCCAAGCCTAACCCGATAATGCGGTCATTTGTTGGGATCGTATTTGTAGGTGCGTATTCAAGATGGAGTACTTCGCGGAGGAATCGTTGTTCATCGGGTTGCTTCATGTCGGTGCCGATGTAGCTGCCACTGACCAGCAGCCGTCCGCCCCTGCGGGTATAAGCTGTGAGCAACCGTTGCATGATGGGAATGAAAGTCTTATAGGATTGGGATGAGTAACCGTCGTACCGTTCAAGTCCGAGAATGAGATCTACGCCGTCGTAGTTGTCTAATTTCACTTTTCCGCTTATGACAACATCTGCCGAACAGCTCACAACATTGTACCTGCCCGAGGCCGCCAAAGCAGCGGTGTGAGCCACAGGGTAGTTAAAATCATTGCCGGCAATGAACTGTCCCGCCAATTCATCTCCTCCATATCCCAATCCGCCGGGACCTTCGATCCCCATCTTGCGCCTGTCAAAACACTGTTGGCGGCCATTCCAACCGGCTGTCATACCATAACTCACGCCCGGGTCGGCATCGAAATCAAATCCTTGAAGCGAGTCATTATCTATAACCTGCGGGGCGGCAAGGCGATGGAACCCATTGACTACGAGTATATTGTGGGTAGCCCGTGGCTGGTATATGGCTGAAAGCGTTTCCGTGGGAAAACTCTCGCCACCGCGATTGCACGCTGTGACATAAAAGTTGTATTGCACTCCCGGTTCAAGTGTGAGGTCATACGTTTGTGTACGAATATTCTTACCATTGTCGAATCCGCTTGTTCCAGTAGCCATATACACATTATAAGATTGGGGGGCAGCCCCCGGTTCTTGCGTGTCAGGTTGGGCCGACCATGAGAGACGTGCTTTCCCTTGCCCTTTCATTTCGATGCTGAAGTTGGTTGGCGGGAGCGGTTGTACCGTATAGCGTGCCCCATGGTTGGAGGACACGTATCTTAGTATGGTCTTATAGAGCGAACGTGCGATGGTGAATTTCACATTAGGGTCTTGTGCCATCTTCACATCGGGAAAATTCTGATGGGAGAGTGTTTCGATGATGGCCGACGGAATCTCCGGTACGCGCGTCTCGCTGTAGTTGCGATCCCAAAGATGGCGGTAGGTCCAGCGGTGATACTTGGCACGCATGTCTTGCGTGAGATTTTCAAGCAAGGCAGAGGCAAAATCCTTGGAAGTTAGCCGGCTTATGCCTGCATTGAGCATCCCGTCGTTGAAGTCGGTCGTACAAATGGCCAATGAACCGTATATGGACCTTCCGTCTTCTGCATATCCTGCGTCGCTATGCACAGCCAAAGACAGTTCAAGTGGCACATTCCCCCCTCTGCGCGTCGGTGCATAAACACTTCCCCCTGCAAGCCAGTTGGTCATGAAAGAGCGTGTGTTGATGTCGTCAGCATAATCGTTTTTTCCTTTTCGTCCGCCATATATTTCATAAGGAGCACCGGCCCATTGTGCTGCATAGCGTGCACCTTCCAGACACCGCGGCAGTCTGCTGAGGCTTCCCCCACGTTCTATGTTGCCCATTCCGCCGCCAAAACGCACAGCATCGGTGGTGACCACTCCCCGGCGTGAAGCATGGTTGGTGACAATAACTCGATTGTAGATGTTGCATCCCTTGTCGAAATCGAAAGTCCCCAAGTACACCCACGTACCTCCTCCCATGCGTTGGTTGACTGTAAATTCAGTTGCCTGCCCCTTATGCCACACAATGTATTTGGCATCGGGGACACTTTTGTGAAGGGTTTGATAGCTCACATAGACAGCATATCGTCCTGCCTCTGGCAAATTGGGTTGGTAAGACACCTCACTGGTATGTTTCTTCTTACTGGCTTTGGCTTTTCGTGCAGTACCGTTTTTGAAGGGATTTTCACCATCATGATATGTCCCGGTGTGAAAGGCAAAGCCGGCAGAATCTGTTGTTTCCCACTTTTTTCTGTCGACAAATTCTATGTAATAGGGAGCTTTTTGCCTGTCGTCGTTGTCCACTATCACCTCATGTGTCTGCCAGTCTCTTTCGCGAGGGGTAAAGACCGTGGCACCGGCATTCTCAAGCATGGGAATGAGGTAAGGCACAACGATAGTTTGTGTGAAGAGGTCTTCCGTTGTCCCAAAAAGGTTTGGACGCTGCCACACCCACTTACCTTTGTCCGCATCGTAATATCGTCCGTGGCTTGCCCATAAAGCGATGTGTCTGTTGAGCAGCCCTTCTGTAATATTGTTCGGCCGGGAGACGCGATAGACCCACGGATCGTCTTTATACTCTATGCTTCCCCACGCGCGAGTGTTACCGTCTTGATATTGAGCGGTAAGATGCCCTGCAACTGTGAGGGTGATAATCGTTGTTAAAAGCCTGACTTTCAATCTTATATCTTTTATTTTGATAGGTGGAAATGCAACAGGATGTGGGATGCACATTTATGAATATAGACACGTCAAAGTATCCCTGGAATTTTGCCTCAGCCATTATAATCCTGTACTGAATTTCTCCGGATATTTTCCTTTAAAATTCTTGAAGTAAAGTTTGATTTCCGCCATTTCTTTATTTATATCCCCTGTTGGAACGAAGCTCCGGGTGCATTGTATGAGTTTCCGCTCATAGTCCACACCGTAAAGCAAGATTGGTATTTGCGCTTTTAGCGCGATGTAATAGAAGCCTTTTTTCCAATCAGGGTTTAGCGAACGCGTGCCTTCGGGCGTGATGCACAATCCGAACATCTTGGCTCTGATGGCCGTCTCTGCGAGATTGTCCGTCATGCTCGAGTGTTTGGAGCGCCACACCGGTATTCCTCCCATTTTCCGAAAGATGGGGCCTAAGGGCCAAAAGAACCATTCTTTCTTCATGAGAAAATTACTTTTAATGCCTTCTGCGTGGGCATAAAGTTGTCCTAATACCAGATCCCAATTACTGGTATGTGGTGCCAGGCAGATAATATACTTGTCGGGATGGTTCACGGAAATATCCTTGTGCCATCCCCATTGTTTATATAATATCCAAGAGCAAAGTTGTTGAAGCATGAAAAAACTTGTTAGAAATGATAGATGAAAAGCAAATGAAGCATTTGGGACATCTATTGCAAATTGCCTATCTGGTCGATGATTTCACCCACCTGCTTGTTAAATTCATCAATAAGTGCTCTATAATATTTTTTGGCCGGCATACCCGGTTCGGGATGCGACACGCGATTGATGAAGTCATTATGCACCACAAGAATGGAAGTGAGCAGCGACTCCACATTCTCCTTGTTAGGTGAACCGCCATACAACGAGGCAGCCACGCATTCTGCGAAAAGGTCGCTGCAAATATAATTGATTGAACGCTTTAAATCTCTTTTGTTGGTTGTCATAATCCTACTTCGTTTTTAAATTAAAGTTCTATTATCGTTCAAAGATAAGAAAAATATTGGAAAAGCAAAAATTTATGCGAAAAAAACTTTCAGTGGATTCAATTTCGCCCAAAATCTTTCCTTATTTCGCAGAAAAAAAGTAAATTTGCAATGTTTTTGAAGTTTCAACTTACAACATTTATAAATAGATTATGAAAAAAAGTCGCTTGCAGCGTGAAAGGGCAGAATATCGTCCCAAGCTGCCAAAAGGTCTTCAGGGTGCCGTCAAGGTGAAAGAAGGTGAACCGACGCAGAGCGTTGGCGATCAGGAAGAAATCAAGAAGTTGTTCCCCAACACTTATGGAATGCCGCTGGTGGAGTTTGTTCCCGGCGACAAGGCCAACTCCGGCAAGATGAATGTCGGAGTGATTTTGAGTGGCGGCCAGGCTCCCGGCGGCCACAATGTGATTTGCGGTCTTTTCGATGCCATCAAGCGCTTGAATCCTGACAATCGCCTTTATGGTTTCCTCATGGGGCCTGGCGGACTTGTTGACCACGACTACAAAGAGCTTACTGCCGACATCATTGACGAATACCGTAACACAGGCGGTTTTGACATGATCGGTTCCGGACGTACCAAACTGGAGAAGGAGGAGCAGTTTGAAAAGGGACTCGAAGTGATTCGCCAGCTCGACATCAAGGCCATTGTCATTATCGGTGGCGATGACTCCAATACCAATGCTTGTGTGTTGGCCGAGTATTATGCTGCCAAGAACTATGGCGTGCAGGTGATCGGTTGCCCCAAGACCATCGATGGTGACTTGAAGAATGATCAGATAGAAACTTCTTTCGGTTTTGATACGGCTACCAAAACATACGGCGAACTGATTGGCAATATCGAGCGCGACTGCAATTCGGCCCGTAAATATTGGCATTTTGTGAAACTGATGGGCCGTTCGGCTTCTCACATTGCCTTAGAGTGTGCGCTCCAGTGCCAGCCCAACATTTGCATCATCTCCGAGGAGGTGGAGGCAAAGGATATGACCCTCAACCAGATCATCGAGCAGGTGGCTTCTGCCGTAGCTTATCGTGCAGAGCAAGGCAAGAACTTTGGTGTGGTGCTCATCCCTGAGGGCCTCATCGAGTTTATTCCTGCCATCGGCCGTCTTATTGATGAACTCAACGACTTGCTTGCCGCCCACGGTGCTGAGTATAAAGATCTTGAGGCTGACGCACAGCGCGAATACATCTTGGCTCACCTCTCTGCAGCCAATGCCGAGACCTTTGCCACCCTGCCCGAAGGCGTTGCCCGTCAGCTGTCGCTTGAGCGTGACCCCCACGGCAACGTGCAGGTGTCACTCATCGAGACCGAGAAACTGGTTTCCGATATGGTGGAAGCCAAGCTTGCCGAATGGGCCAAGGAGGGTAAATATGTAGGCAAGTTTGCCGCTATTCACCATTTCTTCGGTTATGAGGGCCGCTGTGCTGCTCCTTCCAATTTCGATGCTGACTATTGTTACGCCCTGGGTACGAGTGCCGCTCAGCTCATCGCCAATGGCAAGACCGGCTACATGGCTGTTGTGAAAAACACTACGGCCACGACGGACGAGTGGAAGGCCGGCGGTGTGCCCATCACGATGATGATGAACATGGAGCGCCGCAATGGTGAAATGAAGCCTGTGATACGCAAGGCGTTGGTTGAACTGGATGGCAAGCCTTTCAAGAAGTTTGTCGAGAAACGCGACGAGTGGGCTAAGGAGACCTGCTTTGTTTATCCCGGCCCGATTCAGTATTGGGGCCCGTCGTCTGTCTGCGACCGCACAACGAGGACCTTGGCCCTTGAGCAGGAGTAAGCGGAAAGGCCAAACCCAATAGACAAATAGAGGTGACAGTTGTCGGCAATTCTTTTTAAGTTTGCCAGTGCTTGTCACCTCTCTTTATTAGTAACACCATGTCCGCTGAGTCCGGTGATAGGGGAGGACGAATGTCGGTCTCTTCCGGTTCTTGGGAGAAAAGGGGGGCGGAATACCTGTATAAGGGTATTTCATTCATATCATATTTATAATAGAAACCGTATGACAAAAACGAAGAGAAAGACAAAAGGGAAAATCTCACCGGCGACTCGGCGGCGAAGGAAGGCCCCAATGCTTCCTCATCCGCACTTGCCCCGTTTCCTAAGTCGCTTGCCTCGTTGGGCATGGTGGTTGGGGGCAGGGGGCGTCATCGTGTTGTACGTTTGGCTTTTCTATTATTTCTTTGTCGGCCCAATGGGCTTCAGATGGCGTGCTCTCTATGGCGATGCCAACTATCCAGACGGTTACGAGATTCGTGGCATCGACATCTCTCACTATCAAGGGGAGATTGACTGGGAGCAGCTGCGCAATGCCATGATCAAGGGATGTCCCGTGCGCTTCATCATCATTAAGTCTACGGAGGGGGCATCGCGCATGGACGAGAACTTTCGGAGCAATTTCTATAATGCCCGCGAATATGGTTTTATTCGCGGAGCCTATCATTTTTGGAGTAACAAGTCTACAGCCCGTCAGCAGGCTTATTATTTTCTTGACAAAGTGCATCTCACTGATGGTGACCTGCCACCTGTACTCGACATAGAACATAAGCCCAAGGATGTGACGGTCGAAGACTTTCAGCGGGATGTGTTGGCATGGCTTCACATCGTGGAAGACCACTATCATGTGAAGCCGATTATTTATACCTATCACAAATTTAAGGAAAACTACCTGAGTGCCCCTGTCTTTGAGGACTATCCTTATTGGATAGCCCACTATTATGTCGATAAAGTGGAGTATAAAGGGCCTTGGAAGTTTTGGCAACACACGGATGCCGGCAAGCTGCCGGGCATCAAGGGATATGTGGACTTCAACATCTACAACGGCAGCTACTACGACCTCAGAAAACTGTGTATCGGTGCCCATGAGGATATCGTCTCCGAAGAGGATGATTCTTGACAGCAGACAGTCCCCTGTTTGAGTTTCTCATTGCTGTTTTCCATTTTGGTTGTAGTGCCTTTCACCCTTTCTTTGTAATAGAAGTTCTTTTCTGTGTTTTCATTTTTGTTCGGGGCCTTTGCACCATCCGTGCAGAGGCTTTGCTCAAAGTGTGCAAGAGCCATGCACGCATCGTGCATGGCTCCCGCACATTCCCTATGGCGAAGAAATACCTTCGTGTTCTATGCCAGTGTCAGGCTCCGCCATTCCCCTTCGGCCTTGCGTCCGGTCTCTTTCAGTCCCAGCTGGGCCGCCTTTTCCACAATGGGGCGTATGTCCTGTTCATAGAATCCGGAAAGGATGAGCACGCCTCCGTGTGACAACACGCTCTTGAAAGTCTCCATGTCTTGGAGCAGTGTGTTGCGGTTAATGTTGGCCAAGACCACATCGAAGAGGCCGTTCACATGGTTCAGCACATGGGCGTCGCCATGATAGACTTCAAGATTCTCCACATGGTTGAGTTCTGCATTATGCCGCGTGTTCTCCACGCTCCACTCGTCGATGTCATAGCCCACCACCTCTCGGGCCCCCATCTTGGCGGCAGCTATGCCCAAGATGCCTGTTCCGCATCCACAATCGAGTATTCTTTTTCCGTCGAGATCCATATTGAGCAAAGTGGAAACCATCATTCGGGTTGTCTCATGCGTGCCCGTTCCGAATGCCTGCACGGCATCGATGCCGATTTCGATATGGTCTTCCGACTGGCCGGGATGGAGATCTGAAGCATGCTTCGCGTCGTAGATAATCACCGTATCATCCACTACGATGGGGTCAAATCCGGTAGCTTCCCATGTTTCATTCCAGTTTTTATCCTCCATCTCTTCCGTTTTATATTCGATTTCTGTGGAGGGCAGGGGGAAGTTGGCAAGCCTCTCGTTGAGCGTTTCTTGGTCAAAAAGGTCACGTTGTACATAACCGTCAAGTCCTTCTTCCGTCTCTTCGAAAGACTCAAAACCCGCACCGGCTGCCTCATCGGCCAACAGGTCGCGTGCCGTTTGCAGCTCTTCACCGGCGCACCTGATCTTAAAATGTGCTACAAGATATTTCATACTGATTGTTAAATTTATATTGCAAATATATAAAAAATAGGGAAAAACCTATCATCGTTTAGGGTTTTTCCTTATTTTTGCATCAAAAGAATAAATATTTTTGCATATACAAAGGTGGTTAATAGATAAACAAGATACGCAATATGAAGAAAAAACTATTTCTACTCATAGTCCTGTTGGGAGCCATGCCATGGACGCTCATGGCTCAGGACGACGACCTCTACTTTGTACCAAAGAAAGCGGTCGAGAGAAACCATGACTCGCAGCAGCGCGCAGACATGGGCCCTGTGTATCACAGTGGGAGCAATCGCAATGTAGATGAATATAATCGCTATGGACGCTTGAGAAGCACCTATCAAAAGATAGGGACCGATTCGCTCGGTGATGATATCATCATGTTTCAAACCGGACGGGGCATCTATCCCGATTCTTCCTATGTGGACACGCTCTTTGCCGAACGCTATGCACGCAACGATGAGGATTTCGGCTATACGCGTTCCATGAGCCGGTGGGATGACTTCTACGATCCTTGGGTGTATGCTCGTTTCGGCTGGGGGCCATATTGGCGCTACGGCTGGGGTTGGCATAGCGCGTGGAGTCCCTATTACTACTCGAGCTATTGGTATGATCCGTGGTTTTATGGCTATGGCTGGGGCTACCCTTACTATCGCTACGGCTGGTATTCGCCCTATTATGGCTATGGCTGGGGCTATCCCTATTACGGTTATCCCTATTATGGCGGCGGTTATGTAGCTTACAACGGGCGTGCCCGCACCTCCTATTCTTCTCCCATAAGGTCGGACGGCAGCAGCCGTTTTGTGCAAGGGGGAGACCGTACCAACACCTACACATCCCGGAGCAGAAGCAACAGGGCTTTTGGCAGTCGTTCCGGTTATGCTGACCCCACTCAGAGTTCAAACTTCCCACGCCAGAGCATTCCTTCCTCTACCCGTTCTTTTGGCAATGGCGGCTCTTCAAGCTATGGCGGGATGCGTGGCAGCGGATTTGGAGGCAGCCACTCCGGAGGCTTCGGAGGTGGCGGAAGCCGTCCAAGTGGCTTTGGCGGTCATCGATAAGACCGTATAAATGATAGTGGTAACTATAATAAGTAAAAGATGAAAACAAAATATATTTATTTGGCAGCTGCGGCGCTTGTTGCAGTGCCGGCTTTTGCTCAAGAGACTTATCTTGACACGAAACTCGTAGAGAACGACTTGAACGGCACTGCCCGCTATGTGGGAATGGGCGGTGCCATGGAAGCTCTTGGAGCGGATATATCCACCATTTCGACCAATCCTGCGGGCTTGGGACTCTTCCGCAAGTCGCAAGTGACTCTTTCAGGAGGTCTGCTGATGCAGACCGGTGCCAAGAAGAGGTTTGAATATGATGGAGTGACTGGAAATATCGGAGGAAAAAAAGACAATCTTAGTTTTGATCAGGTGGGACTGGTTTGGGCCATTAAAATGGAAAATCATTCCATGCTCAATCTTGCTTTCCAATACAGGAAGAGCCGTAACTTCGACCAGCTCTTGAATGCTTTCGGCAATCTGGGAGGAGCCTCCCAAAGCAAGTTGGCCGCCTTGAAGTATGCCGAAGTGCAGGAACTGAAGAAGCGTGATTACGCTTCCGATGCCAAGTATATTTGGAATGCGGTTGACGAAAACTTCGCCTCAGCCTTGGGAACAGGAGCTCAGGGATTGAACTATCTTGATGGAAAGAGCTATCTGTTCGGTCAATACCAGAAAGGATATATCGGTGAGTATGATTTCAGTGCAAGCGGTAATATCAACGATAGGGTGTATTTGGGATTGACCGTAGGCATCCATGATGTCAACTATCGCAGCAATAGCTATTACACGGAGAATTACCAACAAAGCTCTTATGGAGAGAGTTGGGAGGAGCTTCGCATGGACGGTACGGGGTATGATGTGAAGTTGGGTGTGATCTTCCGCCCCATAGAGGCATCGCCTTTCCGCATCGGTGGTTATGTGAACAGTCCGATATTCTATGATTTGGATACCCGTGGAACGGCCGACTTGCGCATTACGGATCCCGCATCCTCTGCCGCTCCTAACTATGTGGACAAAAGCAACGGTGCCACCAACGATTTTCGGGTGAATACACCATGGAAGTTTGGTTTGAGTCTGGGACATACAGTTGGCAATTTCCTGGCTTTTGGGGCCACTTACGAGTTTGCTGATTATAGCCGCATCGACAATCGCTATAAGACCGGGGAAGGCTGGGATTACTACGATGGCTATTACGAGACAAGTGCCAGTGACAAGTTGATGAATGAGCACACCAGACAGACCTTAAAGGGTGTGAGCACCTTGAAGTTGGGACTGGAGTTTAAGCCGGTGAGCGCTTTCGCACTGCGCGTGGGCTACAACTATGTGTCTCCGATGTTTGAGACGAGTGGTTTCCGTGATGCAGCTGTTGCTTCCGATGGTTCACGCACGGCGACATCTACCGACTATACCAACTGGAAGGCTACCAATCGTTTGACTCTAGGCATGGGATATAGCTTCAAGAGTTTCTTTGCCGACTTGGCTTATCAGTATAGTTCGACCAAGGGTGATTTCTATCCTGTCGGCAATCAATATCTTTCTAAAGCCTATAATAATACGGTCACCACCCCTGCGGCAACGAATGTCAAGAATGATCGGCACCAACTTCTCATGACATTAGGATATAGGTTCTAATTATAAATACTCATTCGTCTGCCTATATCCGTCCGAACGAATATAGGCAGACGATAATACAATGCTTCCACATTGCTAACGCTGATATCATCCTCCGTTAAATAACGGGGTGAAAATTTTGTATATTCAAATTAAATAAGTAACTTTGCAGCCGATTATCCAAAAAACAACATAAAATAGTTGAATGAAGAATGACAAAATGAAAAATCAGTACCGCGTAAATGAACAAATACGCGTACGTGAAGTGAGAGTGGTGAGCGATGGAGGTTCGGAAGTGATACCTACTCGCAAAGCTCTTGACATGGCTCGGCAGCAAGGCGTTGATCTCGTGGAGATTTCGCCTAACGCGCAACCGCCTGTTTGTCGTCTCATTGACTATTCCAAGTTCCTTTACCAGCAGAAGAAGCATCAGAAAGAGATGAAGCAGAAGCAGGTGAAGGTGGAGATCAAAGAAATCAGATTCGGCCCTCAGACCGACGAGCACGACTATCAGTTTAAGTTGAAGCATGCCCAAGAGTTCCTTAACGAGGGTAACAAGGTGCGTGCTTATGTGTTCTTTCGTGGTAGGAGTATTCTTTTCAAGGAACAAGGCGAGGTGCTCCTCCTTCGATTTGCCAACGATTTGGAAGAATACGGCAAGGTGGAGCAGATGCCAAAACTTGAAGGCAAGAAAATGTTTCTGTATATGGCTCCGAAGAAAACGGGTGTCGTGAAGAAGAGCCAACAGAAGATGGATCGTGAGAGGCGTGAAGCTGAGGCCAAGGCCGCTTCGGAGGTTGAGGCAGAAACAAGGGCGGAGCAAAACGGGCTTTTGGCTAATGCCAAGGGCGGTGAGGCTCTCAAGAAAATACTCGTTGAGGAGTAGGCTTGGAGGGAGTATGATTCCCTTTAGCGTTTTGAATAAAGAAAATGACTGAGTGGTACCGCCGGGTATATGCGTTGCCACCTTTTAATAATAACAATTATAAAATAACAAAAAAATGCCAAAAGTAAAGACTAATTCCAGTGCCAAGAAGAGATTCTCATTTACTGGTACAGGCAAGATTAAGCGTCATCACGCTTTCCACAGTCACATTCTGACTAAGAAAACCAAGAAACAGAAGAGAAATCTGGTTCATGACACACTTGTTGATCGGACTAACCTGAAGCAGGTTCGTGACTTGCTCTGCCTCCGTTAATTATGGACTTTTTAGTCGAACTTTTAAAGAAGAAAAACTATGTCAAGATCAGTTAATCATGTTGCATCAAGAGCAAGAAGAAAACGTATTCTGAAGCTCACTAAGGGTTATTTTGGAGCACGCAAGAATGTTTGGACGGTAGCTAAGAATACTTGGGAGAAGGGTCTCACCTATGCCTACCGCGACCGCCGCAATAAGAAGCGCACTTTCCGCGCTCTGTGGATTCAGCGTATCAATGCTGCTGCCCGTCTCGAGAATATGAGTTATAGCCAGTTGATGGGTGCGCTGCACAAAGCAGGCATCGAAATCAACCGTAAGGTTCTTGCCGACCTTGCAGTCAACAATCCTCAGGCTTTCAAGGCCATTGTTGACAAAGTGAAATAAGCGAATTAATTTGTACACATATATTTAAAGCGTCTGCCTTGCGAAAGGTCAGACGCTTTTGTGTGTTGGATAATGAGGAGGCATTTGCTTCTGTAGACTGTGCCGGACTTGTTGGCGGAGAAGACCGCATGTTTAATTAAATGCAATTTATTTTGTCATTATGTAGATATTCCTTATCTTTGTAGGTCAAAATAGATAAACAGATGATTTCAGTAGAAGGATTGAAAGTTGAGTTTGGGGTTAAGCCCTTGTTTACTGATGTTGGCTTTGTTGTCAACGACACCGACCGCATCGCACTGGTGGGGAAAAACGGTGCCGGCAAATCGACCTTACTCAAAATCCTTTGCGGGCGGCAGAAACCTACAAGTGGCGTGGTTTCAGTGCCTAACGACACGACTATAGGATATTTGCCCCAAGTGATGAATTTGCAGGATGACACCACCGTGTGTGAAGAAACACGGAAAGCTTTTTCTGACACCACGCGGTTGAAGGAACGGCTTGATGATATGCAGCAGCAGATGGCCGAGCGAACCGATTATGACAGTGATGATTATATCCAACTGGTGGAGCGGTTTACGCAGGAACATGAACGTTACATGATGCTTGGTGGCGAGAATTACGAGGCGGAAATAGAACGTACGCTTGTCGGTCTGGGATTCACGCGTGATGACTTGAACCGACCCACCAAGGAGTTTTCGGGTGGTTGGCGTATGCGCATCGAATTGGCTAAAATCCTGCTTCGCAAGCCCGATGTTCTTCTATTGGATGAGCCTACCAACCACCTTGACATCGAGAGCATTCAGTGGTTGGAGCAGTTTCTCGTTCAAAGTGCCAAGGCTGTGGTGTTGGTGAGTCACGACCGTGCCTTCATTAACAATGTGACCAATCGCACGTTGGAAATCACCTGCGGGCGGGTGGAAGACTATCGGGTGAAATATGACGAGTATGTGGTGCTTCGTAAAGAACGGCGCGAACAGCAACTTCGTGCCTACGAGAATCAGCAGAAAGAAATTGCCGATATGAAGGACTTTATAGAGAAGTTTCGCTACAAGCCCACCAAGGCCGTGCAGGTGCAAAGCCGCATCAAGCAACTGGCTAAGATTGTTCCGATAGAGGTCGATGAGGTGGATAACAGTGCCTTGCGGTTGAAGTTCCCTCCCTGTCTGCGTTCGGGTGACTATCCGGTCATTTGCGACGAAGTGCGTAAGGATTACGGCAATCACACGGTCTTTGATCATGTCACATTCACTATTAAGCGTGGGGAAAAGGTGGCTTTTGTCGGGAAAAACGGTGAGGGAAAGTCTACGCTCGTGAAGTGTATCATGAATGAAATTCCATTTACGGGCAGTCTGAAGATAGGGCACAATGTCCAAATAGACTATTTTGCCCAAAACCAAGCCCAACTGTTGGATGAGGAACTGACCGTCTTCGACACTATCGACCAAGTGGCTACGGGAGACATGCGTCTGAGAATCAATGACCTACTCGGTGCATTCATGTTTGGTGGCGAGACCTCTGAAAAAAAAGTGAAAGTGCTTTCAGGTGGTGAGCGTAGTCGGCTGGCCATGATTAAATTGCTACTCGAACCGGTTAATCTTCTCATTCTCGATGAGCCAACCAACCACCTTGATATGCCCTCTAAGGATGTGCTCAAAGAGGCTATCAAAGTTTTCGACGGCACGGCTATCATCGTGAGCCACGACCGTGAGTTCCTTGATGGGCTGGTCGATAAGGTGTATGAGTTTGGTGGAGGCCGTGTCAAAGAACATCTTGGCGGAATTTATGATTATCTCCGTTCCCACGATGCCGATACGATCCACGCCGCATTGTCTGCCAATGCACATACGCCCGACAAGACCGTCATCCCCTCGGAAGTGAAGGAGGCTAATGGTAAGCAGAACTATGCCGAGCATAAGGAACAACAGAAGAAAATAAGGAAGGCAGAGCGCGCGGTGAAAGAGACAGAAGAGAAGATTGCCCGATTGGAAATCCGGAAAACTGAACTCGACAAGTTGTTGGCCAAGCCCGATAATGCAGCCAATATGGATTTGATAGCCGAATACACGGATATTATGCAGCAACTCGACAAGGAGAACGAGCGATGGATGGTATTGTCCGAGGAACTTGAAAAGATACAAGAATAAATAAATATACGTTTTAAAAAGTCAAACAGCTTATGAACATGAAGACTATTATTCCGATGATGGCCATCGCTGCCATGCCACTTACCGGTATGGCACAGAGTGGCAGCAAGTCGGGGCTTGTGGAGAAGAATCTCGACAAGACTGTTCGTCCTCAAGATGATTTCTACCGGTTTGCTACCGGCGGTTGGCAGAAGAACAATCCTCTGCCCCCTGCTTACAGCCGTTTCGGTAGTTTCGATCAACTTCAGGAAGACAACAACAAGCGCATCAACTCTATTCTTAAAGAGTTGCAAAGCAAGAAATATCCTAAGGGTACTGTGGAGCAAAAACTCAGTGACTTCTACAAGTTGGCTATGGATTCTGTACGCCGTAACAAGGAAGGCATCGCGCCCGTCAAGGCTTTGCTTGACGAGATGGAAGCAGCTACGACCAAGGAAGCCTTGCAGAAACTCCAACTCAAGTATGCAAGCATGGGATATGGCGTGGCTTTCGGAAGTTATTTCGGAGCCGACGAGAAGAATGCTTCGATGAACATTCTGAATATCGGACAGGGAGGTCTGACGCTCGGCCAGAAGGACTACTATGTGAACAACGATGCTGCCACCGTAGCCATTCGTGAAGCATTCAAGCGTCACATAGCACGTATGTTCAAACTCTATGGATTCAGCGACGCTCAAGCTGCCGCTAAGAGTGAGGCTGTGTTTCGCAATGAGACCTTGTTGGCTCTTGTATCAAAGAGTATGACCGAATTGCGCGACCCGCAGGCTAATTACAACAAGATGACCCTCAAAGAATTTGAGGCCAACTATCCCAATATTCCACTTGCGGCTTTGTCTGAAGCCGAAGGCGTAAAGCATGACTACATCCAGGAACTGGTTGTTGGTCAACCGCAGTTTATGACCGGTCTGGACAAAATTTCCGCTCTTGCATCGGCTGATGAATTGAGGGCCGCCATGGAGTGGGATGTTATTATGAATTCTGCCGGCTATCTGACCGATGAAATTCGGGAAGCCAATTTCGACTTTTTCGGGAAAACCATGAGTGGCCGTCAGCAAGACTACCCTCTCTGGAAGCGTGCCACCAATCAGGTGGAGGCGCAGATGGGCGAAGCTCTCGGGCGGATGTATGCTAAAAAGTTCTTCCCCGAATCGTCCAAGAAGATCATGCTTGATTTGGTGAAGAATTTGCAGCTCAGTCTTGGTGAGCGCATTGATGCCCAGACTTGGATGAGCGACACGACAAAGGCTGCCGCCCATGTCAAGCTCGACAGATTTTATGTGAAGATAGGCTATCCCGACAAGTGGAAAGACTACTCCAAGCTCTCCATCGATCCGGCTAAAAGCTTTTATGAAAACGTGTTGGCCTGCCGGCAGTTTGCTCACGACAAACACATTGAAGAGAAAGCAGGTAAGCCCGTTGACCGTGACGAGTGGCACATGACTCCGCAAACGGTCAATGCTTACTACAATCCTACTACCAACGAGATTTGCTTCCCCGCCGGTATCTTGCAATATCCGTTCTTTGACCCCAAAGCCGATGAGGCCTTCAACTATGGAGCTATCGGTGTAGTGATCGGGCATGAAATGACCCACGGATTTGATGACCAAGGCCGCCAGTATGATGCCGACGGCAACATGAAAGACTGGTGGACTGCCTCTGACGCCAAGGGATTCAACGAGCGTGCCGACCTCTATGCCAACTTCTTCTCCAATATTAAGGTGCTTCCCGATCTCAATGCCAACGGTCGTTTCACACTGGGTGAGAACCTTGCCGACCACGGAGGTTTGCAAGTGGCATTCAATGCTTTCAAGCATGCTACAGCCAAGAAGCCTCTGAAAGTGAAAGACGGTTTCACTCCCGACCAGCGCTTCTTCATAGCCTATGCAGGCGTGTGGGGGCAGAATATCACTGAAAAGGAAATCCGCAATCGCGTGAAGCGCGATCCCCATGCGTTGGGCAAGTGGCGTGTCAATGGTGCTCTGCCGCATATTGATGCTTGGTATGAGGCTTTTGGAGTGAAAGAGGGTGACAAACTCTTCATTCCCAAAAGCGAGCGACTCCAGCTTTGGTGATTTTGTCTAAACAATATTTAAAAAATAAAGGGTGCCGAATCTATTTCGACACCCTTTTTGCTTTTTCTCACCAAAAAACAGTAACTTTGCACAAATGCCCTTTGTTTTGGGGTGCGAACAAACCGAATTTATTTTTCCAACATTAGTTTCCGATTCACGAAATGCCGTTAAGATTACCCGATAGACTTCCTGCAATAGAGATTCTCAAGAAAGAGAATATATTTGTTATGGATGAGACGCGCGCACATAGTCAGGAAATCCGCCCTTTGAAAATTGTCATCCTCAATCTCATGCCGCTTAAGATAACGACGGAAACCGATTTGGTCAGATTACTGTCTAACACGCCGTTGCAGATGGAGATCTACTTTATGAAACTCAATAGCCACACGCCCAAGAATACCCCCGTGGAGCACATGTTGGCTTTCTATCGTGATTCGCAAGAGTTGATGAGGCAGAAGTTTGACGGCATGATAGTGACCGGTGCTCCTGTGGAAACTGTACCATACGAAAATGTTGACTATTGGCGGGAAATCAACAGCATCTTCGACTGGGCACGCACCAATGTGCAGAGCACCCTCTATTTGTGTTGGGGAGCCATGGCCGCACTCTATCATTTCTACGGGGTGCCCAAACACCTGTTGGAAAAGAAAAAATTTGGTGTTTTCTCCACTCTTCCCATCAATCCTCAGTTGCCTATTTTCCGAGGCTTTGACGATGTTTTCTCCATGCCCCATAGCCGTCATACAGAGGTGCGCCGCGAAGATATTGAGCGTGTGAACGGCCTTGAAATTATAGCCGAATCGCCCGAAGCCGGTGTGAGTATCGTCACTTCGCGTGGCGGACGGGAATTTTACATACTCGGGCATCTGGAATATGCGGCCAGTACACTCGACATAGAGTACAAACGCGACTTGGGAAAGCGCAACGATGTGGAAATGCCGGAACACTATTACACTCACGACAATCCTGCGGAAAGACCGCAAGTGACTTGGCGTTCGGCAGCCAATCTTTTTTACAGCAACTGGATAGACTATTATGTTTATCAGGAGACTCCTTATAATATTGATGACATTAAATAATAGGCAGGCAACTATTGCTGCATGGTGACATATAGAATAAGGATGAGGACATTAGAACTTTTGGCTCCGGCAAAGAATCTTGAGATAGGTAAAGCTGCCATCGACCATGGTGCTGATGCTGTGTATATTGGCGCACCACGGTTTGGGGCCCGTGCAGCCGTTGGCAATTCCGTCAACGATATTCGGGAGTTGTGCCGTTATGCCCATCTGTTTGGGGCCAAAGTCCATGTGACGGTCAATACGATAGTCTATGATGATGAGCTTGAAGACACACTCATCATGATCAGAGACTTGGCCGATGCCGGTGTCGATGCCTTGCTTTTGCAAGACATGGGTGTGGCAGAACGCTGTCTGCAAATGCAGGTTAGCGGCGAACTGCCCCGGCTTCCCGTGTTGCATGCTTCCACGCAATGTGACACCCGTTCGGCTGAAAAGGTCAGGTGGTTGCAGTCGGTGGGCTTCAGTCGGGCTGTCCTTGCCCGCGAATTGTCAGTAGAGGAAATAGCCGCTATCCACCGGGCTGTCCCCCATGTAGAGTTGGAGGTCTTTGTTCATGGTGCACTTTGTGTGAGTTACTCCGGAGTGTGCTATGCCTCGCAACATTGTTTCAAACGCAGTGCCAACAGGGGGGAATGTGCCCAGTTTTGCAGATTGAGATTCGATTTACTCGACAGCAATGGGAGGGAGATAGAGCATCAGCGTCACCTCTTGTCGTTGAAAGATATGTGCAGGATAGACCATCTGGAGGCTTTGGCGGATGCCGGAGCCTGCTCTTTCAAGATTGAAGGCCGGCTGAAAGACATCGACTATGTGAAAAACGTGGTCTCGGCCTACTCTCGCCGGCTCGACGAATTGGTGGCCCGCCGCCCTGAGGAGTATTGCAGAGCGTCTCGTGGCAGGGTGGAATATCACTTCGAACCCAATCTGAAAAAGACTTTCAATCGGGGCTTTACATCCTATTTCCTTCATGGCCGCCAACCAGACATTGCCAGTTTTGACACTCCCAAAGCGATGGGCGAGTATGTGGGCAAAGTAAAGGAAATGCGCGGCAACTCTTTCAATGTGGCCGGAACAGCCGTTTTCTCCAATGGTGACGGTCTTTGCTTTATCAATGCCAACCGCGAGTTGGAGGGCTTTCGGGTGAATAAGGCCGAAGGCAACCGGCTGTATCCTTTAAAGATGCCGCACTCCTTGCGTCCGGGAATGAGCCTTTATCGCAACAACGATGTAGCTTTTGAGAAGCTCATGGCCGGTAACACGGCTGAGCGTAAAATACCTCTCAAACTGTTTTTTTCCATAACGGAGGATGGTTTCTCGCTCTCTTCAGAGGGAGTTGAGGCTAAAATCGCCTTTGCCCACCAACCGGCCCACCGCGTGCAGACCGACAACATCCTGCGGCAGTTAGGCAAGTTGGGCGGTACTCAATATGTGTGCGATGAAGTTGTGATAGAGCCGGGGGCCGACAGTTATTTTATTCCAAGCAGCCTTTTGGCCGATTTGCGCCGAAAGTTGGTAGAGGAACTTAATTCCAGACAGTCCTTGACACTGGCTCCCGTGACAGAAATGCCGGTCACAAGCGTTTCACCGGTTGTGGAAGATGCTTCAGCTTCCATCGTGTGGCAACCGGAATACAAACGTTTTCCCTATCTCTATAATATCTCCAACCAAGCAGCAGTCAAGTTCTACGAGGGGCAGGGCATGGCGAATGTCGCTCCAGCTTTCGAACAAAAAGAGACGGGACATCCGCTCGTTATGCAGTGTCGCCATTGCATCCGCTATTCGTTAGGCTTTTGTGTGAAGCGTGGGGGAGAGCGTCCCCGATGGCGTGAGCCCTTGTTTCTGGCTTTGCCCGACGGACGTCGCTTCCAGTTAGAATTTGATTGCCATGAATGTCAAATGAATGTCTATGCGGTATAGAAGATTTTATCTGTTGGTGAGAACGTTTATATTCCTTGTGCTGGTGGCTTTGACTTTGACAGGTTGCTACCACCGCCGGATGCCCGTGACCCACGATGCTCTTGTGCAGTTGAGTGAAAAGCAGAAAGACTCCATATCCTTTTCTTCCAAACACCACTATACAAACAATTATAATTTTGTGGTCAAGAGCGATTCGATAGCCCTCCTCAGGCAGCAGCCGGAGGAGTTGGTGAGCGGTATGCCGACTGACTCTTTCATGGTGAAGCACCATGCACATCTCGTCGTGGCGGATATTAGGATGGTGCCCCAAGACTCGATAGACTCCGTTTGGGTGCAGTTGGGCACCGAAGATGCCCGGTTCGGTTGGACACAAGAGTCCAAACTTCTGCCCCGTGTAGTGCCCGACGACCCCATTTCCCAGTTTATTTCCACTTTTTCGGACATTCATTTGCTCATCTTTCTTGTTGTCATTGTCGTGATAGGGTTTGCCTATCTTCTGCGCAAAATTATGCGCAAGAATGCCCATCTTGTCCATTTCAATGACATTGACTCCTTCTATCCCACGCTGTTGACACTCATCGTGGCTTTCTCGGCTACACTCTATGCCGGCATCCAGCTGTTCGCTCCCGAGGTGTGGCGGCATTTCTATTACCATCCCACGCTCAATCCTTTCTCCGTACCCTCAATCCTTTCCGTCTTCCTTATTTCTGTGTGGGCCATGCTTATTGTCGGACTGGCGGCCGTCGACGATGTGCGTCACCAACTTCCGTTTGCCGATGCCATGCTCTACCTGTGCGGTTTGGCAGGCGTATGTGCAATAGACTATATCGTGTTTAGCATCAGCACTTTATATTACATTGGTTATGTGCTGTTGGCAGCCTATTCCTATTTCGCATTGATGCGCTATTTCAAGTGCAATCACGTGGAGTACCTCTGTGGACAATGTGGTGCCAAGCTCCGCCGGAAAGGGCGTTGCCCGCATTGTGGAGCCGACAATGAATGATGTTGGAATATGGCCCTCCATAGAGATTTTTTTGTCGAATAGATGTTGATTTTATGTGTAAAATCCTCATTTGTGTGGATAAAATTCCTTACAAATGAGGATTTTCCGTTTTGTGAAATATTCGTAACTTTGCACCCGAAAGTTATAATACAGATTATTTTATGTTAAGATCCAGTTTGGTGGCAGCGAGCCTTCTCATGGCTGCCATTCCCTCTGTTGCAGAAGAGTTGGGCGATACCTCCAAAGTGCATGACTTGGACGAGGTGACCGTTGTGTCACAGCCCAAAGAAGTTTTTCGCTTACGCCTGCAACCAGTCAGTTCGACTATGCTTTCCCGGCAGACCATCAATTTGCTTGGTCTGCACGATTTGCGTGAGATTTCCTCTTTTGTCCCTTCTTTCGTCATGCCCGACTACGGTTCCCGACTCACTTCGTCTGTCTATGTGCGCGGCATTGGGTCGCGTGTCAATGCTCCCGCCGTGGGTATCTACGTTGATGGGATGCCCGTTTTGAGCAAGTCCGCCTTCAATTTTCACTGCTACGAATTGGAGCGTGTGGATGTGCTTCGCGGCCCACAAGGCACTCTTTATGGACAAAACTCTGAGGGCGGAATCGTCAGAGTTTACAGTCGCAACCCGATGCACTATCAAGGCACCGACCTCACCCTGTCGCTCGGGAGCCGGATGTATCGCAATGCCGAGTTTGCCCATTACAGCAAGTTGAGCGACCAGTTGGCTTTCTCGCTTGCCGGCTTTTATGGCGGTCAGAACGGTTTTTTTCGCAATCGGACAACCGGCGATCGGGCTGACAGCCGGAATGAGGCCGGCGGGAGATTACGCCTGATATTCCAACCTACCTCACGCCTGACCCTTGACTACATAGCCGATTATCAATATACCCGTCAGAATGGTTTTCCCTACGGGCTTCTCGATTTGGCTACAGGCGAGACGGCATCGCCTGCCACCACCTGTCAACCGGGTTATCGCCGTAACATGTTCAGCACAGCACTGAATGTCGGTTTCAAGGCCAATCACTTTGATTTTCATTCCGTGACCAGCTATCAGTATCTGTATGATTACATGTTGATGGATCAAGACTACCTGCCCGAAGACTATCTGCGACTTGACCAACACCAGTTGCAAAATGCCATGAGCCAGGAGTTTACGTTCAAGAGCAATGCTCCTGTGGGCGGCTTTTGGCATTGGACTGCAGGAACTTTCTTCTCGGCACAATGGCTGAAAACCAACAGCCCGGTGCATTTCGGTTCGGCCATGAATACCTTCCTTTCCAAGACGATTACCGATTATGCCTACAATGGCATACTCAATGCCATGGTCCGGCGGTTGACTGCCAAAGGAGTGCCCCCCACAGCCGCCTTGGAACAGGCTAAGGCAATTATTGCGCGTGCAGGCGGTTGCAATATTGACATGCAGATGCAGGAGGTTCCCGGTTTGTTCCGCACGCCTACCTATGATTTGGGCTTTTTCCATGAGTCCAATTTCACGGTCACCGACCGTCTGACGGCTACGCTCGGATTGCGCTATGACTACAGTCATGTAGGCATCGACTACAATACGAGTGGTGTGTTGACCTTGGCTGAAAACGTGATGGGGCAACACCTTGATGCACACATCACTACAGCCTTGCGCCACAAGACACACGACGATTTCAACCAGCTGTTGCCCAAACTGGGCCTTTCATGGGGGTTGGATAAACGTGGCAGCAACCTGTATGCCACCATGAGCAAGGGCTACCGGAGTGGTGGCTACAACATCCAGATGTTTTCAGACATCTTGCAGACCGAATTGGCGGCTGCGGCCCGCACGGCTCGTGGCAATGCAGACTTGCAACACACCGAGACCGACTATGAGAAGATTGCCAAGACGATAGCCTACAGGCCCGAGACGAGCTGGAACTATGAAACGGGTGCCCACTTGAATCTGTTTGGTAATACCGTCCAGTTGGATGTGAGTGCCTTCTTGATGCAAGTCCGCAACCAGCAGCTCTCGGTCATGGCAGGCAATTATGGTTTTGGCCGCATGATGGTGAATGCCGGACGGAGCCGGAGCTGCGGCGTGGAGCTTGCGTTGCGTGGCAATTCGCTGCGCGGACATCTTGACTGGGGAGCGAGCTATGGTCTGACCCATGCCGTGTTTAAGGAATATACCGACAGCATCAGAGGGCAGGTGATGGACTATCGGAACAAGAAGGTGCCCTACGTGCCCATGCACACAGTAGCAGCCTATGCCGATTATCGTTTTGTCATAGCTTCCACAGGGCTGCGAAGCATCACGATAGGGGGCAACATGAATGCGCAGGGCAAAACCTATTGGGATGAGGCCAACACCTACGCACAGAAGTTTTATGCTGTGGTTGGGGCCCATGCCGATGCTGACTTCGGTTTTGTGAAACTTAGACTTTGGGGGCGTAATCTCACCAAGACCGACTACAACACCTTTGCCGTGCAGAGCGGGGCCACAGGTAAGCGACTGACATTTGCGCAACCGGGAAACCCCTTCCAATGCGGTGTCGATTTGAAATTCCACTTTTAAAGGATAACCACAGTTAGAAACGTTTGACAGCGACACTGTCTTCCGTGGCTCTATGCCATTGAGGCGGTGTCGCTTCTTTTTGTGAGAGGTCTGGTCGTTGGGATATTTGGCCTGTCGGTATTTTTGTGACGGGTGTCAATATTTTTCTCTGTTGATTTGGTTCTATCCGTTTTATGTATTATCTTTGCAATAGCAAGGGAAGCACGAAAGTGTCTCCCTTTTTTAGATTCTCAAGTCTTGTGGCTTGCAATCAGGCCCGAACAGCTTCCTAAAAGAGCCTCTTTTGTGTTGTCATCCGGCCCAAACGGACTTCTGGGTGTGCCCGTTTTGCAAGGTCGGTCGGCCCGAGTGAAAGAATTCGTGGGCCGGATGGGGTGGACGAGGCGGATATAATCGGTGAAATGGATGGACAGAGAAAAATGGTGTGTAAGCCTTTTTCTCAATCTCGGTAAGTTTTGTGCTATATATGTCCTGATGCCCCTTGTTCAGACCCCCAACCCCTTAACTTAGGGGGCTTAGGCTTTTTCTCAATCTCGGTAAGTTTGGTACTATATGTCCGTGGCGAGGCCGAAAAAGGGAGGATGTAGCAAAGGATGAAGAATGGAAGGGGAGAGACTGGCATGGCATGGACTTTATAGGACTTCATGGGATATGTTTTGGCGGTTACGTTTTTTTTCATTACCTTTGGCAGCGCAATAAAAACGATATGAAAAGAAGATTATTCCCTTTATTTCTGTTGCTTTGCGCATTGGCGTCGCAGGCCCAAGTGAAGCGTGAATTTCGTGGTGCATGGATACAATGTGTCAACGGACAGTTTTTGGGCATGACCACCGGACAGATGCAGCAGACACTCTCTTATCAGCTTGACGAGTTGCAGAAAGACGGTGTCAATGCCATTATCTTTCAGGTGCGCCCGGAGTGTGATGCGCTTTATGAAAGTAAGTTGGAGCCGTGGAGCCGCTTTCTCACGGGTGTGCAAGGTCGCCCGCCCATGCCTTATTGGGATCCGCTGGCATGGATGACGGAGCAGTGCCACCGGCGGGGCATGGAACTCCACGCGTGGATCAACCCCTATAGAGCCAAAACCAAGACGACCACTGCGCTGGCTTCCAATCATGTGGCAAGCCTGTATCCCAACAGGGTGTTTGCCTACGACGGACAGTATATTCTCAATCCCGGGCTGAAGGAGAACAAAGACTATATATGTAAGGTGGTAGACGACATTGTGGCGCGATATGACATCGACGGGCTGCACATCGACGACTACTTCTATCCCTATCCGGCACCGGGACAACAGATTCCCGATGCCGGGTTGTTTGATACCGATCGTAGAGGTTTTCACAACATTGGCGATTGGCGCCGCGACAATGTGAACGTTTTCATTAAAGCTTTGAGCGAGACGATTCATCGGCGCAAACCGTGGGTGAAATTCGGCGTGTCACCATTCGGCATCTATCGTAACAGGAAAAATGACCCCAACGGGTCGGCCACCGGCGGATTGCAGAACTATGACGATTTATATGCAGATGTCCTTCTGTGGGTGAACAATGGGTGGGTGGACTATTGCGTCCCACAACTCTACTGGCAGATAGGCCATGCGACTGCCGACTACAAGGAACTCATCGGATGGTGGAACAGGCAGGCGGCAAAACGCCCTTTATATATAGGTGAAGATGTGGAGCGGACTGCCAAGTATGCCGATCCGGAAAATCCTTCGAGCCACCAGCTGCCTGCCAAGCATCGGTTGCATGGGCAGATGCAGAACGTGCAAGGCACGGTGTTGTGGTATGCAAAGGCCGTTGTTGACAATGTGGGGAACATCGGGCAAGCGTTGCGCAACAACTATTGGCGCTATCCCGCCCTGCAACCTCCTATGCCGTTTCTCGACGACAAGGCCCCAAAGAAGCCTCGGAAGGTGAAACCGGTGTGGACCGGCGACGGCTATGTGCTGTTTTGGCAGAAGCCGAAGGCCAAGCATTGGGGAGACGAGGCTAACCGTTTTGTCGTCTACCGCTTCGGAGCCGGCGAAAAAGTCAACCTCGACGACCCGTCAAAGATTGCAACCGTCACGGACAAGACGCATTACCGGTTGCCGTATGTCGATGGGGGGACGAAATACACCTATGTGGTCACTGCCTTAGACAGGGTGGGGAATGAGAGTAAAGGCAAAAAGAAAGGGATTAAGCTCAAAGCTTAATCCCTTTATGTGTGGTTGGAGTTTATTCTTTAAGCAGGTTGTCAAGGAAACTGTCCAAATCGGCATCCAGATTCTTCATCAAGTCTCCACCGATGATGACAGTGTCATCGTCCGCGAGATACAGTTCTCCGACAGGTTCCTTGTCGTCGTCTTCAAGAACCAGACTGAATGGTTTCATGATGCCCAAATTGTCGATGAGGGCGGCATTAGCCTTCATTTCGGAGCGTAGGATGTGGATGGCCTCATCGTAAAACCGTTCGTCCTTGTTGTCTATCCACTGCTCGATTACGCAACGGGTGATCTCTTCCTCTTCGTCGTTGAAGGCAAGCATTTCACCGCTGTCGGGAGAAACGCGGATATGAATGTCTGTCAGAACGGACGTGTCGTCCGACTTCGGAAATTTCTGCGCGATCTTTTTGATGAACCGTTCTATCTGTTGCGTGGTCTGTTCTGTCACTTTCATGTTGATGTCTTTGTAAAGAATAATAAGACAAAGATACGCTAAAAAGCAGTAATCTCCAAATTATTGCCCACCTTTTTATGTAGGCAGAGTGATTTCTCCGGCAAGAGACTGGTTCATTTTTTCGCGAATGATTCTTGGGTCGTGGTATCTGGCTTGCAGATACATGAGTTTGGTGACAGCTGCCTCCACCGTGCTGTCCCTTCCACTCACCACCCCGGCATCTTTCAGATGATAGCCGGCATCATATCGCTCCATAGCCACCGTGCCGCTCACGCATTGGCTGATGTTGACAATCACGACATCGCGCCGTGCCGCATCATTGAGTAACCGCGCTATCCAAGGCTTCTGTGGGGCGTTGCCGTTGCCGAAACTTCGCAGCACAATGGCGTGCAACTCGGGAGCTTCAAGTACATGGCGCACGATATTTTCCTCGATACCGGGGAAGAGTGACAGGACAATGACATTATTGTCCATCTCTTGATGGGGGACCATCGGGCGGTCGAAATCGGGACGGAGAATGTTGTGTGGGTGATAGTTGAAGGTCACGCCGGCATCGCACAAGTGAGGATAGTTGTACGATTCGAAGGCGTTGAATCCGTCGGCATTGATTTTGGTGGAGCGGTTGCCGCGCAGCAGGCGTCCGCTGAAATAGATGCACACCTCGGGCACCAGCGGTAGCCCGTCGGCATTGTGGGCGGCCGCGAGTTCGATGCTTGTCACGACATTCTCTTTTCCATCCGTGCGCAACTGGCCCATAGGCAGCTGCGAACCGGTGAGCACCACCGGTTTGGTCAGGTTTTCGAGCATGAACGACAAGGCTGATGCCGTGTAAGCCATCGTGTCGGTGCCGTGGAGAATGACAAAGCCATCGTGCGAGTGGTAGTGTTTGGTAATGATTTCGACCAGTTGGGCCCAGCACGTCGGGCTCATGTCGCTGGAGTCGATCGGCGGGTCGAACTGGTAGACATCGATGTCTGTCTTGACAAGTCTTAACTCGGGCATGGCATTGACAAGATGGTTGAAATCAAGAGGCTCTAAAGCACCCGTCTGTGGATTGCATCCCATGCCTATCGTGCCGCCGGTGTATATGAGTAATATCCTGTTGGTTCTCATTCGTAATCGTTTTCGTAAAATCATTTGCAAATATAATTTAAAATGGATTATATTCCAAATTATTTATGTAGTTTTGCAGAAAAGAAGATCTACAAAACTTAAAAACGAAAAACGATGAAAAAGTTCATGGATGAAAATTTCTTGCTTGAGACGGAAACCGCGCAAGAACTTTTCCACAATCATGCGGCCAAGATGCCTATTATCGACTATCATTGCCATTTGATTCCCGAGATGGTGGCCAATGACCATAAGTTTAAAAGTATCACTGAATTGTGGCTGGGAGGCGACCACTACAAGTGGCGTGCCATGCGCACAAACGGCGTGGATGAGAAATATTGCACGGGTAACGACACCGACGACTGGCAGAAGTTTGAAAAGTGGGCGGAAACGGTTCCCTACACATTCCGCAATCCGCTCTACCATTGGACACATTTGGAGCTCAAGACTGCGTTTGGTATCGAGAAACAGCTGAGTCCTAAGACTGCTCGTGAAATCTATGATGAGTGTAACGAGAAGTTGCAACAGCCTGAGTTCAGTGCGCGGGGCTTGATGCGTCACTATCATGTTGAGTGTGTATGTACCACCGACGACCCTATTGACGACCTTCGCTATCATAAGCAGACACGTGAGAGTGGTTTTGAAATCAAGATGATTCCGGCATGGCGGCCCGACAAGGCCATGAATATCGAGAAGCCCGACTATGCCGACTATGTTCGGAAGTTGGCTGAGGTCAGTGGCTTGGAAATCAACAGTTTCGCCGCTATGGTTGATGCTTTGCAGAAGCGTCACGACTTCTTTGCGGAAAATGGGTGCAAACTTTCCGACCACGGCATAGAAGAGTTCTATGACGAACCTTATACAGACTCGCAGATAGAGACCATCTTTGAGAAGGCCCTCCGTGGACAGCAGTTGTCCGCTCTCGAGATTCGCCAGTATAAGCATGCCTTCCTTCGCGTGTGCGCAGAGATGGATCATGCTGCCGACTGGACTCAACAATATCACTATGGGGCCATCCGAGACAATAATACATTGATGTACAACAAACTCGGTGCAGACACGGGATTCGATTCCATCGGTGAGTTTAATACAGCCAGGTCAATGAGCCACTTCCTCAACGAACTGAATATGGAAGGCCGGCTCACGCGTACCATACTCTATTGTCTGAACCCGTGCGCCAATGAAGTGATTGCAACCATGCTCGGCAATTTCCAGGACGGTTCTTGCCCGGGTAAAATTCAGTTTGGTTCCGGTTGGTGGTTCAATGATCAACTCGATGGTATGACCAAGCAGATGAATGCACTTTCCGTTCTTGGTTTGCTGAGTCGTTTTGTGGGTATGTTGACCGATAGCCGTTCGTTCTTGAGCTATCCCCGCCATGAGTATTTCCGTCGTCTGCTCTGCAATTTGTTGGGCAACGATGTAGAGAAGGGGCTGTTACCCAATGACTCGGAAGCCCTTGCTCGTATGGTGGAAGACATTTCCTATAATAATGCCCGTAACTATTTCAAGTTTTATTAAAAAAAAGCTGACGGCATGGAAGATTGAAGGCAGCTTCTCTCATTCTGTGCCTGTTTAGAAATATAGGAGTTTGCATCTTTGTAAAATGGATGCAGACTCCTTTTTTTGTAAATTGTAGAGGAAAGATTTGTGATTCTCAAAAAATAAACGTATTTTTGCACAGTTTTAACGATATTGTCGATCGAAATGAAAAAAGTTCTTAGTGCGTTTGTAGTGGCTTTGACTATGATTGTAGTCATGGGCAGTTGTTCCGGTTCCAAGCAGGTAGCCTATTTCCAGAATGCTGATTCCATCAGTTATGCGGCTTCACGTATGCTGTATGATGCCAAGGTTATGCCCAAGGATCAACTCACCATTACGGTGATTACTACCGATCCGAAAGCTTCGGCACCTTTCAATCTGTCTGTCTCCAACACTATTGGCACGAGCGGTCAGCTCAGTACCGGAGGCAGTGGTTCGTTGCAAGGCTATCTTGTTGATAATGAAGGTAATATCAATTTCCCCATTGTAGGTAAGTTGCATGTGGAAGGACTCACCAAGAATCAGTGCGAAGATTTGATCCGTCGGAAGATTGCTCCTTATCTGGCTGCAACGGAAAATCCGATTGTGACCGTGCGCATGGCCAGCTATCGGGTGACGGTTATCGGTGAAGTAGGCCGCCCCGGTGTGGTGCAGGTTCCTACTGAGAAGATGAGTGTCATCGAAGCCCTTGCGCAGAGTGGTGACCTTACTATTTATGGTAAACGCGATAACGTGATGCTGATCCGTGAAGATGCAACCGGACAGAAGGAAGTTCACAGGCTCAATCTGAATGATGCCAATCTGATTAATTCTCCTTATTATTATCTCCAACAAAACGATGTGATTTATGTGGAGCCCAACAACGTAAAGGCCAAGAACTCAGGAATCGGTAGCTCTACAACGATTTGGTTTTCTTTTATCGGCATTGTGACATCGGTAGCTTCTCTGTTGGTAAACATCTTGAGAGACTGATTATAGGCAGCTCGGTACAAGAAAGCCGAAATTCAATTTGGCAAGGATGTATAGGTAAATTGATTTGACTTTATGTGTGGAATTGTTGGATATATAGGTAAGCGCGAGGCATATCCCATTTTGATTAAGGGGCTTAAACGGCTCGAATACAGAGGTTATGACTCGGCAGGCGTTGCGTTGATAAATGATAATGGCGGGCTTTGTGTGTATAAGACAAAAGGCAAAGTCGCCGATTTGGAAGCTTTTTGTGCCGATAAGGATTCCTCCGGTGTCGTGGGGATAGCCCACACCCGTTGGGCTACACACGGTGAACCTTCTTCGACCAACGCCCACCCGCATTTCTCCCAATCGAGGCGTTTGGCCATTATTCATAATGGCATCATAGAGAACTATGCCGATATCAAAAAGAAGTTGGTGTCGAAAGGTGTCAAGTTCTGCTCTGATACAGATACGGAGGTGTTGGTACAACTTGTCGAATATGTACAAATCACGAAAAAGGTAGATTTGCTTACAGCTGTGCAGTTGTCGCTTCGGCAAGTGATCGGTGCCTACGCTATAGCGCTCCTTGACAAAGAAGATCCGGGACAGATTATTGCGGCGCGAAAGCAGAGCCCGCTTGTTGTGGGAATCGGAGACAATGAGTTCTTCTTGGGTTCCGATGCCAGTCCTATTGTGGAATATACGGACAAGGTGGTGTATCTTGAGGATGGCAATATTGCAGTGATGCGTCTCGGAGAAGAACTAAAGGTTGTCAACATTGAGAATGTAGAGCTTAATCCCGAAGTGAAGACGGTGGACCTTGATCTTGGACAAATAGAAAAAGGCGGCTATCCACATTTCATGTTGAAGGAGATCTTCGAACAGCCTGAGTGTCTCAAAAACTGTATGCGTGGGCGTGTGGTAAGCCGAACGGTGGAGACACGTGTGATTACCTCCGATGATGATGCTCAACCGACTACAACCGAAACGGAAATGGGTGTGGTGCTTAGTGCTATTACTGACCATAAGCAGCAGTTGCTCAATGCCAAACGTTTTATCATTGTTGCTTGCGGCACTTCATGGCATGCCGGTCTTATCGGCAAGCAGATGATAGAGACCTATTGTCGTATTCCTGTAGAAGTGGAATATGCCAGTGAGTTCCGCTATCGCAACCCTGTTGTCACGAAAGACGATGTGGTTATTGCTATCTCCCAAAGTGGAGAGACGGCAGACACATTGGCAGCCATCAAGTTGGCTAAGGAGAAAGGAGCGTTTATCTATGGAATTTGTAACGCCATCGGTTCAAGCATAGCGCGGGCCACCGATACCGGCACTTATATTCATGTGGGACCGGAGATAGGTGTCGCAAGTACCAAGGCATTCACGGGGCAGGTTACTGTACTTACCTTGTTGGCTTTAGCCATTGGAAAAGAGCGTGGCACTATCAGCACTGAGGACTATCAACATATTACGGAGCAACTGTGGAGTGTTCCGGAGAAAATGCAGGAAGTGCTTAAGACTAATGAGCGTATTGCCGACCTGAGCCGTACATTCACCTATGCGCGTAATTTCCTTTATCTTGGTCGTGGCTTTAGTTATCCCGTAGCTCTTGAGGGAGCTTTGAAGTTGAAGGAAATCAGCTATATCCATGCCGAAGGTTATCCGGCTGCAGAAATGAAGCATGGGCCGATCGCATTGATTGACTCCGATATGCCCGTGGTGGTGGTGGCTACCCATAACGCCATGTACGAGAAACTGCTTTCTAATATTCAGGAGGTTAAAGCAAGGAAAGGGAAAGTCATAGCTTTGGTGACGCAAGGTGACGAGACAATCAGTAAGATAGCTGATGAAGTGATTGAGTTGCCGGAGGTGCTGGAATGCCTAGAACCGCTCATAGTCACCATTCCGTTGCAGTTGTTGGCCTACCATGTGGCTGTATGTAAAGGCAAGAATGTTGACCAGCCTCGCAACTTGGCAAAGTCAGTTACCGTTGAATAAAATATAAAAGGGAGTCGCTTTTCTGCGATTCCCTTTTTTGCAATGTCAGGATATAAACACAAAGTAAGAAGGACAAGAGAAATGGAACCGTTGAAGCATGAATGTGGTGTGGCTATGATTCGCCTGTTAAAGCCGCTTGAATTCTATCAGCAAAAGTATGGCACATGGATGTATGGCCTTAACAAACTTTATCTGATGATGGAAAAGCAGCACAACCGCGGACAGGAAGGTGCGGGGCTTTCTTGTGTGAAACTGGAGACAGAACCGGGCAGCGAGTATATGTTCCGTGTGCGGGCAGAGGGCAGTAATGCCATCACGGAGATATTCGGAACGGTCAATGACAACTTTAAGGGACTTCCTATGGAGCGGCTTTCCGACATGGAGTTTGTCAAGCATAGTCTGCCTTTTGCAGGAAATCTATACATGGGACATTTGAGATACTCTACCACCGGTAAGAGTGGCATAAAGTATGTGCATCCTTTCCTTCGTCGCAACAACTGGAAAGCCAAGAATCTTTGTCTATGCGGAAATTTCAACATGACCAATATCGACGAGATATTTGAGAAACTCACCCTGCAAGGCCAATGCCCGCGCATTTACAGCGATTCCTACATCATGCTCGAACTCATGGGACATCGTTTGGATCGTGAAGTGGAGCGCAACTTCGTCGCGGCCAAAGCCATGGAAATGGAAAATACCGATATAACCCGTTATATCGAAGACCATGTTAAAATGAGCAATGTGCTCAAGACCACAATGGATGGTTTTGATGGAGGATATGTGGTGTGTGGGCAGACCGGTTCTGGCGAGATGTTTGCCATGCGTGACCCTTGGGGCATTCGTCCGGCCTTTTATTATAAGGATGACGAGATTGTCGTGTTGGCCAGTGAACGCCCTGTCTTGCAGACAACCTTTGATCTTGACGCTTCCGATATTGTCGAGCTCCAACCGGGGACAGCCTTATTGGTGAAACGAAATGGCGAGAGTTCCATTGAGCGTATTGTTGAACAGCGTGGAGATTCAGCTTGTTCTTTCGAGCGCATCTATTTCAGCCGGGGCAGTGACACCGATATTTATAAAGAGCGTAAGCGACTGGGCGAACAACTTACCAGCCCCATCTTGAAAGCAGTTGATTACGACACGGACCACACGGTGTTTTCTTATATTCCGAATACAGCAGAAGTCGCCTACTATGGTATGCTGAACGGATTTAAGCGTTATCTTAATGAGCAGAAAGTCAAATGCATAGAGGCATTGGGGCATGCGCCGACTCACGATGAACTTGTTACCATTTTGAACAACTATGTGAGGTCGGAAAAGATAGCATGGAAGGACATCAAACTGCGCACGTTTATCACAGAAGGAAATTCCAGAAACGATTTGGCCAGCCACGTGTACGACATTACTTATGGTAGTGTGCAAGTCGGCAAAGACAATCTTGTCATCATTGACGACAGTATCGTGCGGGGCACAACTTTAAAAGAGAGTATCTTGCGTATCCTTGACCGCTTGCATCCTAAGAAAATAATCATTGTGTCAAGTGCGCCCCAAATCCGTTATCCCGACTATTATGGCATTGATATGGCCCGGTTGGAAGAGTTTTGTGTGTTCCGTGCCACCATTGAGTTACTGAAAGAGCGCAAGATGGAAAAGACCATCGAAAGTGTCTATGAAGCATGCAAGAACGAGTTGACCAAGTCCAAGGCTGACATGACCAACCAAGTGAGAGCGATTTACGAACCTTTCCGGGTGGAGGAGATCAACGAGAAAATTGTGGAGATGCTTCGTCCCGAAGGTTTTACGACTCCCGTCGAATTGGTTTATCAAAGCATCGAAGGTCTTCATAAGGCCATCCCTCATCATCATGGTGACTGGTATTTCACGGGGAAGTATCCTACTCCCGGTGGGAATAAGCTCTGCAATCAAGCTTTCGTCAACTATTACGAGAACAAGTATGCTGTTTCCAAATAAAACAAATCATAAAGATAATTGTATAACAAACAAGACAATGAAGAATGTAACCTTAGTTTTGAGTGACGGAACCAAATTCCATGGCAAATCATTTGGTTATGATGCTCCGGTGGCGGGAGAGGTTGTTTTCAATACGGCGATGATGGGCTATCCCGAAAGTCTCACCGACCCTTCTTACGCAGGGCAACTGTTGGTGATGACTTTCCCATTGGTTGGTAACTATGGTGTGCCTCCTTTCACATTCGGGACCGACGGCATACCCACATTCATGGAGAGCACGCATATCCATGCTTCTGCTATCATTGTGAGCGATTACAGCGAAGAATACAGCCATTGGAACGCCTGCGAGAGTTTGGCCGATTGGTTGAAGCGTGAGCATGTGCCCGGTGTGACAGGCATCGATACGCGCCAACTGACCAAGGTGCTTCGCGAGCATGGTGTGATGATGGGCAAGATACTCTTTGATGACGCGCCGGATAGTATTCCGGAAGCAGACTATGAGGGCGTGAATTTTGTGGATAAAGTGAGTTGCAAAGAGGTGATACGCTACAACGAAGGAGCCGGCAAGAAAGTGGTGTTGGTGGACTGTGGCGTAAAGGCCAATATCATTCGCAGTCTTGTCAATCGCGGTCTTGAGGTTATCCGCGTGCCGTGGAACTATGACTATACGTCGATGGACTTCGACGGACTTTTCCTTGCCAACGGTCCCGGAGATCCCGATGTGTGTGAAGAAGCCGTGTGCATTATCCGCAAGCAAATGAATAGTAGCCATAAGCCTATTTGCGGCATTTGCATGGGCAACCAGCTGTTGGCCAAGGCCGGTGGAGCCGATATCTACAAACTCAAGTACGGGCATCGCTCGCACAATCAACCTGTGCGCCTTGTCGGCACGGAGAAGTGCTACATCACTTCCCAAAATCATGGTTATGCCGTCGATGCCAAGACGTTAGGCAGCGACTGGGAAGAACTTTTTGTCAACATGAACGACGGTTCCAATGAGGGCATCCGGCACAAGACCAATCCTTGGTTCTCCAGCCAGTTCCATCCCGAAGCCTGCTCCGGCCCTGTGGATACGGAATTCATGTTTGACAAGTTTGTTGATTGCTTGAAGTAATAGCCAATATAAAAAAGACCAGATATTCTTATGAAAGACGAAAATATAAAAAAGGTATTACTGCTGGGGTCGGGAGCCTTGAAGATAGGTGAGGCCGGCGAGTTCGACTATTCCGGTTCGCAGGCACTGAAAGCTTTGCGTGAAGAGGGCATCAAGACGGTGCTCATCAATCCCAACATTGCAACTGTCCAGACTTCGGAGGGCGTTGCCGATCAGATATATTTCCTGCCCGTACAGCCCTATTTTGTGGAGCGTGTCATCCAAAAAGAACGCCCCGACGGCATCCTGTTGAGCTTCGGGGGTCAGACAGCCCTCAACTGCGGTGTGGAGCTTTACCGTTCGGGAGTGTTGGAAAAATATGGAGTGAAAGTTCTCGGCACGCCCGTTCAGGCCATTATGGACACTGAAGACCGTGAACTCTTTGTGGAGAAGCTTGATGAAATTGATGTAAAGACCATCAAGAGTGAAGCCTGCGAGAATATAGAACAGGCCCGCACGGCTGCTGCCACACTGGGCTATCCTGTGATTATCCGTGCTGCTTACGCCTTGGGCGGACTGGGCAGCGGCTTTGCCGACAACGAAGAGGAACTCAATGTCTTGGCCGAAAAGGCTTTTTCCTTCTCTCCGCAGGTGTTGGTAGAGAAGAGTCTGAAGGGCTGGAAAGAGATTGAGTATGAAGTGGTGCGCGACCGCTATGACAACTGTATCACGGTTTGCAATATGGAAAACTTCGACCCACTGGGCATCCACACCGGAGAATCCATTGTCATTGCCCCCTCCCAGACACTCAACAACAGTGAGTATCACAAGTTGCGTGCTCTTGCCATCAAGATTATTCGCCACATAGGCATCGTGGGAGAGTGCAATGTGCAGTACGCTTTTGATCCCAAGAGCGAAGACTATCGGGTGATAGAGGTCAATGCCCGTCTTTCCCGTTCTTCGGCCCTTGCCTCAAAGGCCACGGGTTATCCTCTGGCTTTCGTGGCCGCCAAACTGGGTATGGGTTACGGCCTGTTTGAATTGAAGAACTCCGTCACCAAGACCACCTCGGCCTTCTTCGAACCGGCCCTTGATTATGTCGTGTGCAAGATTCCCCGTTGGGACCTTTCCAAATTTCGTGGCGTAGACAAGGAACTCGGTTCGAGCATGAAGTCGGTTGGCGAAGTGATGGCCATCGGGCGCAATTTTGAAGAAGCCATTCAGAAAGGTCTTCGCATGATAGGGCAGGGGATGCACGGATTTGTCGAGAATAAGGAACTTGAGATTGCCGACATCGATGCGGCCCTGCGTGAACCCACCGACAAGCGTGTGTTTGTCATCTCCAAAGCCATGCACAAGGGATATACGGTTGACCAAATCCACGAGCTGACCAAGATAGACAAGTGGTTTCTTGAGAAGCTGAAACATATCATCGATATTGACGAGGAACTGAAAACCAAGAACATCAACACCCTTGACAAGGCACTTTTCCGTAAGGCCAAAGTCTATGGATTCACCGACTTCCAGATAGCCCGTGCCGTCGGACTGGAAGACGAGCTCCACAACATGCACAAGGCTATGCTCCTTGTGCGCCATTGCCGTAAGAATCTTGGCATCGTGCCTGTGGTGAAACAGATCGACACACTGGCGGCTGAATATCCTGCCCGGACCAACTATCTCTATGTGACTTATGGCGGCATGGCAAGCGACATCGAGCCGGAGCACGACGGGCGTTCCATAGTTGTCCTTGGGTCGGGAGCCTATCGCATCGGTTCTTCAGTGGAGTTTGACTGGTGTGGTGTGCAGGCTTTGAATACGATTCGCAAGGAGGGTTGGCGTTCAGTGATGATCAACTACAATCCTGAGACGGTTTCCACCGACTATGACATGTGTGACCGTCTTTATTTTGACGAACTCACTTTTGAGCGTGTCATGGACATCATCGAACTTGAGTCGCCCCATGGTGTGATTGTTTCCACCGGTGGCCAGATTCCCAACAATCTGGCCATGAAGTTGGCCGAGCAGCATGTGCCTCTTCTTGGCACCAAGGCCGAAGATATCGATGGTGCCGAAGACCGCGCCAAGTTCTCGGAGATGCTCACCCGGCATGGCATCAACCAACCCGAATGGAGTGCGCTTACGAGTATGGAAGACATCGACGATTTCATCGCCCGTGTGGGATTCCCGGTTCTTGTGCGTCCTTCCTACGTTCTTTCGGGAGCAGCCATGAATGTATGTTCCAATGAAGAAGAGCTGAAACGTTTCCTCCGGCTGGCAGCCAATGTGAGCGAAGACCATCCGGTCGTGGTCTCCAAGTTCATCGAACATGCCAAGGAGATAGAAATGGATGCCGTGGCCAAAAACGGTGAAATCTTGGCTTACGCCATCTCCGAACACATTGAGTTTGCAGGAGTTCATTCCGGTGATGCCACCATCCAGTTTCCTCCACAGAAGATTTATGTGGAGACCGTGAGGCGCATCAAGCGTGTGAGTCGGCAGATAGCCAAGGCCCTCCACATCAACGGTCCGTTCAACATCCAGTATATGGCTCGTGACAATGAGATCATGGTCATCGAGTGTAACCTTCGCGCTTCGCGCTCTTTCCCCTTTGTCAGTAAGGTGTTGAAAATCAATCTCATCGAACTTGCCACCCGTGTGATGTTGGGTTTGCCGGTTGAAAAACCCAACAAAAATCTCTTTGACTTGGATTATGTGGGTATTAAGGCCAGCCAGTTCTCTTTCAACCGCTTACAAAAGGCCGACCCGGTCTTGGGAGTTGACATGAGTTCTACGGGCGAAGTGGGCTGCTTGGGTGACGACTCCAATCAGGCTTTGCTCAAGAGTATGCTCTCCGTGGGCTATCGCATTCCGAAGAAAACGGTGTTGCTGTCTACAGGCGGAGCCAAGCAGAAAGCCGAACTGCTTGATGCTGCCAAAACGCTTGTGGCCCACGGCTACAAACTCTACGCCACCGGCGGTTCGTCCAACTATCTTGCCGACAATGGCGTGGAGAACACCCGTGTCTACTGGCCTTCCGATGAAGGCAAGCATCCGCAGGCTCTTGACATGTTGCACAATAAGGAGATCGACATGGTTGTCAACATACCTAAAAACCTGACCGTGCATGAGCTTACCAATGGTTATAAGATTCGCCGTGCCGCCATTGATCTCAATGTGCCGCTAATTACCAACAGCCGGTTGGCCTGTGCCTTTATCAACGCTTTCTGTTCCTTGTCGCTTGAAGACATAGACATTAAGGCTTGGGGTGAATACTAAACATGTTTGCCGGCGTATGAAAGGTGGTGTGTCCTTCAAGGAGATGCACCACCTTTTTTATGCCTTCTTGTGCATACTTTTTATGCTTTTAAGCATCTGTTTTCGAGCACGATAAAACTTTAACATTTGTTGGCTATTTGTAAGTTATTGATTATTAGTGTGTTATATAAAAGTTACAAAACGACCTCAAAAAAAGTCCTAAAAAAAAGAACGGCGTATTTAAAAAATACTTATCTTTGCATCGTTTTAATAAACAAATGATTGTTTTACAGATTTAAAAAGCAAAGAAAATGAAGAAATTGGTTTTAATGTTCGTAGCTATCGCAGCTATCTCTTTCGCATCTTGTGGTAACAAAACAGCTCAGGCTCCTGCTCAGGACTCTGACACCGTAGCAGTTGATTCTGCTGACACTGTTGCTGCTGATACAGCTGCTGCTGACACTGCTGCTATGTAATCAGATTGCATACACGAACTGAAAAATTTTGAGAACACCGCTGGAAGCTAAGCTTTCAGCGGCTTTTTTATGCTTGTCTTTTCAGAATTTTACGCGCATTGCAGCAAACTGTATGCTCATTCATACTGTTTGCATTGATTCCGAAAGTTTTTTTCTTTTCCTTGCTATTTTGTCGTGACGATCTCACCCATATTTTTCCTTGACTTGGGTTTTGCCGAGAAATTGTCGACATATCCTATCGGTATGATGGCTACCGGATATTCGTCAGAGCACAAATGGAGGCTGTCTTTGAGTTGCGACACATCGAAATTGCAAACCCAATAGCTGCCCAATCCCAGTTCGGTGGCTGCCAGACAAATGTGCTCCACGGTGATGGCCGTATCAATGTCGGCATGGTTTTTGGCATCGCATCCCCGCACCCATGCCTCGGAAGTCTTTGCATAGGCGACAATGTAGAGCGGGGCTTGTGCAAACCATTCGCGCGGATAGCACTGCTGTACGGCTTTTCGGGCTTCATCGCTCTTGACCACGATGAAGCGCCAAGGCTGGTGGTTGACGGCCGATGGTGCCAGCCGGGCACACTCCAAAATATATTCAAGTTTTTCCTGTTCCACCTCTTTCGGCGAGTATTCCCTTGCCGAATAACGCTTTTTTGCTAATTGCAAGAAGTCCATATCATTGATTTTTAAAACATTTTATGCAAAGATAGTGCAAGTGAATGCAATGAGAGCTTGCTTTCAAATTGCTGAACGCCGCCTATCTTATGCAAAGATAGTGCAAGTGAATGCAATGAGAGCTTGCTTTCAAATTGCTGAACACCGCCTATCTTATGCAAAGGTACGCATAATATGCGATATTTAGGCAAATCGTTTAGAACATTATAATAAAATAGCAAGCATTGTAGCCATATAGAAATAAAGCCAAAAAGCATGACAAAAAAGCTTCGCCTAAAGTCCTTCAATTAGAGTGGGGAAATACGTTTGGAGGTCCGAAAAGATGCGCTGATTTTCGGGTAAAGGCCGGATGACCGTGCGAAAGAGGCTCTTTGAGCGTTCCAAATGGCTGCAATGAGCTTCTGATAAGGGCTCTTTTGCACGTTAGTTTCGGCTTTTTGACGACCATTTAAAGGCCTTTTGAAATGTTGAGAAAATTCAAATACCTGATTGCCAATGGCTTGGACGCCCTTGTGAAATTCGTGTATTTCCGGCCGGGTGTGTTTCAGTTGGGAATATTGCAAGCACAGAACACTTTTTCGACCAATATTCTTGACGAAAAGATTCCATAAAATGATTCTCTCCTATTGCAATTTCTCCCACAAAAAGTGTATCTTTGTAGGCACTTGAGGAAAATGGGAGAGGAGGAGATGACAAAAACAGACATTGCGTTTCTGATGGAAGAAGGAGTTGGAAACCCCCATTTTGAACTTACTAACAGATAAACCGTATACCATCAACATGATTTACATTGAGCACATCGCACTCAACGTGCGTGACTTGGAAGGAGCAAAACTGTTCTTCTGCAAGTATTTCGGTGGCATGGCCAACGAAGGATACCACAATCCGAAGACCGGATTGCATTCCTATTTTATCACGTTTGGGCAGGGGCCGCGTTTGGAAATTATGAATTGGGGAGACGACATGCCCCACGGAAACAAAGACCGCCATGCCGATGGTTACCAGCATATCAGCATGAGTGTGGGCAGTCGTGAGAAAGTGGATGAAATGACAGCCCTCCTTGTGGCTGACGGTTATTCATGTGTCAATGGCCCCCGCTATACGGGAGATGGAGCCTACGAGAGCGTTGTCCTTCTGCCCGGTGGTGAAGAAATTGAACTGACCGTTTGAAGATTACGCCGAGTTCCCGGTGGAGTTGAGTTATTCTTTCTGTTTTCTGCAAATATTACAGTGATTTTACGTAACTTTGCACTATGATTGATTATAGTGCTTTTCAGGGAAAAAAGGCGGCCTATTACACACTGGGCTGTAAACTGAACTTTTCCGAAACCTCTACGTTTGGCAAATTGTTGTCGGACATCGGGGTTGTTGCAGCGCAGAAAGGCGAGCGGGCTGACATCTGTCTCATCAACACCTGTTCGGTGACAGAGGTGGCCGACCATAAGTGTCGGCAGGCCATCCATCGCATGGTGCGCGAAAATCCCGGTGCATTTGTTGTCGTGACCGGCTGCTACGCCCAGTTGGAGTCGGAGAAAGTGAGCCGCATTGATGGTGTGGATTTGGTACTCGGTTCCAATGAGAAGGCCGACCTGATACAATATCTTAACGACGCTTTTGTCGGAGGAGTCAGGCAGGAGGCACTTCACCGGCACCATTCGGTGAAGACCAAGGATATTAAAAGTTTTCAGCCTTCTTGCTCGAGGGGCAACCGTACGCGCTATTTCTTGAAAGTGCAGGATGGATGCAGCTACTTCTGCACCTACTGCACGATACCCTACGCCCGTGGCTTCTCCCGCAATCCGTCTATTGCTTCGCTCGTAGAACAGGCTCGGGAGGCAGCTCTTGAGGGTGGGCGGGAGATAGTGCTCACCGGAGTTAACATTGGTGATTTCGGTGCAACGACTCATGAGAGTTTTCTCGATTTGGTGAAAGCACTTGACGAGGTGGAAGGCATCGAACGCTTCCGCATCTCCAGTTTGGAGCCCGACTTGTGCAGCGACGAACTCGTGGAGTATTGTTCAATCAGTCGTGCGTTTATGCCCCATTTCCATATACCCCTGCAGAGTGGCAGCGATGAGGTGCTTAAACTGATGCACAGAAGATATGACCGCGCACTCTTTGCCCATAAAATCAACCTCATCAAGGAGAAAATGCCCGATGCCTTTATCGGGGTTGATGTGATGGTGGGCTGTCGGGGAGAGAAGCCGGAATATTTTGAAGATTGCTACGACTTCCTTGAGTCGCTTCCTGTGACCCAACTGCATGTGTTCCCTTACTCGGAGCGTCCCGGCACGAGTGCCCTTTCCATCCCATACGTTGTTGACGACAAGGAGAAGCGGCAGCGCGTGAAGCGGCTTTTGGATATGAGCGACCGAAAAACGGAAGAGTTTTATGCAAAATATATCGGGACAGAGTCGGTGGTGCTTTTTGAGAAAGCTGCTAAAGGAAAGGCCATGCACGGATTTACGGATAATTATATCCGTGTGGAACTTCCGGCCCGCATGGCCCGTGAGGAGTATGACAACCGGTTGTTCAAACTACGGCTGGGCAGTTTCAATCGTGACCGTTCGGCACTTGTGGTCGACGAACTGATGGGGGAGGTGTGACATGGTAAAGACAGCAATCGTCATACTCAACTGGAATGGCAGAGCCATGCTGGAGAAGTTTCTGCCCGGCGTGATAGCCTGTTCGGCGGACGAAGCGGAGATATGGGTGGCCGACAATGCCTCTACTGATGACTCTTTCGCCCTCCTGAAACAATATGCGCAGGTCAAGACTCTCCTGTTGGACAAGAACTATGGGTTTGCCGAAGGATACAACCGGGCGCTCAAGCAGATTGATGCCACCTACTATGTGTTGCTCAATTCCGATGTGGAGGTGACACCCGGTTGGCTGTCTCCGCTCGTCTCGTTTATGGACGGGCATCCTGAAGTGGCAGCTTGTCAGCCCAAACTGCGTGATTTCTGCCGCCGCACCCGTTTTGAATATGCCGGTGCCTCAGGAGGTTTTCTCGATCGCTATGGTTATCCTTTCTGCCGTGGAAGGATATTTGAAACCGTGGAAGAAGATGCAGGGCAATATGACGAACCGGCTGAAGTGTTGTGGGCCACGGGTGCCTGCCTGTTGATAAGGGCGTCCGACTATTGGATGGCCGGAGCTTTGGATGGCCGTTTTTTCGCCCACAACGAAGAGATAGACCTTTGTTGGCGACTGTCGCTCATGGGGCGCAAAGTGTATTGTCTGCCCCAAAGCACGGTCTATCATGTGGGTGGAGGAACTCTCCCGAAGGAAAACCCGATGAAAACCTATCTCAATTTCCGCAACAATCTGACCATGCTTTACAAAAATCTTGGCGACGGTGAACTGGAGAAAGTGATGCGGATGCGCCGTTTTCTTGACTATCTGGCTGCATTTGCGACGCTTGTCTTCAATCGTAATTGGCGTGATTGCGTGGCTATATTCCGTGCTCGCAGGGATTTTCTGAAGTGGCGGCATACGTTTGATGATGCCCGTTATCGCATTCAGGCGATGCGGGTAGACAGGAAAAATGACGGGCGGAAGCCTTTCTCCATTTTGTGGAAATATTACCTGTGTGGCAAGAAAAAATACAGCGAACTATAAGTCTACTAAATAATAACTCAATATTTGCAAGTGCGATGGGGGCCGGGAGAATGCTCCAAATGCCGGCGGTAGAACGGATATCTCCATCTCCTGACGGGCAACACGGGCACTGTCTTCTTCCGATTCTCGTCGATTCCTGAAGTTGGACTTACAAAACTTAAAAACCAAAAACATGAAAATCAAAAACAAACAAATGTTAGGATTTGTGGCAGCGTTGTTGCTGGCCTGCCCGGCCGTTCACGCTCGGAGAGCCACCATGCGTGTGGAGGTCACCAATTCTTCCAAAATGCCACGAACGGACGAACCGGTCGTTTTTAATCTGAAGGATATCGGTGAGGTGAAACGTGCCGTCGTTACGCTCAATGGAAAGGAGATTCCTTCTCAGCTCGATGATCTTGACGGTGATTGTGTATATGACGAATTGTGCTTTTTGACCGATGTCGGAGCCCATGAAACCAAAAACTATCGGGTGGAGTTGTTTGGCGATGGTGAGCAGAAAACTTTCCCCGCTCGCACGTTTGCCGAACTTGTGCTTCCCTCGAAGGACAAGAAACTGCCCAAAAATAAGCAGGATATCTATTTGCGCAGCATCACTTTCGATGCTCGCACTAAAGATACTTATCACTATGTACACTCCCATGGGGTCTGCTTTGAAAGTGAATTGATTGCCCTGCGTGTCTATTTCGACCATCGGCAGACTATCGACCTCTATGGCAAGAACCATAAGGGACTGGAGCTGGAGGCCACGCAGTTTTATCCCACTGATGAGCAGAAAGCCCAAGGTTTTGGCGATGATGTGCTGTGGGTGGGCAATACTTATGGACTGGGAGCCTTGCGGGGTTGGGACGGTCATGCCCAGCAACTGCTCACCGACGTGAAAATGCGCACACAACGTGTTGTGGCCGAGGGGCCGCTGCGTGCTATTGTTGAGGTGGAAGACAAGGGATGGGTGCCTGCCAAGGGCTTGATGCCGGTTAATGTGGTGATCCGCTATACCGTCTACGCCGGTCATCGTGATTTTGATGTGCAAGCCCGGTTCAGCCGCACGCCTGTCGATTTCCCGACCTATCGCTTTGCTACAGGGCTCATCAATGTGAAGGGATCGGAAGAATTTGGTTGTGAGAATGTGCGTGGTTGTTGGGGCAGCGACTGGCCTACGGGTAAGGATGATGGTCAACATAAGTTGGAAACAGTCGGACTGGGAATCTATGTGCCGGGAGAATATCTTGTTTCGGAAGAGAAGGCTACCAAAGACGACTATACAAATGTCGTGAAGCCGGTAGACGGTGTCATCAATTATAAACTTGCCTACACTTCAGCCAATGAAAATTTCGGCTTTAAGGACAAGGAGGCTTGGTTCGCATGGTTGAGGAATTGGAGTAGGCGACAGGCAGAACCTTTGAAAGTTTCCTTTAAACGGGAAACGAAGTAACGGAGCCGTTTACATCGGTCGGAAAACAAAAAAAGGTGTACATCGTCTTGCTTTTAAGACAATGTACACCTTATTATATAATAGGCGACGCTTACATCAGTTCTCCTTAAAGGCAACCACTCGTGACAGTTCTTTGTCCATGTAGAAAGTCTGCATGTAGTCTTGTTCTCTGCCATGCCTGTCTGTCAGTGTGTATTTGACGTTCATCAACAGCAGTTTGGAAGGTATTCTATTGTTTTGCGGGTAGATGATCCCCTTCTTAAAGATGGCGATGTCGTTGGCCTTCCGTCTCATTTCCCCCACTCGTTGCGGAGTGACATGCTTGGTGGAATCGAGACGCGAGAACTGTTCGTTGGTCCGGTCGCTTACCTCCAGATTTTCATTCAGAAAATCGCGTATCAAGTCTTCTGCATCGTGCTGTTGTCCACACGATGCGAGAAGGAGTGTTGTCAATAGCAGGAAAAGCCCACTTTTGGCTTTTGATGATATGCTCATTTGGCCGGTACGTTTTTCAGAATCTCCAGCAGATGATCCCAAACCATCTGTACAGTGGGGATGAGTAGTTTCTCGTCGGGTGAGTGAACGCCACGCAGGGTGGGGCCAAAGCTCACCATATCCAGGTCGGGATAGCGCTCAGAGAACAAGCCGCACTCAAGACCGGCGTGGATGCCAAGCACTTTCGGCTCTTTACCGAACAGTTTTTTGTAAGCCTCCACGGCAATGCGTGTAAGTTCGCTGTCTGCCCGCATTTTCCAAGCCGGATATTTGTCGTCGACGGCGATTTCGGCCCCGGCCAACAGGAAGACAGCTTTCACGGTGTTGGTCATGTTGTCGAGGTTGCTCATCACATTGCTGCGCTGACTGGCCACAGCCACCACGGTGTTGTCCGTGGTCTGAACGCTGGCGATATTGCTCGAAGTCTCTACCATCCATGCAATGGCCTCGTCCTGACAGTTGGTCAGCGGACCGTTGTGTACGGCCTGTATGGCGCGAATCACATTTTGCCCGACGGTCTTGGGCATCACCTTGACGGCATCGGTGCTTTCCAGACCGAAATCCATCGACTGTTCGGTCACGTGGAATTCATCTGCCACTTCTGCGGCAAAGATATTCCAGTCGGCCTTGACCTGTTCCTTCAATTCTGCGGGCACGGCAAACACCACCTGACCGTCGCGCGGAATAGCATTGTGCAGTTTTCCGCTATTGAAACTTGCCAGACGCAGGCCGGCGATTTTCTCTTGTTGGATAAACAGGAAGCGGGCCAGAATCTTGATGGCATTGGCGCGCTTCTTGTTGATGTCGTCGCCCGAGTGCCCGCCGTTCAAGCCTTTTAGGGACGCCTTGAGGAAGAACAGGCCGCTTTCGGCTTCTTCTCTTTCAAAGTGGAAAGTGGCTGTTGTGGTCTGACCGCCGGCACAGCTCACGAATATCTGCCCTTCGTCTTCACTGTCAAGATTGATAAGCAGTTTGCCGGTCATGAAGCCGGCCTGCAGGCCATGTGCACCGGTCAGTCCGGTCTCCTCGTCACGGGTGAACAGACATTCTATGGGGCCATGCTCAATGTCATCAGAGTCAAGGATGGCCAACTGGATGGCATCACCGATGCCGTCGTCAGCACCCAAAGTGGTGCCTTTGGCTTTCAGCCAGTCACCGTCGACATAGGTCTGTATGGCATCTGTGTGGAAGTTGAAATCGAGGTCTACAAGCTTTTCGCACACCATATCCATGTGGCTTTGGAGAATCACCGTTTCGCGGTTCTCGTATCCCGGAGTAGCCGGCTTGCGAATGAGTACGTTACCTACTTCGTCGACAAGGGTTTCCAAGTGATGTGACTTGCCGAACTCTTTCAAATACTCAATCATTTTTTCCTCGTGCTTGGAGGGCCGGGGAATCTCATTGATTTTAGCAAACTGCTCGAATACGCGGGCAGGCTTCAAATTACTTTTATTCATTTAATTATGTTATTTTATTTTGTCTTTTTGACTAAAAATGCTACCTTTGCCCCGGAAAAGTGTTCCTTGAGCACTGCAAATTTAGTAAAAATGATAGAAACTCTGCTATTAAGCGTGTTAATAATTGCTATCTGTGTGGCATTGATGAGTGTGAAGTTGCTGTTGAAGAAAAACGGCAAGTTCTCTTCACAGCACGTGCATGACAATCCCGGCTTGCGCAGGAAGGGCATTCACTGTGTGATTGACCAGGACAAGGAGGCCCGGGCAGCTGGTCGGGCTTATTGAACAAGAGCACTTCCGACCGATTGTCATATTGCCATCAAACGAAAATAAAAACATAAAATACAAATAAAAATGAAGAAAAACATTCTTAGCACCGCTGCCTTTGCTGCTTTCGTAGCACTTGCAGTGACGTCTTGTAACAAGCAACAGCCTCAGGTGGAGGCCAAATCAAATAGTCAGACTGCTCCTTCGGAAATGAAGATTGCCTATGTAGAGGTTGACTCTATCATGTCGCAATATCAGTTTGCAAAAGACTATGCCGGCATTTTGGAGAAGAAGAGCCAGAACATTCAGAACACGATCAGTCAGAAAGGGCAGGCCTTGCAGGCTGCGGCTGCCAACTTCCAGCAGAAGCTCCAGCAGAATGCCTATACCCGCGAGCAGGCCGAGAGGATTCAAGCCGGTTTGCAGAAGCAGAACGCCGATCTTCAGGGATTACAGCAACGTTTGGGTAATGAGTTTCAGGCAGAGACAGAAAAATACAATAAGGCTTTGCGGGATTCCATCCAACACTTCCTTGCTGTATATAATAAAGATAAGAAATACAGCCTGATTTTGAGCAAGCAGGGGGATAACTTGCTTTATGCCGACAAGGCTTTTGACATCACCAACGATGTGGTGGCAGGTCTGAACAAAGCGTATAAAAGCGCACCTAAGGCAGCCGAAAAGGAAGATGCCAAGAAGAAGTAACTAATTTTTTCAGATAAATGACGAGAGAAGAAAGATACCATTTCATCCTCGACTATTTCCGTAAGAAACTGCCGAATGTAAATACAGAATTGCATTTCGGCAGTTCTTTTCAGTTGCTGGTGGCAACGTTGTTGAGCGCACAATGCACGGACAAGCGTATCAATCAGATTACACCGGAGCTGTTTAAGCACTATCCTGACGCCGCTTCCATGGCCAAAGCCGAGGTGGAAGATGTATTCGAGTATATCCGGACGGTGAGTTATCCGAACGCCAAAGCCAAACATCTGGTGGAGATGGCGCGGATGTTGGTGGCTGATTTTGGCGGCGAGGTGCCTGACGGGCTTCAAAACTTGATGAAATTGCCCGGAGTGGGGCGGAAAACGGCCAATGTGCTGCAAGCTGTGTGGTTTGGCCGCGCCGCTATGGCAGTCGACACACATGTGTATCGGGTGAGTCATCGCATGGGGCTGGTGCCTAAAACTGCTAATACACCGTTGAAGGTAGAGGAGTATCTGATGAAGCATATCCCACAATCGGATATCCCCGATGCCCACCATTGGCTCCTCCTCCATGGGCGATACGTGTGCAAGAGTGCCCGACCGGAGTGTGAGAAATGTTTCTTTGACCAATACTGTCCGAAGCTATTGGAAGGCAGTAAACTTTAATTATGCAATAGATATGCAGGCGAAACGAATCCTTGATTTCCTGAAAGGTGTGAGTGCTAATAACAACCGTCCTTGGTTTAACGAACATAAGCCGGAATATCTGGCTTGTAAAGAAGACTTTGAAGATGGTGTGGCCCAAGCCATTGCACGGATTTCTGAGTTTGATCCGGAAATAGCCCATCTCACTCCGAAAGACTGCTGCTACCGGTTCTATCGCGACATACGTTTTTCGGAAGATAAATCTCCTTATAAGAATCATCTTGGTGCGTATATTTGTGCACATGGGAAGAAGTCTCTGCGTGGTGGCTACTATATTCATCTGGAACCCGGTCGATGCCAGCTCTCAGCGGGAGCATACTGGTTGCCCACCAACATTCTGACCAGTTGCCGAAACGAAATCATGGGGAATATCGACGCATGGCGAAAAGCTGTAGAAAGTGGACAGTTTGTGAAGTACTTTGGTTATGCCAATGAGGGAAAGTGGTCTCCCGATGGCGAGTTATCGCCCAAGGGGTTCGGGTTGGCTCATTTGAAGACTGCACCAAAGGATTTCCCCCGCGGCTATGAGTTCATCCACTATCTGCGAATGAAAGATTATGCCACTTGGCATCGTGTTCCGGATGATTTCTTTGAGGGCGACAAATGGTTGGACGAAATCGTCAAAGTGTTTAAGGTGGCCAAACCTATGTTGGATATCATCAATGCAGTGATTGATGATTATGAATAAAAAGCAAACTGGTGGAAAGCTTAATGAGTAGCTTTCCACCAGTTTGTCTTTTCTTTGCTTTTTAATGCGGCAGTGTTGTTGCTCGGATCGGATATGGTGATGCCCGAATAACTTTTTACTGTGATGTAAACGGGAGAGTTGTAGAGATTTGAGTAAAGGGTCTCCGTTGACTGTGTAGACTTGATTACTTTTCCCATCTGCGTGGTATATTTGCTCAAAAGGGATGTACTTGTTTTGAGATTCTTCACGTATGAAGTCATGTCGTAGAAGATCGGTTGGTTGAATCCGTCAAGCACTTGTATGCTGTCTCTTAGCGTTTCGTCTAATGTGTAGCCGGCATTGATTTCTTTCATGATGCCTGCGAGTGTTTCCATTTCCCTGCAATCAATGACTGACAAGGCACCGCACGGCACCGTGTATTTTGAATAAAAGTTATGGAAAGCCGACACGATGGCCGAATAGCCGGGAGTGGCAGAGCTAAGGTTTGACCACATGGAGGCGTAGGGCATACCAATGATGATGACTTCACTTGTGGAAGCGATCAGGTAGTTTGTCACATTCCGAAGTTCATAGGCCACTTCGGCATTGGCCATGTAGCAGTCGTCGAAAAGGATGTACTGCATCTTTAGCCCCGTGGCGGCAATGGCAGAAGCAATGTCCGGGATATTGATGGAATAGTTGGGGTCGGCAACACTTCCCATGAAGCGTGTATCAGTGAACCGGAATGGATAGGCACTGTCGGATGTTTTCCCATATACATGTCTCTTTTTGGCGTTGTAGGGATAGTTCTGCCAGTCTTCTTTCATCGTCCATCCCGTGCCATGACCTCCAATGACAAGTGCGTAGTTGAGTGCTTGTGCCTGTGTTTTCACTTCGTTGAGCACTTCTGTGATTCCCGCTGATGACGAGAAATCAAGATTGGTGTAGTCTTTTATGGGGTGGTGTGTGCATGAACCATTCTCATATTTTATTTCGAATAGTTGTGAATTTGTAGCCGATTTGCTTAGAAGTACCAACACGCGTCGTGTGGTACCCAAACCTTTGGCTGCCTTGATGCCCGCTTCCATGCTGTCGATGTTATTGAGAAAGTAAGGATAGAGGCCTGAGTTGGAAGATGAAGCATTGCCGGTCCACGGCATGTAAACGAGCAATGTTTGCTGCGTGACCTTCTCTGCATCATAAGCATCATCACTGCATGATGTCAGTCCTACGGCTATGAATAGAAGCAAATGGAGTGTTAGAATGATTTTTTTCATGTCGGTAAGAGGATTGGTGGTTAGGGGTGAAGGGGTTAGAAGTTAGGCGTGTTTGGTGAAGAGTAGGGGAAGGGAAGTAGAAAAACAGAAGTGAGGAGGAGAGGGAAGGTTCGTAGTGCGAGTATCTACTCTCTACCTCCTCACTTCTTGTTTTTACTTTTTCTTAAGCTCTGCGATTGTCGCTTTGAGGGCAGCGATCTTTTCCAACGAGTCATTTTCTTTCTTGCGCTCAAGGTCAACGACCTTTTCGGGAGCATGGGCAACGAAATTTTCGTTGGCCAACTTCTTGCGCACGCCGGCAAGGAAGCCTTCAAGATGCTGAAGCTGGGCTTCCGCTTTCTCGATTTCTGCCTCCACATCAATCAGTTCTCCCAATGGGACGGCAAACTCGTCAATGCCTACCATGAATGTGCTGGCATCGGCTCCTTTCTCTGAAACAACCTCTATCTTGTCAAGATTAGCCATTTTCAAGATGACTTCATTGTATTTGTCATAGTTATTGGCATTGACAGTCTGCAAGGTGAGTTGTTCCTTTTGGGCAATGTTTTTCTGATTGCGCACGGTACGCACGCCGGAAATGATCTGCTTCACGTTTTCGATGTCGCCACAGATATTCTTTTCTTCGTGTGAGGGGGTGGAGAATTTCAGCTGCTCCCGCATAATGGAATCTCCATCTTTGCGATCGTAGATGTGTTGCCACAGTTCCTCCGTGATGAAGGGCATGAATGGGTGCAGCATCTTCAGAAGGGCATCGAAGAAGGCCAATGTAGCCTCATAGCTTTTTCTGTCTATCGGTTGCTCGTAGGCCGGTTTCACCATTTCAAGATACCAACCGGAGAATTCGTCCCAGAAAAGGCGGTAGACCGCCATCAATGCCTCGGATATGCGATAGCTCTTGAAAAGCTCATTGAGTTCATCGTTGGCCTCTTTCAGTTTGGCTTCAAACCAGGCTATCGCAATCTTGTTGGCTGTCGGCTGCTCTTGGTCGGCCACTTCCCAACCCTTCACAAGGCGGAAAGCATTCCATATCTTGTTGTTGAAGTTGCGGCCCTGTTCGCACAAGGTTTCGTCGAAGAGGATGTCATTGCCGGCCGGTGCACTCAGCATCATGCCCATGCGCACACCATCAGCACCATACTTGTCTATGAGCATGAGTGGGTCGGGCGAGTTGCCGAGGCTTTTCGACATCTTCCGACCGAGTTTGTCGCGCACAATGCCGGTGAAATAGACATGCTTGAACGGGAATTTACCCTTATATTCATATCCGGCCATAATCATTCTGGCCACCCAGAAGAATATGATGTCCGGTCCGGTCACGAGATCAGACGTGGGATAATAGTATTTGATGTCCCCGTTGTCGGGATGGCGGATACCGTCGAACACGGAGATAGGCCACAGCCAACTCGAGAACCACGTGTCCAGACAATCGCTTTCCTGTTCCAAGTCTTCGGCTTTGAGGCTGCTGTTCTTCTCCTGCGCTTTCGCAAGGGCTGTAGCTGCATTCTCTGCCACCACGAAATCTTTCTTGCCGTCGGCTGTAGTAAAGTAGTAGGCCGGAATGCGGTGTCCCCACCACAGCTGTCGGGAAATACACCAATCCTTGATGTTCTCAAGCCAGTGGCGGTAGGTGTTCTTGTATTTTTTGGGGTAGAATTCAATGTCATCGTTCATCACCGGAGGCAATGCCAAGTCGGCAAAGTGCTGCATTCTCAAGAACCATTGGGTGGAAAGCTTGGGTTCTATGGGTACATTGGTGCGTTCGGAGAAGCCCACTTTGTTATCGTAGTCTTCGAGTTTTTCCATAAGTCCGGCCTGCTCCAAGTCCTTGGCGATCTGCTTGCGCACTTCCATGCGATCCATGCCCACATAGAGTCCGCCGGCTTCGGAGATGGTACCGTTGTCGTTGAAGATGTCGATTGTGGCAAGTCCGTGCTTCAATCCCAATGCGTGGTCGTTGATATCGTGAGCCGGAGTCACCTTCAGACAACCCGTTCCGAACTCGATGTCCACATAATCATCTTCGATGACGGGAATCTCCCGGTTGACCAACGGAACGATCACGTGCTTGCCTTTCAGCCACGTGTTTTTCACATCGTTGGGATTGATGCACATAGCCGTGTCGCCCATGATTGTTTCCGGGCGAGTGGTCGCTACGACGGCGTAGTATCCTTTGGCATCTTTGTGCATGATATTACCCTCGTCAACCTGTTGACAGTCGGCCTCCACTACGCGATATTTCAGATAGTAGAGTTTGGAATGTTCGTCCTTATAGATTACTTCTTCGTCGGAAAGGGCAGTCTGTGCCTGCGGATCCCAGTTCACCATGCGCACACCGCGATAGATGAGTCCTTTCTCGTAGAGGTCGCAAAACACCTTGATGACACTCTCCGAGCGCGTTTCGTCCATCGTGAATGCCGTGCGATCCCAGTCGCAACTGGCTCCGAGTTTGCGCAACTGCTTGAGGATGATGCCGCCATGCTCGTGGGTCCAGTCCCACGCATGTTTCAAGAATTGTTCCCGAGTGAGGTCGGTCTTCTTCACTCCTTGTTCGGCCAGTTTGTTCACCACCTTGGCTTCGGTGGCAATCGAGGCATGGTCGGTGCCCGGCACCCAGCAGGCGTTCTTGCCCTCCATACGGGCCCTGCGCACGAGAATGTCCTGAATGGTGTTGTTGAGCATGTGTCCCATGTGGAGCACTCCCGTCACATTTGGGGGGGGGATCACCACCGTGTAGGGTTCGCGCCCATCAGGTTTAGAACTAAACAGCTTGTTGTCGAGCCAATATTCATACCATTTGCTTTCCACGGCATGTGGATCGTATTTACTTGCCAATTCCATTTGTTATATTATCTTGATTTTGTTTTCGTTACATTTTTATAGGAATATTGGTGCAAAATTACTAAAAAACTTCGTAACACGGGAATAAAATAAATTATTTTCTTACCTTTGCAACAGACAAACAGATAACACGATGCACACGAAAGAAGAAAAACTGAGGGCCTTCGGGCGTTTGCTTGACATACAGGATCGGCTGCGCAAGGAATGCCCGTGGGACAGAAAGCAAACCTACGAGAGCCTGCGGCCGAATACTATCGAAGAGGTGTTCGAACTCTGCGATGCCTTGATGAACAAAGACTACAAGAACATTTGCAAAGAGTTGGGCGACGTTCTGGAGCATATTGTGTTCTATGCCATGCTCGGAAGTGAAGAAAGCCGGTTTGACATAGCAGATGTGTGCAATGCGCAATGTGACAAACTGATGTTCCGACACGACTTCATCGATTGGAACAAAGGAGAATGGTATGTCACCGATCCTGATATGCGCATCAATGCCAATGGGCAGGTGGTGTATAATGAAGAGGAGGTGAATGGTGATTCTACCGTCAAACCCACTACTGCCGAGCAGGTGGCTTCGACATGGGAAATGCGCAAGCAGCACGAGAAAAATGGCAACGAGTGTGTGCTCTCGGGTGTCCCCAAGTCGTTGCCTTCGCTTGTCAAAGCCTACCGCATCCAAGACAAGGCGCGTGGCGTGGGGTTTGACTGGAAAGACAAAGCCGACGTTTGGGTTAAAGTACGGGAGGAACTGGATGAACTCGAAACCGAGTTGTGCAAGGACGATCGTGAGGCTTCTACCCGGGAATTGGGCGATTTCCTTTTCTCTGTCATCAATGCCGCAAGGCTTTACCACCTCAATCCCGACAATGCGTTGGAGTCTTCCAACCAGAAGTTTATTCGCCGTTTCGGCTATGTGGAAGAAGAAACGCTGAAGAAAGGTAAGTCCTTAAAAGACATGTCGCTGGAAGAAATGGATGAACTTTGGAATGAAGCGAAACGTAAGGAGACCATAACGAAGAATCAATAACATCAAGATATGACTAAGTTTTTCTATACAACGGCGATAATTTGCGCTACGGCCTTGTTGGCCGTGGGGTGCAAGGACAATAAACCTGCCAAGGTGTTGTCGCCTGCAGGCTCCTCCGAGTCTGGGATGGCTCCGGCGTCTGACTCGACTGTCTATGGTGTGTGTGGAGAAGGGACCTCCATGCACAATTTGCAACTTATTGCCGACACGGGCGACACCATAGACTATTTCATCAGCGATGAGAGTGCCGCCTCTCCGGTGAAAGGTGGCCTGATGGTGGGCGACCGTATCGCACTCACTGCCTTTAAAGGAGCGGAGGGGTGGCAGGCGACGAATGTCATCAATCTCACCACGTTGCTCGGCAAATGGACGAGCATAGACAAGGATTTTGAAATACAAGAGGGAGGCACGGTCAAGTCACTTGTTCAGGCAGAGTCTCACCCTTGGACATCGTGGAAAGTGGTTAATGGCAACTTGGTGTTCAACACCGATACCTTCACCGTCAACGGACTTGGCGCCGACTCTTTGTATATAGAAAACAAGCAAGGTATATTTGTCTATAAACGCACCAAATAGCCTTTCCGCCGCCATTGTGATTTTCGGGGTGACGGCGGGGCTGTTTGCCAACACAGAATGGAACCATTCAAAGTACATATATTAGGTTGTGGCAGTGCTTTGCCCACCTTGAAGCACAATGCCACATCGCAGGTTGTCGAGATACGCGAAAAGCTTTTTATGGTAGATTGCGGTGAGGGCACACAGATGCAGTTACGCCGTTCTCGTATTCGTTTTACGAAAATCTCGGCCGTTTTCATCTCACATCTTCACGGGGATCATTGCTTCGGACTCATCGGTATGATTTCTACCTTCGGTATGCTTGGCCGCACGGCCTCGCTCCATGTCTATGCCCCAGAGGCTTTGGGCCCCATGCTGCAGAGTCAGCTCGACTTGTTTTGTCAAGGTTTGGAGTTCGAGGTGGTGTTCCACGCCGTCGATCCGAAGGTCAACAAGGTGGTGTACGAGGATCGGAGCCTAACCGTTGAAACCATTCCTTTGAATCACCGCACCCCTTGTTGCGGTTATCTGTTCCGGGAGAAATCCACCCTTCCACACATTCGTCGCGACATGATAGACTTCTATCACATCCCCGTCAGTCAGATCAACAATATCAAGGCCGGGGCCGATTGGATCACCCCGGAAGGCACGGTGGTGCCTAATGCCCGGCTGGTGACCCCGGCCGACGCTCCACGCAGCTATGCCTTTTGCAGCGACACGCGCTATATGCCTCACTTGCATGAACTGCTTGCCGGTGTGACCACGCTCTATCATGAGAGCACGTATGCCGATGATATGGCCGACAGAGCCCGGAAATATTACCACTCCACGGCCTCCCAAGCCGCCCGCGTGGCCCGGGACGCACACGTGGGGAAGCTGATTTTAGGCCATTACAGTGCTCGTTATGATAGCGAATCGGCCATCCTTGCCGATGCCCGCAAAGTCTTTCCCAATAGTTTTCTTTCCAACGAAGGACTTGTCTTCAACGTCTGACCATTTTGTCCGTAGCCTTGTGACAGCCGATCAGTGCCGGTTGTTGCTCATTATGCGGTCAAATGGCTGATGAGTATTTTCGTGCCTATGAGGCAAAGAATGATGCCGCCGGCCAATTCCGGTTGCAGGCGGTGGTTGATGCTCCGCCCGAATCTGATGCCAAGCAGTGTGCCTGTGAAGCCCAAGACAACCGATACTCCCCCAATCATAGCCAATGGCAGCGCGAGTTGTGACAGATTGCGGTAGCCGATGAAGGCAAATGTTATGCCCACGGCCAGTGCGTCGATGCTTGTGGCTATAGCTAAGAGTAGTTGGGTCTTGATTTTCTGCGGGTTGAAATGATGTTCTTTTTCCTCGGGTTGTAGGGCTTCTTTGATCATTCTAATGCCTAAAAAGGCCAATAGGCCAAATGCCAGCCAATGGTCGTAGGCTTCAATGTGATGGGCAAAGCGTCTGGCAACTGCCCACCCGATGAGTGGCATGAAAGCCTGAAAAAGTCCGAAGAAGAAACTCATTTGCAGAATGACTCGCCAAGTTTTCTGCCGGATGATGACACCGCTGACTATAGAGATGGTGAAACAATCCATAGCCAAGGCTACAGAGAGGAAAAAGAGATCGAGTGTACTCATAATGTTTCTTGTGGGTGCAAAGGTACGATAAAGTGAAGATAAAACAAAAGAAAAGCATGTTTTTGTTTTTCTTCTTTTAGGAAATGCTTGTCTCAAGATATAGTAAGAAACCTACTGACATTTAGAAAACACCTTACATGTGCCGATAGCTCCAAAATATAGCGATGGCTTTTGGAGGCTTTTGAATGTCGGCTTTTGCTGTTTTTGTTTGTCGCGGAGCCCAAACGGCAAGGTGAAACGGGTACACTTGGAAGCCGGAAGAGGCCGACTTGGAGACCCGAATGGGCCGGATGAGAAGGCTGTTTGGGCTCCGGTAGGGGGCAAGACGGAAAAAAGGGGGCACGTAAGTGCCCCCTTTGCTATTGCAAAGATACGATATAAATCGTCCAAATGCAAGTGCGTGGTTATTTTCTTTGACAATATGCGGTAAGACGCTACGGCTTGATTTTGCCTTGCAGACAAAGGTTACGGGCTGTATCGTCTGCCTCTATGGTTGACATGGAAGCCGTCCCGACAGTATTTTCGGCCGGAAGCCTATACCAGATATTGTGAGGAGATGCTTTCGTTGTTGACCACCCGTTTGATGGTCTCGGCAAACATGTCGGCCACGGAGAGCTGCTTCACTTTGGCACTGCGCTGAGAGTAGGGAATGGAGTCGGTGAAAACGATTTCTTCAAGAGCCGAATTTTGGACGCGCTCTGATGCCGGACCGCTCATGACGCAGTGCGACGCACAGGCCCTTACGCTCTTTGCACCGGCAGCCTTCATAATATCGGCGGCTTTGGTGATGGTTCCGGCTGTGTCCACCATGTCGTCTACCACGATGACATTCTTGTCTTTCACGTCACCGATAATCTGCATACTCTCGACCACGTTGGCACGTGCGCGGGTCTTGTTGCACAGCACCAGCGGACAACCCAGATACTTGGCATAGGTGTTGGCACGCTTGGATCCGCCGACATCGGGAGAAGCGATCACGAGGTCTTTCAACTTGAGCGACTGGAGATAGGGCAGGATGACCCCGGAAGCGTAGAGATGATCCACCGGAACATTGAAAAAACCTTGAATCTGGTCGGCATGCAAGTCCATCGTGATCAGCCGGTCGATGCCGGCCACACTCAGCAAGTCGGCCACCAGCTTGGCACCGATGCTCACTCTCGGCTTGTCTTTGCGGTCTTGCCGGGCCCAACCGAAATAGGGAATCACGGCGATGACATTGCGTGCCGAAGCTCGTTTGGCTGCATCGATCATCAGGAGAAGTTCCATGAGATTGTCCGAATTGGGGAAGGTACTCTGCACAAGGAACACGTCGCGTCCGCGGATAGATTCTTCGTAGGATACGGCAAATTCTCCATCGGAAAACCTCGTAACGACCAGATTGCCAAGCGGGCAACCCAAACTGGCACAAATTTTCTCTGCAAGGTATCTCGTGCTTGTACCGGAGAATACCAAAAAAGAGTTTTGTTGACTCATTCTCTTGTTGTTTTTATGTGTAGGTTTTATACTTGTCTTTTTTATTCTACCGCCTTCCTCAGTTTGTTGAAGTGGTTGATGAGTTGCAGATAGTCGGTTTCGTTGTGGATGTCGAAACGGTTCCAGAGGTCTCCGCACACCACCACGCCTCCGAATCCCAACTGCTTGGCCAGCTTCACATTCTCCAGACTCATGCCTCCCAGCGCATACACATGCTTGTCGATGAGGCCGCGGTGAGCGGCATCTTCAAGCTCATTGAGATTGAAAGACGATTTCTCGCTCGGATACTCAATGCAGTCGAAAATGTTTTTGAGGAATACATAGTTGAACTTGCGCTTGGCCTCTTTCAGCCGCTCTGTCTCCGTACATGTGGCACTCATCTTGCCTTTATAGCCCTTGGGGGCTTCCTGAAAGGCATCGTCGAGATGAATGCCTGCCAGGTCATATTCGTTTTTTAAATAGAAGTGGTCGTGTACGGTGATTTTTCGGTAAGTTTCTTCCGGCAATAATGACAGGAGGCGCTCGGAGTACATCGGAGACGAATTGGGCTTGTTCAGATGCAGATTGTCCATTCCCTCCTCGAAGAGCGTGGCTAAAATCTTGTCTTCTTCCACAAAAAATGTGGATTTGGTCATTATCACTAACTTCATTGTTATATACCAACTTTTCCAATGCAAAAGTATTAAAAAACTTTTAAACGGGCAATTATATTCGTGATAAAAAGCTATCTTTGCATCAATTTAGCAAATATAGGCAAGAACGGGAATTGCGACTCGTCTGATTTCTGTGTTTGTCAGGACTGCCCACGCTCTCTGTTAGTGGGATTGGCAGACTGCGCAGGCAGGAGATGGGGATGTGATGTTCCCTTTGTTCCTTTCAACTCTTGAAGTTGATTTTGCGGAACTTAGATAATAATTAAGGTGTGAATTTTTTGAAACCCACCCGAGACAAATGATATGGTGAATTTGCAGACATTCGAAGAGATAAAACATCCCATGTATGTGCTGGAGGAAGCGCGGTTGCGTCGTAACCTCTCACTCATCAGCAGTGTGGCTGAAGCGGCCGATGTGGAAATTATATTGGCTTTTAAGGCCTATGCCTTGTGGAAGACTTTTCCTATCTTCAAGGAGTACATACAGGCCACCACGGCGAGTTCGCTGTGGGAGGCCCGGTTGGGCTATGAGGAGTTTGGGAGCAAGACCCACACGTTTTCGCCGGCATATACGGATGATGAGATCGACGAGATAGCTCGGTGTTCGAGCCACCTCACTTTCAATTCCCTCACTCAATATGAGCGTTACCACCAACGGGTGAGGACTGTTAATTCCGGCATTAGCTGTGGCATCCGCATCAATCCCGAATATTCGGAAGTGGAGACTTTGCTTTACAATCCTTGTGCTCCGGGCACCCGTTTCGGGGTGAGGAATGCGTTGTTGCCCGAAAAGTTGCCGACCGACATAGAAGGTTTCCATTGCCACACGTTGTGTGAGAGTGGGGCTGATGTGTTCCGTCGCACATTGACCCATATTGAAGATAAGTTTGGGGCATGGTTTTCTCAAATCAAGTGGATCAATTTCGGTGGAGGGCATCTGATGACCCGCGCCGGTTATGACATCGACTTGCTGGTGGCTACACTCCGGGAGTTTCATGCCCGTTATCCGTGGCTGAAGGTGGTGTTGGAGCCGGGAAGTGCTTTCGCGTGGCAGACGGGCGAACTGGTATCGCAGGTGGTGGACATTGTAGGCGGCACGGATGGTGAACCGACGACGGCAATCCTCAATGTAAGTTTCACTTGCCACATGCCCGACTGTCTGGAAATGCCCTACCATCCACGGGTGAGAGGTGCGGCTACACTCGAAAGTGAGGACGGTTTTTTGCCCCAAACAGCAGAAGATGGAGGGCGGAGCTATGTCTATAGGCTTGGAGGCAATTCCTGTCTGAGTGGAGACTTCATGCGCAGTTGGGCTTTCGATCATCCGCTGCAGATTGGTGAGAATATCATCTTTGAAGATATGTTGCATTACACAACGGTGAAGACAAATACCTTCAATGGCATTTCTCATCCGGCGATAGGGTTGGTGAGATGTGACGGGAGTCTGGAAATGCTGCGCACTTATTCTTATGCAGACTACAAGGCACGGATGGACTGAAGCTTCCGGCTGTGTATTTATATAAATAGGTGGATGAAAAAAAACGTGTTTTACCGAAAAAAAAGCATGGAAAAGTTTGCAGACACAAAAAAAAGCGTTACCTTTGCAACCGCATTTAGAGAAGTGTTCCTGCTAAAGGATTATGCGGAAATAGCTCAGTTGGTAGAGCACGACCTTGCCAAGGTCGGGGTCGCGGGTTCGAGTCCCGTTTTCCGCTCAACATTCTGAATAACAGCCAATAAAGAGATTATCTTTTATGCCCAGGTGGCGGAATTGGTAGACGCGCACGTTTCAGGTGCGTGTGTTTCACGACGTGCAGGTTCGAGTCCTGTTCTGGGCACAATTATTCAGAATGCTTTATATTTTGGAGAGGTGGCGGAATTGGTAGACGCGCTACTTTGAGGGGGTAGTGATAATTGCATCGTGGGAGTTCGAGTCTCCTCCTCTTCACATAATGATAGTTTTTTAGGCGGAAATAGCTCAGTTGGTAGAGCACGACCTTGCCAAGGTCGGGGTCGCGGGTTCGAGTCCCGTTTTCCGCTCTTTTTTAGGAAAACATACTCATACATGAATCTATATTTAAGATATTTTGATCGGGAAACATTAGCTTATAATGTAGAAGAAGCTTTAGATTTTTTGTACAATATCCCCGAGATTGGTTTGGATGCAAATCTAATTGCTGATATTCGTGAATATGCGAATAGCGATGTGATGTATCCTAAAAGATATAAGGTGCGCCCACGTGTTTATTTTATCATCATCAAGACGGTGGCTGCCACCATGCAGGATTTTAAGGAGAAAAAGGCCGTACGGCAATCAAGTGAACCCAATTCTTTCCGGCACGACCAGTCAGCCAGCACATTGCTCCGACTTAATGAGCACCGCCCCGGGTGGTATGAGGCCGAGTTTGATTTCAAACGGGTAGTGACTATCCCGTCTACGGGCAAGCATGAATATCGTGACACGCATTTTGCGGCCCGGATGAAGGCCACTTCCGGACAAGATTGCTACAATCGTGTGGTTGAGCATTTGCGTGGCAGGGTGGACAGCCGTAGTCAGTTCCCTTCGATGAAAGGCAAGAACTTCAGGTTCAAGTATCTTGGCATGTGGAAGTAAGACGGTCTTAACGCGTGTTGCTATGAACAAGGTGATGTTGATTGGAAATGTTGGTAAGGATCCGCTGGTGAGGTATTACGATGCCGATCAGGCGGTGGCGCAAGTGTCTTTTGCCACAAGCGAGCGTTCCTATACGCTTCCCAATGGTACTGTAGTACCCGAACGCACCGAGTGGCACAACCTTGTGTTCTATAAAAAACTGGCCAAATACATCGAGTCATACGTCCATAAAGGGGATAAGCTCTATGTGGAGGGTAAGATTCGCTATCGAAGCTATGACGATAAGGCTGGGCGTAAACATTATGTCACCGAGATTGTTGTAGACACGATGGAAATGCTTTCTTATCGGGGAATGTCGGCAAACGCTGATAGTAGCGGTACACCGGCCACCGAAAATGTTTCTCGGCAGAAGCAGGAAACAACGGATGCCGGCGAACAGGAGTCCGACAATGAACTGCCGTTTTGATGTCGCCATGTCATAATCTTTTAGTCAGGGAACATTGGATATAACGAGTTTTTTAGAATCTTTTTCAGATGTTAGCTTTCAAGCACCTCACCCCGGGGTGATTTTTGCCGCTTTGCTGGCTATGATGTTGCTTGTTGTTTCCGGTTTTGCCAGCGGCTCGGAAATCGCTTTTTTCAGTCTTTCTCCTTCCGATATTGACGAGGTTGACCTCGAACGTACTCCCACCGATAAAAATATCCGGATGCTACGGGAGGATTCGGAGCGCACATTGGCGACGATTCTGATTACCAATAACTTTGTCAATGTGACCATCATCATGCTTTGCAACTTTGTTTTTGGTTCGATGGTGCATTTCGGCCCAAAGGCTTATTGGCTTGAGTTCCTCTCTATTACAATCATACTGACCTTCTTGCTTCTTCTTTTCGGTGAGATCATGCCCAAGGTCTATAGCAGGCAAGAGCCTTTGCGATTTTGCCGGAGAACGGTGGGTGGCATACTTGTTTTAAGAAAAATATTCTGGCCGTTGGAGTCGTTGCTTATCCATAGCGGTGTGATTGCTGAAAAGATTGTACAGAAAGAAAAGCATCTGCTGAGTGTAGATGATTTGGAACAAGCTTTGGAGTTGACGGATAAAGAAGAGATAAAAGACGAGCAAAGCATCTTGCAGGGAATCATTCGCTTTGGAGATGAAACTGCTAAGGAGGTGATGACCAGTAGGCAGGACATCGTTGATTTGGATATCCGGTCGAGTTTTACAGATGTTTTGAAGTGTATTGTCGAAAATAATTATAGTCGGATCCCAGTCTATCAGAACAATACGGACAATATCCGTGGAGTGTTGTATATCAAGGATTTGTTGCCCCATTTGTCCAAGCCTGCCTCTTTCCGTTGGCAGAGTCTGATTCGCCCTCCCTACTTTGTTCCAGAGACGAAGAAGATAGATGACCTTTTGCGGGAATTTCAAGAAAACAGAGTGCATATTGCTATCGTCGTAGATGAGTTTGGAGGAACAAGCGGACTCGTGACCTTGGAGGATATTCTGGAGGAGATTGTCGGTGAAATCAATGACGAATATGACGAAGAGGAAAAGAACTACTCGAAGTTGAATTACAATACGTATATTTTTGAAGGCAAGACACTTCTGAGCGATTTCTGCAAGATATTGAATATCGGCGACGAGGAGTTCTCCGAAGTGGAGGGTGATGCGGATACGCTTGCCGGTCTGCTGCTTGAAATTAAAGGTGATTTCCCCAGTGTCTACGAGAAGCTGAACTATAAGAACTACAGTTTTGAGATCATGGAAGTTGAAGACCGTCGAATCAGTAAGGTGAAAGTTATTGTGCATCCGTTGCCCAAATCTGAAATAGAGGAGAAAGAAAAGTAGAGGGAAATGCCTATAATCTCTATACGAAATGTTTCAGTTGAGGCCCAACTGGGATTGTGGAAAATAGAAGAGAGCGTTGATGACTTCTATAGCCTTTATCCTTTGGAACGCTTCAGGCTGTATGTTGAGTCGCATCTTAAAAGCGAAAGCCGGAAAAGGGAGTTTCTGGCAGTTCGTGCTCTCTTAGCTTCTATGTTGCCTGGAAATGTTGTTGATATTGATTATAATGAGGCCGGCAAACCTTTCATCAAAGGCTACAAGTTGAGCATCAGCCACACTCGTGGATATGCTGCTGTGATTCTTTCCTCCCAACATGAAGTTGCAGTCGATATAGAATATGTTAGCGGACGGGTGGGGCGCATTGTCTCCAAGTTTGTCCGACATGATGAGGTAGCACCTGATATTCGGAGCCAACTGTTGCATTGGAGTGCGAAAGAGACGGTTTATAAGTTCTTTTCAGAAGATGATTTGCAGTATTTCGACATGCGTTTGAGAGAGATTGGAGACTCAGATTGTTTGGTTGACAATCTCAAGCGCGGTAGCCAAATCCTTGTCCATTATGAATGTAATCAAAGGTTTATGCTTACTTATGCTATTGCTGGGCAGTAGTCTATCTTATTCTCAGACTGCAAGGGGTCTTGGGAGTAGAGACTCGTTGAAGTTGGTGAGAGAGTACAAACAAAGAGCATTTCAGAGGCAGCTTCCACCGGGTAATTACAGTGGCATTGCCCCCATTGGAAATGGAAGATATGCCGTTGTTGACGATAAGTCTCCTACTGATGGTTTCTATGTTTTCAAAATTGATGTCGATTCTGTTACAGGGGTTATCACCAATGTGGAGAACGAAGGATTCCGGAGTAGTGGTGTGGCTAATCGTGACGGTGAAGGGATAGCCTTTGTTGGAGAAAGCCGGACTCTGTGGATTTCCGGAGAGCGTGATAATAAAATCTTGGAGTATCAGTTAGACGGGAGGCTGACCGGACGTGAGACCATGCTTCCAACGGGCTTTGCAGGTGCTTCTTCGAGTTACGGGTTGGAAGCATTGACGTTTGATGAAGTAGGAAGACGGTTGATTACGACTTCTGAAAGCACACTTCCTTGTGATGGAAAACAAGCCGGCCCAATGGATCCGGTTGTCAATAGACTCCGTTTGGTGTTGATCGATTATGATTCTCTGCACCCTCAAGCTCAATATTTCTATGAGATGGACAGGCCTGTTTCGCCCCAAAAACAGACGGCTAATTATGCTTTCGGTGTGAGCGAGTTGCTTGCCGTGGATGGAGCTTATCTGCTGGTGCTGGAACGTGAACTGTTTGTTCCTAAAAAGAAAATCGGGGCTTTTGTCCACAACAAACTCTATTCTGTTCCTATGCCTTTGAGAGGAAGGCAGCATGGGCTTGACAGTATTGGAACTGTCCACAAGTCACTGCTCACAGAGTGGGAGACAAGATTGAACCTGACTGTTCGTAGTTTCGCCAACTATGAAGGTATGTGCATGGGGCCAAAACTGAAAAACGGCAATCAGGTTGTCATCCTAATTGCCGACTCGCAGAATCGCTATGCGGGAATGCTGAAAGATTGGTTTAAAACCATCATTGTCTCTTCACCCCAATGAAAGTAAAGGTTCTTTCGGATGAATGCAGGTATTGTGGTAGATGCTATAATACGCCTTTCGAACTTGGCAGCTCAAAATGGTAGATGTCCCGCGGTATGGCCATTTTTAAAGAACGCGCAAGAGCTTTAAAGATCCCTTCAATCTTGTGATGTTCGTTTGCACCTTCGGCTTTGACATTCAGATTCATCTTAGCAGCATCGCTCAAACTTTTGAAGAAGTGATAGAACATTTCAGTGGGCATTTCTCCTATTTTTTCCCGTTTGAAATCAGCATTCCATACAAGCCATGGCCTTCCTCCAAAGTCGAGAGCCACTTGGCACAGGCAATCATCCATCGGAAGGCAATAGCCGTATCGCTCTATTCCACGTTTGTCGCCTAATGCTTTGAGCAGACATTCTCCTAAAGCCAGACCTGTGTCTTCTATCGTGTGGTGCTCATCCACATGCAAGTCACCTTTAGTGTGGATTGTAAGGTCTATCAGAGCATGTTTACCTATCTGTTCAAGCATGTGGTCAAAGAAGCCTATACCGGTGGAAATATCGCATTTCCCCGTTCCGTCGAGATTCATTTTAATATGTATGTCAGTCTCCTTGGTTGTCCGTCTAATTTCCGCTATCCGTTCACCGGCAAATAGCAGTTCTGCAATTTTGTCCCATGTCATGCCTTTTTGGTCAAGAATGAGAGCTTTGCATCCCAAGTTTTTAGCCAATTCTGCATCTGTCTCACGGTCGCCTATGACATAGCTGCCGGTCAAATCGTATGCCGGATTGTCTATATATTCAGTCAGCATACCCGTTCCGGGTTTTCTCATGGGAGAATGGTCTTCCGGAAAATGGCGGTCAATCAGCTGATCGGCAAACGTAATACCTTCACCCTCAAGCGTTTGTAGAATGAAGTTGTGGACAGGCCAGAAGGTATCTTCGGGAAAAGAAGCGGTGCCCAAGCCGTCTTGGTTGCTCACCATAATACATTTGTAATCCAAATGTTGGCAGATGAATCCAAGGTTTTTGAACACTCCTTTCTTGAACTTCAGCTTTTCAAAAGCGTCAATCTGCTCATCAGCAGGTTCTTCTATGAGTGTACCGTCACGATCGATGAATAGCAATTTAGTCGGTTTCATGATACTTTTCCATTTGTTTTATTTCATATTCTTTTGAAGTCGTTGAGCCGTAAATAAATACATAGACCATATTACTGTAAATCATGGCAAACGTCAAGATGAAAGAAAAGATAACCAAAACGCCGAATACAAGATATGGGAAATAGGCAGGAATTCCCAAATCATCGCCTTGTAGAGCACCCAGTTGCGAGAATGTCTGCGCCAGTACGATGATATACACCGGCATGGCAATAATGAACATGATGGCTCCAAAGATGAGCGAAAGTATCAATGTGGTGACAAATAAACCTCCGACTTGCCGTAATCCGATCTTATAATCCTGAAAAATACTCTTTAATTTATCCTTTTCGTTAAGCATGTATTTGGGGATAGCGTATGCAAATGGCAGTAGCATTACAACAGATATGGTCAACAGAAGGGCAATTCCACCTATTGAGAGTGCCAATGTGAGCCAATCGGGCGAAGGGAAAGATAAGGGTGAAGGGATGTTTTTAGCGAGGATAGATGTTATACTTGCCAACAATAGCGCGACAACCAATAGAACACAAGCGACTTTTGCATATCTCCATAGGTTCCATGTGAGTCGTTTGTCATTGAAAAGACGAAAAAATCCCCCCGCAAACACGAAACTGACAAATATCATCAGGAGATATATTACGGTTTGGATGATAAATGACGTGATGGGAGAAGATGCTCCCCAGTCATGCAAAGCTTTGTTTGGAATCCGCAGATACAATGTTGCCGCCATGAAGACAGCGTACAGCAAAGCAGGTAACCACATCCGTCTGAATATTTCAGGCAGATTGTCTATGTATGCACAAAAGGCTTCCCTGATACATCTTTTATTGCTTCTGGGTTTAAATAAATCGATTTTCATATCATCAAATGTTTAACGCTTGTGCCTTTACTCTTTTCTTGTATCTTCCAATAATGATCTTCGTCTAAACTCTGCGCAGGTTATCGCAGTGGCAATGGCCACGTTGAGACTTTCAGCTGAAGGGCGGTCTTTTGGGTATCCGGGAATGAAAAGACGATGGTTTATATGCCGTGTTATTTCTTTGGAGATGCCTTTCCCCTCGTTGCCCATAATGATTACTCCGTGGTGCGTCAGCGATTGCTCGTAGATATCTGTCCCGTCCAGCATAGTCCCGTAGACAGGAGTCTCATTCGGAAGGCTTTCTAAATACGCAGACAAGTCGGTGTAGACAATCTTTGTGCGCGCTATACTGCCCATTGTGGCTTGTACCGTTTTGGGATTATAAGCATCGGCAGTATCTTCACTACACACAATATCTGTGATACCAAACCAATCGGCAATGCGGATGATAGTCCCTAAATTTCCCGGATCTTGCACCCCGTCAAGTGCTAAAATGAGCGATGAGTCCCATGCGGCAGAAGCTGTATACGCCTTTTGCGTTATGCTTGGGGGGGTGGAATGCTTATTGGGAATATCAAATACACCGATAACCATTTGGGGATGTTGTAAGAAACTTATCTTTCTGAGCTCCTCCTCTGTGACCTCATATTTTTCTGTCGAGGAAGAAATGGGGCTGTTTTTCTCAAACCACTCTCGGGTAGCAGCCAGCAAAGAGGCTTGCCCGACAGCTAGAAGTTCGCCCACAATTTTCGGACCTTCCGCAACGAACTTTCCTTCAGCCTTACGGTTTTTCTTCAGTTCCAGCGAATGGATATATTTTATCTTAGCCTTACTAATCATGCTACAAAGATACTTCAAAAATCTCTGTTACCGACTAAAAACAATATATATTTAAGACCGACAGCCTTGCATTTAACGGAAATTTATTACCTTTGCCCTTAAAACAGAAAGAATTGAAGTCGTTTAAACTCTTTTATGTCATACTCTTTGTCTGGCTGTTTGTTGCCTGTTCGGCCACGAAATTTATACCCGAGCGTCAATATATGCTTGACAAAGTGGAAATCAAGTCCGACACAAAGGGATTTGATGTGGCCTCATTGGAACCCTATATCCGCCAGAAGGCCAATTCAAAGTGGTTTTCGGTTTTCAAGATTCCGTTGGGAACATACGCTCTCTCGGGCACAGACACAACCAAATGGATTAACAGGACTTTGCAGCATATTGGTGAACAGCCTGTCATTTTCGACACTGTGCAGGCTCGTTTGTCCTGCGAAGACCTCAAGACTGCCATGCAAAACATTGGTTACATGCACGCAGGGGTGAAGTTGGAAACCAGAATTAAGGGCAAAAAATTGAAAGCTATCTATACGCTTAGCCCAGGCACACCATTTTATATAGGCAGCGTGAAGTATGACATTCAGGACAGTGTCATTCGTAAAATGCTGAAGATGGAGAAGCCTGATGGCAGGGGGCTTAAACCCGGTATGCCGTTTACGGTCGGCAGGCTCGACGCTGAACGTAAACGGATAACCGCTCTACTGAATGACAGCGGATACTATCGTTTCCACAAAGACTTTATCCAATACACTGCCGATTCCATTCGAGGAAGCAAAAATATTGGAGTGACACTCCATCTGTTGAAATACCGGGCTTCGGCTAATTCCGAAGAGACGCTGCATCCACGCTATATCGTGAGGAATGTCCACTTTCTCAGCAACGATTCTTCCCGTTTGCACATTAGACGGAAAGTCCTTGACAATACGACAGCCATCGAAGAGGGTAAGCCTTATAATGCTTCAGCCCTGCAGCGCACCTATAACAATTTCAGCCGTTTGCAGGCTGTGAAGTTCACCAATATCCGTTTTCTTGAGGTTCCCGACACAACATTACTTGATTGTAATATCCAATTAAGCGCCAACAAACCATCCACCATTTCTTTCCAACCGGAAGGCACCAACACAGCAGGCGACCTTGGAGCTGCAGCCACGCTGACCTACACCAATCGCAACCTGTTCAGGGGGAGTGAACTTTTCAGTGTAAGTTTTCGCGCCGCTTTTGAAGCGATAACGGGCCTTGACGGTTATCAAGACCAGAATTATCAGGAGTATTCCGTTGAAGGTAAACTGACCTTTCCACGCTTCTTGGCTCCCTTCCTCTCGCGGAGTTTCACGCGTCGCCAGACAGCCACGTCCGAGGTGTCATTGAGTTGGGATCTCCAGAACCGCCCGGAGTTTCATCGCCGAGTCTTTTCTGCAGGTTGGCGTTATCGTTGGAGTGAGCCTCATCATCACCTCAATTGGCGTCTTGACCTGCTCGATCTTAATTATGTTTACATGCCTTGGATATCCCCGACGTTCAAGCATGACTATCTTGATAGTGTGAGCAACCGCAATGCCATTCTCCGTTACAACTACGAAGATCTCTTTATTCTCAAGACAGGCTTCGGCTTGACTTACAATAACGGCACCAATGCTTTCCGGGCCAATGTGGAGACTTCAGGCAACCTGCTTAATGTGGTGGCTCGTATGGGCCGTTTCAAGCGCAATGATGAGGGACAATACACCTTATTTAATATTGCATACGCGCAGTATGTCAAATTTGATTTCGATTATACCCGTTTGATAAAGTTTGATGAGAACAATATGCTTGCCTTGCATGGAGATATAGGCATCGCCTATCCTTATGGCAACAGCAAGATATTGCCTTTTGAAAAGCGTTATTTCTCCGGCGGTGCCAACTCTGTGCGCGGATGGAGTGTACGAGAATTAGGACCGGGAAAATTCAAGGGGAGTGACGGTCGTATTGACTTTATCAACCAGACCGGAGACATGAAATTGGATTTGAATGCCGAGCTGCGCACCTTCCTTTTCTGGAAACTCCATGGTGCTTTGTTTGTTGACGCCGGCAATGTTTGGACACTGCGCAACTATGCAGAGCAGCCGGGTGGGCAATTCAAGTTCAATAAGTTCTATCAGCAAATTGCTGTAGCTTACGGTTTGGGATTCCGGCTTAATTTCGACTATTTCGTCTTACGGTTGGATATGGGTATGCGTGCCATCACCCCTGCCTATCAAAGTCAGCAAGAGCATTATGCGATATTCCATCCTAACTTCGGTCGCGATTTCTCTTTCCACTTCGCGGTAGGCCTCCCATTCTAACCAGCCACCTGCCGTTTCTCCGTACCAGATTCAGCACAAAGTCGGCTTGATTCACGAAATGTCCTTTCGTTCCGATGGTGTCCATGTGCAGATAGTTTCTCACTGTCAGGTGGGCCGTTGCCGTTGTGTCATTTTCATCCATGTTGATTTCTAAAATTTCATGTTGCGCACTTTCTTCCTGATGGGTCAAAAGGTCTATGTCTGCCTGATGCACATTCGATGCAGCATAGCGTAACCAGCGTTCCGACTCGGGCGTGCAATGCCGGGCAGCCTCTTCAAAATGCCAGTTGAAGTAGTCGCAGGCAAAGGAATCGACAGTTGCTTCAACGTCCGACTCTGCACCGAATGCCACATGCCGACACGAGGATAGTGCTATGATTGTCACCATCATCAGCCATCCGGAGGCCAGGCTTTTGATCAAACGAAAATTCATATTAAAATCTTTAAATTTGCCACAAAGGTAATAAAAAAGTTTGGCAGGCTAATCTTTTTTGTTACTTTTGCATAAAGTAAGCTGCACTCGGAGGCTTGGAAGTAACTTAATTTTCTCCGTTTGCATTGCTTTCGCATAAAATACGAACTTGACATGCTAAGATTTATATCCTTCGGGAGTGGGAGTAGCGGCAACTGCTATTATCTCTTTACCGACACGGATGCCCTTTTAATAGATGTAGGAGTAGGGCTTCGGACCCTTAAAAAACATTTCCATGATTATGGAAAACGCTTAGATAGCGTGCATCACATATTGATTACCCATGACCATGCCGACCATGTCAAGTCGGTGGGGAGCGTCTGTCGTGACTTTCGGTTGCCAGTCTTCACCACCCGCAAAGTGCATGAGGGCATCGAACGCAACTATTGTGTACGGCAAAAAATCAACCCCGCTTTTGTACATGTTATAGAAAAGGCCACTCCTTTTACATTGGGCGAATTTCATGTGACGCCTTTCGGTGTTCCCCACGATAGTGCCGACAATGTGGGCTATAAGATAGAGTGTGAAGGTGTTGTGTTCAGTTTGATGACCGATGTCGGACATCTGACCGATGAGATGCTTCAGATCATCGAAGAGAGCAACTATCTCGTGATTGAGGCCAACCACGACAAAGAGATGTTGGCACAAGGTCGTTATCCTCAATACCTCAAGCAGCGTATAGCCGGACCGATAGGGCATTTGAGCAATGCGGAGTGTGCCATGGCCTTGGCCGAACATGCCACCCCCAATCTCCGCCACGTGTGGCTCTGCCACTTGAGTGCCGACAATAATCATCCCGAGCTGGCCCGCAAAACGGTAGACCAAGTGTTGCGCGATCACGGCATTGTCATTGGAGAGGAATTTGATGTGGATGTATTGAAGCGTACAACACCGAGCGGCATTTACGATTTGAAGTAAGAATGACATGCGTGAGACCTTGCAAAGCCGTAAAAAAGTATAAACGGAGTCGGTTTGTAGGTAAAAACTTGCGTAAATCAAATAAAAAGCGTAATTTTGCAGCCGCTGTTACGAGTTAATGGCATAAAATTCAAACCTAATTAAAAAAGTTATTTAAGAAAATGGCAACAAAAATCAGATTGCAGCGTGGCGGCCGTAAGGGCTATGCCTTCTACCGCATTGTTATCGCTGACGCTCGTGCACCACGTGATGGTAAATTTACTGAGAAGATTGGTACTTACAATCCCAACACCAATCCTGCTACCGTAGATTTGAATTTCGATCGTGCTCTTTATTGGGTAGAAGTAGGCGCACAGCCCACAGACACCGTTCGCAACATCCTCAAGGGTGAAGGCGTTTATTTGATGAAGCACCTCCGTGGTGGTGTCAAGAAAGGCGCATTCGATGAGGCTGCCGCCCAGACCAAGTTTGATGCTTGGAAGCAAGGTAAGGACAGTGCCAACAATGCTGTTCGAGAGGCTGGTGTAAAGGCCAAGAAAGAGGCTGCCGCCAAAGAGCTCGAAGCTGAAAAGAAAGTAAATGAAGCCATCGCCAAGAAGGTGGCCGACAAGAAGGCTGCCGAAGCTGCTGCTAAGGCTGAGGCCGAGGCTGCAACAGAGGCTCCTGCTGAAGCACCCGCCGAAGAGGCTGCTGCTCCTGCCGAAGCATAGTCTTCAGAAATTCACGACACATAAGAAGCCGGAAACCAACAGTCGAGATTACGACCGTGGTTTCCGGCTTTTTATGTGCCATTGTGTCAATATAATTCTCTATAGATTTGCTTTTGGACATTTCGTGTCGTATCTTTGCAACAGCAAGGGGAGTGCGCATGTGCTTCCCTTTTTTCATGCCTACGTCTCCAACCATTCCCTAAGTAACTTCCACCCCCTTAAAGGAGGCTTTCCAACCTTGCGAAAAGGCCCAAATGACACGCTGCGTGTGGCCCTTTTGCTTTATCGTTTGGGCTATTTGACGAATGAAAGCTGTAATTTTTAGTATTTCGGTGGACTGAAATGTCGGTACTATACTTTTGAAGTCTCAGCCTTTGTAAGGCCTTTTCTTGAGTTCGATTTACTTCTTACTATATGGGGCCTTTAAGGTTTGGACAAATAGAAAGCCTCGTATTGGCGCGCCACCTTGATGTAATCATGATGTTTGCGCACATACTCCATACTTTGTTGTTTGAGTTCCCGAATGCGCTCGGGATGGAGCACCAAGGCCTCTACTTCATGGTAGACACTTTCATAAGTCGGATCCACATTGATGATCGGCCGCAAGGTGTCTTCGTGTAGCATCTCATAGTTTTCCGGTTCTCCGCCACCAATGCATATTATACCTTTCGACATGGCTTCCAGAGGATTCATGGAAGGGGTGTAACTGTATAGCTGGTCAAGGATGAAGTCGCTGCCGTTCATCAGTTCCACGTAGTCGTTGAACGGGATGCCTTCAGCCATGGTGAGCTCAAGTATGTCGGGATATTTCCGCTGCACATCTTGGGCAGCCTTTAGCATGATGTCGGTACCTTTATATTCGCTGCGTCGTTTGCTGATGCCGATAAACCCTTTCACTTTTCCGGAATACTCGGATATTGGGGCTGTCTGTTGTCGCGAGACATCGATAGGGTAGGGAATGAAGACGGTTTTGTCGGGAAACAGAGGCTGATAGCACACCCAATATTCATACAGACCGGCTATGATGCCGTCACAGTCGTGGGCAATCATTTCGTTGAGCCGCTGTTTGGCCGTCCCGAGCCAATCTTTCCGCTCTTTCAGGGCATCGGTATTGGCACGCAGCCTGTTGCCGATGTTGAAGTCGCTATAACGCAACGGCATCTCCTCGCAGCAGGTCTTCACCCAATAATAGTCCATACCGAAAGCCCCTAGAAATATCTTCTTGTTGTGTTTTCGAAGGTATTTATAGATGGGAAAGATTCGTTCTGCTTTCAGTTCCAGAAACATCGGATTGATGAGTTGTACCACATCGTAGCCCCGCAGTCGGGGCAGTAGCGACAAGAGTCTGGCAAGATATCTGATGCCTCCCCACTTCGAGGGCACCCGCACAAGGTTGATGTCTCGCGGATAATCCTTCCAAAAGTCACCGTTTGAAAGTACCGTCACTTCGTGGCAGAGCATACGCAGCCCCCGGGCCAGCGTCCAATGCACGTTACTGTATTCGCCTATGAGCAGAATTTTCATCTTGTCCGGCTGAGGAGGGTGAACAATAGTATCCGTCGGAGGGGTGTCTGGGTCAGTTTTCTGAACAAGGTGTATTTTCCCGTGTAGCTCTGCTCCGGCAATGGGAACAGGCCCTTGTCCGACAATTCACCGATACTCTTTTCCAAATATTTCCTGTTCTTGGTCAGAGTGATGACATTGTAAATATAGTCCATGGTCAGTTGGGCCACTCGCCGGGTCAGTGCTTCGCGGTCGCCGTGCGGCATACGGTCGGCCAGATAGCGGAGATGCTCAATCACTTGCAGGTTGTCGTGCAGTCGGGTCAGCTTGCTTCTGTTACCGGTTTTGTGCAGAGCCGATGCCGCATGTTGGCGATAGAAATAGGCTTTGGCATCAGTCGTGAACAACCGCTCGGCGCGTAGCAACAGTTGTGGTGTGAATTCCTCGTCTTCCCCATAAGCCACACGTGATGTGAAACGCAGGTCGACGAGAAGCTCTCGCTTGAAGATGTAGCCCCAAATGGCTCCATTGATATTGTGATGACGCATGAAGGTGGCTCCGTCCATAGGTCCGGAATAGTCAAATGTCGCTTTGCTGTTTCGGTTGGTCGACAGTTCAAACATCACGACATCAGGTTCGTGATAGCGCACAAGGTCAAGACAATGCTCATAGGGAGCTTGGAAAAGATAGTCGTCTCCGTCGACAAACTGGATGAATTTTCCCTGTGCCGCCCTAATGCCTGTGTTACGGGCCTCCGACACTCCTTGGTTCTCCTGTCTGATATACACGATGTGCTCCCGCAGTTCGAGCAGTTCGTTGATGGGAGAGATGTCTGATCCATCGTCCACCACGATGATTTCCCGTTCGCTCTTGGCGAGTGAGAGCGCCGTGATACTTTCCAGACATTCTTTGAGATAGGCCGTAGGAAGATTGAATGTGGTGACAATGAAGCTTACGAGCGGTGTCTGTATATCTTGTGAATGAACTTGTTGAGTTGGCATAAGCGGTGTATTCCTAAGCAGTGAAGTAGTTTTAGTTTGAGGGTTTCTCGATAAGGCATGAGGGGAAGCAGGGGAGAATCTCCCGTGAGTTCGTAGACATCCATTTGGATATTGAGCACATGCGCATAATAATCGGCATTGCACACCTTATTTATAATAGGTAGATGAGCCTCCAGCAAGTCTCTGAGTTCGTTGCCTTTGGCTTGCGAGGTGATTCCCATCGGGTTGTCCGTGTAGTGATAAAGTCCTTGGTCGGTGACGGCCACCGTTCGGCATTGGGCCAGAATGGGTGGGAGGGTGAACACGTCTTCAAACACCCGGCCTCGTGGATAGCGGACGGTCGAAAAGAGTTTTCGGCGGTAAATCTTGTTCCAAGCGTATGTGTGTGTGTAGGCTTTCGCCTCCAGCCAATAGCGGTGCATGTCGGTGAAAACCTCGGGGGTGAAAGTCAACAGTTTTGTTTCTGTCCCTTTCCCTTCGTGCTCCACAACGGGATATTCTATCATGTCGATGACCGGGTTGCGGAGCAAGGTCTCCATAAGCGGCTTATACGTGTCCGGAGACAGATAATCATCACTGTCGATAAATGTAATATACTCTCCGTCAGCCATTTGTATGCCACTGTTTCGCGCATCACTTAGCCCTCTATTCTCTTGGTGGACGACTTGGATACGGGCGTCTGACGCGGCAAGCCGGTCACACAAAATCGGACAGCTGTCAGGCGAACCGTCGTCTACGAGTATCACTTGCAAGTCGGTATATGATTGCGTGAGCACACTCTCCACACAGCGGCGCAAGGTGTTCTCTACTCGAAATACCGGTATCACGACAGACAGCTTCATAAGGCAAAGATAGCGTTTTTTTCTGACAAGCCGATGGGGAAGGCAATAAAATATAGGTTTGTACGTTGTTTTTATAATGGAAAAAGCGGAAAAGAAAGACAGTTATTCACACATCCTTAAATATACGGGAGTTTTTGGAGGAGTGCAAACCCTGCATATTCTGATAGGAGTGGTGCGCAACAAGTTGGTTGCACTGCTTCTCGGTCCTGAGGGCATGGGGCTTATTTCGCTTTTTGTGTCAACCACCCACCTTGTTTCCGAGGCCTCCAACCTCGGACTTTCCATGAGTGCAGTCAGAGAACTTTCTGAAGCCTACGAGACCGGTGACACACTGCGTGTCAGGCACATGGTGAAGTTGGTCAGAACTTGGAGCCTGCTGACAGCTTTGGGAGGAATCTTGCTCTGTCTCATTTTAAGTCCTCTGCTGAGCAGATGGGCTTTTGAAAATGATTCCCACACGTTCGACATTATGCTGCTTTCACCTGTTGTTGGGATGGCTGCTATTGCCGGAGGTGAAACTGCCATATTAAAGGCTACCAGACAGTTGCGGGGATTGGCTGTAATGTCTGTTTATAATATTTTGGGCATGTTGCTGCTCACGATTCCCCTCTATTATTTTTGGCGTATGGCAGCCATTGTCCCCTCATTGCTCATCATTGCCTTGATGCAGATGCTGTTGGCCATTGCCTACTCTGTTCGCTGTTATCCGCTCTGCCGGCCATTTGACTTCAAGCGGTTGGGTGAAGGCTCCGGTATGGTTAAGTTGGGAGTGGCTTTTGTCGCTGCCGGTATCTTTGCAAGTGGTGCCGAGTTTCTCATACGTTCGTTTCTTAACACTTCCGGCGACTTGGCCGTTGTGGGACTCTACAACGCCGGTTACATGTTGACCATCACTTATGCCGACATGGTGTTTTCGGCCATGGGGACAGACTATTATCCCCGGCTCTCTGCAGTTGAAGGTACGGGAGAAAAGCTGAACTTGGTTGTCAATCGGCAGATAGAGGTATCACTTCTATTGGTGTCCCCCCTTCTCATCCTTTTCATTGTGGGTGTCCCCATTCTGTTGCCCATGCTTTACAGCGATAAGTTTCTTCCGGTCATGGGCATGATGAAAATCACTATTCTTGCCATGTATTTCCGTGCAGTGACGCTTCCGATAGAATATTTGCCATTGGCTAAAAACGATGCCAAGGCCCATTTGTTGCTCGACGCCATCTATTATGTGGTGATGGTTGTCTTGGTGGTGGCGGGCTATCATTGGCTGGGATTGGCCGGTACGGGTATAGCATTGGTCGTCACCGGGTTGCTCAACCTTGCGTTGGTGGTATACTATGCCCGCTATAAATATCAGTATGTTCTTTCTCGCAATGTGGTGGTGTACTCGCTGGTGCAGATGCCCTTGGGACTTGCCGCCTATTTCACAGCACTGGTCACCGACGGTGTTTTCTATTGGGTTATCGGGCTTCTTCTGTTTTTTGTCAGTTTGGCCGTTTCTATCCAGATTTTTCAAAGCAAGGCACGTTTGTGGGAAAGTCTGTTGAACAAGTTCAAAAAGAGATTCGCCCGCAAGTGAGATGTGCTGTTGCATGAAGCGAGGCAGGTAGTGGGGAAAAGGGTTGTCGCTTTTGTGGCAAATCTTTATTTCTTTATAAAATCATAGCAAAAAAACGGACGAAAACTTGCAAGTTTCATATAATTTAGTAACTTTGCGGAAAGATTTTAGTTTTTGTTTATGACACTGCTCATCGTCACCATACTGATTCTCGGCTATATTCTCATCGCTACGGAGAATGTGACGAGCGTGAACAAGGCTGCCGTTGCTATCTTTGTGGCCGCAGTGGGGTGGGTGCTCTACATCTGCTATGGTGCCGATTTTGTAGCCGGTCGCTATTCCGAGGCCTACAACGAGTTTTATGCAATGGTGTCAGGGACACCTTTGAATGAAAACGGTATGGCTCCGCTTGTCAGTTCCATCGTCAAACAGTTTGTTGCACAAAATGTATTCATCCCGTGGGTGGGAAAGGCGGCAGAGGTTGTGCTGTTTCTACTGGCGACGATGACTATTGTGGAAATATTGAGCAACAACGGATGTTTTGATTTCATCGCCCAACTGTTGCGCACCCGTAACCGTGACCGGATGCTTTGGACATTGTCTGTTGTGACATTCGTCTTTTCGGCTAATCTTGACAATCTCACCACGACCGTGATGATGCTTATCATCATGCATCGCATTATTCCCAATCGCCGGCAACGCATGATTTATGGTTCGGCCATATTGCTTGCAGCCAATGGTGGCGGTGCATTGACTGTGATAGGCAATCCTGAAGGGCTGGTGTTGTGGAATATGGGAGCCGTGACTGCAACCAATTTCTCAATGTCGCTTTTGGTTCCGTGCCTGCTGGCGTGGCTGTTTCCGACATGGTTGTTGGGACGTATGCTCCCCGAACGGATAGATACGGAATGGATCACGATGCCCTATCGGGGCGATGACACTCGGCTCAACGTGTGGCAACGCCTGCTGATGCTCTTTGTGGGTATAGGAGGGCTTTGGTTTATACCGACTTTCCACAACATCACTAAACTCAGTCCTTTTCTCGGGGCTCTGTGTGTGTTGGCAGTGTTGTGGGTGGTTAATGAGATTTTTAATCGCAAGCTGATCAATTCTGATGAAATGATTTATCGTCGTGCCCCACGGCTGCTTCAATATGGTTCCATTCAGATGATGCTTTTTGTAATGGGAATGATGTTGGCCTTGGGCGTGGTGAAAGAGACCGGAGCCATCGACAGATTGGCCGTATGGATCGATTCCGAATGCCATAACGTGTGGGTTCTTGGCGTCATCGCAGGGTTGATCAGCACTGTGCTTGACAACTTTGCAACGGCCATGAGCATGTTTTCGCTGCACACACTGAATGAGCCTGTGTTGCATGATGTTCTGAATGGCTATTCCGAACACTTTGTTCTGAATGGGGCGTATTGGAAAGTGATTGCCTATTGTGTCATGGCCGGAGGCAATGTGTTGACGGTAGGATCTATGGGCGGATTAGCTTTGATGAAGATGGAGCGGATGCACGTAGGCTGGTATTTTCGCAATGTGGGATGGAAAGCCCTTGTGGGCGGACTGCTCGGCTTGTTGATTTTATGGCTCTCCAATGCCGGCTTCCAGGTGTTAGGTAGCGGGCAGGCCATAGCTTCCTGATGAGAGTAAAAGAAAAACTTGTTGAAATAATAATATGAATTAAGGTATATAAGATCATGGGAAAGATTAAGACGATTGGTATAATGACCTCCGGCGGTGACGCACCGGGAATGAATGCTGCAATTCGTGCTGTGACACGGGCTGGAATTTACAATGGTTTTAATATCAAAGCTGTTTATCGTGGCTATGACGGACTGATTGCCGATGACATCAGACCGTTTACGACGGAGAATGTGAGTGGCATTATAGGGACCGGTGGCACGATACTCAAAACTGCGCGTTCCAAAGAATTTATGACCGATGAGGGCAAGCAGAAGGCATACGACAATTTGGTAAAAGAAGAAATCGATGCGCTGATAGTCATTGGAGGTAACGGGTCGCTCACCGGAGCAATGAACTTCGCACAAGAATTTGATTTCTGCTGCATCGGACTTCCCGGTACTATAGATAATGACCTCTACGGCACAGATAATACCATTGGATATGACACAACTATGAACACCATCGTGGATTGCGTGGATCGCATAAGAGACACAGCGCAAAGCCATGAGCGCATCTTCTTCGTCGAAGTGATGGGGCGTGATGCCGGTTTCCTCGCCCAGAATTCGGCAATAGCCAGTGGGGCAGAGGCGGCCATCATACCGGAAGACTCCACGGATGTCGACCAGTTGGCACAGTTCATGCAGCGTGGCATCCGTAAATCAAAGAAGAGTTGTATCGTGATCGTGTCTGAAAGTCCGAAGTGTGGCGCGTTGTATTATGCCGACCGTGTACGCAAGGAGTTTCCCGAATATGATGTGCGAGTATCTATCCTCGGCCATCTTCAGCGTGGCGGCCGTCCGACGGCCCGTGATCGTATCCTCGCCAGTCGAACGGGGGTAGGGGCCATTGAGGCCATTATCCAAGGACAACGCAACATCATGGTGGGCGTGCGCAATAACGAGGTCGTTTATGTGCCGCTTTCGGAAGCCATCAGGAGCGATAAGCCTTTCGACCGCAAGCTTATCAAGGTGCTTGATGAACTTAGCATCTGATGCGGAAGCTATGCCGGAAGCGAAGTTTAAAAGCTGTTAAATAAAGATATATTAGCATACTAAACTTTATTTTATTTTGTAGTTTCTGAAAATATTTTTTAAATTTGCGTTTACGAATTGTTGACTGGTAAATCGCAGCGGCATCAATAACGACAAACAAAAATCAAATAATTAAAAATACAGCCTATGTCACAAATTAACGGACGCATTTCACAGATTATCGGTCCTGTTGTTGACGTCTATTTCGATACCAAGGGCATGGATTCTGAGAAAGTGCTCCCAAAGATTTATGAAGCTCTTAAAGTAAAGCGTCCCGACGGTCGTGAACTCATCATTGAGGTGCAGCAGCATATCGGTGAAGACACTGTGCGTTGCGTGGCTATGGACAATACGGACGGCCTGCAGCGTGATTTGGAAGTCACACCTACGGGGAGTCCGATAAGGATGCCGGCTGGCGAACAGATTAAGGGGCGCATGATGAATGTCATCGGCCAACCTATCGACGGCATGAAACAGTTGGACATGGAGGGCGCATACCCCATTCACCGGGAAGCTCCGAAGTTTGATGAACTTTCCACTCATAAGGAGATGCTCGCTACGGGCATTAAGGTGATAGATTTGCTTGAACCCTACATGAAAGGTGGTAAGATTGGACTCTTTGGCGGTGCCGGTGTGGGCAAGACCGTGCTCATCATGGAGTTGATCAACAATATCGCGAAGGGACATAACGGTTATTCTGTGTTTGCCGGAGTAGGAGAGCGCACGCGTGAGGGAAATGACCTTATTCGCGATATGCTTGAGTCCGGTGTAATCAAATACGGTGAGAAGTTCAGAAAGGCGATGGAGGAAGGTAAGTGGGATCTGTCACTTGTAGATCCGGAAGAACTTTCCAAGAGTCAGGCAACCCTTGTCTACGGCCAGATGAACGAACCGCCGGGCGCACGTGCTTCTGTTGCGCTTTCGGGACTTACCGTAGCTGAAGAATTTCGTGATCATGGAGGCAAAGACGGAGAGGCGGCTGATATCATGTTCTTTATCGACAATATCTTCCGTTTCACCCAGGCTGGTTCTGAGGTGTCAGCACTCTTGGGCCGTATGCCCTCTGCTGTGGGTTATCAACCTACATTGGCTTCTGAAATGGGTTCCATGCAGGAACGCATCACCTCTACCAAGAAAGGCTCCATCACTTCCGTACAAGCTGTGTATGTGCCGGCCGATGACTTGACCGATCCTGCCCCTGCAACGACTTTCACCCATTTGGATGCCACCACGGAACTTTCTCGTAAGATAGCGGAACTTGGCATCTATCCGGCTGTGGATCCTCTGGGTAGTACATCCCGAATACTTGATCCTCTGATTGTGGGTAAGGAACATTACGAATGTGCGCAACGGGTGAAGCAACTGTTGCAGCGCTACAATGAGTTGCAGGATATTATCGCAATCCTTGGTATGGACGAACTCTCAGATGAGGACAAGTTGACTGTTAACCGTGCCCGTCGGGTACAGCGTTTCCTGTCTCAGCCTTTTGCCGTTGCCGAGCAGTTTACAGGTTTGCACGGTGTGATGGTGCCTATCGAAGAGACGATTAAAGGATTCAATGCTATCCTTAATGGAGAGGTGGACGACCTGCCTGAACAGGCTTTCCTCAATGTAGGTACTATTGAAGATGCCAAGGAAAAGGCTAAGAAACTCCTTGCCGCCGTACAGGCGTAAAATTGCAGTTCCTTTGGTCGTAATCCTAATGAAAAGTTCTTATGCTGAAACTTAAGATTATATCTCCGGAAAAGATCCTTTTCAATGGTGAAGTGGAAAGCGTGACGGTGCCGGGAACTCTTGGTGAGTTTGAGATACTGACAAGTCATGCCCCCATCATTTCATCGCTGGAGAAGGGCACTGTTACCTATTCCATTCCTCGTGAAGGAAAAGTCGAACTTGATATTTCCGGAGGATTTGTAGAGGTTCAGAAAGATGAGATAAGTTTATGCGTGGAGGTTTATAATGTTCTGTGAGAATGTTGGACATCACAATGACTGATATTGACAAACTTCGCTGGCGTTATGTAAAGCAAGGTCTTTTCTTGACGGTGAGCCTGGCACTATTGACATTGATCGTCATGCGAGTGTGGTTTTTGAATGAATTGCTTACACCGCTTATCGTGTCTGTTGCCTTTTCACTTATGGTCGAGAATATAGAGGCTTTACTTTGGAGGCGTGTAGCCAAGAAATCACCGGATGGCTTACCGACATTCTTCATGGCGGTTTCTGGGTTTCGTATGCTTTTGGCGATAGCGGTATTGTTTGTCTATTACCTCTTCTCGGAAAGGGGAGAGATGTATGTCTTCTTTTTGGTGTTCATCGCATTTTACCTCATGTTGCTGATTCATCACGCATTCTTCTTTGCCCTCAAGCGGAAAATATAACAAAGTGGGCTTTCACCGTATGTTAATAGAATAATAGATAATGAAACAGATAAAGTCGATACTTCTCCTGCTGATGGTTGCACTATCGCCTTTGCAGCTTTATGCAGACAATAAAGAGGAGGGCGAACTGAATATTCCCGAGATAGTGCTTGAGCATTTGTCCGATTCATACGAATGGCATATTGCATCTTACAAAGGTAGGCATCTCAGTCTTCCGTTGCCTATTATCGTGCGGAGTTCTGCTACTGGCGAGTGGCATTTCTGTACTGTTCATAGTTTGCCTCAGGGGTTTTATTTTGATGGTGCTCATCATGGTAAGATATATGAGAGAATGTCTGACGGAAGTTGTGTCCGCCCACTTGATTTAAGCATTACCAAAGCTGTAGCGCAAATATGGATTGTCGTGCTTGTTCTTATCACAGTATTCCTTTCATGTGCCCGTTGGTATAAGCGGCGAGACGAGACAAGCGAGGCCCCAAGTGGATTTGTCGGTGCAGTGGAAATGATTGTTATGACCATTCATGATGATGTCATCAAATCATCTGTGGGTGAAAGCCAATATCGGAAGTATGCTCCTTATCTGCTTACCGTGTTTTTCTTTATCCTCGCATGTAATCTGATCGGACTGATTCCCGTCTTTCCCGGAGGAGCTAATGTGACAGGCAATATCAATGTCACGTTGTTCTTGGCTCTTTGTACTATGATTGCCATCAATCTTTTCGGCAATAAGGAATATTGGAAGGATATATTCTGGCCGCATGTCCCGGTGTTCCTCAAGGTCCCCATACCACTAATGCCTGTCATAGAACTGTTTGGGGTATTCACAAAACCTTTTGCCTTGATGATTCGTCTTTTCGCCAATATGATGGCCGGTCATGCAGTTATATTGAGTTTCACATGTGTGATTTTTCTCGGTTGGTCAATTGGTGTAGGTTATGGTATCGGACTTAATGCTTTCAGCATCATTATGCTGCTTTTCATGAATTGCCTCGAACTCCTAGTTGCTTTCGTACAAGCTTATGTGTTCACGCTTCTTAGTGCAGTGTTCATCGGACTTGCTCATAAAGAGGAGGGAGCAGAATAGTTGGGTGAGTAAAAAGATGTTAGATGAGTCTGATTCATTATTTCAAAAAACAAGAATTTAAACAAATAAAATCAATAACGAATAAAATTTAGATTATGATGATTTCAACATTATTGGCTGCTGAAGGTCTGGCACAGCTGGGCTGCGGTCTCGGTGCAGGTATTGCAACTATCGGTGCAGGTTTGGGTATTGGTAAGATTGGCGGACAGGCCATGGATGCTATTGCACGCCAACCGGAAGCGTCCGGTAAGATTATGACCAACATGATCCTGACTTCTGCTTTTGTTGAAGGTTGTGCGCTTTTCGCCATAGCCGCTTGTGCATTTATCATTTAATAGGAAAGTAGCTAATGGAGAATTTGCCATCAATATTGACGCCTGACCTTGGTCTCTTGTTTTGGATGCTTTTGGCGTTTTTGGTGGTCTTTGGTGTACTTGCAAAATTTGGTTTTCCCGCCATCATCAATATGGTGGAGGAGCGCAAGAAGTATATTGACGAAAGTCTGCGCAAGGCACATGAGGCCTCAGAGCGTCTTGAGAATATCAAGCAGGAAGGTGAATCCATGTTGAAGGAGGCACGTGAGAAGCAGGCTCAAATAATGAAGGAGGCTGCCGGCACCCGCGACGCCATCGTTGAGAATGCGCAGGAAAAGGCACGCGAAGAGAGTGCCCGGCTTCTCTCTGATGCCAAGCGGCAGATCGAGAGCGAGAAGCAGAACGCCATTCGTGATATCCGTATGCAGGTGGCAGAGCTGAGTGTCCAGATAGCTGAAAAGATTCTTCGTGAGAAGTTGTCCTCCGATGACAAGCAAATGGATATGGTTGACCGGCTGCTGGATGAGGTTTCTGTAAAAAAGAATAAAGATTAACTTGTAAGCTATGGATTTAGGTGTAATATCAGTTCGATATGCCCGTGCCCTGCTTAAAAGTGCTATTGCTGAAAAGCAGGAATATGAGCTCTATCAAAGTATGCAGTCTTTGGCGGAGAGCTATGTCAATGTGCCTGAACTGAGATTTACGATAGACAATCCCATGCTATCTAAAGAAGCGAAGCAGACTGTGCTTGAAACAGCCTGCGGAAACAACGTGAATCAACTTACAAAGAGATTCATCGCGCTTGTTTTGAAAGAGGGAAGGGAGAAAGCCTTGCAATTCATGGCTGCATCGTATATTACTCTTTATAGGAAACATAACAATATCACCAGCAGTAGACTTGTCACCGCCTCTACAGTTGATACTGCAACAGAGCAGAAAGTGATACGATTGGTGGAGGACAACACGCAGGGGACTGTAGAGTTTCATGCGGAAGTGGATCCTGAGATCATTGGTGGGTTCATCTTGGAATACGATACATACCGCATGGATGCCAGTGTGAAGTCTAAACTTCGTCGTATCCTCACAGAACTTAAAAAATAAATAAAATGTCAGATAAAATAAAACCAAGCGAAGTGTCTGAGGTGTTGCTCCAGCAACTCCGACAAATCAATGGTGACGATCAGTTTGATGAAGTCGGTACAGTGCTTACCGTCAGCGATGGTGTAGCGCGTATTTATGGTCTTCGCAATGCAGAAGCCAATGAACTTCTTGAGTTTGAAAACGGCACCATGGCTATTGTGATGAACTTGGAGGAAGACAATGTCGGTTGCATTCTCCTCGGGCCTACAGCCGGAATCAAAGAGGGACAATCCGTAAAGCGCACCCATCGCATTGCTTCCATTCAGGTCAATGACAATTTCCTTGGCCGCGTGGTAAATCCATTGGGACAGGCTATTGACGGACTAGGCGATATTGATCTTACCGGCGCGTTTGAGATGCCTCTCGATCGTAAAGCTCCCGGCGTAATTTATCGTCAGCCGGTGAAGGAGCCACTCCAAACGGGATTGAAGGCTGTCGACTCGATGATACCTATCGGCCGTGGCCAGCGTGAGCTTATCATTGGTGACCGCCAGACCGGCAAGACGGCTATTGCGGTTGATGCCATTATCAATCAGAAGAGTTTCTATGAGGCCGGCAATCCGGTATATTGCATCTATGTGGCTATCGGCCAGAAGGCTTCGACTGTAGCCACACTCGTGCAGACATTGAAGGAGCATGGAGCGCTTCCTTATACTATCATCGTAAGTGCAACGGCTGCAGACCCTGCTGCCATGCAATATTACGCGCCATTTGCCGGTGCTGCCATAGGAGAGTATTTCCGAGATCGCGGTCTGTCGGCTCTTGTTGTTTATGATGACTTGAGCAAGCAGGCTGTGGCTTATCGTGAAGTGTCCTTGATTCTCCGTCGTCCTTCCGGTCGCGAGGCCTATCCCGGTGATGTGTTCTATCTCCATTCCCGCTTGTTGGAACGAGCTGCCCGCATCAACGACCAGCAGGAAGTGGCAGAGCAGATGAACGATTTGCCCGAGTGCATGAAAGGTCATGTGCGTGGTGGTGGCTCTCTTACGGCGCTTCCAATCATTGAGACACAGGCCGGTGATGTTTCTGCGTATATTCCCACGAATGTCATTTCCATTACCGACGGGCAGATTTATTTGGAAACCAATCTTTTCAACCAAGGTTTCCGTCCTGCCATCAATGTCGGCATCTCTGTATCCCGTGTGGGTGGTTCCGCACAAATCAAGAGCATGAAGAAGGTTGCAGGCACATTGAAGATCGACCAAGCTCAATATCGTGAACTTGAGGCGTTCTCCAAGTTCTCAAGTGATATGGATGCCGTGACGGCCATGACCCTTGATCGTGGCCGCAAGAACAATCAGTTGCTTATTCAACCTCAATATTCACCGATGTCCGTAGGGGAGCAGATTGCGATTCTCTATTGTGGCGTGCATGGGTTGATGCACGATGTTCCCGTGGATAAAGTGCGAGAATGTCAGTCGCAGTTCTTGGACACCATGCGTTCCACCCATCAAAATGCACTTGATGTTTTAGGAGGCGGAGGGTTGACTGATGAGGTCATCAAGGTCATCGAAGATACAATGGCCAACGTTGTCGGACAGTTCAAATCATGATTGTCTCCCGGTTTGCTAATCATAAATAAATATTATGCCATCATTAAAAGAGATTAAGACGCGTATCTCCAGTGTCAACAGCACTCGTAAGATTACGAGTGCCATGAAGATGGTTGCTTCGAGTAAGCTTCATCACGCACAAGTTGCCATTCAGAATATGTTGCCATACGAAACTTTGTTGGAGCATATCCTGAAGAGTTTTCTTGTGTCGACACCTGATGCACAGAGTCCGTTGGAGATGTCTCATCCTGAGATCAAACGTGTTGCATTGGTCGTTTTTAGTTCCAACAGCTCGCTCTGTGGCGGATTTAATGCCAATATTCTGAAGATGATGCAGCAGGCTATTGATGATTACAAGGCTCAAGGCGTTGGAGAAATTGTGGTATATCCTATTGGTCGCAAGGTGGCTGAGAAGGTCCAGAAACTCGGCTTGAAATCGGGAGGCGACTTTGTGGAACTGGCCGATAAGCCCAATTCTGCCCAATGTGCTGCCATAGCAAGGGAACTTGAAGAAAAGTTTCTTTCTGGTGAACTTGACAAAGTAGACTTGATTTACCACCATTTCAAGAGTGCCGGAACTCAAATATTGACCAGTAAGACTTTTCTTCCGATCGATCTTTCAACAGAAACTCTTGGGGCGGAAAATGACAGGGATCTGACTTCCAATGTCACTACAGCCAAGGCTCAGGAATATCTTCGCAAGAAACAAGCACGACAGGGAAAAGGGGTTAAAGAGGCGGTTCCGCTTAATGACAACTTTATTGTTGAGCCAGATATGGAGACCGTACTGCAATCGCTTATCCCCAAGCTGTTGCACCACATGGTCTACACGGCATTGCTTGATAGTCAGGCAAGCGAACATGCGGCACGTATGGTGGCTATGCAAACAGCTACCGACAATGCGAACGAATTGTTGCGCGACTTGAACTTGCAGTATAATAAGAGTCGCCAGCAGGCCATTACAAACGAATTGCTTGATATTGTCGGTGGCTCTGTCAACAACTGACCAATACCTTTTCCTGTCAGAGAAATTTAAGTACACAAATAAAAAATCCCGATAGGCAAAACCTATCGGGATTTTTGTATATTGTGGTTAGTTTCATTATTCCGTTTGCCAAATCAATAGTTATCGTCATCGGCCACATCTTCTGCCTCAAGGCTGAGGTCTTCGGGATTGGTGTCAAAGGTGGTTCTGTAGCTTTCCTCCGTGAGTTTGTCTTCGTCGAAAGCATCATCCTCTTCGTCCACATCATTGTAGTGATCTTCTATCTCGGGAACATCTTCATCGTCATCCTCTTGCTCTGCCAACTCGTCAAGCTGATCAAGTTCATCCTCGTCATCAAACTTGATCTTTGTCTTCTCTACTTCAGGCTTTTCTTTGGCAAAGATGGCTTCAACCCATGTGCCTTTAGGCACTTCCAACACCTCGAATCCATCATCCACCTTTTTCTGGTAGAGTCCTCCGGCCTTATGGAGTCTGTCTTTCGGAAGCGTTGTGGTGCTGATGTCAAAGCCACTCGTAATAATGTCTTGTAAACTTTGGCTTAGGCTGTCCCAGCCTCCACCGAAGTTGCGTTCGAGCACTTCGATGAGTTTGCGTGCGGATATGTGGTGGATGTTCTCGTAGGTGAGGTCGGTTACCCGCATGATGGGACGTTTCTTAATCGCCCATTTATCTTTGTTGGCATCATCGATCTTAAAAGAACCAATTTTAAAACCGCGTTCTTCATATTTTTTAATGACCTCAGGCTTATCGATTTTTACGATTTCCAAATCAAAAGCACTCTTAATAACGTCCATGTAATGACGTTGGTTATCTTTCAAATCTGCGTCTTTCTCTGCCGCTTCCCACATTCGGAAGATGTCGTTTTCCTGAACATCCCAAATATTGCTCTTATTCAATGTCTTAAGAGTTAATGATTTTTCTTTCTTCATATATAGCTTGTATGTTATTTCCTCGTTGTTGCAAAAGTAAATAACAAATTCTAAATTCGCAAACTTTTGCATGAAAAAATTCATCGGAAACTCCTTTTTTTATATCTTTGCACGCATGGAAAAGTTATTTGAGAAATTGCTCTTTATCATGCTGTTTTTTAGCTTCTCTTCTTTAAAAGGACAGGTAGACGGTTCCGATGCACATGTGCATCTTCGCGATTCATTGGCCAAGGCAACAGAGATGTTGGCTTACAATCCGGACAGCATAGACTTGCGGTTGAAGAAAGTGGCATGGAATATCGAACTCGAACAATGGGATTATGCCAAAGACGATTTGGACAAGGTGCTTTTCCTGAATCCAACAAATGTTGCGGGCCTCTTTTATCGTGCTTTTGTCAATGAGAAGCTGCATCGTTTTAAGTTTGCCCGACTTGATTATACCAATTTGCTAACCCTCGTTCCCGGTAACTTGGAAGCCCAATTAGGTTTGGCCCTGCTCAATCAGAAAGACGGGCGTCTCACGGAAGCCTATGATGGAATAAACTCATTGGTGGAGCAGTTTCCCGATAGTGCCATTGTCTATGCTGCCCGTGCAGGTATAGAGAAAGAGCGGAATATGCCGGAGTTGGCAGAATATGATTTCTCCAAGGCATTGGAACTTGACGCGGATAATGTCGACTATCTGCTTAACCATTGTGACTTGTTGATTTTGCTTGGCAGAAAAGAGTCGGCTCTTTCAGATATCAACAGACTGGTTGCGCTTGGCGTCTCGCGCTCGTCGCTACGTAGTTTGTTGGACAGAATTAAGTCGCTTAAATGACAAAGCATTTATTTACCGGTAGTGTTGGAATAACTCTAAGCACGTAGTGAATCTGTCAGCATAATGTTGCCGAACAGCTGTGTGCCCATTGTGAATGGTGTCTTTAGGCTTATGAGAAATGGCATCAAGCCTATTTGGTAGTGGTGCATAGCCCTTGCACGCCCCGTGCGGAGGCCTTGCACCATCCGTTCGACAATCATGCGCGGCGCGTGCAAAAGCTCCGCACCATTCCGATGATGTGCATTCGGTGATGTTATTATTATGGCATGAGTTGTCGGACAAAGCCTTGATGTCTCGCCAAGTTTTTCCGAAGGTGGGATCTGTTTGTTTCGAAGAGGCTGGAGTCTGCCTCTCGGATCCCTTTTCCCATTTCCGGTTGCAAGGTTTGAGGGAGAAAGGTTTTTGCATTGACCATCTACCTTCTTTATGGTATTTTTGTCCTCTTTGATGATTTTTATAGGGTTCCAATTCTTGTTTTATGATGTTATTAACTATTTTTGCACCTCATAACGCGTGTGCATTGGCATTTTGCGATTAGTGATAATTAAAGTTTTCATCAATTGACCGCCCTAAATAGAATGGGCGAAATTAAATTTAGCATCAAAATATGAAAGATCAGATCATTACCTTGCTGTCATTTGCAGCAAACTTAAAGGGCTTGGGACTCAAGCTCATCCGTATTGCCATCCTTGTTGTGTTTGTATGGATTGGCGGTCTTAAATTCACTCATTATGAGGCCGACGGTATTGTGCCTTTTGTGGCTAACAGTCCTTTCATGAGTTTCTTCTATGCCAAAGAGGCTCCGGAATATAAAGACTACAAGAACAAAGAGGGCGAATTGGTGCCCAAAAACAGGGCGTGGCACGAGACCAACCGCACCTATGTATTCTCGCATGGCCTTGGCATTCTCATCATGAGTATTGGAATCTTGGTGTTCTTGGGCATCTTTACTCCCAAAATCGGTATATTTGGAGACCTTTTGGCGATAATCATGACCATTGGCACTCTGTCGTTTCTTGTCACAACGCCCGAATGCTGGGTACCGGATCTAGGAAGTGGCGAACATGGATTTCCACTATTGTCCGGAGCCGGACGGCTGGTCATCAAGGATACGGTCATCTTGGCCGGGGCCGTGACATTGTTGTCCGATTCCGCCCGGCGGCTGCTGGAGCAGTTGAAAACGCGTAATTAGATTTGGGCAAGCAAAAGAAAAAGGACCAAACGGGATTGGAAAATCCTCCCGTTTGGTCCTTTTGTTTTAAGGTAAAGATGGCATTATGAGTTCTCCAGCCAGTCATCCAATATCATCCTTGCGATGCTCAGTTTCTCGGGAGTAGTAGGCAAATGGTCTTTGGTGAACCATGCGCCTTTGTTCAGTTCCTCCCTCTGCAAGCGCACTGCGCCACTTTCGTAGTCGGCATTGAAGCCCACCATGAGCCCGCAAGGATAGGGCCATGGCTGCGAACCAAAATATCTGATGTTTTTGATTGTAAGGCCCGTTTCCTCCATCACCTCTCGCCTCACCGCTTCCTCAAGGTTTTCTCCGGTCTCTACAAATCCCGCTACGAGTCCATAAAAGTCTCCTTTGAAGTTGCGGGCATGAACCAATAGCACCTCTTCACCTCTATGAATGAGCACAATGATTGCGGTAGCCAGTTGTGGCCACACCTCTTTTCCGCAGTTGGTGCATCGTTTGGAGATGTCGGTCTTCATCTCCATTGGTGCCCCGCACACCCCACAATATTGCGTGTTTCGGTCCCAATAAAGGAGCTCGTGGCATTTCCCGGCCTTGAGATACAGGGCTTCCGAAAGCCGGTAGAAGGATGCTCTTAACCCGCACATTTGATACCGGGCGTCATTTGTGACGGGAGTGTCTATATAGAGTGTGCTGACCGGTGTCCCGTCATCCAATGGCGCGACAGACATAACATGGATGGAACTTTCTAATTCTACAGGTGCTTCTTCCGAATAGGGTATGGAGTAGGTGTCGTCCGGTAGTCTCTCTAGCAGTAAGTCCATGCCGCAGAATACAAACCAAAGTCTTTTCATTTTTCAGTCCCTGACGTTATTGTTGTTTGGAGTGGGGGAAAAGCAGTTTGCGGTCGCGCTCGATGGCCTGTTTGGTCCATGCTTCAGGAACGAACCGCCAGTTGTTGTGTGCCTGCGGGTTCATGACCTTTGCTTTTTCTATTTCCTTTGTCAGATAGTAGCGTTGATCCCTTTCGCTTTCAAAGACAATGCGTTTGGGCAACTCCTCCTTTGCAATTCCGGCCCCCTTGGTCAAAAGTTCTCCTCCACCGTTTCCCCGATAGCTGTTCATGGCCACCCGATAGGTCTTTTTGAGATTGAACGGTTCGCCGTTGCTCATCCTGAGGATATGCACTTTCTGTCCGTCGGGTTTGGTGACATCCACTTCATAGTCAATGCCCGCTGCGCTGTCGAAATTGAAGGCAAGGTTCTTGAATCCGAACCGCTGTTTGTCTTTGCGTGCTTCTTCGTTGAGGAGCATGATGTGGTCGTCCGGTGACTTCATGGTGTTTACCCATAGGTCATAGCTCATTTCCAGATGCTTGCGGATTTCATCTCCCGTCATTTTCAGCACGTATATCTGGTTTTCGTATTTGTAGAGATTGAACATGTCGCTTATATGTACGTCACCTGCCGGAATCGCTGTGTCAAAACTCAAGGGGGCGTTGAAGGAAACGTCTGCCCCTGTGATACTTAGTTGCAGGTCGTGTATGAAGTCGGTGAAGGCGGCACTGCCAAAATAGCAGTCACGCGTATATATCGCATTTTGGAATCGTCCTATTTTGCGATCGACAAACCTCCTGACCTCTTTCACCTCTTTGTCGAAGTGCTTCACAAAGGCCTTATCCACCTTCTCACCTCTGATGTCCACCAGCTTTCCATTGACCTTGGTGTGTGTGCCTTTGCTGTCCCGGCTAATAGTTATTTGTGTATCACTTACAAACAGCGCGTTGCATGAGGGATCCAAGCACACAACATCTTTCCCGGCCACGTTGCGTATCACGTCGCTGTGCAATGTGTGGTCGTGCCCATACAGCACTAAATCAAAGCCTGGAACTTCCCGTGCCACCTTGATAGACGCATCTTCATCGTATTGTTCTGTGTGTATTCCCCCATCTTTACCGCTGTGGAACAGCCCTATGACAATATCCGGTTTTTCGTCTCGTTGGATGATGGCCATCCATTTCTTTGCGCAAGAGACCATTTCCTCAAATCTGAGCCCACTCCACAGGCTCTTGTTCAGCCAGTTAGGTATGGCAGGGGTCAGCATGCCGAGTACGGCTATTTTGACACCTGCACGGTTGAATATGGCGTATGGTTTAAGGTAAGGAGTGTTGGTGTGTGTGTTTGTCACGTTTGCCCCCAGCATCGGACATTTCGTTTCCTTTATCCACTTGTCATAGACGGCATGCCCGGTTTCCACATCATGGTTTCCGATGGTCTGGGCATCATATTTCATATAGTTGATGACACTTGCGGCGATGTTGGGTTGCTGTGGATTCACGAAGTTGCTGTAATAGCAGGTCGGTTGTCCTTGCAGGATATCACCGTTGTCCAATAGCAGTAAACGGTCGCCATAGATATTCCTCAAAGAGTCTACATAGGTTATCACTCGGGCCATTGTACCTTCTTTCGGCTTCCGTTCAATGAAGTCGTAAGGAAAAAAACAACCGTGAACATCGCTCGTCTGTATGATTCTCAGTTCAATGTTTTGTTGTGTAGTTGCCATAGATTGAAAAGGGAGTGCTGCCATGAGCACCAACATGATTTTCTTCATAAGTTGATATTTTATATCCGCAAAGTTACTATTTTTTACGGATATCGGCACACTTTTTGTTGTCTTTTTTAATGCAAACAGTTGTAATGCAAAAGAGTAAAATTCTTAAAAAGGTATTGTTATGGCATTTATTGACTATTATAAAATTTTAGGCGTTAGCAAAGATATTCCGCAAAAGGACATACGGTCAGCTTATCGTAAGCGGGCCAAGCAGTTTCATCCCGATTTGCATCCCAATGATCCGAAGGCAAAGGCCAAGTTTCAGGCCCTGAATGAGGCTTACGATGTGCTTTCTGATCCACAGAAACGCGCACAGTATGATAAATATGGCGAACAATGGCGCAATGCCGAAGCCTTTGGACAGAGTGGGGCTCACGGTGGTTCTGGTGGAGGAAATCCTTTTGAAGGATTCGATTTCAGCACTTTTAGCAGTGGTGGCGGTGGTTTCTCCAGTTTCTTCCAAGATCTTTTCGGAGGTGGATCCGGTGGCTTCAGCAGGTTCGGTGCAAGAGGACAGGGAACAGCCGGCTTTGGTGGAGGCGAGGATTCATGCGATACAGAGGCTTCGGTGAATATTGATATGTACACGGCTTTGCTTGGTGGAGAGGTCGTAATCCAGCTCTCTACCGGAACAAAATTGAAACTGAAGGTGAAACCTTACACACAAAATGGAACGAAAGTTCGTTTGCGGGGCAAAGGTAGGCCTCGTGTGGGTGGAGGAAGCGGTGACCTGATACTTACATACCACGTCAATCTGCCCACTCATTTGTCCGAGCGGCAACAAGAACTCTTACGCCAAATGCAAAATGCTTAAAGTCGTGAGCCGGCAGACCTGCGTTTCGTGTGAGATGTCCTTTTTGCTTATGGGCTTATTTTGAATGAAGCGAGAAAATATCGTATGCAAAATTTGGCAGAATAAAATAAAAGTTTTATCTTTGCAATCGCAAAAGCACGACAGGGTGTCTTAACCGAGCGGTTAGGTAACGGTCTGCAAAACCGTGTAGAGCGGTTCGACTCCGCTAGACACCTCTAAAAAGAGTGGTTCGTCATTATGACGGGCCACTCTTTTGGGATTCCTCAAATCGGAATTTAACTGAGCCAGAGTATGTTAAAAACACAACAATGTTATAACTGAGCCAAGACATGGTCACACACATTCACTTAATCTACACCAAACACTCATCTTGTCTATAAGAAAAGGCAGCAAATATTTGCTGCCTTTTCTTTATAGTGATTAAGATTTTTACACCTTATGAATACCAAATGGACGAAATCAGTTGAATCCTGTCACGATCTGATTCTTCATTGTACACATTTTCGTATTCGAGGTTCTGAGCCTCAAACTCGAATTCATTTCTCTGTTTCATAGTCCGTCCTCCATTGATTAAGTATATAGTTGATAGCCCTGTACCGCAAAAATAAACAAAAAGCACGAATCTTGTTGTCATGAATTGCGAAAATGTCACGGATTTAACATTATTTACTTATAATGTTGTCACTGGTAAATGAGGAAAGTGAGATGGAGTGATATTGGACAGAAGGTGCAGAGTTGCTTGATTTTTTCTATACTTCAGCAGAGTTTTTACAAATATTATTCGTAATATTGCATTCGTTGGCCGTTCGTGTTCTGCTACCATCGGTGTTTCTGATGAGAATATGGATATGGCAGAATAGTGAAAATAGAAAGTTGAAATATGTATGAAGAAAATTGTATGGAGCATTGTGGTGGCTTTGTTGACGGTGAGGGCTGGGGCCTTTGAATTGAAAAGTGGACAGACGGTGACCGTAAGTTGCGATACAGGGCGGACAGAGCCGGTGGTGAAATCGGCACTGCGAATGCTGGCCGGCGACATGGCAAAGGTGTTATCGGTGAAGGTCTGTATCGGGAAAGAGGGAAGCATCATTGTCCGCCAGGATGGGCGGGCGCTGAACAACCGTAAGGAGGCATTTCGGTTGCAGGTTTCGGGCGACACCCTTCGTATCACGGGCAGCGATGCCCACGGGGTGGCATACGGCTTGTTGGAGGTCTCCCGGCTGTTGGGCGTCTCTCCGTGGGAATGGTGGGCCGATGCCACTCCGGCAAAATTGTCGGCCTTTAAACTCCCAGATGGATATGCCAATGAACAGGCTCCGGATGTGGAGTTTCGCGGAATCTTCATCAATGACGAAGACTGGGGGCTGATGCCGTGGGCGAGTCAGACTTACGAACCGGGGGTGAAGGGGCGCATAGGCCCGAAGACCAATGCCCGGATATTTGAATTGTTGCTACGTCTGCGGGCCAACACCTACTGGCCTGCCATGCACGAGTGCACGCAACCGTTTTTCCTGACGGAAGGCAACCGCGAAGTGGCCAAGGAATACGGCATTTACATCGGTGGTTCCCATTGCGAACCGATGGCTTCGAGTACGGCCGGTGAATGGCCGCGACGCGGTGTGGGCGAATACAACTATGTGACCAACCGTGATAACGTATGCCACTTTTGGGAAAGCAGGGTGAGGGAGGTGGCCGGACAGCCGATGCTCTATACCATCGGTATGCGAGGCCTGCACGATGGAGCCATGAACGGGGCCAAGACAATCGGTGAACAGAAAACGGTCTTAGAACGGGTGTTCGATGACCAACGGCCGCTGTTGGGCCGGTATGTGGATAAAGATGTGACGAAAGTCCCACAAGTCTTCATCCCCTATAAAGAGGTGCTTGATGTGTATAATGCCGGTTTGCAGGTGCCCGAAGATGTGTGCCTGATGTGGTGCGACGACAACTATGGCTACATCCGCCACTTCCCGACCGAGACCGAACAGCGGCGCAAGGGCGGCAACGGTATCTACTATCACGTGAGCTATTGGGGCCGTCCCCACGACTACCTGTGGCTGGGCACATTCTCGCCCGCCTTGCTCTACCAACAGATGACGACGGCTTGCGACGGCGGCATCAGGAAGATATGGATATTGAACGTGGGCGACATCAAGCCTTGCGAGTATCAGACAGAACTCTTTATGGACATGGCATGGAGTATGGAGGCTGTCCGCCGGCAGGGCCCCGGTGCCCATCTCGGCAGTTTTCTGCGGCGGGAGTTCGGTGAAAAGGCCGGTACGCGGCTCCTGCCGGTGATGTGGGAGTACTACCGGTTGGCATATATCCGCAAGCCGGAGTTTATGGGAGGTACACGCACAGAGGAGCCTGACCGCACCTATTGGAACACTGTGCGTGATCTGCCGTGGAGCAACGACTATATCACTCGCCGGCTGTCCGACTATCAAGCCATAGAGGATGCCGCGGAAGCATTGGCAGGAGAAATCAGGGAAGACGCATGGGACGAATATTTCCAGTTGGTGAAATATCCTGTGCTGGCGGCTGCTGAGATGAACAAAAAGATGCTCTATGCCCAGCAGGCACGGCACGGGTTGTGCGGATGGGAGAAAAGCGATGCTGCCCACGACAGCATCGTCCGACTGACGCAAACCTACAATGCACAGCATGGAGGGAAATGGCAGCGCATGATGGACTGCCAACCGCGGCACTTGCCGGTGTTCAATCCGGTGGCCCACACCCGTACCGAGGCTCCGATGCCGCAGGAGTACGCTTATCTCTATCGGTGGAACGGCAGCGAATGCGCAGGAGGCGATTTCACCCTATGCGAGGGATTGGGCTATGAAGGGAAAGCCGTGCAGGTAGGGAAGGGGAAGTCCATCTTGTTCTCTTTCCACGCGACAGGCATCGATTCGGTATCGGTCGAAGTCAGTCTGTTGCCCGTCCACCCGTTAACAGGAAAGTCCATCCGTTTTCGCCTCTCGTTGGATGGCACGGAATCGCCCGTCACCGACTATGCGACGCAGGGTCGCAGCGAGGAGTGGAAGACGAATGTGCTGTGCAACCGGGCTATCCGCCGCTTCATTCTGCCACTCAAACGACAGGCTGCGCACCAACTGATACTTACCGCACTTGACGATGGAGTGGTTATCGATGAGGTGATGTTAGGTGACAGGTGATGGTTGTTAGATGTTAGGTGATAATGATATGACTTCTTGCTGTATAGGGAGATATGAGTCTTGGTTGATTTGATGGGTAGAACATAATAGCAACCGGGGCAGCACTTCATGGGAAGTGCTGCCCCGGTTGTGTGATAAGTGGTGTGATAACAATGGTTAATCGGCCATCAGCTTACGGTAGCGGCCTTTCTTGATTTCGTCTCCGAGACCCAACCGGTGGGCCTTGTTGATTTCGTAGTCGGAGTAGCCACCCTCAAAAAAGAATACCTCACCGTTGCCCTCGAAGGCCAAGATGTGGGTGCAGATGCGGTCGAGGAACCAGCGGTCGTGGCTGATGACTACGGCACAGCCGGCAAACGACTCCAGACCTTCTTCCAAAGCACGCAGCGTGTTCACATCGATGTCGTTGGTGGGCTCGTCGAGCAATAATACATTACCCTCCTGCTTCAAGGATAGGGCCAACTGCAGCCGGTTGCGCTCACCACCCGAAAGCACCCCACAGAGTTTGCTCTGGTCAGTGCCCGAAAAGTTGAAGCGCGAAAGATAAGCCCTTGCGTTGATGTCGCGCCCGCCCATGCGCATCAGTTCGTTGCCCTCCGACACCACATTGTAGACGCTCTTTTGGGCATCAATGCTCGCATGTTGCTGATCCATGTAGGCCACTTTTACAGTTTCACCCAGTTCAAACGAACCGCTGTCGGGCTGCTCCAATCCCATGATGAGTCGGAAGAGAGTGGTCTTGCCAGCCCCGTTGGGGCCTATTACGCCCACAATGCCATTGGGTGGTAAGGCAAAGTTGAGGTCATTGAAGAGTATCTTGTCGCCGTATGCTTTTTTCACATGAGTAGCTTCAATCACCTTGTTGCCCAACCGTGGGCCGTTGGGAATGAAAATTTCCAATTTCTCCTCGCGTGCCTTTTGCTCCTCTCCAAGCATCTGCTCGTAGGAGTTGAGGCGCGCCTTGCCCTTGGCCTGTCGCGCCTTCGGAGCCATGCGCACCCAGTCGAGCTCTCGCTCCAGCGTCTTGCGTCGCTTCGAGGCCGTCTTTTCCTCCTGCTCCATACGTTTAGTCTTCTGCTCCAGCCACGATGAGTAGTTGCCTTTCCAAGGGATGCCTTCGCCGCGATCCAGTTCAAGAATCCACTCGCTCACGTCGTCAAGGAAATAGCGGTCGTGAGTCACGGCAATCACCGTGCCCTCATACTGCTGCAAGTGCTGTTCGAGCCAGTCTATACTCTCGGCATCGAGATGGTTGGTAGGCTCGTCGAGCAACAGTACATCGGGCTTCTGTAACAGCAGTCTGCACAGTGCCACCCGACGCCGCTCACCCCCTGAGAGATGCGTCACCGACCGGTCTCCCTCCGGACATCGCAGAGCCGCCATGGCCCTTTCGAGCTTCGAGTCCATGTTCCATGCATCGGTAGCGTCGATGATGTTTTGCACTTCGGCTTGCCGCTGCATCAGTTTATCCATTTTGTCGGCATCGCTGTAATATTCTTCCAGTCCGAATTTCACGTTGATTTCATCATATTCACGCAATGCGTCGTAGACATGTTTCACCCCTTCCTGCACGTTTTCTTTCACAGTCTTTGTCTCGTCGAGTGGCGGGTCTTGCGGCAGATAGCCCACGCTGTAGCCCGGACTCCACACCACATCACCGCGTGTGGGCTGTTCCAGTCCGGCGATGATCTTCATCAGCGTAGACTTTCCGCTTCCATTCAGACCTATGATACCGATCTTGGCACCATAGAAGAAAGAGAGATAAATGTCCTTGAGTATTTGTTTTTGGTTTTGTGGGATGATTTTCGACACGCCCACCATCGAGAAAATAACTTTCTTGTCGTCAACTGTTGCCATTGGTTTGAATAATGGTTTAGGGTTAAAAAAAATCAACGAACCGGCATACCGGCATACTGCCGCCGACCCATTTCAAGCGCAAAGATACGACATTTTCTTGAGAAAACAAAAAAGTTTTCTTTGCCTATCGGATGCTTGTCGGAAACCGACATAAATCATAGGCGATACTATCTGTTCAGAGTGTCGCTCCTTCTTCTCCCGCAGCCCCCTTCTTTGTTCAGAAAGTATATTATAGTCAGAAGCATTAAAAGTTTCAAAGGATCCCCGATACTACTATTTGAACTCTATTGTTTGGAGAAACATTTGTAGTATCAGCACATCGCCATTCGGCCAAAACAAGAAAGCAAAAGATGCACTTTAAAAGCCCACTTAGGCCGAATGACATCTCATTTCAGAGTGAGAAAGCCTAATATGCCCCATGGAGGGTGTTGGCAACGTTACTGGTAGCGTAGAAACACATGATGGAAGAAAATCGTTGAGTGTGGTAATATCTCATTTTCTAAATGCCCTAAGAACCTTCTTTTTGTCCCTTTAAGGAGCTGTTTTAGGGGTGTTAGAACATTTTTTAGGATAATTATGCACGCAAGTAAAAACTTTTTGCTATATTTGCATCTGTCAATCAACATAAAAGCCGTATGAAAAACTTGAAACTCGAGATAGAATACCGATTTTGCCAACTCGACGAGTTGGACGGTCAGGAACAGGAACTGGTACAGAAAGCTATTTCCGCTACAGCCAACAGTTATGCCAATTACAGCCACTTCCACGTGGGAGCGGCACTGCTTTTTGATAATGGAAAGATGATGATAGGTGCTAATCAGGAGAATGCGGCCTTCCCATCAAGTCTCTGTGCAGAGCGTTCGGCCATCTTTGCCGCTCAGTCGCAATGCCCCGAACAAGCCATAACAGCCATTGCCATAGCGGCCAAGAACAACAAAGGTCTGCTTGAAGACCCCATCACGCCTTGTGGAGCTTGCCGACAGGTAATGCTTGAGGTGGAAGACAGATATAAACACCCCGTCAGAGTCTTCCTTTATGGCACACGGGGTATCTATTGTTTCGATTCGGTGAAAGACTTGATGCCATTCAGTTTTGTTGATGCCAACATGCGCTGAACGGCCTCATACAGCATCTTGCGGCTAACGGTATGTGCCGAAGTAGTGGAAGATGCCACGATTTTTGTCGCTGTAGTGTCGGCAACTTCAGCCGATAGGGAAGGAATTGTTGGTTGTGGAATGTGCTTTTCACAACCGGCAATTATATTGTTTATTTGTACCAACCGGGCCTGTTCTTCCGGTCGATAGTAGGTATAATAATGGGCAGCCTGCTTATAATTGTCGCAGGCTTTTTGCCAATCCTCGGCAAACATGTGGCAAAAGCCCAGCCGATAGAAAGCATCCGCTTTCTCATTTTCATAGCACAAGTTAAGCATTTTCTCATAGAGCGGTATGGCTTCATCGTATCGCCCGAGCAAGAAGTGGCTTTCGGCATTGCTCCAATAGTAAAACGAACGCTCATGAGGGGAGAAAGCCGAAAGCTGCGGAATGGCTTTGTCGAGGTATTGGATGGCTTCGGCATAGTTCCATTCATAATAGTGACATACACCAAGATAGGCCAAATAACGTGGATTGAGCGTGTATTGCTTGTTCAAGCGATCCAAGATGGGCAATGCCTCATGGTATTTAGCCGAAGAAAAATACTCGATAGCACGCCCTAACTGTTCGGCATCTTGTGAGCGTTGGGCGAACAACCTGCAGGCCGGAAACAACGCCATGAGCAGGAAAAGAAATGAAAGCAGACGCTTACTCAAGGTGATTATCTGGTGTAGAAGTCAATCAATCGGTGGATTGCCTGCTGGCATACGGGGCAGAACTCCGGATATTGGTTGGTACGCATACGACAGTCTTGCATACCGCGATACACACCTTTAAGACTGTAGCCTGCCCCTTCATATACACCCACCTTATTCTTATACTTGCCCGTTGCAGGAGTGGGAACGGGTGTCTTCTTGTCTATGAGGTTTTCCCATTTACCTTTAAAATCAGCAAGTGTCGTCAAGTTCGGTTCCCACGGTTCCACATTGTGAGGATACATCGGTATCTGTTCGGCCTCGTAGGCATATTCATCGCCCAATCCTGCAAACGAGTGACCGAATTCATGCACCACTACCGGACGGAACCAAGGATTGTCGGTCATGGAGAGATTATAAGAATTGAGAATGCCACCTCCACCATATTCAGCCGTGTTCACCAACACAATGATGTGTTCGTATGGCGTTCCGGCTAACTTGTCGTGCAGGTCTTTGAGGTGGAGTGTAGTGAGATAGCGGTTACTGTAAAATGTATCGAAATTCGAATGTAGTGCCGTATTCTTCCATATCCCTTTCGATGGCTCACTGGGTCCTGACTCCTCAGAGGGAGACATCACTGCCACCACATTGAAACGGTCGCGGGTCGCCTTGAAAGGTTCGTGTTCGAAGAGCGCGTCGGTAGCCCGACGGGCATCACCGACAAACTTGTCCATCTCTTCCGGCCGGTAGCCTTCGGCTACAAAAGCAATGTGTATGCAGTGCGAAGTGTCGGCAGACTGCTGCAATGTGCAGTAGGGAGTGGGATGGTTTCCCACTTTCCGTATTAGTATGTCGGTGGGCACAACTCGGTGTGTGAGTGAAGTCACCACACGGCGGCGGTTGTCCATCAACTTGAGCGTTACATCTACCGTGTCTTTGGGCATGGGCACAAGAAATACGTTTTCAAACGACCTGTTTGTGGTTTCAGCCTCGGGATAGGATAGCCACTCTTGGAATAGGGTAGAGAACGAATTACGATAAATAACCTTTCCGGAGCGGTGATCGCACACGATAATTTGTCCGTTTCCCTCTACAGGCACTTCTCCCAATCGCCGGGTCTTGCCATACCATCCGTTCATCTTCTTAAGCTCATCCACGGCAATGAGTTGATGGTCTTTGTTACCTGCAAAAATGTAGTCGATGCGCAATGTGTTGTGCTCGAAATATTCTTCAAATGACTGGGCGGAAGCATGGAAAGTCAATACCGAAACAAAGACGGTCAGAACAATTTTTATCATATTCTTTGTATTTTAAAACGTATTTCAAGTGTGGTGTGCAAGTGTGTAACATCCCGTCTACCTCACCCGAAGTATTGCTCCGGGACGTATCTGATAGTCGGGCGAGAGCTCGTTGAGTTTATAGAGACTCTTGAGCCGCATACCGTATTTTTGGGAAATGGAGTACATGCTTTCCCCTGGCTGTACGACATGTGGCCGGTTTTTGAACTGCTTAGGAGCCTTTTTACGTTTCTTCTTCAAGAACACAATATCCCCTCTGACCAGTCTGTCATACTTATCGCGCTCATTATAACGGGCCAGTTTGCGATAGCTAATGTCCACTTCCTTACCTATACTGCGGAACGTGTCGCCATCGCGCGCCAGCAGATAGTAATTGTCATTGAATATATGGATAGGATGGAGCGTCCCCCCTCGGTTCACCGGTTTGTCGGTACCACTGTGTGAAGCCATGAAGCGGTCATAGCTCGTGGCGCGGTCGAATTCATAAAGCCTATACAGTTCGATAATCTCAATCAGTTTGTTGGCATAATTGGGATTGGTGGCATAGCCGCAAGCCTTCAGTCCGTAAGCCCAGCCGCGATAGTCGGTGAGTGAAAGTTGGAAGAGTCGGCTGTAACGCGTCTGCCGGGCCAAGAACTTGCTGTGGTCTTCATAGCTCTGCTTGGCATCGGCATACACCCGGAAACATTCCCCCCTTTCGTCATCATCGTGATATTGTGTGGGCCCTGTCCAGTCGTGGCACTTGATGCCGAAGTGGTTGTTTCCCTGTCTCACGAGGTCACTTCGTCCCGCCCCGCTCTCAAGAAGTCCCTGTGCCAGCGTGATACTGGCGGGAATACGATAACGGAGCATCTCCTCAATGGCCAGATCCTTATATTGGTAAATGTATGTTTGATAGGCCTCATTCCACCTCATCTGGGCCGAAGCCGCCATGACGGTCATGGAAAGAAAGCAGAAAAAAAGTATTTTCTTCATTCAGGATATAAAACGAATATTCGAGTGACAAAATTAGCAATATTTCTCCAATAAAGATAGCGTTTAACGCATTTTTGCAATCCGCGTCCTTTAAAAATGCTAAAATCAATCAGTTGGGAGTGGCTGTCAGCAGGTTTATTGTTATATTTGCAGTATCAATAGACATGCGTTCGCAATGGAAGAAAAACGACGATTACTAATAGCTTTGGGAAGCAATTTCAATCAGCAGAGCAATATGAACAAGGCCGAAGGCTTGCTGCGCCACTTTTTTGGCGGTATCGTATTCACCCCGACCGTATGGACAGACCCAATCGACAATCCCCTTCCAGACAAATATCTCAATCGGTTGGCCACGACTATGACACATCAGAGTTTGGCTGCTGTGGAACGGATACTAAAGGAAATAGAGCGGGAGTGCGGTCGTATGGAAGTTGACAGCAAGCAAGGAGTGGTGAGTATGGATATTGATATACTGCTCTATGGTGACACACGATATCATGAGTGTGATTGGCAGCGGCCTTATATCCACACATTGCTCGCCCTGCTGAAGGAGGAGCAAGCGCATCCCCATGATTGAAAAATCCTGCAAACGACCATCTGTGGGATGCTCTTTGAAGAAATAAAGGGCTACACGGCGGTAGTGGCCCAAGCCATGTTGGAGTGGGAGGTCTCCTGACAACAGTTGTCAAACTATTTGTCCGTTTTCAGACTCTCTGCTTGCAATATTTGCGACAAGCAACTCCGCTCTGTGCATACAGGCGAATTTGGCGACATTTTTAAAGTGCTGACAATCAGCCACCTGAATTTTATTGACACCGATTTGATCCCAAAAACGGGCCTGAAAGGGCCCCACCGAGCTGGTGAAAGGGCCACAGTTGCAGCGCAACTGTGGCCCTTTCACATCCCAACTGTGGCTCTTTTGCGAGTTCGGAGAGCCCGAACGAGAATGTCAGCAAGTTTTTTCAGTGGTTTAAAGCCTACTTTTCATTCTGGCTGGAGGGTTCCGGCGGAGGTGATTTTGTTAATATTATTCTTCGTGTCCGAGCTCTTGCAGAATTGACAATCCCCGTCTCAATACAGACCGAAGGCGAAATGATAGAGTGAGGATATGCCGTAACCCGCTATTGTTGCCACTACCACATGTACCAGTCCGGGGAGCATGAATGAGTGGTTGAGCAGGTATTTGCCAATCACGGTAGTGCCTGATCGGTCGAAATTTACCGTCGCAATGTCCGAAGGATGGCTGGCTTTTTGAAGAGCTGTTGCCATGTTGGCGTACACGGGAGAAAAAGTTTTAATTGATTATTTTGTTGTTCCCAAAATTCTGCCTACCTTTGCACTGATAAGACTATATGTAAAAGCGGCAAGACGCATGTCTGAAACATGCATCCGGCCATCTGTCTTGGATGATTACCGCTTTCCACATAATCATATATGATAATATAAAGGTAATAAAAAATAAGTTTATGTCAGTTCAAGTGGTATTTATCCTGTTTGTCGCAGTTGCACTCGCAGGATGGGCTGTGGCCGAATTAAAGACCCGCATGTTCACTTTCACCCATTCGGAAGAGGAAGCAGAAGAAAGTGCTATCATTGAAGCCGAGAAGCGAAAAAACGACTATCGGGAGATGAATTTGAAGGATCTTCTGGCGCACAACAGTACCAAAGGCTATCAAGCTGTCTGAATGAAAGCTCGTCTTACGACTGGACTTTTGGTCTTTGTGACCACGATTATAGTGGTGGCAAGTCTTGCGGCGTGCGGAGGCGGCAACTCCTATGAGGAGCGCCGGCGCATGGGAAAAGTTGAGCGAGCCCGTCTCGACAGCATCAACAGGGCCGCCTTCAAGGTGGCTGTACTGCCTACGCTTGACTGTCTGCCGCTTTTCGTGGCCCGCGAGGCAGGAATCTTCGATACACTTGGCGTGTCGGTGAGACTTCGTATGTTCCGCGCGCAGATGGATTGTGACACGGCGGTTATCGGTGGAAGCGTGGAAGGCACTGTGACCGACCTTGTACGGGCCGAGCGTCTGCAACGCCAAGGCATCTCCTTGCGCTATCCTATAGCCACAGATGCCTATTGGCAGCTCATCACCAATCGTCTCGCTCGTATCAAAGAACTGAAACAGTTGAGCGACAAGATGATAGCCATCACTCGCTACTCGGCCACTGAGGCTTTGGCCACGATGGCAATAGATAGTGTAAAACCCAAATATGATGTCTACCGCGTTCAGATAAACGACCTTGATGTGCGTCTCCACATGTTGCTCAACAATGAGATGGATGCCATGTTGCTCCCCGAACCACAGGCCACCACGGCCCGTACGATGGGGCATCCCGTGCTCATGGACAGCCGCGACAAGCAACTGCGTTTCGGTGTGTTCGCTTTTCGGAGCCGTGAACTCACCCAGCCTCGTCGGTGTGACCAACTCAACCGCTTCATCAAAGGCTACAACATGGCTGTAGACAGCATCAATAAAAACGGCCTGCAACACTATGCTGCGCTTGTTGGCAAATATTGCAATGCCAACGAAAAGACTCTCAAGGCTTTGCCTGTCCTGCGCTTCCGGCACGCCGCTGCGCCTCGGGAGCGCGACATTCTGATAGCCCGCAAATACTTATAAATTTCACCCCATGCCCATAACTTCTCAAAACTTGGATGAAATCCATCATAAGATATCTCATCACAAATTAAATGATGCTATTCGGCTGATGCGTAACCGTCGTGACGAATGCTCCTGGCTGCGCGACAACGGCAATCTTGATGCACTCGAACGTGACTATCGGCTCATGCTCGACTATATGATGAGAGGGGTGCGCGACGAGAAACGCGACGAAGTGTTTGCCAAGTTTGTCGGCCGTGCTTTCCGTTGTTTGGGCGATATGACGATGCGCCATCTCTGCCACGACAACTCTGTCTATCGTAGTTTGGCATTGCTTACCGAGCGCGAACAACTGAGTGTCGAGACCATGCGCGAACGTTTGGAAACCTTTGTGGGGGAGCGTACCATGCTCACACTGCTTCCCGAAGAACAGAAAGCCGTCCGCTCGGCTGAAATATACCGTCAGCACCACGAACTGATGAAAGCCGTGTTTGCCACATTGGTGGTAGCTCCGCAGTGGAGCAATGCCGAAAGGGAGGCTTTTCTGGAGCTGCTGCTTTCACCGACAGTAGAGAGTATGGACGCACAAGTGATGACGAGTGCCATTACGCTTTCGTGCATGGCAGTCTACGATATCAACAAATGGCGGTTACTGGTAGAACTCTACCGTCGGTCGACCGACCTCCAAGTGCGGCAACGTGCGCTCGTGGGATGGGCTTTCACCTTATATTCCAATAGGGTAGATTTTCCTGCCGGCCAGGCGATTGTCGATGAGCTTACATCCAGTCCCGAGGTGTGTCGCGAGTTGCTCGAACTGCAAATACAGGTATTCTACTGCCAAGATGCAGAGAAAGACACCCGTACCATCCAACGTGATATCATGCCCGATCTTGTGAAAAACAGCCATCTCAACATCACCCGGTTTGGAATCACAGAGAAGGAAGATGACACGCTCAACGACATTCTGCATCCCGAGGCCGAGGAAAAAGCCATGGAAGACATGGAGAAACATTTCCATCGGATGCTCGACATGCAGAAGCAGGGGAGCGATATCTACTTTGGCGGCTTTTCGCAAATGAAGAAGTTCGGCTTTTTCTACACCATGATGAATTGGTTTGTACCATTCTATCAGGAACATCCCGACCTCGCCCATGTGAGCGACAAAATCAAAGGCAAAGGATTTTTCCGCACCATGCTCACGGCCTCTCCCTTTTGCGATAGCGACAAATATTCCTTTGTGCTGGCCATGGTCAATGTCTACGATAAAATGCCCGACAGCGTGAAAGAAATGCTTGACGGTGATGCCATGTTTGCCGGTCATGAATCTGTGCATCTCGAAGATGCTGCCCGCCCGGCTTTTGTACGTTTGATGTATCTGCAAGACCTTTACCGTTTCTTTCGTCTTTACAACCAACATAATGAGCTATCCAATCCTTTTGATAGCCGTTATGGCGGTGTCGGCCCCTCGTTCTTTTTCATGAATGCCGCCTTCAAGGGTACGGCTATTGACGATAAAAAGGGAGATTTGTCCCATTTCCTTTTGAAACGCGAACGCTTTGAGGAATTTGACAATTTGCTTTCCACTTATGGGAGCGACACAGACAAGAACTACCAGCTGCTTTGTGCGAGTGGCGCGTTGCGTTGTGAGGACTACGCCTCGGCTATTGTCTGTCTGCGCCGCGCGCTCAATGTGGATCCCACTGACACCAAGGCCCTGCGACTATTGGGCAAGGCCCTGCTCATGGAAGGCGACAATACCGGTGCCGCTACCGTTTATAACCAACTGTTGCTTTTATTGGAAACGCCTCCCGGTCGCGGTCTGCTACTCAATTACTCTATAGCCCGCCTCAAGAGTGGGGAAGTTGAGCAGGTAATGAAAGACATTTTCCGTTTGGAATATGAATACCCAAATGATGCCGATGTAAGGCGCGTATTGGCTTGGGGCTATCTTTTACAGGGCAAAACCGCTGAAGCCATCGCAGAATATGGCAAACTCGAGTCCCCGATACCCGGCGATCATCTCAACTGTGGATACTGCCATTGGTTGGACAACAATATTCAGGAGGCTGTCAGACTGTTCCGCAGTTATGCAGAGGAATGCGGCCTTCACCATTTGGAACGGGAATTCAAACAAGATTTTCCTTACTTGAAAAAGCTCGGCATTGTGGAGACAGATAGCGAACTTATGCTCGAATTGGTGGACACAGATTGATTTCACCAGTTTTCTTTTACTATTCCGGATAGCATCATAGAGATCATACGTAGAAGGATATTGAGTCGGCTTAAAGTTTTACTTCAAATAAAAAAGGTGGAATGCAGTGCTAATCAAGCATTCCACCCCTTTTTATTCAGTATTAGGACGAAAAGACGGGGGGCGGAAAAAGGGCTTTCCGGAACTTCCAAGTATGGTTAAAAACTCCGCCTCTCCCCAATGAAGGGGAGAGGTGTGCCAATCTTTGTGCGGAGAATATGTGGCACAAAACCCTGAGTTGTGTTATTATCTCGTCTTTTTTAAGCGATATACTGTTAGATGTGTTGATAAGGTTTTGTTGCTGCGAGACTCTTACAAGTCTTCATGTTGTTTGCTGTAAGTTTCACGGTACACGATTGAAATATTTTTGTCTGTTGGTGATAATGTCATTCGGCTTTCGCTTTCTTGGAAGCAAAGTTATGCAAAATTAGGATTTTCAGATTTGGCAATAGGGGCTTCATATATGGCTAAAGGTACAAAATGTTCTTTTTTTGCAGGGCGGAAATGAGCCGTTAACGAGTCACCACCCTGTTTTTTCGTCCTTTATTCCCCCCTTACAAACTTATAAAAGACCGGTATTACCTGAAGAAAATTCGACAAAAAAGATGTGCGAGAGTATCTTTTTATCCGTTTTTCACTATCTTTGCAAGATACACAGCAAATGCTCGGTATATATCCTAACTCAAGACTTTTATATGAAAATAACAATTAGAAAGGCCCGGAAGGAAGACCTCAGCACCATTTTACGATTGCGCGACGATGCGCGTCGGATTATGCAGACAACGGGAAATCCCGACCAATGGCCGGAAAACTATCCGGCGAAGCAGACTTTCGAGCGTGATATAGAGCATGGCACAAGCTATCTTTGTGAAGAAGAGGGATGCACCGTGGGGACCTTTGCCTTGGTGCCAGGGCCTGAACCAACATACGCCCATATCACCGATGGTCGCTGGATAGATGAAGACAGAGCCTATTATGTGCTTCATCGTGTGGCTTCCTACAGCACTGCACATGGGGTGTTTGCCGCCATCATTGACTTTTGCAAGTCGCAAAGCGATAATTTGCGGGTAGATACACATCGCGACAATGCCATCATGCGTCGTCTGCTTGACAGGCATGGATTTACTTATTGTGGCATCATATACCTGTCTGACGGTTCCGAGCGATTGGCCTTTCAGTGGTTAGGATAAAATGACGAGGCAAAAGCACCATCCGGAACTAGACAGCAAGGAAATATCGACACACCGGACACAGTCAAAAACATGCCGATGAAACCGACATGATGGTGTGGAACGGATTAAGTGGAGCGAGTGTTTTTGCGTTTCACTTTAAAGCGGTCGAACCCTAATCCGTAAACCCCGATCACCGCACTCTGCGATACAAAGGCCGTGGGGTCAATTTCTTCGATGAGTTGGAAGATTTTGGCCGATTCGTTCTGCCGAGCCAGCACGAAGAGCAGTTTCATTTCCTTGCCGGAGTAGAAACCGCGTCCGTCGATGACGGTGCATCCTCGTTCGGCGGTCGTATTGATGGCATGGCCTATCTCTTCATGCTTGTCGGAGATGATAAAAAACTGTACTGAGCGGCGTAGCGAGTTGACCACGCGATCGACAAACAGCGCAGAGATAAAGAGGTAGACATACCCGTAGATCACCGGCTCCCAATCTCTGAGCACCAGATAGCTTGATGTGACGATGACCGTGTCGCAGATCATAATGACATTACCCAGCGAGATGTCGCGGTATTTTTGCACCATGGCCGCTATGGTGTCCGTACCGCCCGTACTGGCGTTGTAGGAAAGTCCCAGTCCCGAACTGATGCCAAGAAAGAAGGCACCCACGACAGTTGCCATAAACGGTTCGTCGGCCAAGAAGGTGCGCCCCGCCATGAAGTGCTGGGTGAGCGAAAGGCCGATGGCGAAGCATCCTACAGCGTAGATGGTTTTCACACAGAAACGCCACCCCAACACTTTGAGGGCAACGGCAAGGAGTATCAGATTGAGTACCAAATAACTCACTTGTGGGGGGATGTGGAAGCCCCAGTAGAGAATGGAGGCCAATCCTCCTACACCACCCATCGTGATGTGATTGGGCAAGAGGAATACACCAAGGCCCACACTACCCATAAACATGGATAGGGCGATAACGAGATAGTCGAGTATCTCTCTGCGTTTGGTCTTTTGTCTCATTTTCTTTTTGGTAACAGGGTTAAAGGTTCAGACAATCCGTAACGTTTGTTTCAAATTGCAAATTTAACAAAAAGTGCTGTATAAAACAAACAAAAATCTTGATAAATATGTCCTGCTGACGAAGAATAGTTTATCTTTGCATCAAGACAGGCTGTATTCTGCAAGATGGAGGCAATCTTACATCAGTGCCATCTTTGCAGGCAGAACGGCTGTTGTAGGGGGGCAGTGCTCCGAAAGTATCAAAAAACAAGCGATGAAGACAGATATAGCAACCTTTCGTGACGAAGTGTATAGTGTGGTGGAGGCCATCCCTATGGGTAAGGTCGTCACCTATGGTGATATTGCCCTGCTTGTGGGCAGACCTCACCACGCTCGACTGGTGGGGCGCATAATGGGCGAAGCACCAGCTATACGCCGGTTGCCTTGCCACAGAGTGGTGAACAGCCGTGGGTGCACAGTTCCGAATTGGCACGAACAACGTGGGATGCTTGAGGCAGAAGGCGTGTCGTTCAAAATCGACGGGTGTGTGGATATGCGTGCCTGTCGGTGGAATTTTATGGCAGAAGGATAGTTTACAGGCATTGGCGATAAGAGACAGGTATTGCCCCTGCCTGCAAATTCGTATTTTATATTAAATTATAAGAGATTCCTCGGTAGGTTCTATTTTTTTTTGTACTTTTGCAACTAAGTATATTCTAAAAGACGTCTAAATAGCATGAAGCTACCTTTCAATTCAGTCATATCGGGACTGGCTCTTATGGTGATTTTAGGCTTTACGCAGTGTGCCGGCCGCCATCATGGGACTTCCCGGGAGGAATCAACGGTTGAGGTGGGTCAACAAAGTTATCAGAAATTAGAACCCTTACGCGTGAACTTCTATTTGGAGCGTTCCGGTTCGATGACTCCCTATGACAGCCCCCGGGGGGACGGTTCTTTCAAAGCCGCCTTTGTATCGATGTTGAATAGTGTGCCCGGAGATGCAAACAGGCTCTATATCGTCAATGACAGCATCTACCGGTATCCCAAGGGAATCCGTCAATTTATCAGTGACGATAATATTTTCGTATCTTCCAAAGGTATTGGAGACCCCTCCTATACAGATTTTCAACGCATTTTTCAGGCGATTCTTGAAAATACCGAAAAGAACGAAATTTCTGTTTTGTTCACAGATATGATTTATTCGGTCAAGACGATGGAAGGGACAAACCCTCGGAAAATCTTTTCGGATGCCACCGGCATGATTAGTTCGGTGTTCAAGCAGCGCGTGGGAGACATGTCGCTGTTGGTCGTCCAGATGCAGGGCTCTTATGATGGGGCTTATTACCCTTACAATTCTCCCTTTTCCGGACAGCAATATACCGGTGTCAGACCTTATTATATTATTGTTGCCGGAAATCGGCAGGCTATGAAACGACTGGAAGCCGATGACAGGTATGCTGCTTTTTGTGACTTTACACGGCTCAAAGGCTATCGTGACATGTATCTCTACCAGTTGTTTGGAAATGGGAGTGGGAGCGACAAAGCCTTTATACCTTATTCGGAATTCATGTTGAGTCATGAGGAGATCAGGGGCCGTTTTAAGCCGGACAGTGACAACTTGAATTGCGTCACCGGGCTTGAAGCCGACAAAGAGACGGGGAATGTCCGCTTGGCTCTAGCTGTTGACTTGGGGAGAAAGTTCATTCCGGCATCGGTATTGACCAATCCGGCCAACTATGCCATTGACAGGAAGGGCGTGAAGATTGAGAAAATCATCTCCATAGACAAGACCAAACTTTCCAAGCCCGAGCGCAACCGCGCCTTGTCGGCCACCCACATATTTATATTGAAGGTCTCTGATATAGCCTCCAAGGAGGAAGTGACCATTTCATTGCCGGATAAATTGGCTGATTGGATAGGAGAAAGCAACAGTGACGATGATACAAACCTTTCAGGAACAAAGTTCTCGAAAACAACTTTCGGACTTAAATATATCCTTGGGGGCATCTACGACAGCTACAGGTGGACATCGGTCAACTCGGGATGGGGAGAACCCTGCTATTTCAAGATAAAACTGATTTTGGAGAAATAACATCATCAAAGTGAAATGAAAAAGAATACAATATTATTGATTGCAGGCGTTGTTGTTACGCTACTTTTCATCATTTTAGCCATTCCTCTGTTTGAGGCGATGTATTATGAGAGAGAATTTTCTACAGCCATGTATGATGAGAATATCTATATGCTGGTGAGCGTTGTTACTGCTATTGTTGCCTGGGCCATAGCAGGGGTTTTCTACTATGTGATCAACAGTGTAAGTTTTTCCCGTTGGTATCATTGGCTCATTATGCTGGCAGTAGCTGCCCTTGTGACACCAACGATCAATTATTTCTACGCCGATGGTGTCTTTGCGGCTATGGACTATGATTTCGGGCATCAGCTCTTTTCGTTTGCCGTCGTAAACATGTTGGTGGAAGTCGTCCTTTTTGTGGTAGCTTCTTTCTCTATGCGTTGGTGGAGCAGCAATTGTCGCCATACACCTATTCCCGAATAGACCGGCAACCTGAATCAGTGAAGTGTAAATATACAAAATAGAAACTATATGAGATTATTCCTCTTTCTGGTTGGTGGAACGGGGTCGCGGGTGCTAAGACCCCTTATCATGCAGTTCGCCGCCGGTGTACACCCTCTCGACGAGCAGGGAATGCCCATGCCGTTGGAAGTGGTACCGATTATAGTCGATCCGCACAAGGCCAATGAAGACCTGAAGCGCACCGACAACCTCCTGCGTTGGTACAAGCAGATTCGCCGGTCACTGTATGGCGATTCGCAGGATGAGACACGGGGCTTTTTCTCGGTGAAGGTGTCTACGTTGAGTGACATTCTGCCGGGAGGCTCCAACCTGAGCGACACCTTCCTTTTCAACATGGGCGGCATCGCCTCCAAGAAGTTTCAAGATTTCATCTCATATTCCACACTTGACACCGGCAACCAGGCGTTGTGCTCGATGATGTTTTCCAATTACCAGCTTGACACCAAGATGGACATTGGCTTTGTCGGTTCGCCGAACATAGGGAGTGTGGCACTCAACCAATTTAAGGACAGTGAAGAGTTCCGCCAATTTTCCAATGTGTTTCAGAAGCAAGATCGCATTTTTGTTGTCTCTTCCATCTTCGGAGGCACCGGGGCTGCCGGTTATCCCATCATCGTGAAGAACATACGCAATGCTGCCGGCAATCCCAACATCAACAATCGGGGAGATTTGCGCGATGCCCGCATCGGTGCGCTCACGGTGTTACCTTATTTTAATGTCCAGCAAGACGAGAACAGTCCGATATCCCGGGCCGACTTCATCTCCAAAACCAAGTCGGCACTTTTCTACTACCATGACAATCTGACCGGTCTCAGGCAGGGTGGGGTGGAACTTCCCGAGTCGAAGCTCAATGCGTGCTACTATGTGGGAGACGAAATTCCCAGCAACCCTTATTTCAATGACCCCGGTGGGAACGGTCAGCGCAACGATGCGCATGTTGTGGAGTATGTGGGCGCATTGTCTATACTTGACTTTATGGGCATTCCCGATGAACGGCTTGTGACGGTTGGCGGCAATGCGCAGAATCCGATATACAAAGAATACGGACTGGCCAACGACAAGATGCAGCTCAGTCTGAAAGATTTCGGACTTCCGACACGCGTGCTTGTCAACAAGCAAATGCTCAAGTTTCACTTGGCTTATATGTACATCACACACCAACTGCGTCAGGACATAGGCCGCGGATATACCCAAGATAAGCCGGAACTGACAAATGGTTTCCTGACAACAAGTTTCTTTACTACACTGACCAACGATTTTTTTGTGGGCTATCTCACTTGGTTGAAAGAGCTCAAAGGTAATCAGCGCAGTTTTGCACCTTTTGATTTGAGTGCAGAAAAGTTGGCAGATGCGTCTGTCGATATGCTCCCTAAATCGGGACTCTTCAAATCAGCACTTGACTACAAATCCATTCTTTCGTCCATGAACAAGGCGAGTCAAGCAGCAACTAAAGCCAATCGCTTTGCGGGTGACAAGGTAAGTCTCAAATTGTTGAGTCTGTTGGAAGAGACACTGGACACATTGGTAGATGAAAAATTCAATGGGGTTGTTTAATTCGTAGAATATCAGATTTATGTCGAAGATATTAAGCTATAACAAGAAAACCACAGGAGAAGGTTGGATATCCTTAAACAGTCAGTACAATGCGGATGAAATAGAGATGATAGCTGATCCCAACGGGGGGCTTGCACAGACTCCCCGAACGGCCATCCCGTCACCTTTCGCCCAAATGGACTTGGTGAAAAACGCCTTTTCCCGTTTGGCTGCCCATGCCAATCTGCAAGGCGAACTGATGGATGAGAAGCTGGTGGCCAATGCACTCGATGTAGCCCAACTGTTTTTCAATTATGGGGAGTTGCACAATTTGTTGCGCATTGTCGAGTGGAACAAAACCACAGAATTGGAAGCCTTGAAGCAAGAGCCCCAGCATCGGCTGCTCGGCGACACCCTTGAGATGTATCTTGAGCAGGACAAAGATGCTTTCAATTTTGATAGGATGGACAGACTTTTCTTTCTGGTCTATGGCAATCAGGTGGTAGGTTCCACTTCTCCTGTCACATTATTTATGGCATCTCCCAATGCACGTGAAGGGATGTATAAGATTCCGGTGGAGCAGAATATCAACATATTTGATGAATGGCGGCCGCTTTGGGAGCGCAACGAACCGTTCATCAAGTACATCTATGCTTTGTTTACCGCCTATCCCGAATTGAAGAAACTTTGTGGAGAGGTGAACAGATATCTCATCACGTGCTTCCCTCTACTTAAGCAACAGCTGCAAGAGATTATCTTGAAAGAAATAGGCAATCCAACGGCACTTGATACAGAAAGCGTAGAGAAGGCCAAGACCTTTCTTGAATCCAACTATTCGCGGATGGATGACGGGGTGGAAGCTTTGGGTATTCCGTTTTTTTGCGCACGCGCAGAAGACATCCAAGCAGCCATTCAGGCCAGTGATTTTCGAATAGTGCCCTCACGGGAGGTGGGCGATTGTTTGCCGCTGGTGCTCCAAAACCATTTGAATGCTCCTTCGAGCGATGCTTTCCGTTATGTTACGGGGGCATGGGATGATAGCATTGAGATTCGCCCGACCGATTATGCAATACCGGTTGAGAAGCGTGTGCTTCCGGGAACAACTCATCAATACCCGTGGCTTACAGTCAACGATTTTCTTCAACCGTCTATGATCAAGCTCGATTACAGTCTTGACCGTGATAGTTTCTTTGATGGGAATTTGACCATAGCCAATAGAGAAGTTGATAATTGCGATTTTCTATTACCCTTGAAGCCACTTTACTTTAAATACTTTAATGTAAATGATTTGTGGGGAACGATAGGGGGGCGTCCTCGCTTTGAATTGGTTCATGGACGGCTGGGCAGTGTAGATACTGTGAAGGCTGTCCTCAGAATCCCCGTTCAGAAAAATGGGGCATACATCACTTTGCAGCGTACCTATATTGAGTCACCGGATGGGGAGTTGAGCTATGATGTTGCTAACGATCGTGGTCGCTTTGTGACAGTTCCATTTGCATTAAGTGTGTTCCCGTTTGTCCGAGCCCCCGGATTGGGACAATACAATGTACAGTTGATCGACAGGGCTTTAGGAGCATTGGAAAACAGCCGGTTATCTTTGGAGTTCTTTAAGAATGGATATCTGCAACGTCTTGATGAACAAAAGGTTATCGTTAGAGATCGTTCTCTGAAAAATGACAAGCGGGTAGGTTCCAGTTACTATCGTTTGGAGACGGATTTCGATTACATGAATGTTGTGCTGACCGATGAACGTGGCAATCAGGTTGCTGTGGGTACAGTTTGTCCTAAGTGGGCTGAATATATTCCCGGTTACGACGCGTTTACCTTTGCTGTCGACTTTGGAACGACCAACACCCATGTAGAATGTATGAAGGGAGAAGGAATGCCCGAACCAATACGAGTGGACTCCACGGGAAAAGACAGGCTGTTGGCTACATTATATAATGGTGAAAGCATTCTGTATGATGTCATCATTAAGCAAGAATTCTTGCCAAAGGTGATAGGTGAAGACTACGGTTTCCCGCAGCGCACAGTGCTCAGCGAATGCGAACGTATGGATGCACGCAATGTGGATAATATCATAGCATTGGGTGATGCCAACATTCCCTTCATCTATGAGAAAGAGAGTATAGGCTACGGCAACAGGGTGGTTCCCAATCTGAAGTGGAGTACGGATATATCCACAGCCAAGCGTGTAAAGGCCTATCTCACGGAGGTTGCTTTACTGATGCGTACTAAAGTTTTGCTTGAAAATGGCGACCTACAGAAGACCCGTCTTGTGTGGTTCTATCCATTGAGCATGAAGGTCGGCACGGTCAGAAAAATGCAGGAGACTTGGGCCAAGATTTTTAAAGAAGTGTTCGGTGTGTCGGCCGATGATCATAATCTCATCCAAATGCCTGAATCAGTGGCACCTTATTATTTCTATAAGGGGTCGAGTAGATTCCGCGGTGCAGCATCGACAGTCGCATCCATAGATATAGGAGGTGGGTCGAGTGACGTGGTTGTTTACGAGAGTAATGCCCGGCAGCCGGTGGTTTTGACATCATTTCGCTTTGCTGCCAATGTGCTGTTTGGTGATGGTTTTTCCGAAATACCGCATGGCGATACCAATCCCATGTTGGTAAAATATGTCGATTATTTCAAACGCCTTTTCGATGCCGATGATGATAAGTATGGAGAACTGAATGGCATTCTTGATGACATTACGTCAAGGAAGAAGTCGGAAGATATCAATGCTTTCCTCTTCTCGGTGATCAACAATAAGGTGATAAAAGACAATGATGTCTTTTCATATAACCAACGGTTGAATGAAGATGGGGCGCGTAAGATCATCTTTATCTATTTCTATGTCACGCTGATCTATTATGTGGCCAATTTGATGAAACATCATCGGCTGGAAATGCCACGTAGCGTAATGTTCAGTGGAACAGGGGCAAAGGTTTTAGACATCGTCGGACAACAGCGTGACCTGGATTTACTCACACAAATGGTTTTTGAACGTGTTTATGACAAAAAGTATGACGCTGACGGCTTTGCCGTCGTTATGGAAAAGAGAGAACCTAAGCAGATTACATGTCGGGGCGCGTTGCTGCAAGTCAGAGACAATGGAGGAACTGCGCAGGTTTTTGAGCTCAACCGATTGATGGATAATTTTGACAACCCCCTGAAGATGAATTATTCCATGATAGACAAAGAACGATTGGTCTATGACGACATGGAGTCAGATGCCCTTAGAGCCAAACTTGTGGATGAAGTCAGACGCTTCAACAACTTTTTCATCTCTTTGTGTGATGATATCCATGTCACAGATCGTTTCTTGGTAGATTTAAAGAGCCTGAATTTGTTTAAAGAACTGGTTAATAAGGATTTGAAGCATCATCTTGTGAATGGTTGGAATTTTGTTAACAAAAATCAAGAAGACAAGAATGGTGGTGACGCCATTGAAGACACCATGTTCTTTTATCCCATTATTGGCAGTATTCGTGATAATCTTATAGAAAATCTGAACTGATGTTTGGTAGTAAGGTCGCAAAACAAATAGAGGAGAGTTTCGCTCCCTTGTTGGAGAGAATTGCAGCGTTGGAAACGGCTAATACAGACTTAAAAGAGCAAGTGGAATCGCTTGCAGCAAAGATAGATGTATGTTGCGAGCGTATTGACAAACTCGAAAGTGCCTTGTCCGGACAGTATAGAAAAGAAGAAATGATGCTAGACGCTTCGGAAGCTATACAGAACGAACAAGGAGATAACCATTCTTATAGTTCTCATGGTGGCAAGACAGAATTGTTTGCCGGTGCACCGACTATTGACGGTTTATTCTCCGATGTGGCGAAAAAGGAGCGTATAGGTAAAAGTCTCTACAAACTCGTCACAGACGATGGGGCGACAGCAACTTTTGAAATGCTGGACACTCCGGATGCTTTGGCCACAGCGATGATTAGTCTCAGCCAGTTTGTGAAACCTGTTTGCAAGATAGAAGGCAATACCACCGGACTTCTTCATCATGTGACGATCCTTGAAAGGGGAAGTGCTGTCATGGAAAATGGTGTGTGGAGAGTGATAAAAAAAGCAATGGTTCGCTTTGGATAATGATAAAATGTAGATGAAAAGCATGTTGGAAGTGAAGTGTAAACGATGCCGATTCCGCTATGAGGTGGAGATTGGCCTCGGACAGAAAGAGTTGGATTGCGTTTGTCCCCGATGTGGCACTCCATTTAAATATGTTGTGCCTGACGATTATATGCGGGGAGACAATCTATCTCACGGAACGGAAGACAAGCCGTATATAAGTGAAGAGAGCATTTCGGAGGTGGAGTTTGCCTCTCCATCTGCTATGAATGTAGTGGAAGGGTCTGAAGTGTCTACATCGGTTGATGGTTCTTCCCAAATTTCATTGCCCCCTCCAGTTCCTCCGGCAATCCCCTTGAGGACTATCCCACCTCCAAATCCTTCCCCGAAGGGAACTTCATTTCCTCCCACAAACAACCGTAAAGGGAGCGAAGGCTCTTGTATGAAAGGGTGTCTGATTTTCTTCGTTTTATTGGCATTGCTGATTTGGGGAGCTAAAAGTTGCAACCGACATTCTGCTGAGGATGAAGACGATGCACCTGTCGAGACAAGGGAAACAGTGGAAGACCAGACAGATAATGCAACCAAAGAACCGAAAACATTGTCTCTTTCGGTCTTGGAGGGACAGAGGGGGCAAAAAGACAATGCTGATACAACTGCGCGGGAAGCTGTTCTAGAAGAGGAGTTACCCGCGTGGGTAGAAGGCATTTGGTACGGAGAAGCACCTTATGGTCGTATTATCATGTTGATACGCGGAAATCAAATAACCATAAGGGTTGACAAAAAAATGCGTTCGGGTACATTGTCTTATAGCGAAGGAATGCTCCACTGCCGTTTCTCGGAAGGTAAAATACAGGATTATCGACTGGATTTTGACAAGCAACAGATTATCACTGGTGACGGACTACGAATGATAAAAGAATAAAGAAAATGAATATCCGCAATCATCCAAATTTAACAGAGTTTGCACTGCCATTATTGTACTTGGCGCAGACTTTGTAGCTGTATTATTGACTAACAGAAAGGAGTTACTATGAATCTGACTGATTTCTACAAGACTTATCCGGACGAGGAAGCCTGTGAGCGTGCTCTCAGGGAATACCGCGAATGCAACACCCTTTATTGCCCGGAATGTGGCGGTCTGCACCTCAGTTGGAATCCAAGTCACAGGTCTTGGACATGTACGGATTGCGGTCATGAGACGACTTTTCGTTCAGGTACTGTGATGCAGGGCAGCAAACTTCCGGTTTTCGACTGGTTCGTGGCAATGTTCCTGATTGCAGGCACCAAGCGGGCCATTTCCGCTTTGGAAGTACAGTGCCGGCTTGGAAGGAAGCGGTATCAGCCGGTCTGGGAAATGATGCATAAGCTGCGTGGCGTGATGGGGGAGCGGGACGGTCTCTACCGGCTGTTTGACCAGGTGGAACTCGACGAGGGCTTCTTCACCACGGAAACGCCTGACAGCGGGAAGTGCAGCCCTCTCAAACGCGGGCACGGAAGCCAACGGAAAAAGGCGGTCCTTGTCATGGCGGAGAGTTCTGTCCCCACAGGTATGCCAGCCAAGAAGTACAGTACGTGTAAAAAGGTCGGTCACATCAAGATGATGGTCATACCTGACTTGAAAGCTGCAACGGAGGAAAACAGGATAAAGAGGTCGGTGGATGCGAAGGCGGAGGCAACGACCGATGCCGCCGATTCTTATTCAACACTCGTCAGGAATGGTGTGGTTGCCGGACATGAAACTTATGTCATGAAGGACAAGGTTATGGTCGGCAGAGTACTCCCGTAGGTACACATATCCATCAGCAATGCCAAACGTAGCATTCTTGACACGTATCACGATATCAAAGCAGACTTCCTGCAGCTCTATCTCAATGAGTTCTGCTATAAGTTCAACCGGAGATATTTCGGCTTCCACCTTTTTGAAAGGCTCGAACTCTGTGCATGTACTAACAGAACGAGTTTCAAACATTGAATTTACTGATTTGGATGATTGGGGATATTCATTAACTTTTTATTGCTGTCCGGTAAACCTTTTCCACATATAAAAGTTAAGGGCTGAAATCCAAGAGAGGATTTCAGCCCTTTTTGTTACTTTTGTTTTCTTCACAAAACTTCAATAACATGGGCAAAAGTACACATTTTATCGGGCAAATGCAAGAAAAGAGATGTTTTATGCAGGTTGATGGTAAGTGATTGAGAATGTGTGAAAAACACGGATTATCGCCGTGTATTGCTTAGAGGGTGAAAGTGCAGAAAATGTGGATTTGTGCAGAAGATACGTTACCAAATCGTTAGCCAAATGTGTGTGAATAAAACGAGGTAACGATAAGCAGTTTGTACAGTGGTGGCGATTTCTGCCATTATGGTGTTTATGCACTGAACCACAATATTTTGCATAACCAAAAACGCTTCAAAAAAGGGTAACTTTGCCCACAAAAACAGAAGCGTATGCAAAAAGGGAAAATGAAGGTTTTGCTCTACCTCAAAAAGAGCGGTTTGGACAAGTCGGGGCAGGCTCCGATAATGGGACGGATAACCTATAATCGCACGATGGCTCAATTCAGCAGTAAGCTGTCGTGCAATCCCAAGTTGTGGAATGTGCGAGAGAGCCGATTGAATGGCAAGAGCCGTGAAGCAGTGACAACCAATGCAAAGTTGGAACAACTGCTTCTCTCTGTACAACGAGCGTACCAAACGCTTTGTGATAGAGGTATAGAGTTCTCTGCAAAAGACATCAAGGAGCAGTTCCAAGGCTCAATGCAGAACCGCACTACGTTCTTTCAACGCTACGACCAGATGGTGGAAGACGAGAAGCAATTGGTTGGCGTGGAGATTTCGGCACGTTGGCACTCGATGTATTACATGCTCAGAAAGCATCTGCAAGCCTTTATTCAGGAACGATATCGCACCGGCGACATTACCTTTGGGCAACTAACCGAGGATTTCTTGGACGGCTTACATCAATACAGCGTGGGAAAACATGGTCATTCACAGAGTTATTACCGCAAGATGGCATTGGCAGTCAAGAAAGTATGCCGTTTGGCTTTTCGCGAGGGTATCATAGACCGTCCTCTCTTTGACCTTGTCAAGATAGACAGAGGAGAGAGTAAACTGCCCAGAGCGTTGGACAGGGCTTCTTTTGATAGGATAAAGCAAGTCCGATTAGAAGAGGAGGAAACAGAACTGACACTTGCCCGTAACCTTTTCCTGTTCACCTGCTATACAGGCACAGCCTTTTGCGATATGATGAATCTGCGCAAGGAACATCTTGTGCAGGATGATGCAGGGGCTATGTGGCTTAAATTCAGAAGACAAAAGACTAATACTCTTTGTCGGGTAAAACTTCTGCCCCAAGCCGTTACTTTGCTTGATACATGCCATTCGGATGAACGGGACACGCTTTTACCGACTATCAGCTACGAGACCTATCGTTTCCTCCTGAAAGCCCTGCAACTGAGAGCAGGAATTGCCTTTCCCTTGACCGCACATATCGGACGGCACACCTTTGCGACATTGATAACCTTGGAGAATGGAGTGCCGATTGAAACGGTGAGTAAAATGCTTGGACACAGCAAGATTGAGACCACCGAGCGTTATGCCCATGTAACACCGAAGAAAGTATTTGAGGAGTTTGGTCGCTTCCTCTCTTTCACAGAAGATTTAACCCTTAGCCTTTGAGATTATGCGCAGTACATTCAACATTTTATTCTACATCAATCGCAGTAAACTGAAAGCAGATGGCACAACGGCAATCCTTTGCCGTATTACGATAGACGGCTCAAAAGTCGTGATGTCCACAGGAGAAAACACATTGCCCGGCGATTGGAGCGTAAAGCGACAGGAAACCAACGACAAGCAGCAGAACCAACGCTTGCATTCGTTTCGTGAGAAGATTGAGCAGGGGTATAATACGTTGCTCTTGCAATTTGGTGCGGTGAGTGCCGAGCTGCTTAAAAACCACTTGCAAGGTGTCGGAGCAAATCCGACCACTTTGCTTGCTCTTAGCCGAGAGGTATTATTGACAATTCAATCTACAAGAGTCTTAAGCACATACCAAAGTTGCTGTTGCTACCACAGGCAGCTGGAACTCTTTGTGGAAAGTAGAGGAAAAACAGACATTCCTCTTACGAGCCTTACGATGGAGTTTTTCGATGATTATCGCATCTACTTCAAGCGAAAAGGCTATGCCTTATCCTCAACGAAACAAAATCTCTTTTGGCTAAGCCGATTGATGTATAGAGCTGTGAGCCAGCAAACCATTCGCTATAATCCTTTTGAGGATGCCAAGTATGAGCGAGTAGAGCGAAAAATTCGCTGTCTGGGCAAGACGGCGGTTGCCCGTCTGTTGGCTATGCCCTTTCAAAACGAACAGGCGGAGTTTGTGCGGAGGATTTTTCTTTTCTCCGTATTCACAGGTTTGGCTTTTGCCGATGTGAGCAAGTTACGATACTGTGATATTGAGACAAACAATGCAGGGATACGCTATATCCGTCAGTACAGAAAGAAGACAGCTGTAGAGAGCATCACGCCTCTGCACCCGATAGCCGAGCAAATACTCTCGCTTTACCCACTGAAAGACAAGAAAGAGGATAGTCCTATCTTCGCAACCTCGATGAGTAGAATGCAGATAGGCATGCACCTCAAGGCTGTTGGCTTGGCTTGTGGCATTCGCCAATCCCTTTCCTTTCACATGGCTCGCCATTCTTTCGGTACGCTGACATTGGAGGCTGGTATACCGATTGAGAGTATTGCCAAGATGATGGGACATGCCTCTATTGCCAGCACGCAAATCTATGCGCAAATCACCGACCAAAAGATTTCAAGGGATATGGACAGGCTAATAAAAAGTTCTGCACGACACGAATAAACTCACATCTGTCATTAGAGATTTATATTTAATAAATGAGAAAAGATTCTATAAACATAAATCTATCCCTAAAGGAAGACTAACGATATTTTAACTCTTTGTGAGTGTTCCTCGCTCGTTCGTGCCCTAAGCAAATAAATCTGAAATATTATATCTGTTGGCAGTAGGAGTTGTTTTCCTTTTCTGTTGTGAGATGTGATTGATGGCTTATCTCCCTGTGAATTCGGACGGCAAAGAACAGTGTCATCAAAGTTGCAAAGATGTCGGCGACAGGCTGGGCATAAAGCACACCATTCAGTCCCCAATATGATGGAAGCAGTAATATGGCAGGGATAAAAAACAGCCCTTGTCGTCCGATATTGAGCAGAAGGCTCTGCCTTGCTCTTCCGATTGCCATATATAGTGTGGAATACACAAATTGGAATCCGAAAGTGAAGAACATAATCGTATTGGCTCTAAGCGCAATTCTTGCTATTTCCTGCATTGTTTCGTCTTTACCGAAACAACTGATGATAGGAGAGGTAAAAATGACTATAAGAATACTCCAGAGCACACAAAACGAGGTTGTGAGTATCAGAGAACAGCACACCGCTTCCCTTAATCTTTGAAAATTGCCTGCCCCGTAGTTATAGCCTGCCATAGGTTGGAGTCCTTTTACAAATCCGAAGACCACGTTTGTTCCCAATGTGACGATTTTCAGGACGATACCCACAGCCGCAACAGCCTCTGCCCCATATTTCACAGCGGCTTTCTGCAACAAACTGATGGAAAGGGTCTGGAGTAGTTGCAAAAAGAGCATAGAGATACCAATCTTAATGATGTCTGCGTATATTCTTATCGTGGGAGCGAACAAGGCAAGAGATACTTTTACCTCTGCTTTCGTAAGGAAATGGATGTAAATAGCTGTCGTGATGATTCTTGAAAGAATAGTTGCCCATGCAGCACCTTCCACACCCCAATTGAAAGTGTATATAAACAAGGGGTCTAATGCAACATTAACGATAGAGCCGATGATCATTGCCGACGCAGATGTCTTCGACGCACCTTGTGAAACAATGATATTGGACATGGACACATTCAATGTCCCTATGACACAACTGATGATAAAAAGCCTGCCGTAGGATTCTGCCAAACTTATCATCTCCTCGTTTGCTCCCATGAAAAGTAGGATGTCCGGCAGGAACGCATTGCACACAAGGGCAATGAGAGCTGCCAACATCACAGAGGTTATCACTGAGACGGAAGCGACCTGACTTGCCTTGACAACCTGTTTCGCTCCCAACAGACGGGATATATACACTCCGCCTCCGACACCGAACATCAGTCCTATCCCAAGAAATAACAACGATATAGGGAAAACAACCGATACAGCGGCGACAGGAAGAGTTCCAAGACGTGCAACCCAAAAAGTATCTACCACATTGTATATTGCCATAATCAGCATTGCGATGACAATAGGTATCCCCAATTTTGTCAGGGCTTTCATCATACTTCCTTCTCGCAAAATATTCACAGCGTTGTTCATCCTTATAATCCGTATCTTTTTAAGTGAATAAAGTTCGCTGCAAAGGTACGGTGGGATACAAGCTGTCACAATAGACGGACAACGGTAATGATAGCACTATTCGTGGTAAGTCCTTCTGAAGAGCGTGGGAGAAACGCCTGCAACCTTGGTAAACAGCCGTGTGAAGTAGGAGTAATCGTTAAAGCCTAAACTATGTGCAATCTCTTTGATGGAATCTGTAGTATAGACCAATTGACGTTTAGCCAACAAAATAATCTCGTTTTGGATATGGTGGCTCACACTTGTCCCCAGAACAGAATTTACAGCTTCATTCAGGTAGGCAACGGTAATGTTCAGCCGCCCGACATAGAATGATGGCGAACGTTTGCTTCGGATATTGCTTTCCAACAAATCCCGAAATTCCCATACTATTTCCTTGTGTCTGGTCACTGTCCCCTGCAATTTGGATTGAGCTATCGTTGCATTTACAATGTTCTCCACGACTAACCCTACAATGACGGTGGTCAGTCGCTGAACGACTGCTTTGGCAGATGGATTTTCCATGCCACTCAGTTTGCAGTCAAGAAGTGATAATAATAGTTTCTGTTCCGATATGTCGGATAGTTGTATTTGAGGGCGACCGTATCTCTCAAGCGTTCGTTTTTCCTCCTTATCCACCAATACCGAGTCGATAACCAGAAATTTTGCAGAAAGATTGGAAGCGTCGATGATACGATGTACCTGCCCGGGTAGAATGATAGCCAGACTTCCTTTCCCGAAAGTGTATTCCTCGAAATCAATATTCAGACAGCATTGCCCACCCTCTATGAAGCCAAAGAAATAATAATCGTCGGTATGAGAAAAGGCGTATCTGTCTGAAGGTGCCGATGTCTGGGAGACGACACTCTTAAGATAGACTCCGAAATCTGAGAGCTGTGAACTTCTATGGATGGGTAATTGGGACATTTCTTGTACTTATTTTATTCTTGACAATACACTCCCAATGTCTATCCTGCCATTGTTGAAACTTGCTCATCACGAAAAAAGCAGAGAGTAAGCTAAGCACTGTTAGGATAATCCCAACAACTGACCATAAGAACATCTGCAAAGGAGATAGAATGGAAGTCTTTGCCAATTCAACAAAGGCATAGACACAATAAGGCAAAGTCAAGATTGTGGTAATGATAACAGGTATATATTTTCGGTATATTGCCCATTGAGCAAGATGTACTATAAGATGGAGGGAATACCCTGCAAATGCAGCAAACCACCATTGATAAGCATCCAACCATACGGTACAGAAAGAAATGAGGGAAATCAGAATGAACTCGTGGACAGTCCCAATAGCAAATGTGGCTGTGGAATAATCAAAATGTCCCCTGCGTGCAAGAAACTGCTCGAATTGAGGGAAACGCCTTTTCAATTCGTCCCTATTTCTGTCAAGCCAATGCCTAAACATGATAATCTCTTCGTATTCGTGAAGCATGAATACAACGGGGAGAAGTATCATTATCAATTTTAATTTCGTCATAATGGTTTCCAAAACTCTATGGTCATCCTTTTTTTAACACATTCCTTAAATCTCTGACATACCGAGCTTGCCGATATTTCAAATAAATCTTTACAAACGGAATCATAAACCATTTCTTAGGCTCAATGTGTTCTGTAAAGTCAATCGTAGCATTCTTTTCATTGCCACTGAAAACACCGACCCAATGTCCTTTCATATTGTCATTCTCCATGTCAAACTCCCATCGACAACAAGGTTCTTGTCTTGTTACCGTGAAAGTTGTTTTATATCCTCTTCGTTATTTCTACAAATTGCGTGTCTGATATGACCTCTATCTTTTCAACATCACTTCTCCACGAATAGTCTGTTAGCGATGTTACGACTTGCCAAACGCTCTGTAAATTGCACGGAAACGTGGCTTTTATGTTTGACATTACGATCATAAAGTTTAGTATTTCAGAAAAATAATTTTATCTCACAAATCCGTTTTTATAGAAATCATACCATGAAGCAATGTTTTCGGGAGTATTGGCTTCCAGCAATAGAAGCATCTCTCGAGTGAATTCCAAATGTCCGACACCATTTGCCGTAACAATATTCTTGTCACTAACAGCTTGTGCTTCCACATAATTCTCTGCGTTAGTGTAACCGATTCCACCCCATTGTTTAAGTTGGTCGAGACCGTTGCCCGTATGTTTTACGTTGTTTAGGAAACCATGCAAACATAGAAACGAAGCTCCGTTACATATCGCCCCGATGATTTTACCTTTATCCAAAGCCTCCTGTACCAAAGGTACGACAAGTTCTGCTTCAGGCGAGTCCCAACGGTTGCCGCCGATAAGCACTAATGCGGCATAATCTTTCGGCATATTCTCAAAAGAACAATCGGGCAAAGTTCTGAAACCTCCAATGGAACAGACTGTGTCCGATGTCGGGGCAACGGTATGCACTTCATACTTTATTTCACCACCCGGTATCACGCCCACGTGAAGAGCTGTGGAGAGAAAAGCCCCCTCCCAATCCGTGTATTCATTCAATATGATAAATAATACTTTCTGTTTCATTGATATATCTTTTTTACTTTAATAACTTTGCTGCAAGTTTGTAAGTGAACATAATTCGAGGATTGGATAAATCCCATTGCTGCACTTCCTGCCGTATCAATTCTGTGTACTTCTTGCTTATATCCCTTAAAGCGTTTCCAACGGATTTCCGAAGATATTCGCTTTCGTGTGCTTTGTGCTTACTGATTAGGGCAATGGCAACCGATGGGTTCTCTTTGAAGAATGGGCGACTTGTCCAAATCCTCAATCCCTCCGTTACTGCACGGACAACATTCGGATTATCACTATTTATCCACTCTTCGATGAGTGGCAAGGACGCTTCATATCCTCTGTGTTTGCAAATCTCATCAAAAGCCTTTGCAAGCATTTCCTGCACACGCCAATTTTCATCAGTGCTTACTTGTTCCTTTAAAAAACGAAGCGCATTATCATTCTCTACAGCTAAAAGTCCAAATAATGTAGTTGCTAACATTCGGGCTTGATAGGCTTCGTGCTTGAACAAGTCAAGTGCCAATTCAAAACATTGCTTTGGGGGATACATTTTCATTATTTCTGTAGCCCCATCGTTGATATGCTTGAACCCATTTTCAATTCGCAGAATATGATTAAGAATATCATTTATTTTTTTCATTCCAATGTAGTTAAAAATGCAATAAAACCTTATATGTGGTAGTAATACAAAAATTAGGTGAGAAGATAAACAGGTGAATAGTAGAGGGGCGTAAATTTAACCTTATAATGTCACTAAAAGTCTATCTTAACAACTGAAAGTTCACCAGATGTAGATGTGTCCTTCTTTGATATTCTACATCCAAGTTTTGTATAAAATAACAGGGGCGACAAATATGGTTGTCCATTAGATTTAACATATCTATCGTTGTCAATAACCCAAGCACTGAGATGCTTTTCTTTTGAGATGAGATATTTCAGTATTATACGTCCAATTCCTTTTTTCTGAATAGTCGGAGATAGTATAATAGCAAACCAACGAAGACCATCTCTATCAAATGTAAAAGCCCATCCTTTGATTATATTGTACGACAAGTCCATCAATAAATAGTGTGTGACATTCTCTAAACTATCTAAGTAATGATTAAAACTCTGCAATGAACTATGCGATATAATAATAGGATACTCATCATTCCATAAACGAAGAAGAACCTTTTTCTCTTCTTCGGATAATAGACTCTTCTGTAGTAATTCCAGATTAAATGCTTCTAAATTTATTTTCATATTATTGAGAGGATGTCTTTGATATTTAAACACATAATACGCTCAACTGCAAAGGTATTGTTTTTTATAGGCTCTACAAAGAAAACTCAAATATTTAATGCAAATTGAAAACGAGAGTGTGTTATACAGAAGGAAAAAGAAAAACCTGCACCGTTATTGATGCAGGTTTCTGTTTACGTAATTCTCTTGTAAAATCCGTTGCAGGTCGGACATACGATAGAGTATCTTTCCTGCAATCTGCGTGTATGGGAAAATGCCCTTGTCCCGATAATCCTGTAAGGTGCGGGGAGAAAGAAAGAGCCTTTCGCAGACCTCTCGTCCTGTGAGATAGAGTTCGCCCTCAAACAGGGGGCGGTGTGTCTGTGCCGTTGTTCGCACACGCTTCGTTAGGTTTCTGATACCCGAGATGAGCTGTTTCATCTCGGGTGTTTCTTTGCTGATGGTTTCGTATTCCATAGTTCGTTTTATTTATGAGTATCAGACTTGGCGAGGAGTGTCTCAACGTCCTCATGTTTGTAATAGCACTTATGCCCGATTTGAATGAATGGTAACACGGAGGTGTCCCGATAATGCTGGAGTGTCCGCTTACTGATGTTCAATATTCGGCACACATCCCCATTGTGCAGAAGGTCGGGCAGTTCGGCAGGTGGGGCGAAATGCTCATTGAAGCAGTCGGTCAGTTCCACAATGCTCTCTTTCAGTTTCTCCCAAGCAGAGGTGTCAATAGCTGTAAATCTCATTTTTCGTTGTTGTTTTATTTGCGTTATTATTGATTTCTGACGCAAAAGTAAGCAGGAGTTTTCGGTTTTTGAAAGGGTTGGGATAAGCAGGGAAGAAGAGGGAAACGGCAGGAAGTCCGCACACCATACATCCCCTGTTTTTCCTTTTCAAATCCTCCTGCACCGCCCGAAAATCCATTTGTTCCTTTCGGATAGTGCGAAACCTTGCGAAAGGTTGCAGACTGCACAGTTATCCATCGTGCAATCCGCACACTTATTTTGCCTGTTTCTCTCTGTTTTTGAGTGAAAAGGGGGCTTTCTCGTTGTGTCGTAGCAGAGAAAAGTGATGTACTCTGATGCAAGAACACCGCAACCTTTGGCTCTGCGAAAAAGGCTGTCTAACTTGGCTTTGGCAATCATAAGCGTGCCAAACATCAAAAACAAGTAACAGAAAGCAATCCGCACAATGAAAAAAGAAAACAATGACAACACTTCAAGGAATACCCAAATAGAGGAGTTCCTTTCGGATCGGTACGAGTTCCGTTACAACACCGTGTTAAACCGGGCAGAGTACCGTCTGCGAGGAACGGGCGATTACACAGCCATAGACCGCTACCGTATCAATACCCTCAAACGAGCATTGGACAAGGAAGCGGGCGTACAGACCTCGCCCGAGAACCTGTACAGCATCATCGAAAGCGATTTCTCCCCACGCATCAATCCTGTGCAGGCTTATTTCCACAGCTTACCGATAATGGAAGAAGCCAAGAAAGGAGCGATTACCGCACTTGCCGACTGCGTGAGGGTAGCCAATCCTGAGAAATGGAAAGAATACCTCACCAAGTGGCTCGTGGCAGTGGTCGCCAATGCGATGGACGACAAGCAATGTCGTAATCATACCTGCCTTGTGCTGACAGGCGAGCAGGGAAAATTCAAAACCACGTTCCTTGACCTGCTCTGTCCTCCGTCTCTCTCCGATTACCGCTATACGGGGAAGATATACCCACAGGAGAAAGACGTGCTGAGTCTTATCGGTCAAAATCTCATCATCAACATTGACGACCAGCTCAAAGCCCTCAACAAACGGGACGAGAACGAACTGAAGAACCTTATCACCTGTCCGCAGGTGAAGTACCGTATGCCTTACGAGAAGCATATCGAGGAGCGACCTCACTTGGCAAGTTTCGTGGCTTCTGTCAATGGCAACGACTTCCTCACCGACCCGACAGGAAGCAGACGCTTCCTCCCTTTTGAGGTGCTGGCGATAGAGATAGACAGAGCCAAGAGCATTCCGACGGATGCCGTGTATGGCGAAGCCAAGACCTTGTTGAATGAGGGGTTTCGTTATTGGTTTAATGATGAAGAGATTATTGAATTGCATAGAAACAGCGAAGCCTTCCAAGTCTATACGACCGAGATGGAGCTGTTGCTCCGCTATTTCACCTTTCCCACGGAAGCGGAGAAAGCCACCAAGCGTTTCTATATGACCAATTCGGAAATCGTGGGTTATCTCTCCTGCTATACCCGACAGTCCCTCTCCGCCAAGCGGATGGGTGAAGCCCTGCGAAAGGCAGGCTATGCGAGAGAATGCCGCAGGGTAAATGGCAATCCTGTATATGTGTATGCCGTTCGCAAGATTTTCCCCGAGCAACCGCCATAGCCCCCTGTTGTTACCTACTCCTTTGCAATACCCCTTTCTCTTTTCTTTCCTATTCTCCTTACTACGTTACTACAACTAAGGATAATACAGTGAAAGAGAAAGGATTGCAAGGGATATTTATCTTGCGACACGGCTTACTACCATCTTTCTACGCTTCTACAAGAGAGAATAAATGAGGAAAGGTGTAGATAGGAGGTGTCGAAGGATAAAACCAAACGAAGTGTTACACTTTTCTCTTTCACTGTCAATCACTTATCCGAGTGTCGAAGGGTAGTAAGATAAAATGGGGAAATTCCCAAAAGAGAAAACAGAGTAAACAATGAAATAACGAACAAATGAATATGAATAATCCAAATCCAACGATAACAGCAATGAACAACGAATATTACGACCTACAATACATCAAGGCGATACCGATAGCCGACTATCTGCATGCCTGCGGTATCGAGCCTGCCAAGCGTTATAACGGCTATGCCCTTTATCACGCACCCTACCGAGAAGACCTCAACGCCAGTATGAAAGTGGACTTTCGGCAAAACCTGTGGCACGACTACGGCACAGGTCAAGGTGGAAGCATCATCGACCTTGTGATGTTATTGCAAGGGTGCGATGCTCACAAAGCAATGAGCCATTTGGCAGGGAACAACTTTTCCTTTCATAGTGCAACTCCTCCAAAGGAAAAAGTCGCTGCACTGTCCCCGAGCGCAAGGCACATTCTCGGCATCAGCGAGGGGTTGCCCCCACACCTGCAACGCTATTTGCAGGAGGAACGCAAGATTGACCTTTCACTTGCCAAACCCTATCTGCGTTCCGTATGCTATGAGGTGGGAGGAAGAACTTACACCGCCATAGGATTTGCCAACCGTGCAGGAGGATATGAGCTTCGGGACGACAAGACATTCAAGGGAACAATTGCCCCAAAGGACATATCCGTGATTGCAGGAGATGCGAACAACGTCCCTCACTGCATCTTCGAGGGCTTTATGGACTTCCTTTCCTATCTCACGATGAAAGGAAAAGAAATCGCTCCCAGCCTTGTGCTGAACTCCGTAAGCAACATCCATAGAGCCGTTACATATCTCCGAGAACATCATATTGGCTGCGTCCGTGCATTTCTTGACAACGATGAAGCAGGACGGCGAGCCATGCAAGTTCTTCAATCGGCAGGAATGAGCGCAGAGGATATGAGCCGACATTATGGCGGATATAAAGACCTCAACGAGTACCACGTTTCACGTCAGAAAGCGATGGAACAGAAACAGAAGAAAACTCAATCGGTTGTCAAACGGGGATTTCGCAGATAAGGCAAATGAATGCAATTATAACCAAGTATCAATCGGGTATCCTTAGGGACTAAAAGAGAACAAGAAGCTGACAGATGACTTTGTTTCGATAGCGAGGCAGTTTGCTCAACTGCAAGTTTCTCCAAAAGAAACTTAGAAACAAAGCCCTCTGAGCATTCAGAGAATGCAATTACCGTAAAGGTGGGCTTCGGACAGGGCGGAGCGGCATTTAGTAGAAATGCCATAGCTCATTAGGGCATTTTCTTCACGCTCCACTCCGTCACCGCTAAAAAAGCCCTCCTGAGCCAAGGGACTCCGCCCCTTTGGATACCCCTTAAAGCAACCTTCAATTTATGGGCTACGCAGTATTACACATAGATAAGGCTCGGGGCAACGACTCGGCAATGAGCGCACACATCGAGCGTACATTCGTGCCGAACAATGTCGATGCCACCCGCACGCACCTCAACCGTGAGTTGGTGCAATTCCCCGCAGGTGTCACCAACCGCACGGAAGCTATAGAACACCGCATTGCCACGGCAAACATCTACCGTAAGGTAGCAGACAACCAAGTCAAGGCTTTGCGATTTATCCTTTCTGGCTCGCACGAGGATATGCTCCGGCTTGAAAGCGAGGGGCGTTTGGGAGAGTGGTGCGACAGTACGATGCAATGGCTTTACTCCACCTTTGGTAAGGAAAATGTAGTGGCAGCTACGCTCCATGCTGATGAGGAAACACCGCATATCCATGCAACGATAGTACCCATCGTGCAAGGAGAAAGACGGAAAGCCAAGACCGAAGCCGAAAACGGAAAACGCAAGTACAAGACCAAGAAGAACAAGGTACGGCTTTGTGCCGATGATGTGCTTACCCCGAAGAAATTGGAGGAGTACCAAACCACATACGCAGAACAGATGAAACCTTTCGGGTTGGAGAGAGGTATATGTGGCTCGGAAGCCAAGCACCGCTCTAATATGGAGTATTACAAGGAGATACTCAAGGAGACGGAACTGAAACAAGCCGAAGAAGCCGACCTTATCGAAAAGGTAAGGGATTTGGAGAAGCAGGCAGGTAAACTTCGGGTAAAGGGTACGCTCTACTCGCTCTTTGGCAACACGGAACTTGACAAGGCTGAGAAGCGTATCGGAGAGTTGGAGAGGGAGATGGAGCGACAGAAGTTCCTTTCAGAAAAGGAGAAAGCCGAAATCCGCAAGGAGGTTATTCTCCTGCAGGATACCGTTGCAGCCAAAGACAAGACCATAGCCGGACAGCAGAAGGAAATCAAGGCGTATGAGGAGGAGCGAAGTTTCATTCGGTGTTTCTTCCACAGTTTCTACCTCTTGCTCAATATCCGTCTGTTGCTCCGTAAGATGGGCATTGATGACGACACCTTTGTCAGAATGCACCAAAAGCAGGTAGCGGTACATAGTACGGCTGATGTGTATTCTGGAATGTACAAACGTAACTTCACCGAGGAAAATGCCGAGATGCGCATCACCACCAATGAGAAGCGGCAGCCTGTCCTCACCATCAACGGTCTGTCCGTCCCCGACTGGTGTGAGCAGAAGTGGCAACAACTCATTCACCGCAACCGCTCGCAACGGCTGTAATCGCTTTTTCTCTCATCGGGAAAAAAGAAAAACACGAAAGGACGCTCACTTTTCAACGCAAAGTGTTACCTTTGTATCTGAAACAGTGAGCGTTCTTTAGTTATTCAAAATATTTTGTATCGGTGACTGCGCTTTTCTGTCGAAATAAAAAGCAAATCAACTACTTCCAAACTGAAGGAGGAGTGGTTGAATAACAGATAGATAGACAAATTCTAAGAGAAGTCTCAGTATAGCTTCTCATATAACTACGATTCGCTGAATGATGCGTTCAATGCGGTGAATAGGAAGGGAAAGATGCAGAAAAGGTATCTTTCACTTGAATATTTAGATGCAGCTCAGAACTATCGTGAGATGAGAAAGGAACTAAATGAGATATTGCGGAAGAAAAAGGCAGAGCGTACCGAGGAAGAAACGAGTCATGTTGACCACTTAAAGCAATCGATGAAGGAGAATGCCCAGCAACAGAAAGCCTTGCTTCAAGAGCATCTTAGCAAAGTATCTTTAAATATTTTATCAAGTAGTTTTCGTTTCAATCTTACGCCAGATGCGTCAAAAGATCCGCAGAAACCAGTTTATTCTATTGGAGCTACAGCTGAAGAGTTTTTCGCAATGCAAGTTCTTTGCCGAAATGTGAAAAAGCTGTTTAAGATATCCATGTCAAGTCGCGACGAGATACTTTCTCAGTTAAAGATGCTGTTGAGGGAGGATAAAAGTAGGTACTATATCATCCGAACGGATGTTTGTCATTGTTTCGAGTCGATACCACATGATAAGTTGTTTGAGTATTTGGAGGGTAACAATCTGCTTGATGTAAAGAGTAAATCCCTTTTGCGAGGACTCATCCGAAAGGAGTTTGAAGCCAAGAATCTGCGCCCACTTGTGCCAACCTTACAAACTGGTATTCCACGAGGTTGCGCTATCAGTTCGCTACTATCTGAATTCTATTTGTCCAAGATAGATGAGGTGATAAAGAGATTTTTGCCAGGTGTTTTATTTCTTGGTAGATATGTGGACGATATGGTGCTTGTTATTCACCCTGATATCAGAGATGAATACCATAAATCAATAGATTGGTACATTGAAGAGCTTAAGGAAATTTATTCTCAAAAGGGATTGACAATACACACACCATCAGATGGCTTAGGAAAATGCTATATGTATGATTCGGCTAATGCAATAGATTTAGACTTCAATCTATTAGGATATAATATTCATATTGGCTATGAGAATAAAGATAGTCTGCTATTCTCGCTCTCTCAAGACAAATTGAAAAGTATTACAAATAGAATAGATAAGTCGTTCACTACTTTTGACAATATGATTGATATAGTAGGTTTCGATGTAGCAGCACACTATTTGTTTGATGCACTTCATGTATTGACCTGCAACATAAATCTGTATAACGCAAAGAAAGGAGTTAAGGTTGGCATCTTTTATTCCAATCAGCTATTGGATAATAAAAGAAATCTGTCATACTTGGATGGACAATTGAGTCGCAACATAGGTAGGCTGAGTCTTTCTTCAAAAACATCTATTGCAATTGCAGATAGGGCTGTACTAGAGGATAGACTGAAACGAAAGCTTGCTTTACTATCTTTCACAAAAGGATTTGATTACCCTCACAAGCGTTACAAAGTAAAGAAGCAAAGACTACGAACTATAAAATCATCGTGGGTATGAGAAAGAGAAAGAAGATAAAGCTTAGTTATAGCAAAGAGCGAGTTCTCTTTTCCGATGTTTTGCCCTACGAATGTCCTATAATATTCTCAAACCGATATTTGTATCGATTTCTTGCCAAGTATTTATGGGTTGGTGAAAAACAAAAGGTTGATAATATCACGTGGAATATATTGAAACAATCTAAACGTTTGGATGAAAAGGATGCGAATGCTTTTGCTGCATTGCTATTCGGATGTTATGAAAAGGGTAATGAAATCGGGACACTCCAACATCGACTAAATGCTCTATTCTATCCTTATCATTTCAACATAGCTCACAAGCCGAATAAGAACAGAACGCTATCAATTATACATCCATATAGCCAGTGGCAAGTAGTAGAGTTTTATAATCAGTATAAGTATTCTATACTATATCTTTGCAATCAGAGTAAATACTCTCTTCGCAAACCACACAAGATAGCACAATACTTTTACTATAGAGATCGACTTCATCGAAAGTTGTTAGGACATGAAAGCGACAAAGTTGAATTGTTCTTCAATGAGTATGAGAACTTAAAAACTTACTTCAGTTACGAGAAGTATTCAAATATATACAAGTTCTATGAGGATTACAGATACCAACGAGCAGAAAAGAAATTCAAACATCTTGTGAAGTTCGATTTACAGAGCTGTTTCGACAGTATTTACACGCACACCATAAGTTGGGCGACTGCAGGAGGTGCGGACAAGGTGAAGGTTTTGCCCGGATATCATGGTTCATGGGTTGGTGATGCGTTTGACAATCTAATGCAGTCGGTCAATGCTCGTGAAACGAATGGTATTGTAATAGGTCCGGAATTCTCTCGAATCTTTGCAGAGATTATACTTCAGTATATAGACCAAAAGGTTGAGCAGGAATTATTGGAAGAAAAGCTTTGTCAGAAATCTAACTATGAGTGTTATCGGTATGTTGACGATTATTTCCTATTCTATAATGATGAAAAGGATAGGAGTCTCTTCATGGAAAGTCTAACAAAATGGCTGAAAGAATTCAAATTACAAATCAGTCCGTCCAAAACTGAAGAGTTTGAAAGACCTTTTATAACAAAGGTTACAATAGCCAAACAGCGAATTGAATATTTATTTAGCCATATATTCTCGACTCCACTTTGGGAAGAAGTAGAGTCAAATTTGGAAGTGGAGAAAGAAGATGAAGCTGAAGACGAAAATTCGGATAAAGACAGGGAAATACTATATAAGAAATTCAATATATACCTGCCTGCAAATGGGGTAAATACTCAAATAAAAGCAATAGTTAAGGAATGTGGGATTGAATATCGCGATATAGCAAACTATCTGCTTGAGAAAATGAGCCAACGCCTTGACGCTTTTCTTAATCGATATGAAATGGGCTTCAAGAAATATGAGCGTCTGATGTCAAAAGAAGATACAGATAAAAATAAAGTAGAAATTCATGTACAAAAAGTACAAAGGAAACTCACAACTTATCTTGTATCTATAGTCGATGTGGCGTTCTTCGTATTTAATAGCAACAGACAGGTAAATACTACATTGAAACTGCAGAAGATAATGAATTCCATTGTTATCTATGCAAAGCGGCATGGTGATTTCAAAACTAATCCTGAGGTTAGATTCCAAACAATAAGCAAGGACATTATCTTTAAGAAGATTCAAGATGAAATAGCCTTGGTACTAGCTACAACGGATTCACATCGAAATACCTTGCATGAAAGTCTCTATCTGTTAATATTAGCCAAAGAGTTAGGTTCTGCATATCTGTTCGCACCTGAAGTTATTAAATCATTTATTGATAAAAGTGACTTGCAGTATAACCTATTCGCATGCATTATATTGATGTATTATTATGCTAACCATAAGTGTTATAATGAGCAAAAGACAGTGTTGAAAGATAAGATTTTGAAAAAGTATCGGCTTGTTGCGGAGTCGGAGCGTAAACGCAATTCAGAACTCACGATTCTTACGGCGGATATGATGACTTGTCCCTTTGTGGATGATGCATATAAGCAAAAGCTCCTTACATTGATGGGCATTGCAGAGATGAAAGATCAACAAATGATATTGCGTTTTGCTAAAAAGCAAAAGTACATCTTCACTCGCTGGACAATGTTTAATTTGAATAAAGAATTACAGGCAAAGATTTCACAGGAGGTATATTCGTAGCTTCTGTAACAGCTGTTGGTCCAACTATACATTCACACACATAACCTTCAAGCTAGCCGAAATGACGCAGGAAGTTACGTTTTCCAAAATGGTTGGTTAGGATTGTACCGAATGTGAAATCTTTCCTTTTAATGGTGTGTCCATCGTATTCATTATTGAAAGCGCATGCACAAAGAATAGCCCCCGACAATGAACGAAGAATGGATACCTTATGGTCTAATTAATATTTCGAGACCTCTGCAAAAGTCCCACAGTAGAGGACTTTGAATGACATAACTTGCTGATAGTCAGGCGTAGTGTTTTGAGCAAACGGAGTTTTGCAGAGGTCTCATTTCCGATTAGTGTGAGCAAAAGTGGCAACAACTCATTCACCGCAACCGCTCACAACGGCTGTAAATCGCTTTTTCTTTCATCGGTAAAGAAGAAAAACATGAAGGGATGCTCACTTTTCAACGCAAAGTATTACCTTTGCAACAGAAACAGTGAGCGTTCTTTGGTTATACAAAATAATGAGCTTTCAAGAATATCGCTCATTTCCAAATCGTTACCTATACAACCAGTATTTAATCGCAGAGTATTGTGTTTTAAGCACTTAGCCCAATATCATATTTTTTTACTGGACAGCAATAATTGAAGATATTCCTGAACTTGCACATTGGCAAAGAAAAAGTGAATATCCTTTCACAGGATATCCACTTATTTGACAGGTACGCTTTTAAATTACGCCCTTCTATTTTTGTTTTTAAGAAAGGGAGGGGACTCAAGCCGGTTTTGAGGGCATTTGAGTCCTACCCAAAGAGCTTTACACAAGTCCCAACTGCTTCTTGATGGCCTCAGCCTTTTCGGTGCCTTCCTTGTCGCACCGTTCGTAGCAGCCTTCGCATTTCATTTGGCCCTTAACCTCAATATAGAATTTGATCTTAGGTTCGGTGCCGGAAGGACGAACACTCACCTTGGTGCCATCTTCACAGAACCACTGAAGCACATTGCTCGTGTCGGGCATGTCGAGTTTGGTAACAGAGCCGTCAGCATGGCGGGCCTCAAGTGTCTGGAAGTCTTTCCATACGGTGATTTTCGAGCCGGCAAGTTCTGTTGGAGGATTGTGACGGAAGTTTTCCATCATCTGTTTGATTTCGTCAGCGCCGGTCTTACCGGGGCGCACTACATTGATCGTCACCTCTTTAGAGAAACCGTATTCAAGATAAATGCCCAACAACAGTTCGTACAAGGTCTTGCCCTGATCCTTGGCATAAGCACAAATTTCAGCCAACAGACTCATGGCGCTCACGGCATCCTTGTCGCGCACGAAGTCCTGTGCAAGGAAGCCATAACTCTCTTCACCGCCACCGATATACTTTTGCTTACCTTCGGAAATGCGGATTTCTCGTGCAATCCACTTGAATCCGGTGTAGCAATCGCGCATCTCGATGCCGGCTTTGTCGGCAATCTTCTTGATAACCTCTGTTGTGACAATGGTCTTGACGATGAAATCAGTCGGCTTGAGCAATCCCTTAGCCTTGCGGTTGGTGATGATATAATAAAGGAAGAGCAAGCAAGTCTGGTTACCGTTGATGAGCACCCATTCGCCCTTGTCGTTTTTACAGGCCATACCCACGCGGTCGGCATCTGGATCAGACGCCATTACAATGTCTGCATCCAATGCCTTTGCGTCGCGTATAGCTAAGGTCAACGCCTCGCCATTTTCAGGATTCGGACTGACAACGGTGGGGAAATCGCCGCTTCTCACCATTTGTTCCTTGACGCAATGCACGTTGTCAAAGCCCCAATATTTCAGTGACCGGGGAATCATGGTCATACCTGTACCGTGGAGCGGTGTGTAGACAATCTTCAAATCATGTTGCCGCTTGATGACTTCGGGATCGATACTCAAGGTTTTGATTTTCTCAATGTAGAGCTGGTCGACTTCCTCACCGATAGTCTGTATAAGGGCTTTATTGCCTTTAAACTTGACATCTTCTACCTTCACTTTGTTCACTTCATCAATGATGCCCTTGTCATGGGGAGACAGCACCTGTGAGCCATCCTCCCAATAGGCCTTATAGCCATTGTATTCCTTGGGGTTGTGACTGGCTGTGATGTTCACGCCTCCCTGACAATGGAAATGGCGAATGGCAAAAGAGCATTCGGGCGTGGGGCGCATATCGTCAAAGAGGTACACTTTGATGCCGTTGGCTGAGAAAATATCAGCTACTGTCTCGGCAAATTTCCGACTGTTATTGCGACAGTCGTGGCACACAACCACAGCAATGTCGTCTTTCCCGGCAAAATTCTTTTTCAGGTAGTTGGCAAAGCCTTGCGTTGCCATACCTACGGTGTAGATATTCATGCGGTTGCTGCCGGCTCCCATGATGCCGCGAAGTCCGCCTGTACCAAATTCGAGATCCTTATAAAAACTCTCAATGAGTTCCGTCTTGTCGTCAGCCTTGATTTTTGCTTCCACTTCCTTGCGTGTGTTTTCATCGAACGCAGGAGAAAGCCATGTCTTTGCTTTTGCTTCGCATTGAGCAATTAATTCTGTGTTGTTTGCCATAAGTTTGTTAAGTGTTAAAAATGTAAATTATATCGCAAAGATAATCATTTTAAATGATAAAACAAGTGAGAATGGAGTTTTTTTTGTAATTTTGTGGTCTTATAACAAGTAATCGCACATGCAACTGAACTATACTGGCGTTATCATAGCCGTCGGAACGTTCCTCATCATAGGAATCTTCCATCCCGTAGTCATCAAGGTGGAGTACTATACGGGTACCCGCTATTGGTGGCTATTTCTTTTGGTAGGCATTTTTCTCATTGCGGGAGCCTTTTGCGTGTCTGATGTCATCACCTCCTCTTTCCTTGGTGTCATCGGTGCTTCGTCGCTTTGGGCTATAGGTGAAATCTTTGCCCAGAAAAAGCGGGTCGAGAAAGGATGGTTTCCGATGAATCCCAAGCGGAAAGGCGAATATGACCGTCTTCTGCCGGAAGACAACTAAAATATAGTTGGACTTTTCAACCTTCAATTATTGATGTAGATTTCATGAAGACCGAATTGTTGTTGGTGGGTAAGACTGTCAATAGACATTTTGTAGCCGGTATTGCCGACTATACCGAGCGTATAGGTCACTACATGCCCTTTAACATAACGACCCTTCCGGAACTTAAGAACACCAAAAACCTTTCTGAGAGTCAGCAGAAGGAGCGGGAAGGGGAAATGATATTGAAGTTTTTGCAGCCTTCTGATACGGTGGTACTTCTCGATGAGCACGGGATAGAGTTTCGTTCGCTTGAGTTTGCGACATGGCTTGGGAAAAAGCGCAACGTTGCCCGGCGGCTTGTTTTTGTTGTCGGTGGGCCCTACGGCTTTTCCTCTGCCGTATACGATCGGGCCGACGAGAAGGTTTCGTTGTCGCGTATGACTTTTTCCCACCAGATGATCAGGCTCATATTCACGGAACAGATATATCGTGCCTGTACGATTATTAAGGGTGAGCCTTATCACCATGAATAGGCTGTTATGCCATCGGTGTGCCCGCAGGTAGGAGGAGAAGAGTTTTCAGAGACAGTACGTTTGTCATTTAGGTAAAAAGAATCATTGCTATGGCCAATCAATATATAGAGGTAAAAGGGGCAAGGGTAAACAACCTCAAGAACATTTCGTTGAAGATACCCCGCAACAAGTTGATTGTCGTGACCGGTGTCAGCGGTTCCGGCAAATCTTCGTTGGCTTTCGACACGTTGTATGCCGAGGGGCAGCGAAGATATGTAGAGAGCTTGTCTTCATACGCCCGCCAGTTTTTGGGCCGCATGGGCAAGCCCGAATGTGATTTCATCAAAGGTTTGCCACCGGCCATAGCCATCGAGCAAAAGGTGATTTCACGTAATCCCCGGTCTACTGTCGGCACGTCTACAGAGATTTACGAATATCTGCGACTGCTCTTTGCAAGGATAGGAAAGACTATCTCTCCGGTCAGTGGTGAAGAAGTCAAGAGACACACGACAGAAGATGTTTTGGCGTGTCTCCGGCAGTTTGGAGTCGGCACTAAGTTTTGTGTCCTTGCTCCTTTGCACATCGTGGAAGGGCGTACACTATCCCGACAACTCGAAATGTACATTCAGGAAGGCTATTCCCGAATATATAAGAATGGGGAGATAGTACGTATAGATGATTTTCTCGCCTCTTCCACTTCCGATGCAGAGGGGCAGTGCCTAACAGAAAAAGAGGAGGGTAAAGATATATTTCTGGTCATCGACCGCATGAGTGTCAGCGAGGAAAAAGACCAGATATCCCGTCTGACAGATTCGGCCGAGACCGCTTTCTACGAGGGTGACGGTGCTTGTCGTCTGCTCATACAGCCAAGCAACCAGACTTTTGATTTCTCCACCCGCTTCGAGGCCGACGGCATAAAGTTTGAGGAGCCCAACGACAATATGTTTTCTTTCAACTCTCCGTTGGGTGCTTGCCCCACTTGCGAAGGCTTCGGATCGATCATTGGTATTGACGAAAAACTCGTCATACCCAACACGTCGCTCAGTGTCTATGACGGATGCGTGCAGTGTTGGCATGGCGACAAGATGAAAATGTGGCAGACTGAGTTTTGCCGGAGGGCTGCCAAAGATGATTTTCCCATCTTCAAACCCTACTTTGAACTGACCCGCCGGCAGAAAGACATGCTTTGGCATGGTCTGCCTTCCGAGCGCGGAAACGACATTCACGAGCAGGTGTCCATTGACTCTTTCTTCCAGATGGTGAAGGAGAATCAATACAAGATCCAATACCGGGTCATGATGAGCAGATACCGTGGCAAGACGGTGTGTCCCGATTGCCACGGCACACGGCTGAAGAAGGAAGCCGGCTATGTGAAAATCGGTGGCAGGAGCATCAGTGACTTGGTGGAAATGCCGGTCACCAATCTGAAAGAATGGTTTGACAAACTCCGGCTTTCCGACCATGAGGCTGAAGTGGGCAAGCGCCTGCTTACGGAAATCAACAACCGCTTGCAATTTTTACTGGATGTCGGTTTAGGCTACCTTACACTTAACAGGCGTTCTAACTCTCTTTCGGGGGGCGAAAGCCAGCGCATCAACCTCACCACGTCGTTGGGCAGTTCGCTTGTGGGCAGCCTCTATATCCTTGACGAACCGAGCATAGGCCTGCACAGCCGCGACACTGACCGGCTCATTCACGTGTTGAAGGAGTTGAGAGATTTGGGCAATACGGTCATCATCGTTGAGCACGATGAAGAAATCATGCGTGCGGCCGACTACATCATCGACATTGGCCCTGATGCGGGCCGTCTTGGGGGCGAGATTGTGTTTGAGGGGCCTTTGAAGCTGTTGACCGGGGAAGACAGTGCGCAAGCTGCTGTCAGCCGTCAGGCCTCCCTTGACTATCCGTTGAGCCACACGGTGAAATTTCTGACCGGAGAAGATGTCCTTGAACTTCCGGCCAGCCGACGAAGATGGAACTACGCCATCAAACTCGAAGGTTGCCGGATGAACAATCTGAAAGGCACCACGGTCGAATTTCCACTCAATGTGCTCAATGTGATCACGGGTGTCAGCGGTTCGGGAAAGTCATCTTTGGTCAAAGGCATTCTCTTTCCTGCACTCAAACGCCATTTGGACGAGGTGTGCGATGCGCCGGGCGAATATACAGCCCTTGGCGGAGACTGGCAGCAGATCAAACATGTGGAGTTTGTCGACCAGAATCCTATTGGCAAAAGCACGCGTTCCAACCCGGCCACCTACGTAAAGGCCTACGATGCCATCCGCAATCTTTTTGCCGAACAGCCGTTGTCCAAGCAGTTGGGCTTTACTTCACAGTATTTCTCGTTCAATGCCGAAGGGGGAAGATGCGAAGAGTGCAAGGGGGCCGGTGTCATTACTGTTGAGATGCAATTCATGGCCGACCTTGTTCTTGAGTGCGATTCGTGCCACGGACAACGGTTCAAGCGTGACATACTGGATGTCCGGTTTCATGAAAAGAACATCAACGATGTGCTCAATATGACCATATCCGAGGCGATAGAGTTTTTTGGTCGGTACGACGAGAAGACCATTGTTTCACGCCTGAAGCCTCTTGAAGATGTCGGTCTCGGCTACATCAAACTTGGTCAGAACTCAAGCACGCTCTCCGGTGGTGAAAACCAGCGCGTCAAACTGGCCTATTTCATCGGTCAGGAGCGACAAGAACCCACCTTGTTCATCTTTGACGAACCGACCACGGGACTGCATTTCCATGACATCAAGCGCCTTATGGCTGCCCTGAATGCCCTCATAGAGCGAGGCCACTCTGTAATTGTCATTGAACATAATATGGATGTCATCAAGTGCGCCGACCATATCATTGATTTAGGGCCGGACGGCGGCGACAAAGGGGGAAACCTCGTTATTGCCGGCACACCGGAGGAAGTTGCCCACTGTAGAAAGAGCATTACGGGCCATTTTTTGAAAGCAAAACTATAAACCAACCATTCACGATGGTGCTACAATATATCATAGTCGGACTCATCCTGCTTGCAGCTCTTCTCTATGTGGCTTATCTCATCAGAGAGACGATTTGCCATGCGAATGACAAGTGTTATGGATGTGCGGGCTGTGCCATCCATGACCGGCTCAAACGCAAACGGTGCAAGGCAGAAAAGGATGCACAAACAAAGGGAGCGAAGGGGAGACTATCCAAATCTTCATGATGCGTATGGGGGCTCTGCATTGTCTTGGAATTTCTTAACAGATTTGCATTCCCGACTTTTGAGTCGTATCTTTGCAATGGCAAGGGAAGCGTGTAGACGTTTCCCTTTTTTAAGTCTCCAACGCTCCCTCCTGCTCCCAACCTGCTAAAGGGGGCCTTTTCATGCAAGGCTGACTTTCTAAAAGAGCCACTCCGAGCCTCTCACTCGGCCCAAACGAGCTTCCAAGTATGGCTCTTTTGCATGATCGTTCAGCCCGAACCACCTTTTTTTGACTGCGTTCCGAACTCTTAAATGAACTTTAGGGTGGCCGCTATACTTTTAGATGAAAACAGGATGTAAAGCCTTTTCTCGTTTTTGCTATAATTTGCACTATATGCTTGTGAAAACGGATGAAGAGGGTAGAAGGTATAAAATAAGGGAAGACCGCTACAAGGTCTTCCCTTATCCTATATGTCGAAAAACATTTTCTTTTACGCTCCGCAAAAGAATAATACGATGAGCTGTGCCGTAAAGATTCTGAGGAACATGCTGAGTGGATACACAGTGGAGTAGCCTATTGCCGGAGCTTCGCCATTACAAACACTGTTGGCGTAAGCTAATGCAGGCGGATCGGTGTAACTTCCTGAGATCATTCCCATAATCGTAAAGTAGTTGAACTTATACTTCAATCTTGCAAATGTGCCTACAAGGAGAATGGGGATAATCGTAATGAGGAAACCCGTGTACACGTATTTCAATCCGTCACCTTGGACAACCGTATGCCAGAATGCATCACCGGCCTTGATGCCGACCGATGCAAGAAAAAGGACAAGGCCGAACTCCCGCAGCATCATGTTGGCAGAGGTGGTCGTATAGGTGACAAGTCCCATGCGATAGCCGAAACGACCAATGATGATGGCTATGATCAGCGGGCCACCGGCCAGACCCAGTTTTAAAGGTACCGGCATACCGGGCAGTGCTATGGGCAGACTTCCGAAGATGATGCCTACAATGATGCCTACAAAGATGGTGGCAATATTGGGCGCATTGAGACGCTTTTCCGAGTTGCCCATCATTTCAGCTACGCGATTCACATTCTCTTCAGGACCTACCACCATAACACGATCGCCCACATGGAAGTGGTGATTACGGCTGGCAAAAAGATCCATGCCTTGGCGGGTGATGCGTGTGACATTCACACCGTAAAGACTGGAGAAGTGCATCTTGCCGAGCGATTTTCCGTTCATTGATGAGTTGGTCACCACAATACGACGGCTGATCATGGGTTGGGGCTGATGCTCCTCGTCCCAGTCTACATTGATGACGGGACCGATAAATGCTTGAATAGCTTCGGCATCAGACTCAGCGCAAACGATTAGCACTTCGTCGTTGAGTTCAAACTTGGTGTCGCGATTTGGAGTACTGAGATGCCCCTCGTGCATGATGCGCGTGCAAACAATGTCCCTGTTGAGGAACTGGGAAATCTCTTGCAACGTGCGTCCCGCGATGTAGGAGTTGTCCACTCGCAGGTGCATCGGGTGGGGCTTGGCATGAGGATTATCAGCTTCCGCGTCTTTCAACAGTTCGTTCTCTTCTTCAAACTTAACTTTACAAATGAACTTTATAGCGAGGGTGGCTCCGATAATACCCAAAACGCCTAACGGATAGGCACATGCATAGCCCGAAGCTATAGAGGGAGCCTGCCCGTCGGGAAATACGGAATGCAGGGCTTCGCTCGCAGCTCCAAGTCCGGGGGTGTTGGTCACGGCTCCATAGAGCGTACCCACCATCATGGGTAGGTTTACGGGATTGCTGGTATCGAAGAAGATGTAGTAGCAGGCAAACATCACAAGGATGTTGAGCATCACCGTGACGGTGCTCAGCATATTGAGTTTGATGCCGTCTTTTCCGAAGCTCTCGAAGAAGCCCGGACCCACCTGCAAACCGATCATGAAGACAAATAGAATGAGGCCGAAGTCCTGAAGGAAGTTCAGCACCGGCAGCGGACCGGTGAAACCGATGTGTCCGGCAACAATGCCGGCAAACAGGACGAAGGTCACACCCAAGGAGATGCCGCCTATTTTAATCTTACCCAGATAGACACCGACCGCTATAACAATAGAATAGAGTAGTGCTATGTGCGCTACTCCATCCTGTTGTCTGAATAGATTTATTAACCAATCCATTCTGTCTCAATTACTTTTCGATAGCTGCTACACCGGGAAGCACCTTGCCCTCAATGGCCTCAAGCAGGGCACCGCCACCGGTAGAGATGTAAGAAACTTGGTCGGCAAGACCGAACTTGTTGATACATGCCACGGAGTCGCCGCCACCGATGAGGGAGAAGGCACCTTCCTTGGTTGCTTCGGCCACAGCTTCGGCAATGGCTCTGGAACCACCGGTGAAGTTGTCGAACTCAAAGACACCGGCAGGTCCGTTCCAAAGAATGGTCTTGGCACCCTTGATAGCGGCAGCAAAAGCCTTGCGGGTTTCGGGGCCGGCATCCATGCCCTCCCAACCATCGGGAATGTCGTTGGAGGGTGCAACTTTCTGGTTGGCATCGTTCTTGAAGTCGTCGGCGATGATGGAGTCGGTTCCGAGGACAAGGTTTACCCCGTTGGCTTTAGCCTTCTTCATCACGTCGAGAGCTACATCGAGCTTATCATTCTCGCAGATTGACTTACCGATTTTACCACCCTGAGCTTTGGCGAAAGTGTAGGTCATACCGCCACAGAGGATCAGATTGTCCACCTTAGTCAGCAGATTCTCAATGATGCCAATCTTGGTGGATACTTTAGAGCCTCCCATGATGGCTGTGAAGGGACGTTGGATGTTGCCCAAAACGGCATCCACGGCCTTCACTTCCTTCTCCATGAGGAAGCCGAGCATCTTGTGTTCTTTATCAAAACTGTCGGCTATCACGGCAGTGGAAGCATGCTTGCGGTGAGCAGTTCCGAAGGCATCCATCACGTAAACGTCTGCGTAGGAGGCGAGCTTCTTGGCAAACGCTTTCTGGCGTTCTTTCATTTCAGCCTTAGCTGCATCATATTCGGGTGTACCTTTCTCCACGCCTACAGGCTTGCCTTCCTCCTCGGGATAGAAGCGGAGGTTCTCAAGCAAGAGGGCTTCGCCACCCTTCAGAGCTGCAGCCTCTGCATCGGCATTGGCGCAGTCTTTGGCAAACTTTACGTCTACGCCCAAAGCATCGCTGACATTTTTCACGATTTGAGAGAGTGAAAGTTCGGGCTTAACTTTGCCTTTGGGTTTACCCATGTGGCTCATCATGATCAGTGCGCCACCATCGTTAAGCACTTTTTTCAGTGTAGGGAGAGCACCGCGAATGCGGGTGTCATCGGTTACATGACCGTTCTCATCCAAGGGGACATTGAAGTCCACACGCACAATTGCCTTGTGACCGGCAAAGTTGAAGTCTTCGATTTTCATTTTTACCTTAAATTATTTTATCGATTTATAATACTTAGGCTTTATAACACTTGCAAATTTACTGTTTTTTATTTACATCTCAACGCCTTTGTAGAAGTTTTTTGTATTTTTGTGCGTTACAATCGGCGAATGTAAAGTCGAGTTGCCAAAACCGTCGAGTGGCTCCGACTTTTATCCTTCATACACCGTCGGGTCTTCGATGCCTGCCTCGGCCAGTGCCTCTTTCCGCTCTATGCAGGTACCACACTTCCCACAATGCACAACTCCGCCTTTATAACAGCTCCATGTCTCGCGATAGTCGATGCCAAGTCGTTTGCCGATGCTTGCTATTTGGCCCTTCGTGATGTCCGTATAAGGAGCTGAGACACCTACGTTGATGAATGTCCCGTAGCGTGCGGCCTTGTCTATGGCGTGGATAAATTCGGGGCGACAGTCAGGATAGATGGTATGGTCGCCGCCGTGGTTGGCTATCAGCACCTTTTTCAGGTTGTGGCTTTCTGCAATGCCTATGGCAATGGAGAGCATGATGCCATTGCGGAAGGGCACCACGGTCGACTTCATGTTGTCGGCTTCATAGTGCCCTTCGGGGATGGCATCAGCCCCATCCAACAGACTGCTTTTGAAATAGCGGTGCATGAAATCGAGATTGATGACGATGTGTTTGATGCCGAGACGCTCGCAGTGCATTTGGGCAAAGGGTATTTCCCGGGCATTATGATTACTGCCGTAGTCGAAAGAGATACCGAGGGCTATCTCGTCTTTTTTGTCATAGAGCAACGTGATGGAGTCCATGCCTCCACTGACAATGATTGCTGAATCTTTCATTTCCTATTGAATATAATATGGTGATTGGTGTTACTGATATGTTGGAAAATGGAGTGGGGGTGTCTTGCCTATCCGAACAGTACGCGCAAGGCTTCTTCCACTTTCCTTACGGGATGAATTTCTATCTGAAACTTTCTGTGGTCGAAACCTTTGTGGTTGTTCTTGGGGATAATAATGTGCCGAAACCCGAGTTTCTCAGCTTCGGCAATGCGCTGCTCTATCCTGCTCACCGGCCTCACTTCGCCGCTAAGCCCTACTTCACCGGCCATGCACCAGCCATTCTCAATGGCTGTGTCCACATTGCTTGAGAGTACGGCTGCTATGACGCTAAGGTCCATAGCCAAGTCGGTGACTCGCAAACCGCCGGCAATGTTGAGGAATACGTCCTTTTGCATGAGCTTGAATCCCACACGCTTCTCCAACACGGCCAAAAGCATGTTGAGACGGCGTTGGTCAAAACCCGTGGCCGAACGTTGGGGCGTGCCGTATGCAGCACTTGAGACAAGGGCTTGCGTCTCGACAAGGAAAGGGCGAACACCCTCTATGGCACTGCTGATGGCTATTCCAGAAAGACCCTCCCTGTTTTCTGTCAGGAGCAGTTCCGAAGGGTTGGCTACGGGGCGCAAACCGCTTTGTTGCATCTCGTAGATTCCCAATTCAGAGGTGCTTCCGAAGCGGTTTTTGATACTTCGCAAGATGCGGTACATATAATGCTGGTCGCCTTCAAACTGAATGACGGTGTCCACGATGTGCTCCAATATTTTAGGACCGGCCAATGTGCCTTCCTTGTTGATGTGTCCTATGAGAATCACGGGCACACCACTGGTCTTGGCAAAACGAAGGAGCGATGCGGCGCATTCCCTCACTTGGGTGATACTGCCCGGCGAACTGTCCACTTGATCGGTGGAAATCGTCTGGATGGAGTCTATAACGATGATTTCGGGCTTGACCTCTTTGATGTTCTCGAAAATCTTCTCCAAAGATGTTTCGCAAAGTATGGATATATTGTCACCTGCGGCCTGCCCTGTGTGTTCTTGAGAGGTTGTGATGCCGGCTGCGATGCGCTCGGCCCTCAACTTGATTTGGTGCTCGCTCTCTTCTCCGCTTACGTAGAGTATCTGGCGGTCGCCCATACTCAGGATGGTCTGAAGGGTGAGTGTGCTTTTACCGATACCGGGCTCTCCCCCCAACAGAATGATACTTCCCGGAACCATGCCACCGCCCAGCACGCGGTTGAGTTCATTGTCGTGCATGTCAATGCGGGGCTCGGCTTGCGAAGAGATGTCACGCAACTTGATGGTGCGTCCGCTTCCCCTGCCGCCAAACATTGATGCAGCTCCGCCATGCCGCAAGGTCATGGCGGCATGGCGGGCAGCTTCTCCTCCGTTGTCTCCGGAGATTCTGATTTCCTTAAACGTGTTCCATTGTCCGCAACTCGGGCATTTTCCGACCCATTTGGGAGATTCCTGTCCACAGTTGTTACAAACGTATGCGATTTTATCTTTAGCCATGATATTGAAGTTTTAAGCCATAAGGCCAACAAATATACGAAAACTTCGGCAGATGGACAATTTTAGACTTTAGTTTTTAAAAAGAAAAAGCAGCACGTCCTTATGGTGTGCTGCTTTTTATATAAAATTTGTGCAATGCACGCTTAATAGCTGCGTGCAATAATGACGCGACATTTGGCCGGTTTGCCGCTTACCATGTCTACACCCGGAGTCTGCTCGTAGGCAAAGGGCATGCAACGTATGGTGGCCTGCGTATCTTCTTTGATCTTGGCCTCTGTCTCAGGTGTTCCGTCCCAGTGGCAAAGATAGAAACCACCGTCCTTGATACGTTCCTTGAATTCTTCATAATTGTCGCATTCGTAGACGTGGGCATCACGATAATTCTTGGCTTTTTCGAGAAGATTCTTCTGAATGTCCTCTAAAAGTCCTTCCACGCGTTCTGCAATGCCGTCAAAGCTGACGCTCTCTTTCTCAAGCGTGTCGCGGCGCATGATTTCGATGGTGTTGTCTTCAAGATCGCGACCACCCATCACAAGACGCACGGGGACACCTTTAAGTTCGTAGTCGGCAAACTTGAATCCCGGACGCTTGTTGTCAGCATCGTCATACTTCACGCTGATGCCCATGTCGCGCAACCGGTCGATAACAGGTTGAAGTTTAGCGTTGATGGCCTGCAGTTGGTCGCTGCCTTTGGTGATGGGGATAATCACCACTTGGATGGGAGCCAACTTGGGAGGAAGTACAAGACCATTGTCATCGGAATGCACCATGATCAGAGCACCCATCAAACGAGTGGAAACACCCCAAGAAGTGGCCCAGACATATTCAGGCTTGTTATCCTTATTTAAGTAGGTAACATCGAAACTCTTGGCAAAGTTCTGTCCGAGGAAGTGTGAAGTGCCGCTTTGGAGAGCTTTACCGTCTTGCATCATGGCCTCAATGGTATAGGTGTCCAAAGCTCCGGCAAAGCGTTCGGTTTCGCTCTTCACGCCTTGCACTACAGGAACGGCCATCCACTCTTCGGCAAACTTAGCATATACGTGCAACATCTTCTTGGCCTCTTCTTCCGCCTCTTCCCGGGTGGCATGGGCTGTGTGCCCTTCCTGCCAAAGAAATTCGGAGGTGCGGAGGAACGGGCGTGTTCTCATTTCCCACCGCATCACATTGCACCACTGGTTGCACATGATGGGGAGATCCCGCCAGGAGTGAATCCAGTTTTTATAGGTGTTCCAAATGATGGTTTCCGATGTCGGGCGGATGATAAGTTCTTCGTCGAGGCGGGCTGCGGGATCAACTTCTACGCTGCAACCGTCTTCGCTTGATTTCAGTCGATAGTGTGTGACCACGGCACACTCCTTGGCAAAGCCCTTGACATGTTCGGCTTCACGTGAGAGAAAGCTTTTGGGGATAAGTAAAGGGAAATAAGCATTTTGAGCACCGGTCTCCTTGAACATTTTGTCCAGTTGCTCTTTCATTTTCTCCCAAATGGCAAACCCGTATGGTTTGATAATCATACAGCCACGCACCGGTGACTGCTCAGCCAAGTCGGCCTTAACTACCAAATCGTTATACCACTGACTGTAATTGTCGGCGCGTTTGGTCAAATCTTTTAATTCTTTTGCCATAATTGCTTATGTTTTTTATATTTCAATTTCCTAATAAAGAGACTCGGAAGTCTTGTTTCGCGTGCAAAAGTACTAAAAAAAGTTGGTAAAAAACATATATTGATGAAAAAAGCATTATCTTTGCACGACGTATTTAAACGAAACAAATAATTAGAGATTATGAAAAAGATGCAAATGTCCGTCGCAGCAATGTGTGCGCTTTTGGTAATGAGTTGCAGCACGGTGAACAACGTTGCCAGGACAAGCGGTTCGAGTACACGTAATGGAAGTTATATCGGTGCCGGTGCCGGTGCTGCCGCAGGTGCCGCCCTTGGAGCTATTCTCAATCACAGCCATCATGGAACCGGTGCCTTGGTGGGTGCTGCTATCGGGGCTGTTGTCGGTGGGACCGCCGGCAATCTTATCGGCCGACACATGGACAAGGTGAAGAAAGAGGTGGAACAACAGGTGAGCAATGCCAAAGTGGAGGAGGTAACCGATGCCAACGGTCTGAAAGCCGTCAAGGTGACTTTCGACAGTGGCTTGCTCTTTCCGTTGAACAAAAGCACGTTGAGTGCAAGTTCCAAGACCGAACTGGCCAAATTCGCCACGGTATTGAAGAATGATCCTCAGTTGGCTGTCGACATTCAAGGATATACCGACCGCACGGGAGGTGACAAAATCAACATACCTTTGAGTCAAAGTCGGGCAGAGAGCGTTGCCTCTTATTTAAGAAAACAGGGCGTAGGCTCTTCCTCATTCAAGAATGTGACCGGTTTTGGCAGTGCCAATGAAATCGAAAATGCGGCTGTCAGTCAGGTTAACCGTCGCGTGGAGGTCTATCTTTATGCCAGTCAGGAGATGGTTAATGCGGCTAACAACGGCACTTTGAAATAGTGTTCTGACAGATTAAATGCAATGAATTAAGTCAATGAGGCGCGCCTCCGTGTGCGCCTTTTTTATGTTTTTATATCAAAACCATGCTGGAGAAACTGTTAAGAATCGTTAGATGGATTTTGGTAGGCTTTTTTGTCTCTACCATTTTGGCAGTGGTATGCCTTCGCTTCATTCCGGTTTTCATCACGCCCCTTATGGTTATCCGTTGCGTGGAACAGGTGGGCGGCGGTGAGTCAATCAAGATGTACCATCATTGGGTGCCGATGGAGGAAATTTCCCGTCACATGCCGGTAGCGGTGATGGCAAGTGAAGACCAACGCTTTCTCAAGCATCATGGCTTCGATTACAATGCCATCGAGAAAGCTGCCATCCACAACATGAAAGGCGGGAAGAGACACGGGGCCAGTACCATCAGTCAACAGACGGCCAAGAATGTCTTCCTGTGGCCCGGCCGCTCGTGGATTCGTAAAGGCTTTGAGGTGTATTTCACTTTTCTGATAGAGATGATGTGGAGCAAGCAACGCATCATGGAAGTCTACCTCAACAGCATTGAGATGGGGGACGGCATCTATGGTGTGGATGCCGTGGCAGAATATCATTTCAACACCACGGCCTCCCAGCTGTCGCGCAGCCAGTGTGCACTTGTAGCTGCCACGCTGCCCAATCCCCGTCGTTTCAACAGTGCGGCCCCGGGTGAATACATGCGCAAACGTCAACGCCAGATAGAGCATGAGATGCGCTTCATCCCCTCCTTCCCGAAAGAAGGGGAAGATGTCGATCCGAAAACCGTTGTAGGAGGAACCTACAAGAAATAATCATTAAGCACAACTATGGTAGATTTGCTTTCCGAACTCAATGATTCCCAGCGCGAAGCGGTGGAATATATAGATGGGCCTTCGCTTGTCATAGCCGGTGCCGGCTCTGGGAAAACCCGTGTACTGACCTACAAGATTGCTTATCTACTACAACGCGGCGTGAGACCTTACAACATTCTTGCCCTCACATTTACCAACAAGGCAGCGGCTGAGATGAAAGCGCGCATCGGCAAACTGGTGGGCGAACGGGACGCTTTGGCCTTGCGCATGGGCACTTTCCACTCCGTGTTTTCCCGCATTCTACGCGTCGAGGCGGCACATATAGGCTACAACTCCAATTTCACCATCTATGATGAGTCGGACTCACGCTCGTTGATTAAGACTATTGTCAAGGAACTTGCAGCCGGAAACGAGAAGATGGATGAGAAACAATACAAGCCTGCCACTGTGCATAACTGTATCTCCCGGGCCAAAAACCGTTTGATTACGGCTGAAAAATATGCCAATGATTCGGCTCTAATGGCACGCGACCGTCAACAAAATATGCCGGCCATAAGTCGTATTTACACTCTTTACGCCGATCGTTGCCGGCAGGCCAATGCCATGGACTTCGACGACTTGCTCGTACTCACTTACCAGCTTTTTGCTGAGCATCCTGATATAAGGGAAAAATATGCCCACCATTTTGAATATGTGCTTGTGGACGAGTATCAGGACACCAACTATGTCCAGCAGTGCATTGTGCTCCAACTCACACGCGATCATCAGCGTGTATGCGTGGTGGGTGACGACTATCAGAGTATTTACGGTTTCCGTGGAGCCAATATTGATAACATCTTGCAGTTTAACGAGTTGTACAACGATCCGAAGCTCTTTAAATTGGAGCAGAACTATCGCTCCACCCGCAATATTGTGAAGGCGGCCAACAGTTTGATGAAACACAACGAGCGACAGATACCCAAAGATGTGTATAGCGAGAATGACGAGGGGGAGAAGCTCATCTACAAACCTGCCTACAGCGATAAGGAAGAGGCTGTCATTGTGTGCAATGAAATCAAACGCATCAAGCGCAAGGAGGGAGGCGACTATCGTGACTTCGCCATTCTTTACCGCACCAACTCCCAGAGCCGCAGCCTTGAAGAGGAGATGAAGAAGCAGCACATCCCTTACCGCATCTATGGCGGACTGAGTTTCTATCAGCGCAAGGAGATCAAAGACATCATAGCCTATTTCCGCCTTGTGATCAATCCCGACGACGAGGAGGCTTTCAAACGCATCATCAATTATCCGGCAAGGGGAATCGGTAACACCACCATCCAAAAAATTGCTACGACGGCTGTCGAACAGGGTGTCAGCTTTTGGACGGTCATCATGTCGCCCGGACATTACGGGCTCTCGGTCAATAAGGGAACCTTGGCCAAGATAGATGCCTTTCGCAGTCTTATAAGTTCTTTCATGCTTAAAAGTCTCGAGTTGGACGCTTATCAGTTGGGACAAATGATTATCAAGGAGAGTGGAATCTCGAAAGATATATTCTCAGGGGTTGACCCCGAGTCCCTTTCCCGTCAGCAAAACCTAGAGGAGTTTCTTGCAGGAATGCAGGATTTTGTGGAGAGTCAGCGCGAGGAAGGCAATGAGAATCAGGTCTTTTTGGCCGATTTCCTGCAAGAGGTGTCACTTCTCACCGATTTGGACAGCGACGAGGGCGATGACACCAACCGGGTGGTGATGATGACCATTCATGCCGCAAAGGGATTGGAGTTTCCCACAGTGTTTATCGTAGGGTTGGAAGAGAACATCTTCCCCAGTCCGTTGTCGGCCAACTCTCCCCGCGAACTTGAGGAGGAGCGCCGCCTGCTCTATGTTGCCATCACCCGCGCCGAGCGTCACTGCATACTCACCAACGCTCAAAATCGTTGGCGTTTTGGCTCCATGCAGTTTGACACTCCCAGTCGTTTTATATACGACATCGATCCGTCACTTATTGAGGAAGAAAGGATGGGAGCTTCTTATTCGGGTGGAAAATCTTTCCGTGCGGGGCGGAATGGGGGGGCCTACGGTGATGCTTTCCAAGACCTGCCTTTCTCTCGGAATGACACGCCTGAGTGGATGGAGGATAGGCTAGGCTATCCCCGCCCGGCATCATCTTCCTATCAAGGGCACACACCGACTCCCCGTGCCGTGTACCAACCGTCTCAGAAAGTGGGGCGGGGAAGTGGTGCTCCCGGCTCCGTGTCCGGTATGCAGTCGCTGAAGCCTATGCGGCAGGTTGCAGAAACCCCTTCCTCCCCTTCATCTTCTGTTCAAGTGGGATCATTGGCCGAAGGCACAGTCATAGAGCACCAACGCTTTGGTATAGGAACAGTAATTAAGGTGGAAGGAAGCGGTGAAAACGCCAAGGCCACCATTGAGTTTAAGAATACGGGCACGAAACAGCTGCTCTTGAAATTCGCCCGCTATACGATCATCAAGTAGTTTCTGATAGAGGCCGCTCTCAAGGAATTACTTGCAGGCGCATGTTGTCGAGATCGAATATCACTTTGCTAAACCACTGAAAGACATCCATGCCCAACAAGTCGGTGAAGTCCCGGTCTTCGACAATCCTCACCTCGGGCATTTTGCACCGTAGTCCTCCGATAGTCAGGATGAAGTCGTGCAGGGAATGTTGCCTGATATTTTGTATTCCTCCAATGCCCCAATAGCTTATCGTGTCGGTGGGGAGCCGGATTATCTTTTCTTTATTCCCTTCGAAAAAATGTTTTCCGAGCATACTCCAAGGCGCTCCGAAGTCGGGCATGCACATATAATGTTTTCCCTCGTGTTCATATTCCATCCGCAGGCCGCCGGTCTGACTGTCAAAACACAGGTTCGGCTCTATATGTTCAGACGGCGCACCGGCCTCTGTGCCAACGCGTATGCGCCGTGCTTTAAAGTCGATGTCAAGCCGGCTTAAAGCAAGCATCATCGGCACTCCCACGATGGCATTGATTTTATGTGAATAGCCTATGTTGGAGTTCATGTCAGGCAGATTGCTGACGATGAACGGCACGTGCCCGAACACGACATTCCCCACACTCATTTCCCGGGCTATGACCAAAGCTTCCTCCAAGTCCTTGCTTCCTCTTACGGGCATACTTACACCGGTTTTTGTCAGGTTCAACCGGTCGGCCAACTCTTGTGACACCACGTTCATGGCTGCTCCCGTGTCAAATATAAATCGGACTCGCTCACCGTTGATTTCACCCTCAATCAGCATGACAACCGACTGCATGTCATGCTGTCTCACGGTGTCAACTTGGAATGGTATTTCCACTCCTCCGTATGGCCGGACATAGTGCATGGACTTGTTTCTTCCGATGGTCTTGTAGTATTGCCAATAGGCTGCATAGCCCGCCAACACCTCTTTGCCGAAGACTTCTTGCTTTTGTTTCAGCCACTTCTCCAGCAGTGATGCAGCCTTAGAGTTTTTGCCCCGCCTGGACAGGTTGGAGGCCAGCAGATAGGAGAGCCACAACTGGGTCTCGTCGTCCGTGCGTTTGTCTTTTAAGAGACGCTTCATCTTTTTGTAGCTACCTTTTTGGAGAAAGGCATTTCCAATCATGGCATCGGCATATCTTCTGGTATAATCATTCCATTCGGAAGACTCGCTACGGTATAATCTTCGTAAGTCAAACCATCGGCTATCATTTATCAACGATAGGACAAGACTGTCTTTTCCCTGTGCCATGATTCCGGCATGGGAGAAAGCCAACATTACTAAAAGGAATATGCCCAAGCGCTTCATAGCTATACTTTTAAGTTGTAAAGTGGTCAACGAATTCGGGTGTGGGGATGTTGTCGTCATGTCTTGTTAGCATGAATGGCGTTTTGTCCCGGCTTTTATAAAGGTAAAGTCTTCTATCTGCAAATTTATATCTTTTTTCGAGAATAAGCGCGGAGTAGCTGTAAAAAAGTTTTAGATTGGATGAAAAGAACTGTAAGAAATTGTTCTTACATGTTATTTTTCAACCTTAAATGCGTTGGCACAACGGCATCCGAGTTTTCTCGTCTCCCTGCATCCTTTTCCGTGCGAGGCCTTTGCACCATCGGTGCATGGGCCTTGCACCATCCGTTCGGCAGTCAAGTGCGGTGCGTGCAAAGGCTCCGCACCATTCTTGATGGAATCCCGTTGCGGCGGGAAATGGCAGAAGTGATGGTCTCGCTTTTTTCTTTTAGTGTTACGCCCACGCTGCTGGGGGCAACTGCCCCGAAAATTACTCGTTCTACTTTGCTGCTAATGCCTATGCAGAGCTCTCGCCCACGAAGCATTTTTAGACTGAGCCTTTTCCACAAGATGCCATCAACAGCTCGTGTAATGGAAAAATTACACAAAACATAGAAAAATGAATGATATAAAAAAAATCTTTGTTATCTTTGCAATGGTTGTTGCCACAGGCGCAGCTAAAGTGCAGGCGATCGTGACGGCAACTATCGGTGGACAGACAAGCTCTAAGTCTGACGACAAACTGGTGAAAGGCAAGAAATATCTTCTTGCAGACTTTTGGGCCAGTTGGCGTCTCCCTTATCATATTGAGATTCCTGACTTGAAAAAGATTCGGACTGTGTGGAGATGACCTTTGGGACGATTTGCTTGAGGTACACCATAACACAAAGCTAAATGAAAAGAACAATGAAGAAAGCGATGACACTGGCGCTCCTGCTGATAGCGGTGATAGCGGCCAACGCACAAATGCTCACTCCCGTGAAGTTTACCGCACGGCTCGTAACCAACGGTTCGGCAGAGGCTGAGATCGTATTTAGTGGTAAGATAGATGCCGGTTGGCATGTCTATTCCACCGACTTGGGCAACGACGGGCCCATCGGCGCCACTTTCCATACCGATCGGCTGGATGGAGTGGAACTCGTGGGCAAGCTCAAAGCCCGTGGAAACGAGTTGTCCAACTATGATAAACTTTTTGGAATGAAACTGCGCTACTTTGAAGGGAGCGTGCAGTTTGTGCAGCGGGTGAGGTTTACCAAGCCCACTTACAAGATTGCTGCCTATCTTGAATATGGCGCATGCAACGACCAAAGCTGTCTGCCTCCAACTTCTGTTGATTTCAAGAGTTCCGGCAAATCACCTGCCGTAACCGCCGGCAAGGAAGGCTTAGATAAGGGTGCGACGAAGCAGCCGGCAGATCCGGCTTCTCCGGCTTCCGGGCAGGAAGTGGCTAAAGGAGCTCCTACCGCAGCTTCGACAGCTGATTCTCTTGCCGCTTTGAAAGTCGATTCGTCCACCCAAGTAGCCCCGTCGGTAGGAGAGTCTTTGTCAGCAGCAGACAAAGATGTACTCTGGCGGCCTGTGGCAGACAAGTTGCAGCAACTGGGGGGCAATGACAATCTTGGCAATCACTCTCTCTTTTATATCTTCTTTATGGGCATTGTGGGTGGACTGTTGGCCCTCGTGATGCCTTGTATCTGGCCCATCATCCCCATGACAGTGAGTTTCTTTCTCAAACGGGCCAAAGATGACCGCCGAAAAGGCATCCGCGATGCCGTGACTTACGGCATATCCATCATTGTTATTTATCTGGGGTTGGGTGTCCTTGTGACTGCCGCCTTTGGCCCCAACACGCTCAATGCCCTCTCCACCAATTCTGTTTTCAACATCTTCCTCTTCCTTTTGCTCGTGGTTTTTGCCGTGAGTTTCTTTGGTTGGTTTGAGATAAAATTGCCCGACAGTTGGGCCAACAAAGTCGATTCCAAGGCCGGTGAGGCCACTGGGCTGCTCTCGATATTCCTCATGGCTTTTACCCTCGTGCTGGTGAGTTTTTCATGCACGGCCCCCATCATCGGGCTGTTGCTGGTGGAAACCGTCACCTCCGGCAACTGGGTGGGCCCCGCTGTGGGGATGGCCGGCTTTGCATTGGCTTTGGCTGTGCCGTTCACGCTTTTTGCTCTATTCCCTACGCTGATGAAAAAGTCACCCAAGAGCGGTGCATGGATGAACCAAATCAAGGTGGTGTTAGGCTTCATAGAATTGGCCTTTGCGCTCAAGTTCCTCTCTGTTGCTGACCTTGCATACGGGTGGCACATCCTCGACCGTGAAACTTTTCTCTCGCTTTGGATAATCATCTTCGTTGCCCTTGGGGCCTATCTTGTGGGTTGGCTCAAGTTCCGCAGTGACGAGACAGGCGGTGACATCGCCCGTCCGATGCCGGTACCAAGCATCATGGGGGGACTGTTGTCGTTGGCTTTTGCCCTCTACATGGTGCCAGGCCTGTGGGGTGCGCCCTGCAAGGCGGTGAGTGCCTTTGCTCCACCTATCAATACGCAGGACTTCAACCTCAATACCAAGACTGTGGAAGCAGCCTACACCGACTATGAACAGGGTATGGCAGCTGCCAAGGCGCAAGGAAAACCGGTGCTCATCGACTTTACCGGATTCGGTTGTGTGAACTGCCGAAAGATGGAAGCGGCTGTGTGGACTGATGCTTCGGTGGCCGACCGGCTGACGAAAGACTATGTGCTCATTAGTCTGTTTGTGGACGACAAGACACCGCTAGCCTCTCCCATGGAGGTGGATGATAACGGTCGCAAGCGCACTTTGCGCACCGTGGGCGACAAGTGGAGCTACTTGCAAAGCCATAAGTTCGGTGCCAACGCGCAACCTTTCTATGTGGCTGTCGACAGCGATGGCAATCCACTCACGGGGGCTTACAGCTATAAGGAGGATGTGCCTGCCTATATAGAGTTTTTGGATAGGGGATTGGCGAGCTTCAAAACACGATAAAGATTAAGTTGAAGGAGAATTTAGTTATGCTCAATACCATCATTCGGCAACAAATCATCGCACTTATCCGTCGGCAAGTAGTGCCGGCTGTAGGGTGCACCGAACCTATGGCGGTGGCGCTCTGTACGGCACGGGCCACCGAACTTCTCGGTTGTCGGCCGGAGAAAATCACTGCACGGCTCAGTGCCAATATCCTCAAGAATGCCATGGGCGTGGGTATCCCCGGTACGGGGATGATAGGCCTACCAATAGCCATAGCCCTCGGAGCACTTGTCGGAAAGTCGGAATATGAGTTGGAGGTCATCAAAGACCTTACACCCGAAACACTTGCCGAAGGTAAGGCTTATCTTGAAACGAATCCTATTGATATAAGGCTGAAGGGCGATACGACCAGCAAACTCTACATAGAAATCATTTGCGAATGCTGCGGCAACACAGCTGTGGCCATCATTGCAGGCACGCACACTTGCTTTGTCTATGAAGAACTAAATGGAAAGGTGCTTCTCGACCGAAGGAAAGGCGCAAGTGGAGTGGAAGAGGAGGGAGATGTAAACCTCAATATGAGGATGGTCTACGACTTTTCCACCACCACACCCACTAACGAAATCAGTTTCATCCTTAAGACCCGTGACTATAATCTCAAGGCTGCCGAAGAGTCGCTTAAAGGCAATTATGGGCATTGTCTGGGCAAGACGATGGATCGACCGCTGAGCCACGGCATCTTCGGTGATACTATGTTTTCGCATATTATCTCCAAGACTGCCAGCGCTTGCGATGCCCGCATGGGTGGGGCGATGATTCCGGTGATGAGTAATAGCGGTTCGGGAAATCAGGGAATCTGCGCCACCAACCCTGTGGCTGTGTATGCCCTTGAGAACAAAAACACCGAAGAAGAACTGATTCGTGCACTCACCCTGAGCCACCTTACAGCCATCTATATAAAGCAAAGTCTTGGGGCCCTTAGTGCCCTCTGTGGTTGCGTGGTAGCCGGTATCGGCTCAAGTTGTGGCATCACTTACCTTATGGGAGGAGATTACGGCGACGTGTGCCATGCGGTGAAGAACATGATAGCCAACCTCACAGGCATGATATGCGATGGAGCCAAGCCCAGTTGTTCTCTCAAAATATGCTCGGGCGTTTCCACCGCTTTGCTCTCTGCTATCCTTGCACGTGAAGGCAAACATGTCACAGCAGCCGAGGGCATTATTGATGAAGATGTAGATCGCAGCATACATAACCTTACAGGCATCGGCAAGGAAGCCATGTGTACGACCGATGACATGGTACTCAACATCATGACCCACAAATGTTAATTTGCATTTTGGCATGAGAAAGACAAACAATGTTAGTGCATGATGGCGGAGCGTGCATGATGAAAAAAGCAATAAAAAAATCTTATCTCGTTTCGGGATAAGATTTTTTGTGGGTGGTGATGGATTCGAACCACCGAAGTCGAAAGACAGCAGATTTACAGTCTGCCCCATTTGGCCGCTCTGGAAACCACCCTGTGGTGGGCGTTGACGGATTCGAACCGCCGACCCTCTGCTTGTAAGGCAGATGCTCTAAACCAGCTGAGCTAAACGCCCTTGTCCTGAAAGGCAGCGCAAAGGTAAAAGGTTATTTCCAAACTAACAAATATCAGCGTCGTCTTTTTTATTCTTTTAACATTTAAAAATCCCTTGATTCACGGTTTGATTCTCTTGATGTCCCTTGATGTTTCATGCTCTTTGGCGGCGACACAGTCGGATTTCTTGTGCTCACACAGAAACATTACCCACCATTTAACACCCGTCATCCATCACCTGCCACTTAACGGAAAAGATGTTGCAATAAATAATGGTCTTCCACGTTATATTGTCAATGAAACGTTTGTTGCAATATATATATTTGTTTGCCACGCTTACAACGCTTGTGGCAGGTTGTGCCGAAGACGACACATTCACACTATCGGCGGCCTATCGCCTGGCCTTTTCCACCGATACCGTGCGGCTTGACACCACTTTCTCCAATGTGCCCACGGCTACACGCACTTTTTGGGTGTTCAATCGGACAGGAGCCAATGTCCGTTGTGCCGGAGTGCGTCTTGAGCATGGCAACCAAACGGGCTTCCGTGTGAATGTAGATGGAACCTATCTTAGTCCGTCGGCCGGCTATCAGGTGCAAAATGTAGAGGTGCGCAAGGGGGACAGCGTGCGCGTGTTTGTGGAACTTACCTCGGCCTACAATCACGGCAACGGTCCCTTGCCGGTGGAAGATAACCTGATATTTACCCTTGAAAGCGGAGTCCAGCAAAAAGTGCGGCTCAACGCTTATAGTTGGGATGCCACTTTGCTGCGCGGACTGGAGGTTAAACACGACACGACTATCGCCCCCGATAGGCCTGTGGTGTTCTATGGTGACATCAAAGTGGCAGAGGAAGCTACGCTCACCATTGCTCCCGGCACCACACTTTATTTCCACGATCGGGTTGGTATCGACGTGAGCGGTCGGCTGCTGAGCAAGGGTGAGGCCGGGCGCGAGGTGATATTGCGGGGCGACCGCATTGATCGTATGTTCGACTATCTGCCTTACGACCTCACACCGGGACACTGGCAGGGAGTGCGTCTGCGCACATCAAGCTATGACAACGAAATAACATTCACCGACATCCATGGCGGCTACTATGGCGTTCTCTGCGACTCGGCCGATGTGTCCCGCACCACACTTACGCTCGAAAACAGCACGCTGCATAACGTGCAGGGTTCCGGATTGAGAGTGACCCATGCGGCAGTCATAGCCCACAACTGCCAGTTTACCAACACGTTGGGCAACTGTGTGGGGATTAGCGGCGGGCGCGTGAACATCAATCAATGTACATTGGCGCAGTTTTATCCCCTTGACTCCAAGCGCGGTGCCGCCATCAGATTTGCCAACCATCGTTCGCTGGGACTCAACCTCACAGTGACCAACTCGCTCATCACGGGCTATGCCGACGATGTAATGGTTGGTGACAAAACCGACAGCATTGACTTCAACTATGCCTTCGACCATTGCATTATCCGTACTCCGAAGCTTGAAACCAAAGATAGTGTGTGTTTCACCCACGTTGTTTTTGAAGATCCCAAAGACACTGTGAAGACGGGCGAGAAGCATTTTGTGAAAATCGATGCCGGGAAACTGCGCTACGACTTCCGCTTGCGCAAAATATCACCGGCCATCGGAGCGGCGGACAAAGCCACAGCGCGGCCAACCGACCGACTGGGCAGACGGCGCGACGACAATCCCGACATCGGGTGCTATGAGTGGAGTGAATGAATAACTTTGAACTTTGAGGGATATTAAGGAGATTTACAAGCGAAGATGGGCTATAGAGTCCCTCTATAAGCAGCTCAAACAAAACTTTCCCCAACATTTCTTCTATGGTGACAGTGTAAATACCATACAGACATGGGTGGCTTGGTTTTTAAAAAATGATACGGAATTGACTATTTGAAGGCAATTCCACAAGGAAATTTATGCTGTTTAAGTTTTATCGGGCAGCAATAAATATCAACAAAAAGACATCTGCCAAAATTTTCCAACTAGAACGGAAAGTCGGTTTCAGACGACAGAAATAGCTCTCCGATTTTTTTGTTCAGGCTCTTCGTGTTTGTGAAAGAGCCACACTTGGGCTTGCAAAATGGGCACAGTTGCATCGCAACTGTGCCCATTTTGCAAGCCCGTCCGGGCCCTTTTAAGCCCGTTTTCGGGTCCGGATGCGTGTCAATAAAATTCAAACTGTTGATAGTCAGCATCTTGAAGTTACCGTCAAAAATTGCTCATTTGCAGCGAGGGGGCCTTCCGTTGTAAAAATCGCAAGCAGAGAAGCCGAAAACGAATAAATTGTTTGACAATCATTCAGCCCGGATGTCTCCCTGCTAAATATCGACGGAGCCCTATTTTTCCCTTTATCCATGATGAGTGGAAAGGGGAGGGCAATGGTCATTTAGTGTTTAGAAACGAAATGAAACTTCCACATCAATCAAGGAATAATTATGTTTGAGTAATGAGCGGTCATTGATGAAAGCGTACTCACCGCTTATTTCAAAGTTCTTATGGAACTCATAGTCAAGTCCGATTTCATATTGCGTTCTTTGCTTGCCGGCATCACCGGAAGGCTGATACATATCATAGCGTGCCTTGGCATGTAATTTCTTTTTAATGATAGGGGCTATCACGAGTGCATAAACGCCTTGGGCTTTGTCACCGTCTGCCGATAGGTTACAGTTGCTTGCAGAGGCATCGTTGGTGTTGCTCAAACTTTTGGCAAATGCCAATCCCGTGGAATGTACATACTCGGAGCGGAAAGTCCAATCGTCTATGAGATATTCTGCCGAGAAGGCATAACGGCGCTGCTGGAGTCTGCATATTCCACTTTTTGTTTCTTCCACGCCACTCTGCATGTTCTTTTCCGTCCAACTCCCTTTTCGTGCATACGAACCGGTCCAGCCGAATGTACCGATTCGCAACCCCTGAATGGGCATAACCCATACACCGCCAATAATATTTTTTTGCTGATCAACGTCTTTTACATTGATGCCCTGCCCGTTGAATACACCCACTTGATAGTGTATCAGATTGCGACCCTTGTTATTCTTGAGGAAATCTCCTTGAAATTGTAAACCGATGTCACGACCGTTCGAACTGTGTGCACCGGCCCTGTCACTGAAACCCGCAAGTTTGAGAACAGCTTGTCCGCAGCTCATGAAACCTTGGTCGATGGGGTGCATCGGGTTTTCAAATGTAAACGGATTTTTGTATTGGCCAAGTTTGACACGGAAGAATTCATATTTCTGCCACTCGGCAAACAGATCGACGAGTCTCGGGCTACTTCCCAATGTAGAGGTGTTGCCGTTGAATTGTATTTGGGCTTTCCAATAGAAATCGTTTACAATTCGTCCATCAAGTGAAATACGGGCTAAACGCAGATTGAACGAGTTGGATTTGGCATTTTCTTGTGAACTGTATTGGTATTGTGTGATACCATATCCGGATAATTTGACATTACTCAGCCAGGCAGGCATTTGGGCCAACGTATCGGCTGTATGAAAAATGACAGCAAACAATGTCATTATGATTCCTTTTTTCATAGAATGAGAGCTTTTAGTTATTTGATTATTATTTATTTTTGCAAAAGTAGACAAATTTTCCAAAAACTACAAATAAAACAAGAAATAAGACTGCAAAGAAAAGACCATTTTCCGCAATTTTATTCCTTGTTTTTATGATACCCGTGTATGAGCCTTATCTTCTAACAAGCAAAACTACATTCTCCACATGGGGCGTGTGGGGGAACATGTCGACCGGTTGAACCTCCTCCACACGATAATCCACATCTAAGAGGTTCAAATCGCGTGCTTGTGTAGCCGGGTTGCAACTCACATAGACAATACGCCTTGGGGCTGCATGGAGAATTGTATTCACCACATCCGCATGCATACCTGCGCGTGGAGGGTCGGTGATGATGACATCCGGACGGCCATGTTGGCGGATGAACTCGTCATTGAGGATATCTTTCATATCGCCCGCATAAAATAGCGTGTTGTCGATACCGTTGATTTCAGAGTTGACCTTTGCATCTTCAATGGCTTCCGGCACATATTCTATCCCGATTACTTGTTTTGCCTCCCGGGCAACAAAGTTAGCGATGGTTCCTGTGCCCGTGTACAAATCGTAAACCAATTCATCGCCTGTAAGTTGGGAAAATTCGCGAGCGACGGAATATAAATGATATGCCTGCTCGGTATTGGTCTGATAAAAACTCTTTGGACCGACCTTGAACCGAAGCCCTTCCATCACCTCAAAAATATGGTCATTGCCCTTATATACACTAATGGGCAAATCGCCGAATGTGTCATTACACTTCTGGTTGTCAACGTAGAGCAGAGAAGTGATTTCCGGAAACTTGTCACCTATGTGCTGCAACAGAGCCAACGCCTTTGCCTCATCCCCTTCCTCATCGTAATGGAACTGCACGAGCACCATCCATTCTCCGGTGTTTGAATTACGAATCATCACACCCCGCAACAGTCCATGTTGCTGACGAATGTCATAAAACGATATCTCTGTGGCAAAGGCGAAATCGCGTATCGCATTGCGAATCCGATTGTTCAGATCGTCCATTAAGCCGCATTTCTCAATGGGATATATTTTGTCGAACGCTCCCGTGATGTGAAATCCGATAGCATTCATGTTGGTAAACTCTGTGCCGGAAGCTACCTCCTCCTTAGTCAGCCATCGCTTGTTCGAGCATCCGAATTCTATCTTGTTGCGATATTCCTGCGTTTTCACACTGCCCATGATGGGGCGGAACTCCGGAAGTTCCACCTTGCCGATGCGTGACAGCTGGTCATAGACTTGCTGTTGTTTTGCTTTGATTTGTTCTTGATAGGGCAGGTTTTGCCATTTGCATCCGCCACATATTCCGAAATGACTGCAAAATGGAGTCTCACGTACATTACTATATTTAATGAATCTGGCGACTTCCGCCTCACAATAGTGGTGTTTCTTCCTGCGTATTTGTAAATCGACAACATCCCCGGGCACACAAAAAGGCACAAAAATCACCATATCATTATGATGAACGACACATTTTCCTTCAGCAGCCACCGACTCTATGGTTACATTTTCCAAGAGGGGCAAGGGTTTGTTTCTTTTTCCCATAACATCTTTGTATTTTTGATGCAAAGTTACGATTTTTCTTCCATCTTCCCCCATTTTGCATTCTACATTTTCGGACTGTTTGCGCAAACAGTTCGAAATGTAAACTCGAGATAGCAGAAAGAATACTAAAAGTTTGTGTAATTTGAAAAATAAAGGTATATTTGCAACACAAAAAGAAACATACTATAAAGCATTGAATACCTATCAATTATGAATGAGAAAAGAGTTTATACCTTCGGCAATGGTAAAGCTGAAGGAAAGGCAGATATGCGAAATCTGCTTGGAGGTAAAGGAGCCAATCTGGCAGAAATGAATCTAATCGGTGTGCCTGTACCTCCCGGTTTTACCATTACGACCGATGTATGTAACGAATACTTCGAAAAAGGAAAAGAAAAAGTAGTAGCATTACTGAAGGCAGAAGTCGAACAATCAGTAAAGCACATTGAGACTTTAATGAACTCAAAGTTTGGCGATGTCCAAAATCCATTGCTTGTAAGCGTACGCTCGGGTGCCCGTGCGTCCATGCCGGGTATGATGGACACCATTCTCAACCTTGGTTTGAACGATGAAGTGGTGGAAGGCCTTGCCAAGAAGACCGGTAACGAGCGCTTTGCATACGACAGCTATCGCCGCTTTGTACAGATGTATGGCGATGTGGTGCTCGGCATGAAACCGGTGAACAAAACCGACATTGACCCGTTTGAGGCCATTATCCAACAGGTGAAAGCCGAACGTGGCATCAAACTTGACAATGAAATGAATGTCGATGAGTTGAAAAAACTTGTCTTGCTTTTCAAGGAAGCTATCAAGAAACAGACGGGCAAGGACTTCCCCACCGACCCTATGGAACAGTTGTGGGGTGCCATATGTGCCGTGTTTGACTCATGGATGAACGAGCGTGCCATTCTCTATCGCAAGATGGAAGGCATCCCTGCAGAGTGGGGAACAGCCGTTACCGTGATGGCTATGGTGTTCGGCAACATGGGCAACACTTCAGCAACCGGTGTTTGTTTCAGTCGCGATGCTGCCACCGGTGAAAATATCTTCAATGGTGAATATCTGGTTAATGCTCAGGGAGAGGACGTTGTGGCCGGTATCCGCACGCCCCAGCAGATAACAAAGGAGGGATCCCGGCGTTGGGCTGCCCAGCAGGAGATTCCCGAAGAAGAGCGTGTCAGCAAATATCCCTCTATGGAAGAAGCCATGCCCGAGATCTTTGCACAACTGAATGGATTGCAAGACAAACTCGAGCATCATTACCACGATATGCAGGACATGGAGTTTACCGTGCAGGAGGGCAAACTGTGGTTCCTCCAAACGCGCAACGGCAAGCGCACGGGCACCGCTATGGTAAAGATAGCCATGGACTTGTTGGCTGAAGGTGAGATTGATGAGAAAACGGCTTTGATGCGCTGTGAGCCTAACAAACTTGACGAACTTTTGCATCCGGTGTTTGACAAAGAGGCAAAGAAGGCTGCTAAGGTACTGACACGTGGATTACCTGCATCACCGGGGGCCGCATGTGGACAAATAGTATTCTTTGCCGATGATGCAGAGGAATGGCATGCCAAAGGCCATCAGGTGGTGATGGTTCGCATCGAAACTTCTCCTGAAGACTTGGCCGGCATGTCTGCTGCGGAAGGCATTCTGACTGCTCGGGGTGGCATGACATCCCATGCTGCGGTAGTTGCCCGTGGAATGGGTAAGTGCTGTGTGTCGGGAGCCGGTGCCATCAATGTTAACTATAAGAACCGGACTGTTGAAATCGACGGTGTTTTGTTGAAAGAGGGCGACTATCTGTCTATCAATGGTTCTACAGGTGAAGTGTACTTAGGTAAAGTGGAAACCAAGCCCGCCGAAATGACCGGCGATTTTGCTGCTTTGATGGATCTGTGCAGCAAGCACACAAAACTCGTGGTGAGAACCAATGCCGACACGCCACATGATGCAGAGGTTGCCCGGAAATTCGGTGCAGTTGGCATCGGCCTTTGCCGCACCGAGCACATGTTCTTCGATGCAGATAAAATCAAGGCTATGCGCGAGATGATTCTTGCTGACAGTAAGGAAGGTCGTGAAAAAGCACTTGAAAAACTGTTGCCCTATCAAACAAAAGATTTCTATGGCATCTTGAAAGCCATGAACGGTTATCCCGTCAACATCCGTCTGCTCGATCCACCATTGCATGAGTTTGTTCCTCATGACCTTGAAGGCCAGCAGATTATGGCCGATGAGATGGGTGTATCGGTTCAAGAAATACAGCAGCGTGTCAACTCGCTGAGTGAGCACAACCCCATGCTGGGACACCGCGGTTGTCGCTTGGGCAATACCTATCCGGAGATCACGGCCATGCAGACAAAGGCTATTCTGGGTGCAGCCGTTCAGTTGAAGAAAGAAGGTATGGAGCCCCATCCGGAGATTATGGTTCCACTTATCGGTATCGTCAACGAGTTTGACGCTCAGGAGGAAGTCATCCGCAAGACGGCAAAAGAACTCTTTGCCACTGAGGGGGTGGAGGTGCCTTTCCGTGTGGGCACCATGATTGAGATTCCCCGTGCTGCCCTCACCGCCGACATCATCGCCAAGAAAGCCGAATATTTCAGCTTTGGCACGAACGACTTGACACAAATGACATTCGGCTACAGCCGTGACGATATTTCCAGCTTCTTGCCCGTATATTTGGAAAAGAAGATATTGAGTGTCGACCCGTTCCAAGTGCTTGATCAGAATGGCGTGGGCCAACTGGTCAAGATGGCTGTGGAGAAGGGTAGGGCCACCCGTCCTGAGCTTGTTTGTGGCATCTGCGGCGAACATGGCGGTGAGCCTTCATCTGTTAAGTTCTGTCACCGTGTGGGCCTCAACTACGTGAGTTGCTCTCCGTTCAGAGTGCCGATTGCAAGATTGGCGGCCGCCCAAGCAGCAGTGGAAGAGTAAACAACCAACCTCATGATAGTAGGCGGACATGTCTCTAAAAGAGCGTGTCCGCTTATATTTGTGAAATAAGATGTTGTTTTCATGCCACACAAAAAGTAAGTGGAATGCAATTTATACCCGATACTCACGTTTATATAAAAGTAGAAATTCAAAGATTGATAAAATGAAGAAAATGTTAATGTTGTTTGTACTCCTGTTTTCGTTGGCCGTGAATGCCAAAGGAGACACCGGCGTTGCAAACGTAGATTTCGGAACAAGTTATGACATGGCAATCACCAAGTTGAAACAAACTTTTGGAGAACCGGCGATGAGCGACTCCGCCAAAGTTGTTTTTATGAACAGACTTTATGACGGTGTCCGCTATGACAAGGTGGAATTTTATTTCGAACAGGAGAAAGGGGACTGTGTTTTCAACCAGGCTCGCTTCTATATCTTTTGTACCAACAAAAGCGTAGCCAGACAACGATTGAAATTTCTTTCAAAAGTGATGGGCAAGAAGTATGAAATCTCCTACGATGAAGAGGACGGGGGCGATGTGTTCTATAAAGGAGGCACTTCTCCTTTGGGCTATGGCAAGTTGTTTACCATCTTCACTTCGCCCATGGACGGCCGATGGACTGCCCAGTTGCGCTTCGGGCCGTTCAAGAATGTCAAACGTTAAAACTGCCACAGGCCGATATGCGTAGGTTTACCTTACTATCGTTATTGACATTTTTCATTGCCATCTCGGCATCGGCATACAGCATTACAGATGCGTGGATTTCGATGCCGGACTCTTTTGTGCCTTCTCTCAGTGCCACGCTCCGGAGGGAGCTCGTTGACTTGAAGCAACAAGGCCGGCGCCCGGAAGTGGCCAACCTGCTGCAAGGAGAGACCACGCTTGACACGCTGACGGCCGGCTATATGCGCGTTTCGTTGTCGCCGGCTGCCATTTTTGAGATGTGCCGCTTGCCCATGCTGAATGGCGACACCATCGTATGCGTAGTCAAGACCTATTCCGCACCAGCCAAAGAAAGCGAGGTGGCGTTTTATAATCGACAGTGGCTGAAAATCGAATTGAAACACGCGTTTGCCGGAAAATGCTTTGATGGCATGGTCAAGTCGCTCGTAGCCAAGCCCGACACCATGGCGCAATCCCGCTTTGAAGATTTGTCTGCCATGCTCGAACCTGTTATGGGGTGGGCCGAACTCTCGGCAAATGGCCCCTCAATAGTGTTTCATCGTTCCGCTCCATTGGTAGAAAGTGCAGACAAAAAACTGCTTGAGGCCATTCTCTTGCAAAGAAGACTTAAATGGAACGGCGAAACCTTTAAATAATGTTATATTGGATATAAATTCTAATTGAAAAGTTTGCAGATACCAAAAAAATCAATAACTTTGCATCATGTTTTTCATGGTATTAGATTATTAAGGTTATAAAGATTGGTTGTCGTGAGACAATCAATTTTTTTGTTATATACCCCATCTCTTTTTTCTATCCAAAGGTTTGGTTCAACGGGATTTTAGTTACCAATGTCCTGAAGCTACATAATGTCAATGATTTTCCCTGTTGATTTGCATTTGCGTCAAGTTTGTATTATCTTTGCAATGGCAAAGGAAGCACAAAGATGCTTCCTTTTTTTAGCTCCCCATCCGTCTAAAGAGGATTTTTGGTCAAAACAGGCTTGTAAAAGGGGCACATTGAACCGATCATCCGGGCTCTTTGAGCTTTTAAGTGTGGCCCTTTTGCATGGTTATTTGGGCCGGATGGAAATTTTGAAAGGCCAAATGGGACAGATATGAAGAATGGAATAGGGCGGATGGGTGGGGATGAGAAAATTCCATGTAAGGCTTTTTCGCAATTTCGATTAGTTCTGTACTATAGGTCATGTAAAGCTATCCTATGGAAGATTCTGTATTTCCAAACCACCTGTCTGAAAGGAAGAATCATCGGCAAATCTTCTTTGTTTGCAGGCTTTTTCCGAGAAGGACATTAATGCACGGCAATTTTTACAAGCGAAGACGAAAAAACTCCTATAAAGTCCTTTTGTTCCGATTAAATTGATTATCTTTGCAGCCGAATATAACTTTAACAATCATGAATCTAAAAGTACGTTTGGCTGCGATGAACTTCCTTGAATTTGCAGTATGGGGAGCTTATCTTACTTCTATGGGAACATATTTGGTAAACATCGGTATGGCATCACAAATTGGATGGTTTTATGCCATTCAAGGTGTTGTGTCCATATTCATGCCGGCTCTGATGGGTATTGTTGCCGACCGCTGGGTGCCTGCCCAGCGCCTGCTTGGCCTGTGCCACCTTGCTGCCGGCCTGTTTATGTTTGCAAGTGCTTATTGCGGCATAAGCGGCCTCCATTCGCTTCTATTCCCCCTCTATACGATAAGTGTGGCCTTCTATATGCCCACTTTGGCCCTGACCAATTCCGTGGCTTACAATGCACTCACCCAAGCCGGAATGGATACCGTAAAGGATTTCCCTCCCATCCGCGTCTTCGGCACCATCGGATTTATATGCACCATGTGGATGATCGATTTGCTTGGCTTCCAGCCCAATGAGAAGCAATTTGTCGTGTCGGGTATCATGAGCATGGTTCTTTTCCTCTACACCTTTACCCTGCCTGCTTGTCCCATCAATGCAGGAGGCAGCAAGAAGAGTTTCATCGACGCTTTCGGGTTGCGGGCCTTTGCACTGTTCAAGCAAAAGAAGATGGCCATTTTCTTCATTTTCTCGATGCTTCTTGGCGTAAGCCTTCAGATAACCAACGGTTTTGCCAATCCATTTATCACTTCCTTTAAGAGCATTCCCGAGTACGCCTCCACCTTCGGGGTGCAACATGCCAATATTCTCATTTCCCTGTCGCAAATGAGCGAGACCTGCTGCATCCTGCTGATTCCATTCTTCATGAAGCGCTACGGCATCAAGAATGTCATGCTGATAGCCATGTTTGCCTGGGTGTTCCGTTTCGGACTGTTCGGTCTGGGTAACCCCGGCCCCGGAGTCTGGATGTTTGTGCTTTCCATGCTAATATATGGTGTAGCCTTTGACTTTTTCAACATTTCCGGTTCATTGTTTGTAGACAAAACTACCGACCCGGCCATCCGCTCGAGTGCGCAAGGACTTTTCATGCTGATGACCAATGGCATCGGCGCGACGGTGGGCACCCTGTCGGCACAGGCCATTGTGAATAGCCACACGGTGGATGGCGTCACCGACTGGCAGTCGTGTTGGTTCATCTTTGCCGGCTATGCACTACTTGTAGGCGTCTCGTTCGCCTTGATGTTCCGGCCCAGAAGAGAGGATGTTTCTGCATGAATAAAGTAAAAGTAAATTTTAAAAGTATTTCTGAAATTGTAGGCACCAGCGACATAGGTCTGCTGGTGCTTGTTGATGAAAAGGAAGAACGGCAGTTGGCTGTCACTTGCGACAAGCAAATGATCCATCAGCTGTCACTTCGGCTGCAGCAAGCCCCGGAGATGGAAAAATTGCTACCGGAAGTCTTGGTGCAGGTCATCGGCAAACTCTCTGATGCCCCTTTCGAACTGGTCATCTCTGCCTTGAAAGGAGGCGAATATAAAGCCATGCTGATCAACACCTCTACGCTTGACATTGTGCCCATCAAGGTGGGTGATGCCATTCTCCTTTCCGTTATCTCCGACATCCCGCTTTTCGTCGAACAAGGCTTGATGCTTAGGCAAAGCATTCCATATACGGTGCAGGCTAAAGGAATGAGGATTCCGGTCAATGCACTGACTGACGAAATGCTGTCAAGTGCCCTCGCTAAAGCCGTGGAAGACGAAAACTATGAATTGGCCACCCATCTGCGCGATGAGATAAACCGACGTAAGGCCGACCAATGACGCTTTGAAGATGTTTTAATGAAAGGGAGATTCTGAAATGAAAGAAACAAGATATTTTTATGTACCCGATGCCGCTCGGCAATCGGAATTGCCAGAAGAGGAAGCCGGTCACGCCCTACGTGTGCTACGGCTCAAAGCCGGAGACGAGATGTTTCTCATGGATGGAGTCGGAACCTTTTTCCGGGCAGAAGTCACCGTTGCTGCCGGAAAACATTGCATGTATGAGATAAAAGACCGTTTTCCCCAACACCCCACGTGGCGAGGCCATATCCATCTGGCCATTGCACCGACGAAAATGATGGAACGCATGGAGTGGATGGTTGAGAAAGCAACGGAAGTGGGCTTTGACGAAATCTCCTTCTTGGGATGTAAGTTCTCAGAACGTAAGGTGTTGCGGGCCGATCGAGTGGAAAAGATTGTTGTCTCAGCCATGAAGCAGAGTCGCAAGGCATGGAAACCTGTTGTCAACACGATGTGTTCCTTTGGCGAATTTATGGCCGTTGAGCATCCCGGTAGGAAATGCATCTGTCATTGCTATGAGGAGTTTCCAAAGAAGGATTTCTTTAATGAAATTCAGGAAACTATTGACTATGAGGATAATGAAGATATCCTTGTGCTTGTTGGGCCGGAAGGTGACTTCTCGGTAGACGAGGTGCAGCTGGCTTTAGAGAAAGGATATGAATCGGTATCCCTCGGGAGAAGTCGTTTGCGAACGGAGACCGCAGGGCTTTCGGCTGTAATGATGGCCAATCTGGCCCGCAGAATCCAATAATGGAAATACTCAATGGATATTAGTCTTATGGATATGGGTAAATTTTGTTTGCGTTATGTCAAACATCCCTTTTGGATGTTGGCTGCTTTGATTGCCACCCTCTCTTCTTGTTCGGATGGCGATAATTATGTCAATGCTATTCCCGGTGGGAGCATGGCATTGATTTCCATTGACATGCCGCAGCAGGCAAAAGGAAAGGCCGACAGCAGGCTTTTGTCGCTGAAAAACATGCTGCATGTCGATGACCTCTCGGATTGTGGATTGGATGTAAGTGCCAAGTTTTATCTTTTTGAGGCACCGGATGGCAACTTGGGGCTATGTGCCAAGGTCAAAGATTCCGGCGATTTGGAACATTGGCTGGAGAAACTTTCCGCCAAAGGTATCTGCACTTCGCTTTCCGAGCGTCGAGGCTGCCATTTCGCAGTGATGAAAAACAGCTGGCTGGTAGGATTCTCCGATGAGGCACTGCTGGTGATGGGGCCTGTCGTCGGGAGTGCCCAAGCCGAATTGCGCCAGCAGATGGTAAGATATCTTAAAGCCAAGGAAGAAACCGGTATCAAGAGTAGCCCGATGTTTGCTTGTATTGATACCATTTCGTCTCCTATGGCCATGGTGGCACAGACACAAGCTTTTCCGGAGAAGTTTGTGGCCCCATTTATCCTCGGAGCTCCCAAAGAAGCCGATCCTTCGCAGATTGTGATTGCTGCAAAGATTGCTGTTAACGGTCAGTGTTTGGATATTGACGGGCACACTTTCTCGTTTAATAAGGCCATTGATGCCAAATTGCAGAAAAACAATCAGGTCTTCAGACCGCTTGAAGGGCACTACTCGGATTTCGTCTTTTCAGATAAGCTGATGACGCTATTCCTCAATGTAAACGGACGGGAGTTCCTTCCGATCCTGCAACAGAACAAAGCCTTCCAGGCCTTTCTTGTCGGCATCAATTCGGCTGTGGATATGGACAATATCCTTCGCTGTGTTGATGGGCATATTGTTATCCAAGTCAACAACCTGTCGGAAGGTCATGCGGATATGTGTATGGGGGCAGAGTTGGCTGACATTGGCTTTTGGAAGGATATCGACTATTGGAAAAAATCGTGTCCTAAAGGAAGCACCATCACTGCCTACGGATTCGACCAAACCAAGCCTTCATCTGTACCGGGATATGTATATACGAACGGTGATATGAAGTTTTATTTCGGTTCGTTAAACAAAAACTTCTTTTGTGGCACGGACATTGATATGGTGATGAGCCTCCGATATTATAAAGGAGTAGTGGATCAGCCTTTGGAAAAACAGCTCATCGGCAAAAGGCTTGTCATGGTGCTCAACCTTTTGTCGCTTGGTGACATGGAGGGAACATCGATAGCCTCATTCCTCAAACCGTTGTTCGGTGATGTCAATAAAGTTTTTTACAGTATCAGATAATGGAACAGATTCATTTGGACAACGTGTTGCCCGAGGTTTTTGCACAGCGCGACAATTTAAGTTCGGAAGTGTGGAAGCAACATGTGGCGTTCAACAAGGGCCATCTCTACCTTGTCGAGGCCGATAGTGGCATGGGGAAAAGCACCTTTTGCAGTTATGTTATCGGTTATCGGCATGATTATACGGGGCGCATATCGTTTGACAACGATGATACACACGAATTTCGCATGACCGATTGGATACGCATACGGCGTCGACACATCAGCCATCTTTTTCAGGAACTCAGGCTTTTTCCCGAACTGACGGCGTATGAGAATGTGGAAATCAAGAATAAGCTTACCAATTTTAAAAGTAAAAAAGAGATAACAGACTGGTTTGATGCACTTGGCATAGGCGACAAACTTGATGCTAAGATCGGACACATGTCTTTCGGGCAGCAGCAGCGAGTGGCCATGATCAGAGCTCTTGTCCAGCCGTTTGACTTCATTTTGGCCGATGAACCCATCAGTCATCTTGACGATACCAACTCACGTGCAATGGGCGACATCATGATGTCTGAAGCCAAACGGCAAGGCGCAGGGGTGATAGTCACCAGCATAGGCAAACACATTGATCTTAATTACGAGCAGACATTAAAGTTATGAATCTGGTTTGGAAATTATTGCGCCGACATATCAGCTTACCGCAGTTTGTCGGTTTCTTCTTTGCCAATCTTTTTGGCATGTTTATCGTGCTGTTCGGTTTTCAGTTCTATCGGGATGTATTGCCCGTCTTCACCGCTGAAGACAGCTTTATGAAAGCCGACTATCTCATCATGAGCAAGAAGGTTGGCACGGGCAATACCATCAGTGGACGCTCAAATTCTTTCAGCGGCAGCGAGGTCGATGAGGTAGCTAACCAGCCTTTTGTCAAGAAAGTGGGGAAGTTTACCTCCACCGAATACAAAGTCGATGCTTCCATGGGCGTTGCCGGGACGAATGTGCTCAATTCCGAACTCTTCTTTGAAAGCGTTCCCGATGAGTTTGTAGATGTTCCCTTAAAAGATTGGAAATACCAGCCGGGAGACGGGGAAGTGCCTATCATCCTCCCACGCACCTACATCAATATGTACAACTTCGGTTTCGCTCAAAGTCACTCATTGCCCAAGATCTCCGAAGGATTAGTAGGTATGATCGATTTTCATATATTCATACAAGGTGACGGCAAGCAGCGACAATTTAAAGGCAAGGTGATCGGTTTTTCAAGCAGACTCAATTCAATACTTGTTCCACAGGCCTTTATGGATTGGAGCAATCACGAATTTGCCCCCGCCGACCACAGCGAAGCCACCCGCCTTATCGTTGAAGTAGGTAACCCGACCGATGACACAATCACTTCCTATCTTGAAAAAAAAGGCTACGAGGTAGAAAACGACAAGTTGGATGCAGAGAAAACAACCTATTTCTTGAAGATGATGGTGAGCCTTGTCATGCTTATTGGTCTTGTCATTTCCATTTTAAGTTTCTATATTCTTATGCTCAGCATCTACCTGCTTGTGCAGAAGAACTCATCCAAATTGGAAAACCTGTTGTTAATAGGTTATTCGCCGTCACAGGTGGCCACCCCCTATTTGTGGCTTACACTTTCGCTGAACGCCTGTGTCCTCGTGATGACATGGATAGCACTTTTCATGATGCGCAACTACTACATGGGATTCCTTGAGACTCTCTTCCCACAGATTGATGAAGGAAGCATACTGCCGGCAATATGCTTGGGAAGCACCTTGTTTGCTGTCGTGACTTTGTTAAATCTGTTTGCTATCCGGCGCAAAATCATCAGCATTTGGAAACATAAGCCTGACGGTGTATAGCCATTAACAGGGAATCCCCGTCTTTATTGACCTTCCTCTCTTTATAAACAAAGAAACTGCATTCATCACTTATATATTTCGGAATAGCTTCTGTGGCTATTCCGTTTTTTGTAATATTTCTATTTTTTTCAACCGTTCGTAACATTTAATTCAAAAAAATTAAGTAAATTTGCGACATAAAGTATTAACAGGGAATGTTCCCTTGATTATTAACCAAATTTCTATTAAAAAGGTATGCAGAAACGATTGCATTTTCTCATTGCGATGCTGATGTTCTTTACATCAGGCGTAATGGCACAAATCACTACTTCCGGTATCACCGGTAAAGTGACGAGCCAGGGCGAAGACGTTATCGGTGCCACCGTAACGGCTGTCCACCAGCCTTCAGGAACACTTTATCGTGCCGTGACTAACATCGATGGCCGTTACACTATTCAAGGTATGCGTGTAGGCGGCCCTTACAAAGTGGAAATCACATACGTTGGGCATCAGCCTAAAGTCTTTAATGGCGTAACTCTCAACCTTGGTGAAACCCGAAATATCTCTTGCTCCATAGAGGAAGACTCCAAAGAGCTTCAAGAGATTGTGGTCACCGGGAGAGCCGGACTCAACGCCACCAAAACCGGTGCGGCTACGAGCATGAATGCCCAACAGATAAACGACATGCCGAGTATCACTCATGGTATTGCCGATGTCGCACGTTTGAATCCGCAGTTGACAACCACCAGTTCGGGAGTGATGTCATTTGCCGGTACCAATAATCGCTACAATCAGTTCCTCATCGACGGTGCTGCCAACAACGATGTATTCGGTCTTGCCGGTACGGGCACCAACGGCGGACAGGCCGGAGCCCAACCCGTGTCTATGGAAACCATTGAGCAGATTCAGGTGAACATCGCCCCCTTTGACGTGCGCCAGAGCGGCTTTACGGGAGGTGCCATCAACGCCATTACCAAGAGTGGTACCAACCAGTTCCACGGTTCGCTCTATGGCTATGGCTACAACCAAAATCTTCTTGGCCACCACTATAAGCTTGCCGACGGTTCTGGGTATGCCCCCCGCTACCAGAAGGAGAAAGATTATAACTTCGGTGTGACCTTCGGTGGCCCCATTGTCAAGAACAAGCTCTTCTTCTTCGTGAACTATGAGAAGAACAACAAGTCTTATCCCAACCTCTACGCCTTTGGTTCAGACTATTCCGACGTAGGCAAGGCTGAAGCTGAGAGCATCTACACGAAGATTGTCGAGATGGCCAAAAAGCAGGGAGTGACCTATCCCGGTGTCTTCACGACCGAAGATATCTATACCAAGAGCGAAAAGGCCGGAGTGAAACTCGACTGGAACATCAACGAGTTCAATAAGGCCAGCGTGCGTTGGAGCCTTGTTACTGCCAAGCGCCTTAACAACGCCGGCTCTAAATCCGCCCTCAATGACAACCTTTACAGCTATCCTTTCGAGAACAATACCAACACATTCGTTGCCGAACTCCAGAGCCGCCTCTCCCCGGTGGTGAGCAATGAGTTCCGTGCCAACTATGTACGCGTGCGCGACAAGCGGGCCGTGGGTGCTCCTTTCCCATCTGTCATGATCAACAATGTGGGCAAGGGTTCGGTCAATCTCGGTAACGAACGCTCCTCGATGGCCAACAGTCTTGACCAAGATGTCTACACCATAGAGGATAACCTGACATGGTATAAAGGCAACCACACTTTCACTTTCGGTACCCATAATGAGATTTATGATTTCAGCAATCTCTACATCCAAGACCTCTATGGAACATACATTTTCCAAAACCCGGACAAGTTCAATGATTACTATAAGGACTATATGGCCGGAAATGTAGATCCCACCAAGGCTTACCTTTATCAGTATCGCTATGGCTACGCCAATGTCGACGTGACAGGTGATCCCCGATGGAAGGCAAGCTTCGGTGCAGCCCAGTTGGGTTTCTATGTTCAGGACAAATGGGATGCTACCGACAACTTCCAGTTCACATACGGACTGCGTATGGACATACCCATCTTCTTCGACACGCCTACGGCCAACAAAGGCTTCAACGAGTATGCTGCCCAACAGGGATGGAACGTGAAAACCAACCACAAACTTTCCAGCACCCCCATGTGGAGCCCCCGCGTGGGATTCCGATGGGATATAGCCAACAACCGCAAGTACATTCTCCGTGGCGGTGTAGGAGTCTTCACCGGCCGCATTCCCTTTGTCTGGATCAGCAACAATTACTCCAACACCGGTGTGCAGCTCACCACCTACAACGTGAATAATCCTAAGGGAATAGACCTCATACTGGATCCCAACGGCCAGGGGGCCAATGCGCAAAAGCTGAAAGCCGTTACGGGCAATCAGATCGTGAACGTGTATGACCACAACTTCAAGTTTGCCCAAAACCTGCGTTTCAACCTTGGATTCGACTTTGAGCTCCTCGGCATCAACTGGACGGCAGAGGCCTTGTACTCAAAGACACTGAACGATATACTCTACCAGAATCTTGCTTACGAAATGTCCGGCAAGACATACGCGCAGGTTTACGGTTCGAAAGGAGTGCCGGTAGAAGACAATCGTCCGCTTTTCCAGAAGAGAACCAATGGCACGGCTTTTGACAATATCTATGCCTTGAGTAACACCTCCAAAGGATATACTGTCAATCTCTCCCTGAAGGCAGAAAAACATTTCAATTTCGGTCTCGACCTGATGGCCAGCTACACATGGACCCAGTCCAAGAGCGTGAACAATGGTGGCTCGATGGTGGCCGAAAGTAACTGGCGTTACAATTACACCTATCGCAACCCCAATGCACCGGAACTTGGCAATTCCGCCTACAACATTCCGCATCGCATTCAGGCCAGTGCCTACTACCATCTCAAATATGGCAAGAACAACTCTTGGCTGACGACCCTCGGACTGATTTATCAAGCGAAGAGCGGGTCTCCGTATTCCCTTTACTACTATGGTGATGTGAACGAGGATGGAGCCAATGGTAACGACTTGTTCTACATCCCTACGGACGCACAGATAGACAAGATGATCTTCGACGAAACGAAGTTTGACAATTCAAAGAATGGCAATAGATTGATTGTGAAAGCCTTCGGTGAAGGCTTTAATGGCGTGCTCACCCAAGAAATGCAACGTACGCTGCTGAAGACATGGATCGGAGAAGATTCCTACATGAGCAAACATCGTGGCGAATACTACAAACGATATGCTGACAACCTGCCCTTTGAGCATCATTTCGACTTCCACTTCGGTCAGAAGTACAGCTTCAAAGTGGCCGGTCAGCTGAATTCCGTTGAGCTTACCTTCGATATCATCAATCTCGGCAATCTCCTCAACAAGGATTGGGGACACACCTACGGTGACGGCTTCGGCATATACAGCAGCCCTGTCAACTACATGGGTGGTGGTCACTATCAGTTCACAGGCGGCCGTGCAGCCCGCACCTATAGTGAACTTTACAGCCGCTGGCGCGGTCAGATAGGTTTGAAATACACTTTCTGAACATTGTCGGCTACCAAATTACGGTAGGTTCTATCAAAGAGAAAATCGGATATTCCGCATAGGAATATCCGATTCTTTTATTATATTTGCATTCAAATATCAATACACTACATTATGAAAATAGATTTTGACCGCATTAGGGAAGCCCATCTTGAGGGCTTTAAGGGCGGAAATGGCAAATTGGATACCCGTAACTTTGTCGATGACAAAGTGAAAATCATGTATAGCACCTTGCGCCCCGGAGCATCAAGCGGACTTCATACGCACGAGGGGAATTGCGAGATCGTATATGTCATTAGCGGAGAGGCGACTTTCCACTACGATGACGAGGTGGAAGTAGTGAGGATAGGGCAGGTACACTACTGTCCGGAGGGGCACTCCCACTATATGGAAAACCTCACCGACCACGATTTAGTGTATCTGGCCATTGTGCCCGAGCATCATTAAGGCTTGCAACGAACGATAGTGGACCCAAGCCCCGTTTGGCAGTTTTTCTGATAAACCGGGTGTCTGATTTTTTCGCAACTGATTTGCATTTTGCCATTTTGGGTTGTATCTTTGCAATGGCAAGGGAAGCACGCAGATGCTTCCTTTTTTTGTATCCATCTGTGTTTTCGGTGGTTATTCGGCCAAAACAGGCCTGTCATCCGGCCCGAATGAAGGCATCACCCGATTGTTACTGTCTTCCAAGTGTGCCCCTTTTATCTCCTCGTTCGGGCCGAATAAGCCTTTAAAAAACATATTCCTTTACGTTTTTTGTGCATTGTGTCGGGACACTATAGATTCCAGAGAAGATATCATGTAAACCATTTTCATATTTCAACTAAGTTTGTCACTATATGCTTTTCAGCTCTGCAAGTTGCGAGAGGCTGACAGAATACCGGCTACCGATAGGCATTACTGAATCTGTGCAAGAATCGACACGTATATCTGAAAAATCAGCAAACAAAAAAGAGGTGTTTGTAAAAGCACCTCTTCTATATTGAAATGTCCGGTTTTGAGACTTTATTCCTATATGCCAGATATGGGCGGTCAATGCCCACCGATCAACATGTCATCCAAACGGTTATTCAACTATTTTCACCATATTGAATGAAGAAATCTTCATTTGGGGCGAAACGGTAGCCGTTATCTTGTAGCGTGTCTCAGAGTTTTTGGATGCATCAGAATACTCCACATTCTGTTTGGCAGAGAATTGTACTTGATATTCATATTCATCCTCTCCAACCTCGCGCTTCTGAATGGTGTAATCGTTGGCGAGATGCCAGTTCATGTTGGTCACGTCTTCTTTGTAAATTTTATGCATGAAGCTGATTACATCGCTCTTTGTCGCGCCGTCTTTTCCCAAAAATGAAGCAAGCACGTCTTCCACCTGGTCGGTCAGGCGATCCTCGTTGCGAGAATTGATGCTTTGGAAAAACTTTCTGAAAAGATCGTTCAGGCGTGCCCGCTCCTCCGGTTGCACTTCCTTTGATTTCACTTTCTTGATGTTCTCCGCAGCCTCATCTATGTGCGCCCCCTCGGGATGACTGTTCAGGTATTCCTGATAGGCATCGACTGTATTCTGCCTTTGGGCATCCACCCAGTCCAACGAATCGAGCTTGTTGTTGATTTCGCCCCGATGTGGCGTGTCCGGATGTCTGGCAAGATAGTCTTCAAGTGCCGCCTTCGAACCGCTCACAAGCACATTGGTCCATTCCTGATCCTGCTGCCTGAGCATGGCAAGATGAGACTGGATGGAGTCTATATGTTCTTCGGGCGCATCGGCACGATAGGTGTCGAGGTAGCTTTGAAGCACCATAGGGTCGTTGCTGGTCATGGCATATTCGTATGCCTCACGTTCTTTATTGTCTTTGGCCTGATTGTAGAAATAGAAACATACGCCACAGATGGCCAAGGCAATGATGAATGCTGCTATCAAGGCAACGTGCGACTTTTTCTTTGGTGTGCTGTCGGTCGTGTGATTGGGGGCCTCATCCGTTGCCGGACAGGTCGGTCGGGAAGTGGGAGGTGGCGGTGGAGTGGGGGAAGAAGACACCTCTGCGACTGTTGGCACAGCCTCGGCCGGTTGCGTCTCATGCCGACGGGCAGTAGTGGGGCGATGGCAGTTGGGGCATGAGTCTTCATTCCTGAAATATATTTCCCCGCAATTGGGGCATTGTGTCACCTTGCCTGCTATTTCTACGCCGCAGTTGGGGCAAACGGGTGCTTTGTCACTGATTTGATGTCCGCACTCGGGGCATTTGATGATAGCCATGATATGATGTTGATTTTATGAACGTGTTATTGTATGGTTTGCTTGGAGGAAAAAGAAAAATGATGCAAAAACGATTTTCCGTTCCGCTCTAATCTTGTCGGTGTCTGAATCTGATTTCCTTCAATCTGTGGTCTCTCATAAACCTGCTCTTGTCCACGTAGCCGTTGATACCGTTCAGATGACCTTTACCGGTGTACTGCCACATCTCAAAGTCGCGCCCGTCATTGAGCACAGGTCCTCTGCGGGTGTATTGAGCAATCATCAGCCGATAGGCATCCAATTTGCCGGAGAGGTAGCTGTTGTAAAAATTGGTGCCGGTATAGATAAGCGGCTTTTGCTTGTAGACCTTTTCCACCAGTCGAAGAAATTTGAAGAGCGAGTCGCAAAACTCCTCCGTCGGCAATCCGCTTTTCGTCTCGATGTCTATCATGGGAATCAAGTCTTGATCGCCCGGACGGCATTGAGTCATGAAATTGCGAAGTTGTACTTCCTGTTCCACTTTTGGCCGATAAAAATGGTAAGAGCCCACTTTCAGCCCGTATTTGTGAGCCAGATCAATATTCTCTTTATATCTGCTGTCTATATTATTGCCGCCTTCAGTGGCCTTGAGATAGACGTATGCCATTTTTGAATTGTCACCGATAGCTTCCCAAAAGACAGTGCCCTGATAGTGACTCAAGTCAATGCCGTGGATGTGCGAGCAGGTGTCTTCACACTCCACTTGCGCCATCAGGCTTGTAGCTGTAAACAAATATAGTATAAAAAACAGAAGTTTCTTCATAACCTGCAAATATAGTGCAAATCAAGTTACCGACAAAATAAATTAAATATATTTTGCTTATTCCTCTATCTCGGACAGACTCTTGAAAAACTTATACACAAAGTTGCTTGTTGTCTCTATTGGAGCCAAGTCAAAGTAGCGGATACTCCTTCGGAGGTTGCGCCTGAGATTGCGGCTGTTGGTACTGACAAAGCCCGTCGCATTCTGTCTGAAGTGCATTTGCTCGTCATAGTCTTGCGCATTATAGTTGAGTGAGCGCAGCGTGGACTTATAGGCACTGCTCTCCAGATGGTGGACAAATGGGATCTCATCAGCATCAAAATCGAAAAACTCTATTAGGATGGAGCCTTGCAGTTGGGCCATCCGGCGTATGTGGAGCCGGTCGAGCCATTTGTCGAGTTTCACGAAATCAACCTTGTCGCCCCGCGTGCGAAGATAGAGCCCGAGTTGTGTGATGCCCCGCAGGGGGATGCCCATTGTGAGTGTGCCGGTAATGTTGCTCACGATGATGCGCAGCAAGTAGAGCGTCTCCACAGAAGTGTCGATGGCATGGCGCTCCTCCGTTTGAATCTTGATGAGCCTTCGATTGAGGAAACCGTTGCTCAAAGCCACTTCTCCGGCAGGGACTGACTCGATGTTTCTGATCATCTGCTCTATTTTGCCATGCTTGTAAGTGGTCATGGGTTCCATCTCTTCGGCAGTGTGGAATATTTCAGCTCGGAGTCTCGTGAATAGATTACGTTGTAAGAAGTCCATAGTCTCGATGTTTTATGAATACCGTTTGGGATAGCGCAGGAGAATAGCCAGCAGGGCACAGATACCGATGGCAAACGGGTAATAGAGATAGGGCAGGATGGCCATCGGACTGACATGGGCCAGCCCCGCAGCCAAAAGCATCTGCACACCGTAGGGGATGATTCCCTGCACAGTGCACGAGAAAGTGTCGAGAATGCTTGCCGCCTTTCTGTTATCCACTCCATATTTGTCGCCTATTTTCTTGGAGATGGCCCCTACGGTGAGGATGGCCACGGTGTTGTTGGCCGTACATACATTGACAAGGCTCACCAATGCCGCTATCGACAATTCTGCACCTCGCTTACTCTCCACGTGGGCTGTCAGTTTATCTATAATATAGTCAATGCCACCATTCTCTCGAATCATCTCAAGCATTCCACCGGCCATCATCGCAATGACGACAAGTTCGCCCATGCCCATGATGCCCTGCCCCATAGCCTCCAGCCAACCGAAAAGACCATACGTGTTTTCAGCCAGACCGATGACGGCACAAAGGGCTATGCCCAAGACAAGAACTGCCATGACATTCATTCCCGCAATGGCAGAAACAAGTACGACAATATAGGGGATGACTTTCAAATATTCCACGGAAGCCACGTTCCGCGGTGGTTCCATGTCGGCTCCGAGAATGCCGTAAACGACAAGAATGAGCAGGGCGGCCGGCCAAACGATGAGAATGTTGACGTGAAATTTGTCACTCATGTTGCACCCTTGGCTCTGGGTAGCGACAATGGTGGTGTCGGAGATGGCCGACAGATTGTCTCCGAAATAGGCTCCTCCCACGATAACGGCAGTTGTAAGAGCTACATTGGCATCGGCCGAAGAGGCGATGCCTGCGGCTATCGGCACGAGGGCTACAACGGTTCCAACACTTGTGCCTATGGAAAGGGAAATAAAGCAGGCAGCCAAAAAAAGACCGGGCAGCAGCATGTTGGCGGGCAGATAGGTCAGAGCCATGTTGACTGTGGCATCAATGGCCCCCATCTGCTTGGCAGAAGCTGCAAAGGCACCGGCCAGGACATATATCCAAAGCATCAAGAGAAGGTTTCCCGAACTTGCGCCACGGCTGTAGGTGTCAATGCGCTTTTTCAGTGGCAGATTGCCCGAAATGGCGACAGCATAGATGCTGGCAATCATGAAAACCACGGTCATGGGTACCTTGTAAAAGTCACCTGCTATGGCCGACAAGCCTACATAGAGCAGGATGAAAAGCAGCAGTGGCGAGAGAGCCAGTATTCCTTTCTTGTTGTTCAAGTCGTTGTGCGATAAGAGGAAAACAGGAATGCCTTTCCGGACTATTCCCGTCTTCCTGATGATTTTTACTTCATAGTGTCACACCATTTTTAAATATGGAAATCTCCCGATAGCCGTTGGCCTCATTGCGAGTGAGTTCTCCACTGGCCACAGCAATGATTTTATCAATAAACTTCTCGGTCAGTTCTTTCATGCCGGTGCCCTCTACCAGTTCTCCTGCGTTGAAATCAATCCAGTTAGGCTTGTTTTTATAGAGGGTGCTGTTGGTTGAGATTTTCATTGTCGGGACGAAAGTGCCAAACGGTGTGCCCCGGCCTGTAGTGAAAAGCACCAGTTGGCAGCCGGCTGAAGCCAGTGCTGTGGAGGCCACAAGGTCGTTGCCGGGAGCCGATAGCAGATTGAGTCCCCGCTCTTTCAGGCGATCGCCATAGCCCAAGACACCGCTCACCAATGCGCGGCCGCATTTTTGCGTACACCCCAAGGCTTTGTCTTCAAGGGTGGATATGCCACCGGCCTTGTTGCCGGGAGAGGGATTCTCACCGACAGGTTCGCCGTGAGAGAGGAAATATTCCTTGAAGTCGTTAATCAACTTGACCGTTTGTTCAAACAGGTGTGGGGTCTTGCAGCGGTTCATCAAGATGGTTTCCGCACCAAACATTTCCGGGACTTCCGTTAGGATGGTCGTTCCACCTTGCGCAACGAGGTAGTCGGAAAATTCGCCTACCAGCGGATTGGCAGTGATTCCGCTGAATCCGTCGGAACCGCCACACTTCAATCCGACACGTAATTCACTCAACGGGACATCCTCTCGCCGGTCTTCTTTGGCCACAGTATACAACTCTCGGAGAATCCTCATTCCTTCCTCGAGCTCATCTCCTTCAACCTTTTGGGTCACAAGAAGTTTGATACGCTTCTTGTCGTAGTCTCCAAGCATCTCCATGAATTGGTCAGGCTGGTTGTTTTCACACCCAAGTGAAAGCACCAAGACACCACCGGCATTGGGATGCAGGCAGATGTCGCGCAACACCTTTCGGGTGTTTTCATGGTCACCACTCAACTGCGAACAGCCGAAATTATGGTGCCAGGCATGTACAGCATCAATACCTTCCAAGCGAGTCTCGGCTTTCAGCATTTCAACCAACCGCTCAGCAATGCCATTCACACATCCCACAGTCGGCACAATCCAAATCTCATTGCGCACCCCGACTTCGCCATTCGCCCTTTTGTAACCCTTGAAAGTCCTGTTCTCTTTAGCAATGTTGAGAGTCTCCGTAACCGGATGGTAGGTGTACTCGAGGGTTCCGGCCAGATTGGTCTTCAAATTATTCTCATTGACCCACTGCCCGGCTTTCAAGTCTTCCTTGGCATGGCCGATGGGGTAGCCATACTTGATGATGTCGGCACCTTTGCTGACATCATTGATGAGCACTTTATGCCCGGCCGGCGTGTCCTGACGCAGCTCTATGCTCTTACCGTCTATTTCAACGGTTTCGCCTTTCTTCATCGGACGCAGACATACGAATACGGAGTCTGCCCGATTGATTTTGATAAAGCTTGATTGTTCCATAGATTTGTTTTCTTTCGTTTTTGTTATTTGTCTTTTGTATAATTGTGCATATCTTGGTCGCAAAGCCTCCTCACACCGTTAAAGTGGCATCATACCTGAAAATTACAGTTGTGTCCTCCTGTAAAAATCCACATTCTCTTTTGACAATAATTCAATGGGCATGTAATTCACCGGAGTTACTTTCTTTTTGAGTACGATTGCATTAAACAATGTGTCAACACACGAGTAGCCCTGCAAATAAGCATGTTGCGCTATCAGAAAAGAGATGGAACCTTGCCGGAGACATTCCACATTCTTGGCAACCATGTCATAGCCCATGATTTGTATATCCCGCCGATTGGTTTTGAGCAGGAACTCACCCACCAGATACGCTTTAGAATTCAGCGTGATGCAATGATGCAAATGCGGATGTTGGATGAAAAAATTCTCCATGGTGTGCTCATATTCCTTACGAGTGCCTTGCAGGGGTAGGTCGAGGTTGACAATCTCTATCTCGGGGAAATGGTCGTGCATGTAATGCCGGAATCCCACTTCTCGGTTGTCCTGCTGCTTACTGACCAATTTGCCGTCTTTAGTTTGGCGCATGAGCATGATTTCTTTTTCTTGTGCAGCCAATAACATCAGCATCTTGGCAGCAAAATACCCACTGCAAAAAGAGTCTTGGCCATAGAATGACAAGGGCCGCAAATCTGGCATGTAAGAGTCAAGAAGAACAAACGGGATGTTATGATCGTGTAATTTGTCCGTAAAGCGTCGTGTGATGTCAAGTTGTGCAGGAACAATGACGACACCATCAGGGCTGGAATTGAGGATTTCAATGCACTTATCCTTGAAGGAGTCTTCATTGAATCTTTGATAGTATCTGATTTCCACATCAATATGGAAGTCCCGCCGGGTGTCTTCACATTTCTTGGCACCTTCCTCTATCTCTTCCCAATAGGCTTCTGACTCGTGCATGGGAATCAAAAGGAAGAAAGTGTATGACTTATTATATGCCAATGCACTTGCATACATATTGGGCTGGTAGTTCATCTCTTTGAGTGCTTTCTCTACCTTTTCACGAGCAGGCGGCGACACATTGGGGCGGTCGTGGAGCACTCTGTCAACCGTCCCCACCGAAACACCGGCCCTTTCGGCAATGTCTTTGATTCTGATTTTTGTTGCCATAGTTTTTAGTTGTTTGCTGTGTGACCGGCAAGAAACAACTGTAAAAAACAGCGTTGTGCCCGCACACATATACTATTTTCGGTACAAATATACTAATAAAAGTTGAATTGTGCGGAAGCACAGTCCAATATTTTGCACAAAATCTAATTTTTCCATGATTTTATTTCTTCGTTTGGTAAATTATGACTATTTTTGCGAAGAAAACAAATCAATTAACTAACAATTTAGTAAAACGAATAACAAATTAAACTATTTAAAATGGCTAAAATCGTAACATTAGGCGAAATCATGCTTCGTCTTTCTCCGGAAGGCAATGACCGATTCATTCAGAGTGACTCATTCCGCATCATCCCCGGTGGCGGTGAGGCAAATGTTGCTGTCAGCGTGGCAAATTATGGACATGAAGCATATTTTGTTTCTAAGTTGCCCAACCATGAGATTGGTCAGATTGCCGTCAATGCCCTTCGGCGCTATGGTGTGAACACTCAGTTTGTCGCTCGTGGAGGAGAGCGTGTTGGTCTCTATTACGCTGAGACAGGAGCTTCCATGCGGCCTTCTAAAGTTATTTACGACCGTGCTCATAGTGCCATTGCCGAGGCTGTTCCTTCCGATTTCGATTTCGATGCCATTATGAAAGGTGCCAAATGGTTCCATTGGTCTGGAATTACTCCTGCCATTAGCGACAAGGCCGCAGAGCTGACTAAACTGGCATGTGAAGCAGCAAAGCGTCACGGAGTAACAGTTTCCGTTGATTTGAACTTCCGCAAGAAACTCTGGACTTCGGAAAAAGCCATCTCTGTGATGCGCCCATTGATGCAATATGTTGATGTATGTATTGGTAATGAAGAGGATGCACAACTCTGTCTTGGTTTCAAACCCGATGCCGATGTAGAAGGCGGAAAGACTGATGCTGAGGGATATTATGGCATTTTCCAAGGTATGATGAAGGAGTTTGGTTTCAAATATGTAGTATCTACGCTTCGTGAGTCTTTCTCTGCAACACATAATGGTTGGAAGGCTCTTATTTACGACGGTAAGGAGTTCTACCAAAGTAAGCGTTACGACATTATGCCCATCATTGACCGTGTCGGTGGCGGTGACTCGTTCTCCGGAGGCTTAATTCATGGGTTGCTTACAAAGCCCACCCAAGCAGAGGCCTTGGAATTTGCAGTAGCTGCATCGGCGCTTAAACATACCGTTCCCGGAGACTTCAATCTTGTTTCTGCAGATGAAGTGGAAAGCCTCGCCGGTGGTAATGCTAGCGGTCGTGTGCAGAGATAGGGGCATCTCGTCTCTTTTGTCGAGAAAATAATAAGACAAAAATAGATATTATTTACATACTTCGTATAAATTAAATATTCAAATAATGGCAAAGTTTAATAAGATGCAGGTCATGCAGGCTATGAAGGAAACCGGTATGGTACCTGTGTTTTTCAATAGTAACCTCGACACCTGTAAAAATGTAATCAAAGCATGTTATGAAGGTGGCGTGCGCGTGTTTGAGTTTACCAATCGTGGTGATTTTGCCCATGAGATTTTCGGGGAGTTGGTGAAATGGGCAACCAAAGAATGCCCGGAGTTGATACTCGGTGCAGGTACGGTGATAGATGCCCCTACAGCAGCATTGTACATTCAGTTGGGAGCCAACTTTATTGTTGGGCCAAACTTTAATCCGGAGATTGCTCCCGTTTGCAATCGCCGCCTTGTTCCTTACTCTCCCGGATGTGGTTCTGTATCGGAAATCAGCAACGCCCAAGCGGCAGGCTGCGATGTTACCAAGATATTCCCGGCCGGCAATGTAGGTGGCTCTTCATTTGTCAAGAATATCCTTGGACCGTTGCGCTGGAGCAATGTGATGGTGACGGGGGCCGTGTCTCCGGACAAGGACAATCTCACCGAGTGGATCAAGAGCGGAGTACTTTGTGTTGGTATGGGTTCCAAACTTTTCCCTAAGGAGGTGATTGCCGCCCGAAACTGGCAGGCTATTACCGATAAATGTGCAGAGGCTCTCGGATATATCAAAGAGGCCCGTTCGTAAATCAAACGGAATGGGAAATGAACAGTCCTCATCTCTTTTTACAAAAGATAATTAACTAAATATAAAGGTTGTAGGGATCGGTCTGACAGACCATCCCTACATTTTCATTTGAAGACTAAACTTGAAATAACACAGCTGCTACTGAAGGGTGTCCCCCTCTTGGTGACGTTCCTTTGGCTCTCGGCTTGTCGTCCTCCCCATCAGATAGAGGTTGACAAGCTGAATGACAAATCTTATGCCTTCCATTATCGGGATTTGGATTCCACCAAGAAGTATGCACTACAGGCATTAGAACTCTCTGATGACTATGGACAAGGCTACGCTGAGGCCTGCAACAACCTTGCTTTCGTTGACATCATGCACATGGATTATGCTGGTGCCTACAAACTTCTTGCAAAAGTGTCTACCCATACCGATGACCAGATAGAACTGCTTGTTGCCGACATTCAGCAGATGAGACTTTGCCAACGTGAATCACGGAACAAGGACTTCTATGATTTCCGGGAGCGTGCAGCACGCCGTCTGAAACGTATAGATGAGGAAGGGGACAACCTCTCCCGCCGGCAGAAACTGAGAATGGTCTATGCACGTTCCGAATTCGGCATCGTAAATTCCACCTATTTATATTATGTCGGATTGGAAAAGCCCTTTATAGAGGCTTTAGAGTCCATCAACCCTGTAGAAGTGGAACAAGATACGGCCCAATATCTCAATTATCTATATTGCATCGGAGCCGGCGGTGCCATTCAAGGCACTCGGGAGGAAGTGGCCCAAACCGAGTTTAACTATTTGCTAAGATGCTATCTTCTTGCTGATGGCTCCAATTATCCATTTTGGAAAGCTAACTCCATGCAAGCCATCAGTGAGCATCTACAATCGGATGTGATTCGCCGGTATCTGATTAAGAACAACCAATCCGCTATCAAATTCATCAATGTTGATCAGATGAATGACAGCCTACTTGCCGGCAATTTGGCCCAACGTTCTCTGGAACTCTTCATGAAATATGGCGATGTGTACCAGACAGCCGGTGCCTACCGCACATTGGCGCAATGCTATTGGTGCATCAATGACTATAAGTCGGCGGCCATCTGCTTGGAGACAGCACTTACCAAAAACAAGGCTATCAATGAAGCTCCCGATTTGGTGGCAAGCATCCGTGAGCAGTTGAGCCTGGTCTATTCAGCTATTGATGACAAGCCCAACAGTGACAGAAACAGAAATCTCTACCTTGATTTGCAAGAGCAGACTCGCCAAGACCGCCAGCTTGAAGCCCGTGCAGCACAGTTGGACAAGAATGCCGCACAACTGAACTGGATGATTATTGCCGTAATCACAATGATCGTCTTTGTCATTGCCCTACTGATTGCCTTTGGCATCATGCGTCGCAGAAATAACAAAAGATTTTCTTATGACAAACTTCTTGACCCGCTGAATGTGTGGAAAGAACATAACGAGCAAGAAGTAAACAGTCTGCTTGAACGTCAAGCTGAGATAGAAGAGAAACAGAATATCGTCAAGCAACATATTGATGAGAACAAACGCCGCAATCTTGAACAGCGTGCCAAAGTGCAGTTGGTCAACAGTATTACTCCACTTATAGACCGTATCGTCCATGAAGTGGCAAAACTATCAACCCAACAAGAGACTGCTGTCATCCGCAAAGAGAGGTTTGATTACATCTCGGAAGTGGCAGACAAGATAAGCGAATACAATGATGTGCTTACACATTGGATTCAAATGCGCCAAGGAGCACTCAGCCTGCACATTGAGAGTTTCCCACTGCAACTATTGTTCAATGTTGTCAAGAAAGGGAAGATGAGTTTTCTATTGAAAGGTATCACATTGAAAATAGATGATACGCAGGCCGTCGTGAAGGCAGACAGGACGCTGACACTATTCATGGTAAATACCATTGCCGACAACGCCCGCAAGTTTACGGGGAGTGGGGGAGAAGTACATATTTATGCCCAAGAGACCGATGAGTATGTTGAAATCCGCATAGAAGATACGGGCAAAGGCATGGACGGTGAGCAACTTTCACATATTTTCGATCATACATATACCGGCGGGCATGGTTTCGGACTGCTCAACTGCAAAGGCATCATAGAGAAATACAAAAAAATAAGCACACTATTTAAGGTATGTGAAATTGGTGTTGAGAGCACAAAGGGAAAGGGAAGCAAGTTCTTTTTCCGCTTGCCCAAGGGCCTTGTGCGAGGGCTTAGGCTCTTCCTCGTGGTGGTGAGTATGGCAGTCAGCTTGTCATCGGCTATGGCTTCAGGCGAATCCGTCCATCATGGAGTGGAGAATATGCCACAAAGTCTGGTTCTTGCCGGTCGTTATGCCGACAGTGCCTATTTTTCCAACATCAACGGGCGTTACAGACGCACGCTTGAGTTTGCCGATTCAGCACGGAAATATCTCAATGCCTATTACCTTGAAAAACATCCGGAAGGCAAGTTCTTGATGAAAGCATACGCCACGAGTGGGGAACCGGCCGAAATCCGTTGGTTCCACGATGGGCTTGTCACGCGTTACAGCGTCATACTCGACATACGCAACGAATCGGCAGTTGCAGCCTTGGCTCTTCATGAATGGCAATTATACACCTATAACAACAAGGTCTACACACAACTCTTCCGGGAACGGTCAGCAGATGACACACTCGACAACTATGTGCGCACCATGCAAGCCTCAGAGAACTCCAAGATGGTGGCCATCATCTTATTGATAGTCTTGTTGGTGCTCATTTTCCCGGCCTACTACCTCCTCTACTATCGTCATGTCGTTGCCTATAAACTTGCTGTGGAGCAGGTTAATACCATCAATGCCATCTTGCTCACAGAACAGTCGGATGAAGACAAATTGAAAAACATCCGGCAAATATGGCAGGAAAAGCCGATTTTGAGAGTCAGCCCCCGGCTCCACGATGTGGTAAGGCAAATAGAGAAGGCCTTGGAAAAGAGCGTCGCTTATCATCAAAATCAGGAGGTCAGCATTGAACTTGCTGAAGATGAGCTTCATCGCAGCGAATATGAAAATGACAAACTTTATATCAGCAACAGTGTGCTTGACAACTGTCTGTCGGCCTTGAAACACGAAACCATGTATTACCCTTCTCGCATCAGACAACTGATTGACGACAATCCGGAAAATGTGGAAGCTTTGAGCGAACTTGTCGGCTATTACAAATCACTGTACACGATGCTCTCCGAACAGGCTATGCAGCAGGTTGTTGGAAATGTCAAACTTGACAAAGCAATAGTGGAATATCTCTTTGATATGCTAAGAAAAGAATCGGGAGGAAATAAACTTGAGCTTTTAAAATCAGAAAAGGACAGTCTTTACGTTATATATATGGTGAAGATTCCTCATCTTCGCAACGACGAGGAGTATCTTCGCCGATTGTTCACCCCGCTCACAGACAATCTCAACTTCCTGCTATGTAGGCAGATTGTTCGCGAAATCGGCGAGGTTTTCAATATGCGGAGATGCGGCATTCGGGCCTTTAAAGATGAGCATGGCTTGGGTGTCATAGAGATAGTCCTACCCAAAAGTTTAGAAAACGTAATTGGAAAATAGATATGGATAAGTTTAAAGTCATCATAGTGGAAGATGTGCCTTTGGAACTAAAGGGGACAGAGGGAATCTTCAGAAACGAAATTCCTGAGGCTGAGATTATCGGCACGGCAGACTGCGAGCAGGCTTATTGGAAAACTCTTAAGCAACAGCTCCCCGACCTTGTCTTGCTTGATTTAGGATTGGGAGGAAGTACGACCGTCGGTGTGGAAATATGCCGACAGACCAAAGAGATGCATCCGCATGTGAGAGTTCTTATTTTCACCGGAGAAATCCTCAATGAAAAACTTTGGGTGGATGTTCTTGATGCCGGATGCGACGGCATCATCTTGAAAAGTGGAGAACTTCTCACACGTGGAGATGTCGCCAGTTGTATGAACGGAAAAAAGATGGTCTTCAACCAACCCATCTTGGAAAAGATTGTCGAGCGCTTCAAGCAAAGCATAAACAGGCAGTTGATGCGTCAGGAAGCATTAGTCAACTACGAGATTGACGAATACGACGAGCGTTTCTTGCGCCATCTTGCTTTAGGATTCACCAAAGATCAGATTTCTAATTTGCGTGGGATGCCATTCGGTGTAAAAAGTCTTGAGAAACGCCAGAACGAGTTGGTGCAGAAACTTTTCCCGAACGGTAATGGCGGATTGGGGGTGAATGCCACCCGCCTGGTGGTCAGAGCACTTGAGTTGCAGATATTGGATATAGACCGGCTTGAAGCAGATGAGGAATAAAGCGGCCACCTATATTGTAATTCTCCTGTCGGCAAGCCAACTCATCTTGATTTTGTTGTCATGGCTCATCACGGCCGCCTACCCCGACAAAACAGTGCATTCACTGCTAAGTAGTGAAGGCATCAGGTGGTATTTCGGTCGTTTTGTCGACAACCTCCAGACCCCCGTCCTTGTTTGGCTCCTACTGTTGGGCATGGCATGGGGAGCATTGGACAAATGTGGCATATTCCATTATCAGCCTTCCCTCTATCGGCATCGGTTGGCCATGCGGCTCGTCATCGCTGAGATAGCCCTGTGCATCGTCGTGATGTTGTTGCTCACGGCTATTCCCCACGCCATTCTCCTTAATGTGACGGGACATCTGTTTCCCGGCAGTTTCAGCGCGAGCATCATACCCGTACTTTCATTCATGGCCGTAGTCGCCGGAGGGAGCTTCGGGTTGTTGAGCGGCCATTACCAAGGCTTCTCCGAACTTGTGGACTCCTTGTCGGAGGGGTTAAGGCATATAGCAGTGCTTTTCGTACTTTATGTGTTGGGCGCACAGTTATATGCATCTCTTCATTTTGTGTTTTAGCCAATCATCATCCTCTTACTCCTCACTTTTTCTTTCCATCCCCTTTCATCATATATGCCCCGCATTCGGTTTGGTTCAGTGCCTTTGCGCCATCTGTGCAGAGGCTGTGCACAAACCGTTCGGCAGCCTTGCACAGAGCGTGCAAAGGCCTCGAACAGAAAGAAGACGCTTCCACTATTGAGTTGTTTTGTGTAGGCATGGCGGTAAAGTGGAGTAATATTGCTTTTTCAGGTAAACCGGAATACCTTCATACTAAAATTATTGTGATTACCTGTCACGCTTTCCTGAAATGAAATCACAATGTTTTATGTGGATTTGATTCTATTTAGTTTTTTTTAATTATAGCTTTTCTGTATGTGCCAAATTATTAGTATCTTTGTGCGTTTTATGTAACTTAGTGGCTGGATATGAAAGGTAACATTAAGAAAAAAGCAAGAGAAATTCTTGATAGTTATCTTGAATTGCGGAGCCATCGCAAGACACCGGAGCGTTATGCGATTCTGGATGCCGTGTACAGTATGGACGGACACTTCTCTTTAGAAGAGTTGGATGCCCGGCTGGGAAAGGACAACTTCCGCGTGAGCAGAGCCACGCTCTACAATACGATGCGGTTGTTTTTAGAACTTCGTCTTGTGATAAGGCACCGTCTTCAAGATGGCACAAAGTATGAAGCGTGCTATGACAAAGGATGTCATTGTCATCAAGTATGCACCGTTTGTGGGAAAGTGACAGAGATTAGTGCGCCGACAGTCGTAAGGGCTCTTGATACCCTCAAGTTGAAACGATTCCGCAAGGATGAGTTTACACTATATATCTATGGAGTGTGCAGTTCCTGCCAGTCGGCCATAACCCGAAAGCGCAAGCAAGGAAACGCAAACGACGTGGACAAATAAGATCAAAGGAAAGCGAAATCTTAAAAGAAAAACTATATTACAATGAACACTGGTAAAGTTGATGTCCTTTTAGGTCTCCAATGGGGCGATGAAGGCAAAGGAAAGATTGTTGATGTGCTGACACCTAAGTATGATGTCGTGGCTCGGTTTCAAGGCGGTCCTAATGCCGGACATACATTGGAGTTTGAAGGCAAGAAGTATGTACTTCGTTCCATTCCGTCGGGTATCTTCCAAGGGGGCAAGGTCAACATCATAGGCAATGGTGTGGTTTTGGCCCCGGATTTGTTTATGAATGAGGCCAAGGAACTGGAGAAGAGCGGCCATCCACTCAAAGAGCGTCTCCACATATCCCGGAAGGCCCATCTTATCATGCCCACCCACAGAGTGCTCGACCGGGCCTACGAGGCTGCCAAAGGTAAGGATAAAGTGGGCACCACGGGCAAAGGTATCGGCCCGACTTATACAGACAAAATTTCACGTAATGGTTTGAGAGTGGGGGACATTCTTGACCATTTTGAAGAAAAATACGCTGCTCACAAGGCCCGCCACATGCAAATGCTCGCCAATCTCGGATGGACTGATTTTAGCGGTTTTGAGGAGGTGGAAAACACTTGGATGGAGGGTGTCGAATACATGAAACAGTTTCATATTGTCGACAGTGAACACGAAATCAACAACTTGCTGAAGTCCGGCAAGAGCATATTATGTGAAGGAGCGCAAGGTACAATGCTTGATGTAGACTTTGGCAGCTATCCTTTTGTCACATCGTCCAATACAATTTGTGCCGGTGCTTGCACCGGACTGGGCATTGGGCCCAATCGGGTGGGCAATGTGTATGGCATCATGAAAGCCTATTGCACACGTGTCGGCGCAGGACCATTCCCCACAGAGCTCTTTGACGATACGGGCAAAAAAATTCGCGACCTTGGACACGAATATGGTGCCGTGACCGGGAGAGAGCGCCGTTGCGGATGGGTCGATCTCGTTCAGTTGCGCTATTCTGTCATGATCAACGGCGTGACCGAACTGATTATGATGAAGAGCGACGTGCTCGATGATTTCGATACCATCAAGGCATGTGTCGCTTACAGACTCCCCAATGGAAACACGACGACCGAACTTCCGTATGAACTGGAGGGTGTAGAGCCCATCTATCGGGAATTGCCCGGTTGGAAGGCAGACATGACTGCATTTACTGATGAGGCGCAATTCCCTAAGGCATTTAAAGACTACATCAAGTTCGTTGAAGACTTCCTTGAAACCCCCATCAAGATCATCTCACTCGGGCCGGATCGTGACCAAACGGTAGTCCGCCAATAAAATCATCACGTTATAATAGTATGTGCAATATAATCCTGTGGGGACGCTTGATACAGGCAACCCGCAGGATTGAAGCAATCAATTTGTGCCCTCTGGAAATATCGGAGAGCAAATAAAAAGTTTAATCTCAATCCAAATAAACATAATGGCCAACAAACCAAGTATCCCCAAAGGAACCCGCGACTTTGGTTCCGTGGAGATGGCAAAGCGAAATTATATATTCGACACCATCAAGGAAGTATATGCCCTTTATGGTTTTCAACAAATAGAAACTCCCGCCATGGAGACCTTGCAAACCCTCATGGGGAAATATGGCGAGGAGGGAGACAAACTGTTGTTTAAGGTGCTTAACTCCGGTGATTTCATGAACAAGTTGTCGGACGAAGAGTTGCAGGAGAAAAATTCACTCCATGTGGCAGCCAAGTTATGCGAGAAAGGGCTCCGGTACGACCTGACGGTGCCGTTTGCACGCTATGTGGTTATGCACCGGGATGAACTGCAACTGCCGTTCAAGCGTTTTCAAATCCAACCCGTGTGGCGGGCCGACAGACCGCAAAAGGGGAGGTATCGCGAGTTTTTCCAATGCGATGCCGACATCGTAGGCTCCGACTCTCTGATCAACGAGGTGGAACTGATGCAGATGGTTGATACGGTCTTTACGAAGTTGGGGATCAACGTACAAATCAAAATCAACAACCGCAAAATCCTTACCGGCATAGCAGAAGTTATTGGAGAGGCCGATAAAATCATAGACATAACCGTTGCTATAGACAAACTTGACAAAATTGGACTTGAAAATGTAAATCACGAGTTGAAGTCAGCCGGTGTCAGTGGCGAAGCCATCGAAAAACTCCAACCGATTATCTCTTTGAGCGGAAGCAACGGAGATAAACTCAAGGTGATTCAAGCCGTGCTTGAAACATCGGAAACAGGCTTAAAGGGAGTGGAAGAAACACGCTTCATTTTAAACACTCTGGAGCTCCTCGGCTTGAAAAATGACATTCAACTGGACTTGACCTTGGCCAGAGGATTGAACTATTATACGGGAGCTATCTTTGAAGTGAAGGCTCTTGATGTGCCAATGGGAAGTATTACCGGTGGAGGAAGATACGACAATCTGACAGGAATCTTCGGTATGCCGGGGCTGAGCGGAGTCGGCATATCATTCGGGGCCGACCGCATCTATGATGTGTTGAACACACTCGATCTCTACCCCAAAGAGGCGGTCAATTCAACTCAAGTCTTATTCATCAATTTTGGTGAACAGGAAACAGCCTATTGTTTGCCCATCTTGAAACAAGTGCGCGATGCCGGGATACGTGCAGAAATCTATCCGGATAGTGCCAAAATGAAAAAGCAGATGAATTACGCCAATGCCAAGGGGATACCATTCGTCGTTTTGGCGGGGGAAAATGAAATGCAAACAAGGCAAGTGACCCTCAAAAATATGGAGACTGGCGAGCAGCGGCAAGTAAGCCCTGCAGAGGCTATAACCTGCATACAAGGCTGACAATCATAATAAACACAGCGCAGAACATGCCATTGGAACAATAGCATGTTGCTGCGCAGTGTTTCATTACAGACAACAACTACTTAAACCTTACGACAATGAAACATTCTACTAAAACTGTTTCCATTTTCCTTTTGACTTGTCTAACCGCCATTGGTCTGACCTCATCCAACCGGAAAGTGACTATTTTTATCATTGGTGATTCTACCGCAGCCGAAAAGTCTTCACCAGCCACAAATCCCGAGCGAGGGTGGGGGATGGTGTTACAAGGATGTTTTACGGAAGACATTTTGGTAGACAATCATGCCGTCAACGGACGTTCTTCGAAAAGTTTTTGGGATGAAGGCCGATGGAAAAAGGTGATTGACAGAATCGCTCCGGGCGATTATGTGCTTATACAGTTTGGCCATAATGACGAGAAACCGGCTCCTGACAGGCATACGGAGCCGGGCTCCACATTCGATGACAACCTCAGACGGTATGTAAGGGAAACGCGCGAGAAAGGAGGCTTTCCCGTATTGCTGAATGCCGTGGTGCGCCGTAAATTCTATTTGGAGAATGACCACAACGATGATGATGAAAAGTTGCGAAACAAAAGCTATAAAGGGGATGAACTGATAAATAGCGATACGCTGATAGACACACATGGCGAATATCGTCTGGTGCCGGAACGCATTGCCAAGGAAATGAAGGTTGTTTTCATTGATGCCAACCGGATAACCCACGACATAGAACAACGATATGGTGTGGTCGGTTCCCGCAAACTGCATGTTTGGTACAAACCCGGCGAAATCAGTTCGCTGCCCAAGGGCCGACAGGACAACACACATTATAATGTATATGGTGCCCGTATCGTAGCAGACGCTCTTGCTACAGAACTCGCCGCAAAAATTCCGGCTCTCAGAAAATATGTGAGGCATTACGATTATGTAGTATCTAAAGAGGGGAGAGGCAACTATATGGATTTGCAAACGGCCATTGATGATGTACCCTCAAACGGGAAAACCTCTATTCTCATCCTTGATGGGACTTGGAATAAGCCGTATATAGCCAAAGGGAAAAAAGTAAAATTGATAAGATACTCCGGTGTAAGGTTCAAATGAGCCTTGTCGATCTATAGAATCGAATAAATAGGAAAGTCGGTCCTATCTCTGTAATTTATCCAAATGTTTGTTTGGAAATTTGGAAAAAATACACTACCTTTGCATTGTAACTTTTAAGGACAGTGTTTTTAAATAAAAAGATTATGATGAGAGATAGTGAAGGATATCAGCGGCTGATTGAGCATGGGGTTAAACCATCCGTCCAGCGATTGGCCATTATGCAATATCTCATGACGCACTTCAATCACCCGACGGTGGAACAGGTGTATCAAGGATTGTGCGATAAAATACCAACGTTGAGCCGTACAACCGTTTACAACACGCTACGTTTATTTTCCGAGCGGGGGGCTGCGACCATGATAACCATTGATGACCATCGAGTGTGCTATGACGGTAATACGAGTCCTCATGTACATTTCTTCTGCAAAGAATGTGGCAAGGTCATTGATTTGTTTGACGAACAGGCTCCTGCATTGGGGGATTCATACAAGATTGATGGTAATATCGTTGAAGAAAAACAATTATATTATAAAGGAGTGTGTGCCGAATGTGCCCAACGGCAGCAGTCGGATAAATCTTTGTTGCAGTAGACTTTAACCGCTCTGTGAAGAGTGGGGCTCTATTTGCTTTGGCAATGGATATGGTTTTTAGACCATTTTTGATATCATTATATTATACAAAACAAAAACATTATGAAGAAAAAGTTTATTTGCACCGTTTGTGGATATATCCACGAAGGAACCGAAGCACCGGAACAGTGTCCTATTTGTAAGGCTCCTGCCAGTAAATTCAAAGTGATGGAAGATGCCGCTTCAGGCGATCTCACATTTGCCACAGTGCATGTGTTGGGACAAGCTTATAAGGATCCTGTTGACGAGGAAGTAATTAAAGGTTTGAAGGATCACTTTAACGGTGAATGTGGAGAGGTTGGTATGTATCTTGCCATGGCTCGTCAGGCCGACCGTGAGGGCTATCCCGAGATAGCCGAGGCCTATAAGCGTTATGCCTATGAAGAGGCCGACCACGCTTCACGCTTTGCAGAGCTGTTGGGGGAAGTGCTCGGTGACACCAAGAGCAATCTGGAAGCTCGCATCGCTGCGGAGAAAGGGGCTTGTGAAGACAAGTTCCGCATTGCAAAGTTGGCCAAGGAACAAGGCTCCGATGCTATCCATGATACTGTACATGAGATGGCCAAGGACGAAGCACGCCATTGTGCAGGCTTTGCCGGACTGTACAAACGCTATTTTGGAAAATAAGAACGATAAAAATGCGAGGGGCCATATTCTTGTGAGTCCCTCGTTTTATTTTGTCCTAATTTCTTGATATCCGACTAAGCGATCTGTCCTGTCATTATTGCCACGATAGTAAACCAACACTTGATATTGATTCTCAGTTTGATAAAAAGAGCCTTCACTTGGCAATGGTGCAAGGGAGCCATCTTTTTTCTGTTGAAGGTACTGATAGGAGTAATAACCTTGCTTGAGCATGACAGAGGCTTCGTATAGATGCTTTTCCTCATTATATACCATTTTATACCTGTCAATGAATTGGTCGTTAGTCCATGTGCCATTAAGATATATGTCACCTTCTATTCGGGGGGAAAACAAAGTAAAATGCACCATGAGATATTCTGAGGTCACATCGTTTTCCCAATTATCGCTATTCCTTATATAAAAAGAGCCATTGGCACTCTCGTCATAGATATAATTTCTGCGCTGTTCATCCGCCCCAACGTAGGCATGATATGTGTGGCCATCCCAACCGATCCGTTCAAGCCCCATGGTCGTGTGACTCACATCAAGCATTTCAAACTTCCTATATTCATTACCTGCAGGAAATATTAAATTGCGGTTGTGAGACCACTGCAGACCATCTCTCATGACAAATTGCGCCCGTGCATTTATCACTGCATTGTCCCAACGCCCATTCTGCATCACAACCGTCTTAATCTGGCTGTCCGGAGCCGCCACGCTTATATTGTCATAGTTCAGTTGCCAATTTATCTGTTGATAGGCACTATTCATCCCAAGTTCTGTATTTGCAGTTGCTTCCATTGTGACGGTTGTCTCCCGCTCGACAACCATAAAGCATGCTTGAAACATGAGCTCATTATCGTTGTTCTCGTCATAAACGCTCAGCCGATAGTTGCCGCTTATCTTTATCCTGCATCGCTCATTGGGTATTTTCAGTCGGTAATGAGTGTATAAGACATTGGTATTAACAGATTCTGCCATATCGTCTATCGTTTGAGCATCGGTAAAGCCTTCAAGGTAATCGTTCAGGAAGATCCCCTGAGAGACAGACCAATCGGCTTCGCAATGTTCTATTTTATATACATAACGGTGATATTCGTGCGTGAGATCATCAAAAGAGATATTTAACGGTTGATTGCTGTACAAATCGACAACGGGAGGGGACAACCAGTTTTGGCCTGCCACAACTTGCAATGTCGCAATGCGTGGGCTAAATATTTCATTCTTTTGGGCACTTACAGGTGCAGTAAAGAGTATAATAAGAAGCGAATACAGATATTTCATTTTGATGGATTTAGTCTGTTTATATTGCAAAAATAAATAAAAAATCTAAGATTTTGATTCTGACAAGCTAAAAATATGAAGACAACTCCTTTGTATTGATATTTTCAATCAGATAATTATCTGATTCCGATAACAGGATGTAATCGAGCCGGGTAAATTCGACTTAAATTAACGTGAGTTCGACGAATTTAGAACAAAGCGAGAGCTGTGTGTCAATAGTCCTTTGTACATTGACACACGGTTTCTTTGGGAACAAGCAATATGCAACAATGGCTCCCAGCAAATTGACGATGAAATTATCAAAGCACCTATGTCCAGAATGCTCTACTTGCGCAATGTTCTTAAGCTCATCATTCACAGTTTCTATAATGGCTCTTTTTCTGAGTAAGTGTTTGTCAGAAACGCTCATTAAGGCTCCTTTCATGTTACTTTTCAACTTGGTGATAAGTTGTATTCCATCAACGAACTGTTTTTGGAAGAGGTTCTTGCCGATGTAGCCCTTGTCACCGACCAGCTTCCTATATATGAAATCTACAAACGCTTTGTATTCCAAAGGCTTACGGTCATCAACATCTCCTGGTGTTATCATAAAATTGAGAAGTTCGCCTTTTCATAGCAAATAAAACGAAGTAAGTAATTCTATATGAGCTACTTACTTTAAATTATAGGTGTTTTGTTAATGGTTGTTTTGCAAAGTTATTTGCCGATGCAAAAGTGTTTGAAAATGTTGGCGAGGACTTCGTTAGGGGTGATTTGCCCACCTGTAATTTCGGATAGTTGGTCGAGGCAGATGTGAAGTTCTTCGCTGACGAGATCGCCACTAAGATTAGCATGAAGGGCATCTTGCACACGGATAATATCTTGTTTGGCATGGAGAAGGGCATCGTAATGACGTGCATTGGTGACGATAATGTCGTTTTCTGAGATATTTGGAATATTGGAAGCTTGGTAGATAGCTGCCTCGAGATTAGATATATTGAAGCCTTGTTTGGCTGATATGAAAACCTCATCATATATCCACTCAAGTTGAGTGGGAGAGGGATAAAGAATGGGAGACCCTGATGCGTTATCAGAATCTGACCTCTCCTTGGAATAAAGTTGTGTTTTCTTAGAGTAAGATAGTGCTTCTTTTTTCTCTTTGATGCAATGCGATCTTTCTTGAAAACCATGTAGACATTCTTGAGGGTAAGAAGGAGAATGTGTCCGGGCAATATCCACTTTATTATGCACAAGTATTACGTTTTTCCCGATACATTCGCTCTTCATATCTTCTTGTTCCAAAGCGGAGGGAGAAGTGTCAATCATCCAGACAACAACGGTAGCCTGATCTATTTTTTGATATGTCCTGTCAATGCCTATCCGTTCAACTTCATCTTCTGTCTTCCGTATGCCGGCCGTGTCGATAAAGCGGAAAGCGACACCATTGATCAGGGTGGTGTCTTCTATAGTGTCACGGGTTGTACCATGAATGTCAGACACGATGGCACGCTCTTCGTGAAGAAGTCGGTTGAGAAGGGTTGATTTTCCGACATTAGTCTTGCCGACAATGGCAACGGGAATACCATTCTTGAGAGCATTTCCCGTTTCAAAACTTTGTATTAAAGATGTAATCTTCTCGTCAATCTGACAAGCTAACTCCAAAAGTTGCTTCCTATCTGCAAATTCCAGTTCTTCGTGGTCTGAAAAATCGAGTTCAAGCTCAAGCAAAGATGTCATTTTCAGAAGTCGGTCGCGTAATAGTACAAGTTCGTTTGAAAAATGCCCTTTCAATTGACTGATTGCCATTTTATGGGTTGCACGGTTTGTCGATGCTATCAAATCTGCAACGGCTTCTGCTTGTGAGAGATCCATTTTCCCATTTAGATAGGCTCGTTGGGTGTATTCTCCCGGTTCTGCTTGTCTGCACCCATTTTGGATTAACAGGTGAAGTACTTCTTGTAAGATGTATTGTGAGCCATGGCAAGAAAATTCAACAGCATCTTCTCCTGTATAGCTAAAAGGGGCCCGATAGACGCTTGCCATTACATCATCAATAGTTTCACGGTTGTGATTGACGATCTCTCCATAGTGGAGCGTGTTTCCCTTAGCATTTGCCAGTTTCCGTCCACTTTTTGCCTTGAATATGTGGTCTGCAATTTTGATGGCTTCGGATCCGCTGACCCTGACAACACCAATTGCCCCTCCCGCCGGAGTGGCGAGAGCGCAAATGGTATTGGTTGTCAAATTATTCGGCATTCTCTTTTTATGCGAAATTACAACGGTCCGGATTAAATTCTATCCAGGACTTTAACGATAAGCTGATCTATCGTATTTTTATATCCTGTATTCGCCTCCTTGACACGGCGATTAGCGATGACCAGACAACATGTAAGAGCCTTATGACCCATGAGTTTTGAAAGACCGGCAACGGCACTACTCTCCATCTCAAAATTGGTGATGTGCAGGCCGTCGTAAGTAAAGTTCTCCACTTTTTCATTTTGTTTCGGGTCGGCTAATGGAATGCGGAGTTCGCGTCCTTGCGGTCCAAAGAAACCACCACAGGCTATTGTCACGCCTCGCACCATATCATCCTGAGCTATGCGATCGAGCAGTTCCTTATCGGCATCAACCGTATAGGGATCACACAGTTGCGGGTTCCAGTTCATGTGTGCCTTGAAAGCTTTTTCAAACTCCAGATCACAAACCTCATTACGCCCGGCGTAGAAGTTGAGCAGTCCGTCAAAACCTATACTCTTTTGGCTGGCAACAAACGTTCCGGTAGGAGTGTACATTTGAAGTCCACCACATGTACCGATGCGGACAAAAGTCAATTGGCGGAACTCCGGCTTCTCCGTACGTGTAGCGAAATCAATGTTGGCCAAAGCATCCATTTCGTTAACGACAATGTCTATGTTGTCGCATCCGATGCCGGTGGACTGGACGGTAATGCGTTTCCCCTTGTATCGGCCGGTCACGGTGCGGAACTCCCGATTTTCGACTTCTTCTTCAATATCTGTGAAGTGCGATGCCACCAATGACACCCGCCCGGGATCACCTACAAGAATAATCTTATCGGCAAGGTGTTCCGGCTTGAGGTGAAGGTGGAAAATGCTCCCGTCACCATTGATAATCAATTCAGATTCGGCAAAATACTTGTTCATGCGTTTTTAGATTTTAGTTATTAAAATTTTCTTCCATTCTTCTCGTGAACTACAAAGGTAAGAAAAAAAAACGAGACAAGGAAACATTTGGCGTTTTTTTATTTTAAGAATGCGATGACACCCTTTTCTGAAGGCCTAATTCGCCTTTTTCAGAGAAAGTAAGATATGGCAAACAGAGGCTGTCAATGAAAGCCTTTCTGTTTGCCATTATTTGTCATATCATGTTATGCAAATGCCATAAAAGTATTAAACGTTTGCAGATAGGATATAGAAAACTGTAATTACGGTTATTGAAGCCCTACGCAAGGAGCTGTCCTGCCATGTTGGCTGCCGCCCGCCGTCCGTCGCCCATGGCAAGAATCACGGTGGCCCCACCGCGCACGATGTCACCACCGGCGTAAATCTCCGGTCGCGAACTGCGCATCTGTTCATCTACGACTATCGTGTTTTTGCGACCAAGTTCGAGTCCTTCTATGGATTTGGGAACAAGTGGATTGGGACTTACGCCGACTGCCACCACCACCTGATCACATTCCAACTTGACGGTTTCACCCGTTGTCTCCGGCCTACGACGACCGGAGGAGTCGGGCTCTCCCAAGACCATGACATCAAGAATAACTCCATTAACGCGCCCGGCCTCATCCGCCGTGTATTCTTTGGGATTATGGAGTGTGAGGAAACGTATACCTTCTTCCTTGGCATGTTTCACCTCCTCAAGGCGTGCCGGCATTTCTTTTTCAGAGCGACGATAGACGAGCGTTACATCTGCCCCAAGGCGTTTGGCCGTGCGACAAGAGTCCATCGCTGTGTTGCCCCCCCCCACAACAATCACTTTTTTGCCAATATTGATGGGCGTATCCGTTTCGGGATTGGCAGCATCCATGAGATTGACACGTGTGAGATATTCGTTGGACGACATGACATTGATGAAGTTCTCTCCGGGAATGCCCATAAAATTGGGCAGTCCGGCACCGGAGCCCACAAAGATTCCCTTAAATCCTTTGCTTTGCAATTCGGCAATAGAAATGGTTTTGCCGACAATGACATCGGTCTGGAAATGGACTCCCATCTTTCGCAGATTATCAATTTCGACATCGACGATCTTGTTGGGGAGTCGAAATTCCGGAATGCCATATTTCAAGACACCCCCTATCTCGTGGAGAGCCTCAAACACATAAACGTCAAAACCGCGCTTGACCATGTCGCCGGCAAAGCTCAAACCGGCCGGCCCCGAACCAACAACAGCCACCTTGATGCCATTGGCCGGGTCCACATCGGGTAAGGCCATGCAGCCACTTTCCCGCTCATAGTCGGCCGCAAAACGTTCAAGATAACCTATGGCCACGGCCGGTTCGTTCATCTTCAGATGGATGCATCGGCTCTCGCACTGCTTCTCTTGAGGGCAAACGCGCCCACATACGGCGGGTAGAGCAGAAGTTTCTTTCAACACCTTGGCTGCATTGAGTATTTCCCCACGCTCGATATTTTTGATAAACGAAGGAATGTTTATGTTGACCGGACAGCCTTCGACACATGAGGGTTTGGCACAATCCAAACAACGTTTGGCTTCTCTCATGGCCAACTCTTTAGTTAGGCCCTTGTTCACCTCTTCCAGACGGGTCTTGGCGCGATAGACCGGATCCAGTTCCGGCATTGTGACGCGCTCAATGGCAGTACGCTCTTTAGGCTTCATGCTTTTTCGTAAGGCGACACGCCATGCCGCATTTCGGTCGGTGAGTGACTGACTGTCACTCTCTGCCTCCGTAGAGTGGGGGCTGCCGACAGTTGCATTAGCGTCGCTGTGGCGTGTGGCATCAGTTTGGCCGACCTGTCGGGCAAGTTCCGGATGATAGTGCTCCAACTCTTCTTGCTCCACACGCTTGAATGTGCCCATGCGACTGAACATCTCATCCCAGTCAACAAGGTCACCGTTAAATTCCGGCCCGTCAATGCACACAAACTTGGTCTTGCCGCCTATCGTCAGGCGGCAGGCACCGCACATCCCCGTACCGTCAACCATAATCGTGTTGAGGGACACATCGTTGGGGATACCATATTTTTTGGCCATGAGCGAACAGAACTTCATCATGATGGGTGGACCGATGGCCAATACCTTGTCTACGTGCTCTTCATTGAAGATCTTTTCCATGCCCACAGTAATGACACCCTTTTCGCCGTATGAGCCGTCATCGGTCATAATGACCACCTTGTCAGAATATTTCTCCACCTCATCAACCATGATGACCAGGTCTTTTGTCCTGCCGGCCAATACCGATACCACTCTGTTTCCGGCCTGCTTGAATGCCGTCAGTATGGGAAGAATGGCGGCAATACCGATTCCGCCTCCTGCACAGAGCACCGTACCGTAATTCTCTATGTGCGACGGCGTACCGAGGGGGCCCACGATGTCTTGCACCTCATCTCCCACATTGAGTCGGCAGAGCTTGAGGGATGACAGGCCGACGGTCTGGATGACGAGTGTCAGTGTGCCTCGCTGCGCGTCAGACTTGGCTATGGTATAAGGAACCCGCTCACTCTTTTTGTCTACACGGACGATGATGAAATTGCCGGGCTTGCAACTCTTGGCTATCAACGGTGCTTCAACCTCGATGCAATAGACCTTTTCGGAAAACTGCTCTTTTCGGATAATCTTGTTCATAATGTTTTTCGGGTTGTGGAGATTATTAAAAAGGTCCCTAAGAGAATGCCAAACTGCGTGTCTGCCACACGTGACGAAAAAGTAGCAGAGTGAGGCTAAAAGCCCTCCATTCTCTTAGGAACCCCTCTTATGTTAGTTTATGAAACTTGGCGTGAGAACTGCTTAGAAGTTCTTGTCGTCGAGCATTTCAAAACCGCAGTAGGGAACCAACACCTTCGGCACACGGATGCCTTCGGGCATCTGGTTGTTCTCAATGATAGTGGCCACAATGCGGGGTAAGGCGAGTGCCGAACCGTTCAGGGTGTGACAAAGTTCTATCTTCTTGTCGTCGGAGTGGCGGTAGCGGCACTTCAGACGATTGGCCTGATAGCTTTCAAAATTGGAGACGGAAGAAACTTCCAACCAACGCTGCTGTGCTGCACTCCATGTCTCGAAGTCGTAACAAATGGCAGAGGTAAAGCTCATGTCGCCACCGCACAGGCGAAGAATGTGGTAGGGTAGTTCCAACTTCTGCAACAGACCTTCTACGTGATTGAGCATTTCGTTGAGACTATCATAAGAATGTTCAGGAGTGTCGATGCGCACTATCTCCACTTTGTCAAATTGGTGCAGACGGTTGAGTCCGCGCACATCCTTACCGTAACTTCCGGCTTCGCGGCGGAAGCAGGCCGAATAGGCACAACGCTTGATGGGGAGTTCTTTCTCGTCGAGTATCTCGTCGCGGAAAATGTTGGTTACCGGCACCTCGGCAGTCGGTATGAGGTAGAGATCGTCCAAGTTGGCATGATACATTTGGCCTTCCTTATCGGGCAACTGTCCTGTGCCATAGCCTGAAGCTTGATTGACGACAAACGGGGGCTGTACCTCCAGATAGCCTGCTTTGCGTGCTTCTTCAAGGAAAAAAGCTTCAAGGGCACGTTGGAAACGAGCCATCTTGCCAAGATAAACGGGGAATCCGGCTCCCGTGATTTTCACGCCCAAGTCGAAATCCACAAGATTGTATTTCTTCAGAAGATCCCAATGGCAGAGTGCATCGGCAGGCAATTCAGGTTTCTCTCCGCCCTCTTTCACGACAACATTGTCGCACGCATCCTTACCCTCGGGCACGTCCTCATGGGGAATATTGGGAATGGCGCAGAGCTGTTCCACCAGTTCTTTTTCTGCTTTTTCCTGTTCTTCTTTCAGCTCATTTGAAGTGGTTTTCAATTCAGCCACCTTCATTTTGACAGCTTCTGCCTCCTCATTTTTTCCGCTTTTCATCAAGGCACCGATTTGCTTTGACAATCTGTTGGCCTCTTGCTTGTTGAGGTCAAACTTCTGTTGGGCACCCCGACGCCGGGTGTCGATGGCCAAGACCTTTTCAATAGCTTCACGGGCTCCATCAAAGTGCTTTTTCTCAAGCCCTTTGATAACACGCTCGGTTTCCTCACTGATGAGTTTAAGTGTAAGCATAGCTTGTTAATATTTTTAATTACGTAATCTTTTTCTTGCTTGCAAAGATACAGTTTTTTTTGGAGAAAAATATCAAGGAGACGGTTAAATGCATGTGCGGCTGTTAAAAACAAGCCGGCATAGGGCTGTTTGCTTTATTCTGTCAACTTTATTTGCCGGAAAATAGCAGGATGAATCGTATATAGCGAAACTTATCTAAGTTTTAAAAATAGTTTACATACTTTCCCTCTGTGGAAGAATGTCCATGTGTGCTGACCGGATGTGGAAACTCGGATTTATGCAACTTCACGGTCACGGGGCCCTAACGGCAAAGTAAAAGGGCCACACTTGACACGCAATTTGGGCTTAGTCAAAAGCTCACTGTAGCTGGATTACCGTGCTGTTTGGCCCGAATGGAGCCCCCCAACGGTCGTATAAAGAAAAAGGGAAGCACTTATATGCCTCCCTTGCCGGTGCAAAGTTACAATAAAATGTCACCAAATGCAAACGTGTGCGGAATTGTATTGACAAAATCACTTAGGGAAGAAAGAGGATGAGGATGAATCGCTACCATCAGGGCAAACCTGTCACTTCAATACAGGGCAATAGGGGAGAGACCGGCCTCCCGGCAGCAAGAACTTTTGAACTGGTGTTCTCATAAACGCAGAAATGCCAACTCCCGGGTGGGAATTGGCATTCTATGTTTGTTTGGAATAGTGTTTTGCTTTTAGGCCTCGACTTTCTTGGTCTTCTCGGCGTAAACCTCAGGAGAGAGCACCGAGACTGTACTCTTGTCGCGACGTCCCTTGTGGAAGTACACAACACCGTCGGTCAATGCATAGAGTGTGTCGTCTTTGCCTTGAGCTACGTTCTCGCCGGGGAAATGCTTGTTACCACGCTGACGCACGATGATGTTGCCGGCGATGATCTTCTGACCACCCCAAATCTTAACACCAAGCCGCTGTGAAGCTGATTCACGGCCGTTCTTAGAACTACCTACACCTTTCTTATGTGCCATTTCTTGTTCCTCCTAACGTTAAGCGATTACTGATTTAACTTCAACCTCTGTGAACTGCTGGCGGTGGCCATTGCGTTTCCGATAGCCCTTGCGGCGCTTCATCTTGAAGACAATGATCTTGTCTCCCTTCACGAGCGGGTTCACAACTTCTACTACTACCTTTGCACCATTTACAGTAGGCGCGCCGACTGTGACCGTGCCGTCGTTGTCAACGAGAAGCACCTTGTCAAATTCAACAGTCTTACCGGTTTCAACATCTTTGATGTGGTTGATGAAGAGCTTCTTGCCCTGCTCTACCTTGAACTGCTGACCGTTAATTTCTACAATTGCGTACATTATTTATATAATATAAACGGGTTTCTCCGCAAGGCGACAGGCATCATGCCCATACTTTCCCAAGCCTCCACGGACTAAATCGCGCGCAAAGTTACTAATTTTTGCGGATAGAAGCGAGAGAACCGCGCAAGTATGACTGATATTTTAAGAAGTATTAACCCTTTAGGCGGTCAAGTGGAGGAATGGAGCCTCTCTGTAGGCCTGCTCTCTTATCTGAGATCAATGACCTCGGCGTGGGGGAAATCTTTCGAACGGAACACAAAGGTTGCATCCGACTGGTTCTTGGCCTTGAAATTGGAAATGTTGATAGTAGTCCAATTAGTGCCATTCCTCATCTTCACAAGCGAGGGCACATGGGTCGTGCGGTTTATGGTGATATACAGCTCTTGAACCGTGCGATTTTTGTTTTGCGCCGACAGATGCACCACATGGTTGGAGCCGGTGGTGGTAAGCGTAGCATCATATCCGGTCTTGTAGATGTTGATGAAGCTATACGGATTCATGGCCATTTGCTGTGCCTGCGTGGGATGTGTGACATTCACCTCATTTGTTTTTCGCAAATAGCTCCATTGCGTTTTGCCGTCGTACCAGACGATGGCCTCTGAGGTGTTGGCTTGGAATTTATTGCCTTTAATGGCCAATGTGCCGCTGATTGTCCCATATTGGGAGCCTGTCAATTTGAAGTTTGCCTGCGCACCTCCCTTGCGGCCTATGACTGCTGCGGTCTTGTCAAGTACCTGCCGGGCTGTCTGTCCTTGGGAGCAGAGGCTTACGACGATGGCCAGTGCCATCAAAACAATCTTCTTTTTCATATTTGCGTATGTTTTGTTTCTACTCTGTTTGAAAGTGTCGCTAGCTAAATGCCAATATCTCAAACGGAGTTATGCGTTACCCCTTAATTGAGCAATGATAGCGTTGAGTTGGTTTTCATCTTGCACCAAGACATCGCGTGGTTTGCTACCTTGGGCTATACCCACTATTCCCGCACTCTCAAGCTGATCCATCAAACGCCCGGCACGGTTATATCCGATGGAGAATCTGCGCTGTATCATGCTTGTAGAACCCTGCTGGGTCAAGACAATGGCATGGGCTGCTTCTTCAAAGTAGGGGTCAAGACTACGGGCATCAACACCACCGCCACCAATAGCACCTCCATCTCCATCTTGCGGTTCGGGCAAAAGCAGGGGCTCCACGGGGCCGGGCTGGTCGGAGATATATTCATTGATGCGTTCCACTTCGGGCGTGTCCACAAAGGCACATTGCACACGAACGGGTTCGTTGCCATTGAGGTAGAGCATGTCTCCCCGTCCAATCAGCTGTTGGGCACCGGTGCGGTCGAGAATGGTCTTTGAGTCAATACCGGCACTCACCTTGAACGCAATGCGTCCCGGGAAGTTGGCTTTGATGTTACCGGTGATGATGCTGGTTGTGGGGCGCTGGGTGGCAATGACCATGTGGATGCCCACGGCACGTGCCAACTGGGCAATGCGCGCGATGGGAAGTTCAATCTCTTTGCCCGCGGTCATTATCAAGTCTCCGAACTCGTCGATGATGACCACGATATAAGGCATGAAGTCATGTCCTTTGGTGAGATCGAGTTTATGGTTGACAAATTTTTGATTGTATTCCTTGATATTTCTTGTTCCGGCCTGTTTAAGCAAGTCGTAGCGATGATCCATCAACGCGCATAGCGAGTTGAGGGTGCGCACCACTTTGGTCACATCCGTTATGATGGGCTCGTCCTCATCGTCGACTACTGCCATGAAATGGTCGGCGATGGGAGAGTAGATGGAGAATTCTACCTTTTTGGGGTCGATGAGCACGAATTTGAGTTCGTTTGGATGCTTCTTGTAGAGCAGCGATGTGATGATGGCATTCAGGCCGACAGACTTACCTTGACCGGTGGCACCGGCTACGAGCAAATGGGGAATCTTGGCCAAGTCTGCCATAAACACCTCGTTAGTGATGGTCTTACCCAAAGCCACGGGCAGTTCCATTTTCGTGTCTTGAAACTTGCGCGAGTTAAGGATGCTCTCCATCGACACGATATTCGGTTTGGCATTGGGCACTTCGATACCGATAGTGCCTTTGCCGGGGATGGGGGCAATGATGCGGATACCGAGTGCGGCAAGGCTCAAGGCTATGTCGTCTTCCAGATTTTTGATTCTGGATATGCGCACACCCTCTGCGGGTTGGATTTCATAGAGGGTGATCGTCGGTCCGACGGTCGCGCGTATAGTCTTGATCTGCACACCGAAATTGCCCAACACCTCGATAATGCGGTTTTTGTTGGCTATCTGCTCTTGCTCGTCAATATACGGTTTGTCATCGTTATCATACTTTTTCAACAAGTCGAGCGAAGGAAACTTGTATCTTGTAAAAGGTTCACGCGGATTGATAGGAGCATCGAGGGCATTGAAATTGTCCAATATGACTCCCTTGGCTTTCTCGTTCTCTTGGGTAGGGGTAATTTTGATACCGATATCGTCATTTCTCTCCGGGTTTGCTTCAGGGTTTCCCAAGTTGGTATCTGCAACCGCATTTTCGGGCGAAATGTCATTTCCAGCCATCGATACATTTGGTGTACCTACATCGGTCAAATCTATTTCTACAGGTGCTTCCTCTTCATGAAGGGGATAAAGTTTCTCTTCCTGTTCATCTTGGACGGTGGTTTCGCTTTCATCTGTCGAGTCGCCTCCGGATGTCCTTTGATGATTGGTGATTGTAAACTTCACTTTACTTGAGATATACCCTATCGGGTTGAGGGCCTTACGAATAACGGTGATGGTCTCGGCACTCAAATAAGTGAGGAAGGCAATGGCTACGACCATCAAAATGGCAGTCAGTCCCGGAGGGCCAACAATGTTTTCCAATTGCTGGACACAGAAAAGACCATGTTTGCCACCGGGGTTGAATACAAGACCTCCAAAAATGGGAGTCAGGAATTTGGCAGATGTCACGGAACACCACACCATGACCAAGGCCATGCCGAAAAACCATTTCCAAAGATTGACCTTATATGCCTGCATGAGTTGCAGTGACACCATAAAAATGAATGCCGGAATGAGGAAAGCCGATAGGCCGAAGTTGACGGTAATCAGTTTATATGATAGAATTGCTCCAATGGAGCCACAATAGTTTTCAAACTCGTGATTCGGGTTCAGCCATTCTCCCGGTCTGAGATTCTCTAAAAGACTTTGATCTGCTTGTCCCGTTGAAAAATAAGAGACCAGGGCTATTGTAACATAAATCGCAAACAGAAAGAGTACAATACCGAGAAAGAAATCTGCTTTTTCGTTACTGAATATATTTTTGAAGCCGACCGCTTCGCCAAGGCTCTTGGGTTTACGTTCAGTTTTTTTTCTAACCATTTAAACCTATATTTATAATTTTCATTGCAAAAATAGAGGAAAAAACCGAAACATGCGCATTTTTCCATGACTTTTTTCTAATTTTGCAGATTGTTACAACTGCATCATGAAGAAAAGAATCTATAACAAGGTTGACAAGAATTCCATCCAGTCGATGCCTCGTGCTGTGTTTCCCGGACGGATTGTCACGATTATATCTCCCGATGACACCAAGAAGGCTGTCGACTATCTGTTGTCGAGCGACATCTTGGGATTTGACACAGAGACCAAGCCCGTGTTCAGGCGGGGGCAGCACTCCAAGGTGGCGCTGCTGCAAGTGGCCAACAGAGACGCTTGCATCCTGTTCCGATTGAACTATACGGGCATGACTTCCGACATCATTCGTCTGTTGGAGGACAGGACGGTCAAGAAGATAGGACTGTCATGGCATGATGACATACTGAGCCTTCAGCGTAGAAAGCCCTTTCAAGTAGGAAGTTTCATAGACTTGCAGGACATTGTGGGCGATCTGGGAATTGAAGACCGGAGCCTGCAAAAGCTCTATGCCAACTTGTTCCAAGAGAAGATAAGCAAGAACCAGCGATTGACAAACTGGGAGGCGGATGTACTGAAAGATTCGCAAAAGCAATATGCGGCAACCGATGCGTGGACCTGCATCAAGCTCTATGAAGAGATTGAACGGTTGAAAAGAACGGGAGATTATGAACTTATCAAAGTCGACAAACCAATTGTGCCCGTGATAGAGGAGCAATGAGGCAAGGAGACCATATCAAACGAACAAATTGATTTATGTACAAAAACGTATATCTTAAGCGAGGCAAGGAGGAAAGTCTCAAGCGTTTTCACCCGTGGATATTTTCGGGAGCCATCCACCATGCAGATGAGGGAATAGAAGAAGGCGAAATTGTAAGAGTTATCACTGCCGACGGAGAGTTTATCGCCGTTGGCCATTACCAGATAGGCTCTATCGCTGTAAGGGTATTGAGTTTTCACGATGAATGTATCGACATTTCCTTTTGGCGTGCTTCCCTTGAGTCTGCCTTGCAAATGCGCATTGCTGTAGGAATCGCAGACTGTCCGCAAAACAACACCTATCGCCTTGTGCATGGCGAGGGGGACAACCTTCCGGGACTGGTTATTGATTGCTATGGTGACACAGCCGTCATGCAGGCCCATAGTGTGGGTATGCATGTGTCAAGAATGGATATTTGCGAAGCGCTTGTTCAGGTGATGGGCAATCGTATCAAGAATGTCTATTATAAGAGTGAAACCACGCTCCCTTTCAAGGCGGATTTAGGGCAGGAAAACGGTTTTATTTACGGCAACACCAATGAGAATAAGGCCGTTGAGAATGGATTGAGATTTCATGTGGATTGGCTGAAAGGTCAAAAGACAGGATTCTTTGTCGACCAACGGGAAAATCGCACTTTATTAGAGCATTACTCTAAGGGTAAACGAGTGTTGAACATGTTCTGTTATACCGGTGGTTTCTCCGTCTATGCCATGCGGGGGGAGGCTGAGTTGGTACACTCTGTAGACAGCTCGGCGAAGGCCATAGAATTGACCAAGAAAAATGTTGAGTTGAACTTCCCCGGCGACATGCGTCATGAGGCTTTTTGCGAGGATGCCTTCAAGTATCTCGACGCCAATAACGCCAAGTACGATCTCATAGTTCTCGACCCGCCGGCTTTTGCCAAACACCGTGGGGCTTTGCACAACGCCCTGAAAGGATACACCCGATTGAATGTGAAAGGATTGCAGCGCATAAAGAAAGGGGGGATTCTATTCACCTTCAGTTGCTCTCAGGTGGTGACAAAAGACCATTTCCGCAATGCGGTATTTACTGCTGCAGCACAAGCAGGACGCAGGGTTCGCATCCTTCATCAGTTGCACCAGCCGGCAGATCATCCCATCAATATTTATCACCCGGAAGGTGAATACCTTAAAGGCCTCGTTCTCTATGTGGAGTAGGGGACTTCGGCGGTGAGTAATCCCGTTTCTTGATTTTCACATAAAAAACAAACTAATTATCCAATATCGTATATGAAGTTTATAGGAATTATCCCGGCGCGATATGCCAGTACCCGTTTTCCGGGCAAACCTTTAGCCATGCTTGGGGGCAAATCAGTTATACAACGCGTGTATGAACAGGTGAAAGATGTGTTGGATGATGTGTATGTAGCCACCGATGACAGGCGGATATTTGATATGGTGCTTAGCTTTGGAGGCAAGGTGGTAATGACAAGCAGCAGCCATCAAAGTGGTACAGACCGCATAGCGGAAGCCATTGAAAAGATAAGAGGTGACTGGGATGTCATAGTCAACGTGCAAGGTGACGAACCATTCATTCAGAGGGCACAAGTGGAAACTGTTTGCCATTGCTTTGAGGACGAATCGACACAGATAGCCACCTTGGGCAAGCCTTTTGCAACCATGGAAGCCGTACGAAATGTGAATAGCCCCAAAATCGTCGTTGACAACCAAGGGTTCGCCATGTATTTTTCCCGGAGTGTTATTCCTTTTGTTCGCAATGTGGAGGAGAATGAATGGATAGAGAGATTTCCTTTCTTAAAGCACATTGGTGTCTATGCCTATCGTAAAGAAGTGTTGAAGAATATCACCAAACTCCCTCAAAGTAGTCTTGAAAAGGCAGAAAGCCTGGAGCAGTTACGTTGGTTGCAAAATGGTTATAAAATTAAGGTGGGGCTGACCGACATCGAAACCGTAGGGATTGACACCCCTGAAGATCTGAAGCGTGCAGAACAACTGATATGATGTTAATAGATAAGGTAAAGGGATATATCCACTCGCATCAATTATTGCAAAGTGGTGAAACTTACATTGTAGCCTTATCGGGGGGAGCTGATAGTGTAGCATTACTCTTGATTCTCAAGGAATTGGGCTATTCTGTCGAAGCTGCACACTGTAATTTTAATCTCCGCGGTGAGGAATCGAAAAGGGATGAAGACTTTTGTGTGTCTTTGTGTGCAAGTAGGGGGATAAAACTCCACTGCGCTCATTTTGATACGTTCGAATATGCGCATCTGCATAAAGTCAGCATCGAGATGGCCGCACGTAATCTGCGTTATCACTATTTCGACCAACTTAGATTGGCGATAGGGGCAAAGGGCATTTGCGTAGCACATCATCTAAACGACAATGTGGAGACATTGCTTCTAAATCTTATTAGAGGAACAGGTATTCAGGGACTTACAGGGATGGCTTCGAGAAATAGTTTTGTGTTGAGACCGCTTCTGGATGTGCGACACGAAGAAATAAGAGAATACTTGCATTCTATAAATCAGGCTTTTGTCATTGATAGCACCAATCTGGAAGATGATGTGCTGCGGAATAAAATCAGGCTAAACGTTATCCCCATGCTTGAAGGCCTGAATCCGGCCGTTGTAGATAATATAGCCAAAACCATTCACAATCTTGTTGATGCCAAGGTGGTTTTAGACGATGTTACCAAACAATTTATGTCACATGGAGTTGCTGTCATGGATTCATATTCCTCTTGTCCGTCTAATGATGTGAACACCAACACCTTGTCTGACAGCCAATATTTATCCATTGACATCCCCAAGTTGCTGACATCAGCTTCTGCAAGATTTCTTTTATATGAATTGATTAAAGGGTATCACTTTAATTCCTCACAGATTGATGATATCGTAAGCAAATTAAAGATTCGCAACAGTGAAGGAGACTTCTGTAGTCGCACTTGGTTCTCTAACGAATATGAAGCAATCATTGACCGTCAGCAACTTATCATAACCAAGAAGTCCAAGGAAAAATTTCGGGAAATGAGCATTCCCGAACCGGGTGTCTACATTTTGCCTACAGGCCAGAAACTCAATGTGGAACCCATCCCCATAAAATCATTTAAACTGGAGAAAGACAAAAGTGTTGCATGTTTGGATGCAGAAAAGACTACATTCCCCTTGAAAATAAGAGCCATCCAAAACGGTGATAGATTTATCCCTTTCGGGATGTCCGGCACAAAATTAGTGAGCGATTATCTCACCAATATCAAAGCTTCCGTAATCCAAAGACGCAATCAATTAGTCATTACCGAACAAAATGACCATATCATTTGGCTTGTCAAAGAACGGCCGGACAACCGTTTTCGCATAAGTCCGTCTACAAAGAACATTCTCCGTCTACACATCTTGTGAATTGTTGGCGACACCGAATTCATCGTAGTTTTATCAGCCCTACATCTACAATGGCAACGAGCAATGGCATAACATCATCATGATTGATCGCCGTTTGCCTTGACATGCTAATGTCAGCAGCTACATTCAGCCTTTGTTCGAAGTTCTTGCACTATTTGCGCATGACCCTTGCACAAATGGTGCAGAGTTCTCGCACGATGCGTGCAACAGCCATGCACCTTTCTCCATATCGGCAATTAGCAAGTTCGTTTTCGCATCATGATGTGCCTCAAATGCCAACAGAGCATTTCCTTATTACTACCATGATATTTGGGATATGCCTGATTCTACCAACAATAATATATTTTCGAGGTCACGTTTTGTTATAATGGTAATTATGATAAATAGCAAACGGGTGTTGGGAAATAATCCACTACTTTCTCGAGAAATAAATGAAAGCAAAGTACAATAGATAAAAACAAGTTGCATTATTCCTTCCGCTCTCCTTCGACTTTGAATGCGCGCCTAAAAGCCCTGCGATGGAATTTATCTTCGGCTATAATGATTTGCAAAACTTTGCCTGCCGGAAGCATTTTCAGAATTTTCTCATGATACTGCTGTTGCAGCTTTTTTGTTTCTATGTCGAGTTTGTCTTGTTGCCGAATCGCCTCCAGGGCCTCTGCGTCATTTGAAGGATCAATATGTCGATAGCGTCGGCGTTGCCCCCACAAAGCTCGTTCTTTGGTTTTCCATTCACGATAAACCGAGAAGAATACTGACGCCTCTTGTGGTGAAAGACAAGCTTCTCCTACAATAAACTGCTCCAACTCTCTCTGAAAGCGTGCCGGATCAAAGGTCTCTTTCTGGTGTTTCGTACAAACATTTTGTCTTTGCCAACCAACAGTTTCAGCCTCATGACCAATCACAGGCATGGATAGACAAATGGAAAATGATATGAGGAGAAAAAGAGATTTCATTGTATATGATTCTTATTCATTAGGACTTAATATTCAGAGACAAAAGCATAGATATCCTCATTGTCAAGCATGCTATAATCTGCTGCTGCATCAGTAGCCGTATATGTGGCCCCCATTTGCGGAGAGGCCTTGTGGTGGTGAGAATTATTATGAGAATTTTGTTGTGCCATTTGATTGTCGACTTGTCTCAAAGAGAGAACTCCTATCCCCAAAATGAATGCCAACGAACAAGCAGCGGCGACAATCTTGAGCTGCATATTATGTGCATGTCTGAGCTTAATGATTTTGGGAGTATGCTTCTCTTTCCCGCTCTCCAACTCCGGTAATAACGCGATCATACGATCATTGAAATCACAAAAATAGCCGTTGGGAACTTTGAAATGATTCTTCCTTCCAACGGTTTTGTAGAGAATTGATTCTTCCTGATTCATTACCGATATTATTTTTTCGTTTATATTTTATTTGACGCACCTCTCTATAGAAAGTTTAATCTATGTGGTGGAAATAATCAGTAATCTTCTTGACTGCAAGATGATAAGAAGCCTTTAAGGCTCCTTCGGATGTTCCTAATATCAGGCTTATCTCACTATATGGCATGTCATCAAAATACCGCATGGTAAACACTGTACGTTGTACTTCAGGCAACAGTACTACAGCTTGCTGCAACTGGGCTTGTGTTTCGTCTCCATCAAAGAAATCGTCTGCCAAAAGTTTGTTGGCTACATTACAATCAGCATCACTGCTCACCATTTCATTTGCTTTTTGTTTGCGAAGGAAATCAAGCGACTCATTTATGGCAATTCTGAAAAGCCAGGTAGACAATTTTGATTTACCCTCAAAAGATTGGATATTATTCCATGCTTTCAAGAAGGTGTTTTGAAGAATATCGTTTGCATCGTCATGACAGAGCACAAGCTTACGGATCTTCCAATATAACGGTTCGCTATATTGCTTGACAACCTCTGAAAAACCTTGCCGGCGAGTAGATGGTTGCGATAAACTATCAAGAAGCTGTTGCTCTGTCATTCTAAGGTGTGTTACATGTAATTTTTGAGTTGTCTATAAATTACTTGATCATAACCATAAACATCATCATAAAACGTCAACACCCCGTTCTTATCAGGATAGATGGTAAAGTATATGATAAACAGGGGCACTTTTGGCTTGACATAACATGTTCTGATTAGCAGTTTTCGATTTAATGTATCTATAGGAAGTGATTTGTTTTTGTCATCCCGATGGATGGAAATGTCTGCTTGAATTGAATATGCAATCTTTCTTATGAGTTCGTCATTGGCGTTTCCCAATATAAACTTAGCTAATTCAAACGGCTTTTGCACTCTAATACATCCATGGCTGACTCCCCTATCCTCACGTGAGAAGAAGTCACGTGAAGGTGTGTCGTGAAGATAAACAGAGAAGTCGTTGTCGAAGCGGAAGACTATTCGCCCTAACGAGTTTCCTTTTCCCCCACGTTGTATTACAGCAAATTCTCCGTTTTCCAACATGCCGAGAGATGCTTTATCAAGGTCTATTTCTTCACCGGTATGTATGTTTTTTATAAGATATCCCCTACTCTCAAAATAATTTTTGTCACCAACATGTTTGATGATACTCTTTTTTACAATGCTGCGGGGGATGATCCATTGAGGGTTTATATCCATCCGCTTGATCTGGCTATACAACAACGGGGTTTTGGTTTCAAATGTCCCACACCCCACTCTCATTTCGAGGACACTGTCACCATCAACAGCACAAAGCTTAAAGGAAGGAATATTGACAAGAACATATTTCTTATACCGCTGGGGATAATCTTTCAAACGCCATCGGCAGCGCTCAATATTGCATAAAATCTTAGCTTTTTCATATCTTCCAACATCTACTTGGTGGAGGCGTTTGAGTAATCGGGCATACAAAGGGCTGACTGGTTGGACAGCTTTCAGAAAGTAAGTCAGACTGTCTTTACGAATCTTATTCATGGCCAATTCCGCGAAATAAGGCCCCGGACGTTCCATTTTTAAAGCAAAAAGTTGACGATAAATGACATTGCCGTCAGTAGAATCCCGGACATCGATCCGGTTATATAAATAGATGGGATTCACGAAACCAAACCGTTGACCGTAGGTGTAACGCAAATAAAACTTGGTCAGATTGTATTCCAACCGCGCATAAACATGATTTATATTATTGTGGGCAGAATCAAAGGATAAATTCTCTATGCGCCGTAAATCTTCAATTATTTGACCAACACGAAATTTCTCGGCATCAAATCCCATCTGTACAATGATGTCAGCACAGTCTACAAGAGATCTTATCTGAGCCGCATCTATGCCGCATCTATTTATCCACAAAAAATCTTTTTTGTCCAAATAATACCGCTTGGTGTACCGGTCAGGAAGCATCGAATCACGGTCATTACGAGTTAAGCGTTGCAAATAGTTTCTTATATGGCGGGCGTTGAGTCTGTATTGTGTAACGGAAAATCGTTGATACGCTTCAATATCAAGATTTTTGTTTATATTTATTTTTTCCTTTCGGCAAGACGATAGCAACATGATTGCCACCAATGGCAGCATGACCATCGCCGTGCATGACACTTTCATTGATTCACAAAATTAGAGATTACACGCTTGCCTTTTAATTATAAAGCCTAACTGATAGAAACTTTACGGACGGTTTTACCGACTTTGATGATGTAACACCCTTTAGGTAAGCTCAGTTCATAATGCTTGTCGTTTCCTTCTACTTTGAAAGCAAGAACCCTCACCCCCGTGACGTTGAATATTGACACCGACTGCCCATTGGCACCGACTATGCGCAAACTCGAACCGGTAACAGATATAACCGGCATTTGCGATTCGTTATCAATGATTTCTATCGCGTGTGTCGCACGCATCAGAGTTGGTGTCCCCCACGCAACCAATGATGCAAACACGATGATGAGTATCTGTTTTGTCATAAGCTTATTTAACTTCGATATCAATGCAAAGATAAGCATTTTATGTTTGTTATCATCAGTTCCCAATGCAAAATATATGATGATTTAACGTTTTTAACTATCTCAGAGGATTCGGCAGATTCCAAAAGCAAGTGCAAAATTAAAGTAAATATTCGGAAATATTGCAGTCCGGTAAACCTTTTCTATGGATGATTGCGGATATTCATTTTAAGTTTTACCGGACAGTAATAATCTTCAATGATAGTTTTTGGGCTTAATGACAAATAGTAATGTTTCATGATGACAATAAAAAGAAGACGCATATATTCTCTCTCAGAATATATACGCCTCCACAAAATTCGAGAGTGGAAACTCACCGATTATTTAATCAAATCGACACTACGTTTCAAGAAGTCGTTGAGGGCAGCTCCCTTCAACATGCCATTTTGAAGAAGTGCCAAATCTATCAGCTGATGCACCACGTTATTACCTTTCGCATAATCAGCGAGGACGGCATTTCTCTTGCTTCGTTGCTCACTGATAGCCTTTTCGGTCGAAACGATATCATCTTTCTCCTCTTGTGTCACTTCTTCCGGTTTTTTGGCTGATTTTGACTGCTGAAGCACTGCAAGGCGTGCTTGCAGCCCCTTGATTTCGCTGTCAATGGGTGTCAGTTGCTCCTTAACGGAAACGTCGGCATCGTCAACCACTTTCTTCACCAACGGATGGTCGCTGTTCAAGACGAGCGTGTAACTATCGGGCATCTGCGCATAGAAACTCATTCCGGGTTGGAATTGGCTCATGGTCTTCATACGACGCATGTACTCATTTTGCGTAATCATGACCGGATAGTTGGTTTCACCAAGCTGCTGAACCTCTACCATAAATTCTACCTTGTCCAATTTTGGCATCTGAGAACGGAACACCTCTGACAAGTTGTCACTCAATCCCTGTTCCAAGGGGTCTTTCTTTTCATCATCTTTCACAATCAGATGCTCAACGATGTCAGCATCCACACGGGTGAAACGGCTTTTCTCAAGTTTTTGTTCAAGCAATCCCACCAAAGGTGTATCCAGCTGACCGTCCAAAAGCAGTACGCTGTAACCCTTCGACTTTGCTGCATCAATGTATGAATACTGCTCATCCTTGTTGTTGGCATAAAGGTAGACAACATTTCCGTCCTTGTCTGTTTGGTTGTCCTTAATGAGGGTTTTGTATTCATCAAGGGTGAAGTATTTTCCTTCAACGTCTTTGAGCAGGGTAAAATCTTTTGCACGATCATAGAAATCCTCCTGAGAGAGCATACCGTAATCGATGAAAAGTTTCAGACTATCCCATTTCTCCTCATAACCTTTGCGATCTTCTTTAAAGATAGAACTGAGCCGGTCGGCAACTTTCTTGATGATGTAAGTCGATATTTTTTTCACATTGGCATCGCTCTGCAAATAACTACGGCTCACATTCAGAGGAATGTCCGGAGAATCAAGCACACCATGCAGCAGAGTCAGGAACTCCGGTACGATATTCTCCACCTGATCGGTCACGAACACCTGATTGCAATAGAGCTGAATCTTGTTGCGCTGTAATTCGATGTTTGACTGAACCCGCGGGAAATACAGAATGCCTGTCAGGTTGAACGGATAGTCTACATTGAGATGTATCCAGAACAAAGGCTCATCCTGCATGGGATAAAGAGTGCGATAGAAAGCCTTGTAGTCTTCATCCTTCAATGTTGATGGAGCCTTCGTCCACAACGGCTCTACGCTGTTTATGATGTTGTCTTCTCCGGTCTCCACCTGCTTGCCGTCTTTCCACTCCATTTTCTTGCCGAAAGCAACGGGGACTGCCATAAACTTACAATACTTGTTGAGCAGACTCTCCACTTTCTGCTTTTCAAGGAATTCCTTGCAATCGTCTGAGATATGAAGCACGATATCGGTTCCCCGATCGCTTTTTTCGGCATCGGTAATCTCGTATGACGGACTACCGTCACACGACCACTTGATGGCCTTGCTGCCTTCCTTGTAGCTCTTGGTGATGATTTCCACCTTGTCGGCCACCATAAAAGCCGAGTAGAAACCGAGGCCGAAATGCCCAATAATGGCATTGGCATTCTCCTTGTATTTATCAAGGAAGTCGGTTACACCGGAGAAAGCAATCTGGTTGATATATCTGTCTATCTCCTCTTCCGTCATCCCTATACCGCGGTCGCTGAAAGTTAATGTCCCTGCCTTTTCATCCAATGCAACACGGACTGTCAGATCTCCCAAATCTTCTTTAAACTCGCCTTGGGCTGCAAGGGTGCGCATCTTTTGAGTCGCATCCACGGCATTTGACACCATTTCACGCAGAAACACCTCATGATCGGAATACAGAAACTTTTTGATGACGGGGAAGATGTTCTCGGTCGTAACCCCAATATTACCTTTTTGTGACATAATATGTATATAGATTTATTTTTGAAACTTTACCCCTCATGTTCGCAAACTTTATGCCAAACGTTGCATTTGCCACAAAATGGCAGTGTAAATGTATCATAAGATGGTGAAATATGTTTCATTTCTGCTTTTTTAATTGGAAATCGCATCATGGTACTCAAAAAAATCATTAACTTTGCGATAACGATAAAACATACATGAACGACTGATCATGGAAGGTACAGGCTCTAGAAACGAAATCATTGCCGAATACTATTCTCGGCACTACGAAGAGTTAAAAAACTTCGTGGGTAAACGCTTGGCATTTGATGAAGCTACCGAAGACATTGTACAAAATGTCTTCCTCCGCCTGCTTTCTTCCCACAAGATGATTACCGAAGTGACACTGCCTTGCCTGGTCTATACGACTGCCCGGAATCTCATCTGTGACTTCTGGCGTCACCGCCGTACAATCGAAGAATATGAGCATTATATCATAAGCGGAGATGTTAGACAGACATTTGGTGCCGATGCAGAGTCGGTCTATTCTGCCCACGAAATCACGAATCTATTGGAACAAGGCATTGCCCGGCTTACGGATAAACAACAGGCTGTGTATAGTCTGAACATCTATGAGGGTCTGCGCGTTTCTGAAATCTCGAAAAGGCTCGGCATCAACTATAAAAGTGCAGAAAACGGGTTGGGAATTGCCAGAAAAGAAGTCCGCAGCTATATCAGGAAAGAATTGAGAATGGCAGAATAGCCCAAATCTCCGTCGATATGTCTCCCTACTATCTACCGCACCTTTTTGCCTTTTGGGCCGTCAATGACCAACCTCTTGTTTCGGGAACATCCCGTATTCAGGCCATTCACCTATAAATTTAGACGGAATGCAGCGGTGCAAGATGTCGGGGTATGATGATTTTCTTTTACGAAAACACTGCCGATAAAATCCGTCAAATAAAGTGGGAGATTGGTCTTTCAAGACGATAAAGTCCCAGCCGTTTTCCGGTTTTGGCTTTTCGAGTCAGTGAAAGAGCCACACTTGAAAGCTCAAAGGGCCACAGTTGCATGTCAACTGTGGCCCTTTGACAAGCCAATTCGGGCCCTTTAAGAACTGCTTTCGGGCCCGAAAGTGTGTCAATAAAATTCAATCGTCTGATTGTCAGCGTTTTAAAAACATCACCAAAATTACTCATTTGCGCTCGAGTGGGTTGCTCGTTGCAAATATCGCAAACAGAGAGGCCGAAAACGAACAAATAGTTTTACAACCGCTCAACCGGAAGCATGGTCGCCATCTACAATTTAAACTTGTTCTTGCGTTTGGCCCTTTGCGGTGTCATTCCATGAAAAGAACTGAGACCGATGCCCCCACCTTTGGCCACGCCACGATATTCAGCCCAACGATTACGAATACGGTCGACATAATCCACCGTTTCATTGCCGCGCATATACCCATACTTGACAATGGGGGCATTGTAGAACCGGGCTTCCCGCAGTTTCAGGACAAATTCGGCCACTTCCCCCCAGTTGTGCGCATTTCGTCCTTCCCTCCGGGCCAAGGCCATGGCATCGCGTATATGGTGGTAACCGCCATTATAACTGGCCAACACAAACCAGCATCGCTGTCCCGGGTCGGCAATATCATTGAAAAGTCCTCCCAATTCGGCCATATAGCGTGCCGAGGCTGCAATATTGTCTTCCGGATTATGGATTTGACTGATGGGAAGTCCCAAATGCGCTGCTGTGCCGGGCATAATTTGCATCAATCCCAAAGCTCCTGCCCATGAACGAGCTTTCGGATCAAAACAACTCTCCTGATAACATTGGGCAGCCATCATCCGCCAATCCATCCGGGCCATGGGAGCATACATCTGAAAATAGCGATCATATTCGGAGATGACACCTTTGGAACGATTGAGCATGGGAGAATAGACATGGCGAATGACACTGCGCGAACTAAGCATGAAACTCTCTTCACTTTTCACCTCGGCGATCATATCGGGGCGGAACCAGTTGTTGAGAGTGTCGGCCAATTCCTTGTTGTCTTTCTTCACTGCCCATTGCACTTGCAAAGAATCTATTCCGGCTCCACAAAATTGCAAGTCGCCCTTGGTGGTCTTCGGGAGCGGAAAGGCTATCACGTCGCCATCGCCTTTGGCCAATCTTTTTACCATCTCCGCCGTATCCTTACAGACTTCCACACGCAACGAAACGCCAAGCTTTTGGGCAAACTTTTCACAAAGAAGATATTGGAGTCCCATCCCGTGATCATGATAGTCATAATAGGTTTCCGGGCCGCTGATGGTGAGCATAATCAACTCGCCGTTCTTGATAATATCCGGCAAAGAGAAGTTACCTGTGGCTTCAGCCGTATCGGCATCTTCGGTGAGCGTTGTCCCCCATGGAGTGACAACCGGCTGCTGGTTGCTCTGACAAGCAATCAGCATAAAAACCGAAAATACTATCAATAAATATTCTTTCATAACCAAATTCCCGACAAAAATACAATATTTTTTGCAAATACGGAGATAAAAACGTAATTTTGCAATGTTTTATTTAGAAAATAATAGGTATGTTGCGAATAGCTATTCAATCCAAGGGTCGTCTTTTCGATGACACAATGAATCTGCTTGCTGAAGCGGATATAAAAGTAAGCGCTTCCAAGCGGACTCTTTTAGTGCAGTCGTCCAACTTTCCTTTGGAAGTCCTCTATCTGCGTGACGATGATATTCCACAAAGTGTGGCCAACGGTGTAGCCGACATTGGGGTCGTAGGAGAAAATGAATTCGTGGAGCGCAACGAAAACGCTCAGATCATTTCCCGTCTCGGTTTCAGCCGATGCCGGCTCAGTTTGGCCATTCCTAAAGAAATCAACTACACCGGGCTCGATTGGTTTAATGGGAGGAAAATTGCAACTTCCTATCCCAACATACTTCGCAACTTCATGCTCAAAAGAGGAATACAGACTGATATTCATGTAATTACGGGCTCTGTTGAAATCAGTCCGGGAATCGGTCTGGCCGATGGCATTTTTGACATCGTGAGCAGCGGTTCTACCCTCGTCAGCAACAACCTTCGGGAGGTGGAAGTTGTTATGAAAAGCGAAGCCGTGCTCATTGGTAATTGGAATATGGATGAAGAAAAACACCGGATTCTCAATGAGATGTTGTTCCGCTTCGAGGCCGTGCGTTCTGCCCAAGACAAGAAATACGTGATGCTGAATGCTCCTAAAGACCGTATCAAAGAGATTACAAGCGTATTGCCCGGCATCAAGAGTCCTACCATCATTCCTTTGGCCGACGACAACTGGTGCTCTATCCATACCGTGCTTGACGAAAAACGCTTTTGGGAAATCATCGGCAAGCTGAAAGACCTCGGTGCACAAGGAATACTTGTAACCCCCATTGAAAAAATGATATTGTAGAATCTTGTCCGGTCTCCAACCGGACTTTTGTTCTTTCAAGAAATTATGAGAATCATAAGGTATCCTGCAAAAACAGAATGGAAACAGATTGCTGAACGTCCACACATGGATGTGTCACAACTAAATGCAACCGTCTGTCAAGTGTTGGCAGAAGTCAAGGCTCATGGTGATGAGGCTGTAAAACGCTACGAGAAACTGTTCGACCATGCTGATCTTGAGCTTTTGGCCGTAAGTGAAGCCGAGATGAACGAGGCGGAAGCACTTGTAAGCGAAGAACTGAAAGAAGCCCTTGTCTTGGCTCATCGCAACATAGCCCGTTTCCATGAGGCGCAGCAGTTTACCGGTACCAAAATAGAGACTGCCAAAGGGGTCTGTTGCTGGCAAAAGAGTGTCGCAATCGAGAAAGTGGGCCTCTACATTCCCGGAGGTACGGCCCCCCTCTTCTCAACAGTGCTGATGTTGGCCACTCCTGCCAAGATCGCCGGTTGCAAAGAGATTGTACTCTGCACCCCTCCCAACCGTGAGGGGAAAATAAACCCGGCCATTCTGGTTGCTGCACGCATCGCGGGGGTCGGCAAGATATTTAAAACAGGTGGTGTACAAGCAATAGGTGCTATGGCCTACGGTACGGAAAGCGTACCAAAGGTATATAAGATTTTCGGTCCGGGAAATCAATATGTAATGGCAGCCAAGCAGCAGGTTGCATTATACGATGTGGCTATTGATATGCCGGCCGGCCCTTCGGAAGTATGCGTCATAGCCGACGAGAGTTGCAATCCGGAATACGTGGCTGCCGACTTGCTGTCACAGGCCGAACATGGGGTTGACTCCCAAGTGATCCTCATCACAACGGATGCAGGAATGTTACAAAAAGTGCAGGAAGCGTTAAGCCGCCAACTTGAAGCTCTTCCGCGCAAAGATATTGCTGCCAAGACTTTGGAAAATTCCAAACTTATATTGGTCGCTAACACGCAAGAGGCCATAGACTTGAGTAACGTTTACGCCCCGGAACATCTCATTATAGCAACATCTGATTATAAAGATTTGGCTGAAAAAGTGGTCAACGCCGGTAGCGTCTTTTTGGGGAATTTCGCTTGTGAGAGTGCCGGAGACTATGCCAGTGGAACCAATCATACGCTCCCTACGCATGGATATGCACTTGCCTACAATGGGGTGAACCTCGACAGCTATATTCGTAAGGTCACTTTCCAACATCTTACGGCCGACGGTGTGCGGTCGATAGGTAAAGCAGTTGTGTGTATGGCTGAAAACGAGTTGCTCGAAGCCCATGCGAACGCCATGAGACTGAGAATGAAAGATGTGTTATAACGGATACGCTAAGATTTAATTGACAAACGGAAATGAAATCACTGCAACAACTTTGTAGACCCAATATTTGGAGCTTGTCACCCTACTCAAGCGCACGGAATGAGTATTCCGGTCATACGGCCCATGTCTTTCTTGATGCCAACGAGAATCCTTACAACGCCCCACTCAACAGATACCCGGATCCTCTTCAACAAGAAGTGAAAAACAAGTTGGAGAAAATAAAGGGCATTCCCGCCTCAAACATCTTTCTCGGCAATGGTAGCGATGAAGCCATTGACTTGCCTTATCGCATTTTCTGTGAGCCTAAGATAGACAATGTTGTTGCCATCGAACCGACTTATGGAATGTATAAGGTGTGTGCCGACATTAACAACGTTGAATACCGACCGGTATTGCTTGATGATAACTTTCAAACAACTTCGGAAAAACTTCTCGGTGCGTGCGACGAGCATACAAAACTGATATGGATATGTTCGCCCAACAACCCTACGGGCAACCTCATACACAGAGAGACCATCCTCAGTGTTATAGATCGATTTGAAGGTATTGTCATTGTAGATGAAGCCTACAGTGACTTTTCGTCAGAACAGCCATTGCGCGCACGGTTGGGCAAATATCCCAACCTCATCGTCCTGAACACCATGAGCAAGGCATGGGGAATGGCTGCTATCAGAATGGGGATGGCATTTGCTTCAGAAGAAATCATTGGATTATTCAATAAGGTGAAATATCCGTATAACATCAACCAACTGGCACAAGAGCAGGCTCTGGAAGCCCTGAATGATCCTTTCGGAGTGGATGAGTGGGTAAGGCTTCTCCTCCGTGAGCGCGGAAGAGTGATGACCGCTTTCCGAGAACTTCCCATTTGTACAAAGGTGTATCCGACAGAAGCCAACTTCTTTTTGGCTTGCATGACAGATGCACAAGCCATCTATGACTATTTGGTGTCTAAGGGTATCATTGTCCGCAATCGTACACATGTGACTCTGTGCGGAAATTGCCTTCGGGTCACTGTTGGCAAGAAAGGTGAAAACAATGAACTTCTGGCAGCATTAAGACAATATCAGGTATAAAAATGAAATACTTTATTATTGATAACAACGAGCAACGAGGCCCGTTTACCATTGACGAGCTTTATCATCTGCACATCACCTCTGAAACTTTAGTGTGGAATGAAACGATGACCGATTGGACTCCGGCATGGAAAGTGCAGGAACTCAAATATATTCTTGAACAGCAACATCAGCCCCCTACTCCGCCGACTTTCAACCAGCCGGATAATAGCAGGCAATCAGCCACCTCACAAGATGGAAGGGAGCGGATACAAGGACAAGGTACCCAATCGGAAGGTAATTTCACCCACCACCAACAAAATGACACCTTAGTTAAGAAAAAAGACCATAGCAAGACCGCACTGTTGGCATGTATCGTCGGTATTCTCCTTATTGCTTTGTTTTCATCCACATGCCCGAACAAGAAAAAGCATACAGAGGCCATCAAGTCGGAAATCACTTCGGTCATTGATAAGATACAAGAAAATAACGACGAGCAGGATCTGTTTTCCATGGGGTTTGACTTGATTGCCAAGACAGTCACTTCCAACCTTGTCAACACAATTCTTGACCAGTCCTTACAGATTAAGAGCTACATTCTCTTCAACAAAGGAGTCATCGCGCTCAATGGAAAGGAATATACAGTCTCTTACGGCTTGCTCGGTCATGTATTCACAGCCAGTGACGAAATCATCTTGAAAATACTCCAAAAAGGGGAAGGAGAGGAAACAGAGTCTGCTTCTATGTTGCAAGGTCATGAAGACTCTAAAGGAGAAAGTGTCTCCAAAAATGAGAAGGATGCCCCCAATACCTCTGAAAGTCAATCCGATGATGATGACAACAGCACTACATCCGTCGGCAAGGCCTTTAAGGACAAGGTCATCACTTCCGTTGGTGACCGGGTGAAAGAAAAGATTCAAGAAGATAATGACAGTACAACCAGTTCTGGTATCAACCGTATTATTGATGCCATTATGGACTTCTTGAAAGGAAGTTAGCCCCTTACAGAACAAGACCATTCAAGCTTAAAGTCCGACATTCCGATCATGCGAATGCCGGACTTTTCTGTCAATGAGCAATCGCTTTCACGACATAGAATTTGCAACCAAATCTTCTCCCATCAATCATCATTAAGTGATGCTGCACGAACCCGGCTTAGAGTTTCAGGCGTCATTTGCAGATAATTGGCAATGAATACCAATGGTGCTCGCAGAATAACCTGCGGGTTAAGTTCGCACATCTTTTTATATCTGTTTTGAGCACTCTCAAAACGCACGAGGTCGGCATGGACTTGTGAGATAATCAAACTTTCCTCCAATATCTTACGGTAGAGCATCTGGATGTTGACATTGTGCATGGCCTCCTCTTCAAGCCGTTTCTTGGGCAACGCATAGACCAATGTCTGTTCCAACGCCTCCACTTGAAGTCTGGTCGGCTGCTCACGGAAAAGGCTCTCTATGCACATAAAGATGGTATGATCCTCTCCCAAGTGTTCTGTCACTTCTTTGCCGTTTTTGAAATAGAACTGACGGATAAGCCCATGTTCAATATAATAAATATTCTTGCATACCTCGCCCTCGCTCAGAATCATTTCCCCTTTAGCATATTTCATCGGCACAAGGATACTCTCCAATGTGTCAAGCTCGTTGTGGGTCATAGTACTGTACTTTCTTGCTAACTCACGTGCGATATCACGGGTAGTGACGATAGTCTGTTTCATACTTGTCCTCTCTTTCCTTAATTTATGGATTTTATGGATTAGGTCTATCAGTCCAATTTCAAGACTGCAAGGAATGCTTTCTGTGGTACTTCCACATTACCTATCTGCTTCATGCGCTTTTTACCTTTCTTTTGCTTTTCGAGCAATTTACGCTTGCGACTCACATCTCCTCCGTAGCACTTAGCCGTCACATCCTTACGCACGCACTTCACCGTTTCGCGCGCCACAATTTTAGCACCGATTGCAGCTTGGATAGCAATGTCAAACTGCTGACGTGGTATCAGGTCTTTCAACTTCTCACACATACGCCTGCCAAAGGTTACGGCATTGTCTGCATGGGTGAGCGTACTTAGGGCATCCACAGGTTCACCGTTCAGCAAAATGTCAAGCTTGGCCAGCTTTGAAGGACGAAATCCGTCCACATGATAGTCAAAAGAAGCATAGCCCTTGGAAATGCTTTTCAACTTATCGTAGAAGTCTATCACGATTTCTCCCAAGGGCAACATGAAGTGCAGTTCCACACGATTGCCACTAACATACTCTTGATTGATAAGTTCGCCGCGCTTGTCAAGACAAAGCTTCATGATAGGCCCGATGAAATTGGCATCCGTAATGATCGTAGCACGGATATATGGCTCTTCAATATGGTCTATCAATGTTTGTTCAGGCAGTCCGGATGGATTATGCACCTCCTTTTCTCCTCCCTGCTTGTCATATACCATGTAACTCACATTAGGCACGGTCGTAATCACATCCATATTAAATTCACGATCGAGCCTCTCCTGCACGATCTCCATGTGGAGAAGCCCAAGAAAACCACAACGGAAACCAAACCCTAAAGCCACTGACGACTCGGGAGAGAATGTCAACGAGGCATCATTCAACTGTAGTTTCTCCAACGATGCACGGAGGTTCTCATAGTCGTTGGGATCTATCGGATAGACACCTGCAAACACCATCGGTTTCACTTCCTGAAATCCGGCAATGGCCTTGGCACACGGATTATTCACCTGTGTTATCGTGTCACCCACTTTCACTTCCTTGGCATCCTTAATACCGGAAATGATATATCCCACTTCACCGGTTCCAAGTTCTTCACGGGGAATCATATCCATCTTCAACACCCCTACTTCATCGGCGGTATATTCCATGCCCGTGTTGAAGAACTTCACCTTGTCTCCTTTGCGAATAATGCCGTTTTCTATCTTAAAATAAGCGATGATGCCACGGAATGAATTAAACACAGAGTCAAAAATCAAAGCCTGCAACGGTGCCTTCTCGTCACCTTCCGGATGCGGCACTCTGTTAACAACGGCCTTAAGAATATCTTCTACGCCTTCCCCCGTTCTGCCCGAAGCGCGAATGATGTCAGAACGCTCGCATCCTATGAGATCGATGATTTCGTCTTCCACCTCGTCGGGCATGGCACTCGGCATATCTATCTTATTGATGACGGGAATGATTTCCAAATCATGATCGATGGCCATATAAAGATTGGAAATTGTCTGTGCCTGCACCCCCTGGGTGGCATCGACCACCAGGAGAGCACCTTCACACGCGGCAATGCTGCGTGAAACCTCATACGAAAAGTCCACATGCCCCGGGGTATCTATCAGGTTCAGAACGTATCTTTCGCCTTCCAGCCTATATTCCATCTGTATGGCATGGCTTTTGATGGTGATTCCACGTTCTTTTTCCAAGTCCATATCATCCAGCATCTGCCCATTAGTGATTTGAATGGTGTTGGTTTTCTCCAACAACCGATCAGCAAGAGTCGACTTGCCATGATCGATATGAGCGATAATACAGAAATTCCGGATATTATTTATATTGTCCATCTATCTTTTAACTTCACAATTTTGTGCAAATATACAAAGAAAAATCGGAAAATCTTCGTATATTTGCACAAAATAAGACTTGAAAGAAACGATGAGAAAACAAATTATCCATATCAGATTGCTTCCCCTATTATTTGCTGCATCCGGCTTTCTGGTGTCATGCGGTGAATCTCTTGAAGACCGTGCGGCTCGAGAGGCCAAAGAATTTACGGAAAAGTTTTGTCCGACACCGGTACAAAATGATGAGAGCACCGATTCTCTCACTTTCGACAAACACACAAAAACCTATACCTACTATCGCACATTGAGTGGGCCGGCCGATAACGCGCCTGTCATCAACGCCAACCGTGCAAAACTTGTAGCAACACTCCTCGAAGCCCTGAAGAACGATCCCGGTTCCAAGAAATATAAGGAAGCCGACTTTAATTTCCACTTTGTGTATCGTTCCAAATCAAATGGAAACATCTTGTTTGAAACGACTTTGGGAAATAAAGACTATCAATGACTTAGTAAGCTATAACAAAGCCGCCCCACTCTCCGATTGAGAATGGGGCGGCTTTGTTTCAGGAAGTTTATTCTTCTGTGATTTCTTCTGGTTTCATGTTGGTATAGACCGTTTGCACATCGTCAAACTCCTCCAACTTCTCGATCATCTTGTCGATTGTCTCGCGCTCTTCAGGCGTTACATCTTTCAGATCGTTAGGAATGCGTGTAAACTCGGCCCCGGTTACTTCAAAGCCTTCTGCTTCCAAATGCTTTTGAATGTCACCGAAACTGGTAGGTGCACCGTAAATGGTTACCTCACCGGTCTCTTCGTCTTCATCATATTCGTCTTCAACTCCAAAGTCGATCAGATCGAGAATCAACTCGTCCATATCCATGCCCTCTTTCTTCTTGAAAGTAAACACACACTTATGGTCGAAAAGGAATGAGAGACTACCCTGATTGCCCAGGTTGCCCGAAAACTTGTTGAAAATAGAACGTACATCGGCAACGGTGCGGGTAGTATTGTCGGTCAGTGTGTCGACAAACACGGCAATTCCGTGAGGACCATAGCCCTCGTATGTCACCTCCTTGTATTCGCTCTGGTCCTTGCCCATCGCGTTTTTGATAGCACGCTCAATGTTGTCCTTCGGCATGTTCTCACGCTTGGCATTGGCAATGATGGCACGAAGAGTCGGGTTGTTCTCCGGCTCCGGTCCACCGGCCTTTACGGCAATCGCGATCTGCTTGCCAAGTTTTGTAAATGTCTTGGCCATGTGTCCCCACCGCTTCAATTTAGCGGCCTTACGATATTCAAATGCTCTTCCCATTGGAGTAACTTTTAAATTTTATGATTATGATTCTGTTTTTGTTTTCCAAATTGTCCTTATCTCAATTCAGCTCCCAGCTTAGCGGTCAGATTCTTGATAAGTTTTTGCATGATAGCATCAATGGCCTTGTCATTCAGCGTCTTGGTATCATCCTGTAAGATGAAGTTGACCGCATAGCTCTTTTTGCCCTCGGGGAGATTCTTGCCTTGGTAGACATCAAAGAGTTCTACTTTCTTCAGCAATTTCTTTTCCGTCTGGCGAGCTACTTGTTCTATTTCGGCAAACTCCACGCCATTGTCTATCAGCAAGGCCAAATCGCGGCTGACTGCGGGATATTTGCTGATCTCCGTAAACACAAGTTCATTTTTCTTAATAGCCTTCATCACATTGTCAAAGTTGATGTCGGCAAAGTAGACATCCTGCGACAAGTCGAAAGCCTTCTTGATTTTCAGGTCTACAACGCCCAATTCCGCAAGCGCCTTGCCGCCACGAGTCATCATGGAAAGTCCTTTAGAGAAAATGTTGTTTTCGCTCTTTTGTACCACCACGGCCCCGGCTCCTACACCGGCACGCCGGAAGATGTTTTCCACGTAGGCCTTCAGTTCATAAAAGGTACTGTCTTCCGTGGGATGTATCCAACTGCCTTCAATGTGCTTGCCGGTCACCCAAAGTGCAATGTGGGTCTCTTGCGTGTAGCCCTTAACAGGATTCTCGGCACTCCACTTGTCCTTATCATAATGGTAGCAGTTGCCGGTCTCGAAGAAACGAAGATTGCCACTCTTGCGGTTCACGTTGCGCACAATGCTTTCCAAACCACCGAATAGCATGGTCTGGCGCATCACCCCAAGGTCTGCACTCAACGGATTCATCAGCTTCACGGTATGTTCCTCGGTATAAGCATTCAGGTTGAGGTCTGTGTAATAGGATAATTTGGAAAGCGAGTTGTTGAGAATCTCATTAAAACCACAACCTACAAGCTGTTCACCGATAAGATTCTGCAACTTGTTCTTCCGGTCTTCATCCCCCGCTATCGTCAACGAACTTTTAAGCTGTGTCGGAATCTCCACATTATTATATCCATAAATGCGCAAAATGTCTTCCACCACATCGCAGGGGCGTTGCACATCCACCCGATAGGCAGGCACGAGAAGCCTCAAGCCCGTCTCCGTCTCCTCCTCAATCTTCATCTCAAGTGAGGTCACAATGCTTTTGATGGTCTCTTTTCCTATCTCCTTGCCGATGAGATTGTACACGTAGTCGTAGTTCAGTTCAACAAGTGTACCGTTGATAGGCTCCGGATAGACATCCTTAATATCCATGCTCACCTTGCCACCGGCCAGTTGCCTGCAGAGGATGGCAGCCTGCTTGAGTGCATACACCGTGTTGTCGGGATCGATGCCGCGCTCAAAGCGATAGCTGGAATCGGTGCTGAGGCCATGTCGGCGGGCACTCTTTCGTATCCATGTCGGATGGAAATAGGCACTTTCAAGCACCACATTGCGCGTGGTCTCATAGGTTCCGCTTCCCTTGCCGCCAAAAATACCGGCGATGCACATTGGGGCTTCGGCATTGCAAATGCTCAAGTCGTGCTCGCCAAGCGTATGCTCTTCCCCGTCGAGAGTGACAAATTTGGTTCCTTCCAGTTGGGTGCGCACCACAATCTTGTGTCCCACCACCATGTCTGCATCAAAGCAGTGCATCGGTTGTCCATAAGCCATCATCACATAGTTGGTGATGTCTACAATATTGTTGATAGGGCGCAGCCCGATGACCCGCAACTTGTTTTGCAGCCACTCCGGACTTTCCTTCACCTCACAATCGGTAATGCTCACACAGGCATAACGCTTGCAGGCCTCCTTGTTTTCGATTTCCACATCTATGGGCAGGCTGTGGTCGTCCACCTTGAACGCCTCGCAGTCAGGACGATGCAGCGACGTGGTGTGGCCATTCTGCACCAGCCAGGCATAAAGGTCGCGAGCCACACCGTAGTGAGAAAGCGCATCCGAGCGATTGGCTGTGATGTCTATTTCTATCACCCAGTCGCTCTCCAGATGATAATATTCCGCTGCAGGCTGTCCCACCGGTGCGTCTTCGGGCAGAACGATGATTCCGGCATGGTCGGTGCCAACACCTATCTCGTCTTCAGCACAAATCATTCCGAAAGATTCCACACCACGCAGTTTGCTTTTTTTGATGGTAAACTCCTGTTCGCCATCATAGAGCACGCATCCCAAGTCTGCGACAATCACCTTTTGGCCGGCAGCCACATTGGGAGCCCCGCACACAATCTGCTGCGGTTCGCCCTTGCCCAAATCCACCGTCGTGACATGAAGGTGATCGCTATTGGGGTGAGGCTCAGACGTAAGCACCTTGCCTACGAAAAGCCCTTTCAGTCCGCCTTTGACCGTTTGCACTTCTTCGAGAGCATCAACTTCCAATCCGCAAGAGGTCAGTGCGTCTGCCGTTTCTTGAGGGGTAAGGTCGAAGTCGACGTATTCTTTAAGCCATTTGTAAGAAATGTTCATTCTATCGCTTTTTTATATTCACAAAACGATGCAAAAGTACGAATTTTTAGGCATTAATACAAAGTTTGCAAAGAATATTTCATAAATGTCGGGGATTTTCAGAAGAATATTTTATACCTTTGCGAGCGGCAGCCGATGGCAGGCCGACTGATGCAGATGGGCACACTCTCTGCATCCAAGGCCTCATGACGGAAAATAGCCGACAGGAAACATTTGAATCATTTATACAAAACGACGAAAGCATGAGATTATCCGGAAGACGCGAAAGCAATCATGTTGAAGACCGGCGAGGCATGGGTGCCGGTGCCAAGGCAGGCATTGGAGGCATTGGCGGAGTTATCCTCATAGCCCTCCTCACGCTGTTGGGCGGTGGTGACCTGGGGGATGTGGTCAACAATGTAGTGACACAGGAGATGCAACAAAGCCGCATGACGGAGGCCCAAGCACCCAACCAACGGGAGTTTACCGAAGAGGAGCAGGAACTGGCTAAATTTTCCCGACAGATACTGGCCGGCACCGAAGATGTTTGGACGGAAGAATTCAAGAAAATGGGCCGGCAATACGTGCCGCCTACCCTCGTACTCTTTACCAACAGTGTGCAGAGTGCTTGTGGAGGCGCAACTTCGTCGGTGGGGCCTTTCTATTGTTCGGCCGACCAAAAGCTCTATATCGACCTGTCCTTCTTTTCGTCGATGAAAAGCCAACTCGGAGCTGACGGAGATTTCGCCTACGCTTATGTCATAGCCCACGAGGTGGGCCATCATGTGGAATATTTGTTGGGGATTCTCGACCGGGCCCACCAACAGATGAACCAAGTGGACAAAGCCGAAGCCAACCGCATCAGTGTCAGACTGGAGCTGTTGGCCGACTACTATGCGGGCGTTTGGGCACACTACGACAACGAGCGGTTCCAATCTCTCGAACCGGGAGATATCGAGGAGGCTGTCGACTGTGCGCAAAAAATCGGGGATAACTATTTGCAAGAAAAGGCGCGGGGCTACAGTGTGCCCGAAAGTTTCACTCACGGCACAAGCAAACAACGTATGAAATGGTTGAAACTCGGCCTTGAGAAAGGAGACATGAATATCACAACTTTTGACAAAAGCGATGCAGAATTATAGCATCACTGCCACCCCACACACCCAACCACAACGGGGGAGCATCTTATTTGCAGATGCTCCCCCGTTGCTATTTCACACAGCCCAGCGGGTTCCATGCATCGACGGTACGTATAAGCCGTTGCACGGAATATTCATAACCACTCTGAAAAACAATTCGATACACCGCCCAACTTTTACCGGAACGCACAGCTTTGGCATGAAAGCAATAGTTTTTAAAATCTCTGCCATCCTCCTGGAAGTCACCGTCTAATATCACTTCCCCTGTCTCATTCTTTTTCTTTTTGGCTTGTGGGAAAACGTGTTCAATGGACCGGCAGACAAAGGTATCTATCGCTATGTTGGTGAGACCGTGATAGGCGAATCGCTTTGCGCCGCTCCCGTCATCTTCCTCCACCCCAAAAAACTTGGGGTAGACTATGTCGTAGCCGTATTGTTCGTCATGATAGGTCTTCATCTCCGCTTGGTTGATTTCGTCATGAAGTATGTCTTCCAGACTTCTCATCCTTCCTTCATAAAGTACGTCGGCCAATATCATAAGCACAATCCAACCGCCCATCATCCACAAGATATGTTTCATAAAGCATTCTATTTGACAATTCCCATATCGGAAATCGGTTATTCATGTCCTTACCATTTCCCCTCAACGCTCTTTATACAGAACTTTTGAAAAAGGGTTCTACCGCATCAGGTTAAAGTATTACTGTAAAAAGATAATTGAAAGTACCACCTATTCTATCATCCCTCGCAACGTTGGGGATCGATATACGCATAAATGATTTTCCTTTTTGCAAAAATACATATTTTTCTCTCTTGGCACAAGCCTTTTAACATTTTTATTTTTGCACCTCGCCCGACCACAAAAAGAGTCAGAGGCTCATCGGCAGAATGCCTGCCGGAGCAGGCCCTACCATTTTTACAGGACGGATCGGTATATAGCAAGAAACCTATCGAAAATGAGAAAAGGCTTTACACGATTTTATTTTGAGAAAGTATAGCAAGGTTTCCCAGCTTATTCAAAAAACGAAAATCACAGGATTTCCATCTCCATCCGGGCCAAACAACATTGCAAAAGAGCCACACTTGGAAGGTCGTTTGGGCTAAACCAAAACCTCAAAAGGGCTCCCTTGTATGGTCGTTCGGGCCTGATAACAGCCCATGGCAAGGGTTAAAGAGTTGGCAGACTGTTGGAACTAAAAAAAGAGGAGCACGTGCGTACTCCTCTTGCCAATGCAAAGATAATATGTAAATAGGGCATCTGCAAATGGAGATGAAACTTCTTTTACAATTCATCCTCGCTGCCGGCCACTCTCAATCTGCAATGCCCCGTTCCGATTGGGCAGGGCCTAAAGTGCATTCAGATAGGCTGCACAACTGTCGGCGCACCGCTCTCCATCGATGCCCGCTGAAACGATGCCACCGGCATAGCCGGCCCCTTCTCCGCAGGGGAACAGTCCGGCTACACGCAAATGTTGCAAAAGCCCGGCATCACGCACAATGCGCACCGGACTGGAAGTGCGCGTCTCAATGGCGATGAGTACAGCTTCATCGGTCAGGAACCCGTGGCTGCGCCGCCCGAAGGCTTTGAAACCTTCTTGCAGCCGACGGCTGATGAAGGCAGGCAACCAAAAATGGAGCGGACTCGAAATCAACCCGGGAGCATAACTCGACTTGGGCAAATCATAACTCAACCGATTGTTCACAAAGTCGGCCATGCGCTGGGCCGGAGCTGTCTGCCGCATGTTACCTTGTTGCCAGCAGTCACGCTCCATGCGTTCCTGAAAGCGCATCAACCGCAAAGCGTCATTCTGCGTCGCCACTTCGTCGCTGCCATTCTCACCTGTCAATGACGGGTCGTCCATGTCTTCCGGTCGCACTTCCACCACCATGCCGCTGTTACTCCATGCCGTGCCCCGATTGCTGGGACTCATGCCGTTGACGACTATCTGCTGTGGCCCCGTGGCGGCAGGAATGACGAAACCTCCGGGGCACATGCAGAACGAATAGACTCCCCGACCGTCGACTTGTTCGACAAACGAATATTCGGCGGCAAGAAGATACTGTCCCCTGCCCTGCCTGTTATGATATTGTATTTGGTCTATCAGCAGCGAAGGGTGTTCCAGTCTGACACCCACGGCAACGCCCTTGGGTTCCATCTCAATCTTGGCTTCTGCCAGATAGCGGTAGACGTCGCGGGCAGAGTGACCCGTGGCCAAAATGACCGGCCCGCGGAACTCTCTCTCTTGTGGGGCAGAGGGAAGGCCGTCAACTTCTCCGACAGATACCGCCTCCACCCCCACGGCCTTGTCACCTTGAAGGATGAGACGCACCATTTTCGTCTGGAAATGCACCTCACCCCCACATTCGAGAATGGTGTTGCGTATGTTCTCTATCACCCGTGGCAGTTTGTCGGTGCCGATATGCGGATGCGCGTCAGCCAGAATGGAAGTGGATGCCCCATGCTGGCAAAACACATTCAGTATCTTGTCTACACTGCCCCGCTTCTTGCTTCGGGTGTAGAGTTTGCCGTCGGAATAGGCACCGGCACCTCCTTCCCCGAAACAATAGTTGCTCTCGCCATCCACTTTTTGTGTTTTGGTGATGAGCGAAAGGTCTTTCTTGCGCTCTCGCACATTCTTTCCACGCTCTATCACAATGGGACAAAGCCCCTGCTCTATCAGCCGCAAGGCGGCAAACAGTCCGCCGGGGCCGGCTCCCACCACAATGACCGGCTTCCCGTTCCGCACATCGGGATAGTCGGTATGCACATACTCGTCGTCTTGTGGCAATTCATTGATATAGGCACGCACCTTCAGATTGACGAAAATGGTGCGCTGGCGGGCATCCACACTTTTCTTCAACACACGGATATGTTGGAGTGTGCGTACATCCAATCCTTTCTCCTTGGCGAGATGTTGTTTGATACTTTCTTCCTTGTATGCCACTTGAGGCAATACTCGAAGTTGATATTCTTCTATCATGACTGGTTGTTGGTTCTCCTTGTTTTATTTCATTTAATGTAAAGTCCTCCCATCTTTATCCGGCAAAAATAGCAATTTTATTTCACTTTCCGTTAAGGCTTTAGCATAAAAATGTGCAAAGATACAAGTAAAGGGAACAACAGGAAGAAAAAAAACAAGAGGAACTGGCAAGGACAAAAAACAAGGAAGCTACGGAATCGGGGCTTCAGCCTTCCACTTTTGGAGCAATTCTGATACTCCAAAAAGACTGCTGCCACGACTCTGTAGCTTCCTTTAGCTTTGAAAGACTATTTTTCCATCTTCTTCAACAGCGAATAGGCATCATATATACCCAATTCACCGGCCGTGCTGAGATCTTGTGCAGCCTCGCTTTCTTTCCCGGCTTTCATACGGGCCACACCACGGTTATAATAGGCTTCAGCCAAACGGTTGTCGAGTCGGATGGCTCGGGTGAAGTCATCAATGGCCTTCTGATATTCGCGTTGGCGGGCATGGAAATTACCACGGTTGTAATATAATAAGGCATTCTTGGGACTTCGGCGCAAAGCTTCATTGAGGTCATCGATGGCTCCGCGCACAAACATGGCACTGCTTATACCCTGCGAAGCATTGTACTCACCCATCATCGACTGGCACACGGCGCGTTGCCAATAAGCCAGCATTGATGTGGAGTCAATGTGGAGGTAGGATGTCAGGTCGTCGATAGCCTCATTAAAGTCTTGCATCACCGAATAGGCCACGGCGCGTTGGAACAGCAAATGTTTGGTCGCCTGCACATGATGGCTGCGCGCAATCTCTGTGGACAGACTGTCGATGAGTGAGAACAGCCGGCGCGTGTCGCCCTCCTGCAACTGTGTCGGATTGCAATTCACATAAAGGGTATTGAGCGGTTTGAATTGAAGATTAAACTGCTCTACTTGCGAGTCGAGCGAAGTACGACTGTTCACGCCATTGTTGTAAGGGAAATAAGAAAGCTGGTACATGGGCATAAACTCCACTTCCACACTACGGTTTTGCACGCGTCCACGATATTCGCTCTTATATTCATGCTCGGTCTTCACCTCGTCGTCCACCACAATGGAATTATATTTGTCAAGATCTATCTCCGAGCGTTTGCGCACCTGTTTCAGTTTGGCTTTGCTCCATCTGGGTTGTACTCCCACTTGCTTGTCCATCTGAGCCCTGAAAATGCGAAACTCGTCTTGTTCGGCCTTGCCTGTCATGCCCAAACGGCGATAGCAATTCGCCCGGTAGGACAAGCCTGTCCAAAAGTTGGGAAACTGATTGATAACAGCCGTATAGTCGTGTATGGCCGCCCGCAGGTTACCGGTCTTATCATGAAGAATGGCCCGATTGAAGATGGCCATTACATTTTGGGGCTCGTGTTGGACAACGAAGTCGAAATCTTTAATGGCTCGGTTGTCGTCGCCAAGCTGCATACGCAACAGTCCACGGTTATAGTGGCCGAGAAAGTTGTTGGGATCGAGGGTGAGGGCATTGTCATAATCATCCATTGCCCCCCGAAGATTGTTGTAATTGAGACGTGCCAAAGCCCGGCTGATATAATTGTTCACAACCTTGGGCGTGAGATGGATAGCCTTGCTTAAAAAGGTGTCGGCCTCTTTCCATTGGCGACGTGACAGGCTGATATGCGCACGGGTGGTCCATGCACTCCCGTCGTATGGGTCGATGACCAGACTCTTATCAAGCCATTGGGCAGCCGAAGTGGTATCTTTCTGATGTAGGAATATCTCGGCTTTGAGCGAATAGGCATTGGCAAATTTCTGCCAGTTGGCTATCACAGTGTCCAATTCGAGTTGGGCTCCGTAATAGTCTTTGCTCTCCATGCGGCACAAAGCGCGGTTGAACCAATAGTTGCGATTGCGCGGGGCTATCTTGATGGCATGTGTATAGTCATCAATCGCAGCCTGATAATTCTTCTGCCTGATGCGGCAAATGGCCCGCAAATCATATATACCGTCAATGTAAGGGTTGATGTCGATAGCCTTTCCGGCATCGCGCTCGGCCCCGGCATAGTCATCGAGATTGAATTTTGCTATACCGCGATAGTACCAAGGTTCATATAGGTAAGGCTTGGCAGTGATTGCATGATTGAAATATTGGATGGAGAGCACATAGTCTTCATAATATAATGCACTCCTGCCGGCTGTAATGAGCCTATCCACCCGATATTGGGCCGTGGCCGGCAATAAGGAAAAAACGGTAATCAACAAGAAAAAAGTTCTCTTCATATATCCTCAATACTTTTGTTCTTACTTTTTCACTTACACCCTTGCCGAGATATTCTCTAAACTTGCCGGGATTCTTCTACCAACACAACCGCCCCTCCGGAGGCACCCGCTATTTTTTCACTTTGGTGCGATAGTCACAGTGGAATTTTCCTTTCAGAATACCTTTCAACTTGTTGTTGATTAGACTCTTGCGGAGTGCCGAAATCCGGTCTACGAACATTTTGCCATCAAGATGGTCGAATTCATGCTGCATCACACGCGCCAAATAACCTTCCACCCACTCTTCATGTTCAACGAAGTCGGTGTCCCGATATTTCACACGGATGCGGGTGGGGCGTGTCACATTCTCATGAATGCCGGGAATGGAGAGGCATCCTTCCTCCATGGTTTCTTTTTTGCTATTTTCATCAAACTCCAATATGTGGGGATTGATATAACACTTGCGAAAGTCTTTATATTCCGGCAGGTCGTCGCTCAGCACATCAAGGTCGATCACTGCGATCCTAATAGATTTGCCTATCTGCGGAGCGGCCAAGCCAACGCCTTCGCTGGCCGTAAGCGTCTCAAACATATCGGCAATCAATTCTTTCAACCCGGGATAGTCGGGCGTAATATCTTCGGCCACCTTTCTCAACACAGGCTGACCATATATATATATAGGTAAAATCATCTTAAGTTTTTAACTGAATACTTTTTAATCAAATCCACACGCAGGAGAGCAGGGTTTAATATTGCCAAAGTCCCCATCGGAACTTAGTCTTTCAAAAGTTCTTATCCATCTCAAAAACGTATATTGTCCTTTCAACACGCTTTGAGGGCTTTCCGGCAGGCTAAAACCTTTTCCTTGACTTCATATAATCTTGAAGAATGATTATGGCGCTGATTTCATCAACCAATCCTTTGTTTTCCTGTCTCACCTTCTTCTTCACCCCTCCATCTATCATAGCCCGGTGGGCAATGACCGATGTAAAACGCTCATCGTAATACTCAATGGGAATTTCAGGATGCGCCTTGCACCAGCGGTTGTAGAAGTTCTCTACACGCACAAGATTTTCACTCGGCTGTCCATTCATCTGTGTAGGCCTGCCTATGACGATACGCTCCACGCCCTCTTTCTTCACATAGGTCTCAAGGAAGCCGAAAAGCTCTACAGACGAAACAGTGGCCAACCCATTGGCAATAATCTGCAATGGGTCGGTCACTGCCAATCCGGTTCGTTTCTTACCGTAGTCGATTGATACGATTCTCATTACTTTTTGAACAACAGCCAGGCATCAGGATAATTTCCTGCACGGAACTGGTTGCGGCTCTGTACAGCACTCGACTTATCGGCAAAGGTCGAGGCCACTACACGATACATGTTGCGGGCAGAATTGTAAGCGATCTGTGCATCGTAGCCGGCATTCTTCAACGTGTTCTGCAATCCCTCGGCATTAGCTTTCAAAGAGAAAGAACCTACCACCACGCTATAATTCTGCAGACCGGCACCGCTGACCACCGTTACATCTTCCGTGCGCACAGTGGCATTGTCGACATTATCAACCATAGTAGTCTGTGTGGCGGGAGTAGTTTCCAACGGAGTCACAACGGGCGTTTCTGTAGAGATAGGTCCTTGTGCAGCCGTCTGAGTCTCTTGGGCTTTGGCCTTCTCGTATGCTTTCTTATAAGCACTCTCACTTGACTTACAGCTTGAAAAAGCCAGCGCTACGCATAATCCTGCGCACAATACCATATATTTCTTCATAATGCGTAATAGGTTTATATTGTTAAACTTCAAATTCATAAAATAATTCGTTGCGAAAGTACAAAAATCTTATGAAACAGATAGAGAAAAGGCGCATAAAGTTTGTTAAATCAAGTTTATACAACACTTTTAACGAAAAATTAAGATTCAAACCGGCTGTATATCGGAACTTTTCCTTATATTTGCCCTATAGTTTTCTGCAAAAGGAGACTTACCTCTCTACTTCTGCCGATTCGGCAAAAATGGAAGGCTACAAATGAGAATGTTTAATTTTTAAAAGAAATTGCAATATGAAGACATTAGGTTACATTGGCGCATTCCTCGGCGGTGCTATCGCAGGAGCGGCTCTCGGTTTGGTATTTGCCCCGGAGAAGGGCGAGGACACACGCAACAAGATTTCTGACGCTATTGATGATTTCTGCAAAAGGCATGACATCAAGTTGTCTAAGAAAGATGTAGATGATCTCGTTGATGACATCAAGGACTCGGTGACGGAAACGGTATAACGCATCCACTATGTTTTCTAACGATAAAAACATAGAGACTATCGGGCAACTTGTAGAAGTGCTCAAACACTACATCGGGCTTCAGTCGGAATATATGAAGCTCGATGTAGTTGATAAGACCGTGCGCCTGCTCACCGTCACCACCATGACTCTCGTGCTCACGGGTTTACTCGCCTTGACACTTATCTATCTGTCATTCGCCGCCGCCTACGCGTTAGCCCCAATAGTCGGCAATGCTTGGGCCTTCTGCATCATTGCAGGTTTCTACCTGCTTGCATTGCTACTCACAGTGGCCTTCCGCCATAGTTGGATAGAGCGGCCGCTGGTAAAGTTTTTGGCCAGTCTGCTCATGCAAAAATAAGCTGCTATGTCACAAGTGTTTTCCCCCAATAATTGGAAAATTGAAGTCTCGGCATGAAATATGGCCACTCACATAATACAAGAAAGAATAAAGAATCATACATAACCGGCATGATAGAAACACACGACTCGTCACCAATCGCCTACAAGTCATTGGCCGACATCAGGCTCCACAAAGAAATGGTGCGTAATGACATCATCAAAGACGACCAAAAGATTAAGGCACTTTGGAACGATTTGTTCCACAAATCTGCTATGCTCAATGCTTCGGCTACCCCTTCCAAGCGGCTTAACGGACTCATGACAACCGGAGCCGGCATTCTCGATGGTATCATATTGGGCTGGAAACTCTATCGTAAATTCAAGAAATAGTTTTATTCCTTATTCTATTCCTCTACTCTCTACACATTTTTCTGCCCACATCATTATTCCTGTACCTTCATGTTCAAGGGAGATCCAAGCCGCCGGCCGGAATCACTTCGACCTGCCCTCCTTTTATGCCCGAACACTGACGAGGGGAAACATATAGGCATTAAAATACAAGCAGATATTTTATGAATTCACAAACTTAAGGACATAAAAAAGGAGTACCGCCGTACTCCAACCTTGTTAACCTTAAATCTAATACTATGAAAAACACATTGTAAAGATAATCATTTCTATAATGCTTACAATAGTTACAAGCAAAAAACGACCATATTACAACTATTTTTAATATCTATTGACTACTTTTCACCCCAAAAACAGCAACTTTGTGCAGGTGTAACGATTTTCATGCCTGAAATGAAAAGTTCTCTCAATGGCCATGACTTGCTAAAATGTCAGCACTTGATTGTCATACCCAAACTCAAAGCCTGCCGGTAAGCGGCGATTGGCATCTTCGTGAAAACCGATATAATGGGTAAGATGGGTGAACCATGTATGTTTAACCCCAATTTTCCGTGCCACCTTTATGGCATCATCCACCAGCTGATGGCTGTGATGGGGCTTTTCCCAACGAAGTGCATTGATTACCAAATATTCCACGCCTTCCAAGTAGGAGTATTCTTCATCAGCCATTGTCTTCATGTCAGTGATGTAGGCAAACTTGCCGAAACGGTAGCCGAAGATGGGCATCTTGCCGTGCATGACGAGTATGGGCATGATATCCAACTCGCCAATTTTCAATGTGCTGTGAGCCTCAATGGTATGAAGACTTAACACGGGGGCCCCGGGATAAAGCATCGTCGGGTCGGATGGAAAACAATAAGGCATCATGTAGTGTAAGCCGCGGTTCACTTTCTCGTCGCAATAGACATCCACTCCATTGAAAGCATAGCAATAAGGCCGCAGGTCGTCAAGTCCGGCCACATGGTCGTAATGGACATGCGTGAGCAACACGCCGTCTATCTTCTTGAAAGGCTGTCCAAGCAACTGCATCCGAATGTCCGGCCCGGCATCTATCAGTACACGTGTTCGCTCGGTCTCCACCAGTGCCGCAGCCCTCAGCCTATGGTCTTTAGGATTAGCCGACCGGCACACTTCACATTGGCATCCGAGTGCCGGCACGCCACCGGAAGTCCCCGTTCCCAACAGCGTCACTTTCATCGGATATTCACCTCCGGATAAATTTCGATCCCGAAACGCGCCCTCACATCCCTACGAATGGTATTGCACAAATGCAGAATATCCTCTCCGCGGGCCCCTCCAAGGTTGACAAGCACCAGGGCCTGTTTGTCGTGGACTCCGGCCGGGCCGAGCCGCTTACCTTTCCAACCGCAGCGATCAATCATCCAACCAGCCGGAATTTTATAGGCAGCAGGCATCCCTTCTCCCGCTTCTGTCACTTGATAATAAGGCATCTGCGGATACTCTGCCTGAAGCGCAAGGAACTTTTCTTCACTTACAATGGGGTTCATGAAAAAACTTCCGGCATTGCCCTGCACAGCAGGATCGGGCAGTTTAGCCTGTCGGATGTCGATAATCACATCACGTAATTGCCGAGCCGTAGGCATATCTATATCAAGTTCTCCAAGCCGGGCGCGAATATTGCCATAATCGAGTTTGGGCTCAAACCTTTTCGAAAAACGGTAGCTGACGTGTGTCACAAGATATTTGTCACGCCATTCGTGCTTGAATTTACTCTGCCGATACCCATATTCGCATTCGTCATTGGTAAAATTCACCACCTTTCCGGTGGCGATCTCCACCGCTTCCACCTCCACGATGAAGTCTTTCACCTCCACTCCGTATGCCCCGATGTTCTGTACGGCGCTCGCTCCCACTTCTCCCGGGATGAGCGAAAGGTTCTCTGCCCCATGATAGTCATGCTCCACACAATAGGCCACCACATCGTCGAAAGTGGTTCCAGCCCAGCATCTGAGCACCACAGAACAGTCGTCCTGCTCCACCTTTTCCACTTCAAAGCGTGGTTCGGGACTGACCACAGTCCCCCCATAGTCGCCCGTGAGCAGGAGATTGCTCCCCCCACCCAAAATGAGCAGTGGGGTGTCGGCAGCAGTCAGCATCTCACCTACGAGCCGACGGGCCTCTTCTGACGAAGAAAACTCCACATACCTCCTACAACGAGCATCTATGCCGAAGGTGTTGTGGGCAAGCAGATTATAATTCCGTATATCTTTCACGTCTATTGATTCAACTTGGTGAGCATCCACTTTCCACCCTGTTTGCGGAAAGTCAGTTCCAGTTCCAAACCATTGGCTATACCTCGCATGACAAATATCTTCTGGGTGCTCTCCGCATATTTCTGCCCATAAAGAATATTGTAAATCATGTTGCCGGGCAGTTGCGGAGCAAAAGCAGGCCATGTCTCGGGAGCTATTTCTCCCGTCATGGTGCTGAAATCATCATCGGGGTCGGGGCCTGTGAACATCACAGGATTGTGAAGATGGCGATATTGGAAGGCCGTATCAGTAGCAAATTGTCGGTAGAACTTGAGGAACGAAGCGTTCAAATTCTGATACATCGGCTTATAGTTGATAGAGGTCATCATCCATTGCCCGTTGATGCGGTTGAAAAGATATTGTTTTACGGAGCCCGACTTGAGATACACTTTTTCAACGACCACATGGTCTATTGTCGTATCTTTCACCAGCTCCATTTGCTTCGCGTTGTCAAAAATCAAGGTATAATAATCCTGCCGCATGAAGAAATGTTCCATACTCCACTGCTTCTTCTCCAACTTTGCAGTTATTTTCCCGTCACGATAGACCGGCAGTGGAAAGTGGATGCGGTTGAATTGCAATTTTCTATTGGCCGCAAAGTTGAACACAAAGTCGTCAAACAGTTCGTCGGCAGCCTTGGGCATGGGTGTCTCGGCGATGAGTTCATCGCTCGAATCTCTGGCCAGCGTGTCGGCCTCCAGCGTGTCGACTGCTACCGAATCGGTTGCCGGTTTCTTGTCTGAACACCCGGAAGTGGAAAAGCCTACCATCATGAGCAACGACGATAAAACCACTATCAATGACAGTTTTCTCATAAACCTTTTATATAGTCGAAATTTCATGGCAAAAGTACAACTTTATTTCGAGATATTTCGTCTTTTCCTTGAAAAATGTTATCTTTGCAGACAAATTGCAAAGCAGGGAAAACGACAGCCCTCCGGTGCCCGTTTTTCCCACTCAAACCACAATATTGGGATTATGTTATTAGAAAAGATAGAAACCCTTCTAAAAGAGGTAAGCGGACTCACGGCTGCCAATGCCGAGGAGATTGAACAATTTCGCCTGAAATATCTTAGTAAGAAAGGTGAAATCAATGCCCTCATGGCCGATTTCCGCAATGTCGCCGCCGAAGAGAAAAAGACGGTCGGCATCAAGATCAACCAACTCAAGCAGACTGCCATCGCCCGCATCAACGAGCTGAGGGAGCAACTGGAAGAGGCCGAGGCCACTGGTGACGACATCGACCTCACGCGCCCCTCCTACCCCATTCAGTTGGGCACGCGCCATCCACTTACCATTGTCACCAACGACATCATCGACATTTTCTCGCGTATGGGCTTTGTGCTGGCCGATGGTCCGGAGATAGATGATGACAAACACGTGTTCACCATGCTCAACTTTGCGGCCGACCATCCCGCCCGAGACATGCAGGACACATTCTTCATCGAGCAGAGCGATCCCAACGATGTGACCAAAAACATCCTCCTGCGTTCGCACACCAGCGATGATCAGGCCCACTACATGGAATGTCATCAACCCCCATTCCGCATTCTTTGTCCAGGACGCGTATATCGTAATGAGGCTATCAGTGCCCGCGCACATTGCTTCTTCCATCAAGTGGAAGGACTGTATGTAGACAAGAACGTGAGTTTCACCGACTTGAAACAAGTGCTCCTCACCTTTGCCCGCGAGATGTTCGGCCCCGACACCAAGATACGCCTACGCCCGAGTTACTTCCCCTTCACCGAGCCCAGTGCCGAGATGGACATCTCCTGCCACATCTGCGGAGGCGAGGGATGCGGATTCTGTAAACACACGGGATGGGTGGAAATCCTCGGTTGCGGCATGGTAGATCCCAATGTGCTCGAAGCCTGCGGCATCGACTCAAGCGTCTACACGGGCTATGCGTTTGGCATGGGTGTTGAGCGTATCACCAACTTGAAATATCGTGTGAGCGATCTGCGTATGTTCTCTGAGAACGACACACAATTCCTCCGCGAGTTTGAATCGGCCCGCTGACCTCCGCGCAGCATGAAACGAACCGAAAGCGGAAAATAAAACATATTACCAAACAAGATAAAAGGATGTGGCATGCTAAAACGCCACATCCTTTTTTATTTGTAACACCGCTCCTCCGAACTTTCATCCTCATCTTTTAGACATATAGTGCAAAACATTAAAACACGAGAAAAAGGTTTACACGGACTGTTGTAGCATTTCTCTGCAAAGACGACATGACCGATTCCATTAGTCAAAAATAATCCTTTCCTCTCGTCGCAAGGCCCAAATGGTTTGGCGAAATGTCTTAACCGGCTTTAGCTTGTCATATTTCTTTGATTTTAAAGGTGGATGAAATATGACAAGCTAAAGCCGGTTAAGACATGGGGGTCTGTTGAGGACTTATAGAACCAAAAAAGAGGAGCACTTGCGTACTCCTCTTGCTAATGCAAAGTTAATGAGAAAATGGAGCAAATCCAAATCCGTTATGAACTTTATTTACAACAAAACACACACCCTACAGGACGAATACCACCGAAAAGGGAGATTCTCCGGCATGGAGAATCTCCCTTTTATGTGATTCGTTACTACCGGCTTCATACCGGTTGGACAATGTTACAAAATACCTATTTTGCAGAAAACGATCAAGCAGGCATATCCCATCACCAGACTGATGATGCCAACAGTGAAGCCGGCCTTTACCATGTCGTTTTGTTTGATGAGTCCCGTGGAATAGGCTATGGCATTAGGAGGTGTGGAGATGGGCAGCGACATGGCGCATGAAGCCGCCACAGCAATGCCGATGAGTACGGTTGATGTGCCGCCAATGGCATCGAGACGGTTGCCCATGCCTTGGCAGACCACTGTGAGAATGGGAATGAGCAATGCCGCCGTGGCTGTATTGGAAATGAAGTTACTTAATGCAAAGCACACCAAGCCACTGATGACCAGAATGACTATCGGATCGAACTCGGCAAACGGGATGCTCTTCACGGCATTCTCGGCCAAGCCTGTGCCGTTCATGGCCAGACCAAGAGCAAATCCGCCGGCCACCATCCAGATGACGGCCCAGTCGATGTCTTGCAGGTCTTTGGCTGTAATGACTCCCGTAAAGGCAAACACGGCTATGGGAAACATGGCCACGGTGTTGGCATTGATGCCCAGATATTGCTTGCCGCCCACCCACAGCACGATGGTCAACACAAATGTGGCAGCCACCACGACGGTGCGCCAATTATGCTGCACATCGCCTTCGATATTGAGTTCGATGGTCTTTTGGGTGAAAGGGAAAAACTTCCGAAGCACAAACCACGCTACTATCAGCATCAGTATCACCATGGGAGCCATGATGAGCATCCAATGGCCAAAGGTAATACCGAGGTCAAGGCCTGTGGGATCATTGAGCACTTTATAGGCAAAGGCGTTGGGAGGCGTGCCGATGGGTGTGCCCATGCCTCCTAAGTTGGCACCAATGGGGATGGCCATGGTGAGAGCGATACGCCCTTTGCCGTTGGCAGGCAGGGCCTTGAACACCGGCGTGAGAAAAGTAAGCATCATGGCAGCCGTAGCCGTATTGGAGATGAACATGGAGAAGATGCCCGTGATGAGCATGAATCCCAAGAGCACATTCTCGCTCTTTTTGCCAAATGGCGCTATCAGCGTCTTGGCCATAAGCACATCGAGCCCGCTCTTGGTTGCGGCGATGGCGAGGATGAAACCTCCGAGGAAGAGAATGATGGTGGGGTCGGCAAAACAGGCCATGACACCTTGATAGTCCAAGAGTTCGCCATATTCGCCTTCCGACCCTTGCAAAAAGTTGAAGGCTGAATCGGAGACACAAAACAGCAGTACAAAGATGATGGTGACCGAGGTGGCCCACGATGGGATGGCTTCGGTGAGCCACAACATCACAGCCATCACGAAAATGGCAATCACGCGCTGCTGAACCACGGTCAGCCCTTCGATGCCAAAGCTGTCGATAGGCAAATTCCAGACTACGAGCGTGAGGAGGGCCGTGACAATCAGCATCAGTCCTTTGCGCCGGTCAAACTCTCCTGTCAGCGTCTTTTTAACAGTTTCTTGCATAATGTGTTTTTTTGTTGTTTTATAAAGTCAATGTTCTTCGGTTTTTAGGTTGACAAAGGTAGTGTTTTTTTTTGATACGCCAAATTTATCAATAGGAAAAAATTTGTCTTTTCTCTCTTTCGCTCACGCCCGGTGCATCCATCGTCCATGACGGCACTCATCCGTTTAATTGCAGCTTTTGTTTGGCGGATTGCAGGATTTGTTTTATCTTTGCATCCGCAAGCCGGTTCACCCGATTGATTAAAAGGGAAGCAGGTGAAAGTCCTGAACAGTCCCGCTGCTGTAATCGGTCTTTCTTAGAGCGGAACATTCGTGCCACTGACATTTTTTCGGGAAGGCCGTTCCGTTTTTCCAGACCGTGAGTCAGAAGACCTGCCGCTTGTGTATATAGGCTTCCGCATTTCGAGGAAAATGCTCAAGCAGTAATCTTTAGAGAATATCGACGGAATGGTATGTATCCGCATACATAGAGTGGCGATGATGCTGTGTGGCTGTATGATGTCACCCGGCTTGTCACTTTCGGCCCAAGAGCATACCGACTCGCTCCGGACACATCGGCTGCAAGGCGTGGAGGTGACAGAGAGCCGACACCATAAGGCACTCACAAGCGCAGCTCCGCTATATGTCCTCGGTCGAGGTGACTTGCTGCAAATGGGTATTACCGACATAGCCGATGCTCTGCACCGCCTGCCGGGGGTCAACCTGCGCGACTATGGCGGGGCGGGTGGCATGAAAACCGTGGGCGTGAGAGGGTTCGGAGCCCGGCACACGGGGGTGAGCTATGACGGAGTGCTGTTGAGCGAATGCCAGAGTGGAGAAATAGACGTTTCGCGCTACTCGCTCGACCATGTGGCTGTCCTGCAACTTGTGGTGGGCGACAACGACGACCTCTTCATCCCAGCCCGACAGGCTGCCTCGCCGGCCACACTCTCCATCGAAACAATGGGCGAAACACCCCAAGACCACAGTCCGCATCTCACCACCCAACTCCGAGGGGGGGCTTTCGGCTATATCAGTCCGTTCGTGCGCTATGCACAAGCTGTCACTGAAAGGATCACACTGTCGGCTGTGGGCGAATATGTCTACGCCGAAAACAACTATCCCTTCACTTTGCGCAATGGCATCTACAAGACTCGTGAGCACCGTGCCAACAGCCGCATGAACAGCGGCCACGGGGAGATAAATGTCGTGTGGCAACCCAACGAACTCAACCGGCTGTGGGGCAAGCTCTACTACTATGACAATGATCGGCGGCTGCCGGGTATCGTGAGATATTACACCAATGCAAGCGGTGAGACGCTGCACGACCGCAACTGCTTCGGACAGGCGCGGTGGCTCTCGCAAAACCGCGACGGGCGGTGGGCACTGAAGACCAATGCCAAATACAACTGGGCGGCATCGTCCTATCGTGACGACCTCTATCCCGGAGGCGTGAAAGATGCAGACTATTGGCAACGGGAGGCTTACGCATCGGTGGCCCTACTCTGTCAGCCGACCGACCGGTGGGGCTTCGACTACTCAGCCGACTACATTTTCAACAATCTGAGCAGCAGTCTGCCCACCGCCACACGCCCCTACCGGCACACAGTGTTGCAGTCGCTGTCGGCAAAATACGCCACGGGGCGTTTCACACTATTGGCCCGCCTGCTCCACTCGCTCTATTTCAACAAGGCCAAAGATGGGGCCTCGGCCAAGGATATGCGACGGTTGTCACCCTCGCTTTCGCTCTCCTACCGCCCGCTACCGGCCGAACAGCTTTTTGTGCGTCTCTCCTATAAGAACATTTTCCGCGTGCCCACCTTCAACGAGAGCTATTATTTTCACTACGGCAGCACCGATCTGGATGCCGAAAACACCGACCAATATAATATAGGTGTAACGTGGCAGAAGAATTTTGGCAGTCGTTGGGAAGCACAGGTGACAGCAGACGCTTATCTGAACCATGTAAGAGACAAGATTGTGGCCGTGCCTTACAATATGTTTATATGGACCAACATCAATGTGGGCAAGGTGGAAGGCAAAGGAGTGGATGCCACTTGGCGCGTCGGTTGCCGTCTGAGTGAACGGCAGCACCTCTCGCTGACAGGCAGTTACAGCCACCAGCATATTGTCAACCGCACCAACCGGCAATCGCCTTACTATGGCAACCAGATAGCCTATATTCCCCGGCACACCGGCTCGGCAGCTCTGAGTTGGGAGAATCCGTTGGTCAACCTCACGCTCCACGGCACAGGCGTCAGCAGCCGCTGGACCAACAACGAGCACTACGAGGGTACGCTCATCGCCGGCTATTGGGAGACCGGGCTCTCGGCCTATCGTCACATAGATCTGGGCAAGGGCCGATTACAACTGCGGGGCGACCTGAAAAACCTGCTCAACCGACAATACGAAATTGTCGCCAGCTATCCCATGCCCGGCATCAGTTGGCAAATGACCATCGGTTATGAGTTTTAATTGTTATACATATATTTAATAGAACAGAAGATGAAAAAGTATTTATTAAGTTTGGCCGTCGTGCTCATGGGCACAGCCACATTCACATCGTGCGATGATGACGATCCGTCTTTACGACCGCTCACGCCGGTATTGTCCTCCAAAGGAGCCTATGTCGTGTGTACAGGCAATCTGTCCGGCAAGATTGATGGCTCGTTGACGCATATCGACATTGCCACCAACAAAGCTGCCAACGGAGCATTCAAGGCCGCCAACGGCCGCAGTCTGGGCGATACACCCAACGACGGTTTAGTCTATGGCAGCAAGGTCTATATCGTAGTGACGGGTGAAAACACGATAGAAGTGACCGACAAGAATCTGAAATCCATCCGGCAAATCAAAACTACCGAGCTGCTGGGTACAAAGGATGGGGATAAGCCTCGTCACATCATTGCCGGCGGTGGTGCCATTTGGGTGACTACCTACGGTGGCTACGTGGCTGCCATCGACACGGCAACCTTCAAGTTGCGCAGTAAATATAAGGTGGGCTCTTATCCCGAGGGACTGACCGGCATCAACAACATCATCTATGTGGCCAACTCCGATTATGGAAACGGCAATGGCAGCATTTCGATTATCAACCTTAAAGATGGTCAAGTGGGGGAAAGCAAAGTGGAAGGCGTGACAAATCCAACAGCGGTCTACTACATCAACGACAACTTATATGTACTCGATTTAGGCAGATACGACGAGAAGTGGAACCAGAAAGATGCCGGCATCAAGCAGCTGACCATCGGCATGGGTAAAATATCACTGAAAAAAGTCGTTGTCCCTGACGCTACAAGCGCAGCCTACCACAGCGGTGCTTTCTATACCGTGAATGCCCCCTATGGCGCAGCCGCCGTATCATACAGCAAGTATGAGATCCAAAACCAAAAGAGTTCTTTACTCAATCTTTCTGTAGAACATCCCGCGTCTATTGCTGTTGATCCGGCTACAGGACACATCTTCCTGACCTCCTATAACACAAATGCCGATACAAAAAGGGCAGACTATAAAGCTCCGGCTTATCTGAAAGAATATGATGCCAACAGCACAGAGCTGCGTAAATATGACATCGGTGTAGGTCCGGGTGCCATCTTCTTCAACACTTCAGTCAGCTGGAAGTAAATGAAAAGGCTTTTCATTGCTTTTGCAATTCTCTTGTGCGGTATTTTCACCGCTTGCACCGGATCTTCCACAGGGCCGGCGGCAAGCGGTGGAGATACCGTCGCACTCTCCTACGCACGCCATCTCACCATCGTGAAATATGATGGCTACACCGTGGTGAAGCTCATCGACCCGTGGAATGAAGGAAAGACACTGCATACATACGCCTTGGTGCCTAAAGGCAGAAAAGGGGATGACCTGACAACCCGAATGGCCGGACTCGCCGGTAAAGAGGCTACGGTGGTGAGAACGCCAATAGAACGTTCTGTCGTTTTCACGACCGTACACTGCGCATTGCTCTACGACTTGAAAGCGGAACAGGCCATCAGCGGGGTGTGCGACTTGAAATACATAGATATTCCCGATGTGCAGAGGCGCACGGCAGCCCCGTTGTCAAAGGCCAATCCCCACCCCATTGTGGATTGCGGCAACGGCATGAGCGCCGATGTGGAGAAGATTATCGACCTCAAACCGCAGGCTTTACTCATCTCTCCATTCGAGAACAGCGGAGGCTATGGCAAATTGGAAGAAATCAACATTCCTATCATAGAGACAGCCGACTACATGGAGATTTCGGCACTCGGGCGCGCCGAATGGATGAAATTTTATGGTATGCTCTACGGTAAGGAGAAAGAGGCAGAGGCGTTATTTGAAAAAGTAGACCGCAATTACCAAACATTGAAGGCAACCGCGGCCCACTCAAAAGTGTCACGCTCGGTGATCACGGAAAAGAAAACGGGTAGCGTGTGGTATGTACCCGGCGGAAAAAGCGTGATAGGCGAAATGCTGAAAGATGCCGGGGCACACTACCCCTTTGCCGGTGACACCCACTCCGGAAGCATCTCTTTGCCCTTCGAGACCGTGCTCGACAAGGCCGGGGAGGCCGATGTATGGCTCTACAAATATAACGAGCATCCGGCCACGCTGCAAGAGCTGTTGGCCGAATATCACGGATACAAGGAATTGAAGGCCTTCCACACGGGAATGGTCTTTGCGTGCGACTGTACACGCCGCCCCTATTTTGAGGAAGTGAGTTTCCATCCCGACCGTCTGTTGAGCGATATCATCCAAATTGTACACCCCGACATTGCGGGGGTTGCGCCCATGCACTATTACGAAAAATTACGATAACCCAAGCGTATGCCCAAAGGAGTGAAACTTTGTATCGGACTGGGGGCTACAGCCATCGCACTGTTTGCCTTAAACCTTGTGGTGGGGAGCGTGAAGATTCCCGCCACAGGAGTCATATCCGTATTGTTTCCTCGCCTGTCAGCCATGCTGTTTCCCTCATCGGGACTTGTCGTTGCTGAACATCCTTCGTGGCAATTCATCATCATGGAAGCACGGTTACCTCAAGCCCTCACCGCCATGCTGTCGGGAGCATCGCTGGCCGTGAGCGGCTTGATGCTGCAAACGGCCTTCCGTAATCCACTGGCCGGCCCAAGCATCTTCGGCATCAATAGCGGAGCGGGACTGGGGGTAGCACTGGTCATGTTGCTGCTTGGTGGAAGTGTGATGACCAACGCTTTCACGGTGAGCGGTTTCGTGGCCATTCTTTTAGCTGCATTTACCGGAGCTATGCTCGTTACGGGTATCATCTTTGTGTGCTCTTCTATGGTGAGAAACAACATCATGCTCCTCATCATCGGCATCATGATAGGCTATCTGTCCAGTTCGGCCATATCACTGCTCAATTTCTTCGCCACAGAAGAGGGCGTCAAGTCGTATATGGTGTGGGGATTGGGCAACTTCGGTGGTGTGTCGATGGCGCACATGCCCGTGTTTGCCTCGGTCACATTAGTGGGTCTTATCCTGTCTATCGCACTCATCAAACCGCTCAATGCCTTACTGCTCGGCGAACAGTATGCAGAGAATTTGGGCATCAACACACACCGGGTGAGGAATATTCTGCTTCTCGTGACCGGATTATTAACGGCCATCACCACCGCCTTTTGCGGTCCGGTGGCTTTCATCGGATTGGCCGTCCCCCATATAGCACGGCTGCTGCTCACCACCGACAACCACCGGCAACTGCTACCCGCAACCATATTGACGGGAGCCGTGGTGGCCCTGCTGTGCAACCTGCTCTGCTATTTACCCGGCGAGACGAGCGTCATACCGCTCAATGCAGTGACTCCTCTACTCGGGGCACCGGTCATCATCTATGTAATCATCAAAAACAAATAGCTATGAAGATATATACGAAAAGAGGAGATGGCGGCGAAACCTCTTTGTGCCAAGGTGTGAGAGTGCCGAAAGACGACATTCGCATAGAGACCAACGGACAGATAGACGAACTGAACTCGCTGTTGGGCATCATCACGTCAATGATGGAAGATGGCGACGAAGGAAAGACATTCATACAGTCCATTCAAAAGCAACTGATGGCCATCATGGCCCTTATAGCTAACACGAAAAGCCAAGAAACATTTGACTTGGCGGCCATCATGACCCTAACCAAGAAACTGGAGATTTTTATCGACACGACATCCGGCAGCACACCCTTTACTTTCGTAATTCCCGGAGGCAGCCGGATGGCAGCATTCCTGCATTATGCCCGCTCAAAAGCTCGCACTTGTGAGCGTAGGATGTGGACACTTCAGCGCGAATACCCTTTAAACGAAGCCGTCATGAAATTTATGAACCGGCTCAGTGACTACCTTTTCATGTTGGCGATATGCGACCGATAATGTTTTGTGGCACAGGCAGCGATGTGGGTAAGAGTACCCTGGCCACCGCCGTGTGCCGTATATTGAGGCAAGACGGTTTGCATCCGGCACCTTTCAAAGCTCAAAACATGGCCCCATACTACCGGCTGACTGAAGACGGAAAGCAAGTAGCCCGAGCACAGGCCGTGCAGGCAGAAGCCGCCGGAATATCCCCGACTACGGACATGAATCCTCTACTGTTGATTCCGCAGGGAGACCATACGTCTGAGGTTATCCTCAACGGCACCTCATTAGGCTGTAAAACGGCTATGCAACTCTATCGGGAAGACGACCGTTCCATACTCAGACAACAGATATTTGCCGCTTTCGACCGATTGAAAGACATTAACGACCCTATCATCATGGAAGGGGCCGGAAGCGTCTCGGAGCTGAATCTTCAACGCCAAGATCTCGTAAATATGCCCATGGCTGCATACGCCGATGCGGCTGTCATACTTGTAGCCGACATCGATCGGGGCGGTGTGTTTGCCAGTTGCTACGGGAGTATCAAGCTGCAAACGCCGGAAAACCAAAAACGCATCAAGGGCATAGTCATCAATAAATTCCGCGGTGACGGCCGGCTCTTTGAAGATGGCAAGAGAATGCTGGAAGAGCTATGTGGCGTTCCGGTGCTCGGGGTGATACCCTATTACCACCATATTGTCATCGAAGAGGAAGACACTCTGCGTGGGAACACGCCCGACAATGAATTATTAGAAAACGCTTCTTTTCGCGAAAGACAATACGACTTGTTGGCCGATCACGTAAGGAAATATCTCGACATAGAAGCATTGAAGGTACTGATGAAAAACAAAGAGGATATGTAAACTGTTTGAAAGAAAGACGATGCAACACCACGGTGATGACCTATACAACTATCCGAATATCCAAATAAATTTCAGTTCGAACATTTGGACACATGCCGACCTGTCTTTGTTAAAAGAGCATCTGTCCAAACGTTTAGACCTCATCCGCAATTATCCGGAACCGGAAGCCAGCTCCCTTGAAAAGATACTGGCAGAACGGTTGGGCATCTCTCAAGAAGAGATACTGGTAACCAACGGTGCAACCGATGCTATCCGGCTGATAGCCAATAGTTTTTCAGAGCGAAATCAAGTGACTCTTCACCCAACATTCTCCGAATATCCCGAGAAAAAAGGGACGGGAGTACTCCGGTGGATCTGTAATCCTAACAACCCGACAGGCCATAGCAGGCCACCTGCAGAACTTATTCCTCCTCACGATTCTGACGATTTGCATGTCATCGACCAAGCATACGAAGACTACACCTTAGCTCCGATGCTGACCGATCGCGACATCGTGGACCGTCCCAACTGCATACTCCTCCACTCCATGACCAAGAAATACTGCATACCGGGATTACGGTTGGGCTACCTCACAGCCCATCGTGACCTCATCGCCCGGCTGCGCCGGAACATGGTGCCGTGGAGTGTCAATGCCTTAGCCATAGAAGCCGGCAAGTTTCTGGTGACTAACGATATCCACGTGCTTCCCGAAATGGCTTGGCTTTTGAAAGAAACTCAACGTTTCCGCTATCTGCTCAATCAGATAGAAGGGTGCGAGGCACAGCCCACCGACACTCATTTTTTCCTTGTGCGACTGAGTGGTCACTCTGCACGCCAAGTGAAAGAAGCATTGGTCCAACGGTATGGAATCCTCGTTCGGGACGCTTCAACGTTTAAGGGAATAGGCCCGGAATATATCCGGCTGGCTACCCAACTGCCGGAAGAAAACGACAAACTTATCAGATGTTTAATCCAATATCTCTCATAATTGGTTGGCTGCTCGACCTCCTGTTGGGCGATCCTTCATGGCTTCCCCATCCCGTTGTGGCATTTGGAAAAATGATCCGTGCGGGGGAAAGTCGGCTAAACAAAGGTAAACAAAGAAAAATAAAAGGCGGTGTGCTGTCCCTTGTACTTATAGGTTGCACATGGGGCGGCACATCGCTTCTTCTGTCCGTCCTGAGCCATGAAGCCAAAATCTGCCTGGAAACGATTCTGATATTCTTTTGCCTGGCCGGCACCACACTGATAAAAGAAGTGGAAAAGGTGTTCGACGCATTGGACATCTCACTTGAAAAAGGTCGACGACAAGTGGCCCGCATCGTCGGAAGGGACACGACCGAACTGTCGGAACAGGAAGTGAAAAAGGCAGCTTTGGAAACTCTGTCCGAGAATCTTTCAGACGGGGTCATCGCACCGCTGTTCTGGCTGATGCTTTTAGGGGTGCCGGGAATGATGGCTTACAAGATGATCAACACACTCGACTCGATGATCGGCTACCGCACAGTGCGCTATAAGGATTTTGGGTGTGTGGCTGCACGTATCGACGATGCAGCCAACTGGCTGCCGGCACGACTCACAGCCTGCCTGATGCTCATGGGCGCCCTCTTTCTTTCAACTTCTTTTCCGCTCTCGAAAACGTCCTTGGCCGGACGCTTTCGCCAAATGTGCTACTTCTCCCATGCCCACCTCAGCCCCAACAGCGGATGGCCCGAAGCGGCCTTGGCGTGCTTGCTCGGTTGTCGCTTTGGCGGCGGACACAGCTATCATGGCGAGTGGATAGAAAAACCGTATATCGGTGAGCATGAAAGACCGCTACACCGTGACGACATGAAAGCAGCCGTCAGACTCAACCGCCTGGCAGAAGCCATGATGCTTGTAGCGGTAATGGCTGTGACTATAGCGGGAATGTTATACGCGAAGTGCTGACAATATACGCCGACTGGTCAGATTTCGTCTCCGGAGTGGGCTAATCTTGCCATGCCGGAACGGAAAACCAATTCACGCCACCACCTTTCCCTCTTTACCGATGAGGTATTTCTTCCGTCCTTTATAAGCCTCAAAATAAGGATACTCGTCACGCAAAGCTATATCATCATAGACAAACGGCGACACCACCGTCTCTTGTCCGTCAGGCAATATCAACCCCATGCGGCCGTCTTTCTGTGCAATGACCGGCAGTGTGCGGAGGTCATCCACATAGACATAGCATGTGCGGAGGAATTGGTAGTTGGGCGCAATGATGACTTTTCCTTCATGGTCGCGCATACCGAAAAGTCCATTCTCCTCAAACACTTCATGAAATTGCAGATATTTCTGCTTCATGCGGAGATAGTAGTAAATCATTCGACGCTTGTCATTGACCATTTTCAACATATACCCGTAGGTGTCGCAATAGTTGGCCACGGCTCTCACCAGCACCTGCTTGAAGTCCAATCCGTTGATTGCCTTGCGGTTGAGGTCGATATATCTGGCAATGGCCCGCTCCTTGTCAGCATCGGTGAGCGTGGCAAGTTGCTCCTCAAACTTCAGCATGATTTGCTTTGAGCCCGACATGGCCTTGATGTAACGATGAATCTGCCGGGCCATCTCACGGCAGATAAAATGGTCTATCTGCTGCTGCTCGATAGGATCGACGTATAGGGCGTCGAAGTTGTCTTGCGTAATTTTCATGGTCACTTCCTTTCGTTTTCGCCAAAGGTAAGGAGATTTTCTGAGACGGACAAATATTTGGCCCAAACTTTTTGGAACATGTTTGCAAATGAATCCTAATGCAAAAGGAAGACTAAGGCTTGGGAAACGCCACCTTAATATAATATATACCGCACTTTTGCAAAAACGACAAAAGTTAAGCTACGAACCCTGTTAAATTATCAGCCAGGCACTCAAGCTGTCAACATATTTCCACATCCATTTGCATTTTGCCGCAAAAAGTTGTATATTTGCATGAGCAAGGGAAGCGCGTATGTGCTTCCCTTTTTTGTTCCCCCACCCCCTAAAGGGGGCTTTCTCCTACAGTGCCGGCCCGTATGGTATTGTCAAAGAGCCCGTTTCGTGTTCCCACTCGGCCCAAACGAGCTTTCAAGTGTGGCCCTTTGGCGTTGCGACGAAGCCCCTTTGACCATTTTTCCTCTCCTTTTTTGCTTTTCCTGCATAGCTTTTTCGTTTGCCGCCAAGAATGGGAGAAAGGAGCAAGTCATGTATTTTCAAAATCTCACTATACAACCGACTATTCTATCTTTCCCTGTAATAATTCAAGGCTGCGCCGATAGCCGTACAGAACTCGGAGTACTTGGGGATACGGAAATGAACGCCATAAAGCTTTTCCATGGCGGAATACACCTCCCTGCACTGCGGCAGGAGTGTCAGATTACCTATCATCACAAAGTCTTTGATGCCACTGCCCAGACTGCTTAAAATGCTGCCCGACCCTATCGACTGCAACACCATGTGTATCAGGCCGATGGCAATGTCTTCACGAGTAGCGTTGGCCTTGGCATTGCTGAACAAGCTGGCCGTAGCACTCATGGGCAGTCCCGGCAGAGGATGGGCACTGATGTCGCCAATCAGCAAGTTGATCTTGGTGATGTCGCCCTCCATTGCCAGAGCGGCTATCTGCTTGATGTCATCCGTCTTGAGCATGATGCGGCTCAGTCCGGCCAGCGTGCCCCCACCGATGCCGATACCGCCGATGTGGCGTATGTCGTCGCCCTCACATTTCACAAGACTGGTGCCGGTGCCCATACTCACAACGATCATGCGGTCGAGTTTGGACTCGTAACGCGCCCCCAGTCCGTCGGCGACAAACTCCTCGCTCTTGGATGTGGGCAGCCCATAGATATCTTCATCGATGTAGGCGGCTCCCACGCCCGTGAGCATCACATGCTCCACGTCTTCCAACCGCACCCTGTTGTCGTGCAGGTATTTGCCAAAAGCCCCATAGAGAGAGGTGATGGGGTCGGTGGCCTTGATGCGGATGGGTGAAATCACCACACCGTCGGCATTGACACCCACTATCTTCGTTGTGCTGATACCGACATCGATTCCGATAACTATTTTGCTCATACGCTCTTACGTCTTTTTGATTGATGCTGCAAAGATAACAATAATTGTAAAGAAAAGGCCGGAAAAGGAAAAATAACTTAACACTGCCGGCATTTTATCTACATTTTTCATTAACTTTGCAACCATGACAGAAGACAAACGACAACAGATGCGACAGTTCGTCGAACGGCTCAATGCCGCCTCCGACGCTTATTATAACGGCCGACCGGAACTGATGACCGACTATGAGTGGGATGCCCTTTTCGACCGGCTCAGACAGTTGGAAGAAGAGACGGGGGAAACGCTTCCCGATTCGCCCACGGCCAAAGTCTCCGCCGACGATGTGAAGGGACAAAAGGAAGAACACGAGTTTCCCGCCCTCTCGCTGGCTAAGACCAAACGCCCCGAAGAACTTGTGAAATGGGCCGAGGGCCGTCCCATCTGGCTCTCGTGGAAGCTCGACGGACTGACACTCGTTGCCACCTACGACGGGGGAAGGCTCACCAAAGTCGTCACACGGGGTAACGGGCACATCGGCACCAACATCACCCATCTGGCACAAGCCATCAACGGGTTGCCTGCCAGAATCAAATCGGCCGGGCACACCGTGATCCGCGGTGAGGCCGTCATCTCCTACGAAGACTTTGAACGCTTCAACATGGAGAGCGACGAGGAATATGCCAACCCGCGCAATCTGGCATCGGGCTCGCTGACACTCAAAGATGTGAACGAAATCAAACAGCGCCACATCCGCTGGATACCCTTCACACTGGTCTATACCGACGAAGAAATAGACGCATGGGGCAAGCGCATGGACTGGTTGGAAGCCAACGGTTTCAAGCCTGTTGAGCGGGAGCTGATAGCCAACCCCACGCTTGAAGAAGTGGAAACTGTCATTGCCCGCTGGACGGAGAAAGTGACCCACCGCATCAATCCCTACCCCGTAGACGGGCTGGTGATCTCCTACGACGACACGGCCTATGCCGCCACGGGGGCCGTGACGGGACATCATGCCACCCGGGCCGGCCTGGCCTTCAAGTGGCAGGACGAGGCCGCCGAAACCGAACTCGACCATGTGGAGTGGTCGTGCGCCACCAACACCATCTCGCCCGTGGCCGTCTTCCGCCCCGTGGAGTTGGAGGGCACCACCGTGAAGCGTGCATCGCTCTGCAACATCAGCGAGTGTCGCCGGTTGGGTATCGGGGGAAGCGGCACGCGCCTCTCTGTCATCAAGGCCAACAAGATTATCCCCAAGGTCATCAAGGTGCTCAAGACTGTGGGCGAGTTTGACATTCCAAGTAAGTGTCCTGTTTGCGGTGAACTGACAGAGATCTCCGTCAGCGGCGTGAGCGACACCGAAACCCTCCATTGCACCAACGATGCCTGCCCGGCCAAACAGCTCAAGAAGTTTACCCGCTTCGTGTCCAAAGAAGCTATGAACATTGACGGTATCAGCGAACAGACCCTTGCCAAATTTATCAATCTCGGATGGGTGGGCGAATATGCCGACCTCTACCATCTGCGCGAGCACCAACGCGAGTTGGCAGGGCTTGAAGGCTTCGGCGAGCGCTCGGCTGCCAACATCATGGCATCGGTTGAGAAATCACGCGATGCCGAGGCCCATCGGCTGCTCTTTGCCCTGTCCATCCCCCTTTGCGGAGCCGACGTGTGCAAGCGTTTGCTCTCCGCCTATCCGCTGGCTGACCTTCTGTCCACGGCCCGCACGGTAGAAAATCTCGACCACTTCGCCCATATCCCGGGCATCGGACCGGAAAAGTCGGCTTCGTTCATCAACTGGAACCGGTCACAAGCTAACCAACAGCTCGTCGACCATCTGTTGTGCGAGATTCGTGTGTCGCAAGTGTCGGAAGTCCCACAGGGAAACAAATGTGCCGGTCTTACATTCGTCATCACAGGCGATGTATACCATTTCAAGAATCGCAACGAACTGAAAGCCTACATCGAGTCGGAAGGCGGCAAGGTGGCGGGCAGTGTGAGCGGGGCCACGAGTTTCCTCATCAACAACGATGTGGAGTCGACTTCGGGGAAAAACAAGAAGGCCAAACTGCTCGGCATCGAGATTATTTCGGAAGATGATTTCATAAGCCGTTTCGGCAATCCCGATGCGGTCTGAAGCATTTGCGGGGGCTTTCATTGCGAGTCTCGGGATTTATTGCTACCTTTGCCGGAAGTATGAGAATAGACATTATCACCGTTTTGCCCGAAATGATTGAGGGCTTTATTAACGAATCCATATTGGCCAGAGCGCAGAAAAAGGGACTGGCCGAGATCCATCTGCACAACCTGCGTGACTACACGCAAGACAAATGGCGCCGCGTGGACGACTATCCATACGGTGGGTCGGCCGGTATGGTGATGCAGTGCGAGCCGATAGACCGCTGCATCTCCAAATTGAAAGGCGAACGAGACTACGACGATGTGATCTATGTGTCGCCCGACGGGGAGACTTTCAACCAAAAGATGGCCAACGAGATGTCGCTGCAAGGTAATCTCATCATCCTCTGCGGCCACTACAAGGGTATTGACCAACGCATCAGAGAACATCTCATCACCAAGGAAATATCAGTGGGTGACTTTGTGCTTACCGGTGGCGAACTGGCAGCAGCCATCATTGCCGATGCCGTGATACGCGTGGTGCCGGGCGTGATTGGCGACGAGCAGAGTGCCCTCTCCGACTGTTTTCAAGACAATCTCCTTGCCGCGCCCATCTACACCCGGCCGGCCGACTATAAAGGATGGAAAGTGCCCGAAGTGCTGCTGAGCGGCAACGAGGCTAAAATCAGGCAATGGGAGTTGGATCAGGCTATAGAGCGCACCCGGCGGCTACGCCCCGACTTGTTGGAATAAGCGTTGATCCAAAAGGTCGTACACGCAAAATGGCACGTTTGATTCTTGAGTGGTTTCCGTCTCCGGAAAATATTTTGAAAGCATTATACATCAAGGCCCGTTTCTCGATTGGGAAACGGGCCTTTTGGCATTTTACGTAACATTTACGTAAATCTTTACAACACGAAACGATGTTTTCACTATATTTGCGATGTATTAAAAGAGAAATCTATTATTGACTTATACATTATTAAATCTAATTTGTTTATGAACGGAATCCCTACTGTATTTTGGTTGGTCCCAGTAGCCTCTATTGTGGCTTTAAGCATGGCTTGGTATTTTTTCAACTCCATGATGAAAGCGGAAGAAGGCACTCCACGAATGATTGAAATAGCCGAACACGTGAGAAAGGGGGCTATGGCCTATCTCAAACAGCAATATAAAGTGGTGCTGATAGTATTTATCGTACTGGCCGTTATCTTTTCATTGATGGCATACGTGCTGAAAGTACAAAATCCGTGGGTTCCGTTTGCATTTCTCACAGGTGGTTTCTTCTCCGGACTTTCCGGTTTCTTCGGCATGAAGACTGCCACTTACGCGTCCGGACGCACGGCCAATGGTGCCCGTGAAGGCCTTGACCGTGGACTGAAGATTGCCTTCCGCAGTGGAGCTGTGATGGGGCTCGTGGTGGTGGGACTCGGATTGCTCGACATCGCCTTGTGGTTTCTCGTGCTAAACGCCGTATATCAAGGCGAAAACATGGCCTTGGTCACCATTACGACCACCATGCTTACATTCGGTATGGGTGCTTCTACACAAGCCTTGTTTGCCCGCGTGGGCGGAGGCATCTACACCAAAGCAGCCGATGTGGGTGCCGATCTTGTGGGCAAGGTGGAAGCCAACATCCCCGAAGACGACCCGCGCAATCCGGCAACCATCGCCGACAACGTGGGAGACAACGTGGGAGACGTGGCCGGTATGGGTGCCGACCTCTACGAGAGCTACTGTGGTTCGATACTCTCCACAGCCGCTCTCGGTGCAACTGCTTTTGCCATGAATGCCGACATGCAACTCAAAGCCGTCATCGCCCCCATGATTATCGCCGCCGTAGGTATCTTCCTCTCGCTCATAGGCATCTTCCTTGTGAAGACCAAGGAGGGTGCAACAATGAAAGACCTGCTCCATTCGCTCGGAATGGGTACCAATGTGTCGGCAGTGCTCATAGCACTTGCCACCTTCCTCATCCTTTATTTGCTGGAGTTGGACAACTGGTTGGGCGTGTCGTTTTCCGTTATCAGCGGTTTGACAGCCGGTGTCATCATCGGTCAGGCTACCGAATACTACACTTCCCAAAGCTATACCCCCACTAAAAAGATAGCCGAAGCATCACAGACAGGCTCGGCCACAGTCATCATCAAGGGCATCGGCACAGGTATGATTTCCACCTGTGTGCCCGTGGTGACCATCTCTGTGGCCATCATGCTGAGCTATCTCTGCGCCAACGGCTTCGATTTGTCCATGTCGTCGGCCTCCATCTCGCGCGGTCTTTACGGCATTGGCATTGCTGCCGTAGGGATGCTCTCCACACTGGGCATCACACTGGCAACCGATGCCTACGGTCCCATAGCCGACAACGCCGGCGGCAATGCGGAGATGAGCGAACTGGGAGAGGAGGTGCGCCACCGCACTGATGCCCTCGATGCCCTCGGAAACACTACAGCTGCTACGGGCAAGGGCTTCGCCATTGGGTCGGCAGCCCTCACGGCACTGGCCTTATTGGCCTCATACGTGGAAGAAGTGAAGATTGCCATGGCCCGGGCTATGGAGGAAGGGACTCGTTTTATCGACGCTGCCGGCAACGCATTTAATCCGGCGACAGCCGACATGGCCGACTTCATGGCATTCTTCCAAGTAAACTTGATGAACCCGAAAGTGCTTGTGGGCGTTTTCATCGGGGCAATGGCAGCCTTCCTCTTCTGCGGTCTCACCATGGGAGCTGTGGGACGCGCCGCCGGTGCTATGGTCGAAGAGGTGCGCCGCCAATTCCAAGAAATCAAAGGTATTCTCGAAGGCAAAGCCACACCCGACTACGGACGCTGTGTGGAAATCTCCACCCGCAGTGCCCAACGGGAGATGATACTCCCCTCGTTCCTTGCCATCCTCATTCCCATAGCTGTGGGTGCTGTGCTCGGTGTGGCCGGTGTGTTGGGCCTCTTGGTGGGAGGACTGTCGGCAGGTTTCACACTGGCCGTGTTTATGGCCAATGCCGGAGGTGCTTGGGACAATGCTAAGAAACTGGTGGAAGAAGGTCATTTCGGCGGTAAAGGTTCGGAATGCCACAAGGCAACCATCGTGGGCGACACCGTAGGTGACCCGTTCAAGGACACCTCCGGGCCCAGTCTGAATATTCTTATCAAGCTGATGTCAATGGTGAGCATCGTGATGGCCGGCCTCACGGTGGCATTCATCTAAACGATAAAGCCCATCTTTAATAGGTTTTTCAGGTAAAATCATTCATGGGTAACACAGAAGGCTTCTCCAAGTGAGAAGCCTTCTTCATAAAGGCGTTCCAATTTATCAATGTCCTTTTCGATGCGCCCCACCTCCAAGGGACGCTGCGGGCGAATACACTCTATCTGCCCGGCGGCCTCCAAGTCGTCAATGAGTTGAAGCTGTTCGTTGTAAATTACATGCCGACGGCTCAAAGCCACCCTCAATCGGGGATAATTCTTATAGATGAACTTAGGCACCTTGCGGTCTCTACTCTCGTCCCGCCATCCTTTATTGCGGGTCAGCACCACCACATTCCGGCTGTGCCCGACAGCCATTGCACGCGCCACCGGTATGGAATCGGTAATTCCCCCATCGAGCATCGGTATGCCATCCACCTCCACTATCTTGCTTACATAAGGCAAACTGCTCGAGGCCCTTACGATATCCAAGGCTCGCCGTTGGTCAGTGGTCTCACTTAGATACATCGGTCGACCGGTCAGACAATTTGTCGTGACCATCTCAAAACCGGCGGCATATTTGAAATAAGTATCAAAATCGAAAGGCAACAACTGGTTGGGAAACTTGTCGTAGAGCAATTCACGGTCGAAGATACACCCTTGAGTGACCAGATGGCGAAGACCGATATACTGATAGCGCGCTAAAAAGTCAATATTTGACACACGGGCCCGACGAGGCTGACGACTCACATACGACATGCCGTTGCATGCCCCTGCCGAGACTGCCACAATATAAGGAAAATAACGTCCATGCTTCATGAAAGCATCCAAAACACCACTCGTAAAAACGCCCCTCATACCTCCGCCTTCGAGAACCAATCCCGTGTTTCTGTCTATCTTCACTCTTAATTATTTATAAATTTTCAAGTAACATTCATTTTTGATTGCAAAGATAACAAATATCTACAAAAAAAGTGTAACTTTGCAATCGATTCTGGATTAAATTCACTAATTATGTTTAAAACGGAAACTTATATAGCGCGCCGCCAACAACTTAAACAACTTGTTAACAGCGGCATTATACTTATTTTCGGTAATAATGAGTCGCCATGCAATTTCCCTGCCAACGGCTATTATCCGTTCCGCCAAGACTCGAGTTTTCTCTACTATTTCGGGCAGCAGAGAGACGGACTCGTAGGGGTCATTGATGTGGACAACGATACAGAGACGCTCATCGGTGACGATATCGACATTGAAGACATTGTGTGGTATGGCAGTGTAGAGAGTGTAAAGATGATGGCCGAGCAGGTGGGTGTGTCCAATTCCGCCTCCATGAAGGCCTTGCAAGGCATCTGTGCCGAAGCTCTGGCAAAGAGAAGGAAGATTCATTTCCTCCCTCCCTACCGCTACGACATCAAGCTTCAACTGTTCGACCTGTTGGGAATCCACCCCAACCAGCAAAAGCAGGAAGCCTCAATGGAACTCATCAGGGCCGTTGTGAAAATGCGTTCAACCAAGACTGCCGAGGAAGTGGAAGAATTGGAACGCGCTGCCGTTATTGGATACAAGATGCACACCACAGCCATGAGACTCACCAAACCGGGCGTGACCGAGAAGTTCATTGCCGGCCAAGTAGATGGTACGGCCCATTCCTACGGCTCCATGGTCAGTTTCCCCACCATCTTCACACAGCATGGTGAAATCTTGCATGGCAGTCCTTCGCCCGCTCCTTTGGAGGCAGGCCGCCTCGTCCTCTGCGATGCCGGTGCGGAGACGGTCAACAACTATTGTTCCGACAACACCCGCACCATGCCCGTGAGTGGTAAGTTCACCCAACGACAACTGGAAATCTACTCCATAGTGGAAGCCTGTCACGACTATGCCCTCGAAGTGGCCAAGCCCGGTGTGAAATGGATGGATGTGCATTTCGCCGTATGTCGCCTGATGACCGACCGCCTCAAGGAGCTCGGCCTGATGAAGGGAGACGCCGAAGAGGCCGTGAGGGCCGGTGCCCACGCCATGTTCCTCCCCCACGGTTTGGGACACATGATGGGCATGGATGTGCACGACATGGAGGCTCTCGACCAAATCAACGTAGGCTTCGACGAGGAGACACGCCCCAATCTTGAGCAGTTTGGCACCAACTGTCTGCGCATGGGTCGCCGCCTCGAAGAAGGTTTTGTAGTGACCGACGAGCCGGGCATTTACTTCATTCCAGCTCTCATTGACGAATGGAAGGCCAACGGACATTGCGCGGAATTCCTTAATTTCGACAAACTCGAGACCTATAAAGATTTCGGAGGCATACGCATAGAGGATGATGTGCTCATCACAAAAGACGGTTGCCGATTCCTCGGCAAGGACCGTATACCCTACCATGCAAAAGACGTAGAAGAGTTCATGCAACACAATTAACCAAAAAACGATTATTATTTTCAACATTAAAACTTATAGATGAAAAAGTTATTAGCATTGGCGCTCCTCGCAGTGGTTGCTTCGGGAGCTGACGCAAAGACAGAAAAAGATTCGGTGAACAAGAACAAACCAGTATTCACTGTAGTCAAAGAACTCCCCATCACAAGCATAAAGGATCAGAACAAGTCGGGCACTTGCTGGGCTTATTCCACCTTGAGCTTCTTTGAGAGTGAAATACTCAAGAAGAGTGGCAAGACATACGACCTCTCGGAAATGTTCGTTGCCAACAAGACTTACCTTGATCGTGCCGTCATGGCCGTGAGAATGCACGGCGACGTGAGCTTCTCGCAAGGTGGCAGTGCCTACGATGTGCTCTACTGCCTCAAGAACTATGGCATCGTGCCCGAATCTGCCATGCCGGCTCCCGGCACCATGACAGGTGACTCGTTGGCCAACTTCAGCGAATTTTTCAAGGCCTTGACACCCTACGTGGAGGCCGTGGCCAAGAGCGATGCCAAGAAACTTTCTCCGGCATGGAAGAACGGACTGCAGGGCATTCTCGATGCCTACTTGGGCAAGGCACCGGCCAACTTCACTTACGAAGGCAAGAACTACACCCCGAAAACCTTTGCAGCAAGTCTGGGACTGAACTGGGACGACTATGTGACTTTCACCAGCTATACACACCATCCCTTCTGGACGGAGTTTGCCGTTGAGGTGCAGGACAACTGGCGTTGGCCCATGAGTTGGAATGTCCCGATGGACGACCTCACCAAAATCATAGACAATGCACTCGCCAACGGCTACACCGTGGCTTGGGGCGGTGATGTCACTGAAGACGGTTTCACTCGCAAAGGCCTCGGCATAGCCTACGACGTGAAGAAAGTGCGCTCCATGGCAGGCACCGATGCCGACCGTTGGTTCAAGCTCTCCAAGACCGAGAAGAGCGAGAAGTTTGATTCTCTGGGTGTTAACGCTCCCGAAATCGTGCCCACACAACAAATGCGCCAAGACGCTTTTGACAACTGGGAGACTACCGATGACCACGGTATGCACATCTACGGTATAGCCAAAGACCAGAATGGCAAAGAATACTACATGGTGAAAAACTCATGGGGCAAGTATGGTGACTACTCCGGCACTTGGTACCTGACCAAGACTTTCGTTACCTATAAGACCATGGACTTTATGGTGAACAAGAACGCTGTGCCCAAAGACATCCGCAAGAAGTTGGGTATCTAAACACAGCATCAAAATACAGAAACAGCATCAAGAGCATCCGCCCAGGTTGGCAGATGCTCTTTTTTATGTTCTTCCGGCTCCGGTGCGGGATGTCTGCACCGGTCGTGCAGAGGCTTTGCACAAAGCGTGCAACAACCATGCGCGGATGGTGCACCAGTCATGCACCATCACTTGACAGTTGGGCAGACACTTCGAATATTTCTCTTTCGATATTTGTTGGTGGTTTCGATAAAACTTTGTAACTTTGCAACATTATTGATAATAAAAACGAAACCAGCTCTTAATCCATTGATAGAGAAGCATATTGTTCTTGAAGATATAGATCCCGTGATGTTCTACGGGATTAACAATGCACATTTGCAGATGTTGAAGTCGCTGTTTCCCAAACTGCGTATCGTGGCCCGCGACAATGTCATCAGACTGCTTGGTGACGAAGAGGAAATGGCAAAAGTGGAAGAAGACATCGAAACCATGCGGAAGCATGTGCTGAAATACAACACCATCAGCGACGAAGACATCCTCGACATTGTAAAAGGGAGACAGACAAAGGCCGATGCTGTGAAGGGAGTGCTTGTGTACAGCATTTCGGGCCGTCCCATCAAGAGCCGCACGGTGAACCAACAGCGACTCATCGAGGCTTACGAACACAACGACATGGTGTTTGCCGTAGGCCCTGCCGGAACGGGTAAGACCTATCTGAGCATCGCTTTGGCCGTGAAAGCCCTGAAGGAGAAGACGGCCAAGAAGATCATCCTCTCGCGGCCGGCTGTGGAGGCAGGCGAGAAACTGGGCTTCCTCCCGGGCGACATGAAGGATAAGATAGACCCTTATCTGCAACCGCTCTACGACGCGCTGGAGGATATGCTGCCCGCCGTGAAACTGCAAGACATGATGGAGAAACACATCATACAGATTGCTCCGCTGGCATTCATGCGAGGCCGCACGTTGAGTGATGCTGTGGTGATACTTGATGAGGCGCAGAACACCACCCCACAGCAAATCCGCATGTTCCTGACCCGAATGGGCTGGAATACCAAAATGATTATCACGGGCGACATGACCCAGATAGACCTGCCACGAGAACAGCGGAGCGGACTCCGTGAGGCGCTGGGCATTTTACAGGGATTGGAGGGCATCGGTGTCGTGCATCTGGGCGACAAAGACATTGTGAGACATAAGCTCGTGACGCGCATCGTAAATGCATACGATGCCTACGACCGGGAAAAAGCCGAAGAGAAGAGTTTCAAACAAAATACTAAAAATGAAAGCATTAACAAAGACTGATTTCCATTTCGATGGACAGAAGAGTGTTTATCACGGCAAAGTGCGTGACGTTTACGACATCAATGACGACCTGCTGGTGATGGTCGCTACCGACAGAATCTCCGCTTTCGATGTCATTCTGCCCAAAGGTATCCCGTTTAAGGGACAAGTCTTGAACCAAATTGCAGCCAAGTTTCTCGATGCCACGACCGACATCTGCCCCAACTGGAAATTGGCCACACCCGACCCGATGGTCACAGTAGGACTGAAATGCGAAGGCTTTCGCGTGGAAATGATCATTCGCGGCATCCTCACAGGTTCGGCATGGCGGGAGTACAAAAACGGCTGCCGCGAGATTTGTGGTGTGAAACTGCCGGAGGGAATGAGGGAGAACGAACGCTTTCCGGAACCTATCGTAACACCGACAACCAAGGCCGACGAGGGCCACGACCTCAACATCTCGAAAGAGGAAATCATTGCTCAGGGCATCGTCTCGGCCGAAGACTATGCCGTGATGGAAGACTACACACGCAAACTCTTTAAGCGCGGGCAGGAAATCGCTGCCAAGCAGGGACTTATCCTTGTGGATACCAAATATGAGTTTGGCAAGCGAGACGGCAAAGTGTATCTCATCGATGAAATCCACACGCCTGACTCCAGCCGATATTTCTATGCCGATGGCTATGAAGAGAAATTCGAGAAAGGCGAACCACAAAAGCAACTTTCCAAAGAATTTGTGCGCCAGTGGCTCATCGAACATAACTTCATGAACGAGCCCGGACAGCAGATGCCCGAAATCACCGACGACTACGCCGAGAACGTGAGCGACCGCTACATAGAGCTCTATGAACACATCACCGGCGAGAAATTTGACAAGGCAACCGAGCAGGGAGACATCGCCACACGCATAGAGAAGAACGTGAGCGAGTATCTCGCCGCAAGAAAATAATCTCACTAACGGAAACGTGTACGAACAGGAAAGTATAAAGCCTTACAACTCAGGCGAGAAAGGAAAGCAGGTGGAGGAGATGTTCAACAACATCGCCCCCACCTACGACACCTTGAACCATCGTCTGTCATGGGATATAGACAAAGGATGGAGGAAAAAGGCTATCGCCCAACTGCAACCTTTCAGCCCCCGGCATATACTCGACATCGCTACGGGGACAGGTGATTTTGCCATTCTCGCAGCTCGGATGCTGACTCCGGAAAAGCTCATCGGAGCCGACATCTCAGAGGGAATGATGGATATAGGCCGGCAGAAAGTGAAACGGGCGAGGCTCGAACAAATCATCTCATTTGAGAAAGAAGACTGCCTGCAGCTCTCCTATCCCGAGAACTCTTTTGATGCGGTGACCGCGGCTTTCGGTATCAGGAACTTTCCCGATCTGGACCGCGGGCTGAAAGAAATATTCAGAGTGCTCAAACCGGACGGACATTTGAGTATCGTCGAGCTCACGTCTCCTGTCACTTTTCCCATGAAACAGCTTTTCAAGGTCTATTCTCACACGGTGTTGCCCATTTACGGTCGCCTCGTCTCACGCGACGACAGTGCCTACCACTACCTCACAGCCACCATAGAAGCTTTTCCACAAGGTGAGCAGATGGTTGGAATTCTCAAGAAAGCCGGCTTTTCTGAAGCCCGTTTCGAGCGGCTCACATTCGGTATATGTACCATGTATCTGGCCACCAAATAAGAGAATGGGCATATATTATAAAGTAAGGTGAATGTCACAGAAGATTTAAAGACTTTATCATTAACAAAAACGATTATGGACAAATTCGGACTGATAGGTTTCCCGTTAGGGCACTCCTTCTCGAAGAATTATTTCAACGAGAAGTTTGAGAACGAAGGTATCGATGCCCGATACATCAACTTCGAGATTCCTGCCATCGAGAATCTGACGGAGATACTCGACTCCAACCCCACGCTGAAAGGGCTCAATGTGACCATTCCCTATAAGCAAAAGGTGATGAGCTATCTTGATGCCATCAGTCCTGAAGCCCGTGCCATCGGTGCCGTCAATGTCATTAAAGTGACTCATAAAGGCAAGAAAGTGGAGCTCAAAGGCTTCAACAGCGATGTCATTGGTTTCACCAAAAGCATAGAACCGCTATTGGAGCGATGCCATAAGAAGGCACTTGTCTTGGGAACGGGAGGAGCCTCCAAGGCCATCGACTACGGACTCAAAAGCCTGGGGCTGGAGACCTTGTTTGTGAGTCGCTTTGAGCGTCAGGGAACAATCCAATATGCCGACATTACACCGGAAGTAGTCAGGGAATACAATGTCATTGTGAATTGCACCTCTTGCGGCATGTACCCCCATGTAGACGAATGTCCGGAACTGCCATACGAGGCAATGGACACCCATACGCTCCTCTACGATCTTATCTACAATCCCGACGAAACTCTCTTCATGAAGCGGGGAAAGGAATATGGTGCCACAACAAAAAACGGTCTTGAGATGTTGCTCTTGCAGGCTTTTGCAAGTTGGGACTTTTGGAATGGCAAGTAATCTTTAAAAACATACTTAATCGAAATAAAGAAGTGAACAACCGTTATATGATGCGTGGCGTGAGTGCTGCCAAGGAAGATGTACACAATGCCATTAAGAATATCGACAAAGGAATATTCCCACGGGCTTTCTGCAAAATTATCCCCGATGTGCTGGGAGGCGACTCCGACTACTGCAATATCATGCACGCCGACGGTGCAGGCACCAAGTCGAGCTTGGCCTACTTGTATTGGAAAGAAACCGGTGACATGGACGTGTGGAAAGGAATCGCGCAGGATGCCATTGTGATGAATACCGATGATTTGCTCTGTGTAGGGGCGGTAGACAACATTTTGGTGTCGTCCACCATCGGGCGTAATAAGATGCTGATACCGGGTGAGGTGATTTCAGCCATCATCAACGGCACGGACGAACTGCTGGCAGAACTGCGTGGCATGGGCATCGGCATCTACCCCACGGGCGGAGAGACTGCCGATGTGGGCGACCTTGTGCGGACAATCATCGTAGACTCCACCGTGACGTGCCGAATGAAGCGTTCGGATGTGATAGACAATGCCAACATACGGCCGGGCGATGTTATCGTCGGACTCTCGTCCACCGGGCAGGCTACATACGAGAGACAATATAACGGGGGCATGGGAAGCAACGGACTGACAAGTGCTCGGCACGATATGTTCGCCAAATATCTGGCAGAAAAATATCCGGAAAGTTACGACCACGCCGTACCAGACGACCTTGTGTATAGCGGACAATACCGGTTGACGGATAGTGTGGACGGTGCCCCCGTTGTTGCCGGCAAACTGGTGCTCTCCCCTACCCGCACCTACGCCCCCGTCATCAAAAAAATGCTTGACGAGCTTCGCCCGGAAATACACGGCATGGTGCATTGCACCGGAGGCGCACAGACAAAAGTGCTCCACTTCGTGAACGACAACTGTAAGGTGGTGAAAGATAACATGTTCCCCGTTCCACCGCTGTTCAAGGCTATTCACGATTGCTCTGCAACCGACTGGAAAGAAATGTACCAAGTGTTCAACATGGGCCACCGCATGGAGATTTATGTGCGCCCAGAAATAGCCGAACGAATCATTGCCATCAGCAAGGAGTTCAATATTGATGCCCAAGTGGTGGGGCATATTGAGGATGGAAAACGAAGTCTCACCATCGAAAGCGAGTTTGGAACTTTCAACTATGAAGGATAGGAAGAGGAAGACGGGACTCCCGTTCTCCATTTCTCTATATACATATCAACACATATTTAAACTATATGCCGGATAACAATAACATTTTAGAAAAATTAGACGGTCTTGAGAGCCGATTTGAAGAGGTATCGACCTTAATCACCGACCCGGATGTGATAGCCGACCAGCAACGCTATGTCAAACTCACCAAGGAATATAAAGACTTGGGAGACATCATGGATGTGCGTAAACGTTACATAGCCTGTCTGAATGCCATCAAGGAATCTAAAGACATTCTGGCTAACGAAAGCGATGCAGACATGAAGGAGATGGCGCGCGAGGAACTGGCCACAAATGAAGACTTGCAACCCAAGCTGGAAGAGGAAATCAAAATCGCATTAGTGCCCAAAGACCCGGAAGATGCCAAAAACGTGCAGATGGAAATCAGGGCGGGAGCCGGAGGCGATGAGGCGGCCCTCTTTGCCGGCGACCTTTTCAACATGTACAAAAAATACTGTGACTCCAAAGGATGGAACCTCAGTGTGACAAGTGTTTCTGAAGGAGCCGTAGGGGGATATAAGGAAATAGATTTTGCAGTGAGCGGAGTCGATGTCTACGGTACTCTGAAATACGAATCAGGCGTGCATCGCGTGCAGCGTGTACCCGCTACAGAAACTCAAGGCCGTATGCACACCAGTGCTGCGACGGTGGCTGTGCTCCCCGAAGCAGACAAATTTGAGGTGAATATCAACGAAGGCGACATCAAGTGGGACACGTTCCGTTCAAGCGGTGCCGGCGGACAGAATGTCAACAAGGTGGAATCAGGCGTGCGCCTGCGCTATCCCTGGAAGAATCCGAATACCGGAGAAGTGGAGGAAATACTCATCGAATGCACCGAAACACGCGACCAACCCAAGAATAAAGAACGGGCTTTGAGCCGTCTTTACACATTCATCCACGATCGCGAACATCAGAAATACATAGACGACATAGCCAGTCGGCGAAAGAGCTTGGTTTCCACCGGCGACCGTTCGGCAAAAATCCGTACCTACAACTTCCCGCAAGGCCGCGTAACGGATCATCGCATCGGCTACACCACACACGACCTGCAAGGTTTTATGGGTGGTGACATCCAAGACATGATAGATGCCCTCACTGTGGCCGAGAATGCCGAGAAACTGAAAGAGAACGAACTTTAGTCTCACCGCCCTCTCCCCATCTCCACCTTTTAGCCGGGCAAGAGGGGCAATAGGCCGGAAACATTCAATCCACAAAATCCATTCCCATCCCATGACAAGAAAAGAACTCATAGAACAGATTTTCACAAAAAAAAGTTTTTTGTGCGTAGGTCTTGACACGGATTTAAAGAAAATCCCCGAGCACCTACTCTCGGAAGAAGACCCTTTGTTTGCATTCAACAAAGCTATCATTGATACTACAGCTCCCTATTGCGTGGCCTACAAACCCAATCTTGCTTTCTACGAATGCTATGGACTGAAGGGTATGGTTGCCTTTGAGCGCACAATAGTCTATCTTAAAAAGCACTATCCCCACCATTTCATCATAGCAGATGCGAAACGTGGAGACATAGGCAATACCTCCAAAATGTATGCCCGTACCTTCTTCGAAGAGTATGACTTGGATTCTCTCACCGTGGCTCCGTATATGGGTGAAGACAGTGTGAAGCCTTTCCTTGAGTATGAAGGCAAGTGGGTCATCTTGCTGGCACTGACAAGCAATAAAGGGGCGCACGACTTTCAGCTCATAAAAGATGCGCAAGGGGAGCGACTCTTTGAAAAAGTGCTGAAGAAAAGCCGTGAGTGGGGCAATAGCGAAAATATGATGTATGTTGTAGGAGCCACTCAAGGTGAGATGTTCAAGGACATTCGCCGATACGCTCCCGAACATTTCCTTCTTGTTCCGGGTGTCGGAGCCCAAGGTGGAAGCCTTCAAGAAGTGTGCAAATACGGAATCATCAAAGACTGCGGACTACTTGTCAACTCCTCCCGAGGCATCATCTATGCAGACAATGGCAGGGACTTCGCTTCCACAGCGGCCCGAAAAGCTAAAGAAATGCAGTTGCAAATGGAAGAAGAACTGAATAATCTATAACGCCCCATCATAATCCCTCTATATGCTCTTACGCCGGAACAGTATAGGGGGATTTTACATACGGTTTTCCCAAATGAATGACAGCAAAATCATCAATGATCCTGTATTCGGATTCATCAAAATCCCCAAAGGCATCCTTCTTGACATCGTGAAGCATCCGCTTATGCAACGGTTGACCCGCATCAAGCAGAACGGGCTCGCTTCGGTCGTTTACCCGGGTGCTCAGCACACCCGCTTTCAACATTCCATCGGAGCCTACCATCTGATGAGCGAGGCCGTACTCTCCCTGCAACAAAAAGGGCATTTCATCTTCGACAGTGAAGCGGAGGCCGTCGAAGCGGCCATCCTCATGCACGACATAGGCCATGCACCGTTTTCACATGTGCTTGAAGGCACATTGATTCACGACATCTCGCATGAAGAAATATCGCTCATGATGATGGAAAAAATCAATCGGGAGATGAACGGTGCACTCAATCTGGCTCTAAAAATATTCAAGGACGAATATCCCAAACGCTTTCTCCATCAGCTCATCAGTTCACAACTTGACATGGACAGGCTTGACTATCTCCGACGAGACAGCTTCTTCACTGGCGTGACGGAAGGGAATATCGGCTCGGCCCGCATTATCAAAATGCTTGATGTCGTGGAAGATCAACTGGTGGTGGAGTCAAAAGGTATCTATTCCGTGGAGAATTATCTCACCTCGCGACGGTTGATGTATTGGCAAGTGTATCTTCACAAGACGGCCGTAGGTTATGAAAAGATTCTAGTCAACCTGCTTAAACGCGCCAAACACTTGGCAGCCGAAGGGCAAGAAGTCTTCGCTTCACCCCAACTCGCATATTTCCTCTACAACAATGTCGATGCCACATTCTTTCATGAACACGAGAAGTCGCTTGACATGTATGAATTGCTTGATGACAATGATATCTGGAGCAGTGCCAAAGTATGGATGCACCATGAAGACAGAATTTTGGCATTGCTGGCCTCCGATTTCGTTAACAGGCGACTTTTCAAAATGGAAGTGCAAGAGACACCATTTGAGGCAGAACACCTCGACCATATCCGTCAAGGGCTGATAGACAATTTACATGTTTCAGAAGACGAAGTGGAATACCTCATGAGTTACAATACCATCGCCAAAGACATGTATGAGGCTGATGAAGACCGCATCACAATAGTTTACAAAGATGGTTCGATGAAAGATATAGCTGACGCATCTGACCTCCTTAATATAGCCATTCCTTCTAAAAAAATTCGCAAATATTATCTCTGTCATCAGCGTTTCTGAATATTTTTTGTTATATTTGCAAAAATAATTCAAGCTGATTGATAAAAATGGAATTTACCGCTAAGCAAATCGCTGCCTTTGTAGAAGGCCGAATTGAAGGCGACGAAAACGCCACCGTGAGTACTTTCGCTAAAATCGAGGAAGGAGCTCCCGGTGCCATTTCGTTTCTCGCCAACCCCAAATATACCCATTTTATTTATGAAACAGCTGCATCTATCGTCCTCGTCAGCGAAGATGTGGAAATTGACAAGCCTGTAAAGGCCACGCTTATCCGTGTGAAAGATGCCCGCGATTGCGTGGCTCGCCTTTTACAGATGTATGAAGCTTCCAAAACAAAAAGAATCGGTATTGATTCCCTTGCATTTATTTCTCCTAAGGCCAAAGTTGGAAAAGATGTCTATATCGGAGCATTTGCCTTCATTGGCGATGGGGCTGTTGTGGGTGACGGAAGCCAAATTTATCCCCACGCCTATATCGGCGATGGCGTTGAAATCGGTACACAGTGTATTATTTACCCCAATGTGACCATCTATCATGGCTGTAAATTGGGGAACAAGATCATTGTCCACGCCGGTGCAGTCATTGGGGCAGACGGTTTCGGATTTGCACCTTCGAGTGATGGAAACGGCTACGACAAGATTCCACAGATCGGTATTGTCAATATAGAAGACGATGTGGAAATTGGAGCCAACACCTGTATCGACCGCTCCACAATGGGCAGTACCATCATTCGTAAAGGTGTGAAGCTCGACAATTTGGTGCAGGTGGCACACAATGTCGAAGTGGGTGAAAATACAGTGATGTCTGCCCAAGTAGGCATAGCGGGAAGTACCAAAGTTGGACAATGGTGTATGTTCGGCGGACAAGTGGGCATTGCAGGGCATATCCAAATCGGGAACAAGGTATTTTTAGGTGCGCAAAGTGGTGTCCCGGGAAGCATCAAGGACAACCAGACACTTATCGGAACTCCCCCGATGGAACCCAAGCCCTATTTCAAATCTCAAGCTATCTTCCGCCGCTTACCCGATATGTACAAACAGTTGGACGACTTGCAAAAGGCAGTGGAAAAACTCAAGAAGCAGCAAAGATAATTTCGATCAACATATAAATAACGAATTTGATTATAGATATGTCTAAGCAGAGGACCCTTAAAGGCAGTTTTTCACTCTACGGAAAAGGCCTACATACAGGATTAAGTCTCACCGTCACTTTCAATCCTGCTCCCGAGAACACCGGCTACAAGATACAGCGTATCGACCTTGAAGATCAGCCAATTATCGATGCTATCGCTGAAAAGGTCGTTGATACACAGCGGGGCACGGTTCTCGCAAATGGTGAAGCCAGAGTATCTACTGTCGAACATGGCATGGCCGCACTTTATGCACTGGGCATCGACAACTGCCTGATTCAGGTCAATGGTCCCGAATTTCCCATCCTTGACGGCTCTGCAGCCATGTATGTAGAGAAAATCCAGGAAATTGGAATCGTCGAACAAAATGCCGAAAAGGACTATTATATCATTCGTCATAAACTTGAGGTGAAAGACGAAGAGACCGGTTCTACGATAACGATACTTCCCGATGACCAGTTTTCTATCACGGCCATGTGCTCTTTCCAGTCGAAGTTTATCAACAGCCAGTTTGCAACGCTCGACAATATTGAGACTTTCCCCACAGAAATTGCACCAGCCCGCACATTTGTCTTCGTGCGCGATATAGTTCCGCTGCTTGATGCCAACCTCATAAAAGGTGGGGATCTTGACAATGCCATCGTAATTTATGAACGCGAGGTGACTCAAGAGCAGCTCGACCACTTGGCTGATGTACTCAAAGTTCCTCACATGGATGCAACGAAAGTAGGCTACATACAGCACAAACCGCTCATGTGGGAAAATGAATGCACACGCCACAAACTCCTTGACATCATTGGTGACATGGCACTGATTGGCAAACCCATTAAAGGACGTATTGTTGCCACACGACCGGGACACACCATTAACAACAAGTTTGCACGCCTAATGCGTAAAGAAATACGTAAACATGAAGTGCAGGCTCCTATCTATAATCCCAATGAGAAGCCGGTGATGGACAATATCCGCATCCGTCAGTTGCTTCCTCACCGTTACCCCATGCAGCTGGTTGACAAGATCATATCCATGGGCCCGACCAGTATTGTAGGTATCAAAAATGTGACAGCCAATGAACCTTTCTTCCAAGGACACTTTCCGGAAGAACCGGTAATGCCGGGTGTTCTGCAAATTGAAGCAATGGCACAATGTGGAGGGTTGCTTGTTCTCAATCAATTGGAAGAACCCGAACGGTGGAGCACCTATTTCATGAAGATTGATGAAGTAAAATTCCGTCAAAAAGTCATTCCCGGTGACACTCTCCTTTTCCGTGTAGAACTTCTTCATCCCGTTCGCCACGGCATAAGTTCCATGAAAGGCTATATGTTTGTCGGCGATCAGGTAGTGTCAGAGGCATCGTTCACGGCTCAAATCGTAAAAAATAAATAACATTCTAATATGAATCAAATCAGTCCGTTAGCCTTTGTTCATCCGGAGGCCAAGCTCGGCGACAACAACATCATAGGCCCTTTCTGTTACATTGACAAAAACACAGTACTTGGTGATAATAATGTACTTCAAAATAGTGTTACTGTCCATACAGGTGCCCGCATTGGAAACGACAATGAGATATTTCCCGGTGCAAGCATCTCTACCAAGCCGCAAGACTTAAAATTCAAGGGAGAAGAGACCACCTGTGTGCTTGGTAACAACAACAGCATCCGGGAGAATGTAACCATCTCCCGTGGTACAGCCTCCAAAGGAACCACTACTGTCGGTAGCAATAACCTGCTGATGGAGAATATGCATGTGGCCCACGATTGCATTCTCGGAAGTAGTCTTATCATAGGCAATTCTACCAAATTGGCCGGTGAAGTCACCATTGATGACAACGCTATCATTAGTGCCACAGTGCTCTGCCATCAATTTTGCCATATCGGCGGTTACGTGATGATACAAGGCGGAAGCCGTTTCTCTCAAGACATTCCTCCATATATCATCGCCGGTAAAGAACCTATCCGTTTCGCCGGTTTGAATTTGGTAGGACTCCGCCGGCGCGGATTCAGCAATGATCTCATCCAACACATCCACGAAGCCTATCGCCTACTCTACTCCAAAGGCGTGTTGGCCGAGGGTATACAGGAAATAAAGAATAATTTACAGATGACTCCGGAAATTCAATATATCATTGATTTTGTGAAGGACTCCAAGCGCGGAATCATCCGTTAACCCCCTTGCTGCATCATACCAACTGACAGACAAGATCCTTTCTATATATGGATACGCTCGTTATTGTTCTTGGTCCCACCGGTGTAGGAAAAACAGAACTCTGCCTACAGCTTGCAGAACATCTCGGCACTCCTGTCATTAATGCAGACAGCAGGCAGATTTTTGCAGAGCTTCCTATTGGCACCGCTGCCCCATCCAAAGAACAACAACGGCGTGTAAAACATTTCTTTGTCGGCAACCACCATATACAGGATTACTACAATGCCTCCATGTATGAAGAAGATGTTTTAAAACTTCTTCCCCAAATATTCCATTCCCATTCTCACAGAGCCCTCCTCTCTGGCGGAAGCATGATGTATATTGATGCTGTCTGCAAGGGTATTGATGACATACCTACCGTTGATGAACATACACGCACATTGATGAAACAGCGTTTGTCAGACGAAGGGCTACCCACACTCGTAGCCGAGTTGAAACGACTTGATCCTGAACATTGGGAGATTGTGGATAAAAAGAATCCTCGCCGTGTTATCCATGCCCTCGAGATTTGTCACATGACGGGGAGGACCTACACCTCTTTCCGTACGAATCAAATAAAACGGCGACCGTTCAATACCATAAAGATAGGGCTTGACAGAGACAGGGAAGAACTCTATGAACGCATCAACAATCGGGTGCTCAAGATGATGGAAGAAGGGTTGGAAGACGAGGCGAAGGCTTTATATCCCCTTAGAGGATTGAACGCCTTGAATACAGTTGGTTACAAAGAACTATTCGCCTTTTTCGACGGCAGCATCAACCGGGAAGAAGCCGTGCGGCAGATACAGTCCAACTCGCGTCGATATATGCGTAAACAACTCACGTGGTTCAAGCATGATGAACAAATCAGATGGTTTCATCCCGACAATATTAAAGAAATCATAAATTATCTGGACTGTCGCTTGCAGAATGAAATAAATGTGTAATTTTGTCTTATCAGTAGAAACTTTAAAGAAATGAACAAGATAAAGAATTTCTTCAGCCGGTGTTCCGGGATGACCCATAACGCCTGGCTTTGGTATAAAGGACTATACCATGGACGCGCATGGTATGTCAAGACAGGTGTCGCTTGTCTCTCCCTTTTTATAGCATTCTTCCTCTATTTGGGGGCTGTAGACATCAATTTCCTATGGTTGTTCGGTAAATCCCCAGGCTATTTCTCAGGCATCATGCACCCTCAAACAAGCGAAGCATCTGAAATTTACAGTGCTGACGGCAAACTCATTGGAAAGTATTTCAATGAGAATCGTACTCCCGTAAAATACGAAGATGTCAATCCCGCTTTTTTTCATGCTCTTGTAGATACCGAAGACGAACGTTTCTACAAGCATTTCGGTATTGACCCTATCGGCATTTTCGGTGCCATGAAAGATGCTGTATTGCATCATGACGGGCGCGGAGCTTCCACCATCACCCAGCAGTTAGCTAAAAACATGTTCCGTGTACGTTCGCAATATAGTACCGGACTTCTTGGCAAGATACCCGGTCTTAAAATATTGATTATCAAGAGCAAGGAGTGGATCATTGCCACAAAGCTCGAAACGGTTTATTCCAAGAAAGACATCATCACAATGTATGCCAACACCGTTGATTTTGGAGCCAATTCGTATGGTATTAAGACAGCGGCAAAAACTTATTTTAATACAACACCACGCGACCTGACAACCGAGCAAGCGGCTGTCCTTGTAGGTATGCTGAAAGCCACGACCTACTACAATCCGCGGAGCAATCCCAAGAACAGCCTTTCCCGTCGCAATACGGTGCTCAACAATATGGTGAAGCATGGTGATTTGTCTCGCACGGCCTGCGATTCTCTATCACAACTGCCCATCAAACTAGATTTCAAAGTGGAGGAAAACTATGATGGACAAGCTAAATACTTCCGCGAAGCTGTTGCCAACTATCTGAAAGACTGGTGTGAGCAGGAGGGCTACGACCTCTATTCAAGTGGATTGAAGATTTACACCACTATCGACACGCGTATGCAGAAATATGCGGAAGAAGCTGCCATCAAGCAGATGAAGAAGGTGCAACAAAACTTCAAGGCACATTGGGGTAATAATGATCCGTGGATTGACGAAAAGGGTAAGGTGATTCCCGGTTTCATTGAAGGCATAGCCCAACGACAACCGGAATACAAGGCCTTGATGGCTCGATTCCCCAATCAGCCCGACTCCATCACTTACTATCTCAATAAGCCTCACAAGGTAAAGCTCTTTGACTACGAAAAGGGCACCATTGAGAAAGAAATGTCGACCATGGACTCTATCCGTTATATGGTGCATTTCATGCATTGTGCCATGGTGGCCATGGAGCCACAGAGTGGTGCCGTTAAGGCCTGGGTGGGTGACATTGACTTCAATTCATGGAAATATGATAAGGTGACAGCCATGCGACAGCCTGGTTCCACCTTCAAACTATTTGTTTATACAGAAGCCATGAACCAAGGGCTCACACCGTGTGACAAACGCCGGGATGAGTATATCTCCATGCAAGTATACGATAAGAACAAACATGAGAATGTGACTTGGACACCTTCTAATGCCAATGGCTCATTCTCAGGTGACTCCATGCCGCTCAAGAGTGCTTTTGCCAAGAGTGTCAACTCCATTGCCGTGCGCCTCGGGCAGGAAATGGGTATCAAGCGTATCATTACCACTGCACAAGCCATGGGCATCCACAGTCCCCTTGACGATCAACCGTCTTTGGCATTAGGTTCCAGCGACGTCAATCTGTTGGAAATGGTCAATGCTTACTGTGTCGTTGCCGACAATGGGAAACACCATGATCCTGTATTGGTAACGCGTATCGTAGACCATGAGGGCAACGAAGTCTATGTGGGGCCGAAAACCGATGAACAGGTCATCCCCTACAAGAGTGCTTTCTTCATGCAAAAGCTGTTGATGAGCGGCACTCATGATGCCGGCGGCACTTCTGTGAGTTTTTCTTCTGCCGATTACGCCGGTTCTTTCTTCAGAGACACTGACTTCGGCGGAAAAACCGGCACCTCCAACAATCACTCCGACGCTTGGTTCATTGCTGTGAGTCCCAAGCTTGTGGTTGGAGCATGGGTTGGAGGCGAATACCGTAGCATCCACTTCCGAACGGGAGCACTTGGACAAGGCTCCAAGACTGCCCTCCCCATTTGTGGCTATTTCATCAAGTCCGTATTCTCCGACCCGGCATTTCAAGGGTATCACGGAAAGTTTGACAAACCGAAAGACGAGGATATCACAAGCGACATGTATGGTTGTGAAAGCTACTATAAGCCGGTGGTTCGCGACACCGTAAAGGAAGACAGTCTCACTCATGAAGACGAGATACAGCTTGATGCAAACGGCAATCCTATTCCACGCAATCTCATGGAGAGCGTCCAGGGCATCAAGGTGGAAGAACAAAAAGGTGAAAAGAAACGTACTCACCCTACAGAGCAGACAGTAACGCTCGAAGACTTGTAAATCCAGCCTCTCACTTTCTAACAGAATACCGGACAATATCGATACTCCAAAAGACATTGAACCAATAGATCTGGAGAATCCAGAATTGCAGAATGCACTTCAGATCATACAATTTACCCGTCGCTCGCTTTTCCTCACAGGAAAAGCAGGGACGGGTAAATCGACGTTCCTTAGACATATTGCAGCCACCACCAAAAAGAAAAATATTATCCTTGCCCCCACCGGTATTGCAGCCATCAATGTCGGCGGTTCCACCCTCCACAGCTTTTTTAAACTCCCGTTCCATCCACTACTCCCTACAGACAGTCGCTATTCTCCGCGCAACATTCGCGACACGCTTAAATACAACACAGAGAAAATCAACATTCTGCGCGAAGTGGAACTCATTATCATTGACGAAGTGAGTATGGTGCGGGCTGACATTATCGACTTTATTGACAAAGTGTTACGCATCTACAACCGCAATATGCGGGAACCCTTTGGTGGAAAACAACTTTTTTTGGTAGGTGATATCTATCAACTCGAACCGGTAGTGAGGGAAGAAGACCGAAAGTTGCTATCACCTTTCTATCCCGACAATTTCTTTTTCGATGCCAAAATTTTCCAGCAAATGCAACTGGTAAGCATCGAACTTAAAAAAGTGTATCGGCAAACCGATCCGGTCTTCATCGACATTCTTGACCATATACGCACCAGCCAAATACGTACAACCGACTTAGCATTACTCAACAAGCGCGTAGGAGCCGAACTTAATACTGGCGACTCCAAGCTCTCCATCACCCTCTCCACCCGTCGTGACACGGTGGACTACATCAACCAGCAGCAGCTCGACCTGCTGCCGGGAGAAGCGACACTATTCAGAGGAAGCATCGAAGGCGACTTTCCTGAAAGCAGTCTGCCCACCCCTATAGAACTCTACTTGAAGACGGGCGCACAGATCATCTTTATCAAAAATGACACTGATCACCGCTGGGTCAACGGAACACTTGGCACCGTCATTGGATTTGATGATGACGACGAACCGAAAATATTTGTTCGAACGGAAGAAGGAGACGATGTGTTGGTAGAGCCCGCAGCATGGAGCAACATGCGCTATCATTTCAACGACAAGGAAAAGAAAATAGAAGAAGAGGAAATAGGACGCTATCTTCAATATCCCATTCGTCTGGCATGGGCTATTACAGTACACAAGAGTCAAGGCCTTACATTCAAACAGGTGAATATCGACTTCACGGGAGGAGTTTTCGCCGGCGGACAAACCTACGTAGCCCTCTCCCGTTGCACCAGTCTTGAAGGCATACGTCTCCAAGAACCGCTCCGTGCCTCCGAAGTGTTTGTACGCAACGAAGTCAAGCAGTTTGCCCGCAATTATAATAATCAAGGCGTCATCCATTCAGCCTTACAACAATCCCAAGCCGACAAACAATATTGGGATGCTATTCAAGCTTTCGACCGAGGCGACATGCAACAAGCCCTTGACAACTTTTTCCTTGCCATCCACAGTCGTTACGACATAGAAAAACCGGCAGCCCGCAGGCTCATTCGTCGAAAACTGAGCATCATCAACAGCCTTAAAGAGGAAAACAACCGACTCAAAGAGGAGAAGAAAAAACAGGAGGAATTTTTGAAAACCCTTTCCACCGAATATGTCATTTTAGGCAAAGAGTGCGAGAAAGAGGGCATGCGAGAGGCGGCAGTCAACAACTATAAAAAGGCACTTGAACTCTATCCCACCCATCCTGTAGCCACACGAAGACTTCGAAAACTGACAAAATAGACACCATATCCTTTAAAGCATGTTTTCAAGTTGCCTGACAGCATCAATAAGATCACTTTGAAAGGTTGCATGTTCTAAAAGAAAACCTTTTCTTTCTGCCGCCAACAAGCCATACAATTCCCCATTCATCCCATTAACGTATGTCGCAATGGCCTGCTCAATGTCATCTGCTTGGCCGTCACTCACCATACCGGAATACACCTGCAACTTCTGGTGGAAAAAGCAAAAGGCAGTTTCTACACAGTCTTTAAACATCTTCTCATTTTTATTCATGCGTGCAAAAATAATACATTTCTTTCGATTGGCAGTCTAATCTTTCCTTGTTTTTAATTTCTGTCGGCAGCTGACGATCTACTTACCATCTTTGCTTTCTAAAGCCAAAGGATTCTCTCAAATCGACAATACCGGGAATGGTGCATAGCTGTTGCACGGAGTGTGCAAGAACTCCGCTCGCCTTGTGCAAAGCCCATGCACGGATGGTGCAAGTACTTCGCACTAAACTTATTATGTACGCTCGACCATCTTCACTAAATGGACAGCTCGGTTGGTATTATTGAGTTCGATCTTGGAAATCAATATTCCATTCCTATTCGTCAGGTGCTTGACCCTTTCATGGAAAGGGGATTGTAACCACAACAAAACAGAAAGGGCAGGATTCTCCTGAAATGGGAATCCTGCCCCTATATCTATTCATATCATCCGGTATTTTATTCCGGCACTTGGTATTTATTACCAGTCTCTTTAACCAATTTGCGAGCAAAAGCTATCGGATAACCGGGCCGAAGGACACGTGAACCAATGCCTTCCGGTGTACGGGTAAAGTGGGCATTATGCTCCGGCTTGACAGCCATGTCGTTGAACTTGACGATAAGATAGACGGCCAATCTTTTCCAACGCTCGAGCATCTGTTGCGCCACAGTATTGCTATAATCATTCAAATAGGCCAGTGCTGCAGCTTTATCATTGCGGTAAAGTGCCGCGGCATGGGCCTCCACTTCTCCCTGACGCATGAAATAGCTTGCTTCAAGACTGTCGCGCACAGCAGCCAACGAAGGGAACATTTGGGAATAGCGGGGATAGACCATATTGCTCACCCAATTACATACCCAATAGGCATTCTTTTCTGAAAAGGTCAAGGCATCGACTCCGGGCGTGTTGTAACATTCGGGCTGTACGGTGTTGCCACAATAAACAGGAGTATAAGCCACCATATTGCCGTCATCGTTTCCAAACCAAAGGATACCGCCAATCTCGCGAGGAAGCCATGAACGAAGTTGGGCAACATAGGTAAAACCTGTTTGTTGGGTCGATGTAGGACGCTCGTTGAAATATTTTTTTCCATCAACTTTATACATCAGCGGTGTAGGGCGATAGGGCATCTGCCACACTCCCCCACCTATATCCGTTGAGTCGAGAGCCAACGGTGTATTCTCATAATGGTCGCGCATACAGGCTTCCACATCCTGTACGCTCAACTTCTTGCTGGGTACGATCCACAAAGGCATGTCTTCCGCATTAGGATCTTTGCCAAGTGCCCAAGGAAGATACCGACTCATATCTTGATAGTGGTTGAAGAAAGCCCAGACACGGGCATCGCAGAAGCGGCGTCCTGAGAAATCTGGCTTAGCGTATGCCATTTTCCACGAGAAGTCAGCATCCGTTCCTTTATACCATCCCTTTTTCCGAGCAAAGGCAACAACATCTTTTGAAAACATGACGTTCTGTCTGTCCTTCATGTCAAACTTCCCGATACGACTCTGGTTGGCATGGGCACAAATGGCATCATCGGGAATGCGTTGTGCTACCCACACCACACTCTTTGAACCGGGGCCTTTACCCATCATCTCCATAATCCACGCTTCATTGGGATCACAGATTGTGAAAGTCTCACCCTCTGAACAATAGCCATAAGCCTGAGCCAAGGTTGTCATCACACGAATAGCCTCACGGGCGGTACGCGACCGTTGGAGAGCCAAATAGATGAGTGAGCCGTAGTCAATGAGACCCGTGGTATCAACCATTTCCTCCCGACCGCCATAAGTGGTTTCACCTATCGATACTTGATATTCGTTGATGTTGCCTATCACATTATAGGTTTCGGCAGCCTCGGGGATTTCACCAAGATAGCGATGGTTGTCCCAGTTTACAATCTTACGCATCGCCCCTTTGTCATGCTTGGCGGCAGGGAAATGACAGAGCCCGATGAACATGCCATAATCATCGGCATTATAACTGCAAATCACAGAACCATCGGCCGAAGCTTTTTTACCCACAATGAAATTGGTGCAGGCTTGACTTACCACTGTTCCTCCTACAAGGAGAATGGCCAGTAAACTGAAAAATCTCTTCATAGTCTTGTCTATTGATATTATTTAATTGTTAGTTATTCTTATGTTGTCTCTTTCTGGGACTAAATAAAGACAATTTGTGAGGTTATTCTAATAGCTGAAATCTGTCTCGTAAATCCGCTTGTTATCGCGATTATCAACAGCCATAAATCTTAAATGATGGAGCTTCCCTGTCTTTCTGATAGGAGTTTCGGTTAAAACACAACGAACCCACGGACTCTTAGGAACTTCATCAAACGGTACAAACTTGCCGTCGACATAACCGGCAAAACTCTTTAGCCCACTTTGGTTGTCGGTCATGCCCATGGTGATAACGCCCCCGATGCCAGGTGTTCCCACAGGTCCAACCCTTGGTGCCTCATCATCGTAAGCCAAAGTGTAAGTGGCTCCAAGCTCACGTAGTTTACCGGTAACCCATATTTCCGGTTTCCCATTCTTGTTTTTTACCGTCTGTACCACGCCTCCCATATAACGTTCACTCCCCCACTGGCTCACAACATACAGTTTGGACGGATCCTTGACAGGGGAAGTTGCGCGCAGCATGATATGTGCAAAGCTTAGCAGAGGGTATGATCCAGATTTCAGCCTATAGCTCAAGGAAAAACGGCCGCGGTTCACCGTAGGTTCCAAAACAACATGCTCGGCTAAGATATGACATGGCAACTTAAGTTGCATTCCCGGCAGCTGATAGTTATTATATTTGTCCCAACGAAGTTGGCGCAATGGTTTCACAGGTTTCCGAAGAGAAGGTATATGGGTGGGGGTAGCATGCACCGTGAATGTATAGCGACTCTGATTACCACGAAAATCTGAGAGCAGATACATGACATGATAATCCCGTTCCTCCTTGAAGTCAACCACACCGCGTTGTCCATTAGTCTCAAAAATCGGCAATGACACTCCGGGCAGCAGCCAGCTCCGCATATACCACACATGGCTGCGCAAATAATGCTGATAGTCTCCCCAATAGTTAACCTGTAAATTGTCTTCCACCGGAATTTGGGAGGCATCACTGCAAAAAACCAGATGATTGTCTACATAGAGTTCTATGCGCCGTATGCCATAATTATTATAAGTGGCTTCCATATAGTCGTTGGCCCAGATGCCGAACCCGACTTTCCCCCATGCAGTGAAACGAGTTTGCAGATCATGCCGACCAAATCCAAATACCTGTTTGGCAGATGAACCTCCAAAAACACCTTCACCCTCAATCGGAGTCGCCATAAAGCCGTGAGCCTGTGGCGGCATGCCGTCTTTAACCTCCTGCCCGATAAACATAAGTGGATCATGCATGCTCCATGTAAGATTGTCATGCACTTCCAAATGCAGATGAGGGGCCTGAGAAGAACCCGTATTGCCACTAAACGCAACGAAATCTCCCTTTGCCACCAGCAACTCACCGGGACTAAATCGGAAAGTACCTACGCTTTGCTGCTGAATATATTGATGTTTCCGCAATTGAGATATTATGCGAGAAGAAAAACACTTGAGGTGGCAATAAACGCTTGTATAGCCTTCCGGATGATGGATGTAAAGTGCATTTCCAAAACCGAAAAGCCCAATGGTAATCTGACTGACATATCCATCGCCAATGGAATAAAGTGCCTTACCTTCCACCTGACCGGTCTTGATGTCTATCCCACCATGAAAATGATTGGGGCGTGGCTCGGCAAAGTTGCCGGCCAACTCAATGTCATAATGGACAGGTGACCCAAATACAATTTGGGATACCATGAGAAAACTCAGTAGGAAACTCAAATCAACAAGCCTTAAAACTCATATCCAACCCCTTCACACTGTGTGTGAGGGCACCCACGCTCACAAAATCAACACCCTGTTCGGCATAGTCACGAATAGTTTCAAATGTAATGCCGCCCGATGATTCTGTCTCATAGCGTCCTGCAATAAGTTCTACGGCTTTCTTCGTGTCGGCAACAGTGAAGTTATCAAGCATAATGCGAGTCACTCCGCCACAATCAAGCACCTGCCGGAGTTCATCGAAATTACGCACTTCAATTTCTATCTTCAGGTCGAGTTTTTTTTCTTCCAAATATTTATGACAACGAGTTATTGCCCGCGCTATACCACCGGCAAAATCAATATGATTGTCCTTGAGCAAAATCATGTCGAAAAGACCTATACGATGATTCATGCCTCCTCCAATCTTTACGGCTTGTTTTTCAAGCATACGTAAACCGGGAGTCGTTTTACGAGTGTCAAGTACATGGGTGTGAGTACCCTTGAGACGCTCTACATATTGATGGGTGATGGTTGCGATGCCACTCATACGCTGCATAATATTAAGCATCAGGCGTTCCGTTTGCAACAATGAGCGTGTCTTCCCACTCACAATCATGGCTATGTCACCCTTCTTCACAGCTGCTCCATCACTTATAAGCACTTCTACCTGCATGGTAGGATCGAACCGATAGAACACTTTCTTAGCCATTTCAACACCGGCCAAGATGCCGTCTTCCTTAATGAGAAGATGGCTTTTGCCCATTGCCTCTTCGGGAATGCAACACAAAGTGGTGTGATCGCCGTCACCGATATCCTCTGCGAAAGCAAGATCTATCAATTTATCCTCCAACTGGTCTACTGTCAACATAATACTTTCATTTAATATTTGATACTAAAAAGATGATGGCAAATACATATATGTAATCTACATAACTTTATTAAATTATATCAGACAAGCCGCTTTCCATGAAGAAACACATAAAGTCCCCCATCGCTGTCATATCTCAATTCGGCTCGACCGCCCAACCATTCTGTCATAGGTAATTCACCCTCAAACTTGAAATAAGTTGTTACATAACCATTCTCAAGTTCTACCACAGCCTGCTTCATCATTTCCCCGGTTGTGGTGATCACCTCATGAAATCCAATCCTCCGCTTTTGAGACATCAATGTACAGGTTGTAGATTACCTTGCTGTTCAGAAACCCGATTTATCGCTTTATCAGTCGGAATATCATGCACCGGCTGATTACTGGAAGATGAATCAGCTGTACCAAACGGAGTTTTAGAAGGTTCCGGGGTATCATGCTTGACATGCATTCGGATAAGGCGAATATTCTGGAGCACCAGCAGACGCATGGATGGTGACTTGGCATCACCGGCACTCCCATTCCCTAAAAGAAAAAATCCACGTACTTCCTTTATCAACAAATTATCACGATCTTCGACAGACAACACATAATGTTGGGTGTTGGATACATGCAACATTTGACTGGCCACACTGTCATTGGCAAATTTAACTGCAATAACAGCAATGCCATCCCGCATACCGGACTGGAATAAGAACTGGGCATCAAACTCCAAATTCAAACGGTCGCCTTTATGGAATGCGGAATCGGCCTTAAACGAAAAAGAGGAAGAGTTATAGGGAATCTGCTGTGACAGTACCATAGCCCGGCTACCGGGCCAAATATTCGCAGTGTCGCCCTTGGTGCCTTGCGCCCCGTAAATATTGATATCGCTTGCCGAAGCTCCCAAAGACAAGGCCTCATCGGAGAGACGTTCAGAAAGATTTTCATAAATGTCATGCAAACGATCTATATGGCGGGTATAATAGACCATAGATGAATCAAACTCCGCCTCCGTAATCCCATATTTCTTATAAACTGCATCTAAATAGACGCGCTGGGTGACAGCACGGTCGGATGAGTTATCGGCCATAGCCATAGTCAAATGATAGTCATACAGTATATCTTCCATCTCCCCCGGTGACAGATATTTTGAGGGAACTGACGGCTTACAGGACACAAGAACAAAAGCAAGTGTAAGCCCTAAAAGCAGAATATGGAAAGAGAGATACTTCCTAACTATCATACTTCTGTTTTCTTTTCATTACTTGTATTGTGACCTTCACCATTCATATTTCCCGCATCCGCTGGTGTAGCTACCTTTCTATTACTGTCTGAATTGCCAAGTGTAGCCAATTCCGGTCGGCAAAAAAGCAATAAGCAAAGCGTACCGACAGTCACGCACGAATCAGCGAAATTAAAAATGGGATCAAAGAAACTGAATTGCTTTCCTCCGCATAGGGGAAGCCATTCCGGTAAGGTTGTGGAAAAAAGCGGAAAACTAAACATATCAACCACCTTCCCCATCAAGAAAGACTGATAACCAGACCCAAACGGAACCGTATAGGCAACATAATAAGGAGAAGAAGCACTGAAGACAAGGCCATAAAACATGGAGTCTATCATATTGCCGATGGCTCCGGCTAATACAAGGGACAGAAAAACTATATACCGCAAACGAACACCGACTTTGATACGACCTATAAGATAATAGCCAATCAGCACAATGGCAACTATCCTAAAAAGGCTAAGCACGAGCTTGTTGAAAAATGTCATACCCCATGCCATACCATTATTTTCAATGAAAGTAATGTGAAACCAATCGGTAATAATAAATGAATCGCCAAGGCACATGTGCGTCTTCACCCATACTTTGATCACTTGATCAATGATGAGTGCAACGAGTATAATTGCCAAGGAAATCCATGCGGTTTTCTTTTTCGTCATCATAAATATTTCAAAAAGGAGAGAGAGCATACGCCCTCTCTTTCTTAATGTTTGCGTGCATTCTTAGATTCTACACTCAGCGTAGCATGAGGTACGATGCGTAAACGCTCCTTGGGAATCAGTTCTCCCGTAATGCGGTCTATACCATACGTCTTGTTCTGAATGCGGATCAGTGCCGCTTCCAAACCTTTGATAAACTTCTGCTGGCGTTGGGCCATTTGGATGAGTTCTTCTTTTGACTGCGTCGTACTTCCTTCTTCCAAGGCTTTGTAGGTAGGAGATGTATCCACAACATCATTGCTATTGGCATTGGTTAGCTGTGCCATCATCTCTGTATAGTCTCTACGCGCCAATTTCAGTTTATCATTGATGATTGAGCGGAATTCCTCCAACTCTTCATCGCTGTAACGTGTTTTGTCTGCCATAAGTTTAGATATTAATTATTAGTGAATAAAGTAATAGCCTATGCTGTAAAGCACTTTCAATCGGCAACAACCACATTGTTGCCGCCAACCGATATTATACAGCATTTATCCATTTTTCTCAACTTTTATGTTGAGTTTGAAATCATCAAATTCGACCTCTGCACCATCATTTTCGGCCACATTGATAGCATCTGCAAGCACCTGTGTCCTAATGTATTCGCCAAAGGAGGCTATAGCATCATCAACCTGTTTGTTGGAAGCAACCGTGACAATGATGCGATCCGTAATTTCCAGTCCATTCTCTTTACGAAGATTCTGAATACGGTTAATCAACTCTCGGGCCATTCCCTCCTTGATCAGTTCGTCAGTAAGCTCTACTTCAAGAGCTACTGTAAGATTGCCATCATTGCTTACAAGCCATCCGGGAATGTCTTCACTGATTATCTCCACATCTGCTACCTCAACGGTTGCAAGCTGGCCTTCCACCTCAATGGTGATACTCCCCTGACGTTCAAAAGTCGCTATTTGGTTTTGGTCAAGGGTATCCATCTTGGCAGCCACCCCCTTCATAAGTTTGCCAAACTTCTTGCCCATCACACGGAAGTTGCACTTTACCTTTTTTACTAAAACACCTTGGCTTCCAACAAATTGCAACTCTTTTACATTCACCTCATTTTTGATAAGGTCAGCAACAGCCTCAATGTGAGCCTTTTGGTCAGAATCGACAGCAGGAATCATAATTTGCTGGAGTGGTTGGCGCACTTTGATATTGACCTTACGGCGCAGAGCAAGAGTCATTGAAGTAATCTTTTGCGCCATGCCCATACGTACTTCGAGATCTTTATCCACTATAGCTTCATCGGCTACAGGGAAGTGATCCAAATGAACACTCTCCATCTTGCCACCCAAATCATGATAGAGTTGGTCGGCGAAGAATGGTGCAAAAGGAGCAATTAACTTGCTGACAGTCATCAAACAGGTATAAAGGGTTTGATAGGCACTCAGTTTGTCTTCGCTCATCTCCTTACCCCAGAAACGCTTGCGATTGAGACGGACATACCAATTACTCAAGTCATCGTTGACAAAGTTGTCTATCAACCTGCCTGCACGAGTAGGATCGAAGTTCTCAAGCTCCGTCTCTACTCCCTTGACGAGGGTAGATAAGCAAGAAAGAATCCAACGATCTATTTCAGGACGTTTGGCCAAATCTACTTGGGAAGCCTCCGGATCAAAATTATCTACGTTGGCATAGAGAGCGAAGAAGCTGTATGTATTATACAAAGTGCCGAAAAACTTGCGACGCACTTCATCAACGCCATTCGGATCGAACTTCAGATTATCCCACGGTTCGGAATTGGTCATCATATAGAAGCGCACGGGGTCAGCTCCATACTTTCCGATCATTTCAAACGGGTCGGTAACATTACCTACATGTTTGCTCATCTTGTTGCCTTTGGCATCAAGTACCAAGCCTGTAGAGATAACATTCTTAAAGGCTACAGAACCGAAAACCATTGTGGCAATGGCATGGAGGGTGAAGAACCAACCGCGTGTTTGGTCTACCCCTTCATTGATAAAATCGGCAGGGTAGAACTTGGGTGGAATGGGCATTCCGTTATAACGGCTCTCCACCATTTCCTGACGGTCGGCTTCAGTACCATGCTTCATCTCTCCCTCAAAAGGATAGTGAAGTTGGGCATAAGGCATGGAACCGGAGTCAAACCACACATCAATGAGATCAGTCTCACGATACATTGGTTTTCCAGACCCGTTTACAAGGACAATATTATCCACATACGGACGGTGGAGATCTATCTTATCATAATTTTCTTGACTGTAATCTCCCGGGACAAAACCTTTTTCTTTCAGCGGATTACCGCTCATAACACCCGCTGCCACACTTTTTTCTATCTCGTCATAGAGTTCCTGAAGACTCCCGATACACTTCTCGCCGCGTTCTTCATCACGCCACACCGGCAACGGGGTTCCCCAAAAGCGGCTACGGGAAAGATTCCAGTCGTTGAGATTTTCAAGCCAATTACCGAAACGTCCGGTACCGGTAGATTCAGGTTGCCAACGAATGGTTTTATTGAGTTCAACCATCCGCTCTTTACATGCCGTATCTTTGATAAACCAAGAGTCAAGAGGGTAATAAAGGATAGGCTTGTCCGTCCGCCAACAGTGGGGATAATTATGCACGTGCTTCTCTATCTTAAAAGCCACCCCTTCCTGTTTCATCTCCATGCAGATGACGATGTTAAGGTCTTCAGCCTTTTCACTGGCTTTCTTGTCCCACACACCATCCTTGTTAAATTCGGGTGCATAAGCATTCTTCACATAGTCTCCGGCATGATGCCCGTAGGCTTTCTCATCCACGCAGGCAGTTACGAAGTTGTGATCAAGTTCGCTAAGCTCGTAATATTTTCCCTGCAAATCAACCATCGGACGGGTTTCCCCTTTCTTGTTGATAAGAAAAAGACTGGGAATATTAGCTTCTCTCGCAACTTTGGCATCATCTGCACCGAAGGTGGGAGCAATATGTACAATGCCCGTACCATCTTCTGTGGTCACATAATCACCGGAAATTACACGAAAAGCCTCACTCTCCATCTCAACGAAGCTATCTCGTCCATCCTCACTCGTAAATACCTTATTAGTATGCTTTTGCGCATACTCCTGAACAAAAGTAGCTGCCAAATCATCTACTTTTTCGCATGGCTTGACCCAAGGCATGAGTTGGGCATAATGCAAGCCCACAAGCTCGCTCCCTTTGTAACGACCAATAACCTTGAACGGTACTATTTTTTTCTCCTTGTCGAAATCAGGAAGCTTACCCTCTTTTATCTCCTGTTCCGGATTGAGATAGGCACTCACACGACTCTCGGCCATGATTAGTGTCATTGGAGTGCCATCATAAAGATTGTAAGTTTGTATGGCAACATAATCAATCTTCGGGCCTACGCAGAGTGCCGTGTTTGAAGGCAGCGTCCAAGGAGTCGTTGTCCAAGCGAGGAAATAGGGTTTGCCCCATTCTGTCCACTCTGTACGCGGATTCTTAATAAGGAATTGTGCCGTAACGGTGGTATCTTTCACATCGCGATAGCAACCCGGCTGGTTGAGTTCGTGAGAGCTGAGCCCCGTACCGGCCGCAGGCGAATAAGGTTGGATGGTATAACCCTTATAAAGTAACCCTTTGTTGTAAAGCTGTTTGAGCAACCACCACAAAGTCTCAATATACTTATTGTCGTAAGTGATATACGGATGATCAAGATCTACAAAGTAGCCCATCTTTTCCGTCAGCGAACGCCATTCGGCCGTGAACTTCATCACGTTCTCGCGACAACGGCAGTTATATTCCTCTGTGGAAATATATTTTTCTGAAGCCTTGTTATCAATGTCTTTCTTTGTTATGCCGAGTTCTTTCTCCACTCCAAGTTCAACGGGCAACCCGTGGGTATCCCATCCGGCTTTACGGTGAACCTGAAACCCCTTCATGGTCTTATATCTGTTGAAAGTATCTTTAATTGAGCGAGCGAGCACATGGTGAATTCCAGGATGACCATTGGCCGAAGGAGGTCCCTCAAAGAAAACAAACTGAGGGCATCCGTCACGTTCATCAATGGATTTGTGAAAGATATCCTTTTCCTCCCACTCCTTCAAAACTTCATTGTTGGTCTGTGTCAAATCAAGACCATTATGCTCGGCAAATCTCTTAGCCATATATCTTATTACTTTATTTATATGCTTTATTTATTAGTCCGCAAAGATAGTAAAAAAATATCAGTAGGCAAAATCTACAATAAACTTTCTGCCTCGGCTAACCATATTGCCGAGGAAGCATCACTTGGCATACGCCAATCGCCACGTGGAGAAAGACTTACATTCCCCACTTTAGGACCATCGGGCAGGCAACTACGCTTAAATTGTTGACTGAAGAAGCGTCGCAAGAAAACAACCAACCATTTTTGGACAATAATCTCATCATAAACACCTTCAAAAGCCCGACAAGCCAAGAAAAAAAGCTTTTTGGGGCGAAAACCAAAACGCAGAAAATAATAGAGGAAAAAGTCATGAAGCTCATAAGGGCCTACAAGATCTTCCGTTTTCTGCCGGATCTCTCCGGATTCGTCAGCCGGAGTAAGTTCAGGACTGATAGGGGTGTCTACTATATCAAGCAAAGTCACACGCGACTTTTCGTCAACACCACTCTCGGCCACATAGCGCACCATGTGTTGAATGAGCGTTTTGGGAACACTGGCATTAACACCATACATACTCATGTGATCACCATTGTAGGTAGCCCATCCCAAGGCAAGTTCAGAAAGGTCACCGGTCCCTACAACAATTCCGCCCAGTTCATTACTCAAATCCATGAGAATTTGTGTTCTTTCGCGAGCCTGTGCATTTTCATAAGTCACATCATGGACGGAAATGTCGTGTCCTATATCTTTAAAATGTTGCTCAACTGCATCTGTAATGCTAATTTCCCGTATTGTCACACCAAGACTTCCCATCAAGGTAATGGCATTACGATAAGTCCGATCTGTAGTACCGAAGCCCGGCATCGTCACGCCGATAATATCCTTATGGTTCATCCCTAACTTGTCAAAAGCCTTGACACAGACCAGCAGAGCCAACGTGGAATCAAGTCCACCGCTAATACCCAAAATCAGATGCTTAGCACCTGTATGAACGATACGTTTAGCCAACCCCATGAGTTGGATGTTGAATATTTCCTCACAAGTAACTCCCATTTCTGCCTCATGGGGGATAAAAGGATGGGCATCTATCTCACGTTCCAAGACAAAGTCGCGCCGATTGAAAGGAGCGAGCATTTCAATATTATGAACGGAATACCTACCACTCCGAATGGCATATTTCACATTCCGCTGGGCATTGACATAAGTAGAATTAGTACGACGCTCAGATCGCAGTTTCTCTATATCTATCTGTGCTATACGCATCTGTGGTTCAAGGGCGAAACGTTCACCTTCGGCTATGAGAGAGCCATTTTCATAAATCAAGGCATTCCCTCCGAAAACCACATCCTGCGTACTCTCACCAAATCCACAACTGCTATAAATATACCCTGTGATCGTACGGGCACTTTGTTGGGCCAACAAACTTTTTAAGTAAGTATGCTTCCCGCTCAGTTCATCACTGGCTGAGAGATTGAATATCAACTCGGCACCCGCCAAAGCAAGTTTATTACTTGGTGGAGCCGGAGCCCATACATCCTCACAATTTTCTACTCCAAACTGTGCACCTTCGGAAGTAATAAAAATCTGCGGATCGGGAGTAACCGTGATGCGGTGACCTGCAAACCGGACAGTTGTCTCACGCAGATCTTGGGCTGAAGCAAACCACCGCTTCTCATAAAATTCACGATAATTGGGCAAATATGTTTTGGGAACAAGTCCAAGTATCTTGCCATGCTGGATGATTGCCGCACAATTTAGAAGCAGATCTCCAACAACGACAGGAAGTCCGACAATAGAGATAATGTCAAGTTGACGAGTAAAGTCAAGTAACATCATCATTGCTGTTTCTGCAGACTCAAGCAGCATTTGTTGAAGAAACAGATCCTGACACGTATAACCGGTTATACAGAGTTCCGGAAACACAATAATCTCCACCCCTTGCCCTTCTGCCAGTGCTATCTGGCTTTCTATCTGTCTGGTGTTGAACTTCACATCGCCTACCTTTACCGAAGGTATGGCCGTTGCAACCTTAATAAAGCCGTATTCCATTTTAACCAATATGTTATTTCACTGTAATCTGTGTCGCTCCGTAACCATATTCTTGAAATGAAGCATCCTGATAGGCATAACCTTTATATCGATAGTTCAGCTCATGGATAAGTGCATGGCGCAATACTCCTTCGCCTTTACCATGAATGAAAACGACACGCATACCTTTTTTGCCTTTAAGTCCATCCAGGGTCTTTTTGAAAACATCCAACTGGTAATGCAGAATATCAGCGGCATTCATTCCGGCCGTGGTTTCCAACAATTCTGTTGCGTGCAAATCAACAACAAGGGTACCATCGTCCTTTACCCGTTTCTGTTTCCGTGAGTCGGTTACAATTTTGTCCTCTTTATACATTTGTTCCTTCAGACGCTTGGAATCCACAACAAGCGGCCGAGCGATCTTATCGTTTTCTACAATGGTAAACAACAAAGCCGGTTGCTCGAAGAAATCATTTTCTTGGAAGGTATGAAGTTTGTAAAACTTCACCGGATCAACACGAAACTGAACGTCTGTTACCGGTTTAAGCAGAAAAGTCCTTTCACGCTTAAACGCTGTAAACTGGATTGTTATGCGTCCAAGTTCGTTCAAGGCTTCACGACCGAACTCTTCTAAAAACAATTTAGTATTCGGCTCGACTTCCCCTTCGCCTCTCAATGTCCAAGCATTTCCCTCTGCTACAAGATAGCTGAAATGAATGGAATAGTTACTGTCATTGACAAAATAAGTCTCAAATCTGGTATTGGTTATCTCCTTGACATCTACCGGTACAAAGGCCAGATAAGCTGACAATTTATTTCCACCCTGTCGCTCTTCTGCATGGGAGCGGAATGTCACTTCACGGTCAGCCGGATCGTAATCATCAACCTCCATGCTGATTTCTTCGTGACCTTCCGCTAACTTGGCCTTAACGCTTTTGCCGTCGCTAAGTAGCCCCTCTTCGTGACGCTGCATGGCTTCCGCTTGTGCATCCATCTTTGCAGAGACCATCTTCCCCATGCTGTAATCATCAGTATTTACTACGACGACATCACGGATAGAAGTAGGAATTTGGAAACCATCCTCGTCTTCAACCAGAACAATATCTTTTCCTTTAAAACCGGCAATCTTACCACCACCGGTCTCACTTAGAAACCTTACAGTATCCCCTATTTTCATAATCGTATTTTTTAATTCTTCACTATTGAGTGAGAATAATGTTCATAACCCCACCTTACCATGAGCTCCGTCACAAGGTGTTAGCTGCAAAAGTAATGCTTTTAGTTCACACAGACAGTGCTTTTACCATAACTTTTTCTTGAAAATGTTTCTTTTTCATCTTTATTGACAAGGAGCCCATTCAAAAAGATAGTCAAGCCCATGATACATAGATATTCTCATTATAGTTTATCAAGATGTCTCTTGGGGAGCTACCATGTGACTTTAAACCAATATCATGGAATGAGCAGACTGCTGTCTCCATAGCTCAAAAAACGGAAGTCATGCTTCAAGGCATAGTCGTAGACCTTCTTCCAATCCCCCTTCAAAAATGCACTGACTAGAAGGAGAAGTGTGCTCTGCGGTTGGTGAAAATTGGTAATGAGCATCTTCACGATCTTATATTCGTAGCCGGGTGCTATGATTATCTGTGTACTTGAATGCAGGGCCTCCAAACCATTACGATCCAAATATGATAGAATGTTACGAATAGCTTGTTCCGGCGTTATACCTTCCACCGTCTTTCCGTTTCTCCCATTGTCATAAGGATCCCATTGGCCAACATGCAAGTCTTCTTCCGAAGCCTCCGGATGATGTTCCAAGTAAAGACCTATATAATAAAGGCTCTCCAATGTGCGCACACTGGTTGTCCCCACTGCTATGGCCGAACATCCATATTCAAGTAACCGTTCAAAGGTGTGCCGATGCACCACAATATATTCCGCATGCATTTTATGCCCTGCAATCTCCATGCTCTTCACCGGTTTGAATGTTCCCGCACCGACATGGAGCGTCACTTCATCACGCACAATGCCATGCCTATCTACATCGGCAAGCACGTCATCGGTAAAATGAAGACCGGCCGTGGGAGCAGCCACACTGCCCTTTATCTTCGAATAGACTGTTTGGTAAGTCGTTTTGTCGCTCTCCTGCGTTGCACGGTTAAGATACGGGGGAATAGGCAGCTCACCGACAGCCTCAAGAATCTCGGCAAAGGAGACCTGCTGATTGTCCCAATCAAAATCTACCCAATAGTTGGTTCCACCGCCATGTACCGTCATGTTTTTTTGTCGGTCATCAAGCTGTTCATCACGCAACATGGTAGCCGTAAGGGTAAGACGATTTCCCTTAATATCAAAATTCCGACGGAGCATCCCCTCTTTCCACTTTTTCAAATTACCTATCATACACAGCCAAGAGCAATGGCCTGACGTCTGAAACATCAGTTCATAGTCAGTGGGCATCGCCGGCTCCATCAGAAAGACTTCTATCAATGCTCCCGTTTCTTTTCGAAAATGCATACGAGCCTGAATCACCCGCGTATTATTAAACACCATCAAAGCCCTGTTCGGTAAGTGGTCGGTAAGGTGGTAGAACACATCTTCCCCCACTTCACCATGTTTATAGAGCAAAAGCTTAGAATGGTCTCTTGGAACTATAGGGAACTTCGCTATGCGCTCCTCAAAAAGTTCATAATTATAATCACTGATTCTAATATGTTTTGTTTCCATTTTCTGTTATTATACGATTAAACTTTTAATCAACGCATACATACATGTGAGTACAATGGTAGTCACAACCATGTCTATGCCGGTAAAGTCGTAACCCGAAGGCGTATATTGTGTGGATACATAAGTGGAGTCAGGCGATATTTTCTGATAGGTCCGCAAATAGGCATAATAAGCAAGGCTTCCGGAAATACTTCCCCACAACAATCCTACAAGTATGTCGAAAGGATAATGAGCACCAAGGTACAAACGCGTCCAACAGTTGATCAACGACCACCCTATCAGAAAGCAACTGAGCATACGGGATCTGACCAACAAGCAAAAAAATATGGCCAACGACATTGTGTTAGAAGCATGTGCCGAGAAGAAACTAAAACCGTCAGGGCGATAATTCCCCACGACATCAAAGGTATATCTCCATATAGGGTCATTGCATGGACGAAAGCGCGCCACAAGGGGTTTCACAACACCATCGGCCATACCATCGGATAGAAAGAGACAAAAAGCTACACTTGCCATTACCAAAGTTATCTGCCGCATCGTCTCATTGTTTTTCACCACAAGATAGAAGAGAACCATATAGAGCGGAAGCCATGTCAATCCTGATGTGAGTGTCATTGCCACTCCATCCAAAACTTGAGAATTGCTTCCATTAAACCAGTATAACAGTTCTCTGTCAATACTCATCCAATTTTCAATGGTCATACTCTATAAACTTTATTCACCGTCAACTTCTATCTTGCAAGCACAAGAAGAAAAGATTTCATTCTCGGTTATCCCTTTCTAAGACACTCCAAACTTCTTGCTTTGTCCGCCTTTTCATCAGATTTTCTCTATCTGCGAAGCCGGAATCCATCCTTCGCGACCATCCGCAAGCCGAATGCCACGCCAGTCTTTCATTCCTTCATCCGTGATATTCACCTTGGTGCCTTCATGAATGACAAACTGATCTGTCCCATTATCTGTAGGGGTTTTCTTCACTACTGCCGATGGCACAATCACAATGGCACCTGTGCGGCACGTAAGTTCCTTATATTGCTGATAGGCAAAAAGATTACTAAAAATGAAGAGGAAAAATAAGGCCAATCCCATGAAAAAACTTAGTTTTCTCATCCACACCCGCGGAGAAAAGAGGTAGACCAAGGCAAGCAATAAAGCAATCATGATGGACAAAATAGCACAACATGCCCATCCGTCAACACTGGTATAATTGACAAGTGTCTTGTACCAAGTCACAAAAAACATCTCACTTTCAGGAGTTATTTTATCAATCGTTTTGGATCTGGCAAACTCGAGGTTGAAACGGATATCTGCATTACCCGGTTGCATCAACATGGCACGCTCATAGTTGAGGATGGCTTTTGTTATATTGTCAAGCCGGAAATAAGCGTTTCCCAGATTGTAATATATATCTGCATTCGCACCACTACGCAATACCTCCTCATAGTCTTTTACCGCTTGCTGATAATCTCCCTTGGTATATTCAGCATCGGCATTTTCCTTCGTAACAGCCCGCACACCGGATGACAAGCCCAGCATCAATATCAGCAATGTTGCGCTTTGAACCACCCACATGGCCCTACGTGTCCATTGATATTTATCTCGCTTCATACTATCTCTTCACTTTCTTCATCATATATTCTACTTCTACAATGGCTGTCATAGCCGAATGATAGGTGCGATTCATATTGCCCACAGAATCGCCGGGGGCGTAACGCTCAAATTCGCACTCATCAATGGCCTCTACAAACTTACCTATCGTAGACTCATCCACTCCACAGGCCGCCAACTGCTCCTGAATATTCTCACGAGACAGCTGCTCTACTGGGATATTCATCTTGTCTCCCACATACCCCCAAAGGGCACGTAACACTTCATCATAGAATTTGTCCTGACGACTTTCCATCATGAGTTTGTAAGCCATACGCAGTCGTTTGGCCGCCACTTTGCTTGCTTTCTTACCACGCATCTTGACAAGATCCGCATTCTCCAAAGCCCGTTTACGGAAAACCACAAGCAGAACGACGAATGCCAAAAAAGGAACCAAAAGGCTCACAAAGAATCCCCAAGTGCCATAAAAGAAGTCATCAATTTCGTGAAGTTTCACTTTTCCGGTTTTGATAGGCCGTATATCTTGATCCTTTGCCGTAGCAGAGAAGTCGGCCGACGCACCTTTTTTCCCGTCACCCGGCAACACTGCTAATTTGAAGGCTTGGGTTTTAATCGTTTTATAGGCATTGGCGGTCACATCATAATAGGTCATCTCTACCGGCGGAATGGTGTACTGTCCCTGATTGCGGGGCACAACAAGGAAGTCATATATCATATTTCCTTCCACTCCATTCACCGTCAGTTTGGTCTTGTCTGTTATTTTAGCATCATATTTATCAAAGTCTTTAGGAAAATTGACAACCGGCTGCTTGAGCAACTTTAAATTACCGATTCCACTCACCACCACTCGCAGCGTAATGGGATCACCAGCCTTCACCTCTTTCTTATTGAGTTGGGAGGAGATGTTAAAACGCCCTACCCCTCCGGAGAAGCCTTCCGGCCGTTTGGGAAGCGGAGCCACCTCTATAGTTAGACTGGGGGCTTCGATGCTACGCTTTACTTCCACATAGTCAGCCCCTCCATTAAACATGGCCTCAAAAGGATCTATATTGCGACGCTGGCGTACCATTCCTGTGAAAGTCAGTGCAGGGATCTTCAGTTTGCCGGTCATTTGCGGGTACATGACAAACTGGCTCCACGTAAAACAGTTGTATGCTTTTCCATTCACCACTTCTCTATGAGCTGTGCGAGGAAGAGGGAGTTTCACTTCTTGAGAATGGAAACCATTCAATTCCGGCATGTGGTAATCGAGATTGGTCAGATTCACCAACGTATATACCTTATAGGTCAGGAGTATGGGTTCCTGCTCATGCACTTTATGCTTACTGGCTGTCACACGAATAAACAAATCACTCCCTGATATACGCGACCCGGCCATGCGAACTTGCTGTTGCTCATCGTCGTAATCATTATGCATGCGGGGAGCGCCGTTTCCCGTATTCTGGGCCGTACCCGACACTCTGATTTGCGCTGAAGCCGATGCAATCTTCTTCCCACCAATGGTAGCGTGGGCAGGAGGAATTGTATAAGTTCCATTTTTCTCCGCATACAACGTATAAGTGAAAGTGACCGATGAAGACGAACTTGTGTGGCCGTTGATCATTTGGAAACTCGATTGGCGCGACTCGTATGGTCCGGCTATCACTTCTAGTCCTCCAGGAATCTTGCCTGCACGAAATTCATCCACATCCTGCGTGTTCACCGTATAAGCTATGCGGAAATTCTCTCCAGCCGACACATGTGACGGGGCATGAACCTGAATTTGTTGAGCGCTTACTTGCTGCACAACCGCTATCAAGCCTATCAATATGAGGTGAATATATCTATTTGTCAATTTCATTGGTTCAACAGTTATTGCTTACCAGTTTTTATCCAACGACCTGCGACGCGGTTGGCGCATATTCTTCTCCAACTTCTGCTTTGTAGCCTTTTCCTGTTGGATGGCTGCGTTAAGCATCTGTTCGATATTGTCTTTGCTCATCTGTTGATCGTCAAATTTCGGCTGTTGCTTGTCCTTGTCTTTATTCTGTTTCTGCTTGTCTTTAGAAGCATCCTGCTTCTTGTCTTGCTTCTTATTTTGCTTATCGTTTTTCTTTTTATCATCTTTATTCTTATTCTGCTTCTGCGGTGGTTGATTTTTCAACAGACGCTTGCACAAAGCCAGATTGTAGCGAGTCTCATTGTCATCGGGATTACAGCGCAAGGCCTCCTTATAGGCTTCAATGGCCTCGGCATATTGCCTGTGGTTTTGGAAGATGCACCCAATATTGTGATAACTGCGTGTCTTACGCAGTTTGTTGGGTTCCAATCTTCCTGCCATGCGGTAGGCATTCACCGCCAAAGAGTCTTTTCGCTGCATCATAAGCGCACAGCCGAGATTATACATGGCCTGCGGGTTCTGTCCGTTCCGGGCCAGTGCCTTACGGTAGAGTGTCTCCGCCTGAGCCCATTTTTCAGTTCTGAAAAAGCGGTTGCCTTCACGGATGAGCGAGCGGTCGGTTTGCGCTTCCATCTGCATAGAAACCAACAGCATCGCTACATCCATTATAATATATAAGAAGTTTCTCTTCATCTCTGTCTCCTCCTAAACAGCTTTATATTCTTCAGCAGAGGATTCTTTGCCTCCAAGATACATACCTCCACCACCAGCAATAAGATGACAAGAATACCGAAAGCCTGAAACTGCTCATCATAGGCATTGTAAATGACGGCTTCCGACTCACCACGTTGCAATCGGGCCAAATCATTGTTCAGTTCTGTCTGGGCATCACCGGTATTATCCACATGGATATACTTTCCGCTACCGGCTTGAGCCACCTCACGACACATTTGCTCGTTCAAGGCGGTCATCACCATTTGGCCCGAACGATCCTTCATATAACCACCATCTCCTGTGGGAATGGGAGCGCCCTTGGTGTCACCCACACCGAGGATAAACACATTGACTCCCTTTTTACGAGCCTCTGCAGCTGCTTCGACAGCTCCACCTTCATGGTCTTCACCATCGGTAATCACGATAATGGCGCGCCCTATCTTGTCAGCTTGCGTAAAACTATGGAGTCCCAAATTGATGGCCTGAGCAATGTCGGTACCCTGTGTCTGGATGAGTGAAGGATCAATATTTTGCAAAAACATTTTTGCCGATACATAGTCGGATGTGATAGGCAACTGCACATAGGCATCTCCGGCAAAGACTATCAAACCTATTTTGTCATTGGTAAAGCGGTCCACCAGACTCTCTACCAGCAACTTGCTTTTATCTAACCGTGATGGGGCCACGTCTTGGGCCAGCATCGAATTGGATATATCCAAACAGATGATAGCCTCTATACCATTACGCTTGTCACGTTGGACTTCCGCCCCAACCTGTGGACGAGCCACCATCACCACAAGTAAGGCCCAAGCAACCAAAAGCAGCCAAAACTTCACGGTGGGTCTGAACTTGGACACATTGGGCATCAACTGTCTCACAAGTTCAGGATCACCGAACTTACGCAGCTTGCTTCTGCGCCTTCTCCAACCTGCCAGCCGGATGAGCAACAGCACGGGGATGACGAGCAGAGCCCAGAGATATATAGGATCTTCGAATCTGAACATTTTATGGGATACGTCTAAAAACTGTTAACCTCAACAAAATCTCCAATAAGAGTATCAATACCGCAGCGATGGCAAACGGTTGATAGACCTCATACCACTTGGCATAGCGCGTGACGCTCATTTTCGTCTTTTCCAACTGATCTATGTCATGATAGATTTGTTTAAGTTGCGCCGTGTTGTTGGCACTATAAAAGTTACCCTCTGTGACTGCAGCAATTTCGCGCAACGTCTTGGTGTCTATATCGGCCGGGCGGCTGATATACTGCACTCTCCCACCCACTTCTATCGGATAGGGAGCCACCTTGCTCGTCCCCACAGCGATGGTATAGACCCTAATGCCAAGGCTCTTGGCCATTTGGGCGGCAGTGAGCGGAGAAATGTCACCGGCATTGTTGGCACCATCGGTGAGAAGTATCACCACCCTACTCTTGGTTTTCGAGTCTTTCAGCCTGCTCACAGCATTGGCCAATCCCATTCCTATTGCCGTTCCGTCATTGATAAGTCCGCGGGTCGCCATATCGGTCCGCACATCCTGCAAAAGTGTGAGCAGACTGGCATGATCAGTGGTCATCGGGCATTGGGTGAAAGCCTCACCGGCAAAGATGGCAAAGCCGATATTATCATTGGGGCGACCCGAAATAAACTCTGCAGCAACATCCTTGGCCGCTTCTATACGGTTGGGCTTGAGATCTTCGGCGAGCATACTGGCCGACACGTCCATGGCCAGCATGATGTCAATACCCTCAACCGTCTTGTTGTCCCATGCGTTGTGGGTTTGCGGACGGGCCAAAGCTACTACAATAAGCGTGAAGGCCACGCACCGCATCACCATGGGAAGATGAATCAGGCGTACCCTCCAACTGACAGAGGTGTATCTGTAAGCCTGCGTATCGCTCATGCGCAGCGTGGGCTCGCTTTTCTTCCTGTACAGAAAGTACCATATTATATAGGGTACAAGCAACAGGAGCAGTAGAAAATATCCTTTACTTACAAATTCCATTTGTTTCTTAACATTTCGAGTGGCAGGGCTTTTACTCTTTTCCCGCCTTCACTTGCACTTACTACATCAGCAAATCAGACAAGGCAAGGCACATATAAACGAACAGGGCGACAGCTGCCACAATCACTACCCCCAGCATGATTCCGGCCAACAGCCGGTTTTGCCGGCTACGACGGTCTTTTTCTGTGAGTATAGGTGCAATGCGCTCCTCGGTGGGCAGTTCGTCGGTCTTGGTCTGGTCGATGAAATGAATGGCATTTACGAGATTGGCATCATTCTCATTGATGAGCGTCTCATACTTGGCAAACTTCACCAAATCGGCCGTTTGGAACAACTCTCGCAACTCTTCTATCATCTCCCGGTTTCCGGTCGCCTGCAAGCGTTCAATAATCTCGCCGCTGGTCATTTCCATTGCGCTGAATCCAAACCTGCTTGAAATGTATTCACGGATGGCATCGGTGAGTTTTGTATAATAGACCTTTTGGGCCTCCCGGTTTTCTGTATGTTCGTGCTTGATTTCTTCTATTTGGGCCAAGGCTTTTTGATGAACCGGCACCCGCTTCACTACGCGTATGGTTGCCACGATAGGCTTATTTTGCCTCCACCGGTAAAAAACATAGGCGGCAAATGCTGACAGCACAACCAAAAGGACACCCAACCAGAACAGCAGACTCCATTCCGACCAGCGGAAGGGATTGTCCTGCACATCCTTTGGCGGGAAGAATTGATTGGGATGAAGCGTGTCGACTTCCACGGTCTGCACTTTTAGAGCCAACTGGTTACCCCGATAGCTACGACCGTCCACCTTCACGTTGAGGGCCGGAATGGGATAGAGCTTTTCATCAAACGATGTGAGTGTATAATCACGGCCTATCTGCACCATCCCATTGCCAAGATTCAAGGTGTCGTGGTCGTGTTGCCCAAGCACCTCCACTCCCGGGGTGATATGTTGTCCGGGCTTGAAGTGCGGCAGCGTGGCACGCTGCCCATTCTTCATCGTCACTTGCAGATGCAACAGGGTCTGTTCACCGATGAGCATCTCTATAGAGTCTATCCGTTGCTCAACCTGCACTTGTGCGGAGACCACGCTCCATTCTGCTGCTCCACTGACGAACGAGAGAAGCAGTGCCGGCAGCACCAACCGTATGATATTTTTCAATTCTTTCAACATCATGACTTGGAATTAGAGCATTATCCTCTCCTTTTAAACAGCATCAGCAAAGCGCGGGAAAAATCTTCGTTGGTAGCAATGGACGTCCAATCTACGTTGCTTTTCGAAAACACATCGCGCAACCGGTCTTGTCTTTGCAACCACAAGCGCGTGTGTGCCTGCCGCATCTTACCGGAGCTCGTGTCGATAATCATTTCGTGACCGGTCTCTGCATCCAGCACTTTGACCAGTCCGATGTCGGGCAATGTCCTGGCGCGTGGGTCATACACTTGAATGCCCACCATATCATGTTTCTGGTTGGCAATGCGCAACGACTGACAAAAGTTCTGTCTGTCATAGAAGTCACTCAGCACGAATGCCGTGCAGCGGCGCTTCATCACCCGAGTGAGATATTCCACGGCAGCACCAATGTCGGTTTTCTTACTTTGTGCTTCAAAATCGAGCATTTCACGAATGATGTAGAGAATATGGCGACGCCCTTTCTTGGGCGGTATATACTTTTCAATGCGGTCGGAAAAGAATATCACACCTATCTTGTCATTGTTCTGTATGGCACTGAAAGCAAGTGTGGCAGCTATCTCGGTGACCATGTCACGCTTAGTCTGGCGGACGGTTCCGAAATCGAGCGAACCGCTCACATCCACAAGCAGCATCACCGTGAGTTCACGCTCTTCTTCAAACACTTTGACATAAGGGCGGTGGAAGCGGGCCGTCACATTCCAGTCAATATCGCGCACATCATCACCAAACTGATATTCCCGCACTTCGGCGAAGGCCATGCCTCGTCCCTTAAAGGCAGAATGATATTGTCCGGCAAAGATGTTCTGACTAAGCCCGCGGGTCTTAATCTCGATTTTCCTGACTTTCTTTAATATATCTGACGTTTCCATTGACTCTGTTTCGCTTTATCCCTCACCTCATTCATCGGCCTTTCCGGCCTCAAGTCGTACAACGCTTAGGGCACTTCTGTCTTGTTGATGACTTTTGAAACGATTTCTTCGCTTGTCACATTGCCGGCTTCGGCCTCATAACTGAGTCCCACGCGATGGCGCAACACATCATGGGCCACAGCTCTAACATCTTCAGGCACCACGTAGCCGCGATGCTTGATAAAGGCATAGGCCCGGGCAGCTTTGGCCAAAGAGATGCTCGCACGCGGAGAACCGCCGAAAGTGATGAGATCTTTCAGTTCGCCAAGTCCGTAACGCTCGGGATAGCGAGTGGCAAAAACGATGTCTGCAATATATTGTTCTATCTTTTCGTCGATGTACACTTCATTTACCACGGCTCGTGCACGGAGTATTTCATCGGCCGTTGTGACGGGACTCACCGTAGGCAGTCCACCCACGATATTCTCCCGTATGATGAGTTTCTCCTCCTCCAATGTAGGATAATCGATGATGACTTTAAGCATGAAACGGTCTACCTGCGCTTCGGGCAACTGATACGTGCCCTCCTGCTCTATCGGGTTTTGCGTGGCCATCACAAGGAACGGATCGGGCATCTTGAACGTACGTTCGCCGATGGTCACCTGATGCTCCTGCATGGCTTCGAGCAAAGCACTCTGCACTTTGGCCGGAGCGCGGTTGATTTCATCGGCCAGCACAAAGTTTGCAAACACGGGCCCTTTCTTCACATGGAAGCTTTCATCCTTCTGTGAGTATATCATCGTTCCCACAACGTCGGCCGGCAAGAGGTCGGGCGTAAACTGTATGCGGCTGTAATCGGCATCGATGAGTTGGGCAAGAGTTTTGATGGCAAGGGTCTTGGCCAGTCCGGGCACACCTTCAAGCAGGATATGACCATCACTCAACAATCCGATAAGGAGCGAATCCACCAAATGCTTCTGCCCCACTATCACGCGGTTCATCCCCGTCACAAGGTTAGTCACAAACCGGCTTTGTTGCTCAATCCGTACATTCAGTTCACGAATATCAATAGCTTCTGCCATAGTAATTATTTTTTCTACGTTAATTCATAATTCAGCGCAAAAGTACTGAATTATCGTGGGGCAGTCGAATTATAGAGCATAAATTATATTAAAAAGTCTGACAACCCTGATAATTTAAGAAACTTTTAACCCAAATCGGTTATTGGGATTTCCCGCAAAGGAATCGTCACGGTCACGAGGTGTTTCTACAGTGACCTCACCATAACGAGTTTGCATCTGCTTAGGCATTTTACCATTACGACGATTGCCTTTTGAGCGTTCATCAGAAGAGAGATGGGCATCCATCTCACCTTCAAGAGCAGCATTTAAAATGCGTTCCAACATTGGTGCCGAAGCACCATCCTTACCAAATAACGGTTCACCGTTACGAAGCTGTTTCGCAGCTCTCTTGTAATCAATTTCTTTGTTGTCCATAAAAAATAAACTGTATAAAACTATTTCTTATTGTTGTTTGACACAGTTTACTTTACACTCTCTTTTATTCTGGTTTATCTTTGAGGGTGTTCACCACACAATTAAACGTTTCTACAATCTCATTTAGCATGGGATTTGTCTTTTGTACGATAATGGCTGCGAAATTCTCTATCCCGTCTGCGCTCATTTCTACGGTGTCGAAATAGTAAAGATGTTTTTGGGCGTACTCTCTGAACCACCTGACAAAAAGCCTGTTGCGTGACGCTTGCTTTCCATCGCCAGTTTCACACAAGTACAGAAGTATCTCAGGATTTACCTTGAAGAAATTCTCTATAATGCAGAAAATGGTCTCACGCAATTTTGGGTCGTTGGGAGAAGGTGTGTGATTCTCGTTTACGATGACAAATTGGTAAGCTCCACTTTCCCAAATCGTATCATCATCCATGAAACCTATCTTGTAGATAGAGCTCCATGTTTGGTGCGAAAATAGTAATAATCAGCCACATTCCAAACGGAATATGGCGCATTGAGATTAATGGCAGAAAGATCAAGCGGTTTCATAATGCGCTTTTTAATTCTGCCCCACGCTTACGCATGTCCGCAAACTCCTTTTGGGCTTGCTCCTCAAATTCCTTTTTACGCTCAATGGCACGCTTGAAGCCTGCAATGAGTTCTTCTCTTGTTTTTTCCTTGAACTTAATCATAGTTGATTCCCCTTTTCACTTTGCAAATATAATCCTTTATTTTGAGAATTGCAAGACAATAAAAGAAAAAGCACCAAATGATGGATCACTTGGTGCCTTCCATAAAGTCAACACTGATTTGCAATCATCCAAACTCTTTGTTGAAAGCCATCTTGTATGCTTTATTGTCCGTGTAGATGTTCAATATGTACAGCTTCGCTGTCTTTATTTGTATTTTTGCCATGTCTGTTGAAGATTTATTTGATTATTTTAGCAACGCCAAGTAAGGTGCAGCTTCGGATAGGGAGAAAATGCGCATTGGCGTGCCTGTCCTTTGGCAGCCGACGCCATAGGGGCACGAAAGAAAACAGACGCTGCCTGGCGAATACCACAAGGCGCATTTTTGGAAAATATTTTCGCCATTGATTTGCATTTTGGCTTTTCATGTCGTATCTTTGCACCGGCAAAGGAAGCATGAAGGTGTTTCCTTTTTTTGTTTCTGTCACTACTTTCAGATGGCAAAGGGCCAGAACGGGCTATTCATCGGGGCTGAATGAGCTTGCAAGTTGGGCCGAATCAGCTTTCAAGTGTGCCCGTTTGACATGCTCATTCGGGCTCCGCAACATCAGAAAAGCAGGAAGTTTGACTTTTCGGGACGCACAAACAACGACACTATACTTTTGAGGAAGAAAATTATGTAAGGCTATTTCGATTTCTTTCAAAAAGACTGTTAATTTTTCCAATCATGACCGACAGGACCGGAATATCCTGCCTATAGGACGAAAAAAGGGGAGGAGCCGACTCTAAAAGCCGGCCCCTCCCCTTTCGCTATAATAATCTTCCGTGCCACAATGGCAACAATGGCCCAGTGCCTATGAATTCATTGACAGCAGGAACTCTTCGTTGTTGTGTATACGCACCATACGGTCGTGAATACTGTTCATGGCCTCTATCGGATTCATATCACTGATATACTTACGCAAAATCCACATGCGGTCGAGTGTGGTCTTGTCTTGCAGCAAATCATCGCGACGCGTGCTTGAAGCCACAAGGTTGACGGCCGGGAAAATACGCTTGTTGGAGAGCGAGCGATCGAGCTGCAACTCCATGTTGCCTGTGCCCTTGAACTCTTCAAAAATCACCTCATCCATCTTCGAACCGGTGTCAATGAGAGCCGTAGCAATGATGGTGAGCGACCCTCCGCCCTCGATGTTGCGGGCCGCACCAAAGAAGCGTTTGGGCTTTTGCAGGGCATTGGCATCGACACCGCCGGTGAGCACCTTCCCACTGGCAGGCGCAACCGTGTTGTAGGCACGGGCCAAACGGGTGATGGAATCAAGGAAAATGACGACATCGTGCCCGCATTCCACCATGCGTTTCGCCTTCTCAAGCACAATGCCGGCAATCTTCACGTGGCGCTCGGCAGGCTCATCGAAAGTGGAAGCAATGACTTCCGCATTGACCGTGCGGGCCATATCGGTTACTTCCTCCGGACGCTCGTCAATGAGCAACATCATGAGATAGGCCTCGGGATGGTTGGCTGCAATGGCATTGGCAATATCCTTCATCAAAATGGTCTTACCCGTCTTGGGCTGGGCTACGATAAGCGCACGCTGGCCTTTACCGATGGGCGAGAACAAATCGACGATGCGGGTGGAGAGATTGGTGGTTTCACGGTCGCCACAAAGGGTGAATTTCTCTTCGGGGAAAAGCGGAGTGAGATGCTCGAAAGGAATCCGGTCGCGCACCTCGGCAGGCACACGTCCGTTGATTTTGTCAATGTCGGTGAGCGGAAAATACTTTTCTCCCTCGTGCGGCGGGCGCACATGGCACTGCACCACATCGCCCGTTTTCAAACCATAGCGACGAATGAAGGTGTTGGCCACATAAATGTCATCGGGCGAAGAAAGATAGTTGTAGTCGCTGGAGCGCAGGAAACCATATCCATCGGGCATCACCTCAAGCACACCGTTGCCGGTAATGATATTGGAGAAATCGTATTGGGGGCCTCTCTCTTCCACAGCGGGACGATAGGCGGGAACCTGCGGTGCGGCCATCATCATGGGTCGGTCGAACATGTCGTAGGTCTGCACGGCACTCTGGTCTTCGATAGGCAGGTCGACGATGGGGATAAAATCGGTCCCATCATTGGGATCACCTTCCCACACACCGGAGGCTGCGGAATCAGACTTTTCCTCGGCCACCTCATTATGGGCGTTGATTTTTTCCTGGAGTTTGGCCAACAAGTCATTGTCGGGTTGGGCCTCTGTCTGACTACCTGTGGCAAACTCCGCCTCGGGAATGAAATCCGCTGCCGACTTGTCGGCCTTTTCATCTTCCGCAGCCACAGCCTTTACATCCGCAGCCGGAGTTTCCGGATGTTGTTCTTCCACGGCAGTTTCTTTTTCTTTGGCAGCAGCTTCGGCAGCAGCAATGGCAGCAAGTTCGGCCTTGCTTTTGCGCCCGCGGTGTTTCGGAAAAACAACAGGAGCTTCAGCCTTCGCCTCTTCCGGCTGTTCCTTGGAAAGGGCAGGTTCGTCTTTAAAGAGAGGTTGTTCTTTCACCCCGGGGCCTGTAACCTGATTTTTCATGACATCGAAATTCTCTCCATCGGTGCCTTTCACAGAATAGACGCGGTCTTCGCGCTTGGCAATGCGTGTACGCTTACGGCGGAGACCTGTCAAAGGATGGCTGCTACCCTCCTCTTCGGCTTGTTTGTCAAGAATGGAATAGGCTAACTTTTCTTTGTCGTCACCGGCATTGAATACTGCATCAAGATCTTTGGCGATATGCTCCAATTCGGAGATATCCTTCGATAATAATTCGTCTTTACTATACATATATAAGTTATATGGTATAAAAAATCTAATGTGAAAAGAATGTTTCGCGAACGGAAACACCGTATAGTTGTATTAAAACGTGTGCAAATGTAGGGATTTTATTCGGTACTACCAAATTTTTTCCGTATTTTTGCAAACAAAAAAGAAATATATGGCCAACCAGATACCCTACCTTGATGTACAAAATCTAACGAAGAGTTTCGGAGCCGACGTGCTGTTCCGCGACATCTCGTTCTCAATAGCCGAAGGACAGAAAGTGGGGCTCATCGCACGCAACGGCACAGGCAAATCAACGTTGCTCTCCATACTCACCGACCGAGAGGGCTACGACAGTGGCAGCATCGTCTACCGGCGCGACTTGCGGGTGGGTTACCTGGAACAGACACCGGCCTTTGACCCAGAAGAAAGTGTGCTCGACGCCTGCTTCAATCATCAAGGCGAACCGGAAAGACTACTCCGTGCCAAACAGATATTGACCCAACTTCACATCAATGACATGGAGCAACCGATGGGACAGTTGAGTGGCGGGCAACAGAAACGAGTGGCCCTAGCCAATGTACTTATCACCGAACCGGACTTTCTCATCCTCGACGAGCCTACCAACCACCTCGATCTGGACATGATAGAATGGCTGGAGAGCTATCTGGCACGGGGAAACAAGACGCTGCTCATGGTGACCCACGACCGCTTTTTCCTCGACAGGGTGTGCAATCTCATCCTTGAACTCGACAACCAAACGATTTATACCTATCGGGGCAACTATGCCTACTATCTAGAGAAACGGCAGGAGCGAATCGACAATCTGCGGGCAGAGATACAACATGCCAACAATCTCTATCGCACAGAGTTGGAGTGGATGCGCCGTATGCCGCAGGCACGCGGGCACAAGGCACGCTATCGCGAAGAGGCTTTCTATGACTTGGAGCGCGTGGCCAAACAACGCATCGAAGAACGGCAGCTCCGACTGAAGGCGAGCAACGTGTATATCGGTTCGAAGATTTTCGAATGCCAATACGTATCGAAAACGTTCGATGACGAGGCTTTGGGATCGAAAGTCATCCTGCGTGACTTCTACTACAACTTCGCACGCTTTGAGAAAATGGGAATTGTGGGAAACAATGGGACAGGGAAGTCTACCTTCATCAAAATGCTATTGGGGACTGTCACGCCCGATAGCGGACGGTTTGACATTGGAGACACTGTAAAGTTCGGTTACTTTTCGCAAAAGGGACTAAAGTTTCGGGACGACCAACGGGTGATAGACATAATTACAGACATTGCCGACTATATTGATCTGGGGAGAGGCCGCCACATGACAGCGCGACAATTTCTACAATACTTCATGTTCAACCAGCAACAGCAACAAAACTATGTCTACAAACTGTCGGGAGGGGAACGTCGCAAACTATATCTCTGTACGGTGTTGATGCGCAATCCCAACTTCCTCGTGCTGGACGAACCGACCAATGACCTCGACATTCAGACACTTCAGGTGCTGGAAGAATACCTGCAAGACTTCCCCGGTTGTGTGATTGTCGTCAGTCATGACCGTTATTTCATGGATAAGGTGGTGGATCACTTGTTGGTTTTCAAAGGCGAAGGGGAAATAAAAGACTTCCCCGGCAACTACACACAATACCGGGAATGGCTTGCGATGCAATCGCGGGAGGAAGCACAAAACAAAGATGTGTCACGTTCACATAATGGCAACCCCAAAAACAATGGAGAGACCTCAAGAAAACGTGAGAACAACGGCAACGGTCGGCGCCGCATGACTTACAAGGAGAAATATGAGTTTGAACAGCTTGAAAAAGCTATAGCCTCACTTGAAACAGAACAACGACGACTGGAAGAAGAACTGTGTAGCGGAACTCTCTCCGTTGAGGACTTAACAGAAAAAAGTAAACGCCTGCCACTGCTCAAGGACGAACTTGACGAAAAGAGTATGCGCTGGTTGGAATTGAGTGAAATAGAGGGATAAGAAAAATATCAATATAAATATGTATCAGGGGGATTATTTTCCTCCGGTTTATTCACATCATTATGGAAATCAAGAAGTCTGAATTTATAATATCGGCACCACGCGTCAGTATGTGCCCCAAAGACGACAGGCTCGAATATGCTTTTATCGGCCGTTCAAACGTGGGCAAATCGAGTCTGATCAACATGCTTTGCAACCATAAGGGACTAGCCAAAACCTCAGCTACACCGGGCAAAACCTTGCTCATCAACCATTTTATCATCAACAATGAATGGTATCTTGTAGACCTGCCGGGCTACGGATTTGCCAAACGGAGCAAAACCGTGTTGAAGCAACTGGAACAAATGATTGCGGGATATATTCTGCAACGCAAACAGCTTGCCAATGTATTTGTACTGGTCGATATACGGCTCGACCCGCAGAAAATAGACCGTGAGTTTATCGATTGGCTTGGCGAAAGCAATGTTCCGTTTGCTATCGTCTTTACAAAAGCCGACAAATTAGGCCCTGTGAAAGCAAAGGCAAACGCAGCCCGTTGGATGACATCGCTCCAAGACAGGTGGGAAGAACTGCCACCCTATTTCATCACTTCGGCTGAGAAACGCACCGGGCGCGAAGAACTGCTTGACTACATAGATGAAATCAACAAGGTAATGGAGCAAAACAAGTAAGGCTATGATACTAAAAAGGAAATAATGAAAGAAATCAGTTGGGGCTTCATCGGATGCGGTGAAGTGACAGAAAAGAAATCAGGACCGGCATTCAATGAAGTGCCGGGTTCACACATAGAGGCGGTAATGAGCCGCAGTGAACGGCGGGCACGTTCGTATGCAGAGCGTCACCATGTGAGGAAATGGTACACAGACGCTCAGAAGCTTATTGACGACCCGACTGTGAACGCCATCTATATCGCCACCCCTCCTTCAAGCCATGCCACCTTTGCCATCATGGCTATGAGAGCCGGCAAACCGGTATATGTGGAGAAGCCGTTGGCGGCAAGCTACATGGACTGTGTACGTATCAACCGCATCAGTGAAGAAACGGGCATACCCTGTTTCGTGGCCTACTATCGCCGGTATCTTCCCTATTTTCAACGGGTGAAGAAAATACTGCAAAATGGAACCATCGGAGAAGTGATAAACGTTCAAGTGAGATTTTCTGTTCCCCCGCGTGACATTGATTTGCAAAAAGGTGACGCCCAACCCTGGAGACTGCGCCCCGACATTTCGGGTGGCGGGTACTTTTATGATCTGGCCCCCCATCAGATAGACTTGTTGCAAGACTATTTCGGCATCATTACGCGTGCCCACGGCTATCCTGCCAACCGAGCCCGTCTCTATCAGGCTGAAGACACCATATCGGCTTGCTTTTTCTTCGAGAGCGGCATCACGGGCAGTGGCAGCTGGTGCTTCGTAGGTCATAGAAGTGCAGAGGAAGACCGCATCGAAATTATTGGTACTAAAGGCACTCTGTCTTTTTCGGTATTCAACTACGACCCAATACAACTGGTCACCAGTGAGGGCAAAACAAGTATCAATGTTCCCAATCCCTCCTACGTTCAGTTGCCTATCATCAGAGCTGTCATAGAAGACTTGCAAGGGTATGGACATTGTGACTGCACCAGCATCTCTGCCACTCCTACCAACTGGGTGCTTGACCGCATATTGTGGAAAAACTAAGAATGATTCTGTCAAGAAGACAAGACACGAGATTAAATAAAAGGATGAAACATGTCGGGTGCTTCATAGTAACAATGTTCTTTGTCTTTTCCATTGTCCCTTGTCGGGCTGCAGAAGAAGGAACGGTGCTGGAAGGATATCCTCTAAAGCCTGTGTCTCAACCGTCGGTTATTGACGCAGACTCAACCGTAAAACCACGGAAAAGGGATCTCTTCCACCGCATAGGTGATGTCTTCACAGGGTTCTTTAAAGAATTCAACAATCCCGACACTGCCTATATCGAACCTCAGCGATATAATTTTACGGCCCTGATTCAGAACACTAACACTTACGAAGTGTATAGACTGACATCCAAACAGGGTCAAAGCATTACATTTGCTCCCGAGATGTCCTATCGCATCGGGCCATATATAGGTTGGCGGTGGGTCTTTCTGGGCTACACGATTGATGTCAATCACCTTAATGCAAGTTCACGCCATTCGTCAAAGAGAGAGTATGACTTGAGTTTGTATAGCAGTTTGCTCGGATTAGATTTCTTTTGGCGGGAAACGGGTAACGATTATAAAATCAGGCGAATGTATTTAGGAGAAGATATTGATACTTCACCGCTCAAGAATATGTCCTTTGACGGATTTAAAGCAAGCATCAAGGGTTTCAACCTTTATTATATCTTCAACCACAAAAAATTCTCTTATCCCGCAGCTTATAGCCAGTCGACAGTGCAACGTCGCTCAGCAGGCTCCGCACTTATGGGCATCGGATATACGCGCCATTCACTCAATATCGACTGGGACAAACTTGACAAACTGCTGGATGACAATCTCAGTAACCAGACCGACGAGGTGGAAATAGACAACGGACTGCTCTTCGGCAAAGTGACCTATACGGATATTTCGGTGTCGGGAGGCTATTCCTACAACTGGGTGTTTGCACGAAATTGGCTGTTCAATGCAAGTCTTTCAGCTGCAATAGGTTACAAAGTGTCAAAAGGAGATATGGAAAAAGATAAGAACGAGACTCACCGAGACTTCAATATTCACAATTTCAACATGGATGGTATCGGCCGATTCGGACTCGTGTGGAACAATACACATTGGTATGCCGGAGCCAGTGCTATACTTCATTCCTATAATTACAGCAAAGATCAATTCTCAACCAATAACTTCTTTGGTTCGCTCAACTTCTACGTAGGTGTAAACTTTGGCCGGAAGAAATAGCTCCAGCTTCTTGGTTTCACCAATCTCACAACGATAACACATATCCCAATATCCTCGAATGATGAAAATCCTCCTTACATTCTTTTTATCTATTTCGCTATTGAATATATGCCGTTCAAATGGCATGAACGGCATTCACTCATATACAAAGGCACAAACTAAAACTGTTTTCAACGGGCAGGCCTCCATTCCGAAAAGTACTACTCCCCTCTTACACTCACACGACATCAGCTATCGCCCGACCGACAGCATACGCGTGGAGAAGATGCTTGCCGCAGCACGCCGTTTCAGCCGGCCACCGGTTTCATGGCTGCTCCATTTCGGATATCAATTTATTGGTACTCCATACGTGGGAGGCACATTGGATAGAGAAGAAAAAGAACGCCTCGTTGTAAACTTACGAGAACTGGACTGCACCACATTTGTAGAGCAAGCACTGGCCTTGGCCCGCTGTGCACAGCGGGGAGACACGTCGTTTCATTCCTTCTGCGACCAATTATGTTACATTAGATATATAGGTGGAAAGGTAGAATACACCAAACGGCAACACTACTTTACGACTTGGATTAACGACAACCAAAAAGAACAAATTGTCGAGGACATACAATCCCCCACCCCTCCTTTCACTGCCATACAGACCATTCGGGTAGATTACATGACGACACATACCTCATCGTATAAGATGCTCTATGCGCACCCGGAATGGCTCGCAGGCATCCGCAACCTCGAACAAGATATTAACGGACAGCGGTATCGATACATCCCCAAAGCACTACTTGCCAATCAAAAATTGATTCGGACAGCAATCAGGGACGGTGACATCATCGTTATACTAACCAACAAGCGGGGACTTGACACATCGCACATCGGCTTGGCCGTTTGGAGAAATGGTAATCTCCACATGCTCAATGCTTCCAGCATTCACAAAAAAGTGATAGATGAGCCTATGACATTATACCAATACATGCAACGCCATCCCTCCCAAATTGGGATTCGGATATGTAGAATGAATTAAGTTCCACTTCGAGGTGAAAGCCTTTCCATCAAAGACACACTTCATTTCCCCCCGTTTTTTAACAAAAAGAACAAAATATCGGTGCAAAAATTTGGCAGAACAAAATAAAACTACTACCTTTGCACCGCATTTGAGAAATAATGCTTGGCAATCGGATTGCAACCCCATGGAAGGATGGGTGAGTGGCTGAAACCAGCAGTTTGCTAAACTGCCGTGCGGGTTACCGTACCGGGGGTTCGAATCCCCCTCCTTCCGCCAGGCAGAGAACTTTTCTACAGATGCAACAACCATGGTCGATTCATCTAATGGTTAGGATACAAGATTCTCAATCTTGGCATAGGGGTTCGATTCCCCTATCGACTACAAAGAACGCCCTATAAGTCGTTGATTTATAGGGCGTTTTGTTTTCACAGGGTGCAAATAGGGTGCAAATTGCAACACAACCCCGCACATTCCCCAAAATAAAGAACTCGGGTCTGATATCTGAAACGACCTACAAATACCGGATGATGACAAATGCAAAAGTACAAAGAGAATAGGAAATCACCAAATTTGTGGAATATAAAGATAAGAAAACAGAACGAGATGAGCGACGTTTTGACACTATAAAAAGAGAAAGGAGGAATATAATCCTTTGAATTTTCGCTTTTCTACACTTCATAAAATCGGCTTGCCGTCTGATGGTTCTTTCGGTCAATCACCACAGAAAGGCTTGATACTTGAGAGCAATGCTAGAAAGCTGCTCTATGGTAGCTGAAAATCATTATTTTTAAGTATTGCGGAGATGGGATATTCCGACTATCTTTGTACCGATGTTGTCACACTACGGCACTTCATACGAAAATAAAGCCGAAGGGGAAAGAATAAATTAAGCGGAAAGATAATGACACAACAGAAAACTAACTATGGCAACTGGATACCCATGCCACTGCTGCGTATGCTCTATAGTGCCTCGGCAGCACTCCTGCTGCTTTTCACCGCTTCGTTTGTATGGCCCCGATTGGTGGCTGTGACCATTATCATGGGACTGGCGGCAGCCGTCACGCTGTCCATGACGGTCTACATGCACCTCTGCCACCGCGAATTTTCGTTTGAGGGCAGACGGCTGATGCCCAAGATACACGACTTTTTGATAGACCATCTTGACTGGGACGGGCACGGGACGCTGCTCGACATCGGTTGCGGGTCGGCTGCACTGAGCGTGCGGTGCGCCAAAGCCTATCCCGAAGCGCAGGTGACGGGCATCGACTACTGGGGCTTCGGATGGGGCTATGCCAAGGCGCAATGCGAGCGCAACGCCGAGATAGAGGGCGTGGGCGGGCGCACCCGCTTCGCAAAGGGCGACGCGGCAAAACTCGACTTTGCCGACGAGACATTTGATGCGGTCGTGAGCAACTTCGTGTTCCACGAAGTGAGCACCCAGCCTGACAAGCGACAACTCATCCGCGAAGCCCTGCGCGTGGTGAAGAAAGGGGGCAGCTTTGCTTTCCAAGACCTCTTCGTGCGCAAACGGCTTTATGGAAACATGGAGGAGTTTGTCACCCAGCTTCAGGCCGAAGGTATCAACGAGATACACTATATCGCTAATGTGGAGCGGACGGGGCTCATCCCAAAATATCTGCAAGCACCTTGGATGCTAGTCAACATCGGCATCATCTACGGCAAGAAATGACATATCTACATCACTATTTCAACATACGAAGGGAGTCGAGGTCGCTTGGACTTTAACTCCCTTTAACTTGTATGTTCTGTACCTAACGCACACGAAAACATCTGTTTGCACGTTATCGTGACACGGGAGGCCACGTGCCACTCGGCAAAACCGAATCCCCCTAAATCCCTTCAAGACATGCACTACACTTCACACTACCGGTCGCCACTTGGAAACATCACCCTTGCCTCAGACGGTGAAGCACTTACAGGACTTTGGTTTGACGGGCAACGCTACTTCGCCGCCGGTCTGGATCCCAAGCACAGCGAATACAAACTACCCGTGTTCGACGACACTCGCCGCTGGCTCGACAACTATTTCAGCGGAAAAACACCTGATTTTACCCCCCCACTCCACCTCATAGGATCCCCGTTTCGCCAACACGTGTGGACAGAATTACTTCGCATTCCCCATGGACGGGTGACCACCTACCGCCATTTGGCCAAGCTCATCGGCATCGCCTCAACGGGTGGTTCCATGTCAGCCCGGGCCGTGGGCGGGGCTGTGGGACACAATCCTGTGAGCCTAATAGTGCCCTGCCATCGCGTGGTGGGCACGGACGAAAGTCTTACGGGCTATGCAGGAGGAATTGACAAAAAACGTTTCCTGCTCGGACTGGAAGGCATAGACTGCCACCGCCTGACCGACTTCCTCTTGGAATGACTGTCGCTTCCTCCTAATACATTAATAGGATGAGGACAGGAAATAAAAGACTCCCGAGCTGTATAAGCAACTCGGGAGTTTTCTATTGAGCTGAAGATGTATCAGTTACCACGTGCAAGACACGGTTTAGAAGAACAAATAGCGGTTGTCCACCACGTTGCCATTGAGGTAGAGCTCGTTCATGTAATTACCTGCATACTGCATAGCACGCTGTGCGAGCTTAGCTTCCTGCGCCTTGTCGTCAAATTTGCCTGGACGCATGGTGCGCCCTGTTACCTGGAAAAGGTAAACACCAGCAGCACCTTTCACGGCATGGGTAGAGAACTGTCCTTTCTTGGTAGCAGCCACAGCACCCGATAGGGCAGGCTCACTGGCTCCCGTAAGAGGAACGAAGACGGGGGCGGCAAAGGTCACCTGATTGACCATGCTCACTTTAGCACCCTTGGCTTTGGCAGCACTAATGCCGGTCACGCCCTTAACTTTGGCCATGAGTTGCTCGGCTTTCTTGTCGCGGATAACCTCGGCCTTAAGCATCTCCTTTACCTGCGCGTCGTTCATGTCGCGATAGCCGGCATTATGTATCTTGTCAAGAACAACAACGAGCAGATGGTTGTTGTCACCACACTCGTACATCGGAGACACCTCCCCCTCTTTAGCTTCAAATATCCACTTGAGAGCCTCGCGGGTAGAATGAATATTGGCCACATTGTGAGTAGAAGTGGTCATGTCGTTGAGTGTCTGCAAACGGTAGCCGGCTTTCTCGGCATTCTTCTCGATGTCGGCCCCAGTGCTGTTGGCACTCACGAAGCTGGCAAACTTGTTGTAGGCTGTACGGTAGGTGTCTTTTGAGAAGTCGTTGGTCTTCTTGATGACAGCAGCGGTGTAGTTTTCACTGAAAGCCTTACGAGCGGTTACCTGCACGATGATACTGCCTTGAGTGAGTTTTACGAGATTATACTTGTTGACCTCACCATTACGCACGGCATTCACCATACTCTTCTGGTCGGGTGTGTTGCTCTGCATGAGCGATCCCACGAGCTGCTGAGCCGTGGCCCAAGTCTTTGCACCGGTCTGTCCATACTTCTTGGCCAATGCCTCGAAGTCTGCACCACCCTGCAAAGCTGTATAAACGGAATCAGCCGTAGCCGAAGCCTTAGCAGCCGTTTCACCGCCAATCTGGATGGAGCGAAATTGCACAGAGTCAGGCAGCGATACCTTGCCGAGCAGGCGCACGATAGTAAGCGAGTTGTCAAGTGTACTTTCCTTCACGGCGGAAGTAACGCCCACGGCCATGCTGTCAAACTGTGCAGCCACATCCTGCGGGAAGAACTGCCGGGGAACCGGCACACCGATATACTCAACAAGCGAACCGCTCTTGCGCACCACCTCTGCGGGATCAGCAGCGGCAGCAAGTTGGGTGCGATAGCCGGCGAGCTCTTTCTGCAAGGCGGCACGGTCGGCCGGGGAAGCGGACACCTCAATGTCTACATACTTGATGTCACGGCTCTCCATGGGCTGATAGAAACGAGCCTTGAGTTGGTCGTACTTAGCCTTGAGATCACTCTCCTCCACAGTCACCTTATTGTCGGCGATATCGGAATAAGGGAAAGCGGCCAAGTTGATTTGGCTCTCCTGATTCTCATCCTCGAAAGCCATCTTTGCCTCTACAGGGTTGGAAAGGAAGCAATGGGCAAGCAGGCCCTGATACTTCTGTGCGAGCAGCTGTTGGCGCAGAGTCTTCTCAATGAAAGTCCAATAATTGTATATCTTCTGATACTGCTCCTGCATTTGCGGATTGACAGCGGCCTTGTTGGCCTTAAAATCTGCCAAAAACTTTTGCAGGGAAGCGGCATCGAAACGGCCGGTCTGCTGGTTCACGAATGGTGTCTGAAGAAGCATGGGATTGGTTCCTGCCTTCAGCACATCCTGAAGCTCGGTGTCGGTCACGGTGAGTCCGAGTTCCTTAGCTTCTTTCTCCACAAGTTTGGATTGCACATAAGTGTTCCAAACCATATCTTTCACCTGATTGAGTTGTTCCTCTGAGAGGGTCTCGGTGCCTTGTTGCATCTTAATGACTTCCTGATACTCGTCAAGGAGTTTCTGGAAATCCTGCACGCTGATTTTCTCGCCTAACACCTCGCCTACCTGCTGCCGCTGGTCGTTGCGTGAACTTTCGCACGAACGGAACAGCTCCTCAGCGATGAACGCGAAGAGACCGAAACCGATAATGCAAATCAGTATCAGGCCTCTACTTCTGATTTTTCCTAATGCTGCCATTACTTTTCTGTTGTTTTTTATTGATATTTATTTTTTCTGTTTTCTCATGTTTTCACAGGGCGGAATGCCGTTACGGCATCCTCCCAATGCAGTCGCAATCCACAGATGGAGAGAGGGATGGAGTGCCGCAAATTGTCCACAAAAATACTAATAAAAATGCAAATAGCGTCATTTTTCGAGTAAAAAATGTGGTTAAGAGCTGTTTTTACAGCCGTCAAGTGGTTTTGTGCAATTTCACCAGCTCTATTTTCGTCATTGAAGCCTTGAGTATCTTGATGTCGTAAGAACCTATCTTCACGATTTCGTTGAGTTTGGGAAAACTCTGATAGTCGTGTAGGATGAGTCCGCCGAGGGTCATGTAATCGTCGCTTTCAGGCAGTCCGAGATCGAACATCTCATTGATTTTGTCTATCTCCAAACGCGCTGAGAGCACGTAGTCACCATCATCGGTACGCTTGGCGATGTACTTGTCACTGTCGTGCTCGTCTTCGATGTCACCGAAGATCTCCTCTACGATGTCTTCGAGTGCCACGATGCCGCTCGTGCCGCCAAACTCATCGACCACCACACCGAGAGTTTTCTTCTGCTGCATGAATATCTTCATGAGCTTCTGCGCCGCCATGGTCTCAGGCACAAAAGGCATGGTGCGCACGTGGTCTATCCACCGACGGGGGTTGCGAAACATCTCTGAGGAGTGTATGTAACCGATGATGTGGTCGATGTCTTCACGATAAACGATAATCTTGGAGTTGCCGCTCTCAATAAAGAGCTGCCGAAGATCCTCAAGCGGCGCATTCTCCTCAATGGCGTTGATCTCAGTGCGGGGCACCATGCAGTCGCGTACCTTTGTATCGGAAAAGTCAAGAGCGTTCTGGAAAATCTTCACTTCGTCTTCTATCTCATCGTCGCTGCGAGCACTATCGATACTGGAAGAGACGAGGTAGTCAAGGTCTACTTTGGAGAATCCCTCGTCGTCGCTTCCCTGTTCCATGCGAATACCCAAAAAGCGCAAGCACATCTTCGAGAGGAAGGTGGCCAACCGAGCGATGGGCCAAAGCATGATATAAAACACATAGGCCGGCAGGGCAAAGACGGCCAACAACGTATTGGGGTTGCTTTTGAACAAGGTTTTAGGAAGAAACTCCCCCGTAAAGAGGATGACGAAGGTGGAGAGCAGCGTGTCGGCCGGCACAGTAAAGGCCGGGTCAAGGCCGCGGAAGATGGTATTATCGAACAGTCGGGCTATGAGAATGCCATAGACCACAAGCACGATATTGTTGCCCACAAGCATCGTGGAAACGAAGCCGTTGGGATGATTGTAGAAAATAGAGATGAACCGTTGGGAAAAGCCATACCGTCCCTTGTCTACCTCAGCCAGCATACGGTTGCTGGAGACAAACGCGATCTCCATGCCGCTGAAATAGGCGGAGAGGAGCATCGTCACAAGGATGCCAACAATGAGTGGTATATCAATGGTTTCTGTCATCAGTCGTTGAAGGGGTGCCGGTTAGTGTGTTAATGGTATGGAGGTATTCTTGCTGCGTGGCGTGGTCTGTGGGCGCACAAGAGCCTTCACTGTATCGGGCTGACTGCGCATGGTGTCGCGCTCGCCGCTCAGGTCTCCTTTCTCGAACGACCCTTTCGAGTTGCTCACATAGTAGCGTGTCATGGTGTCATTGCTTCGGAAATAGGTGCCTTCAAGGGTACGTTCGGGAGTCACCAGCCGAGAATAGCGATGCGAATAGAGTTCGTGATCGAGCTCGTTCCAAAAGAGTTCTTCACTTGAGAAGCGGAGGCCGTCCTTAGTAAGGATGCGCACTCGGCCCCGCAATTCCCAAAGCTTCTTCTGGTCAAAGTAGTAGGCCGTATCGCATTGGATGTAGGAGTTGACGTGAAACTTCTCGTCAAACTGCGTGAGAAACACCCCCTTGTCGAACACCCAGCGCGATGGATTACGGTTGGGGTTGATTTCCCACCGCTCGGTTACGATGCGGTATTTAATAACCCCGGAGTCGGAGATGAGTGTGTTCACACCATAACTGGTCATCAGCGCCACCGAGTCGCGAGCATAGATGGCAGGAGCCGTGTGTTCCACCTGCTCTTCGCACGCACCCAACAACAGAATGCCCGCAACAGCCGGAAGCAGCGACCACAATCTAAGGCTATCGGCCCACGACTGCAAAATCTTACGGATGATCCCCCTCTGCCTGTCCATGCTCAATCCACCTTCCACTTCATGAACCAACGCTCATTGAACGTGAGTCCGATGTTGATGCGGAAAGTGTTCTCCTTGATGAGTCCGTCGGCCGAACGGTTCACCCACTGTCCGCTGATGTTGAGAATGGAGCGGTTGTTGGCCGAGTTGATGATGGGAATACCGAAACCGGCACTGACGGAAATTTCCTTGGGGCCATCCTGTCCGTTGATAGTATAATAAGGTGTAGCGTAGCTTGCCCCGACACGGTAGCGGATGCGGTCGAAGAAGCGACGTCCCATGGGATTGTTACAGAACTCGCCACCGGCAGTGAGCTTACTGCGGTCTTTGTAGAAGCCGCTCCTCATGGTATAGGTGTGTGACTCATAGATCGGAGCTTCTAAAGAGGACCACTTCTGTAAGCTGTAGTCCACGCCCACTTTCCACCGATTCTGGTGGTTGAAGGCAAAACCGGCTCCGAATATATGGGGAATCTTATGGCTGAGCGAGGCACCGCCGAGCGTGTCGGCCCCGATAACAGACATCTGCGACGATGAAGTAACAGTGTAGGAACGCACCACCACTCTCGGTTCGCCACCTATGTCGTGGCCCGGACTGTAGGTGAGACCAAGCGTCAACCGGTCTTTCTTACTCAAGGGCAAAGTGTATTGAAGACCGCAGTCGAACTTGTAGCTGCGCATGTCGGCCGTATAGATGCGCATGAGATTGGTGGATGAAGAACCGCTGAAAACATTGTTCACTGTGCGAGTGTAGTTACCCCATAGATAAGAAGCGTTGGCACCGAAAGCAAAACCCTTAAAAGGTTCCCAGCCGAAACCGAGATATACCTGATGCAGGCCACCGCTGCCAGAATACTCATTGGTGTAGGTCGTGTTGTTGGCATCGCCATTCACCGTGCCCGAAAAAGAATAGTCGTAGCCCACATTGGTGAAAGGCAACACACCGAAACTCACGCCCAAGTGACGAGCAGCACGGAAACCGGCTTGCACATATTCGAGATCGGCGTTCTTGGCATTCACCTTTCGGCTATTCTCCTTAAAGTTGGTAAGCTGCCCGGAAATGCCCATATCAAAGATGAAACTCAGCGAATCGAGCGCAGAATAGGAAGCAGGGTTGATGTAGTTCACCTGATTGTGCTCGCGAAAGCCCAGTCCCAACCCGTTCATACCGCGATTGAAGCCACTTGTCTGGTCGCTCAGCTCACCAAGGCCGTACTGGCTATAAGGAGAATTCGTGCCGCTTTGGGCAAACGAACTTGTAACCAATACAACCAACGAGGCAGTTGCCAATATCTTTTTCATCTGCTTAACGTATTTCTATTAGACGGTGTCACGCGCGCCAATGCGGCATAAGACGGCTGCAAATTTATTGATTTTTTTCGAGATAATAGCATGATAAGTCAGAAATATAAGTTATTTTTGCATCGTGAAACGTTTTAAACATCTTTTCAGCGCACTCTCCGTCGTGATTTTAACCTCTTTTACGACAGTCGGCGCAGCCGTTCCCACACCGGTTCCGGGTGCTGCCGCCTCTGTCGAAGAAGGCAATGCGACAGCTGTACCGAACGCTTCCAAAGGAGCATCGGCCCCTGACGGATGGCTCGACTCGCTCGACATCGGTCTGCTCACCTGTGGACCGGGGCAGGAAGTGTACTCCTATTACGGGCACACGGCACTGCGTATAAACAATCGTGCCCACGGACAAGACATCGTAGTGAATTACGGTATCTTCTCATTTCGCCAAAACCATTTCATTCTGCGCTTCGTGTTTGGTCTCACCGACTACTCTATGGGCATCGTGTCCACTAGCGATTTCATTGCCGAATATGCCTCCGAGGGGCGCTGGGTGGTGGAGCAGCGGCTGCATCTCTCACCAACCGAGAAGCTCCGCATCGTCAACGCCATCAACGAAAACTATTTGCCCGAGAACAGGACATACCGCTACAACTATTTTTACGACAACTGTACGACGCGGGCTCGCGATATGGTGCTCAACCATCTCGACTCGGGTATCCTGCTCGGTGTAGCTGATACTCATGCGTCGGCCGGCACACGACACATGGAAGAACCACCTGCCGGGGCGATCTATCCCTCATGGAGACAACTCATCCACGCACACAACGGTAACCATCGCTGGGCGCGTTTCGGCAATGACTTGCTTCTCGGGCTCAAAGCCGACAGCCCGACGACCTATGGGGAGCAGGAGTTTCTACCCGACAACTTGCGCAGGGACTTTGACGCCGTGCGCCGTACGATACCGGGCTATGCCGCCGTCGGACTGGTAGACACTACTGTATGGCTCATTCCAGCACAGCAAATAGCCGTGGAGAGCGGCTCCGAAACCTTCGCCGACCGCATCACCCCACTCGACGCATTCCTCGCTTTGGCCGCCATCGTGGCACTGCTGACCGTATGGGAACGCAAAAAGAAGTTAAATTTCTGGTGGCTTGACCTCCAGCTCATGCTGGTTTCAGGATTGGCAGGAATCGTCTTGTTGGCTATGGTGTTCTCGCAGCACCCCACGGTGAGACTCAACTTGCAGATATTGTTGCTTAACCCGCTGAACACCATATATCTATACCCTGTGATAAAACAACTGCGCAAAGGGCACATCCATCGCTATTGGTATGTCTGGACGGGGATGGTTGTTGCCGGTATTTTGGGCTACATGCTCCAAGAATACGCCGAGGGCATCATCGTTTTGGCATTCATTTTGCTGGGTAGGGGCATTGTGCAATGTACACACCGACAACAAATAGAGCTCACCGACCGATGATGAACCGATATATCACAGCCCTGCTCGTTGTACTCGCTGCAACAGGTGTCGAAGCGCAGACCTACCGGTCGGCACTCAAATTGGTGTTGGGTGACCTCTCGGCCGAGCAAATTATCGGTCAACCAGAAGCCAAAGCACTAGAAGAAGATCTCCTGACCATCATCAAGGCCCTCAAGCAGGCCGATCTTAATGGTCCGCACGAACTGAAACACATCACTGGCACGGCTTTTTTCCGTGCCACCGAAGAGGCTTTACAGCCTGCGGTCACGAAGACCAGCCCCGCCGAGGGAGAGGCATCGTTATTGATCGCAGACTGTAAGGCTTTTGTTTTTATTCGAGGGCCCGATGACACAAGAGCCGTTTGGGCTCTATTCGAAAGAAATGCGTAATCCATGATTTCTGCCCTACGGGCAATATCGAATAAAAACAAAAAGACAAACAAAACATGAATTTCAGTAAAATATTAAAAAGTCTATTCGGAGACAAGTCGTCTCGTGACATGAAACTCATTCAGCCTTTCGTGGAAGAGGTGAAGAAGAAATATCCCGAAATCAAGGCGTTGAGCAATGACCAACTGCGCGCCAAGACCAAAGAAATACAGCAATACGTGCAGCAGTCGGCCAAAGAACAGAAAGACAAGATCTCCAAACTCAAGGCTACCATCGAAGACACACCCATCGACGAACGCGAAGAGATATTCAACCAGATAGACAAATTGGAGACAGAGGCACTTGACATCTACGAGAAGGCACTCAACGAGGTGATGCCCACGGCTTTCGCCATCGTAAAAGATACGGCTCGCCGCTTTGCCGAAAATGAGGAAACAGTGGTCACTGCCACCGACTTCGATCGTGAACTGGCGGCTGATCCGGCCAAGGACTTCATCACCATCGACGGCGATAAGGCCGTCTATCACAACCACTGGACGGCAGGCGGCAATGACCTGAAATGGGAAATGGTGCACTACGACGTGCAACTCTTCGGAGGCGTGGTGCTCCATCAGGGCAAAATCGCCGAAATGGCAACGGGTGAAGGTAAAACCCTTGTGGCCACGTTGCCTGTGTTTCTCAACGCTCTTACGGGCAACGGCGTGCATGTGGTAACGGTGAACGACTATCTGGCCAAGCGTGACTCCGAGTGGATGGGCCCGCTCTATGAGTTCAACGGACTGTCGGTGGACTGTATCGACAAGCACCAACCTAACTCCGAGGCTCGCCGTCGCGCCTATCAGGCCGACATCACCTTCGGCACCAACAATGAGTTCGGCTTCGACTATCTGCGCGACAACATGGCCGTGTCGCCTGCCGACCTCGTGCAGCGGCAACACAACTACGCCATCGTCGACGAGGTAGACTCCGTACTCATCGACGATGCCCGCACGCCGCTCATTATCTCCGGTCCCGTGCCCAAAGGCGACGACCAGATGTTTGAGGAATACCAGCCCCTCGTGGAACGCCTCTACGAGGTACAGCGCAAACTGGCTACGGAATTTTTGGCCGAAGCCCGCAGTAAAATCAAGGAGGGCAACGAGAAGAAAGACCAAAAGATGCTTGACGAGGGATTCCTCGCCCTCTACCGTTCGTTCAAGTGTTTGCCCAAGAACAAGCCGCTCATCAAGTATCTCTCGGAAGAAGGAATCAAAGCCGGTATGCTCAAAACGGAGGAATACTACATGGCCAATAACAACCGTGAGATGCCAAAGGCCGTGGAACCACTCTACTTCGTGGTGGACGAGAAGCTCAACTCCTGCGACCTCACCGACAAGGGAACCGAATGGTTGGCCAAGCAGGTGAACGACAAAAACCTCTTCGTGTTGCCCGACATCACCTCGCAGCTCTCCGCACTCGAAGCAGAAACCGGCCTGAGTGATCAGGAACGCCTTGACCGCAAAGACGAGATGCTAAGCTACTATGCCGTGCAGAGCGAGCGCGTACACACCCTGCAACAGTTGCTCAAGGCCTACACCATGTTCAACAAGGACGATGAATATGTGGTGATGAACGACGAGGTGAAAATCGTAGACGAACAGACGGGCCGTATCATGGAGGGCCGCCGGTGGAGCGACGGACTGCATCAGGCCATTGAGGCTAAAGAGCATGTGAAAGTGGAGGCTGCCACGCAGACCTTTGCCACCATCACACTGCAAAACTACTTCCGCATGTATCACAAGCTGGCCGGCATGACCGGTACGGCATCCACCGAGGCCGGCGAGTTCTGGGACATCTACAAACTCGACGTGGTGGAGATTCCCACCAACCGCCCCATTGCCCGCAACGATCAGGAAGACCGTGTCTACAAGACCCAGCGCGAGAAATACAATGCCGTGATCGAGGAGATTGAAGCCATGCGCAACAGCGGTCGTCCAAGCCTCGTGGGCACTACTTCAGTGGAAATATCCGAACTGCTGAGCAAGATGCTGAGTATGCGCAAGATACCTCATCAGGTGCTCAATGCCAAACTCCACCAAAAGGAAGCCGACATCGTGGCCGAGGCCGGACGCTCCACCAATGGGTTGGGGGCCGTGACCATCGCTACCAACATGGCCGGACGCGGTACCGACATCAAGCTCTCACCTGAGGTGAAGGCTGCCGGTGGACTTGCCATCATCGGCACCGAGCGCCATGAGAGCCGCCGTGTAGACCGCCAGTTGCGCGGTCGTGCAGGCCGTCAAGGCGACCCGGGGTCCTCTGTGTTCTACGTTTCGCTCGAAGACAAACTCATGCGCCTTTTCGGCAGCGAGCGCATCGCCAAAGTGATGGACCGTCTCGGATTTGAAGATGGCGAACGCATTGAGAGTTCGATGATATCCAATTCCATTGAGCGCGCACAGAAGAAGGTAGAGGAAAACAACTTCGGCATCCGTAAACACCTGCTCGAATACGACGACGTGATGAACAAACAGCGCACCGTGATCTACGAGAAGCGCCGTCACGCCCTCATGGGTGAACGCATCGGCATGGACATTACCAACATCATCTGGGACCGCGTGGTCAACATCATCGAGAACAACGACTACGAGGGAGCCAAGGAGCAGTTCCTCAAGGTGCTGGCTATGGAAGTGCCATTCAGTGAAGACGAGTTCATCTCCACCGCCAAGGCCGATCTCGAGGAGCGCGTGTTCCAAGAGACGATGGCCGTGTTTAAGCGTAAGACCGACCGCATACAGAGCGTGGCCTGGCCTATCATAAAAGAGGTGTATGAAAATCAAGGAGCCATCTACGAGCGTATCATGGTGCCCATCACCGATGGAAAGCGCGTCTACAACATCGGCTGCAACCTCAAAGAAGCCTACGACTCGGAGGCCAAATCGGTGGTGAAGCAATTTGAGAAGGTCATCATGCTTCACATCATCGACGACTGTTGGAAGGAGAACCTGCGCCAGCTCGACGAGTTACGCCACTCCGTGCAGAACGCTTCCTACGAGCAGAAAGACCCGCTGCTCATCTTCAAGCTCGAGAGTGCCAAACTTTGGGATGCCATGATTGACGAGATGAACAACCGCACGGCCTCCATCCTCATGCGTGGACAGATACCCGAGATGCAGCAGCAGGTGCAGGAAGCCGCACCCGAGGAGCGCAGCCAACGCTACATGGAGCAGAAAGACGATCTTGAAGAGGCCCGTCGAGCCCAACAGCAGGCTGCCAATCAAGACACGCGTGCCACAGGTGGCCGGCCCCATCACCAGCCCATCGTGAAAGAAGCCATGCCGCGCCCCAATGACCCGTGCCCCTGCGGTTCGGGCAAGAAATTCAAGAACTGCCACGGCCGCAACCTCTAAGCGGGCTGAACCGAAACACATAAACCAAGAGGACATGCCTTTCTTGCCGGGCGTGTCCTCTTTTTGTATTTCCTCCCCATAGTCTTGCTCCACACGAACCAACGTATACCTTTGGAAATACAAAAACAAAAGTATTTCCATCACAAAGCAAATAGAGGAATCAAGGGTATTCCTGTCTTTTCCACCCCAAAAATTTTGCACTCTGCAAAAGTTATACTATTTTTGCAAAGCAAATATATTCACCAATGAAGAAACTGTCAATCTTGCTCCTCATAGCCATAGCACTACTGTCGCTCGGCGCGTGTAAATCAGCCGAGTTTGCCAAGCAGGTAGCCTATTTCCAAAACGCAGACGAGGCTGATCTTACGGGCTCGAAGCGTCCATTCGATGCGCACATCATGCCCAAAGACTATCTGCAGATCACCGTACACGCGCTTGATCCGCGCGCGTCGGACCTCTTCAACCTCAACGTGCAAACCACCACAGGCACCACCGCCACTTCCTACGCGAGCAACAGCACACAGCTCTACCTCGTAGACAATGATGGCAACATTCAGTTTCCCGTGGTAGGCAAGATAGCACTGAGCGGGCTCACCGTCAGGCAAGCCGAGGAGCGCATCATGGACAAGATAGCACCCTATTTCACCCAGAATGCCGGAGCCATGGTGACAGTGAAGATGCAAAACTATGTGGTCACCGTGACGGGAGAAGTGGCCAATCCGAAGTCCATCACCGTGCCCACTGAGAAAATCAGCATCCTTGAGGCCATCGCCCAAGCCGGCGACCTAACCATCTACGGCCGCCGCGACAACGTAATGCTCATCCGCGAAGACGCTACAGGGGCCAAGGTGGTTCACCGCTTCAACCTCAATGATGCCAATGTGCTCAACGACCCTTACTACTATCTCCAGCAAAACGACGTGGTGTACGTGGAACCCAACGAGGTGAAGAAAGGGGCATCCGAAATCAGCACGAGCACCACCTACTGGTTTTCACTGGCCGGAATATCCACTTCCGTGGCTACGCTCATCTCCAACATTTGGCGCAAATAAGGTAACCATTGCCGGTACTTCGGAGTATTTACATTTATTACTCCGCATCGGCATCTCGATCTAAAAATATTATCTTTGCATCAACAAGGGAAACACCGTGTGTTTCCCTTGTTTCAATGCCTAATCCTTTCAAATCCTCCCAACAGCCTCTATCCCATACCTTCTAAAGAGGCTCTTCCGTTACTTCTGCCAAAACTGAAGGATGGTAATTTCCACAAACAAAGAGAATGCGGAGGAGGGCCAACACTTGCGTTCGCCCCTCTCCACATTCTAAAGAAAATATCTGTTTGCCGGGGTTAGTCCTTCAACGAATAAGTGACAGTAGTGACCACCCTCACCTTTTTAATATAAGGCGTGTTCGAGTCTCGGTCTTCTATCGAGAACTGGCCTTGGTCGGCATTCATGATCTTATCGAGTTTACTCTTGCTGTTCTCGGCAAACTGTCTGGCTGTCTGTTCGGCATTCTCTATCGCCTCCTGCATCATCTTGGGTTTCATCTTGCGAAAGGCGACATACTCATACTTCACAGGGTTGTCGTAACCGCCATCTACGATAGCGACACCTTTTTGGAGAAGTTCGCCCTGACGGGCAATGATACTGCGCACAAGCTTCACATTGTTAGATGTAACCGTGATAATAGACGTGATATTGTAGCGATAAGGCTGCCTGTTGTCACCATACCGCTCGGCATTGAGGTCAATGACGACAGGAGCATTCACGCTGATTTCACTTGTTTTCACGCCATTGGCTATCAAGAAATGTCTAATGACATGCGTTGTAGTATTAATTTTCTGATAGAGTTCGGGTAAGTCGTTGCCTATTTCCTTTGAAAGGATAGGCCACGTCACCTTGTCAGCCTCGACTTCTTTCTCTGACAAGCCCTTCACCACGACCTTACGGTCTTTACCTGCCAAGCCATCCAAGCCCGACTTGATGCAACATCCAAGCGCAATGATGCCGATGGCTAAGATTGCAGCTTGCTTGATACCTGTGTTAATGTTCATAACTTTCCAATTTAAGTTTTCCACCATATAAAAGATTGGGGAGATAAAAAGTAACAGTCATTCGATAAGAATCTATACTTTTGCCTCGCTAAATGACAAGTTTTCAACCATTTAAAGAACAACTATGACAAATACAAAGCTAAGCATTTTTTCCGAATCTGCCAACATGTCAAGTGTTAAAAGTCTACTGCAAACCCATTTCATGGCACTTTTCATTCGCCCGGCTTTTGGTTTTCCACTTTGCAATATACCTTTGGAGAAATCCCACTCAATAGGGATTAAAAGAGATCGTCCCATCTTCAAAGCCATGTCTGTAGAAAGAGAACTTTAGTTAAATAAGGGCTCCCAAAGCACTTTGTGCAATCTTTTCGTAGGCATCGCCTAAATCCATAAATCGGTACACACAATTTGCAGCAGCATGTTTAAGCCCCACATGATCACTTTGAAGGGCAGTCGCCGCATGGTCTACAAACTCGTTTATCCCCCTCTCGTTAGCCTCCTGTTTTTTCATAAACAAGCGTGAAAGCAGATGATACCCCGTGATTTGGCGCAGTATGTCATCCGATGCAATCCACTGATAAGCCAACACCGGAGCACTATCTACGTGTTGAAGAAGATTTAACACAAGGATTTCCGCAATCTCCTGTGTCGTGACTTTTTCCATCCAAACATCTATCATGTCGGGAAGCATCTTTTCCGGTGGCATGATATAGGTCGCCATTATTTTACATTCACGAATATCCTCTTTCCACAGTTCAATGGCCAACTCGTAGTTCTTGCCATAGCTGGTGGCCATCTCTTGCAGATTGGTCAGCGGTACACCCCAGTTGAGTTTATAGACAACCCCTTTTTCACGCATGGAGCTTGAGGCTACTCCGTTCATCATCAGTCTAAACGACTGCTTGATGGTTTTCACCGTTTCATGTATTTTTTCTGTCATACTTCTTCCTTATAACGTTCCGTAATCGTGCGAATAGCGCAACATTTGGTGGGCATAGCCTTCCGAGTAATCGACTTCCACGTCGACGATCTCCCCACGTTCGTTTCTCTTCAGGGTCAACCGTGGATTGATAAATCCTTTGTAAGGAGCGATATTCAGTTTGGCATATCGGGACAATATCTCTCTATGCAAGTCCGCATCAATGTCAATGGCATACCCCTCCACAAGTCTTCGGGCCGCTTCATAGTCTCCCTCGCTCTTAATGCGCTGAATTTCCCGCAACAATTCGCCAAACAAGGTGCGCAATTTTGCATAGTCATTCACCTTCAGATAGGTCTTCCTGCCCTTTGGCTCCCTATCGTCCTGCTCACACACCAACTCTACCGCACCGTCTGCATGGGCCAATGTCCACCGGGCAATGAGCGCCCTGTTACGCATGTGCGCCTCCTCTATCTTGTCGCCTTGCTTGATTCTTACCAGTTGGGTCAGCAGCCCGTTCATCAGATAAGAATAGTATTGACTTTTATAAGCTTCACCGTCAGGCACAAGTCCGAGTTCCAACACCTTGTCATCAGCCATGTAATATAGTCCGAATAAGTCGGCTCTGGCTTCCTCTATTGTACTTCCGTAGGCCTTCAGCGCATCCGGGTCGGTGCCCGGCAGGAGTTGTCCGCTGCCATGCCCAAGACATTCGTGCAAGTCCGTATGCAACTCATCGCAAGTGTCGCCATATTTCTCTATCAAACAACGGGTTGAGGCATCAATGACAAACTCATCAAGGAATCCGTTTCCCTTGGCCACTTGATTGTAAGCCTCTGTCAAATTACCAATGGTCACGCTCTTGCTTCCATACCTTGCCCTTATCCAATCGGCATTGGGCAGGTTGATGCCTATAGCCGAAGCCGGATATTCGTCTCCGCCAAGCATGGCAGCACACACTACGTGGGCAACCACTCCCGTCACAACACGTTTCTTAAAACGCTCATCCACCGGAGAATGGTCTTCAAACCATTGTGCGTTTGAGGAAATACACTGTGTGCGCTTCGTGGCCTCCATGTCCTTGTATTCCACGATGCCCTCCCATGTGCCTTTAAGGCCCAATGGGTCACCGTACACCTCTATAAAACCATTGATAAAATCAACCATCCCATCCTGCTGCCTTACCCAGGCTATGGAATAGGTGTCAAAATCCGTCAAATCGCCCGAGCGGTAGAACGCCATCAAATGGTTGATGACCTCCTTTTGTCGGTCGTTTTCGGCATACTGCAAACTTTTGTCCAACCAATAAATAATCTTGCTGATGGCTTTTCCATACATGCCGTGTTCTTTCCACGTGCATTCTTTGATTGAACCATGCTCCTTGACGAGCTTCGAGTTGAGCCCCCAAGAAGGCTGTCCGAGGTCTGTCTGTTCCGGAAATTCACTTTCCGGAACACCCGGGCGGAGCACATCGTTCTTCTTCTGCGCATAGAAAGTTTCGACTTCTTTCTGGTCAACGCCTTCATAAAAGTTGCAGGCCGAGGTCAACACGAGGTCGTCTCCATCGGCCAGATTCACCCGTTTGAGCAGCACCTCCGGATCGAAGATAATGGGAAAGAGTCTGTCGCACAATGATTCCCGCGATTCCGACTGCAATAAGGAAAGCTGACCGGCATGGAGTTTGCCTATTTCGGTCTTCAAAAAATCGGGATCAAACCCGGGCTCCAACTTTTCACAACCATAGTGATGGTATATGCCGCTCGAAAACCACACACGCTTCAGATAGGTTTCCAACCCGACAAAATCTTTCGCTTTTCGATCACCTTCATAATTAACATACACGGCTTCCAGCACCTTGCGAATGTCCAGATTGTACTTTCCCTGCTGGTCGAAGGTGATATCCCGACCATACAATGTAGCCTCTGAAAGACAATATATGTACATCTTTTGCCTTAAGGTAAGCCCCTCAAAACCCCTTAAGGCATAACGCAGCATCTGCAAATCGGCAAACCGCTCATCTGCAAACGGAAAAAACTCTTTGTTCATGTCCTCTTCTTACTCTTCACTCTTCGTCTTTCTCCCTCTGTGCTTGGCCTGCTGCGGGGCTTCCATTGCATGTCGCAGTTTATACTCCCTCGGCGTACACCCGTTGAACTTATAAAAAGACGCATAGAAACTTTGTCTGTTAGAGAAGCCCACCATGTCAGACACATCTTCCATATTCAGCTTCCGATAACGGCTGTCTGTCAAGATGCTCATGGCCTCCTCTATCCTGAATTTGTTGACAAACGACGTATAGTTCATGTGAAATTTCACATTGACCACGGCAGAAACATAGCGCGTATTCGTGCCAAGTTCTTCCGCCAGTTTTTTAGCCGAATAGTCCTTGTCTTTATATCGTTTCTTGATGAGAATGATATCAAGTATTTTCCCTTTCATTTCATCCATCACCTTCGGACTCACCAATGTTCGATAAGCCGCTTCCTTTTCCTTTATTTCCGTAATGTTGTACTTTACCATGCGCCTCTCTATAATGTGGGATAAACAAATAAATTCTTATTTTTTACAAAAATACACAATGTATTCCGATACTCCAAATATTTACAGGCCAAATCGCACGTTCTCCAACGAATATGCATTCCGATACACCTGCCATCCGTCAAAGGCTGTCCCAATCACCGACTATAAGAGACGGCAAGGCTGCCCGGCCTCCCTTACCCTCCATGCCAAGAACTCCACCTATAGTGCGAAACCTATTCAAATCAAGAAAAAGCTTTACTGAAATTCGTATTTCAAAAGTATAGTACACCCGACATGGTTTTTCAAAATGGCCGAAAAACGGAAAAACATTTTCCACTAAGTCCGAACAACCTTACAAAAGAGCCACACTTGAAAACCGAAAGAGCCCCTTTCACAACGCCATTCGGGCCGGATTGCACCCACAACAGGATGGCAAAGCCCCCTTTAGGAAGTTAGGGAGCTAAAAAAGGGGAGCACGTATGTACTCCCCTTGCTATGCAAAGATACTACTAAAAAGTCTTTTTGCAAACCGATGGCGAATATACTTGACAATAATTACCATCTACCGGTCTCTTGCCGCCACTATGCAGCGAGGGAGAATCATCCCCTGCAACAACTGTCAGCGGAGTGTGCGGCAAAGCACTAAAAGTCCCGCTCTATGAGCTCCAGGCACATCCGGCTGTTGTGATAGGGACATTTCCAAAAGCCGGCTTTGTCGCCGTCATGATCCACGGTGCCGTCTTCAAGCATGGCCCAGTACCACTCACCGTGCTGTTCATCGATGAGATGTTTCTGAATGAAGCTCCAACACCTCACGGCTATGTCCAAAGCCTCCTCTATATGGAAATGCTGGTAAAGGTTGATGTGCCCGATGACCGTTTCACATTCCACCCACCATTGGCGTTGAAGGTCTTGGCGGTCGGTGTCTTTCCAGTGCTCATAGATCATGGCCCCGTCTTTTCTCAGACCCTCATCGGCAGCAAAAGCCACACGCCTTACCACCGGTTCCACCCGTTGCAACATTTTCTTGTCACCCAGTACAAGAGCCGCTTCATGGAGTAGCCACGAGGCTTCTATGTCATGCCCGTAACTTTCCACATTTCTTTTCCCTTCCCATTTATCGTTAAAGAAAAGGTCGAGATGGTAAGTTTGCTTGTTCAGGAGCTTGTTGATAAAGATGTCAAGCAAGTTTTCGGCCGACTTGCCCACACGCCACATGGTTTGTTCTTCCTCCGTGCCATGCTCCACAGGGCTTATTCCCATCTCTTTCATGCAACGATAGAGATTGGTGTAAGGCTCTATGATATGGAGATGCGTATTCATGGTGCGGCTGCCATTTTCGTCCTTGTCGCTCAGGCGCATATCGGCTATAGGTGCCCATTCACGAGTAAGTGCCTCCACATAGCCGTTGTTTTCGGCATCAAAGGCATGACGCTCTATGTCGTCATAGAGCGACAAAGCCATAGCTAAAGCCTCTTTGTCGCCTGTGGCCCGTGCATATTCGGAAAAGCCGTAGATGGCAAAGCCTATGGCATAGGTCTGCTTTTTGGTGTCTACGGGATTCCCCTTATAGTCCACACTCCAATACAGGCCGCCATACTCCTTGTCTAAAAAATGGGCTTCGATATAGTCTTTGGCCCGCCGGGCTGTTTCCAGATATTCCCGCTTCTTCAACACACGGTAGGATGCGGCAAACGACCAAAGGATGCGGGCATTCATGACGGCTCCTTTATCGGCCTCGGGATGGACATTCTCATAGCCATCGATGCGTCCGTAGAAGCCCCCGTTTTCGTGGTCGGTCACGTTGTTAATCCAATAAGGAAGGATGTTGTTGGTAAGCACATCCCTCATAGTAAGTTTAAAGCTGTTCACGTCAGTAGCATTTTATGGTTTAACTCTACAAGGTTGTCACCGTCAGTCTTCCACCTGCTGCAAGGAGGCCAACTGCCGGCCTATTTCCTTCATCTTACTTTTGGTCAGCGGATACACCACCATGATAAAGACCATCAACAAGGCTATGGCGGCAGGAATCCAACTCATAGTGAGCTTCATGCCGAGGATGGCACTCTCGGTCTGGGAGGCGGCATTGGGCACAAGCCCGAAAGCGGCAAACAACCACAGCACGGCACTGCCCGCGATGGCTCCGCCAAACTTCTGGGCCATGGACCCCGAAGAGAATATCAGTCCGGTGGAGGAAGAACCATCCTTCACTCTCGCATAGTCGGCCACATCGGCATACATGCTCCACACCAGCGGAGACACAATGCCCGTGCAGATGGAAATGAGTATCTGCAACAACAGCATGAGGATGAAACCGGCATTGGTGCAAGGCACGAAAAAGAAGGCTATGCTCAACACGGCCAGCAACACGCCGGCCAACCCAAATGTCTTGCGCTTACCCAACCGGCGACTGACGGGCACGGCCACCACCACACCTATCATGTTGCACACCTCACCGACAGCCAGAAACAGACCGGCAAAGAAGAGGAAACTGATGGCTCCCAACTCGATGCTGGCATTCTCGCCGATGTAATATTTGAAATAATAGGCCACCGTGGCTCCACGCACCGTATTGAAAAGATTTGTGCAGAGGGCTGCCACAGTCAACAGCCACCAAGGGGCATTGCGCACCAGAGAAGACAGGTCGGAGCCCAAGGCCGTGGCCTCTGCCTTCACGTGTTCTTTAGTCAACTTGAAGGAGAGCAGGAATAAGAGAAAGCAGAAAACTGCAATAACGATCATGGCACTCTGCCAAGCCGAACTCTCCGTGCCGCCCTGCTGCTTAAACAAGTTGCAAAGTGGCTCCCATGCAAACAGGGCGATGAACGAACCGGCGTAGGCAAAGAACATGCGAAAACTCGAGAAGACGGTCTTCTCGTCAGAATCATTGGTCATCACACCAAGCATAGAGCCGTATGGCACATTGATGCCGGTATAAACGGTCATCATCAATATGTAGGTGACGTATGCCCACACCAACTTTCCCGTTTCGCCCAAGTCGGGTGTCGTAAACAACAGCACGCCGGAAATGGCAAACGGAGCCGCGAAGAAAAGCAGATAGGGACGATACTTGCCCCAACGGGTGTGCGTGCGGTCGGCTATGACACCCATCATAGGGTCGCTCACGGTGTCCCATATCCGAGTGACGAGCATCAATGTGGCCGTGGCCCCCAAGGACAGACCGAACACATCGCTGTAAAAAATAGGTAGATAATAGGAGAATATCTTCCAAAACATGCTGGAAGACATGTCACCGAAACCGTATCCGATTTTTTCTTTTAAACTTGCCATACTTGCTTTCTGAATTTAAGTGTTGAAGATGTCGCCGGCAACGGTTCATTGCCCCATCGCCTTGTTCTTGGCCACCAGCCGCTTGATGGTTTCCACACTGGCCGAAGTGGTGAAACCGTCTTCGGGAGTATTCATGCAATAGTCCACCAACCGGTCGATGGTGGAAGTGGCTACGTGCATACGGGTGTCCGACGAAGCATAATAGATGAACACCTTGCCGTCTTCATCGGCTATCCAGCCATTGGCAAAGACGACATTCATCACATCACCGATATATTCTTCACCTTCCGGCACCAGGAAATAACCTCCCGGCCGGGCTATGACGCGGGTCGGGTCGTCGAGGGCCGTCATGTACATATAGAGCACATAGCGCAGGCCGGAAGCGCACCCACGCACGCCATGGGCCAGATGCAACCAGCCACGGTCGGTCTTGATGGGATGGGGCCCTTCGCCGTTTTTCACTTCCATGATGGTGTGGTAATGACGCAGATTGATGATTTTCTCTTCTTTCACCTCAGCATGGGTGATATCATCAACAAGTGCCCAACCGATGCCGCCTCCCGAACCGGTATCGATGAAACCGTCTTGCGGCCGGGTGTAAAACGCATACTTGCCATTGACAAATTCAGGGTGCAACACCACGTTGCGCTGCTGACTCTTGGCCTTCAAGTCGGGCAGTCGCTCCCAGTTGACCAGGTCCTTGGTACGGGCAATGGCCGCGGTGGCCGTGGCGGCACTCAGATCGCCGGGCACACTGTCGTCGTGCCGCTCGGCACAGAACACGCCGTAGATGTAGCCGTCTTCATGGCTTGTGAGCCGCATGTCGTAGATATTAGTCGCCGGCACCACATCGTCGGGCATGGTGATGGGTTCGTCCCAGAAGCGGAAGTTATCTACACCATTGGGGCTTTCGGCCACGGCGAAAAAACTCTTGCGGTCGGCTCCTTCCACCCGCACCACCAGCAGGTATTTGCCATTCCACTTGATGGCTCCACTGTTTAGCGTGGCATTCATCATGATGCGCTGCATGAAATAGGGATTGTCCTTCTCGTTGAAGTCATAACGCCACTCCAAGGGCGTATGTTCAGCTGTCAGAATGGGATACTTATACTTCTCGTAGATGCCGTTGCCACACTCCAACGGTTCGTTCTTTCTGCCTAACAACTCTTCGTGACGGGCACGAACTTGCCGTACTCTTGTCTTAAAATCTGTCATGATTATATTTCTTTTATATTGTTATTCTCTATCTTCTATTTGACTTTTCTGATATCTTTGACTGTGCAGACCTCTTTCAGATCCACCCACTTCTTGAAATCCGGTGCTGCCTTGTCACCTGTGGCCGGCAAGTAAGATTCTTCTTCCGGCTTCTGCCAGTCGTTGCGCCAAAAGAGCACATAACTCAATTTGTACTGCCGCAATACCGGCCAAAGCGTGTTCATGAACCAGTCGGTTTTCTTGCCTATCCCCCTACAACCGGTCTCGGTCAAAGCGGCGAGCTTATGTTCTTTCGATGCCACGGACACCAATACATCAAGCGTCTCTTTGAGGTTCTTGCTATAAGCGGCATCGTTGTTGTCAAATTCGTAGATATCCACCCCAATGAGGTCTACATATTGGTTGCCGGGATAACGCTCCATAAAAGCTGCTTCCGTTTTCACATCGCTGAGATTGGGTGACCAAGCCCACACGATGTTGTTGCAACGATATTGGTCTACCAATTTATGATGGGTAAATGTAAAAAGGTTTATATACTCCTCGGCTGTACAGCTCTTTGCTCCCCACCAGAACCATCCGCCATTCATTTCGTGCCATGGGCGGAATATCACGGGTATCCGTTGCCCGTCGGGAGTCTGCAAAGAGTTGATAAACGCTGCCACGGTCTCCAGCCAACCTTCAAATTTCCGGTACTGGCTTCCTCCACGAAGTACGTCTTTTACGGCTTCGCCTGAAGAATCCCAAGCATTTTCTCCCGTAACAGGATTCCACGGATGCCAACTCAGGGTGACGATACCACCCCGCAGATAGTGGGCGATGATTTCACGCCGCATACGCTCAAACGGCACCCCGTCGAGGTTTTCATCGCTGCCAAGCTCTATCTTGCCCAAGTCGAAGCCCATCACTGCAGGATAATCACCTACGGTTTCAAGCACATCAGATCGCCCTTTGTCCCATTTCCAAGTCGTTCCATAGACAGGAGAGTCCTGATGGCCGAGCATGATTCCTTTTTTCTGCAACTTCTGCAATCTCTTGACCAACTCCCGGGCCGGTGTCTGTGCACCAATACCCACGCTCATGAGCATGGCTGCCAAAACTATACTTATCTTTTTCATATTCCACACAGCATTTGTCATTTGATGTTCATCCGGCCAAGCAACCAGTTCTCCCATTCGTTCCACTGCTCTTGATACCAATAGTGCGCAGTCTGCGGATAGACACTAAGCTGCTTGGGGGCTTTGACTGCATTATAGGTAGCATAGGCAGAGTTGGGCGGAACCACCTCGTCGTTATAGCCGAAAGAGAACCATCCGGGCACCGTAATGCGCCGGGCGAAATTGACACCATCGTAGTATTGAGAACCTGCCAAATGGACCTCAGATGGTTTCTTGTTCCATATAAAATACTGGGGCCAACCGGGAGCCACACCGCTCAAAGCTGCCAGATGATCGCACAAGGCTGCATGCACGGCTCCATAGAACGTGACACGCTTGTCCAACGCGGTGACAGCCAACGACAGGAAACCGCCTTGGCTCGATCCGGTGACACCCAACGTGCGACCGTCCCACTCGGGAAGAGAAGCAATATAATCTACGGCACGGACGGCTCCTACCACCACATGCTTGTAATAATTCTTATCCGGCTGATCAATATTAGTCTCCCAATATCCGTTCAAGGCTCCATTGCCCAAATCGTCGTACACTTTTTGCGGCATAGTGACCGACACCCCATGTATGCCTATCTCCAAAGTGACGGCTCCTCGGGAGGCTGTATAGACATCTCCGGCGTAGGGACGGACACCGGCACCGGGCACCCTCAACAAAGCCGGATACCTACCCGGCTTGACCGGTATGCAGAGAATGCCGTAAACCCGCCGATTGGGAGTGTCGTTGGTAAAGTCCACTTCGTAGACATTCACATCTTTCGTACACCGTTCGGATAACAGCCTCCGATGCGGATTGATGCCAAGTTTGCGAGCTTCATCAAGTGCCCTACGCCAAAAGACATCAAAATTCTCAGGCTCTTTAGCATGATCTCTAATTTCCAAAGGAGAAAATCCTACCATACAAAGTCCTTCATACTTCCTGCCTTCTACGTCGGCTATGACTTTCAGACGATAAAAACCGGGATACTTCATCGTGCCCGTCCACTTCATGGTACCATCTTTCAAAACGACATTCTGTTTCTTCACTTCGGGAAACATCACCGGACCAGCTTCATAATCGACCTTGACATGCTCAAGCAGCGTGCCCGACTTACGGACATCCACCGTAAATCCGGCTTTCTCACCCACGCGATAATTCCAATCTTTATGGTCGGGTGTAACCGTTACGACAATATTATTTCCACGAATCTGGGCTCCAACAGACAGCACGACTATCAAAGTCTGCAAAAACAAACACAGTCTTTTCATTTCAAGTTATTGTTGTTTAGGATAATGATTATTCATCGAGTGCAAAGATAAAACAAAAAAACTACATTGATTGATACTTTCTTGTCGAAAGATAATACTTTAATACCTAAAAAAGAATTAGGTGGAAAGACTGCCCCCTCCACCTAATTTTCAATGCAAAATTTGACTAAGTCTTTATTTGTTCAAGACCTTCATCAAGGCACTCACAAGCTGCGGTTCGGTCCATGTCAGTGTCTTGCGATCGAAGAGTCCCATCCACCAAAGGCCTGTCGTGTTATGGGCCTTGAATTGTGCGGCTACATAATTGGCATACTTCACCCGCTCATTCATGGCCTTATTGGCATCAATGGCACCAAACTCTCCAAAGACGTATGGAATGCCAAGTTCGTCAGCGCGCTTGGCTACCTGATTGACCACCTTGGACACTTCTGCCTCACAATCGGCATCCCACACCAGAATGTTATAGTCGAATGACGATCCGTCGGCCTTCTTTCCAGCATTGTTCTCGCAGAAGTTATAAGGATCGTAACTGTGGATTGTGAGATAGATATGACTGGGATGCACATCCGTCGGCACAGCCAGTTCAGCCAAAGCCACAGCTTTGTTGCCGGTAGCGGCATAGGTCGTGATGGCCAGATTGCGGTATTCGTTGTTACCGCCCGTTGCACGCACAGTGTTGACAAAGTCTTGCTGCAACTTATTGATGGCCTGATAGGCCCCATCGCCGGCGGCAGGAGCCGTCCAAGAACGCTGCTTGTCCAGAATCTCGTTGAAACTTTCAAAGACAAGCTTTTCTCCGTAGTTCTTGAAACGTTCTGCTATCTGTTTCCAAACAGCCTGATACTTCGCGGTCCGAGTGGCATAATCCCCCATATCAGCATAGAGCCACCCTTTCTCACCGGTATCGTGCATCACATTGATGACGCAATAGCAACCGGCTTTCAACACATAGTTTACCACTTCTTCCACACGTGTCATCCAAGCCTCATCAATCTTGTTGTTGGAATCCAAATGCGGCCCCCACGTGACAGGCACACGAATGATGTTGAAACCTTTGGCGGCAATGCTGTCTATCATCTCTTGAGTGGTATAAGGCTGCCCCCATGAGGTTTCATAGTCTTTCGGTGTCTTGCCGGCGGGATCCCACCATGAGCCCTCGGGGTTGCTGTCAAGGGTGTTCCCAAGATTATACCCCACCTTCAAATTGGCTATCATATTCCATGCACTCTCAAACGGGTCGTTGGGATCAACACCCGTTCCTTTCTGCTTTACCGTAATCGTTTTCGATTGGCTACCCGCCTTGACAGTAATAGTGGAAGTACGAACAGCCGCCTTGTTGGTCGCCACCGTCACCTTAATGTAGGCATTGGTGTTGGAAGCCGTCGAGTCTTTATAGTTCCATCCATAGCCGGCATGGGGGGTAATCTTCAACCATGTGGTGTCCGCATCGGGCACGGCGGCCGTCCAGTCGCCATCGGTAGACACTCCGAGTATGGCAGAAGATGTGGAGATGTTGAAATCGAGTGCGCTAACGGAGACATTGTCTTTCGTCACATCAAGCCCTGTAGCCGCCATGCTGTTGTCGCTGTCGCTACAGCCTTGGAATCCCCAAGCCATAGCCGCGAAGAGCACAAGGCTTAAAATATTCTTTGTTTTCATAACTAAGTTGCTTTTAATGTTTTATTTTGAAGGAATGTAGATGACGCGCACATTGTCAACCTTGATGTCAACCTTACCCTTGGTTTTGCCTTCATTGTATTCCATCAGGCGGAACTGGTTAATGCCTTGCTTTACAATGTCGGCGTAGGTAAGGCCTCTGAAACATTCAAAATTATTGAGGCTCACCACAGCACGATACCACCTGCCCTTGGGATTCCGGTCGTTGATGTCGGCCAAAACCGGATGTGAGAATGTCCACGACGACTTATCACCGGCCCACACGATCCCGTTATCATTCAAACCATAGAAATAATTCGCATCTCCTATCGGCTGAATCAGATAGCGAATCATACCCGAGAAAGTGTCACTGTTGAAATCCGAATTGTTGTCATAGACATTATAGGCCAAATAAACGTCTTTAGCAGAAGCCGTGGAAGGGATATTCGCTGACAGTGGAAATGAATTTCCATTCTTGTCTTTACGCCAATAGATCATAGTTCCCCACCAATTTTCTCCATTGTCAATTACATTGATATGACCAAACATTCCGTCGGCTGTACCGCTGTCTTCGTAAATAGCATTCGGACCCCAACCATTGTCGATAGCATCACCGTCGAAAGTGGTCAAGAGCGTAGTCCTATCATAGAAGCTCTGCGACGAGGTTACAGAACCGCCCGGAGTCTTCACGGTGAGCGTGGTGCCACTGCCGGCTGTCGGCTTTTTCTTGAAATCGACATAGATGGTGTCAAGAGACGCAGAAACGGTGAAGTCGCTTTGCTTCAACGTCACATCTCCATAAGTGACAGACTCAACCTGAACAAATTCACGACCGGTGATAATCAGCGTCTCGCCTATCTGCGGCATGTCGGAGGAAATGTAACTGATAACAGGCTTGCCCGGAACTTTATAGTAGCCCACATAGGTAATACCGGCAGCACACTCCATGACCAGCGTACCCGAATCAGGGGCCTCAGCCGGAACGATGGCTCCCACGATGGAGCTTGTCTCATAGGCATTGGTAGCCGTATTCAGGTAGTGGTTTTGCTTGATGTTGAAATAGTCGGTGATGTCAACATGCTTGCCACCCACTTCTTTCCACACAGTTGTGTCCAGCTGAGCCGACTGCAAATCGGTGATATACATTTTCTCAATGTCCACAAGATTGAGTCCGTTCAGCCGCAATGTGTCACCCGTTTGGCGGGGATAGTTGGCATCGATGCGCCGAAGTTGTGGACCGGGAGCCGTTATCTTGAAAGCATACACAGCCGTGCCGTGGCTTGTCTCCACCCGTATCTCATCTTTGATGTTGCTGTTGAAAGCCGAAAGTTTGAACCCGTCTTTCTCCGAAGGAATCGTTACCATGATACTGTGGTCGGTGTTCATGGTCGGATTGAAATATACCTCCTGATCATTGATGTACACTTTCTGTGCATGGCCCAGATTGGTACCTATGATGGCAATGAGCTGTCCGGCCCCCGACTTGGTAAACAGACTGTCGGCCTTTGTCGGGTCGGGCACACGCACACCGGTGATCGTAGGTTGCCCGCCTGCCGAATCGTCATCGCTGCAAGACGTAAATACGAAAGAGAATGCCATCAGGAGCAACAACGCCCCAAGACTCTTTCCGATATTATTTCTATTCTTTTTCATAAGAAAATCCTATTATATTTACTTGAATTACTTACCGCTGCCAAAGTTGTAAGCCTGCGGTGCCTCATTGAAATAATGATTCTGTATGACATCACTCTCCGGATAAGGCATAAAGATGTTCGCCTCGCTCAAAGTGATGGCTTGATATCCCGGCACATATTTTCTCAAAAGACTGTTCAAATCATACTTATATCCCTGCGCAGCAGTTTGAATCGGCGTGTTGTCATTCTCGGATACCGTGATTTTGTCATTCCAATAGACATGCCCCTTTGAATCGGCAATGTACCATGTTTTCACTCCGGGAGGGATACAGCGATAGCTAAATGTCCCATCTGCATTCTTGAAGAGATTGTTCTCGCGTATTTCAAAGCCACGATGCTGCTTGTTGTTGAAAAAATCAAGCATGGTCTGGGGCTTCCAACGATACCATGTCACCATATCCCACCAGTTGCAATACTCCATGCAGAACTCGATGCGACGTTCACGAATCAAGTCGCTGAATGTAATCTTGGTGTATGGCTCCACACCGGCACGCACACGCACAGCATTGAAAGCCGCAAGTGCCTGCGCATCTGAAGTCTCTGCGTTGTTGCCGAGAATGGCCTCGGCCTTCATCAAATAGACATCGGCCAAACGTTGAATATACGTATTCAGCGGTGAAGCCATCTGCGCCAAATTGCAAGGGGCGACATCCGCTTTGGTGCCCAGCACACCTTTCTTCAGCTGCATCCAGTTGTGGGCATAGGTATACCCCCCCTCTGCTTTCTTGATGTAACTGTAATGATGGTTGGGAGTAAAGAACGTGGCGTTGATACGTGCCGAGTCGGCCGGCTCCTCATTATAGATATCGATCATATCCACAGAGGCAACAAGGGCCCCACCCCATACATTGACATCGGTCACTTCAGGAAAAGCCAAATCGGAATAAAGCGCATTCCTTGTCCCCCACTCATCTGTATTGGGGTCTGCCCAGCGCATGGCAAGGATAGTTTCACTATTGTCATTGTTCTGTGCCTTGAAGAGATCTTCATAGTTGGGCAACAGCGAATACTGCCCACAGTTGATGACCTCATCGCAGAGAGTGACCACCTCCTGCAATATTTTGTCGTCACGACTGTGGTCTCCCTTTGCCGAAGACCATCCGCTCTGTGCCAACAACGCCTTGGCCAATGCCGCTTTGGCAGCATAGCGTGAGGGATGATGGTCTGTCCCCGTTTCGGGCAATAGCTCTACAGCCTTACGAAAGTCGCGGACAATGAACTTCAGCACGTCTGTTTCTGGATTCAAGGGCTGCACAGGATTGTCCACCATCTTTTGATTGTCTTCAAACAAGATGTTGTCTCCCCAGCCACGAAGCAAGTAGAAGTAGGCCCAGCCGCGCATGAGATAGCACTCACCTTCTGCCGCATTCTTCACGCTTTCCGTGACAGCAGAGGTTGTGTAGTGCTGCAAATTATACAACACGGCATTGCTCATAGTCACCACGTTATAGAGTGACGACCACGCCAAGCTCATGTCCTCAGTCAGGCCGGTCACCTGAAATTTGGCAAACTCCGCACTCACGTATGGATTCCAGGCATCATTGGCGCGATAGGAGCCCATACCGACGAAAGCCCGGCGATTGAAGTTAAACCAAGCCCGGTTGTAGAGTGGTTCGGTGCCTTTCATCACTGCCTTGTCGGAGGAGTAGTAGGTCGGGGCCGTATATTGACCTTTGGGCTTCTGGTCGAGGAATTCCTCGCTACAACCGGTCAATGACAGTGAGAGACCTGCCAGAGCAGCCACCATTATCACATTTATCTTTTTCATATTCATTGCTCGAATTATAAGTTTAGAATTTGACCTTCACGCCGAATGTATAGATGCGTTGCGAAGGATAGCGGTAGTTGTCGATGCCCTGCAGGATAACGCTCTGTCCCTGTGCTCCAACCTCCGGGTCGTATCCGTTGTATCCGCAAATGGTGAACAGGTTTTGAATGTTTCCATACACCTGCACCCAATCGATCTTCAGCGGATTGAGCCATTTCTTGGGAAGGTTGTAAGCCAACGACAATGTTTTCAGACGGAGATAGGATCCGTTCTCCACAAAACGGTCGCTCACACGGTTATTGTCATTCAGACTCGTGCCGGCCGCACTGATGCGTTGCACCGATGCCGTATTTGCATTGGGGACATACACATTGGAGATGTCAGTGGCCGAGCCGTTGGGATCGATGAGCTCCACATGCGCGTAGTTGGCCACTTCGCTCATCTTGTTGCCATATCCCTGTGTGTTCGTGTGGTCTTGACGCACAAGATTGTAGATGTCGCCGCCCACGCTACCGTTCAGGAAAAAACTCAATTCAAAGTTCCTCCACGTGATGACATTGTTCAGACCGAAAGTGAAATCGGGGTTCGGATCGCCGATATAGGTGCGGTCGGCCTCCGTGATCTTGCCATCCTTGTTGATATCTTCATAGATATAATCTCCTACCCAAATGCCATTCTGCGCAATGGGTTGAAGATTCTTGTTCGTATCGACCGGTCGTGCAACGGGCACTCTGTTTCCCGAAGCATCAAGCAGGAACTCACCTTGTGCGTTCCGCTGATAGAAGTCGCTCTCTTTGGTGAACATGCCGATCACCTTGTAGCCATAGAAGCGGCCTACAGGTCCACCTACCTCAGAAAGCGTGTAGGTATTGGTTCCGATGGTTCCGGGTATGGTAGAGCTCTCGCTGTTCAGGGCAGTCAACTTGTTGCGGTTGAAAGAGAGCGTCGCTCCCGTGCGCCACTGCAAGTCTTTGGTCATGATGTTGACGGTATTCAAAGAAAACTCGATACCCTTATTCTGCAAACTGCCCTTGTTCACCCAAGGAGACGACATGCCCATATAGTCGTTGTTGATGACGTAGGATGGCAGTACCGCTCTCATCAGGAGATTGTCCGTCTTTTTGAGATAAGCATCTACGATAAACTCGATGCGATTGTTCAAGACATTCAAGTCAAAACCTACATTCCAAGCCCGCGTGCTCTCCCACTTCAAGTTCTCGTTGGCAAAGTTGCCCGGATAGTATCCCGTGCCCCAAGCTGTGGAAGTGTTGGCCATTGTTGCACCGTAGGCGAAAGAGGCCGACTGCTGGTTGCCGACAAGTCCCCATCCCAAACGGAGTTTCAAGTTGTCTATCCACTTGGCACTCTTCATGAAGTCTTCATTGCTCACACGCCATGCCAAGGCTGCCGAGGGGAACCATCCCCACCGCTTGTTTTTGCCAAAGCTCGACGAACCGTCGGTACGAAGGGTGGCGGTAACGAGGTAACGATCCAGCAAATTATAGTTCACACGACCGAAGTACGACTCGATAGACCATTGGGTGCCATCGTCGCCGGAGTTGGTGGCCGTTGTCGCATTACCCACATCCAGCGAATGAATGATGTCGGAGATATAGCCCTTACGGGAACCGGAGAGCGATTCCCAGTTGCCCCACTGCGCTTCATGCCCGCCCATGATCTGGAACCGGTGCGATTTCCACGGCTCGAAGTCATAAGTGGCGTATTGTTTGAACGAGTTGTACTTGCTCAGGTTCTTTCTGCGGGTGCTCAAAGATTCATTTTTGATCATCCCGTAAGAATATTCCGGAGTGAAGTAATAATTGTTCAGCCAACCACGGTTTCCACCATATTCTATACGGATGCTCAAACCTTTCAGGGGCATGATATTGGCATAGACGTTATAGTCAAGCTGGTAGTTGTTGGTGCGGTTCTCCTTCATGTTGGCCTCAAAGATGGGGTTGCTGTAATAAGTACCAGTATCATTGATTTTCGGGAAGCCATACGTGCCGTCCGGATTGCGCGGCGCAACATCGGGAAACTGGTTGAGTGCCGTGTTGATCACGTTGTTCTCCGTAAAGGTGATGAGCTGCTTCGTGTTGGCGTATGCCGTGTTGAAGCCCACCTGCAACCAGTTGGTGATGTTGGTGTCAAAGTTGGCACGGAAGCTGGCGCGGGTGAAGCCCGAGCCTATACCCACACCGTCTTGATCGAGATAGCCGCCACTCAAGGAGTAGTGCATGTCCTTGTTACCGCCATTGATGTTCACCGAGTGGTTTTGCATGAAGGCCGTCTGGAAGAGTTCGTCCTGCCAGTCGGTGCCGTTGGTGAGCAGCGAGGGGTCTTTATAGTCTTCGCGGGTGCCCCAGCCTTGAATGGCCGCACGCACATTATAGAACTCCGCATACTGCGGCAGGTTCATCACACTGAGTTTCTTGGGGAGGGCCTGCCAGCCGATATACCCCTCATACTGTATTTTGGCCTTGCCGTCTTGTCCCCGCTTGGTGGTGATCATCACCACACCATTGGAAGCACGCGAACCGTAGATGGCCGTGGCCGAAGCGTCTTTCAGCACCTCAATGGAGGTGATGTCAGAAGGGTTGATACTGGCCAGCACACTCGAACTACCCGAAGTGTTGCCGCTCGTGGCGATACCGTCGATAACATACAGCGGCTCGTTGCCATTCAAGGTGTTGATACCGCGAATCTGCACGGAGATGCCACCACCCGGCGCACCGGAGTTCTGCATCACCTGCACACCGGCTATGCGTCCTTGCATGGCCTGCTCAAGCGAAGTGTTGACACCCTGCTTGATGGCATCTTCATTGATCGAAGCCACCGAGCCGGTGAGGTCGGAACGCTTCATCACACCATAGCCCACAACGACAATGTCGTTAAGCGTCTGCGCATCTTCGCTCATGGTCACATTCAGACGGCCGCTTGCGGGCACTTTGGCTGTGAGCGTGGCATAACCGACATACGAAAATTCCAATGTCTGTCCGGGTTTGGCGTTCACGGAATAGTTACCGTCAAGGTCGGTAACGGCTCCCGTAGTCCCCCCTTTAATTTTTACTGTCACTCCGATGATTGGCTCTCCGCTACTGCCATCCGTGACCGTACCGGTCACTTTGACCTGTGCAAAAGCCGTCAGAGGAAGCAACAACATAAACAATAGCACCATTGCCTTACCCAAGGAAGGCATGTGCCTCAAATCAAAACTGTCGTGATTCATACTTATAGCTGTTTCTATTAGATATTATAATGATTTATTTTACGAGTTATCCGTGGCTTTCCGTCAGCTTCCCGATACGGTTCCGCTGCTCCACAAGCCTACCGGTGGCTCCGGCTTTTATGTTTGCTTTGCCCAAGACGGCGCATTCTCTCCACCTCCGCTTTCACCACCTGCAAGGTTGTCGTGTCCGTGACAAACACGGAGTTGAGGCCCTGTGCCTCCTGCGCGGGGTCGCCGGTATAATCATCGCCCACTTCCCACTGCTCATGTCGGGGCTTGGCAAAGCCGCCCCATCCCCAGAAATTGCAGCCGGCAAAGTAGCCGCCCTTCTCGGCATTGTCGCCCACGAGAGAGAACACATACTTATAATAGCCGTCGCGGCCTTCGGTTGTCGAAGAGAGGGAGAACGAAAATCCGTCGCGGGGATAGCCGAACTCTTCCATCACAAGCGGCTTGCTGAGCCGAGCACATATCGCCAAATGGCGGTCGATATAGTCTTTGGTGTTCCGGCAACTCACGGCCAGGTCTTCCACCAAGTGGTCGGCCCGTGCCCATCCCCAGTTGTAGGGCCACAGGTGGATGTTGCAATAGTCGATGTTCTTGTCAGCACAGATGCGCTCATACACTCCATAGTCGTTTTCGCATCCCCAACTACCCTCACTGCCGATGCTTACAAGGTGGTTTGCGTCAAGGGAGCGGATAAGGGCCGAAGCCTCGGCAAGCCACTTCTCGAAGGCCGGCAATGCTTCTGTCGAAAAAGCCCGGGGCTCGTTTCCTATCTGCCAACTCATGATGGCCGGATCGTCGGTGTATTTCAGCCCCGTGTAGCGGTTGGTTCGTGACAAGATAAAACGCACGTAGTCATAGAACAGTTGGTGTGCCTTCTCACAGGTGGCATAGCGGGCCACAAATTTCATAAAGGCCGGATAGCCGTCTTCATCCGGCCGTGGAGCCTTGCCTTCGCCTGCCTGTTCGAGATAATAGCCATAGCCCCCACTCCACTCCCAAGAATTGTTGAGATAGAGCACTGCCACCATCCTCCGCTTCCCCATCTCCATGAGCAGATAGTCGAGGCCGGCCAGAATCGTGTCGTTATAGACTCCCGGAGCCTCCTGCAACGTAGGCTCGACCTTGGTCTTTATGCCCCGTTGGCCATCGGAACCGACAAGTATCCTCAAATTGTCTATTCCCATGGCCCTCATCCGGTCGAGCTCTTTGCACAGCCGGGCGCGGTTGCCTCCCTGCCCCTCAGAACCGAGAATGGCACCATACCAAAAATTGGTGCCCACATAATAATAAGGTATACCGTCTCTCACAAAATGACCGTCTTTCACCTGCACAAATCCCTTTTTGGCAGAGAGTGACAAAGCAGCGAGCATCATCAGACAACAAAAGATTTTTCTCATTGTAGTTTTTTGAAAGAGGGAGTCCTGCGCACGACGGGCAGAACCGCCCCTTTGGTTTCTATATGCTTATTTGTTCAACATCATTTACGGACATATTTCTTGCCATCTACGATGACCAAGCCCTTATACGACTTGCCCACCTGCTGTCCGGCAACATTGTAGGCTGTCTTGCGTTCAGGCTTCTTGAGAGCCTTTAAGCCATCGACACCTGTAGGAGAGGTAATGACCGACTCAATGCTTGCAAACTTCACCGTCGAAGGATAAACGGCATCTGCCTTACTGGCTTTGATGTAAATGTTCACGACATCTTCGGGCACAGTGGTTTCATCGATTGTAAATCCAAACTCCGTTGAACCGACGGGAATATTAAACCATGCAATGCCTTTGGAGTCGTTGTCGGCTTCGACACACATATCTATTGTTGTCGGCTCGGAGAACAAGATCTTAAATGCCTGCACTTCCCCACTGCCTTTGGCGAATGTAGCGGTTTTTCCGTCTGTAGAGGCCAGCTTCAAACTTCCCCATTGGCCGGTATAAGTGATTTCACAAGGCATGGGAGCAGGAGAAATCAAGACGGTGCCCCCGGTCTGCTTGCATCCCCATGCAACACCGCCATAATGAATCTCTTCTTCCGTCCCATCGTGCTTGATGAGCGAAACGCTCTTTATGTTGATGGAAGCGTCCGCAGTCTTAGCTTGTAAAGTGAAAGTGGTTATACTTCCCTCTGTCCCCTTAAAGTCGCCCGTCACTTCTGTGGCATCCTCCGGGAGGTCTTTATAGGCATTCAATGTTTCGGGGGTACCCTCCATCTTCAGCTGCATTCCCTGTTTGCCGTCCTTCGGTGTACCGGGGTTATAGGCTGCATAAACAACCTTATAGCCTTTGTATAACGACATGTCGATGGCCTTATCGGAAAGTTTGTATTCTCCCCATTGGGAAGTTGCACTCACGGTAATCTCACCACTGAGAACTGTCGTACTCTTTGCCGTGGTCTCATAATTCCACGGATTCGCATCAATGACAAAGCCATACTTTTTTGTCGTCACAGCATTCAAGGTCAAAACTGCAACCAACGCAGCAGCTAAAGTAAACATTTTCTTCATAAACGTAAAATGATTGGTTTTTAATAATTTATTTGGTAAGTTAATGATTGTATTGTACAGTTAGATTGGTGATTCTGATTACATGGTGCAAATGTAACCCATTAAATTGAAATACATTGATACTTTATTGCTCATTCTTAATACTTTTTTACGGCAAGAGTTAAGAAATGCAAATCCGATAGTGGCCGCTTCCCTTTTCTTCCACAACCGAAAAGATTCGGTGCAAGGCCTATGCACCATCCGTGCAGAGCCTCCGCACCAAGTGTGCAACAGCCAAGCACGGAATGCGCAAAGGCTCTGCACCACACCCATGACATATCTTCCACCCTCTCATTTCGGCAGTATGGGATAACCGCCCATGCAATATTGGCAGTACAAAAGGCTTTTTAGAGAGTGTTTAATGCCATAATCAGCACCTTGTCGGGCTATAAAAGCATTCAAAATCATCGCAAAACGCGTCATTTTACAAACAAACATCATCCAGAATGCAATGTTTTGTAAATTTTAGTAGATTAAATTGCAATAAATTACAAAAGTGGGCTCTCGGAAGCGTTAGTATGCTTGGTGCATCCGTCGCTTGTACGGTTGGTTAAAGCTCCGCATGAAAACGCACAAGTCCTTCAATGGGACTCTTTATCACTTTAGCCGGCTCATACCCTTCTTCCCGGGCCGTTTCGGAAAACAACTCCCGGAAATGCCAAGCAATGCTGCCCACGGCACCGAGGCTCACGGTCGGACTGCAACGGTGATACTGCACGATATTCCGTCTGAAAAACTGCCTGAAATTGGCTTTCACTAACTCTCTCAACGCCCGGTTGTCAAGGTGCAGAACTATATAGCGGGCTGCGGAGGCCAGAAAACGATTGGCCAAAGGCTCTCTGTACACTTTTGAGATGATGTCGGCATAGGTCAGTCCGGCCCAATCAAGATAGTCGTCACGCATTTCTGCCGGCAGAAAGCCCTTGAAAATGGCATTCAAGAAACTCTTTCCAAGGGCAGCCCCACTCCCCTCGTCACCAAGTATATAGCCCAGCGGCGGTGTGTTCATCACGATTTCCCTACCGTCATAAAGTCCGCTGTTGGCTCCCGTACCCAATATGCAGACAATGCCGGTCTTATGCCCCCACACAGCCCGTGCAGCGGCAAGCAGATCGCCGAACGCACCGATTTCCCCGGCATGGGGAAACATGCGTCGCAACACGCCCTGTAACTTGGGAGACATCTCTGGAGTACAGCCGGCACCATAAAACGAAATGGAATCGATGGGGAAAGCAAGTTGGGAAATCAGTTCTTCGGAAAGGATGCGTGCTATCAGCCTTTCGTCCTGATGAAAAGGATTGATGCCTTGCGTGACTATCCGTTGCATCACCATCCCCTCCTCGGCCACAGCCCAATCGGTTTTTGTACTTCCACCGTCAGCTATCAGTTTCATTGCTCATTAGTTGATTGTTTTGTGCAAAAGTAGTAATTTTAACGGAAAAGCTATTACGAAACCAATAAATAAATGAAAAAAGAACCCCACCCACCCGCCTATTCCCCAATCTTTTATTACCTTTGCAAGCAAGTTACAGCCGTTATGGAAAAAAGATTATTGTTTTTGGTTTCACTCATCGTACTATGCGTACTGCCCGGCCACGCAGTGCTCAAAGAGGCGAATCTTGACACCACACTCCACATACTCCGGGCAGAGCTCATCAACTATCATTTGGAGCTTGAACAGCAGTCGAAAGACATGGAAGAACAACAGCAGACTGTGGTGGAAGAGCTTACGACGATTACCAATCTGGCCGACCAAAACGCCGTGATGCTCTATTCGCAACGCAATGGCTACATCTTTGATTTGGCCTATGCCTGCCATGAGGCCACAGAGCAGTTTCACCGGTTCAAGTCAAAGTCGCAACCATTCCGTGACCGCATCAATCAAAATACGACTGAATTGGCACGTTTTGACTCCCTCATTGCCAACCTCAATTCCATGGAGCCGCTGTTTCTCAGCGAAAAAGCACGCATAGACCGCAGCGTGTGTCTGGCTTTAGCCATTAACATTCGCCGGCAACTGAAAGAAAACCAAGTGCTGCTTGACACCTATATAGGCTACTACAACCGCTCGGAAGAGAAACTAAAAACCCTCAACGACTTCGCCAACATGAAGTATGAGGAGATACAGACCAACATATTCAAGAATGGCAGTGACAATTACTTTAAGATATTGAGCCATCTGAAGACGAACCTGTCGAAGACCGGAGAGTCGGTCGCGGAGAAATATAAGCCACTCCGAAGCGAGAGAGTGTCGCAATGGGATGTCCGAGTCATTTTCTTTCTGTTCACGCTGATTGCCGTCTACGCCTTGCTATCGGTCATCATCAACCTTATCACCATCCGGATCATCGCCACCCGACTGATGAAACGCAACAAGTTTGCCAAGATGCAGGATTCCTTTATGGCCAAGCGCACCTGCATCATCATGGCCATGACGGTGGTGACCTTTGCCATTATTCTGGGAGTGATCCATACTGTGGTCAGCCAGAACTTTATCATCATGGCCAGCAATCTGCTGGTGGAATATGCCTGGTTGTTGGGAGTCATTCTCATATCTCTGCTGTTGCGTGTGAGTGACAAACAGATCAGGAGTGCTTTCCGCATCTACGCTCCGCTCATTGTGGTGACTTTCATCGTGATATTCTTTCGCATCGTGCTCATCCCCAATGCGTTGGTCAACTTGGTTTTCCCTCCTGTGCTGCTCGTGTGCTTGCTGTGGCAGGCCAATGTCATCAAGCGACACAACCACAATGTGCCCAAAAGCGACATGCTATACACTTTCGTCTCCTTGGGCGTATTCATCACTTCCTGCATCAGCTCGTGGGCAGGCTTTACCCTGCTTTCCGTACAGCTCATCATCTGGTGGATGATGCAGCTCACTTGCATCCTCACCATCACTTGTCTGAGCGGCTGGTTACGGGTCTACAGCAAACGCAAGGGGCTTGATGTGCAGGACATCACCAAGCGTTGGCTGTTCAATCTCGTCTACCATGTAGCACTTCCGGTGCTGGGCGTAGCTTCCGTTTTCATCTCCATCTATTGGGCGGCAGACATCTTCAACATGGGCGATACCACCTGGCGCATCTTCAACACCAAATTCATTGACAACAAGGATGTTATCACGCTGAGCATCACCTCCATCGCCGTGGTCATCAGCCTCTTTTTTGTATTCTCCTATCTCAATCATACCATCAAGGCATTTGTGAAATACCACTTCGAGAAATCGGATCCCAACACGGCCATGAGCCGCAACATGATGGCCCGCAATGTGATACAGATCTTCGTCTGGGGGGTGTGGTTGCTGGTGTCGTTGAAGATATTCAACGTCAACATGACGGTACTGGCTGTGGTTTCCGGAGGTCTTTCCACCGGTATCGGTTTTGCCATGAAGGATATTCTGGAAAACATCTACTATGGGGCATCGCTCATGGCGGGCCGCGTGAAGGTGGGCGACTATATCGAGTGCGACGGTACCCGTGGCAAAGTGAACAGCATCAGCTACACTTCCACCACCATTGAGACCATCTACGGGTCGATCATCTCATTTCAAAACTCGCAGCTGCTCACCAAAAACTACAAGAACATGACCAAAAACCACGGCTATGAACTGGATGTGCTGGAAGTGGGCGTGGCCTATGGAAGCGATATCAAAATGGTGAAACAAATCCTGCAAGAGGCTATCGTCAAGCTGCCATTCATCTACAAGGAGCGTGGGGTGAAAATCGTTCTTAAAGATTTCGGTGACAGCAGCATCATCCTGAAAGTGCTCATTTGGGTGCCTGTGCTTACCCAATATACCAACGATGGGGAGGTGATGGAATGCATCTACGAGACGCTCAATGCCCACGGTGTGGAGATTCCGTTCCCGCAACGCGATATCCGCATCATCCGCACTGACAACGACCGCATACCGGAACTCATGGCACAAAATGACAAGAACACACAAGCAAACATCTAACGACAGAAATATGAAACCGATCATCATAGCGGGCCCTTGCGTCATCGAGTCGCAAGAACTGCTCGACACGGTAGCGAAGACGCTTGTAGAAATCAACAAGCGACTCGGGACAGACATCATTTTCAAGGCTTCATTTGACAAAGCCAACCGCACATCGCTCCACTCCTTCCGCGGGCCGGGACTGGAGAGAGGTTTGGAGATGCTGTCAAAGGTGAAAGAAAAATACGGATTGCGACTCCTGACCGACATTCACGAGAGCTGCCAGGCCGAAGCCGCGGGAGAAGTGGTCGATGTGTTGCAGATACCGGCCTTTCTCTGCCGGCAGACCGACTTGCTTGTGGCAGCAGCCCGTACCGGACGCATCGTCAACATCAAAAAAGCACAATTCCTTAGCGGACGAGACATGCGCTATCCGACAGAGAAGGCACTCGAGAGTGGTGCCAAGGAGGTGTGGCTCACTGAGCGTGGCAACAGCTTCGGCTATAACAACCTCGTGGTAGACTTCCGCAACATCCCCGACATGAAAGAGATCGTGCCCACGGTCATCATGGATTGCACGCACAGCGTGCAGCGGCCCAGTGCCGGAGAAGGAAAAACGGTGGGCGACCGGAAGTTTGTGCCCTCTATGGCCATGGCGGCCAAGGCCTTCGGAGCCACAGGTTACTTCTTTGAAGTGCATCCGGAGCCGGACAAGGGCCTGTCGGATGCAGCCAATATGCTCGAACTTGACAAGCTCGAAGCACTTGTAAACCGGATTATCTGACAGACCAGTAATCCACTCTATCATGCCGGCCGGTTATTGATATCAATCTGATTAGAAAAATGAAACAAGACAGCAATAAACAAAAAGACATACTGAATTGGGGAAAGCAATGTCTGCGGGACGAAGCCCAAGCACTGCTCGACTTGATTCCGCAAATGGATGAGAACTTTTCCAAAGCCGTGGAAATGATGTACCGATGTCATGGCAAAATCATTGTGACGGGAGTGGGAAAAAGCGGCAACATAGGGGCAAAGATTGCCGCTACCCTCGCCTCGACCGGTACACCGGCCTTTTTCATTAACCCTCTTGACGTGTATCATGGCGACTTGGGCGTGATGACCAGCGATGACGTGGTGCTGGCATTGAGCAATTCGGGGCAAACCGACGAACTGCTGCGCTTCATTCCCATGCTGTTGCACATGAATGTACCCATCATCTCCATGACGGGCAACGAGAAGTCGCTTTTGGCCAAATTCAGCAATGCTCATCTGAAGGTTTGGGTCAAGAAGGAGGCCTGCCCACTCAACTTGGCTCCCACGAGCAGCACCACGGCAGCCTTGGCCATGGGAGATGCCCTCGCCGTGGCACTGATGCAAGTGAGAGACTTCAAACCACGCGACTTTGCACAGTTCCATCCCGGCGGCGAACTGGGCAAACGATTGCTCACCACGGCTGAAGATGTGATGCGCAGCGACCAACTGCCCATTATCCCGCAAGACATGCACTTGGGGGAAGCCATTATCCAAGTGAGCAAAGGCAAACTGGGACTGGGGGTCTCGCTGGAAGACAATAAGGTGGCCGGGCTCATCACCGACGGTGACATTCGCCGGGCGATGGAAAAATGGCAGGCAAAATTCTTTGACCATACGGTGGATGAAATCATGACACGCACCCCAAAACTCGTGTTGCCTAATACCAAAATCACGGAAATACAACGCATCATGCAACAACACCGCATACACACGGTGCTGGTGACTGACAAGGAACGACATCTGCTCGGAGTGGTCGACCACTACGCATGTATGATTTAAGGGGGAATATGAAACTTCGGAATAGCGTTACAACATTGCTCCTACTCGTTTTCTATACCACAGTGGGAGCACAGACGAGCGATTCGCTCATCGCCGGACAACTCCGCGGGAAGGGTATCACATTCTCACACAACAACTCGGTCACACTGCTGATGAACGGCAAGGAAAAATTTGACGACCTGTTCAAGGCCATCAGTCAAGCCCAAAAAAGCGTTCATTTGGAATACTTCAATTTCCGCAACGACTCCATCACCAACGCCTTGGTTGACCTGCTGGCGGAGAGAGCAAAAGCGGGAGTCGAGGTGCGCGCACTGTTTGACGGGTTTGGAAACTGCTCCAACAATCAGCCGCTCAAGAAGCGACATATCCGCGACATGCGCAGCAGGGGCATCGAGATATTCGAGTTCAATCCGGTAAGGTTCCCGTGGATAGACGATCTTTTCAACCGCGACCACCGTAAGATTGTCGTCATCGACGGACAGATAGCCTACACCGGTGGAATGAATGTGGCCGACTATTATATAAAAGGCACACGACTTGTGGGGAGCTGGAACGACATGCACTGCCGCATAGACGGCGATGAGGTGAACACGCTTCAAAAGATATTCCTGCGCATGTGGAACAAAGTGAGCGGCCAGAACATACACGGGCCACAATACTATCGGGCCAAGCGGCAGGACTACTTCAAGGGACTGAAACCAGACACAACTCCAACGGCCTACAAGAAGACCGTCGGCATCATCAACCGCGAGCCACACACAAGCAATGACATCATCCGCTACTTTTACCTGAACGCCATCAACGATGCCAAAGACTCCATTAAAATCATCAACCCCTACTTCACACTCAGCCACAAGCTGAAAAAAGCCTTGCGCAAAGCCGTCAAAAGAGGCGTGAAGGTGGAGATCATGCTCAGCACCCGAAGCGACATACCACTGACTCCCGATTACGGTTTCTTCAATGCACACAACCTGATGCAGGCGGGCTGCAATATATGGATGTACACGGTGGGATTCCACCACACCAAGATCATTATGGTGGACGGGCGGTTTTGTACAGTGGGGAGCGCCAATCTCAATGCAAGAAGTCTGCGCTGGGACTATGAGGAAAACGCCGTCATCTTGGATCCCTACACCACCGGACAACTTGATGAATTGTTTGAAAAAGACAAGCAAGACAGCTATCTCCTGACGGAAGAAATATGGGATCACACACGCACACGTTGGCAAAAACTGCGGGGATGGTTGGCTAGTTTCCTGGCTCCATTCCTCTGATCTCTAAAAATATTTATCTATCTTTGCAACTGCAGGTTGCCGAAAGGCATAAGGACCAATGGGGACACACTGCTTGCAACTATGGATTTTTCTAACAAGAAACAGAAAAAATAATGAAAAATACAAAAGAAATGGAAGGCCACCCGCATGGAGACATGCAAACGGCCGGAGAGCCGACAGGCAAACCTAAAGCCACGCGGCCCAAAATAGCCATTGTAGACAATAATACACTGGCAGTGATAGGGTTGGAACACATCCTGCAAAACGTCATGCCCATCATGACGATAGACACATTCGGGTCGTTTGAAGAGTTGCAGGAGAGCAATCCCGACACCTATGTCCACTTTTTCGTTGCCACGAACATTGTCATTGCCAACAGACAGTTTTTCCTTGACCGGCAATCGAAGACCTTTGTCCTCACCACCTCGCAGGACCCCAACTCACAAATGAGAGATTTCCGCTGTCTATGTACCAATGTCTCGGAAGACCATCTTGTGCGTAGCCTGCTGCAATTAGAACAAACGGGTCATGCCGATGGCAGAAACCTACCGGAACTTCCAAGGGCTTTAAGGGCCAAGATACTGACCGACCGGGAGATAGAAGTACTATCACTCGTGGCTCAGGGGAAAATAAACAAGGAGATAGGAGAAACGCTCAACATCGGGTTGACGACTGTCATCACCCACCGCAAGAATATCCAAGAGAAGTTGGGCCTGAAGAGCGTGTCGGCACTCACCATCTATGCCGTCATGCGAGGGTATGTAGATATCAACGCCATTTAAACGGAGCCGGGATTTTTCGGTTCTTTTCATTCAGAGTCACCCTGACCGGCAAAACCGACAAGAAAACCTAAAGCGATATGCCCAAGCCCCTCCCCTATTTTTAAAAAGCTGCCCATTGTGCAGCCTTTTTATTATCTTTTCCACACTCTGCCTTTTCCAATAGCAGAGAAGCATGGAAAGGACATTAGAGCTCTGTCAATGTTTAGCGGAGGAGAACACCGGACAGAATAATTGTCAAAACATTTATTCATTTTCGGCCTCTCATATTACGATATTCACAACCGACAACCCACTTGACCGTAAATAAGCGATTTTAGCGACATTTCCAAAACGCTGACAATCAGCTATTTGAATTTTATCAACATGAATTAGAATTCGGAAACGGGCCTGAAAGGGTCCAAACGAGTTTGCAAAAGGGGCACAGTTGCGACGCAACTGTGCCCCTTTCAGCTTTCAAGTGTGGCTCTTTCGCAAGCCCGGAGATCCGGAAAGGAAAATTCAGTAGGTTTTCCCGATGGTTTGAAGCCTACTTTCCATTCTGGTTGAAAGATTTCTGCGGATGTATTTTTGTTAAGTTTATTCGCCACCATCAGTCTTCTTGTGGAGACAACTTTCACAGGTTTTATCGGTGTGTGACTGATACATGCTTTCATTCATTCCATCAAATGGCAACTGTCCGACGAACGTGCAACATCTGATTATAACATAAAGGGCAGACTGGAGTATGTGTTCCACCCCGCCCCTCTCTGTTAAGGCAGCGCAAAAGTGCTATTTCTTTCGTGTGCGGACGAAGTCGAAAAGGTAGCTCGCCTTAATGACGATGTTGCCAAAATTACTCTTGCCAAAAAAGTCACGTTTGCTGCTACCATAAATATTGCCAAGTCCATAATAGTAACGGGCCTCAACTTGAAAATGCCCGATCTTAGGTACGGAATATTCAACACCCAAGCCTACGGCAATGCCATAGTCGAACATCTTCTCTACACTCATGGTGTCTTGGGCGACGACCGTGTTGCTGCGCCCTGTCGTAAGAGACTGGTTGCGCTTGCTCAATTCAAAATTGGTCGTGGTGGATTCACTTAAATAATAGCCAAACTGTGGCCCCAAATTAACAAAGAAATTGGCACCTTTGCTTTCGCGTCCCCATGCGAGGTGGGCAAACATGGGAACTTGTACATAGTTAATGGTGCGACTATACTCCTCAGCCAAACCGGTTTCTTCATTGATGACCGGCTCATTGTTAACTGTCTTTATATCCTCTTTCCAACCAAGTGAGGCATAGTTCACCTCGGCTTGAATGGCACAAATGGTCTTAAAATATTTTTCACACACATACCGGAATGACAGTCCGCCGGTGATGCCGCCGTGGTAACCTTGAGACACCGAAGGATCGAAGCCTACATTGCTCAACACATAGCCGCCATTGACACCAACGGCAAAATCGTTGCGATGCTCGCCTATCTGCGAATGGGCGGAAGCGGATGTTAACAGATATATGGCCATGATGGCCGACACCTTTTTATGTATTCTCATATTATTCTTTTTCTATCTGTCACACTGTCTGTAAACACTCTACAATTTGCATGCACCAAGACACCTTCCCTACTTCTCTTAAGCCATGCTACTGCAGAACGGCCATATCAATAGGCAATAGACTCTATCTGTTTGTTGAAAGTGTAATGAATCAACAGGAAACTATGATTCTGGAATCCGCCACGTCCGGCTTTCTCAAAATACAATGGCGTTTGCAGCGGTTGGTAGGTGTTTTGCGCCTTCTCCCCTGTGAAGTTCTTACCAAACCGCTTAAATCCACGGAGAAAGAACTGTGCCTGGTCGTAACCAATAAGGGCAAAGCGAGGCATGGCAAACAGCATATCCGCCCCGAAAAGCGACTTGTAGCGCCGTTCCAAGTCTACAGTCTTCGCATTGGAAGCATTATAATAGAAAGTGGAAGGGATATAAGTGTCATAACGGAAGAAACGGTCAAGATTGTACTTGGTATACATCAACCACTCGGTATAGCCATACAGAGAAACTACCAAACCGGGGTATTGGCTGTTAAGCAGGTCAAGTTTGTTTAATGCAGCAGTCAGCAGCGGAGAACGTCCCGAATTAAGAATAACGACATTCTGCTTAGAGCGGTCGAAAGCCTTGGCAAAAGCTTCGGGCGACGAGTTGAGATTTGTGATGCTGTATTTGATGCCACGACTTTCCAACTGCTTGCGGAGTCCGAAAGTAAATATCCCTTTCGTCGAAGCCGTATCATTACAATCGATGAAAATGGGATGAGCATTGGGGAATCGATTCAAATAGGCATTGATGGCCGATCGGTTAAGCGATTCTGCCGATTGATAGACTTGGTAAACCTGCCTGTTGGTATTCACTTCGTTTCCACTGATAGAAAAAGGAATGACCATCTTTATGTCGTATGCCTTGCAAAACTCCCCAAGCGCTGCAACCTGCTTGGAATATAGAGGTCCAAAAATAACATCACACTTCGTGGCCCCCTCTTTTAGCAACGTTTGCCGCATATCTGCATCAATAGGAACATTCCAAGCATATACTTCAGTGGAGAAACCTTGTCGCTTCATGTCTTCAACGGCCATGAGAAAACCACGGTAGTACTCGACCATCCGCCGACCGTCACCATCCACATCATGCAGGGGCAACATCATGCCTACGCGAATGGCCGATGACGGAGTGGCTGCCTTTGCGGATGTCACCACCTTAGCGGGCGTTGCAGGTGTCTTGACACTATTTGCTGACCGTTCCGGCTTTGCAAATGGAATGAAGACTGTCGTCCCTTTTTTAAGCACATAGCCTTCGGTCTTCATATCGGGATTGGCATCCAACAAGTCGGGCACGGTGATGCCGTACTTGTTTGCAATGCCAAACAGCGTGTCTTTTTTCTTTGTCTGATAAATATCGCGCCACTTGGTGCTTTGTCCAAATACAGATACGCTTAAAAGCAAAGTGAGGGACAACAACAAATATCTTAAAAAATGTCTCATATCCATAGGTATTTTGTATTCAAGTGCAAAAATACAAAAAATCTATTATCCCACATTGATTATCTTTCATCTTTTTATTAACTTTGCATAATTAAACGATATGGAAAGGAAAATTAAACTAATATTAGCATTGGCCATTTCGTGTCTGTCGATAGTCACTGTCAATGCACAAGATTATCCCACTATTTCTCCCAATGCGACGTTTACCGATGCTGAAGGGCACACCGAGGAGGGAACGAGTTTTAGCGGGTCGGCCCCCATTACGGTCAAGCTACAGGCCAATCCCACAGCCACAGATGGGTGGACCCCCTATTACGAATGGAGATTTTATACTGACAACAACACTTCCCCCTACCTTGTAAGATATGAGCAAAATACTGATTTCACCTTTAATGTAGCCGGAAGTCATCGCATCATTTGTTATGCCAAATTCAGCAAGAGCGGACAAACTGCCATAGAAGTGTCTAACGAAGAGGAGCCGATAACGATTTCGATCTCAGAAAGCAAACTGGAGATGCCCAACGCTTTTTCGCCAAATGGAGATGGAATAAATGACATCTATAAAGCAAAGGCGGGCTACCAATCACTCGTGGAGTTTCATGCCTACATCTTCAACCGCTGGGGACAAAAACTGTATGAATGGGATAATCCGGCCAATGGATGGGACGGTACCTATAAGGGAAAAGACGTTAAACAGGGCGTTTACTTCGTATTGGTGAAAGCGAAAGGTGCTGACGGGCGAATATTCAACATCAAAAAGGATGTCAATTTGCTGAGGGGATACACCGAAGCATCGACTGTCACAGAATAGGCCATTAGAACAGGAAAGAATGAATCACAAGATAGCACAAACTGAACAAGACTTTTTGGACTCAGAACGGAAAATATGTGTATGGGGAGCACGTGTACACAATCTAAAGAATGTGGATGTCGTGATACCCCGCAACTCATTGACGGTAATCACAGGGCTCTCGGGATCAGGAAAATCCTCTTTGGCATTCGACACCATATTTGCTGAAGGACAGCGTCGGTATATAGAGACTTTCTCTGCATACGCACGCAACTTTTTAGGCAACATGGAACGACCGGATGTTGACAAAATCACAGGATTAAGTCCGGTTATCAGCATCGAACAGAAGACAACCAACAAAAATCCCCGTTCTACTGTCGGAACCACGACAGAGGTGTATGACTACCTGCGCTTGCTGTATGCACGGGCGGGTACGGCCTACAGCTATATGAGCGGAGAGAAAATGGTGAAATATACCGAAGAACAAGTCATTGACATGATTCTCAATGACTATATGGGCAAGCGTATCTACATCCTCGCCCCACTTGTCCGTCAACGGAAAGGCCACTATCGCGAACTTTTTGAGAGTATGCGCAGAAAGGGTTATCTCAACATACGCATAGACGGTGAGATACAGGAGATTGTGCGCGGAATGAAAGTTGATCGATACAAGAACCACAACATCGAAGTAGTCATCGACAAACTTGCTGTTCAGAACAAAGAAGATGAACGATTGAGAAAAAGCATCCAGGTGGCCATGAAACAAGGTGAAGGTGTCTTGATGATTATGGACAAGGACAGCGGAGAAATCAAAAACTTCTCCAAACGGCTCATGGATCCTATCACCGGACTTGCATACGGCGATCCGGCACCTAACATTTTTTCCTTCAACTCTCCCGAAGGGGCATGCCCGCACTGCAAGGGATTAGGAGTCATCAATGAGATAGACCTCGGAAAGGTTATCCCGGATCCCAAACTAAGTATTTACGAAGGTGCCATCGTACCTTTGGGGAAATACAAAAACCAAATGATATTTTGGCAAATCGAGGCCATATTGGAGAGGTTTGGCTGCAAACTGAAGACACCTGTCAAAGACATTCCAAAAGAGGCCATGGATGAAATTTTGTATGGTTCGCTCGAATCTCTAAAGATAGACCGAGAGAAGGTGCATACCACCAGCGATTATTTCATCTCATTCGATGGTGTCATCAAATATTTGCGCACAGTCATGGACAACGATGACTCGACGAGCGGACAAAAATGGGCCGACCAATTCCTTGCCGAAGTAGAGTGTCCGGAATGTCACGGTCAACGACTGAAACGTGAGTCATTGTCATACAGAATCTGGGAGAAAAACATTTCCGAAGTCGCCAACCTTGACATCTCGGAATTAAAAGAATGGCTCGAGCATGTGGAGGAACATTTGGAACCCACAAAAAAGAAGATAGCCACGGAAATAGTCAAAGAACTTCGTTCGCGTGTGACTTTTCTCTTGGAAGTGGGGCTGGACTATCTCTCGTTGAATCGCCAGTCTGCCACACTGTCGGGCGGTGAAAGCCAACGTATCCGTTTGGCGACACAGATAGGAAGCCAACTGGTGAATGTGCTTTACATCCTTGATGAACCGAGCATAGGATTACATCAGCGTGACAACGAACGGCTTATCAATTCCTTAAAAGAGCTACGGGACATGGGCAACACGGTGATTGTCGTAGAACATGATGAAGACATGATGCGGGCTGCCGACTGGATTATTGATATAGGCCCTAAGGCCGGACGTAAAGGTGGAGAAGTTGTGTTTCAGGGCACTCCTGCTGAAATGCTCAAGCAACATACGATTACGGCCGACTACCTGAATGGTGAAAGAAAGATAGAAGTTCCGACACAAAGACGAAAGGGTAATGGCAAAATGATTACCTTAAAGGGCTGTAAAGGAAACAATCTTAAAAATGTGGATGTCACTTTTCCTCTTGGGACGCTCACTGTGGTTACAGGGGTCTCCGGTTCGGGAAAATCTACACTTATCAATGAGACCCTTCAACCGATTCTGTCACATCACTTCTACCGGTCATTGAAAAAGCCAATGGCATTCAAAAAGATAGAAGGCATTGAGAATATAGACAAAGTGGTCAATGTGGACCAAAGCCCCATAGGACGCACGCCCCGTTCAAATCCGGCCACCTACACGGGTGTATTCAGCGATATTCGCGCGTTGTTTGTCAATTTGCCAGAAGCTAAGATCAGAGGCTACAAACCGGGGCGTTTCTCTTTTAACGTGAAAGGGGGGCGATGCGAAACATGCGCAGGAAACGGCTACAAGACCATCGAAATGAATTTTCTGCCTGACGTGATGGTACCTTGTGAAGAATGTCACGGCAAAAGATACAATAGAGAGACTCTTGAGGTCAGGTTTAAAGGAAAATCCATTGCCGATGTTCTTGATATGACCATCAATCAGGCAGTTGATTTTTTTGAGAATGTACCACAAATTCTCCCACGCATTAAAGCCCTTCAAAATGTAGGATTGGGATATATCAAACTCGGACAATCCTCCACTACGCTGTCCGGTGGCGAAAGTCAGCGCGTGAAACTGGCAACGGAATTGGCAAAGAAAGATACAGGGCGGACGATGTATATCCTTGATGAACCGACAACAGGACTCCATTTTGAGGACATTCGTATTTTGATGGATGTTCTTCAAAAACTTGTTGACAGAGGCAATACCGTCATCATTATTGAGCACAACCTTGATGTCATCAAACTTGCAGACTATATCATTGACATGGGACCGGAAGGTGGCCGAGGCGGCGGAACGCTTCTTGCATCGGGTACTCCCGAAGCTGTCGCCAAAAGCCTAAAAGGCTATACGCCCAGATTCTTAAGGCTCGCGATAGGCCATTAACAGGGGCCAAGCCACATGTACCTGCCCTTTCCACTATTAGAGATTGGGAAGGTTCGGCATCAGGACATAACATATAAAGCCAATAGAAAAGGAGAAATCCCATGACGAGTTGTGTCGTCATGGGATTTCTCCTTTTATCTTTATGCTTGCAAAAACTATCCTACGGATGCAACGTTTATCCAATTATAAACGAATGAGCAAACGCCAAAAGCAACCACGCCAAGTGTACACAGAGCCAATGCCAGCTTGGTGTTAGCATGACTGGTGAAAGTCGGCAACGGATTATCATTATGTTTAATGAACATCGCTTTGACGATGAGCAAATAGTAGTAAAGGCTGACCACTGTATTCAACAAAGCAATAAATACCACTGCATACGCCAAACCTCCCATTGTGGTAGTGATATCAGCTCCTTTCAATGCGGCCATGAAGACAAAAAACTTTGAAAACATACCTGCAAAAGGTGGAATACCGCCCAAAGAGAACAAAGCCAATGTCATCAAGAAAGCCAACTTTGGATTGGTCTTATAAAGACCATTATAGCTATCCATGTCCACGACTCCCCCATTATGCTCCTCAATGGCACTGATGATGGTAAACACACTCATGTTGGCTACAACATAAACCAATACATAGTATGACAAAGCTGTCGTACTCATCGCATTGTCACCAACCACAGCCAACATGATATAACCGGCTTGGGAGATGGAGCTGAAGGCCATGAAGCGTTTCAAGTCACTCTGACGAATGGCAAAAAGATTGGCTACGGTAATGGAAAGGACTATTACAATGAAGAGCAAGTACTGCCAATACTCAAGCATCGGAGAGAAGACTTTCATCAAAATGGCACAGAGAGTAAAGGCGGCGGCTCCTTTGGATACAACGGAAAGATAGCCCGTAACGGTTGTCGGTGCCCCTTGATAGGAATCGGCTGTCCAAAAGTGGAAAGGTACGAGAGAAATCTTGAAGCCAAGTCCACTGAAGAAGAACACAAGTCCCATGATTGTCAACGGTGAAGCCGTAAGGTTGATATCATCAAAATAAAGATTACCGGCTGCCGCATACAGGAAAGAGATGCCATACAACATCACTCCGCTTGAGAAGGTTGCCGTAAGAATAAACTTTGCACCGGCTTCTGCCGAATTGTGGCGATACTTGTCAAAGGCTACTAAACATGCCATGGGGACGGAAGCCATTTCCAATCCAAGAAAGAACAGAAGGAAATGGTTGGCACTTACCATCATGTTCATACCCAACAAAGTTGAGACTACGAGCATATAGAACTCTCCCTCTTTAAATGCAGTATCTTTACGGGAAAGCCATTCCTTTGCCTGAATCATCACAATCAGTGTGCCCACGGCCAATATAGATTTGATGACACCTATGGAAGCATTGGTAGCATACATGCCGCCAAAAGTCGTACTTGTAGCAACAGGACTCAAATTGATAAGGATATGCACCAGCATCAACACACACATCAGTGGATTGAACCATTTACGCTCAGAAGCCTTAGAACTACAAAAGTCGGCAATGAAGGCTATTACCAGAATAGTCATCAGCGTGACCTCCGGTATCATCTTGAGAAATTGACTATAATCGATATTCATAATTATTTCTTCTTTTATCTGTTAAAGCGCAGCGATATTTGCAAAACTGCCAATGTGCTGAATGACGGGCCCTACCGCGCCTGTAATGATATGGCTTGCCCAATAAGGGAACAGGCCGAGACCGGCGACACAGGCAATCAGCCCTATGACTGCCACACGCTCATCCCAAGAGGCATCATGGAGTTTGTAGAACTCCTGATTGGGTACTTGCTGGAAAAGAATCTTACCAACAACGCGCAAGATGTAAACAGCCGTCACAACAATGGAGGTACAAGCGATGATGGTACATGCACGATGGAACGTGTCTGCATTTTCGAATGAACCTACGAAGATGGTCATTTCTGCAACAAAGCCGGAGAAGCCGGGAAGTCCCAAGTTGGCCAAACCGGCAATGACATAGCCACATGAGAGGAAAGGCACGATCTTCATCAAGCCGCCGAGATAGCGTACATCACGCGTCCCGGCACGGTGATAAATCATACCAATGACAGCAAAGAACAAAGCAGTCATCAAGCCATGCGAGAGCATCTGAAGAATGGCACCGGTAATAGCGGTCTGCGTCATCATCAACAATGCAAAAAGCACCATGCCACAGTGTGATACAGAAGAATAAGCATTGATGTACTTCAAGTCGGTTTGCACACAGGCAGAGAATGCACCATAAACCACAGAGATGGTTGTCAGCACAAGGAAAACCGGTGCCCAAGTGTCAAGTGCACCGGGCAAGAGGTACATGGCGATGCGGAAACAGCCATATCCACCCAATTTCATCAGCACACCGGCATGAAGCATAGAGACTGCCGTCGGGGCACTGGCGTGACCATCGGGAGACCATGTGTGGAACGGGAACAGGGCACCAAGTACGCCGAAACCGATAAATACAAACGGGAAGAATACTTTTTGAACATTTTCCGGGATATTAGCCAAGGCCGCAATTTCATTGATATTCATGGTCGTTGCACCACTGAAGTAATAAATGCCCAAAATGCCGATAATCAGCAAGGCAGAACCGCCCATCAGCATCAACGTCAGCTTCATGGCAGCATACTCCTTGGCCCCGGTTCCCCACACACCGATGAGAAGATACATGGGAATCAGTGCTACCTCATAGAACATGAACATGGTGAACAAGTCTACGGATATAAAGAAACCGAACACACCTGTACTCAACAATACAAACCAAAGGAAATACTCCTTCTTCATGGGCTCCAGTTGCCAAGAAGCAAATGTACCTGTAAAGACAATGATAGCTGAAAGCAATATCATGACAACAGAGATGCCGTCGACACCAATAGCGTATTCGATATTGAGCGGTTCAAACCAAGGCACACTGTAAGTGAAAAGCATCGGATACTGGTCAGCAGGCATTGTCTCACGCAAATCAAGAAATGCGAAAACCAAATAGATGGCGAGTCCCAACAAACAAGTGGAACCAGCAACCATCACCCCACGCACCTGATTGTCATTCTTGGAAAGCCAAAGGCCTGCCAACATCAAAATGGGGATTACTACGAATAATGTTAATATATTCATCTTTTTTGATTCTTTTATTAGTGAGACATTACAGCATAATAGCAAGTAAGACCAAGGTCAATGCTATTGTACCCGTCAAGAACCACACGGCATAGGAACGCACATCGCCACTTTGCCATGGCCGGATGCTCTCTCCGGCTTCCTGTGTCCCCCATGCGAGGAAATTCATAAATCCATCAACACACTGACGGTCGAACCATGCTATGGGACGGCTGATGCAGCGGAAGATTACCTTATGAGTGACAAACTGCCAGATCTCATCCTGATAGAAACGCTTATAGGCCGCACGATGAAGTTTGGGGAATTTCCTGTAAAGGGCATCGGCAACTGGCTGCTTTTCACCTTTATAGATATAAGTGGCCAATGCGATGCTCAACAAAGCTATAACAATACTGGTTCCGGCAACAGCCCAATCAAGGTGGATATCATAAGCCTGACCGCTCGCACTCACAAAGTGACCGAATGGCATCCAACTGCCATCCAGAGGGAGCCAACCACAGACTATGGTGATGGCGGAAAGGAATATCAGCGGAAAGGTCATAGTCAGAGGAGCCTCATGGGGCGTGTGCTCTGCATGAAGTTCCTTATTCTCCGTCCCCCAGAATATCCCATAATAAAGACGGAACATATAGAAAGCCGTCATGGCTGCCACACCGGTCATGATCCATCCCACTATCGGACTGTAGTGCATACAAGCGGTAAGAATCTCGTCTTTAGAGAAGAACCCCGAAAATGGAGGAATGCCTGCAATAGCCAAACATGAAATCAAGAATGTGGCATGGGTGATGGGCATATATTTGCGAAGCCCCCCCATAGCCGACATCTCGTTGGAGTGTACGGCATGGATGATACAGCCGGCTCCAAGGAATAGGCAAGCCTTGAACATGGCGTGTGTGAACAGATGGAACATACCGGCCATATACCCCAGCTGAGTGTGATTGTCAAGCACAGCCTCATGGCCGGGAAGGCTGACACCTAAAGATACCATCATGAAAGCAATCTGCGAAATGGTCGAGAAAGCCAACACTCGTTTGATATCGCTTTGCGCACAAGCCACAGCAGCTGCATAGAAAGCGGTAAAGACACCAACCCAAACCACAATGCTCATCTGTTCGGGAGCATATTGCACCCACAAAGGAAACATACGGGCTATTTGGAAAACGCCGGCAACAACCATAGTAGCAGCATGAATTAATGCTGAAACAGGTGTCGGACCCTCCATGGCATCCGGTAACCAAATGTGCAGTGGGAACATGGCACTCTTACCAGCTCCACCAATGAACATCAGCACCAATGCCGTGGGCAAAATCAAGCCACCGGCCGTAACAGCCTTCACAGTATCACATGCTATAAAAGGAGTAGTGCCTGCGCCCATCACAATGTCACCGACAAAGGAGAAGCTGAACGACTGGGTGTAATAACCGAAGATCAGAATACCGATCAAAAAGAACATATCGGCAAAGCGTGTAACGATGAAAGCCTTTTTGGAGGCTGCCACAGCTGCATGCAAGGGATAATAGAATCCGATGAGCAGATAGGAAGACACACCCACAAGCTCCCAAAAAAGATACATCTGGAAAATGTTCGTGGCCACAACCAGTCCGAGCATAGACATGGTGAATAACGACAGGAAGGCATAATAACGCTGAAAACCTTTCTCGCCGTGCATGTATCCAAAGGAATAGATGTGAACCATCAAGCTCACCGTGGATATCACTATCAGCATCATCACCGAGATGGGATCAAGCAAGATGCCCATGTCAAAATGCAAATTACCCAAGGGCAACCATGTAAAATTATAGGGCACCATTGTGGCGTATGTCCCATCGGCACCACGATCTGCTGTAAAATACAGGAAAGCCGTCATATAGGAAAGGACCGTCACGATACCGAGTGAAGTGGTACCGATGAGTCCGGCCAGCTTATGTGACATTTTCATTCCCGCCAAAGCCAACACGACAAATGAGAGCGCAGGAAGAAGAAGTATCAAAAATACATAACTGTAATCCATCATTTTTATAATTTCATGTTTTCAATACTGTTCACCTGATCACTGTGATAGTTGCGGTAAACGTTGATAATAATGGCAATAGCCACAGCTGTCTCGGCAGCACTCACACCGATGGAAAACAGCGTGAAGAAGAACCCTTCAAGTTGTCCCGGGAACAGAATACGGTTGATCACAGCAAAGTTGAGATCAGCTGCATTCAAAATAAGTTCCACGGAAATGAGCATGGCTATCAAATTACGGCGGGTGACGAAACCGAACACACCGATAAAGAACAAAAGTGCGCTAAGCACCAAATAACATCCTACTGGTATCATTTGTCATCCTCCTTTCTTGCTATCATTATCCCCCCAATAATGCAAGCCAGAAGAAATACAGAGATGAACTCAAAAGGCAGTACATACTGATATTTCTCCGAACCTAAAAGGGCTGTACCTATAGTATTCATGGGTATTTCCCCCACAGCAGACTGGGCAGCAAAATCTATAAAACGGTTTTTAAGCAATACCACTACCACCGTGGCCAAGCCGACAAGCGAAACAACAGCACCTCCAAGCACACGACTGCCCTTGAAGCGTTCCACGACTCCTTGAAGAGTCTGCTTGCTAACCAACTGAATGGCAAAGATGTAGACCATCGTGATGCCACCGGCATAGACTGCTATCTGTGCCGTACCAAGAAAGGTGTAGTCAAGCAGAAAATAAATGCCTGCAACACCGAATAGCACGAACAGCAAAAAAGTGGCAGCCCGCATAATCCTTTTAGTCATCACGCACATGACGGCCGAACCTAGAATGACCGCAGCCAAAATGCAAAACATTACTATATTTGCCATCTTTCTATTTTGTTTTGGTGTTAAACTTACCTATCTCCAGCGGAGCTCCACCCTTGATGAGTCCGGGCAACGAACCGCCTTTATAAACCTCCTTGTCAAGATGGAGCACCAACTTACTGCGGTCGAAGACTGCCTGCTCAAAATCGTTGGTAAACTCAATGGCATCAAAATTGCAGGCGTTCACGCAAAGTTGGCAGAACATACAGTCGCCGAGATCGTATTGATAATCTATCAACTGGCGTTTTTTCTTGCCGGTCTCAGGGTCGGCAACCATTTCATGTGTAAGCACAATAGTTCCGTTAGGACATGCCTTCTCACACATCGTACAGGCCACACATCTGTGATTCTCGTTCTCATCACGCTTAAAGACCAGACGGCCACGATGACGAGGACTCAAATGGAGAGTGGTCTTGCGGTTTTCAGGATACTGCTCTGTGCTCTTCGGTGTGAAATACTCTCGCAGAGTGGTTTTCATACCAACAGCGAGCGTCTTCATGGCAGCACCAATCTCACCGAAATATGATTGTTTCTTTTCCATTTCTTTAATCTATTATAAAGTCCAGTCCAATGCTACACAAACGGTAGTGAGAACCAACACAAAGAGCATCAGGGGCATGAGATACTTCCATTCCAGCTTTAATATCTGGTCGACACGCAGACGAGGAAAGGTCCACTTGACCCACATGAGCAACCACACCACAAAGAATGCTTTGCCAAAGAACCAAACAAAACCCGGGATGTGGTTCATCACATTGTCGAAGGCAACGACACCAATATTAAGAGGTGCCCAACCACCGAGGAAAACGGCGGCAGCCAAACCGGAAATAACAAAGAGATTGAGGTATTCAGCAAGATAATAAAAACCGAATCCCATGCCGGAATACTCGGTATGATAACCTGCAGTCAGCTCACTCTCAGCCTCAGCCAAGTCAAAAGGTCCGCGGTTGGCTTCTGCATTACCTGCCACAAGGAACACCAAGAAAGCCAGAATGGCAGGAATATGTCCTTGCACCACCAGCCACTTCCACGGTCCGGTCTGAGCCTCGACAATACCACTCATCTGCATCGTACCGGTAATGGCAACAGCACTGATCAGACAAAGGCCAAGCGACATTTCGTAGGAAATCATCTGCACGGCACCACGCATGGCCGACACTACAGAATACTTGTTGTTGGAACCCCAACCGGCAAGGAAAATACCCAATACGCCAATAGAACTGATAGCCGTCACAAGAAACACACCCACATTGAAGTCAAGCACGTGCATGCCCTTATTCCAAGGAAGGAACGAGAATGTTCCAACAGAAGCCACAATCACCAGGAAAGGAGCAATGTAGTAAAGCATGCGGTCGGCCTTGTCCACCACAAAGATTTCCTTGATGAGCATCTTCAGTACATCAGCAAACACTTGCAACAAGCCCCAAGGGCCCACGCGCATAGGTCCAATACGGCACTGAAAATAGGCACATACCTTACGTTCCATGAAGATCAACACAATGGCTATCAAGGCGTATGCCAACAGAATGCCTACACCCACAAGCACACACTCTATCAGAATAGCCGGAAAATCTCCGAGACCCAAAGTCTGGCGAAGCAGCAGGTCTATCCAATTTGAAACTATACTAAAATCGAACATAACTATCTATCAATATCAGGAATAATATAATCTAAACCGGCACCGACCGTAATCAAGTCAGCTACTTTCTCGCCACGACACATCTCGTCAAGAGCGGCCACAAGGTTCAATCCCATGGGACGAAGCTTCAAGCGATAGGGTGACTTGTCACCACGACTGTCAAGATAGACACCTATCTCACCACGACTGCCCTCGGTGGAAAAGTACCATTGCCCTTCGGGCACTTTGATGACCGGCTTCTGCTTGATGTAGAAATCACCCTCTGGGATATTGTCTATCAGCTGTTCGATGATACGGATGCTCTGCTTGATTTCCGCTATGCGGTTATAGTAGCGGCCCATGCTATCGCGTGTATCACAAACAACCTCTTCAAAGTCCACCTCGCCATAGAGTGCGTACGGATGATTTTTGCGCACATCGCTACGCCAATCGGAGGCGCGTCCGGAGCATCCGGTCACACCATAGCTGATACAGTTCTTCTTATCCATGACACCCACCTTCTCCAAACGATTGTGCGTGATGACATTGTCACCAAATACATCCAAATATTCCTGAATCATGGGTTTGAGGTAAGTGCAAAGTGTCTTGACATTCTGCACAAAGTTGGGGTCGATGTCCTCCTGTACACCACCAATGCGGTAGTAATTCTGTATAAGGCGGCCGCCGGTGGTCTCTTCCATGACATTGAGCACGTGTTCACGGTCGCGCATGCAATAGAGGAAAGCCGTCAGGGCACCGAGATCTTGGGCGAAACATCCCAAATAGAGCAAGTGGGAATCGATACGTTGAAGCTCGTCCATGATGGTACGAATGTACTTGATACGATCGGAGAGCTCCACACCCATAGCCTCTTCTATGACACCACAAAGGGCATGACGAGTCTGCATAGCACTCAAATAATCCATGCGGTCAGTCAAAGCCAATGTTTGCGGATAAGTATAACTCTCACACATTTTCTCAATACCGCGGTGGATATATCCCAAATGGGGATAAATCTTCTTGATGGTCTCACCGTCGAGGATGGTCTGAAGGCGAAGCACACCGTGGGTGGAAGGATGTTGCGGTCCGATATTGATAACGAAGTCGTCATCGGTGAATAGCTTGTTCTGCTTGCTCACAAGGTTGCCATTCCTGTCAAGAGAATATTCCAAGCCATAGTCGGGTTCCTCATCATCCACAAGCGAATAAGTGCCCTCGGGCCGGAAGTCCTTGCGGAGCGGATAACCCTTAAAGTCGTTTCTCAGATAAAGACGCCGCATGTCGGGGTGTCCGAGGAACTTAATCCCCAGAAAATCATACACCTCACGTTCGAGAAGATTTGAAATCTTCCACAAGTGGTAAGTCGTAGGAAGCACGTGGTCATCGCCAATCTGTTTGGCAATCTGCTTGACACTCACACGTTCGTGCGTGTCGGTGTTCTCAAGAATATAGATACATCCGAGACCTTCTTCTCCGAAGTCTTCACCTACAATCGTAACAAGGTAGTCGAAATGCTTCTCATTCTTCAACTTTGTCATCTCCGAGACAAAGTTATCAAAACCGAATTCTTTGTTTTCTAATTTCATTTTTCCACCTTATTATATATTAGTGTTCTCAGATGCCGCGTCAGCAACTGCTGGCTGTTCTCCACTCTTCAGCTTATCGAGTTCGTTGCCGAGCTTCTCCACTTCTTCCTTGGAGGGAGCCTTGTCCACGACGATGGTATC